>Ga0209347_1000122_pt1 | contig 222818 bp, 209 predicted proteins | sample AutmiccommuBRH23_FD_187382 | JGI IMG/M metagenome (GOLD analysis project Ga0209347, IMG submission 187382) | Deep subsurface microbial communities from Mt. Terri, Switzerland - Autotrophic microbial communities BRH/23 (SPAdes) (version 2) | ecosystem: Environmental > Aquatic > Deep subsurface... | reverse complement strand
TCGTCCCTGGGGGAACCGTGACGACAATCGTGGCTCCGGCCCGCGCCGTGATGATGACCGGCGTGGTCCGCGCCAGGACGGCGAGCGTCGTCCCTGGGGGAACCGTGACGACAATCGTGGCTCCGGCCCGCGCCGTGATGATGACCGGCGTGGTCCGCGCCAGGACGGCGAGCGTCGTCCCTGGGGCAAGCGTGAGGACAATCGTGGCTCCGGCCCCCGTCAGGAGGGTGAGCGTCGTCCGTGGGGTAACCGCGACGATAGCCGTGGCTCTGGCCCGCGCCGCGACGATGACCGGCGCGGTCCGCGTCAGGACGGTGAGCGTCGCCCCTGGGGCAACCGCGACGACAACCGTGGCTCCGGCCCCCGCCGCGACGACGACCGCCGAGGCCCGCGCCGCGACGATGACCGTCGCGGTCCGCGCCAGGACGGCGAGCGTCGCCCCTGGGGCAACCGCGACGACAACCGTGGCTCCGGTCCCCGCCGCGACGACGACCGCCGAGGCCCGCGCCGGGACGACAGGGGTCCGCGCACCGAGGAACAGCCCTACGTCCCGCATCCCGGCACCGCCCCCCGCGAGGACGAGCCCGACGTGCCGCAGGACTTCGTCGAGTCCCAGCTCCCGGCGGGCGTGAAGGCCGAGTTGCGCGGTCTGCCCAAGGAACTGGCCGAGATCGTCGGCGCCCACATCTGGGCCGCCGGACGCTACGTCGACGTCGACCCGGACCTGGCCTTCCGCCACGCCGAGGCCGCGCGCCGGAGGGCGGGTCGTCTGCCCATCGTCCGCGAGGCCGCCGCCGAGACGGCCTACGCCGCAGGCGAGTTCGCCGTGGCGCTGCGCGAGTTCCGGGCCATCCGTCGGCTCAGTGGCGGTGACGAGCTGATCCCCGTCATCGCGGACTGCGAGCGAGCTCTGGGGCGTCCCCGTGACGCACTGGAGGTCCTGGGCGAACTGTCGCCGACCACGAAGGACGTGTGGCTGCGGATCGAGTGCCTCCTCGTCGAGGCCGGCGTGCGCGCCGATCTCGGTCAACGCGCCGAGGCCAAGCGGTTGCTGCAGGCGGCCATCAGCCGCCGCGTCGGCCCGCCGTTCGGACAGGCTCGGTTGCGCTACGCCTATGCCAACCTCCTGGAGGAGGACGGCGACCTGGCAGGCGCGCGGGAGTGGTTCACCTCGGCCGCGGCCCTCGATGAGAACGCCGAACTCGACATCTCCGACCGCCTCGCCACGCTCGACGGCGTGGTCCTGCCCGACTTTCTCGACGAGGACGAGGACGAGGAGGAGGACGAGCCCATCGCCGAGGAGGCCGACGAGTCCATGGCCGACGAGGCCGACGAGTCCACCGATGCTGAGGCCGGCGAGCCCATCGACGACGAGGGCGACGAGCCCACCGACGATGAGGCTGACGAGGACGATGAGTCCGACGTCGAAGCCGAGGCAGAGCCCGACGACGACTCGGACGGCCTTCCGGCCGACGATGACGAGCACGACGAGGATGCCGAACGCGCGTTCGACGCGCAGGCACCAGACAGCGACGAGGAGCAGCACTGACATGCGGGCACTGGCAGCCGACTACGACGCCGCCCTGTTCGACCTCGACGGGGTGATCTACCTCGGCCCCTACGCCGTCGACGGTGTGGCCGTGGCGCTCGAGGAGCTCCGCTCGCGCGGAACCCACCTCGGCTTCGTCACCAACAACGCCGCCCGCACGCCGGCCGCGGTCGCCGAGCACCTCACCGAGCTCGGAATCCGGGCGGATGCCGACGATGTGGTCAACTCGACCCAGGCCACGCTGCGCATGCTGGGCGCCGACCTCCCCGCGGGGGCGAGAATCCTCGCCGTCGGGACCGACGCCCTCGTGCAGCAGTTGAGCGAGGCCGGATTCACCGTCGTCGCATCCCTCGACGACGCGCCTGACGCGGTGGTGCAGGGCTACCACCCCACGATCGCGTGGCAGCGCCTCGAGGAGGCCGCCCTGGCGGTCCAGCGCGGCGCCGCCTGGTACGCCACGAACCCGGACCTCACCCGGCCCTCCGATCGTGGCATCGTGCCCGGCCTGGGATCCCAGATCGCGGTGGTGCGGGCGTGTGTCGACGTCGACCCTCGAATCGCCGGCAAGCCGTACCGACCCCTGCTCGACGAGACCGTGCTGCGCCTGTCGGCGTCGCATCCCATCTTTGTGGGGGACCGCACCGACACCGACATCCTCGGGGCCAACAACGTCGGCATGGACTCGCTGTTCGTGTTCACCGGCGCGCACGGCAAGGCGGACCTGGCGGAGGCGGCCCCCGAGTACCGGCCGACCTACATCGGCTATGACGCGTCCGCGCTGCTCGAGCCCGCGCGGGAGGCCCACGTCAACGGCTCGCGCTTCGTGTGCGGGTACCAGGAGATCGACCTCACCGACGCCGGCGGCTTCCTCTCCACGCGGCCCGTCACGCGCGACGAGCAGCTCGACGCACTGTGGGCGGCGCTGCAGGCCCGCTGGCGCTACGGCGTCAACATCTCCGGCGTCCTGAACTCGCTCGACACCCTGCGATGACCGTCCCCACCCCCCGCAGCGCGGCCCCGTCGGACGTCCGGCGGATCCAGCTGGTCGAGGAGGTCGTGGCCGCCCTGGACGGCGTCGAGGACGCCCCTCTGGAGGCGCAGGTGGCACGTCTCGGGGAGGCACAGCAGGTGCTGGCCGCCATCCTCAACAACGATCCTGGGGTCGGGCAGCTGGGGATCCCCGGCGTCGCCCCGTGAGACTCGACCTGGCGCTCGTAGCGCGCGGCCTCGCCCGCTCCCGAGCCCAGGCGGCTGAGCTCATCGCCGCGGGCCGGGTGACCGTCAACGGGTCGGCCGCCTCGAAGGCCGCGCAGCGGGTGGCCGACCGGGACGACATCGCCGCCGACGTCGAGCCCTGGGTCTCGCGGGCCGCCCACAAGCTCATCGGAGCGCTCGAGTCGTCGGGCGTCTGTGTCGGCGGCCGCGTGCTCGACGCCGGGGCCTCCACCGGGGGATTCACCCAGGTGTGCCTGGCGCGGGGCGCCGAGGTGGTGTACGCCGTCGACGTCGGTCACGGCCAGCTCGCGGCTCCAGTCCGCGACGACCCGCGGGTGCGCGTCCACGAGGGGCTCAACCTGCGCGACCTCACCCTCGACCACCTCGAGGGCGCGCCCGTCGACCTCGTCGTCGGCGACGTCTCCTTCATCTCACTGCGCCTCCTCCTCCCGCCCCTCCTGGCGGTCCTCACCGACGACGGCGCGGCGCTGCTGCTGGTCAAGCCGCAGTTCGAGGTCGGCCGGGAGGCACTCGGCGCCGGTGGCGTCGTCCGCGACGACGCGCTGAGGCGAGCGTGTGTCGACGCCGTGGTGGCGGACGCGAACCGCCTGGGCTGGCGCGAACGGTGGCGCGGTATCAGCGCCCTGCCCGGCGCCTCCGGCAACGTCGAGTACTTCGTGCATCTCACTCGGTAGGGTGGACGCGTGATGCAGCGAACCGTGGCCGTCCTGGTCCACCCCGAGCGCGACGAGGCGATCGAGAAGGCCACCCAGTTCATCGCCGACCTCCACGCGATGGGGTTCGGCTTCGTCGTGTTCCCCGGCGACCTGGAGCGCATCCGGGCCCGCGTCCCGGACGCGAAAGTGCACCCGCTGGATGGGACGCCCGCGGAGCTGGCCGTCGTCTTCGGCGGCGACGGCACGATCCTGCGTGCCGCGGAGTGGGCCATGCCCCTGGGCGTCCCGCTGCTCGGGGTCAACCTCGGCCACGTCGGCTTCCTGGCCGAACTCGAGCCCTCGGACATCCACGCGCTGCCCGGCGTCGTCGCGAACCGGCTCTACCTCGTCGAGGAGCGCCTCGCGCTCCAGGTGGAGGTCCGCGACCCCGACGGCCGGCTGACCTGGGTCTCGCACGCCGTCAACGAGGTGTCGCTGGAGAAGATCGCCCGGGAGCGCATGCTCAGCGTGCTGGTCAGCATCGACGACCGCCCGCTGTCGCGGTGGGGCTGCGACGGGGTCCTCGTCTCGACCCCCACGGGATCGACCGCCTACGGCTTCTCGGCGGGCGGGCCGGTGATCTGGCCCGACGTCCAGGCCATCCTGGTCGTCCCGCTCGCCGCGCACGCCCTCTTCAACCGACCCATGGTCCTCAGCCCCTCGTCCGAGGTGCGGCTGGAACTCCCCGACGGCGCCCGCACCCCGGGCATCCTGTGGTGCGACGGGCGCCGGAGCCATGACCTGGCGCCGGGGGAGTGGATCAGCGTGCGCTCCCACCGGCATCAGGTCAGGATCGCCCGCATCGGTGAGCAGCCGTTCACGACCCGACTCGTGAAGAAGTTCGCGCTCCCCGTCGACGGCTGGCGGCACCGCCGCAGCGAGCGCTGATGCTCGCCTCCCTCCGCCTGACGGCCTTCGGGGTCGTCGACGAGGCGGACCTCGAACTCGGGCCCGGGCTCACGGCCCTGACGGGCGAGACCGGAGCCGGCAAGACCATGCTCGTCGCCGGCCTGGGCCACCTACTCGGCACCCGCGCCGACTCCGGCATCGTGCGCCGCGGCAGGGACCGGGCAGTCGTCGAGGGCCGCTGGGTGCTGCCCGGCCACCTGGTCGACCGGGTCCGCGAGCTGGGCGGCGAGGCGGACGACGACGAGGTCGTCACGCTGCGCCAGGTGTCACAGCAGGGCCGCTCCCGGGCCGTGGTCGGTGGCGCGGGGGTGCCGGTGGCGACGCTGGCGGCCCTCCTCGGGGAGGTCGCCACGATCCACGGCCAGTCCGGGCAGATGCGGCTGTCCACTCCCGAACGCCAACGCGAGGTCCTCGACCAGCACGCCCGGCCGGCGAGGCTCGAGCCCTACCGCGCGGCGTACGCCGAGCGTCGCGCGGCCGAGGCGGAACTGGCCGCGCTGCGGGCGGCCGCCATGGAACGGGCGCGCGAGGAGGATCTGCTGCGGTTCGGGCTCGCCGAGATCGACGCCGTGGAGCCCGTCTCTGGCGAGGACGACGCGCTGGCCGCGGAGCAGGCCCGGCTCAGCGACCTCGACGACCTCCGCGCCCTCGCGGCCGCCGCGCAGACCGCGCTGAGCGGCACCGAAACCGACTTCGACCTGCCCAGCGCCGTGGCTCTCATCGGGCAGACCCGCAAGACCCTGGCGACGCTGGCCGACCGCGACGACGCCGCCGCGCCGCTCGCCGCGCGCTCCGTCGAGGCAGCCATGCTCGTCACGGACCTCGCGGCTGATGTCGCGGGCTACCTCGACGACCTCGTCGCGGACCCGTTGCGCCTCGAGGCAGTCGGGCAGCGCCGCGCCCAGCTCGCCGGGCTCACCCGCAAGTACGGTGCCACGATCGACGATGTGCTGGCCTGGGCGGACGACGCCCGCTCCCGCCTCGAGGCGCTCACCGGTAGCGACGCCCGCATCGACGAGCTCGCCGGACGGGTCGCGGCGCTGGACCGGCAACTCGCAGCCGACGCCGCGGACATCTCGACGGCCCGCCGGGCGGCGGCGCTCGACCTCGAAGCGCGCGTCAAGGCGGAGCTCGCCGCGCTCGCCATGCCGCACGCCCAGCTGTGCTTCGCCATCGACGAGGCCCCCCTCGGACCCCACGGCGCCGACCGCATCGAGCTGCTGTTCTCGGCCAACCCCGGCTCCGCGCCCGCGCCCCTGGCGAAGGTGGCCTCCGGCGGTGAGCTGTCGCGGGTCAGGCTCGCCCTCGAGGTGGTGCTCGCTGACGACTCGGCCGGCCACACGTTCGTGTTCGACGAGGTCGACGCGGGTGTCGGCGGCGCCGTCGGCGTGGAGATCGGGCGGCGGCTGCAGCGGCTTGCCGCCGTGTCCCAGGTCATCGTCGTGACGCACCTGGCGCAGGTGGCCGCGTTCGCCGACCGGCACTTCGTCGTGCACAAGGCCTCCGACGGCCAGGTGACGACCTCCGGCGTGCGGGCGCTCGACGACGAGGAGCGGGCCGCCGAACTGGCCCGGATGATGGGCGGCGACGCGGCATCGGCGTCCGGCCTGGAGCACGCCGCCGAGCTGCTGGCGCGCGCCCGCCGCGCCTGAGCCGGGTGTTACGGTCTCGTTTCGGGCACGGCGCGCCGGGGCACCGCCCGCCGCCGCGCCATAGGCTGGAGTTCCGTGGACAACTCGAAGATCACCAAGCACGTGTTCGTGACCGGGGGCGTCGTCTCCTCGCTCGGCAAGGGACTGACCGCCTCGAGTCTGGGAAACCTGCTCGTCGCCCGCGGACTGCGCGTCACCATGCAGAAGCTCGACCCGTACCTCAACGTCGATCCCGGCACCATGAACCCCTTCCAGCACGGTGAGGTGTTCGTCACCGAGGACGGGGCGGAGACGGACCTCGACATCGGCCACTACGAGCGCTTCCTCGACGTCGATCTGAGCGGCGACGCCAACGTCACCACCGGCAAGGTCTACTCCACGGTCATCGCGAAGGAACGCCGCGGCGACTACCTCGGCGACACCGTTCAGGTGATCCCGCACATCACCGGTGAGATCCGTGACCGCATGATGGCGATGGAGGCCGACGGGGTAGACGTCGTCATCCACGAGATCGGCGGCACGGTCGGCGACATCGAATCCCTCCCCTTTCTCGAGGCCGCCCGCCAGGTGCGCCACGAGATCGGCCGCGCCAACGTCTTCTTCCTGCACGTCTCCCTCGTGCCGTACATCAAGCCGTCGGGCGAGATGAAGACCAAGCCCACGCAGCACTCGGTCGCCGCGCTGCGCCAGGTCGGCATCCAGCCGGACGCCATCGTGTGCCGATCCGAGAAGCCCATCTCCGAGGGCCTCAAGCGCAAGATCGCGCTGATGTGCGACGTCGACGAGGAGGCGGTCGTCAGCTGCCCCGACGCGCCGAGCATCTACGCCATCCCGAGGGTGCTGCATGGCGAGGGCCTCGACGCCTACGTCGTGCGCCGGCTCAACCTCAGCTTCCGCGACGTCAACTGGCGGGCCTGGGACGACCTGCTCGACCGCGTCGAGCACCCGAAGCACCACGTCACGGTCGCGCTCGTCGGCAAGTACATCGACCTGCCGGACGCCTACCTGTCGGTGTCGGAGGCCCTGCGCGCCGCCGGCTTCGCCCACCGCGCCCGCGTCCACATCCGGTGGGTGCCGTCCGACGACTGCGCGACCCCCGACGGGGCCGCCGAGCGCCTGGGCGACGTCGACGCCGTGTGCGTCCCCGGCGGCTTCGGCATCCGCGGCGTCGAGGGCAAGCTCGGCGCCCTCACCTATGCCCGCGACCACGGAATCCCCACGCTCGGCCTGTGCCTCGGTCTGCAGTGCATGGTCATCGAGGCGGCCCGCAACCTCGCCGGTATCCCTGACGCCGCCTCCAGCGAGTTCGACCCCCACACGCCCGACCCCGTCGTCGCGACGATGGCGGAACAGGTCGACATCGTCGGCGGCGGCGGCGACCTCGGCGGCACCATGCGGCTGGGGTCCTACCCGGCGACGCTGACCGAGGGCAGCCAGGTGGCGCGCGCCTACGGCGCCACGCACGTCACGGAGCGGCATCGCCACCGCTACGAGGTCAACAACGCCTACCGCGACCGGCTCGCCGCGGCCGGGCTGGTCATCTCCGGCACCTCGCCCGACGGGGCGCTCGTCGAGTTCGTCGAGCTCCCCGCCGACGTCCACCCGTACTACGTTGGGACCCAGGCCCACCCCGAGCTGAAGTCCCGACCCACGCGGCCGCATCCGCTGTTCGCGGGCCTGATCGCGGCGGCCATCACCCGACAGGAGGGCGCCCATGGTGACCGATGAACCGATGAGCTGGCCGGTCCGGTCGCGCACGGTCCTCGGCGAGGGCCGCGTCTCGGCGTTCGTCGACGAGGAGATCGAGACCCCGTCCGGGGACCTCATCACGCGGCAGTACCTCACGCACCCGGGCGCCGTCGCCGTCGTGGCCTGGGACGAGGACGCCGACCGGATCGCCGTGCTGCGCCAGTACCGGCACCCCGTGCGCATGGAGCTGGTCGAGATCCCGGCCGGGCTCCTCGACCTCGACGGGGAGTCGTGGGTGACCGCCGCGCAGCGGGAACTCGCGGAGGAGGCCGAGCTCGCCGCCGACCGCTGGGACGTGCTCGTCGACATGTGCACCACGCCCGGTGCCTGCGAGGAGTCCCTGCGGATCTTCCTCGCCCGCGACCTGCGCCCCGCCTCCCGCCCGGACGGCTTCGTGCTGGAGGGGGAGGAGGCCCATATGAGCTGGGACTGGGTGGACCGGGGCGAGTTGGTGGCCGCCATCCTCGACGGCCGCTGCCAGAGCCCCACCCTGGTGGCGGGGGTGCTCGCGCTCGAGACGACCCGCCTGGCCGGGCGGCTCCAGGGGCTGCGGTCCCCGGACGCCGACTGGCCCATCCGGCGGTGACTGGCGTCGCGGACGCGGTCGCGCAGTACCTGGACCACGTGCGCGCCGAGCGTGGGCTGGCCGCCAACACGGTGGCCGCCTACCGCCGCGACCTCGCCCGCTACACCGGCTTCCTCGCCGACCGCGGCGTCACTGACCTCGACGACGTCACGCCGGTCGACGTCACCGAGTTCGTGCGCTACCTCAGCGCCACGCAGGCCCGGTCGTCGGTTGCCCGGCAGGTGGTGAGCGTCCGCACCCTGCACCGCTTCGCCGCGGCGGAGGGCCTGGCCCCGGGGAACCCGGCGGTCGACGTCTCCCCGCCGAAGCTGACCCAGCGACTGCCCAAGGCCCTCACCGTCGATGAGGTGACGCGCATGCTCGACGCGCCGGACCGCGACGACGTCGTCGGCCTGCGCGACGCGGCGCTGCTCGAGCTGCTCTACGGCACCGGCGCCCGCGTCTCCGAGGTGTGCGGGCTCGACGTCGACGAGGTGTCGGCGGCCCTCGCGGACCGTGATGCCGGTCTGCTCCTGCGCGGCAAGGGCGGTAAGGAACGGATGGTGCCGCTCGGCAGCTACGCGGCGACGGCCGTCGAGGCCTATCTCGTGCGCGCCCGGCCGGCGCTGGCCGCGGCGGCCGCGCGGCACGATCCCGCGCTGCTGCTCAATCAGCGGGGGCGACGCCTGAGCCGCCAGTCGGCCTGGGCCGTCCTCCAGCAGGCGGCGCGGGCCGCCGGCCTCACCGTCGAGGTGTCCCCGCACTCGCTGCGCCACTCCTTCGCGACCCACCTGCTCGACGGCGGCGCGGACCTGCGCGCCGTCCAGGAACTGCTCGGCCACGCGTCGGTCGCCACCACGCAGATCTACACCCTGGTGACCATCGAGCACCTCCGCGAGGTGCATGCGGCGGCGCACCCCCGTGCCCGGTGACCACGGCGAACGCAGTGCGGGCATACTAGGGTGGTTCGCACCCGAGACGAGGAGGCCCAGGTGGCGGAAGACGGGCTGTTCGACGAGCCACGGTTCAGCGTCCCGGACGCGCCGGAGTCGTCCACGCTCGTGGACACCGGCGTCATGGGGCCGACGGGCCGCCCCCTACCCGACTTCCCCGAGCCGCCCCCCGTGGCGCCCGGACGTAAGCGCGCCACCATCATCTCGATGTGCAACCAGAAGGGCGGCGTGGGCAAGACCACGACCACCATCAACCTGGGCGCCGCGCTGGCCGAGCTGGGGCGCCGCGTGCTCCTGGTCGACTTCGACCCCCAGGGGTCGCTGTCCGTGGGGCTCGGCGTCAACCCGCACACACTCGACACGTCGATCTACAACCTGCTCCTGACGCGCGGCGTGGACCCGCACGACGTCATCACCCCCACCTCGGTCGACGGGCTCGACGTGCTGCCCAGCAACATCGACCTGTCGGCGGCCGAGGTGCAGCTGGTGAGCGAGGTGGCGCGCGAACAGACCCTGTCGCGGGTCCTGTCGAAGCTGCGCGGCGACTACGACTTCATCCTCATCGACTGCGCCCCCAGCCTGGGCCTGCTCACCATCAACGCCCTGACGGCCAGCGACCACGTCATCATCCCGTTGGAGTGCGAGTTCTTCGCGCTGCGCGGCGTGGCGCTGCTCACCGACACCATCGGCAAGGTGCAGGACCGGCTCAACCCGGACCTGGAGCTGCTGGGCATCCTGGGCACCATGTACGACTCGCGCACCCTCCACAGCCGCGAGGTCCTGGAGCGCGTCGTGCAGGCGTTCGGCGAGGACGTGTTCCACACGGTGATCCGCCGCACCATCAAGTTCCCCGAGACGACGGTGGCGGGCGAACCCATCACCACGTACGCCTCGGCGTCCCCCGGCGCGGATGCCTTCCGCCAGCTGGCCCGGGAGGTGCTGCTCAGATGCCAGGACCGGTGAACCGGCGCGCCTCGCTGCCCGGCGCCTCCGAGCTGTTCCGGCCCACCCGCCAGCCCGCCCCCGTCGAGGCCCGGCCCGCCGAGCCGTCGCCGGACGCCGCCGAGCCGGCCCAGCCGGCACCGACGGGCCGCGTCCGCCACACCCAGAAGATCACGGTCTACTTCAGCGACGACGAGCTGCTGGCCCTCGAGGACGCCAACCTGGACCTGCGCCGCGCGCACGGCATCCGCGTCGACCGCGGTCGCATCGTCCGTGTGGCCGTGGCGCGCGCCGTGGCCGACCTCGCTGCGAACGGGGCGGACAGCTTCCTGGTCAGCGAGCTCACCGAGCGGCAGTGAGCCGCTCCCGCTCTTCGGAGCGCCCCGACGCCGTCGCGGGCTTCGAGGTGCGCCTCACGAACTTCGAGGGCCCGTTCGACCTGCTGCTGCAGCTCATCACGCGCCGCGAGCTCGACATCACCGAGGTGGCGCTCAGCCAGGTCACCGACGAGTTCATCGCCTACGTCAAGGTCGGCGGCGAGGTGTGGGACCTGGACAAGACGAGCGCGTTCCTGGTGGTCGCCTCCACGCTGCTGGACCTCAAGGCCGCCCGGCTGCTTCCGGGAGGCGAGGTGACCGATCCCGAGGACATCGCCGCGCTGGAGGCCCGCGACCTGCTGTTCGCGCGGCTCCTGCAGTACCGGGCGTTCAAGCAGGTGGCCGCGTGGATCGAGGCGACCATGACCGCGGCGGAGACCACGCACTGGCGGCCGGGCGGGCTGGAGGAGCAGTTCCGCGCGGTCATGCCGGAGGTGGAGCTGCCGCTCACGCCCGAGGACGTCGCCCGGCTCGCTGCGGCCGCGATGGCGCCGCGGCCCGAGCCCGTCGTCGAACTGACCCACCTGCACGGCGGCTCGGTCAGCCTCGCCGACGAGGTCGCCCACATCGCGGACCGGCTGCGCCGCGGAGGCGGCGCCACCTTCCGGTCCCTCGTCGATGGCTGCGACCGCCTCACGGTGGTGGTGCGCTTCCTGGCGGTGCTCGAGCTCTTCCGCGCCCGGCAGGTGGCCCTGGAGCAGCTGACCCCGCTCGGCGAGCTGACCGTCCGCTGGACCGCGGGCGACGAGCGGACCGCGGACGTCGTCGACGACTACGGCCCCCAACCGGAACTGGAGGACACATGAGTCTGATCCCCGCCCTCGAGGCCATGCTCCTCATGGCCACCGAGCCGGTGGCGACCGCGGACCTCGCGGCGGCGTTGGACGCGCCGCTGCCCGATGTCGAGCGGGACCTCGCGACCATCGCGGACTTCTACGACGAGCACGGCCGCGGCATCCGCCTGCGCGCCGTGGCCGGGGGATGGCGCTTCGCCACCGACCCGGCGGTGGCGGACGTCCTCGAGGCCTGGCTCGTGTCCGACCAGCGGTCCCGGCTCACGCAGGCCGCGCTGGAGACGCTGTCGGTCATCGCCTATCTGCAGCCCGTGTCGCGAGGCCGGGTGGCGGCGGTGCGCGGCGTCAACGTCGACGGCGTCGTCAAGACGCTGCTGGTCCGCGGGCTGATCACGGAGGCGGGGGAGGACCCCGTCACGGGCGCCGTGACGTTCGGCACGACCCCGCTGTTCCTGCAGAAGCTGGGCCTGAACTCGCTGCGGGAACTGCCCGATCTGGCACCGCTCCTGCCCGACGCCGTAGCCTTGGAGGCTGAGCTCGGTCAGATGGCCGCGGCGGAGGCGGCGGAAGCCGCCCAGGTGACGAAGGAGACGAGCGATGGCTGACGACGAGACCGAGGGCATCCGCCTGCAGAAGGTGCTGGCCTCAGCCGGGATCGCCTCGCGGCGCGCCAGCGAGATCCTCATCGACGAGGGGCGGGTCGAGGTCAACGGCCAGGTCGTGACCGAGCAGGGCCGCCGGGTCAACCCCGAGACCGACCACATCCGCGTCGACGGCGCCCGCATCCCGCCGCCGCGCCGCCACCTGTACCTGGTGCTGAACAAGCCCCGGGGCGTCGTGTCGACCATGGAGGACCCGGAGGGGCGCCGGACGCTGGCGGACTACCTGCCGCGCACCAAGGAGCGGCTGTTCCACGTCGGCCGCCTCGACACCGAGACCGAGGGCCTCATCGTCCTGACCAACGACGGCGACTTCGCGCACCGGCTCGCCCACCCCAGCTACGAGGTCCCCAAGACCTACGTGGTCCAGGCGGCCGGCGTCATGGACAACCGCACGCTCAAGCGGCTCGAGAAGGGCGTGACGCTCGAGGACGGGCCGGTCAAGCCGGACAAGGTCAAGCTGATCTCCCGCGCCGCCGACCGCACGATGGTCTCGGTCACGCTGCACGAGGGCCGTAACCGCGTGGTGCGCCGCATGTTCGACGCCGTCGGGCATCCGGTCGACCGGCTGTCGCGCACGGGCATCGGCCCGATCCGGCTCGGGAATCTGCGCTCTGGCGAGACGCGCGACCTCACCCGCGAGGAGCTCGGCGCGCTGCTCGACCTGGTCCAGCTGTAGGTCCTTTGGGGCCCTGGGCTAGCATTCCGGGCGTGACTCACTCCGCCCGTACGCTCCGCCGAGCCTTGGCCGGCGCGGCCGCCGTGTCCCTGATCGCCCTGTCCGCCTGCTCGGACGCCGACGAGACGGCCTCGCCGAGCGCGTCGCCGTCGGTGTCCGCATCGCCCTCGGCCAGCGGGAGCGCCAGCCCGAGCGTCAGCCCCAGCCCGTCGCAGTCGGTGAGCCCGTCGCCGGACCTCAGCCTGGTCACGGTGAGCGACGGCGAGACCCCCGAGGTCACGGTGCCCGCGCCGTGGGGCATCGCGTCGACGCAGTCGAAGGTCCTCAAGCCGGGCGGCGAGCAGCTGCTCACCGAGTCCTCGGTGGTGACGATCAACTACGTCGGCGTCAACGGCACCACGGGCGAGATCTTCGACAGCTCCTACGAGCGCGGCGAGCCGGCCACCTTCCCGCTGCAGGGCGTCGTGCCGGGCTTCCAGAAGGGGCTCGAGGGCCAGGCCGTCGGGTCCCGGGTGCTCATCGGGATGCCCAGCGAGGATGGCTACCCTGACGGCACGCCCGACGGCAGCATCCAGGCGGGCGACAGCATCGTGTTCGTGGTCGACATCCTGTCGGCCAACTTCGACGACGCCACCGGCGAGACCGTCGCGCCCGCCGCGGGCCTGCCGACCGTGACGATGACCGACGGCAAGCCGGAGATCGCGGTGCCCGCCGGGACCGCCGCCCCCACCACCTTGACGGTGCAGCCGCTCATCAAGGGCCCCGGCGCCCCCGTGACCGCGGAGTCGACCATCCAGGTCCGCTACCGGGCGTGGACGTACGACGGCACGCTGTGGCAGGACGCGTGGCAGCCGCAGGAGGGCCCCGTCGCCGACCTCATCGCGGGCTGGAGCGAGGGTCTCATCGGGCAGACCGCCGGATCGCGCGTCCTGCTCGTCGTTCCCCCGGACAAGGCGTACCCGGACGGCCTTCCGCAGGCCACCCCGTCGCTGGCCCCCGGTCAGACGCTCATCTACGTCATCGACCTGCTCAACGTGACGGGCTGAGCGTCCCCTCGGACCACACCGCGCCTCCGACGAAGCGCTGGTCGCCTGGCATGGCGGCCAGCGCTTCGTCCATGCTCCGGCACGGACCCAGCCCCAGCGACGACGCGAGCAGCGCCACCGCCTCCGCCGGTTCCAGGCCCAGATCTTCGGGCGTCACGGCGCCGTCGCGCTTGGCGAGGCGCTCGCCGCGGGGATTGACCACCAGGCCGATGTGGGCGTAACTCGAGGGGGAGCCGCCCAGCTGCCGGGTGAGCCACGCCTGGCGCGGCGCTGACTCCAGCAGGTCCACGCCGCGGGTGATGTGCGTCACCCCCATGTCGATGTCGTCGACGACCACGGCCAGGTTGTACGCGAACTGTCCGTCGTTGCGGACCAGCACGAAGTCGTCGACCGGGCCCGTCACCTCGCCGGCCGTGGCGTCGTTGACCGTGAACTCCGCACCACCGGAGTCCACCCGGATCGCGGGCGGCCGCTCGTCCCTGCGCCGGGACCGCTCGGCGTCGGATAGCCCGCGGCAGGTGCCCGGGTACGGGCGATAGCCGGCGTGCGGAGCCGAGGACGCCTCCGCGATCTCCCGACGCGTGCAGAAGCACTCGTACGTGGGCAGGGACGCCACCGCGGCCCGGTACAGCTCCAGCCGCTCGGACTGCCGCACCACCTCGCCGTCCCACTCGAGCCCCAGCCGACGCAGCGCGTCCAGCTGGCGGCGCTCCGTCCCGTCCGCCGCCCGGACCCGCGCCCTGTCCAGGTCCTCGACTCGCATCAGCCAGCGCCCGCCCTCGCGGCGCGCCAACAGCCAGCCCGCCATGGCGGTGCGCAGGTTGCCCAGGTGCAGGTCCGAGGTCGGACTGGGCGCGTAGCGGTCGATGTGCATGGCGCCCATGCTGCCACCGGGCGGGTCGCCGCCGCACGGCGGCAGGTGCGGATACCCTGACCGTCGGAGGTGTCATGTCGGCGAGGAAATCCGAACGGCTGCTGAACCTGCTCATCGCGCTGCTCAGCACCCGGCGCTACCTGACCAAGCACGAACTGCGGGAGATGATCGAGGGCTACCGCGGCGGGACGGTGGCGTCGTTCGAGCGCCAGTTCGAACGCGACAAGGAGGAGCTGCGCCAGCTCGGCGTGCCCATCGAGACCGGCGCCAACACCGCGGACACGGACGAGGAATACGGCTACCGCATCAACCGCGCCGACTTCGAGCTGCCTCCGCTGGCGTTCAGTGCCGAGGAGCTGGCCGCGCTCGGCGTCGCGGCCCAGGTGTGGCAGGACAGCGTCGCCGCGACACACACGGCGCAGGCGATCGAGGCGCTGCAGGCCGGGGGAGCGGCACCGGACCCGGCGCTACTGCCGACGGTGCACCCCCGCATCGCCGTGCGCGACGCGAACTTCGAGGCGGCCTACGAGGCGGTGACGACGCGCCGCGAGCTGAGCTTCGGCTACGCCGGCCGCCCGCGTCGCGTCCAGCCGTGGAAACTCATCCAGCGCCGGGGTCAGTGGTACGTGTTCGGCCTGGACCCCGACCGCGGGGAGGATCGCTTCTTCAAGTTGTCGCGCTTCACCGCCGCGGCCGAGCCGACCGGACGGGTGGGCGCCGTCGTCGTGCCGGACGACGCCGACGAGCGGGCGGCCCGGCTCGAACCCGTCGTGGGTATCGAGGCCGTGGTGGCCCTGCGCGACGGCGTGCCGCACAGCTGGCCCGAGGCCGAGCCCGCCGACTGGGCCGGCCCGCTGCCCGCGGGATTCACGGCCCACCGGGTGCGGCAGGGCAACGAGGACCTCGTCATCGACGAGGTCGCGGCCGCGGGGGCCGACGCGATCCTGCTCGCCCCCGAGGACCTGCGCCGCCGACTGATCGCGAGGCTGCGGGGGATGGCCGGATGAGATCAGAAGCCCAGGTCGCGCGCCTGCTGCGCCTCGTGCCCTACCTGACCGCCCACCAGGGCGTCACGGTCACCGAGACCGCGTCGGTCTTCGGGACCACACCGCGCCAGATCCTCAAGGACCTCGAGGTGCTGCAGTTCTGCGGGCTGCCCGGCGGCCTCTACGACGACCTGTTCGACGTCGACATCGAGGGCGCCCGCGAGGACGGTCACATCTTCTTCCGCAACGCCGACGTCCTGGCGCGGCCGCTGCGGCTCCGGCCGGCGGAGGCGGCGGGACTCCTCGCCGCGCTGCGCGTCGTGGTGGAAGTGGCCGGGGAATCCGCCGCGGCCCGCTCGGCCCTCGACAAGCTCGAGGCCGCCGTCGGTCGCGAGGGGGACCGGCTGACCGTTGCCCTCGCCGCCGGGGACGCGGGCCACAGGGCCGTCCTGCGCGCGGCGGTCGCGGCCGGCACGGCGGTCGTGCTGCGCTACCGGACTCCCGGGCGTCCGGGGGTGTCGGAGGCGGTCGTCGAGCCCGCGCGGCTCCACGTCGTCGACGGTTACACCTACCTGGACGCGTGGAGCCGGGTGCGGGGCGCGTGGCGCTCGTTCCGGCTGGACCGCGTAGAGGCGGTGGAGGCCACCACCGAGCCGGCGGGCGAGCACGGCGATCCGCCCGTGGGCTGGTTCGAGGACGCTCCCGTGCATCTCACGCTGCTGCTCGACCCGTCCGCCCGCTGGGTGAGCGAGTACTACCCGACCACCGCCGTCGCCGAGGGATCCGAGGGGCTGAGCGTGACGTTCCCCGTCGCCTCCACCGACTGGGCCACCTCGCTGCTGCTGCGATTGGGCGGCCGGGTGCGGGCGGTGTCGGATCCCGCGATCGAGGCGGCCGCCCGCTCCCGGGCCGCGGCCGCGCTGGCGCACTATCCCGAAGCCTCGCTGGGGTAGCATCGCCCTCGTGATCTGGGTAGTCGTTGCCATCCTCGCCGTCGCGCTTGCCGGAGCCGCCGCGCTGGCGGTGTACGCGGCGTCGCTCAGGCACAAGGTCGACGACGTCGCCGCCGAGCTGGCCGTCCTGGCCGGGCACGGCGCCCAGGCGCGCGCCCTGGTCGAGCGCCTGGAGCTCGACCGTCTCCGGCGCCACTAGACTGGTCCATGCCACCGCAGCGGCGCGGCCACTGCCGACGAAAGGTTCACGAGTCACATGCCTACGCTTCTCTTCACCCTCGGCGGGATGGAATGGGTCATCATCCTCATCGTCGCCCTCCTGCTGTTCGGCGGCTCCCGCCTCGCCGGCCTCGGCAAGGGCGTCGGCCGCTCGATCCGTGAGTTCAAGGAAGAGGTCAAGAGCGTCGACGAGCCCCGTCGGCAGGACGAGGTCGTCGACGCCGAGATCGTCCAGCCCGAGATCGACCGCAAGAACAACCCCGAGCGCTGAGCGTGTCCGCCGCCCCCACTGAACCGGTCGCCAAGCCCGGCCGTTTCTCGTGGTTGCGGCCCCCGCAGGGCGGGCCCGACGGGACGATGTCGCTGACGGATCACCTGCGGGAGCTGCGCTACCGCGTGACCATCGCCTCGTTCGCGATCGCGCTCGCCTCGATCGCCTGCATCTTCTTCTACCGCGAGCTCATCGAGGTCATCATGGCGCCGTACTACGCGGCCGTCGAAGAGCTCAAGCAGTCCCGGCCGGACGCCCAGACCCTCATCGTCAACGACGGGGTTGTCTCCCCGTTCACGCTCGCCGTGATCGCCTGCGTGTCGGGCGGCATCGTGCTGTCGAGCCCCGTGTGGCTGTACCAGGTGTGGGCGTTCATCGCGCCCGGCCTCCTGTCGAAGGAGAAGCGCTACGCCCTGGCGTTCATCGGTGCCGCCGTGCCCCTGTTCCTGTCCGGGGCGGCGCTGGGCTACCTCGTATGGCCCAAGGGCATCAGCGTCCTGCTGAGCTTCACGCCAGAGGACATGGACATCGTCAACCTGCTCGAGATGAGCAGCTTCCTCGGCATGGAGCTGAAGGTCATCCTGGTGTTCGGGATCTCCTTCCTTCTGCCGGTGGTCCTGGTGGCGCTCAACATGGCGGGCGTCGTGCGCGGCTACCAGCTCAAGCGGGCGCGCAAGTTCGTCCTCTTCGGCAGCGTCGTGTTCGCCGCCATCGCGACCCCGTCGACTGACCCCTTCTCCATGCTCGCGCTGGCCGTGCCGCTGTCGGTGATGTTCTTCATCGCCGAGTTGATCTGCCGGTCGTGGGACCGCAAGCGCGGCATCACCGAGGAGACCGCCGCCGAGTTCGCCGTCGACCTGGACGACGGCAAGTGAGCTACGAGCTGGCCAAGCGGCGGCTGGTCACCGTCGTCTGCAACGAAGCCTCGGGTGGCGGTCGCGCGGGGCGGGTGCTGCCGAAGGTCGCCCGCCGTCTGCACGAGGGCCTCCACGACGCGGAGCTGCATGTGGTGACGTCGCGCTCCTACGAGGACGCCCGCGACCTCACGCGCGCCGCCGCGCTGACGGCGCGCGACGGCGACATCGTCGCGGTCATGGGCGGCGACGGCATGGCCCACCTGGGGCTCAACGCCTGCGCCGACACCGAGGCCACGCTGGCCATCATCCCGGCCGGGACCGGCAACGACTTCGCCCGCGGCGCCGGTGTGCCGGGGTCGGTGATGGAGGCCGTCGAGGCGCTCGTCGGCCGCCGCACCCGGGTCATGGACCTGGCCCACCTCACCAACGCCGCCGGCGGGAGGTACGTCGGCGCCGTCGTCTCCAGCGGCTACGACGCGCGCGTCAACCGCGCCACCAACGACATCCGGCTGCGGCTCGGGCCGCTCAGCTACGGCTACATCGCGCTGCGAGAGCTGGCGCACTTCGAGCCGCTGCACTACCGGCTCACCCTCGACGGCGAGACGCGCGAGTTGGACGCCATGCTCGTGGCGGTGTGCAACACCGGCGTCTTCGGCGGCGGCATGCGGATCGCGCCGGACGCGGACGCCGCGGACGGCCTCCTCGACGTGACCATCATCCACAAGGCCTCCCGCGCCACGCTGCTGAGGCTCCTGCCACAGGTGTACACCGGCGGCTTCGTCCGCTCGCCCCTGGTGGAGCGCGTCCGGGCGCGCACCGTCCGGATCGACGGCGACGACCTGTTCCTCATGGGCGACGGCGAGGAGATGGGCGAGGTCCCCGGGCGCGTCGAGTGCCGCCCCGGCGTGCTGCGCCTCATCGTCGCCTGACCCAAGTCCGCCGGCGCCTTCCGGCGCGGCTGCTAGGTTGGATTGGTGAGCACAGAGGCCCTTTCCGACGACGTGCGCGAGTTCGCCGAGCTCTACCCGTTCGGGCTCGACGACTACCAGCTTGAGGCCTGCCACGAGCTCGCCCAGGGCCGTGGCGTGCTCGTCGCCGCGCCGACGGGCTCCGGCAAGACGGTCGTGGGGGAGTTCGCCGTCCACCTCGCGACGGGGCGCTCACGCAAGTGCTTCTACACCACGCCCATCAAGGCGCTCTCGAACCAGAAGTACCACGACCTGGTCGACCGCTACGGACCTGACCGCGTCGGGCTCCTCACCGGCGACACCTCGGTCAACGCCGAGGCCCAGATCGTCGTGATGACCACCGAGGTCCTGCGCAACATGATCTACGCGGCCTCGCCGACGCTCGGCAACCTGGGCTACGTCGTCATGGACGAGGTGCACTACCTGGCCGACCGCTTCCGCGGCGCGGTCTGGGAGGAGGTCATCCTGGGCCTGGCCGAGTCGGTGCAGATCGTCGCGCTGTCGGCGACCGTCAGCAACGTCGAGGACTTCGGCGAGTGGCTGCGCACGGTCCGCGGGGAGTTCTCCGTGGTGGTGTCCGAGCGCCGCCCCGTGCCACTGTTCCAGCACGTGCTCGTCGGCCGCCGGCTGGTGGATCTCTTCGAGGGCGTCGCGCCCACCGCGCAGGAGGTACCGGCCGAGCGGATGGCGAAGGTCAACCGCGAGCTGCTCCAGGTCAGCAAGGCGGAGGCGTCGCGCGTGCGCGACGACTCGCGCCGTCCCCGCGGCCGCAGCGGCCGCGGCAAGGACCGGCCGGGGCAGGGATCGGGACAGTTCGGCGGCGCCGCCCACTCCCGCTTCGCGGGCCGGCCCACCAGCCGCGGCGAGGTCGCCGTCGTGCTGGACCGCGCCGAGCTCCTGCCGGCGATCTACTTCATCTTCTCGCGCGTCGGCTGCGACGCCGCCGTCGGCCAGGTCTACAACGCGGGCATCACGCTGACCTCCCGCGCCGAGGCCGCGCAGCTGGGGCGGATCGCGGACAAGCACGTCGCGGGACTGAGCGTCGCGGATCTGGAGGCCCTGCGGTTCGAGGACTTCCGCGACGCGCTCATGGCGGGTGTCGCGGCGCATCACGCCGGCCAGCTGCCCGCGTTCAAGGCCATCGTCGAGGAGAGCTTCGCCACGGGCGCGCTCAAGATCGTCTTCGCCACCGAGACGCTGGCGCTGGGCATCAACATGCCGGCCCGGACCGTGGTGCTGGAGAAGCTCGTCAAGTACAACGGCGAGAGCCACGTCGACATCACCCCGGGCGAGTACACGCAGCTGACGGGCCGCGCCGGGCGCCGCGGCATCGACATCGAGGGCCACGCCGTCGTCCTGTGGCAGTCGGGGATGGACCCGCGGGCGGTCGCGGGTCTCGCGTCGCGGCGCACGTATCCGCTGCGGTCCAGCTTCGCGCCCACGTACAACATGGCGGTCAACCTCATGGCCACCCTGGGCCGCGAACGGGCCCGGGACCTGCTCAACCAGTCCTTCGCCCAGTTCCAGACCGACAAGTCCGTCGTGACGGCGGCCCGCACCGGGCGACGGTTCACGGCGGACCTGCGCGCCGCCGTCGAGGCCGCACAGTGCCACCTGGGCGACTTCATGGAGTACGCGCAGCTGCGCGAGCGCATCGCGCAACTGGAGGCCACGTCGTCGAGGGCCCGCAAGGCCCAGCACGCCGAGGCCGTGTCCGACAGCCTCGGCGCACTGACTCCCGGCGACGTCATCCACCTGCCGCGGCAGGAATGGGTGGTGGTGCTGCGCACCGGGCGGAAGAACCACCGCGACGCCGAGCCGTGGGCCCAGGTCATCGCCGGCGATCACACGGTGCTCAAGCTCCAGCCGCATGACCTGCGCGGCCCGGTAGAGCCGGTCGGCCGGGTCCGGATCCCCAAGGACTTCTCGCTGCGCGAGCGCCGCGACCGCCGGGCGCTGCTGGCGGCGATGTCGGCCAAGCTCGAGGAACTCGATCCGGCGGTGCCGGACCTGACGGTCCCGACCGACGACGACGTCGCCCGCGAGATCGCCGATCTCAGGGCAGACCTGGCCGCGCACCCCTGCCACGAGTGCCCGGACCGCGAGCTGCACGCGGTCGAGGCCGCCCGGGCCCTGCGGTTGGAGCGGGAGGCGAAACGGGTCGAGGTCGACGCCGTCGCCCGCGCGAACTCGCTGGCCGTCCAGTTCGACCGCATCACCGCGGTCCTCGAGGAGCTCGGCTACCTCGACGGCGACGTCCTCACCGACGCGGGCCGCATGCTGCGGCGCATCTACAACGAACTGGATCTCGTCGCGGCCGAGTGCGTGCGCCGCGACGTCTTCGCCGACCTCACCCCGCCGCAGCTGGCGGCGGTGCTGTCGACGCTGCTGTACGAGTCGCGGCCGACCCGCGACGCCGTGGCACCCCGCATGCCCGACGCGGCCTCCGAGCGGGCCCAGTCCGAGCTCCGGTCCGTCTGGCGCGAGGTCGGCCTCCTCGAGCGCAAGCACCGCATCGACCGCGGACGCGAGCCCGACATCGGCTTCGCGGAGGCCGCCTGGCGGTGGGCGAGCGGGCAGGATCTGGCCAAGGTGCTGCTGCACACCGGGCTGTCGGCCGGCGACTTCGTCCGCTGGGTGCGCCAGGTGATCGACCTCGCCGGGCAGCTCGCGGCCGCCGCCGGGCCGGGCGACCTGCGCCGGACCTGCCTCATCGCGGCCGATGAGATGCGCCGCGGCGTGGTGGCGGCGGATCTGACCGAGGACTAGGTTGGCGCGCATGGCCGTAGCACTGCGCGTGATCCCCTGCCTGGACGTCCACGACGGCCGGGTCGTCAAGGGCGTCAACTTCCGGTCGCTGCGCGACGCGGGTGACCCCGTCGAGCTGGCCGCGAAGTACTCGGCGGAGGGCGCCGACGAGTTGACGTTCCTCGACATCTCCGCGTCGTCGGACGGTCGGGCCACGACCCGCGACATGGTCGCCCGCTGTGCGGAGACCGTGTTCATCCCGCTGACCGTGGGGGGCGGCGTGCGGGAGGTGGCCGACGTCGACCGCCTGCTGCGCAGCGGCGCGGACAAGGTCGGCATCAACACGGGCGCCCTCGCGCGCCCGGCGGTCATCGACGAGATCTCACGGACGTTCGGCGACCAGGTCCTCGTTCTGTCCGTCGATGCCCGCCGTGAGGAGGGCATGCCGTCGGGTTTCGGCGTCACGACCCACGGGGGCCGCCGCTCCGCCGGGGTCGACGCCATCGAATGGGCCCGCGAGGCGTGCGCGCGCGGGGTGGGCGAGATCCTGCTCAACTCGATGGACGCCGACGGCACCACCGACGGATTCGACCTGGAGATGATCCGAGCAGTGCGGGAGGTGGTCGACGTGCCCCTCATCGCGTCCGGCGGAGCGGGGCGCATCGAGCACTTCGTGGCCGCCGCGCGGGCCGGAGCCGACGCGGTGCTCGCCGCCAGCGTCTTCCACTACCGCACGCTCAGTATCGACGAGGTAAAGACCGGTCTGCGGGAGGCCGGGTTCGAAGTCCGCTAGGAGGAACCATGGACTGTCTCTTCTGTGCCATCGTCGCCGGGGACATCCCGGCGCGTCGCATCTACGAGGACGAGGTGGCGATCGCATTCCTCGACATCCAGCCGTGGCAGGAGGGACACACGCTGGTGGTCCCGCGCCGGCACACCGTCGACGCCTTGGCCGACGACAAGGCCCTCGCCGAGATTGCTCCGGCGGTGGCACGGGTGGGCCGCCTCCTCAAGGAGCGACTGGGGGCGCAGGCGTGCAACATCTTGTCCAACGCGGGCCCCGTGTCGGGCCAGGAGGTCCTTCACACCCACGTCCACGTGCTGCCCCGCTACGCCGACAACCCGGGCATCACGGGCATGCGCGGCCCGGTCGACAGCGATCTCGATGCGGTCGAGGAGCGGCTGCGGCGGGCACCCTAACCCATACCCCCGCAGGGCTTAATACCACCCCCCGGTAATGGGTATACCGAGGAGGTCTAGATTGGTCTGCATCGGGACGTGGACGCGTCCGCAACAGATACAGAAAGGGACCTCAATGAAGGCCACCAAGATCGTCGGCATCGTGTCGATCGTCGCCGGGATCGTCATGATCATCGCCGGCGCCCTCGTGTGGGGCACCGTCTCCTCGCAGCTCAAGGCTGAGAACATCACCGTTCCGGCCGACTCCACCTTCATGGGTGGGGCCTACGCCGGCAAGCAGGTCGCCGGGCCGCTCAGCGCCTACGCGCAGGCGGACATCATCAACACCCACGCCCTCGCCGGTGCCGACGGCAAGACCTACGCCGAACTCGGCGCCCTGGCCCGCGAGGCCAAGGAGGCGGGCGACGAGGCCGCGGCCGAGGAGTACACCGCGCAGCGGACCACGGCCATGAACGGCTCCTTCCTGCGCGCGTCGCTGTTCACCTCGGTCGTGTCCTACGGCGTCGCCGCCCTGGTCATCGGCCTGGGCTTCCTGTTCGGCCTCATCGGCTGGGCGCTGACCACCATCAAGACGGTCGGGACCACCCCTGTGGCGGACCGCGTCTGAGCACCACCTCTGAAGGCGGCGGGTCGGGTTTCCCGGCCCGCCGTCTTACATGTCGGGACCAGGTGCGGCGGTGCTTGACACGACGGGGCGGAGCCACGAAGGTTGTCGCATGCCCATCACCCGGCTCGTAGTCATTCCATAAGCGCTTCGGCCCGCAGACGAACCGAAGCGCTCCCTCGTGTGCCCATTCCGGGCAACGGGGGTTTTTTCATGGCACACGACAGCCGGCGAACGATTGAAGGGAGAGGCGATGGCACAGACAGACGGTCAGGTCATGACGGGGGCGCAGGCGCTCGTCGAGTCGCTCGAGCGGATGGGTGTCGACGTAGCGTTCGGTATCCCCGGCGGTGCGATTCTCCCGGCGTACGACCCGCTGTTCGACTCGACGATCCGCCACATCCTGGTGCGTCACGAGCAGGGCGCCGGCCACGCGGCCGAGGGTTACGCCATGAGCTCGGGACGCGTGGGTGTGTGCATCGCGACGTCCGGGCCGGGCGCCACCAACCTCGTGACCCCCATCGCTAACGCGTACATGGACTCGACGCCGCTCGTCGCGATCACCGGCCAGGTCAACAGCCACGCCATCGGGACCGACGCCTTCCAGGAGGCCGACATCCGGGGCATCACCATGCCGATCACGAAGCACAGCTTCCTCATCAAGCGCGTCGAGGACATCCCGCTGGCCATCCAGGAGGCGTTCCACATCGCCGCCACCGGCCGCCCGGGCCCGGTCCTCGTCGACATCGCCAAGGACGCCCTGGTCAAGACGGCGCCCTTCGTGTGGCCCGAGGAGCTGGACCTTCCGGGCTACAAGCCGACGGTCAAGCCCCACTCGCGGCAGATCCGGGCCGCGGCCAAGCTGATCTCGGAGTCCAAGCGGCCGGTCCTGTACGTCGGCGGCGGCGTCGCGCTGGCGCGGGCCTCGGCCGAGCTGGCCGAGTTCGTGGAGAAGACGCGGATCCCTGTCGTGACCACGCTCATGGCCCGCGGGCAGTTCCCCGACAGCCACGACCTGCACATGGGCATGCCCGGCATGCACGGCACGGTCGCGGCGGTGGGCGCGCTGCAGAAGGCGGACCTGATCGTCGCACTCGGCACGCGGTTCGACGACCGGGTCACGGGGAAGCTGGACAGCTTCGCGCCGCACGCGAAGATCATCCACGCCGACGTCGACCCGGCGGAGATCGGCAAGAACAAGCCGGTGGACATCCCCATCGTCGGCGACGTGCGCGAGACCCTCATCCAGCTCAACCAGGCGGTCGAGGCGCATCCCGCGCCGGAGGCCGATGCCTGGCGCCGCCAGCTGGGCATCATGAAGTCCCGCTACCAGCCGCGCTGGGACGAAGCCCCCGACGGCCGCCTGTCCCCGCAGGAGGTCATCCAGCGCATCGGGCAGCTCAGCCCCAGCGACTCCATCTACGTGTCCGGGGTCGGGCAGCACCAGATGTGGTGCGCGCACTTCCTCCCGCACGAGAAGCCGAACACGTGGATCAACTCCGGCGGGGCCGGGACCATGGGCTTCTGCGTGCCGGCGGCGATGGGCGCGAAGGTGGCCAACCCGGACACCACGGTGTGGGGCATCGACGGCGACGGCTGCTTCCAGATGACCAACCAGGAGCTGGTCACCTGCGCGCTGAACAACATCCCGATCAAGATCGCGATCATCAACAACAACGCGCTGGGCATGGTGCGGCAGTGGCAGTCCCTGTTCTACGAGGGCCGCTACTCCAACACCGACCTGATGACCGAGTCGCTGCCGAACTTCCCGAAGCTCGCCGAGGCCATGGGCTGCGTGGGGCTCCGCGCCACGAACGAGGTGGAGATGGAGGCGGCGATCCAGCAGGCGCTGGAGATCAACGACCGGCCCGTCGTCGTCGAGTTCGTCGTGCACAAGGACGCCATGGTGTGGCCGATGGTGCCGGCCGGTGTCAGCAACGATGAGATCCGCGTGGCCCGCGACATGGCCCCCGATTGGGAAGAGGAAGTGCTGTGAAGACCCACACCCTGAGCATCCTGGTCTCGAACCGCCCAGGTGTCCTGACGCGCATCGCGGCGCTGTTCTCGCGCCGCGGGTTCAACATCCAGTCGCTGGCCGTCGGACCGACGGAGCGCGAGGAGGTGTCGCGCATGACGGTCGTGGCGCAGGTGGAGGACGACGCGGCCCTCGAGCAGATCGTCAAGCAGCTGAACAAGCTCATCGAGATCCGCAAGGTCCTCGAGCTCGGTGAGTCGGCGGTCCGCCGCGAGATGATGCTGGTGAAGGTGCGCGCCGACGTGAACACCCGCAGCCAGGTCATCGACGTCGTGAGCCTGTTCCGCGGCAAGGCCGTGGACGTGTCGGCGGAGTCCATCACCGTCGAGGCCACCGGCAGCGACGAGAAGCTCGCGGCGCTGCTGGAGATGCTCGCGCCGCACGGGATCATCGAGCTCGTGCAGTCCGGCCAGGTCGCCCTGGGCCGCGGCTCCAAGAGCATGTCCGAGAACAAAGCGAAGTAGAAACCCAACAAGGAGAACCCATGGCAGAAATGTTCTACGACTCCGACGCCGACCTGTCGATCATCCAGGGTCGCCACGTCGCCGTCATCGGCTACGGCTCGCAGGGCCACGCGCACGCGCTGTCGCTGCGCGACTCCGGGGTGGACGTGCGCGTCGGCCTGCGCCCCGGCTCGCCGTCCGCGGCGAAGGCCGAGGCCGAGGGACTGCGGGTGCTGCCGGTGGCCGAGGCCGTCGAGGAGGCCGACCTCATCATGATCCTGGCGCCAGACCAGGTGCAGCGGACCCTCTACAAGGAGGAGATCGAGCCGCACCTCACCAAGGGCGACGCCCTGTTCTTCGCGCACGGCTTCAACATCCGCTTCGGCTACATCACCCCGCCTGAGGGCGTTGACGTGTGCATGGTGGCCCCGAAGGGCCCCGGTCACCTGGTGCGTCGCGAGTACGCCAACGGTCGCGGTGTCCCGGCGATCATCGCGGTGGAGAAGGACGAGACGGGCAACGCCTGGCCGCTGGCGCTGAGCTACGCGAAGGCCATCGGCGCGCTGCGCGCGGGCGGCATCAAGACCACCTTCACCGAGGAGACCGAGACCGACCTGTTCGGCGAGCAGGCCGTCCTCTGCGGCGGCGCGTCCGCGCTGGTGCAGGCGGGCTTCGAGACCCTGGTCGAGGCCGGCTACCAGCCCGAGGTCGCGTACTTCGAGTGCCTGCACGAGCTGAAGCTCATCGTCGACCTCATGTACGAGGGCGGCATCGCCAAGCAGCGCTGGAGCGTGTCCGACACCGCCGAGTACGGCGACTACGTCTCCGGGCCGCGGGTCATCGACGCGCGCGTCAAGGAGAACATGAAGGCCGTCCTCACCGACATCCAGAACGGCACCTTCGCGAAGCGCTTCATCGACGACCAGGACGCCGGCGCGCCGGAGTTCAAGGAGCTGCGCGCCAAGGGCGAGGCGCACCCGATCGAGGAGACCGGCCGCGAGCTGCGCAAGCTCATGAGCTGGGTCAAGACCGACGACTCCGACTACGTGGAGGGCTCGGCCGCCCGCTGACCCGTCCAGCCGAGGGCCCGCGACCACACCAGGTCGCGGGCCCTTTGTCATGCCAGAAGCACCAAAACAATGCGAAACCACATTTACATGTAGATGATTACTTGACATCGCTTTGGTTTGCGCCCAAGATGGGGTCCGTGGACCAGGGGGTCCATCCGCTGTACGCATAGGGGCGTGGGGCGGCGACCATGGGAGAAGACAATGACGGCTCTTCCCGACGCACGCGTCAACAAGAACCTGGAGGGATCCGGCGTGCGCGCCCGGATCCAGAAATTCGGCGGCTACCTGGCCGGCATGATCATGCCCAACATCGGGGCCTTCATCGCCTGGGGCCTCATCACCGCCCTATTCATCGAGACCGGCTGGCTGCCGAACGCGACCCTCGCCGGCCTCGTCGGCCCGATGCTGTACTTCCTGCTGCCCATCCTCATCGGCCACACCGGCGGCCGGATGGTCCACGGCCACCGCGGCGCCGTCGTCGGGGCCATCGCGACGGCGGGGGTGATCATCGGCGGCATCACCGAGTTCGCGACCCTCAGCGGCACGCCGATGTTCCTCGGCGCCATGATCATGGGCCCGGCCGCCGCCTACCTGCTCAAGCTGTTCGACCGCGCCGTCGAGGGCAAGGTGCGGGCCGGCTTCGAGATGGTCGTCGACAACTTCTCGCTCGGCATCATCGGCATGATCCTCGCCATCGTCGGCACGCTGGGCGTCGGCCCGGTCGTGGCCGCGATCGTGGCGGTGCTGTCGGCCGGCGTCAACGCGCTGGTCGCGGCGGGCCTGCTGCCCCTGGCGTCGATCTTCGTCGAGCCCGGCAAGGTCCTGTTCCTCAACAACGCGATCAACCACGGCATCTTCACGCCGCTCGCGGCCATCGACGTCGAGACCGCCGGCAAGTCGATCCTCTACATGGTCGAGTCCAACCCCGGCGCCGGCCTCGGCCTGCTGACCGCCTTCATGCTGTTCGGCCCGAAGTCGCTGCGCGCCTCCACCTCCGGCGCGATCGTCATCCACTTCCTCGGCGGCATCCACGAGATCTACTTCCCCTACATCCTCATGCGCCCCGTGATGATCCTCGCGACCATCGCCGGCTCGATGTCGGGCCTGTTCGTCGCCACCACGCTCGGCGCCGGGCTCGCCGGCCCGCCGTCGCCCGGATCGATCCTCGCGTACCTCGCGGTGACGCCTCCCGGCGGCCACCTGCCCATGCTCGCCACCGTCCTGACGGCCGCCGTCGTGTCCTTCCTCGTGGCCTCCGTGCTGCTGAAGTTCGGGCGCGGCGCCGAGGATGACGTCGTCGAGGAGCAGGTGCACGCGATCGAGTCCATGGAGTCCGGTTCGGCCGTCCTCGGCTCCGACGTGACCAAGCTCGTCATCGCCTGCGACGCCGGCATGGGGTCCTCGGTCATGGTGGCCGGGCAGATGCGCAAGCGGCTGGCGCCCTACGGCGTCGAGGTCGTCCACACCCCCGTCGACCAGATCCCCGTCGACGCGCAGGTCGTCCTCACCCATGAGGGCCTCGCGAAGCGCGCCGAGGCCAAGGCGGCCGGCGCCCTCGTCGTGCCCTTCTCGTCCTACCTCGGAGACCCGGCCTTCGACCGCGTCGAACTCGCCATCCGCGAGGGTCGACTCCTGACCGCCGCCGGCATCGGGGAGGCCGCGCCGTCGGCGGTCGCCCAGCCCGCGGCCCGCGCCACCACCACCGCGACCCTCACCAGGCCGAAGAAGAAGCTGGCCCCCGGCATCCTCCCGGCCTCCAACGTCCGGATGGGGCTGGCCAGCGTCGCCAAGGAGGACGCGATCCGCCAGGCCGGCGACGTGCTCGTGGCCAGCGGTGCTGCCGACCCCGCCTACATCGACGGCATGCTCCTGCGCGAGCACCAGACCTCGACGTTCCTCGGTCAGGGCGTCGCGATCCCGCACGGCACCAACGAGTCGCGGACCCACATCCGCTCCGCGGCGCTCGGCTTCCTGCAGTTCCCGGACGGGGTCGACTGGGACGGTCACACCGTCAACGTCGTCATCCCCATCGCGTCCAACAGCGACGAGCACGTGTCGATCCTGGCGGCCCTGGCGAGCGTCCTGGCCGACAAGGAGCGCTCGCAGCGCCTGCGCACCGCCCGAACCCCCGACGAGGTCATCAGCCTCCTGACCCCCACTGAGGAGTGAGCATGCTCGCACTGAGATTCCACGCCCCCGGAGACATCCGGCTCGAGGACGTCCCGGAGCCCGAATGCGGCCCGGCGGAGGTGAAGATCCGGGTCCGCAACTGCTCGACCTGCGGCACCGACGTCAAGATCCGCGCCAACGGCCACGTCAACATCACCCGCGTGACCACGATGGGCCACGAGATCGCCGGTGAGGTCGTCGAGGTGGGCCCCGAGGCCCGCGGCGGCTTCAAGGCAGGCGACCGCGTCCAGGTCATCGCCGCCGTTCCCTGCGGCGACTGCCACGAGTGCCGCAAGGGCTGGATGGCCGTGTGCCAGAACCAGACCTCCGTCGGCTACCAGTACGACGGCGGCTTCGCCGAGTACATGATCGTGCCGGAGCAGGTCCTCAAGGTCGACGGGCTGAACCTGATCCCCGACGGCGTCGGATACGACGAGGCCTCCGCCGTCGAGCCGTTCGCCTGCGCCATCAACGCGCAGGAGCAGCTGGGCATCGAGGAGGGCGACACCGTCGTCATCTTCGGGGCCGGGCCCATCGGATGCATGCACGTGCGCATCGCCCGCGGCGTGCACAAGGTCGGCCGGGTCATCATGGTCGACATCAACGCCGACCGGCTCGCGATGTCGGCCGACGCCGTCGCGCCGGACGTCACGATCGACGCGTCGAGCGTCGATCCCGTGGCGGAGGTGCTGCGGCTCACCGACGGGCGCGGCGCCGACGTCGTCATCACGGCCACGCCGGCCAACGTGAACCAGGAGCAGGCCATCGCGATGGCGGCCCGCAACGGGCGGATCTCGTTCTTCGGCGGGCTGCCGAAGACGAACCCGACCATCACGTGCGACAGCAACCTTGTCCACTACCGGCAGCTGCACATCCACGGCGCCAACGGTTCCGCCCCGGCCCACCACCGGGCGGCGCTCGACCACATCGCGTCCGGCCGCATCCCGGTGCGTGACCTCATCACGCGCCGCGTGCCGCTGGCCGAGGCGCTCACCGCCTTCGACATCGTCGCGAAGGGCGAGGCGATCAAGGTCACCGTCGAGCCCTGACGACGGCGCCCGGGACGAACGCACCCCGGCTCCCCGTCCCCGATTCGCCAGGTGCGGTCGGGGGCAGGGAGCCGGGGTGTCGTTGTGTGTTGGAACCTCAGGCGAGGCGGGCCGCGATGCGGTCGCCGATCTCCGTGGTGCGGAACCGCTCCGCGCCGCGGTCGGCGATGTCCGCGCTGACGGCCTCGTCGATGCGGGCGGCCAGCTCCGGGCGACCGAGATGATCGAGCAGCAGCGCCATCGACGAGATGGCGGCCGTCGGGTCGGCGATGCCCTGGCCGGCGATGTCCGGCGCCGAGCCGTGGACCGGCTCGAACATCGACGGGAACTCGCCGGAGGGGTTGATGTTGGCCGACGCGGCCAGGCCGATGCCGCCGGTGACCGCCGCGGCCAGGTCCGTGACGATGTCGCCGAACAGGTTGTCGGTGACGATGACGTCGAACTGCGCCGGGTCGACCACCATGGCGATCATCGCGGCGTCGATGTGGAGGTAACGGCGCTCGACGTCGGGGAACTCCTCGCCGACCTCGGTGAAGATCCGGTTCCACAGGCTGCCGGCGTTGACGAGCACGTTGTGCTTGTGCAGCAGCGTCAGCTGGCCGCGGCGGGACTGGGCCCGGCGGTAGGCGTCGCGGACGACGCGCTCGACGCCGTAGGCGGTGTTGACCGACACCTCCGTCGCGAGCTCGTGCGGGGTGCCGACGCGCACGGCGCCGCCGTTGCCGCAGTACAGGCCCTCGGTGCCCTCGCGGACGACGACGAAGTCGACCGACTTGCCGTCCACGATCCGCGGAGCCAGGGGAGTGGGCACGCCGGGGTACAGCTTCGACGGGCGCAGGTTGATCGCGTGGTCGAACGCGAACCGCAGCTTGAGCAGCAGGCCGCGCTCCAGCAGCCCGCTCGGGATCGCCTTCGATCCCGGGGCCGCGCCGACCGCGCCCAGCACGATGGCGTCGACGGTCTTGAGTTCCTCGAGGACCGAGTCGGGCAGGACCTCGCCGGTGCGCTGCCAGCGCTCGGCGCCGAGGTCGTAGTGGACGAAGTCGAAGGCGTCCGGGCCCGCGACAGCGGTCAGCGCCTTCAGCGCCTCCGCCGTCACCTCGGGGCCGATGCCGTCGCCGCCGATGACGGCGAGGGTACGGGTCTCAGTCATGCCTGCAGACCCTACGGCCTGCCCCCGTCGGCGGACAGGGGCGCACGGTGCCCGTCCACTGGCTGAGACGTCGGCACAGCGGGGCTCGGCGGGTATCCTTCGCTCTGACCCGCGACCCCCTGGGAGAGATCAATGCCGACCCTGCCGACCCGCCCGGCCGAGTTCCACATCTTCGACACATCCCTGCGCGACGGCGCGCAGCAGGAGGGCATTCACCTGTCGGTGGCGGACAAGCTGCGGATCGCCGGCTACCTCGACGAGCTGGGCGTCACGTTCATCGAGGGCGGGTGGCCGGGCGCCAACCCCAACGACACCGAGTTCTTCGTCCGGGCGAAGGAACTGAACCTGCAGCGCTCCAAGCTCGTCGCGTTCGGCGCCACGCGCAAGGCCGGCGCCAGGGCCGCGGAGGATGCGCTGACGCAGGCGCTGGTGGACGCCGACACCGAAGTCATCTGCATCGTCGCGAAGTCGCACGACGAGCACGTGTACCGGGCCCTGCGCACCACGCTCGAGGAGAACCTCGAGATGATCACCGACACAGTGCAGTACCTGCGCTCGCAGGGGCGGCGGGTGTTCGTCGACTGCGAGCACTTCTTCGACGGCTACCGCGCCAACCCCGAATACGCCATCAAGGTCGTGCAGACGGCGCACGACGCGGGCGCCGAGGTCGTCGTGCTGTGCGACACCAACGGCGGCATGCTGCCCAGCTGGATGGCCGAGATCGTCGCCGCGGCCGCGGCCACCGGCGCGAACCTGGGCGTGCACTGCCACAACGACACCGCCTGCGCGGTCGCGAACACGCTGGCCGCCGTCGAGGCGGGCGTCATGCACATCCAGGGCACCTTCAACGGGTACGGCGAACGCACCGGCAACGCGGACCTGTCGGCGCTCATCCCCAACCTGCAACTCAAGTACGGCTGGGACATCCTGCCGGCGGACCAGCTGGCGGACCTCACCCGCGTGGCGCACGCGATCGCGCTCGTGGCGCACCAGCCGCTGCTCGGCCGGCAGCCCTACGTCGGGCACTCCAGCTTCGCGCACAAGGCGGGGCTGCACGCATCCGCGATCAAGGTCGACGAGAACCTGTACCAGCACGTCGACCCGGCGCTGGTCGGCAACGACATGCGCATGCTCATCTCCGACATGGCCGGCCGGGCGAACATCCAGATCAAGGGCGAGCAGCTCGGCTTCGACCTGGCCGACCGGGGGACCGCCGCCAAGATCACCGAGCGGGTCAAGGCCAAGGAATCCGAGGGTTACTCCTACGAGTCGGCGGATGCGTCGTTCGAGATGCTGCTGCGCGACGAGCTGGGCGTGCTCGAGCTGCCCTTCCAGGTGCAGTCCTGGCGCGTGTTCACGGAGGAGCGCGACGGCGTCAACATCTCCGAGGCGACCGTGAAGCTGACCGCCAAGGGGGACCGGCACATGGTCGTCGGGGAGGGCAACGGCCCCGTCAACGCCCTCGACGGAGCGCTGCGCCAGGCGCTGGCCACGCCCTTCCCGGAGGTCGCGGACTTCGAGCTCACCGACTACCGCGTCCGGATCCTCGACGAGGGGCACGGCACCGACGCGTCGGTGCGCACGCTCATCGACACGTCGTACAAGGGCTACACGTGGACGACCGTGGGTGTCGGCACCAACGTCATCGAGGCGTCGTGGGAGGCGCTCATGGACTCGCTGGCCTACGGCATCCTCACGCACGTCGACGCCGGGTAGCCCTCCACTACGCTGGGCGCCATGCGCATCGCACGTTTCGTCAAGGATGGTCAGGACCCGGCCTACGGGATCATCGAGCTCGCGGTCGACGGGGGTGAGCACCCGGACACGGTGGCGGTCCTGACGGCCGACCCGCTGGCCGGCGTGCCGGTCAACTACACCGGCGAGCGGCACCACCTGGACGAGGTGCGGTTCCTGGCACCGGTGATCCCGCGGAGCAAGGTGGTCGCGGTGGGGAAGAACTACGCCGACCACGCCAAGGAGATGGGCGGCGAGGTGCCGGAGTCGCCGCTGCTGTTCTTCAAGCCGAACACGTCGGTCATCGGGCCGGAGGACACGATCCTGCGCCCCGAGGGCTGCACCAACCTGCACTTCGAGGGTGAGCTGGCCATCGTCATCGGCCGCATCTGCAAGCAGGTGCCGGTGGAGCGCGTGCCCGAGGTGATCTTCGGCTACACGATCGCCAACGACGTCACCGCCCGCGACTGGCAGGCGACCGACGGCCAGTGGGCCCGCGCCAAGGGCTCCGACACGTTCCTGCCGCTGGGGCCGTGGATGAACACGCATCTGACCATCGAGGAGGCCGAGCACCTCGGCCTCGAGACGCGCCTGAACGACGAGGTGCGCCAGCAGGGGTCCACCTCGCAGATGGTGCGCGGCATCGCCGAGCTGGTCAGCTACATCTCGTCGTTCACGACCCTGCTGCCAGGCGACCTCATCCTGACGGGCACGCCCGCCGGCGTCGGGGCGATGGAGCCGGGGGACCGGGTCACCGTCGAGATCGACGGGCTGGGGGCGCTCAGCAACCCCGTCGCCGACGCGTGAGCCTGGCACCGCTGCTGCCCGGGGGCGAGCCGGTGGATCCGCCGCCGGGGGTGGAGTATCCGCTGGTGCTGCGCCGGCCGGGTGCCGGGATGGTCGCGGGCTTCGGGGCGCTGCTGGCGTTCAGCGCGTTCGCTGTGCTGGTGCCGGTGATCTCGGCGCTGGTGCTGCGGGTGGGCTTCCTGGTGCGCGGGGGCGGCGATTTCGAGGCGTACCAGCGGGCGGCGTCGGCGTACGAGCTGCCAGAGGGTCCGGCCGCCGGGCACCTGGCGCTGGCCGCGCTGATCCCGGTGGTGCTGCTGCTGGTGCGCTACCTGCACCGGGTCCGGCCGCGGTGGGTGGCGTCGGTGCAGCCCGGGGTGCGGTGGCGCTACCTGCTGGCGACGCTCGTGGTCGCGGCGGTGCTGCTGAACGCGGTGCTGTGGGCGTCGTTCGCCGTGCGCGGGGTGCCCGAGTTCCATGCGGGGCAGGCGGGGTGGCCGGCGTTCCTGGTGATGGTGCTGGTGACGTCGCCGCTGCAGGCGGCCGCGGAGGAGGTCTTCTTCCGCGGCTATCTGCTCCAGACCATCGGGTCCGCGAGCGGGCGGGCGTGGGTGGGCGTCGTCGGGTCCGCGGTGGTGTTCGCGCTGCTGCACGGCCTGCAGAACCCGGCGCTGTTCACGCACCGGCTGGTGTTCGGGCTCATCGCCGGGGCGCTGGTGGTGGTGACCGGGGGGCTGGAGGCCGGTGTCGCGGCGCATGTGGTCAACAACCTGGCCGCGTACGGGTACGCGATGTTCACGACGTCGCTGGCCGAGCTGCGGGGGGTGACGTCCATCGCGTGGGACGAGGCGGCGTGGAACATCGCGGGATTCGCGCTGTTCGGTGTCGCGGCGTGGTGGATCGGCCGCCGGATGCGGGTCGCGACGCTCACCCCGTGACTCGCTCCCGGTGGGCGGCGGGCGGCGGGCGTGGTGTGTGGTGCGGCGGGTGTGGGCCGGTGGGGTTTGAGCAGATGGCACCACTCGTCGCGGGAGTCACGCAGGGGCCGAGCGTGCGACGCCGCACGAGTGGTGCCATCTGCTCAAGATTGCCCGGCGAGGGACGCTGTGGGATGGGTCGACGATGACCCACGGGTCAGCGTCAACTGTTAGGTCGGCCGCCCGCGCTGCGCCAGCAGCGCACGCGTGGTGTCCACGAGGGAGGGAAGGGTCTTCTCGGTGAAGTGCGCGACCAGCCAGCCGGCCCGCATGAGGTCGATATCCCGCGCCCGATCGCGATGGAAGGACTCTCGTGACCCGTGGAATTCGTAGCCGTCGATCTCCAAGGCGACCATCTCCTTCCTGAACCCCGCGTCCACGTAGTGCCTACGCCCACACGCGGTGACGGGCAGGTTGGAGATCCAGCCGGTGATCCCGGCCTCGCGGAGTGCCGCATGCGCCCTCAGTTCGAGCGCCGACCATGGCGAGTCCCGGGACTGGTCCAGCAGGTCGCGCCGGAGCCTGTTGAAACGACGCCGAGGGGTCAGGGCGAGAGCGCGGCGCATCTGCTTGAGCGTGCAGGCCCGCCGTCGGAGCGCCTCCTGGATCACGTCGCCCCCGAGTTCGGGGATCAGGTCCAGCACGGTCAGCTCGGGCACCGTGCACAGCACGCCCTCACGGCGCGTCAGCAGTTCCGGAGGGATGAGACGCTGCTCCACCGCCAGGCCGTAACCCGGGGTGAGCTTTCGGGGGCAGGCGATGTGGAGTTCGTCGTCGTCTCCGACCTCGGGCCAGAACGTCAGGGCGGCCGCGCTGCGTCTGACGAGCGTGAGGTCGTCGCCGTACTCCCGGACGGCTTGGAGGCGTGTGTGGATCGACGACGCGGCACCCGGCAGCCCGTAGACCCCGGGCAGAACCCGTTCGAGCTGACCGCGGCAGGCGTAGGCGTTGAGAGCCCGCGCCTTGCGGGGCGTGAGCCTGGCCGTGACGACGCCGTCGCGCACCGCAGCTGCGATCTCGGGGTCCATGGGCCCAGTCTCGGCACGCGCGCCGTCGCGGACAAGGGGCGACTCCCCGCCTGTGGATAACCAGCGGCGTCGGGGCGGGAGTGGGGTGGGGTGGGGTCTGAGGGTTTGAGCAGATGGCACCACTCGTCGCGACGCTGCCGCTCAGCCTGAGCGTCTGAACGGCAGCGACTGGTGCCATCTGCTCAAACCCCCACAGGGCCGCAGGGGGGCCCGACGAGAGGGTAGGGCCGGCAACAGCGGACCAGCCTCGACGGCGGGCGCCCGCTCCGTGACCGGGGCCGGTTTGCGGGCCGTGAGCGCGATCGTGTACTGTTCCTACTCGTGCCCGGCTCGCCGGTAGCACAGGGGTATGGGGTAATTGGCAGCCCGCCGGATTCTGGTTCCGTCAGTCTAGGTTCGAGTCCTAGTACCCCTGCGGAAGGTGTTAAGCTTTCCACTCGCTAGGGCCCCGTTGTGTAGCGGCCTAGCACGCCGCCCTCTCAAGGCGGTAGCGCGGGTTCGAATCCCGTCGGGGCTACAAACAGAAGGTCCCCCAGTCGATATCGGCTGGGGGACCTTCGCTGTTCTCAGGGTCAGCGAGACATCACTCGGGCGCCCCGCTGCGGCGCAGCACCTCGCTCAGCCGCTCGGCCGCCGCGAGCACCGCCGGGGCGTGCAGCCGGCCGGGGGAGCGCGTCAACCGCTCGATGGGCCCGGACACGGACACCGCCGCGATGAGCTTGCCCGACGGCGCCAGCACCGGCGCCGACACCGACGCCACGCCCGCCTCCCGCTCCGCGACCGACTGCGCCCAGCCGCGACGCCGCACGCTCTGCAGTGTCGACATCGTGAACGACGCGTGCTCCAGTAGCTTCTCGAGCTTCTCCGGCTCCTCCCACGCGAGCAGCACCTGCGCCGCCGACCCGGCGGTCATCGACAGCTGTGCGCCGACGGGGACGGTGTCGCGCAGGCCCGTGGGGCGCTCGACGGAGGCCACGCAGATGCGGATGTCGCCCTGGCGGCGGAACATCTGCACCGACTCGCCCGTGATGTCGCGCAGGCGCGTCAGGATGGGGCCGGCCGTCGCCAGGAGCGGATCCTCGCCGGCCGACTCGGCCAGCTCGATGAGCCGCGGGCCGAGCACGAACCGGCCCTGCAGGTCGCGCCCGACCAGCCGGTGATGCTCGAGGGCCACCGCCAGGCGGTGAGCGGTGGGGCGGGCGAGGCCGGTAGCCGAGACCAGCCCCGCGAGGGTCAGGGGATTGCGCTCCAGGGCGGCCAGCACGGCGGCCGCTTTGTCGAGTACGCCGACGCCACTTGTATCGTCCATATCGTGAGATTAACAATCCACATTGTGGACATGCAAACTGGATCCGCGCGTGTCCTCGGACATACTTGGCGCAGCTTTTGAAGGCATCGTTTGTCGAGAAGAGGACCCATGGGCAAGACCCTGAGCGAGAAGGTATGGGACGCGCACGTCGTCCGCACGGCCGAGGGAGAGCCTGACCTGCTCTACATCGACCTGCATCTGGTCCACGAGGTGACCAGCCCGCAGGCGTTCGAGGGGCTGCGGCTCGCGGGCCGCCCCGTCCGCCGGCCGGACCTGACCCTGGCCACCGAGGACCACAACACCCCCACCCTCGACATCCTCAAGCCCATCGCAGAGCCCACCTCGCGCAAGCAGGTCGAGACGCTGCGGCAGAACGCCAAGGACTTCGGGGTCCGCATCCACTCGCTGGGTGACCGCGACCAGGGCGTCGTGCACATCATCGGCCCCCAGCTGGGCGTCACCCAGCCGGGCATGACGATCGTCTGCGGCGACTCGCACACCTCCACCCACGGCGCGTTCGGCGCGCTGGCCTTCGGCATCGGCACCTCCGAGGTGGAGCACGTGCTGGCCACCCAGACGCTGCCGCAGAAGAAGCCCAAGACCATGGCGGTCAACATCAACGGCGAGCTGCCCGACGGCGTCACCGCCAAGGACGTCGTGCTGGCGCTGATCGCGAAGGTCGGCACCGGCGGCGGCCAGGGCTACATCGTCGAGTACCGCGGCTCGACCGTCGAGGCGCTCTCGATGGAGGGCCGGATGACGATCTGCAACATGTCCATCGAGTGGGGCGCTAAGGCGGGCATGATGGCCCCCGACGAGACGACCTTCGCCTACCTCAAGGGCCGGCCGCACGCGCCGGAGGGCGAGGACTGGGACGCCGCCGTCGAGTACTGGAAGACGCTGCGCACCGACGACGACGCCACGTTCGACGTCGAGGTCGACATCGACGCCACCCAGCTCACCCCCTTCGTCACCTGGGGCACCAACCCGGGCCACGGCGTGCCGCTGGGCGCCGTTGTCCCGAACCCGGAGGACTTCGAGTCCGACGTCGAGCAGGCCACGGCCCGCCGCGCGCTGGAGTACATGGCCCTGACGCCGGGCACCCCGATGCGCGACATCAAGGTCGACACCGTCTTCCTGGGCTCCTGCACTAACGGCCGCATCGAGGACCTGCGCCTGGCGGCGTCGGTGCTCAAGGGCCGCCGCATCGCCGACGGCGTGCGCATGCTGGTCGTGCCGGGCTCGGCCCGGGTGCGGCTCCAGGCGGAGGCCGAGGGCCTGGACAAGGTGTTCCTGGACTTCGGCGCCGAGTGGCGCGCCGCCGGCTGCTCGATGTGCCTCGGCATGAACCCCGACCAGCTGCAGCCGGGTGAGCGGGCGGCCTCGACGTCGAACCGCAACTTCGAGGGCCGCCAGGGCAAGGGCGGCCGCACGCACCTGGTGTCGCCGCCGGTCGCCGCCGCCACCGCCATCACCGGCCACCTGTCCGCCCCCGCCGACCTCTCAGCCTGAGGAGCCCCGCATCATGGAGAAGTTTTCCCGTCACGTCGGCGTGCCCGTGCCGCTGCGCCGCAGCAACGTCGACACCGACCAGATCATCCCCGCCGTCTACCTCAAGCGGATCACCCGCACCGGCTTCGAGGACGGCCTGTTCGCCGCCTGGCGCAACGACCCCGAGTTCGTGCTGAACCAGGACGCGTTCCGCAACGGTTCCATCCTGGTGCCGGGCCCGGACTTCGGCACCGGATCGTCGCGTGAGCACGCCGTGTGGGCGCTGCAGAACTACGGTTTCAAGGCGATCATCGGGGCCCGCTTCGGCGACATCTTCCGCAACAACGCCGGCAAGGCCGGCCTCGTCGTGGGTGTCGTCTCCGAGGAGACGGTGGACCAGATCTGGGACTACATCGACGCGAACCCGGGCCAGGAGATCGAGGTCGACCTCGTCGAGCGCCGGGTCGTCCTCGGCGACGGCACGCAGATCCCGTTCGAGATCGACGACTTCACTCGCCACCGCCTGCTGGAGGGCCTCGACGACATCTCGATGACGCTGCAGCACGAGGGCGACATCGCGGCCTACGAGGCCACCCGGCCGTCGTTCAAGCCGAAGACGCTGCCGGCGAGGACGGCCGACACCGTCGCCTGACGAGTCATCCACACCGCGCGGCGCGGGCATCAGCGAGACTGGTGCCCGCGCCGCGTCGCTGTCGGCGGTCCCTACACTTCGACTGTGACCCTCCCGGATGACGTGCCGACCGCCCCCGCGAGCGCGACAGAGCCCCGCCGGTTCGACCGCTTCAGCCTGGGGATGTACGGCGCGTTCCTGCTCTGGGGATGGCTGCTCTACGCGTTCGGCCCGGTGATCCAGATCCTGGGCCGCGAGGTGGGGTTCACCGCCGCCCAGATCGGGCTGCACGGCACGGCCATGGCCGCCGGGACGGCCCTGGCGGGTGGGGCGCTGGCCGCCGTCGTCGGGGTGCTCGGGCGGCGTGGGGCACTAGTGCTGGGCGCCGCGCTCGTGGCGGTGGGCGCTGCGGGGTTGGCGCTGCTGTCGTCGCTGCCGGGGACGCTGGCCGCGACGGTGGTGCTGGCCGTCGGCGGGAACATGGCCATCGCGGCGGCCCAGACCGGGCTCGTGGTGCACCATTCGCCGCGCCCGGCGGACGCCGTGACCACCGCGAACGGCCTGGGCACCCTGGTGGGGCTGCTGGGGCCGGTGGCGATCGGGGCGAGTGTCGCGGCGGGCTTCGGCTGGCGGCCGGTGGTGCTGTCGACTGTCCCGCTCGGTGTCGCCGCGATCGTGATCTGGCTGCGGATGCCGGCCTCGCGCGGCATGACTCCCCGGGGTCCGCGGACGGCGGCGGCCGGGCCCGGCCCCGCGGAGGCAGGACCGGCGGGTGGGGGAGTGCTGCGGCGCGCGGTGCGGCAGCTGCCGCCGTCGGGCTGGTGGTTCCTGCTGGCGGCGCTGCTCGGCGTGGCCATCGAGAGCGCCACGACGTTCTGGGCCCTCACCCTCATCACGGAGCGCACGTCGGCGGGCACGGCCGTCGCGGCGGCCGCGACGGCGGCCTTCGTCGGCGGGATGGCGACGTCGCGGCTGGTGTCCTGGTGGTTCACGGCGAGGTGGACACCGGCCAGGCTGGTGGTCGCGGCCTTCGGGGTCAACGCACTTGGCTGGCTCGTGTTGTGGCTGGCGACATCCCCGACGGTCGCGGTGCTGGGCCTCGCCGTCGCCGGCATGGGCTGCGGCCTGCTGTATCCGTTCGCGGCCAGCCTGATGCTCGCCACCGCGCGCGGGTCGAAGGACTCGGCGCAGGGGCTGATCATGGTGTCCCTCGGTGTCGCGGTGGCGATCGTGCCGTTCGTGCTGGGCGTGCTGGCGGACGCCGTCGGGGTGCACCTGGCGTTCACGCTCATCCCCGCGTTGGCGGCGGTGGGCGCGGTGGCGGCCGCGCTCGGCGCGGCGACCCACCGGCCGTCTGCCCCCGGGGCGTGACGAGGCGGCTCAGCGCTTCGGCCTCCTGATCGCCAGCATGAAGAGCGACGAGATGCCGAGGACGAGCGCCACTGCCGCCGCCGTGTCGAGGACCGGTGACCACGCGCTGACCCTGTCCAGCCACGCCACCTCGGCGGGTGAGAGGCGTTCGGCCGACAGCTCGACGGGCACGCTGACGTGCTCGCGGCCCGAGGCGTCCTTGAAGTAGCTGGTCAGCGCCGACCCGGGCCCGGCATCCACCGGGTAGAAGAGCTGGTAGTTGAGGACGAGTTCCGCCCGACCCGGGTGGACCTCGTCGTCAGGGAGATAGACCCGGTGTTCGACGGTGAAGTCCTCCTCGTCCGGGTCCCCGGAGAACGAGTTGGGCCAGTCCTTCCCGATCGGCATCTGCACGTCGAGCCAGGCGTCACTCGAGTCGCCGCCTTGGTACAGACGGATCTGCGCGGTGCCGCGGTAGTGACCGCGGATGGAGGCGATGCCGGGGTGGAACTCGATGTCGATGTAGCCGCCGGGCCGGAACACCCCCTCGGTGTTGACGCCCTGCTCCGACGGCCCGGCCACCGCCTCATAGCTCGACGGGGGCCTCGTCACCAGGTAGCCGCCTACGAACACCAGGACCGACATCCCCAGCAGGACGCCCCACAGCAACCGGGAGCGCCGCCCGGGTGCCGGACGGGCGGGAACTCGACGTGCAGCCATGCTCGCACGTATGGATCCAGAGCTGCTCATGGCTGTGGCCTTCCTTGACCCTCACCCTCATGATCCACCCGGGACGCCGGGCCCGCACGGGAACCGCCCAGCGGCGCCCCCGACCGCGTTAGGCTCGGGTCAGCCGCCTCCGTGGGAGGTTCGGACTGCGACGGCGGCGCAGGGAGGTGATCGGCCGTGGGCCTCGACTACCGCTACCTGCTGTTCGTCGAGCGCGACGCGGAGATGGACGCCCTCGGCCGGCTGGCCGGCATCTCGCCGGGCCGACCCGGCGAGACGTCCGTGGAGGTTCCGGCCCCCGGCGACATCCCGTACCGCGCCGAGGCCCTGCCGTTCCGGGCGACGGCCGGGACGCCGTCGCACCTGTGGTGGGACGACCCCACCCCGGAGTGGAACTTCGCGATCGTCCTGGCCTTCGAGCCCGACGATGCGATCCGGTGGTACCAGCGCGACGACCCGCGGCTGGACGCGCACGGTCGCCACGAGATCGGCTACATCTACCTGACCCTGCACCGGCACATGGGGGACTGGGCCGCGGGAGGGTCCGACGACCTGGTGCTGTTCGAGTTCGGCACGACCGGCTCGAAGATGAGCGCGATGTTCTCCGAATCCGAGTCGGTGCGCCGGGTGATGGTGGGCCTGCTGGAGGGGTGCCGGGGGGTGTGTGGGATCTTCGACTGGGAGGATCACGCCACGCTGTTCTGGTGGCGGGGCCGCGAGCTCGACGTGGAGCTTCCGGAGGCCGACCTGGATTTGGCGGAGGTGGCCCGCTTCGTGCCTCCCGAGGCGTCCCTCTGACCCGGTGCGCCTCCGTCGGCGCTGTGTCGACGCCTGTCAAGCGACACTCCGGGCAGCGTAAGAAAATCTCAGGAGATTCTTCTGTTCCGGCTCTTGTGCCGGTGCCGCGGGAGGCGTCTAATGGTGGGTACGCAGAAGCCATCGAAGCAGATCCACTAGGAGACGTAGAGATGGACGAAGCGGTCGAGTGGTTTCCAGATGTATTGCCGACGATCATCGCCGACACCCGCCGAGACGGACGGGTAGGTCTCAGAGCCATTCGAGTCCGGGAGCCGTCCTCCCCCGAACACATTGCGAAGGCCGGGCATTGAATCAATGCTCGGCCTTCGTTCGTGTCCGCAGATGTTCGGCCCCGGGAGGGCTCCCCGCTTCAACCAGCTAGGCGATCGCGACGGCGCCGGCGAGCCCGATCGAGCCGATGAGGAGCGTGGCAGCCGCGCCGAGCAGGAGCGGACGTCGCCCCACGGTCGCCAACGCGCGCAGGTCCACCCCCAACCCGAGGGCGAACATCGCCGCGGCCAGCAGGAGTTGCTGGACCTGGCCCAGGACCGTGAGCGCGGACTCCGGCACGAGCCCGACGGTCCGCGCGGCCATGGCCGCCAGAAACCCCACGACGAAGAGCGGGACGACGGGCGGCAGCCGCAGGTCGCGGGCACCGGCGCCCGGCAGGGCGCGCAGCCGGCGCCGCTCCCGGCCCGCGAGGACCCCCATGACCGGCGCCAGCAGCGCCACCCGGGCGAGCTTCACCGTCACCGCCACACCGAGGGATTCCGCCCCCACGAGGCCCGCGGCCGCGACCACCTGCGCCACCTCGTGCGTGGAGGCGCCGATCCACAGCCCGGCCGCGGTCGGAGTCAGCCCCAGGACCGTCGCGAGCAGCGGCAACGCGACGATCATCCCCGTGCCGAACACCACCACCAGGGCCACGGCCGTGGCCACCTCCTCCTCGTCGGAGTCGGTCACGCCTTCAGCGGCCGCGACCGCCGCGGCACCGCAGATGGAGAAGCCCGCGGCCACCAGCAGCGACTGTTCCGCGCCCAGACCCAGCCGCCGCCCCAGCCAGGCGGTGGTGGCGAAGGTCACGCCCACGGCCGCGGCGACCAGCGTGAGCGTCGCCGGTCCGAGACCCACCACCGTCACCAGCGACACCTGCAGGCCCAGCAGCACGATTCCCGCGCGCAGCAACTGCCGGCCGGCCACGCCCACCCCGGGGGCCCAGGACGCCGTCGTGGCGCGTGCCGTCCGCCAGGCGACGCCCGCGAGGATCGCCACCAGCAGCGGACTGGCGAGCGGGACGACCCGGCTCACCGCGACGGACGCAACGGCGGCCGCCAGGCAGGCGGCAAGGCCAGGGATGGCGGCGCGGAAGCTGGTCACGCAGCTACCGTGCGCCCGATCGACCCACGGCCGGTAACCCGATCCGCGCAGCAGGTCATATGATCGCGATATGACCATCTTTCCCGATGAGCCCGGCCTCCCGGCGCTGCGCCTGCTGGTCGCCGTCGCCGAGCACGGATCGCTGGGCGCGGCGGCGCGGGAGATCGGCATGGCGCAGTCCAACGCCAGCCGCGCCCTGGCCGGGCTGGAGCGGCGGCTGGGCTTCGCCGTCGTGCGGCGCAGCGCGGCCGGCTCCGACGTCACGCCCGAGGGCGCGCTGGTGGTGGGCTGGGCGCGGGAGGTGGTCGAAGCCATGGACCGGCTCATGGCGGGCGCCGGCGCGGTGACGGCCACCGCCGGGGGAGCGGTGACGGTGGCGGCGAGCATGACGATCGCCGAGTACCTCGCGCCCGTGTGGCTCGCCGCGCTGCGGCGCGCACACCCCGACGCCGCCGTCTCACTCGAGATCCTCAACTCCGACGCGGTGATCGAGGCAGTCCGTCACGCGCGGGTGGCCGTCGGGTTCGTCGAGTCGCCGGAGGTGCCCGACGATGTGCGGAGCCGGGCGGTCGGGCGCGACCGCCTCGTGGTGATCATCCCGCCCGACCATGCGTGGGCGGAGCGTCGGGGCGCGGTGACGGTCGCGGAGTTGGCCGGCACGCCCCTGGTGGAGCGGGAGACGGGTTCCGGGACGCGGCGCTTCCTCGACCGGACCGCCGCGGCCGCGGGCGTCGCGACCCGGGCCGCGCCGGTGGCGCAGCTGTCGAGCAACGCCGCCATCGTCGCCGCCGTCGCGGCCGGGCTCGGGCCCGCGGTGTTGAGCATCCACGCCGTCCGCGGCGCGCTGATGGACGGCCGGGTGCTCGCGGTCCCTGTCGCGGGCGGGCCGATCGAGCGCGAGCTGCGAGCCGTGTGGATGGGCGGGCCGTCTCCTCGCGGCGTTGCGGGGCGCCTGGTCGACGTGGCCGCCTCGACGCAGGCTTCCACCGGTCCCTGAGGACGGCGTCTCCGCAGCGCCGCCGACCGCTCCCTGAGGAGGGCCGCCCGCGCAGCAGCGTGGCTCGTTTCCCGGTCCCTGAGGAGGGCCGTCCGCGGAGCGGCGTCGCTCGTCTATCGCTCCCTGAGGAGGGCCGCCCGCGCAGCGGCGCGGCCCGTCTCGAAGGGTCGTGGCCTACTCCTTCGAGCGAGGGTCACCACCATCCTGTCAGGCGCGGTACTCGTCGTCGGTGACATGCTCCAGCCAGGTCACGGTCTCGCCCTGGTCGTCGGCCTCGTGGATGGCGACGTGCGCCATGAACCGATCGACGGTGGCGCCGTGCCAATGCTCCTCGTTCGGCTCGATGTAGACCACGTCGCCGGGACGGATCTGCACCACGTCGCCGCCACGCCGCGCGACGTACCCGATCCCGTCGGTGACGTAGAGGGTCTGTCCCTTCGGGTGCTTGTGCCAGGCCGTCCTCGCGCCCGGAGCGAACCGGACGTGGGCCGAGCCGACGGCCGACTGCTCATCGGGGGTGCGGATGGAGTCGAGGAGTACGGTGCCGGTGAACCAGTCCGCGGATCCTTGGGCGGTCGGCCCGCTGCTGTGGGTGATCTTCATGGCTGACAGCCTCTCTGTTGTTACGTGCCATCCCTGACGATGCCGGGGAGCGTGATGCCGGTGAAGCGGGCGAGCTTGTCGAGGAGCCGGCCCTGAAAGTCTTCGTCGTGGACCGCCGGGTGCGCCGTCGCACGGCGTTGGTGGTGCCAGTAGCCGCCGGTGTGGCGGGCTCGGGGGTCGTCGCTGGTGGCGAGCCACTCCTGTGTGAGGTGTCCCAGGCGCAGGTCGTCGGGGGCTGAGGGTCCGCCCATCCTGGTGGGCACCCATCCGGGGTCGACGGCGTTGCTGGCCGTGTCGGGCCACAGGCGGGCCACCGCCATCGCGAGCGTGGTGACCAGCAACTTGCTGTCGGAGTAGTTCCCGGCCCGGGTGCCCGCCCAGTCGATGTGCGTGAGGTCCGGGCGGCCGCCGCGATGCATGCCGCTGCTCAGGTAGACCAGCCGCTCGGGGCGCATCATGCAGGCAGTGAGCAGGTACGGGGCCACGACGTTGACCGGGATCACTGCCGGTCCCGAGTACACGCCCGCGTTGTGGATGACCGCATCCATCCGGCCCAGCGCGTTCACCTGGTCGGCGACCTGGCGGGTCTGCGCCACATCGGCAAGGTCACCGATGACCAACTCGGCCCCTCGGTCGAGGAGGCCGCGGACCGCGTCGCGACGATCGGCCTGGCGCACGTGGACGACGACATCGTGTCCGGCCCTCAGGAGCTCGTGTGCCGCGGCCTTGCCGAGGCCGTCGGCCGACCCGGTGACGAAGATCCGCACGCCGACCAGCTGGTTACTGGCTCGTCGACGAGCGGCGAAGGTCGTACGTGGACAGCGGCTCAGGTCCCGCCATGACCCGGCGGGTCACCTGCAGGATCGCGTCCTCGTTGGGGTCCACACGCCACCGGACGAGTGCGATGGAGCCGTTCTCGATCTCCAGCGCCGTGATGTGCGACGGGTAGACGCAGCTGCCGGAGTTGAAGTAGGGCATCTGGCCCGGGCGCGGGAACTTCTCGCGGTGGGTGTGGCCGCAGATCAGGGCGATGCCGCTCTGGCGGATCCACTTCACGTAGTTGCGCTCCACCTTGTGTCGCTTGTCGGTGTTGGCCACGGGGCTCGTGGGGCTGTGGAACCCGAACGCGTGCGCATACCTCCAGAACGCGCGCATCATGAACCGGCTGAACCGCCAGGCCTGGTCGTTGGGGAAGTCACCCTGGTGGCCGTGCACGAGCAGGACATCCTGCCCGGTGTCCCGGTGCCGGAACACGACCGCCTCCACGGGCTCCAGGCCGTGAAAGAACGGCTCGATCTCGCCGCTCTCCGCGTTCTTGGCCGTCCACAGGAATCGGCGGACGTAGCTGGGCTCTCGCAGGTCGAGGTCGTGGTTGCCCCACATCCGGATCATCCGGCCCGAGTGGTGGAACCGGAGCAGGTGCTCCCACACGGCGCGGTTGGCTCGGATGATGTGCTTGAAGTCGTGCTCCCAGAGTTCGTCGCCGTCGCCGGCCTCCACGTAGGTGAAGTCGTTCTTCCAGTAGTAGTCGAGCGCGGCGGTGAACGAGTTCTTGTTCTTGAGGAACTCGTCGGACTTGGAGCCGTCCCCGCGGTGGCAGTCGCTCATGATGACGTAGCGGGAGGTGTCGTCGATGAGCTCGACGCGGGCATCTCTGTAGGCCTCTGTCAGCCGTGTCATCGTCTTCACAGCAATCACCGCCATGCACAGTCGTGTGTCTTACGAGCATAGGTCGGTGTCGCCGGGGGCGTCCGCTAATTGCCCAGGTGCTACTCGCTCGGCGGGTTGAGCTCGCGAATGAGCCAGCCGACTTCATGGGCCAGCATCGTGGGCGTTAGCTCATGCCCGCCGTCGAACATCTCGTGGTCGGCGATGCCGGGTGCGAAGGCCGCGACGACGTCGTCGACGCCCGAGATTGGGAACAGGGGGTCGTCGCTGCCGGCGACGAGCAGGACTCGTTGCTGGTGTAGGGCGCGTGCGACGGCGGGGGAGTCGCCGAGTGTCACGATGCCGGGCGGATACCAGGCGGGGTTGTGGAGGATGCCGGCGGGCTCGAAGGATGCCACCGTCCCGACGCCGCAGTTCAGCACGCCGGCGACGATGCGCTCATCGCAGGCCATCGAGAAGAAGCTGACCTGGCCGCCGAGCGAGTGTCCGATCACGCCGCACGAATCGGCGCCGGTGTGATGGAGGATCCAGTCGATGGCCAGGGAGACGTCGGTGACGTGTGCGCCTTGCAGGGTGGTGCCGCGGGCGACGAGATTCCAGGCGTGGAACCGTTCGTCGTGTGCGCCGTCGCCTGAGGGGTCGCGGCGCTCCTCGAACCCGTGGAGGTCGGGGATCAGCGTGGTGACCCCGGCCTTCGCGAGTGCGAGGCCGTAGGCCATGCCCGGGTTGCCCGCCATCCCGGCCGGTTCGCTCTTGCCGAGGTGGAACTCGCCGTTGTGTTGGTGAACGGCCACGACGGGCAGGGGTGTCGAGAGATGCTCCGGTTCCAGGAGGAGACACGGAATCGTGTGCCCGTCGGAGGCGCGCAGCACCACCCGCGATCGCGAGACGCCCTCCCACGGTTCCTGTGCCGAGACCTCTGCGTCGACGACGCGAAGCCGGGCGGGCTCGATGCCCAGCAGGCGCCTGACACTTGAACGATCCATGATCACTCCTCCTCAGGCCCGTTGGCCGGGTTTCCGGTAATCCTCCCGGAACAGGTTGATGAACGTCGTGGGCGCATCCGGTCCGTAACGGCCAATGAGTTCTTCGTTCAGCGTTCCGTATCCCTCGTCGAACAACGTGGCTCGTGCGTAGTCGTAGCCATGGCGGCTGCAGCCGAACATCCACAGGACGGCAGGATCTCGGCCGAACGAGTTGAGCAGGGCTCTGTCTGAGCGCAGCAATCTTTGCTCGTCGAATCGCGGCTGGCGCCGGTAGCGGTCGCGTTCCTGGAAATAGGAGATGCCCCACGAGTTGCCGCTCGTAGTGTCGCCTGTTGTCGCGAGGGTGTCGAACGTGTCGAAGATCTCCCTCGAGTCATCGGTGGACTCCTGGGCGGGAGCCGTTCCGTCCTCCGCGCGGAGTGCCCACGCCAGGGCCTGCGTGTCAGCAGCGCCCGGCGGACCCGCGTAGCCTCGCTGGGTCGCCACTACCAACTGTTGATGCCCCGACAACGGAAAGACGCGAGCCTGCCGGCTCGGAGTGACCCAATCGACCGGCAGCAACGTCCCGGCACCCAGGCCAAGTCTCTGAGCCGCTGCGATCCATGGCTTACCGAAGGCGAACACGTGGGGGACGTCCAGCTCGCTGAGCGGGTCGAGGATGAACCGCTGCAGCAGGTCGTGGGGCGGCAGCATTGCGGCGGTGACGCGCTTCGAGTGGAACGGGTAGAGCTCGACGAAGAGCAAGTCCGTCGCCTGGATGCTCGGATCATCGTGCAGACGACGGGCGAAGGTGAGGCGGGCGCGCTGGTATCGGTTGCGGCCGTGCACGGACTCCCACGCTTCATCCGAGTACGGCCCCGCGGCCGCCCACTCGCTGTAGCTCGTCTCACGGATCTGCCGGGTGTAGACGCCGTCAGGCCCTTGGAAGTGCGGGGCGGCAGCACCAGGGTTGAGGCCCAACATGACCAGCGCTGGCGTCGGCCCATCCACAGTGCCTACGTAGGGCTCCGGCATCACCTCGAGATTGACGGCCCCCGCCCCCTTGCCCGAGTAGCCAGCCAACCATCGCTCCAGGTCGGGGTGCAACGCGCGGTCGCCACGAGCCCACCGTCCGATCTCCTCATCCCAGAACTCCGTGATGGCTCGCCGACTCGACATGACCCGATCCTCGCATGGCCCGGCCTCGGATCTCTTGCCCCAATTGGATGTCCGTTCCACGCGGAGACAGAAGTTGCTGGGCCGCGGCCCACGTCTGAGGCATCCTCGATAGGCTCCATCCCACGATGAGTAGCACGAACACCTTGGCACCCGGCAACGTCGTCGTGGTGCGCGACGAGGACTGGCTGATCACCTCGGTGGACGAGTCGTCCGACGGACCCGTCCTCAACGCCCAGGGTCTCTCCGATCTGGTCCGCGGCCAGGACGCCGTCTTCCACCCCTCGCTGGACCGGATCAAGCTCAACGACCCCCGCGACACCACCGTCCGCGCAGACAACTGAACTGTCGGGGGGCTGTCATATGCTGATCAACTTGCAATCGTCCAGAGGAGGTATCCCGTGAACAGCCACTCGTCTGCTGCGCCGCGCTACGCGTTGTCGTTCACGGCCGGCGCCCTCTTGGAGCGAGAGGCCGCAGCCTTGGCGCCACTCTACGTCGAGCATCGAAACTGGGAGAAGGTGCGCGATCTTGCGGTCGAAGGGAATCTCCTGCAGACGCGGACCTACCGCACGGGGGTTCGGCTCGTTCGAGAGGCAGTGAAACGCCTGTCGGCGCTCTCCGACCGGGAGGTCGAGCTCATCCCCGAGCTCACTGCGTCCGAACGCGGCCACCTCATGTGGGCCGCCGCTTGCCGTCGCTATGACCTGATAGGTGAATTCGCCGAGGAGGTGCTCCGTGAGCGTTTCCTTACCTTGGCGGGCGCCGTCTCTCACGAGGACTTCGACTCCTTCTACCGCGGGAAGACAATGTGGCATGACGAGCTCGATACTGTCTCGGATGCGACGTACAAGAAGCTCCGGCAGGTGCTGTTCAAGATGATGGTCGAGGCAGGGCTGCTGACGGCCAAGGGCGCGATCGAGCCCGCGCTTCTCTCTGCTCGCGTCACCGAGTGCCTCACCGACAGCGCGCCGAGTGACATCCGCTTCTTTCCAACGAGGGAGGCCTGATGCCCAACTCCAAGCCCACTCTGGCTCAGCAAGAGGAGCACCTTTTCAAGGTGCTGAGCAGCGAGCGCTTCCTCAAGATGGAGGGCCTAGGGAACGAGGTGGCGCATTTCATCTACGACTACGACCCCACATGGGCGCTCGACGTGGCTCAAGCCAAGAAGCGCATCAAGACCAAGCTCGCCACAGAGCGGGGTATCAAGGTCTTCGAGATCAATCTCTACGACCTATGTGTCGAGCTGCTCAAGGCGCGCAATGTGTGGGAGCGGATCGTGGCCGCCGAGCCTTCGATGGACAAACCGGACTTCCTCAAGATGCTTCAGAACATGCTCGACCCGCAGACGCACCTGGCTCCGGCGATCAAGGAGCGGATCGCGGGCGAGTCCTTCCAGATCCTGTTTCTCACCGGTATCGGCGAGGTGTTCCCGTTCGTGCGCTCGCACACGGTGCTCAATAACCTGCAGACTGTCGTTTCGGACAAGCCGATGCTGATGTTCTTCCCCGGGCGGTATGAAGTGTCCGTCACGCAGGGGTCGGCTCTGGTGCTGTTCGGCCAGCTCAAAGACGATTCCTTCTACCGCGCCAAGCGCATTCTCGATCAGGAAGCATGACCCGATGAAACTCAACGAGATCTTCCTCAAGGACGTCACTCGCTCGATCGAGGGCGTCGTCAAAGCCGACGACGTGGAGCACCTTGGCATCGAGGTCGAGGAGTACGTCTTCACCAACGACGCCGCGAAGGGTGTCGCGCCGCTGCTGGAGGAGTATACGAACTACACCAACGCCAACGGCGTGTGGATCTCCGGATTCTTCGGCTCCGGCAAGTCCCACCTGCTCAAGATGCTCGCCCACCTCCTCGGCGACGTCGAGGGCCAGGCTTTCCCGCGCGAGAAGGTGAGCGAGAGTTTCCTCTCCAAGACCAGCGACGCCTTCCTCGTCGCGTCGCTGAAGAAGGCGGCCGCGATTCCGGCCAAGAGCCTGCTGTTCAACATCGACCAGAAGGCGACCCTGATCGCCAAGGACCAGACCGACGCGTTGCTCAAGGTGTTCGTCAAGGTCTTCGACGAGAGCCGCGGCTACTTCGGCAACGACGGAGCGGTCGCCCGCTTCGAGGAGGACCTCGACAAGCGCGGCCAGTACGAGGCGTTCAAAGAAGCGTTCGGCAGGCACTCCGGCATTGACTGGTCCCAGGGCCGCGAGCAGACCGCCCTGGAGGGGCACAACATCGACAGGGCGTTCGCCGAGGTCAACGGCGAGGCGAACCCCGGAATCATCGCCCAGTATCAGAAGTCGTACGCCGTCTCCATCGAGGACTTCGCCACGTCGGTGAAGGCGTGGATCGACGCCCAGGAGCCGGGCTTCCGCCTCAACTTCTTCGTCGATGAGGTCGGCCAGTTCATCGCCGACGACGTCAAGCTCATGCTGAACCTCCAGACGATCGCAGAGACCCTCAACACCAAGTGCAAGGGGCGGTCGTGGGTGTTCGTCACCTCGCAGGAGGACATGGACAAGGTCATCGGAGACCGCACCAGGCGGCAGGGCAACGACTTCTCGAAGATCCAGGCCCGCTTCAGCGTCAAGGTGAAACTGACCAGCCAGGACGTCGAGGAGGTCATCAGCAAGCGTCTGCTGGAGAAGAACGACTCGGGCGCGAGCGCGCTGAAGACGATCTACTCCACTCAGGCGGCGAGCTTCCCGACGATCTTCAACTTCGTCGAGGGCGCGAAGACCTACCGCAACTACGTGGACGAAGACCGCTTCATCAATACCTATCCCTTCGTCACCTACCAGATCCCGATGTTCCAGGCCGCCATCGAGGGTCTGTCGGACCACAACATGTTCGAGGGCAAGAACAGCTCGGTCGGCGAACGCTCAATGCTCGGCGTGGTTCAGGAGGTCGCCAAGCGCATCGGTGGTGAGCAGGTGGGCCACCTCGCCACCTTCGACCAGATGTTCGCGGGCATCAGCGCAGCCCTGAAGTCGGCAGCCCAGAGCGCCATCCTCCAGGCGGAGAAGCATCTGCCCGACCCCGGGTCCGACGTCACGATCCTCGCCAACCGCCTCCTGAAGGCACTGTTTCTCGTCAAATACGTCGACACGTTCAAGGCCACGCCTCGAAACCTCACCGTGCTCGTCTACGACCGCTTCGGGCTCGACCTCACCGGCCTGGGCAAGCAGGTTAAGGAGGCGCTCAACCTGCTGGAGACGCAGTCGTACGTGCAGCGCAACGGCAACGTCTACGAGTACCTCACCAACGAGGAGCAGGAGATCGAGAAGGAGATCAAGGCAGTCGACATCGACTCCTCCGAGGTGTCCAGCAAGCTCTTCCGGTACCTGTCGTCCGACATCCTCAAGACCAACAAGCTCAAGTACGCCAAGAACGGCCAGGACTTCGCGTTTGGCTACAAGCTCGACGACATCGTGCAGGGCAACCAGCGCGAGCTGACGATCCACTTCATCACGCCCGAGACGAGTTACAGCGACGCCGAGATCGCCGCGCAGAGCATGGGGCGAGACGAGCTACGGGTCTTCCTGGGCCGCGACAAGCGGCTCCTCGCCGACGTACGCCTGCTGCTCAAGACTGAGAAGTACACCAAGCAGCGTACGAACTCCGGTGCCACGCCCTCCATGCAGGCCATCCTCCACTCCAAGCAGGTCCTCAACGCCGACCGCGAGAAAGAACTCATCCAGCGGCTTCGCGAGGCCGTCGGCAAGGCGCAGTTGATCATTAACGCCGCCGAGGTCACCTCCAGCTCGCAGGACGCCTTCGGGCGCGTGGCGGACGGCTTCCAGGAACTCGTCAGCCGCACCTACACGAGCCTCGGCCTGCTCGGCGGGAGGGTGTTCCCCGAGCAGCAGGTCGCCAGGACCGTGCAGAACGACACTGGGCTGTTCAGCGGGGCGTCATTCAGTGCGCTGAACTCGCCCGGCAACGAGGTGGAGTCCTGGATCATCGCTCAGACCGGGCTGGGTGAGCAGGTGACGATCAAGAAGATCGTCGATCGCTTCGAGACCAAGCCCTACGGCTGGGACCTCGGCTCCATCGAGGTCGTGCTGGGCTGGCTCGTCGGCACCGGCAAGGTGGCCCTGAGCGTCGACTCCAATCTGGTCGTGCGCACCGAGGCAGCAACGCTTATTCGAAACACGGGTAAGCACCAGCACGTCGTCGTTGCGCCGCAGAAGGCTTACGACCAGGCGAAGGTTGCCTCGTTCAAGAAGTTCTGCATCGACTTCTTCGACGAGGGCGCCGTGCCGAGCGACCCCGCCGAGCTGGCCCGGTTCGGCAGGGAGAAGCTCGCGGCCAGGCGCGACGAACTCAATGCCCTTGTGGGCGGCAGCCGCTACCCCTTCGTCACGCAGCTGACCGGCGTTGTCTCCCTCCTCGACGACGTCGTCGGCAAGCAGCCTGACTGGTACCTCAGCGACTTCGACACGGCCGACGAGTTGATCGAGGCCAAGGAAGATCTGATCGACCCGATCAAGTCATTCCTCCACGGCCAGCAGTCGAAAATCTTCGACGAGGCACAGGCATTCGTGAACGCCAACACCGGAAACCTCGGCTACCTCCCGGCGGGCATTGCGGATACGGTCATGGCCCTGCTTGCAGACGCCAACGCCTTTCGCGGCAACAGGATGAACCAGCTGAAGGCCGCAACCGACACGCTGCGAGGGCAGATCGACGACGTCGTCGCCGACAAGCGCGCGGACGTGACCGCCGCGATCGAAGGACGCAGGGACGAGATCCTGTCAAGCGCCTATTACGGCAACGCCACGTCGGACGCACAGGCTAGCGTGATCGGGCGCATCGACGGGATCCTCGCGCGGCTCAGTGGCGAGACCCAGGCGGCGCTCATCCTCCAAGCCGGAGCGACCTTCGAGCAGGACGACTACCCGGCGTTGCTGAGCCAGCTCGTCGAGTCGCAGCAGGGCGGAGGCGACGACACCCCGCCGAAGCCGATGGTCTCGGTCAAGACGATCACCGTCCCGGGCGTCGCAGGCAAGGTGCTCGATTCCGAAGCCGAGCTCGACGACTACCTCGCCAAGTACCGCGCCGCGCTCGCCGCGGCCCTCAACGACGGAAAGCGAATCACGCTCTGATGGACACCGCACCACTGAAGTCCTTCGCCACCGCGGCTCGCCGGGAACTCATCCGCGAGGTGGGTGCGCGCATCACAGCCGTGCTCGCCCAGGGGGCGCCCGAGCGCGTCGAGCAGCCGCGAGCGGTTACCGCGCTGGAGCGGGCGATCGTCGCCGAGGGCGGCGGTTCCACGGGTCAGGCACACGTCGCCGACAAGGTTGCCTACACGTGGTTCAACCGCATCATCGCCCTGCGCTTCATGGACGCCAACGGCTACACCGGCATCGGGGTCGTCTCGCCCGCCGCCGATCAGGTCGGCCAGCCCGAGGTCCTCGCCGCAGCCAAGCGCGGCCAGATCGACGGCGAGGTTGTGAAAGGCGCGAGCGCGACGATCATTCCCGGGCTGCTCAACGGCACCCGGCAGCCCCGCCCCGGCGTTGACGCCCAGGCTGAGGCGTACGCGCTGTTGCTGGCGGACTACTGCCGCTACTGGAACCGGGCCATGCCCTTCATGTTCGAGCGAGAAGGCGACTACACCGAACTGCTCATCCCCGCCAACCTGCTCGCCGAGGACTCTGCCCTCAGCCGCTCGGTCAAGGTGCTTACCGAGGACGTGTGCCAGGACGTCGAGGTCATCGGCTGGCTCTATCAGTTCTACATCTCCGAGCGGAAGGACGAGGTCTTCGCCGGGTTCAAGAAGAACAAGAAGGCCGGCGCCGACGAGATCCCCGCCGCCACCCAACTCTTCACTCCGCACTGGATCGTTCGATACCTCGTCGAGAACTCCCTCGGTCGTCTCTGGATGCTCAACCATCCGCAGTCGCGGCTCATCGACCAGATGGACTACTACATCGCCCCGGTCGACGAGGAGACAGACTTCCTGAAGATCACCACGCCGGAGGAGTTGACGGTCATCGACCCGGCGTGCGGCTCCGGCCACATGCTCACCTACGCGTTCGACCTTCTCTACGCGATCTACGAGGAAGAGGGCTACACGCCCTCACAGATCCCGAGCCTGATCCTCACGAACAACCTCTTCGGCACCGAGATCGACCAGCGTGCCGGCGCCCTCGCGGCGTTCGCGCTGACCATGAAGGCCGCAGCCAAGCGCAAGCTCTTCCTGAAGGACCCTGTCGAGCCGAACGTCTGCGTGCTCGACCCGATCTCCTTCAGCGTCGACGAGCTGAGCTATCTCGTGACCAAGGACGGCGACCGCCACGCGGAGGAGACGTTCTGGAACCAGTTCGCCGAGGCCGACACCTTCGGCTCCCTCATCCGGCCCGACGCCGCCCTGACCGTCCGACTCGCCAACCACCTCGCGACGCTCGACGACGGAGGGGACCTCTTGCGCGCCGACGCGCTCGACTGGGCCCAGCGCGTCATCACCCAGGCCACGTACCTCGCCGGTGACTACACGGTTGTCATCGCGAACCCGCCCTACATGGGCAGCAAGCAGATGAACGCTCTGCTTTCACAGTTCATGAAGGACGAGTACCGGGACGTGAAGCAGGACCTCTACGGGGCGTTTGTGGTCCGCGGGATCGAACTCGCCAACCGCCGTGGGCTACTCGCCATCGTCATCGGTGACACGTGGATGTCGATCAAGTCCTTCGAGGCTCTACGTCTCCGCCTGCTGCACGGGCACGCGTTCAACTCCTTCGTCCACATGCGCGACGTCTCCAACCATCCGGACATCTTTGGCGCCAACGCCGCATTCCTCCTGTCGATGACGGGCAATCGCAAGCGACATGCGCCCTTCATCCGTCTGACGCCACTTGGAGCCGACCGTAAGGAGCAGGATCTGCAGCTCGCACTGCTTCGGCGAACCCCCGACGCAGGTTTTCACCTCGCGGCGGGAGCTGACTTCGCGGCGATCCCGGGCTCCCCGATCGTCTACTGGCTTAGTGAAAAGATGCGTGCAGTCTTTGCAACCGGCAAGCGCCTCTGTGCCGTTGCCGATATCAAGCACGGGCTCTCGACAGGCAAGAACGAGGCAGTAGTGCGGCTGTGGTGGGAGATTTCCGCAGCCCGCTTCATGTCAGCGTGCTCGTCTACCCGTGAATCAGACGAATCTGGGAAGGCATGGTTCCCGTACAACTCCGGCGGCTCGTTTCGAAGGTGGTACGGGAACGTCGAGAAGGTACTACGCTACGACAAGTTCGGTCGCGATCTCATGGCCTCGTTCCCGGGCCACCGTCACGATGGTCGCGCTCGATACTTCCAGAAAGGTGTCACGTGGTCGAAGGTGAGCAGTGGAGCGCCAGCCTTCCGCAGCCAGCCCACGGGCCAGGTCTTCGACGTCGCAGGGAATGGGTTCTTCTTGAACAACCCTGAGGGGCTGAGTGACTTGCTCGGCTTCTGCAATTCCAGCACGGCGCAAGCGATGCTCGCCGCGCTGTCCCCCACACTCAACTTCGAAGCTGGGCAGATCGCTAAGCTGCCTGTCTCCACGGACCACGATGCCGGTTTGGCGGCCACGGTTGAGCAACTCGGCTCGACATCAAAGTCCGACTGGGATTCTGCCGAGACATCGTGGGACTTTAAGGCCAACCCCCTCCTGCGAACCGCTGCAAATAGTTGTCCGCCCGGGTAACGGGCGACTGTGCAGCACCAAATCGAGTGACACCTGACAAGAAGCCCGAGTGGGTCCATCACCTGCCGGTGACGAGTGCGACGAGTGGGTTTGCCGCGAAGTCCCAGGACGTCTCGGATTCGTCCCAGTCGCGCTTCGAGGAGGAGATGAGTTCATCAACACGCACACAGAGACCGGTCGAGGCCCCCTCAGCACCGGCTAGTGGCAGTCGAGCAATCTGACCGGACTCAAAGTTCATTGTCGGGGACAAGGCCGCAAGCATCGCCTCGGCCGTACTCGAATTGCACAGTGCGATAGCGTCGGCGAGAGCCTGCAGGGACCTGCCAAACATCGCCGTCCCTGCAACATCGAACAGGAACCCCCCTGGGTAGAAGCGGAATGCCGGCTGCCCGCTGCTCACCTTCGCCCACGAGACCATCGGGCGGAAGTAAAACTTGCGTCCTCTGGGGAACGCTCGGCCATTGTCAATCACGTCCCGCCCATCGCATTCCCAGTTGATGACATGCTCCTGGTTGCCATACCACTTCCGGAACTCGCCCCCCTTGTTGTACGGGAACCAACGCGCACCGCTCGCCACCGAATCCTGGGCGCTACGAGCAAGTCGGCAAGTCCGAGCACCCGAGACCTCGTGCCACAGCCTCAAGAATGCAGCGTTCTCGCCCGTCGTCATGCCGTTCATCGCGTCGTAGCTCGCTCCAAGGGATGGGTGCCAGGCAAACGCAGCCCGCATCTTTTCACTAAGCCAGTAGACGATCGGGCTCCCCGGGATCGCCGCGAAGTCCACGTCCGACGCCAGGTAGAAGCCTGCAGACTTGGTCCTGACCAGGAGAGCCACGCCCAGCGCAGTCATCTTCTCCGCTTCGGACGCCCCATCGACGAGTCGGACGAAGGTGCCCGCACGCTTGCGGGCGGAGTTTCGAGCCTCCGGCGGCACGTTCGCCTGGACGAACGCCGTCGAGGAGACGACCTCGCCCCCGATCGAGTCGAAGGCCCGAGCGCCGAGGTGCAGCATCGAGGTAATGCGCTGCTTGGTGAGGAGCGCGGCGCGGAGCTTCTCGTACGAGCTGAGAAACATCCATGACTGCATCGTGATCATCGCCACCATGCCTTGCGGCCCGGCGAGGGTGGTGCAGCGCTCGATAAAGCCGGCGAACAGGTCAGACTTCGTGTCCGGGTACTCGTCCTTCATGAACTGTGTTGCCATCGTCGACGGAGGTGGGCGGACGCATCCCTCCTCCGGTCACGCGCGGGGAAGAGCCGCGCGGGGGAGCGCATGCTTGGTCTCCGGCACTCACGCCCTCATGGCTAACCCGATGGCTACCCGTCAGCGCTGGCGAAAGGGGCGGGTCGTCGTGCCGAACACGGCCCACAACGACCTTGGAGGTCCGCGGCCCATCGCTGAGATGAGGAGCGGAAGGCTACCCCAATGGCTACCCGAGGATCAGCCGCGGCGGTGTGGCCTGTTGCGATGGCACGCACGCAGCGCAGAAAAGGGACCGGATCGATTTATCAGAATTCGCGTGGACAGTGGGTAGCGTCCATCGAGGTCGGGTGGACGGAGCGCGGGACACGGCGTCGGCTCACGCTCAAAGGGCGAACAGAGAAGGAGGTCCGCGCCCGGCTCGCTGAGGCACAGCGACGAATCGCGGCTGAGGGCCCCGTCACGTCGTTCGCCAGCATCACGGTCAAGCGGTGGGCCGATCAGTGGCTCGCTCAGCGACAGCGCGTCGTGCGACCAGGCACGTTCGTCTCCGACCGCTCGGCGGTCGACCGCTGGATCATCCCGACGCTCGGCCATCTCCGACTCGATGCTCTGACGCCAGCCGACATCCGCAAGGTCGCCTCAGCTCAGGAGAACGCCGGGCTCGCGCTCCCGACGATGCAGCGCACGCACGCGGTGCTCGGCAAGCTGCTCACAGACGCCGTCGCTGAGGGCTACCAGGTTTCGCAGCGGGCACGAGAGACGGGCGGCCCTGGTACCGGCCCGTCGTCGCGGCAAGCGCTCAGCCCCGACGATGCGATGCGGATCCTCGCCGTCGTCGCAAAACGCCCTGATGCCTCTCGCTGGGTCGCGGCGCTCATCGCAGGGCTGCGTCCAGCCGAGGCGCTCGGGCTCACCTGGGACATGATCGACCTCGACGCCGCGACGATGACGCTCGCATGGCAACTCAAGGCCCTGCCATACGTGGAGCGCAGAAGCCCGGCCAGCGGGTTCCGGGTGCCGCGCGGGTTCGAGTCGCGGCACCTCGTCGGTGCCTACCACTTGGTGCGGCCGAAGACACGTGCGGGCATCCGGGTTGTCCCGATGGTGCCGTGGCTCGCCGACGCGCTTGCCGACTGGCGCGAGCGTGCGCCGTCGTCGCCCTTCCGCCTTGTCTGGCCGCGCTGCGACGGTTCCCCGCGATCGGCCGAGTTCGATCGCGCGCAGTGGTACGAGATCGTCGACCATGCCGGCGTGAAGGTGACGCTCCCCGACGGGGAGACCCGCCGCCCGCTGCTCTATGAGGCCCGGCACACCGCTGCCACGCTGCTGCTTGCGAACGGGATCGACGAGACCACCATCAAGGCCGTCCTTGGGCACTCCTCGGTGCTGAGCACGCAGTCCTACCTGCACACCGACCGAGAGCGGACCCGCGCGGCGCTGGCGGAATCGGCGAAGATGCTCGGCCTCGGCGGGTAGCCTAAGCAGACGCATATCGGCTACCCCAACGGCTCCCTTCCATACCCGGCCTACGGGGAAAGCCGGGACCCGGCAACCCTCGTGAGGCATCCAGTTGAAGACACTTGAACAGACCGTCGCGCAGCATCGCGACGAGTGGAAGGCGCGCTCCCTTGAACAGCAGCGGCTGGAGATTGAGAACAACGAAGCCGTCGCCAAGCTCTACGGACTCGAAGACGAGGTTCCGTCCCACGTGCCGCTCGAACGCGTCTCCCTGACGAACAACTCCGCGTTCCGCTGGCCGAACAAGACGCCCCAGGAGCGCGACGCTCTGTTCGCCCAGTCCGCCATCGTCGACCTCATCTCCTATGCCGTCGGCTGCATGTTCGGTCGCTACAGCCTGGACGAGCCCGGGCTCATCCTCGGAGACCAGGGATCGACCCTCGACGACTACCTCGCAAGAGTCCCGCACCCTACGTTCATGCCGGACAAGGACAACGTCATCCCGATCGTCGATGGAGACTGGTTCGAGGACGACATCGTTGGCCGGTTCCGCCTGTTCCTGCGCACGGTGTTCGGGGAGCAGAACTTCGAGGCAAACCTGCGGTTCGTGAACCAGACACTCGGCCTGAAGAATCTGCGCGACTACTTCATCAAGACCGCCGGCCGCGGGGCGGCGTCGAAGTTCTACGACGACCATGTCCAGCGATACAAGAAGCGCCCCATCTACTGGCTCTTCTCCAGCCCAAAGGGCTCGTTCAACGCCCTGATCTATATGCACCGCTACACGCCGTCCACCGTCTCGAGCGTGCTGACGTACCTGCGCGAGTATGTGACCAAGCTGGAGTCAGCCCTCCAGCACGCCGAGCGCTCCGGGAACGTGCCAGAGGCCGACCGGCTGCGCAGGATCGTCGTCGAACTCAATGAGTACGAGCACGACACTCTCTACCCGAAGGCGTCCGAGAACGTCGTCATCGATCTCGACGACGGCGTCAAGACGAACTACCCGAAGTTCGGCGCAGCGCTCAGGAAGATCACGGGCCTGGAAGCATCCGAGTGATCGATGGGAGATCGTGATGTCTGATCTCATGGCGCTGGATGCGGACGGACGGGTGGCGGCACCCGAAGGCAAGACCCGGGAGTACAAGCGTGACCTGTCCTCACCGAGCAAACTGCTGCGCACCATCGTCGCCTTCGCGAACTCTGCCGGCGGGCAGCTCGTCGTCGGAGTCACGGACGACGGCACCGTCATCGGAGTGGCCGACCCCCTCGCCGAAGAGGAGCGGCTCGCGAGCCTCATCGCCGACAGCATCGAGCCGCAGCTCGTTCCCGCGATCGACCTTGCCACCGTCGCTGGCGAAACTGTGCTGGTCGTCGAGGTGCCTCTGAGCACGCGACGCCCGCACTGCATGAAGGCGCGGGGCATCGATGGCGGCGTCTATGTACGCCTCGGGTCGACGACCCGCCAGGCCGATCCAGCGCTGGTGGCAGAACTGGAGCGCACGGCCCGTGGAATCGCATTCGAGGACCTGCCCGAGCCTCGCGCGTCGCTGGCCGACCTCGACCTCGCTCAGCTCAGTGACATCCGCGGGCGCGTCACGACCACCAAAGACCTCGTCGCACTCGGCCTCGCGGTGAAGCCGGGGAACCAGGTCACCCCGACCAACGCCGGAGTCCTCGCCGCATGTCCCGAGCCGACTCGGTTCCTGCCCTCGGCGTGGGTTCAGTGCGGGCGGCTGCGCGGCCCGGAGGGGATCGACATCTTCGATCAGATCGAGATTCACAAGCCGCTTCCGCACGCTGTCCACGATGTGATGGCCTTCCTGACCAAGCACGCCTACAAGACCGGCGTCTTCGGCGAGGCGCGGCGTAAGGACGTCTACTCGATCCCAGTCGAGGCGATCCGCGAGGTGGTCATCAACGCGCTTGTCCACGCGAGCTACTCGGAACGCGGCACCCCCATCCGTGTCGGCTTCTACGACGACCGCATCGTCGTCGAAAGCCCCGGCGGTCTCGTGTCCGGCCTGACCGTGGAAACGATGCGCGGGGTGTCGCGGCTGCGCAACCCGTCCCTGGCCCGCATCTTCCGCGACGCCGGGCTCATCGAACAGTGGGGCAGCGGCGTCAACCGCGTCTACAGCGAGATCGCGAAGGCCGGTCTCCCCGCCCCCGACATCGAGGAGATGGTCGACCGGGTCCGCGTCACGATCCACCTGGTCGACCATTCCGCGACACCCAGGCCTACGGAGCCAGATGCCTACGCGCGTAGCAAAGATGGTAGGCATGTTGGTAGGTATGATGTGGGCATGTTGAGCGCGGCAGTCGATGGCCCTGTGCACCGCGATGTCCTGCTCGAAGCAGTCGGGCTCAAGCCGCTGTCGCAGAACTACACCCGGCACGTCGTACCGCTCATCGACGCCGGACTGCTCGCGATGACGGTGCCAGACAAACCGCGCAGCAAGGCGCAGCGGTACCGGATCACCGACGCCGGCCGAGAGTTTCTGGAGACCTTCAAGTGACTGACCTAACCTCTGTTCAGGACGCCATCCAAAGCCGACTCGCCTCACAGCGAGTCGTGTTCTGGCATGACCCCGCCGGGGAGTGCGCCGCCGACCTCGACGCGCTCAACCTGGGGGCGGTCAACATCATCCGCGTCGAGGACAACGAGTTCGGCGCAAAGAACGCGATCCTCGCCGACCATGACAGCAAGCACCTCGTCTACCGCACCGGCGACGTCCCGCGTGGCACCGGAAACTGGCTTCTCGACCTCGAGCTGGCGTACGGAGTTTTCACGGCCGACAGGACTTCCATGCTCCAACAGGAGCTTGGCCTCTACGACCCGACCCTGCTGCCGGTGATCGAGCAGCACCAGAGTTTCTTCGCCGCGAATAGCCGCAAGCAGGCGCTGGAGAAGCTCCTCTCCGACGGGGACGACGCCGCACGCCTTCGCGCCAAGATGTGCCAGGTGCTCGTCAAGGCATCGGGGAACAAGCTGACCGACATCGTGCGCGAACTCCTCGTCGAGAACGCGGCCGGAAAGACGGCCAAGTTCGAGGAGCTCGTTACCTTCGGCCTCGACCAGTTCTTCTGGGACGGGCTCGCCAGCATCTACAAGTACCCGACCGCGACCCCGACCATGGACGATTTCGTCCTGTGGATGTTCGGCCGCGCCATCGAGGACTTCGCCTCAGACATCCCCGACGAGTTCCGCAACATCCGCAGCGACTTCAACGCCCTGCGGTACGACGTCCGGACGCAGGACGTCATGACGACCCTCGCATCGCGCGCGGCCGACGCGCTCGACGTGAAGGCGAAGATCGACCAGCGTGACTACCGCGAGCTGGCCAAGATCACGATCTTCGAAGAGATCGACCGCAAGGTCATCGTCGACCTCGCCGCTGCGGTCACCAGCTATTCGGTGACCCCTCGAGATGTCGCAGGGATCGTGAGACAGCGTCAGGAGAGCCTCTGGAGGGCCAAGTACACCAAGCTTTATGGAGCCATTCAGAGCGCCTCGGAGCTGCTCGCGGCGATCGCTGGCTTGCCACACGCCATCGCCTCGGCCGCGGCCGGGCTGGAGAAGTATCAGTCCGACTGGTTCCGCATCGACCAGCACTACCGCTTGTTCACCTACGCCCACCAGACCGCCGACTTTCAGAAACCGCTCGAAGCGCTCAAGGCCGAGGTCGACAAGCAGTACGCCAACAAGTACCTCTACGACTTCGGCGGGCGCTGGCAGCAGGCTCTTGAGCCCTTGAGTGAGTGGAAGTCCGCGGCGCTCACGCCGCAGGCGAAGTTCTTTGACCGGCACGTCGCTCCCGTCGTCAAGGATGGGCGCACCAAGGCGGTCGTGATCATCTCCGACGGTATGCGCTACGAGATCGCCGAGCAGCTTGCTTCGATGATCCGCGCCGAGGACCGCTTCGACGCCTCGCTCTCAGCCGTGCTCGGCTCGCTGCCGAGCTACACCCAACTCGGTATGGCGTCGCTGTTGCCGCACTCCAGTCTGGAACTCGACCCCGAGGGGCTGCCGGTGCTCGCGGACGGTAAGCCGACGAACGGCACCGCGAACCGCGACAAGATCCTGCAAGCGGTCAAGGGCCGCGCCATCACCGCCGCCGAGGTGCTGGCCATGCCGGGGAGCGAGCTGCGCGAGCTGTACACGAAGCACCAGGTCTTCTACGTGTACCACGACCGCATCGACGCCGCGGGGGACAAGGCCCCGACCGAGCGCACCGTCTTCGAGGCCGCTGAGGAGACCCTCCGCGAGCTGCTGCTCCTGGTGAAGAAATGGACCAACGCTAATGCGACGAACATCCTCATCACCGCCGACCACGGGTTCCAGTACCAGGACATCCCGCTGGAGCAGGCGTACTACCTCTCGGTGACGCCCCAGGGCGACGCAATCACCAAGACCAACCGCCGCTACGTGCTCGGCCGCTCGCTCAAGGCTTCCCCGTCTTTCATGACGTTCACCTCGGCCCAAGCCGGACTCGCTGGAGACATCGACATCCAGATCCCCAAGTCGATCCACCGCATCCCGCTACCCGGCGCTGGCACCCGCTACGTCCACGGCGGCGCATCCCTCCAAGAGATCGTCGTGCCGGTGATCGCGGTCAACAAGAAGCGCAAGAGCGACATCCGCCCGGTCAACGTGGACCTCATGCCGGAGACCGACAAGATCACCACGGGACAGCTCGCGGTCAAGCTGCTCCAGCGTGAGGCCGTCACGGACAAGATCCAGCCGCGAAAGGTCCGACTTGGGCTCTACGTGGGGCAGGATCTCATCTCCGACCGGCCTGTACTGACCTTCGACAGCTCATCCGACGATCAGCGTGCGCGGTACCAGAAGACCGTCTTGTACCTCACCCAGGACGCTGACCAGTACAACAACCGGCCCGTCGAGCTCCGGTTAGAAGAGCCAATCCCGAACACGGCTCAGTGGAAGACATTCGCCAAGGGGAACTACACCATCAAGCGTTCCTTCACGACGGACTTCGACTTCTAGGAGAACCATGACGAACCTCGAAGAGGCCCTGGGCGAGATCGATGTCCTTGACGCTGAGACGGTCGATGCCGTCCCGGTAAAGTCCGCCCTGGATAACAAGATCAACGAGCACTTTGCGGGAGCCGTCGTCCGCAAGGACCTCGTCAAGACGGTCCGCGGGAACGCCGTGGTGCCGTCATACGTCCTGGAGTATCTGCTGGGGCAGTACGCAGCATCTGACGACGAGGCAACGATCCAGGCCGGAATCGACAGCGTGCGGCAGATCCTCGCGACCCACTACGTCAACCGCAACGAGCACATGCTCGTCAAGTCGGAGATCCGTCGAAAGGGCCGCCACCGCGTGATCGACAAAGTCACCGTCACGCTCAATGAGAAGAGCGACGTCCACGAGGCGGAGTTCGAGAACCTCCAGGTCAAGGGCGTCATCATCGACGACGTCACGGTCAAGCAGAACCCGAAGCTCCTCGTCGGTGGGGTGTGGTGCATCTGCGATATCGAGTACTTCCACTCCGACGACCAGCGCGTCGTCCCGTGGATCCTCGGCAGCCTCAAGCCCATCCAGGTTGCCGGGGTCGACATCGACCACTACTACGAGGCGCGCAAGGCATTCTCGACCGAGGAGTGGATCGACTTGCTCATGCAGTCGATCGGCCTCAACCCAGAGCAGTTCAACGAGCGCGGCAAACTCATTGCCCTGACCCGCCTCATCCCGTTCGTCGAGCGCAACTACAACATCGTCGAACTCGGTCCGAAGGGCACTGGCAAGTCGCACACGTTCAGCGAGTTCTCCCCGAACGGCATCCTCATTTCCGGCGGAGAGGTGACCGTGGCCAAATTGTTCGTCAACAATGCCAGCGGGCGCATCGGTCTGGTCGGCTACTGGGACTGCGTAGCCTTCGACGAGTTTGCTGCCAACCGGCGCACCGACCAGAACCTCGTCAACGTCATGAAGAACTATCTCGCGAACAGGTCGTTCTCGCGTGGTACCAGCATCTACGGGGCCGAGGCTTCGATGGCGTTCATCGGCAACACCACGCACACCGTTCCGTACATGCTCAAGAACTCGGACCTGTTCGACGAGCTGCCCGATGCCTACCGCGACCCGGCGTGGCTGGACCGCATCCACCACTACATTCCCGGATGGGAGGTCGCCCCGATCCGCTCGGAGATGTTCTCCTTTGGCTACGGCTTCGTTGTCGACTACCTCGCCGAGATCCTGCGCGCCAAGCGATCCGAGGACTTCTCGGACAAGTACAGGGACTTCTTCACACTTGACAACTCGATCTCGACGCGTGACCAGGACGGCGTCCGCAAGACGTTCTCGGGGTTGATGAAGCTCGTGCACCCGACAGGGGAGGCCGCCGAGGACGAGGTACGCACGCTCTTGGAGTTCGCCATCGAGGGCCGCAAGCGCGTCAAGGATTCGATCCTGCGGATCGACCCCACCATGCGAGACACCCCTGTTCGGTTCCGATACTCCGACACGGCGGGCGCGTGGCACGACGTCGCGACCCTTGAGGAGAGCCAGTACCCGCAGCTGTACCGGCGGGATTGGGACGCGGAATCTGAGGGCAACGCTGGTGCGGACGCGCCTGCGGGGATCCTCACACGCCAGGCCTCCTCGCCATCAACCGCGGCCTCGGTGGCTGCAGCGGATTCGATCGCCGAGCCGGTGACCACGCCCTTCTTGGCAGAGGGGCACCAAGACTTCACCGCAGGCCAGCGTGGAGTCTCATACGAAGTCCTCCTCCTGCCATATCTGCGCGGCGCATCCCAGATCACCATCACGGACCCCTACATCCGCATGCCGCACCAGGGACGCAACCTCGCGGACCTGCTCAGCCTGCTCGCCACGGCTAAGGACGATGCCGACGAGATTGACGTGGAGCTCGTTACCACCGAGGAACCAAGGGCCGAGTTCAAGCGCAATCAACTGCTCATGCTGAAGTCGATCAAGGAAGCGTCCGACGCTGTGGGGGTTCGCCTCTCCGTTCGGCTGGACGACACGATCCACGACCGCCGCATCGAAACCAACCACGGCTGGCGCATCGATCTCGGTAAGGGCCTCGACATTTGGCAGAAGCCGAGCGAGAACCCGTTCGACTTCGGGCGAAACCGCCAGGAGTTCCGCCTCATCGGTTCGGCGTTTAGCGTCCATTTCGTTAAGATCCCCTGTCGGTAGCCGAGATCCGTGGAGCCGCGCCCAGCCAGCTCGCTCGACTACACTGACATGTTGCAGATGTATTAGTGGGGCGCTCTCGGCATGCCGAGACCGATCTTATCTTGACGAGGTGTGCAGATTTGTGGCTTCGCTCTGGCTCCGGACCAGTTCCGGTCCCTACGTTGATTGTGCGTGGATGTTCTCAATCCTGCCGAAGCTCTCCAATTCACCCTGACTGGGAATCGGCTCCTCTGGAGGGAGGCGGAAGTCATTGAACACCATCTTGGCGATCTGTTGTGCCGTCACCTTCCGCCCGCTCGGGCGGGGTGCCAAGTCTTTCCTCGCGAGTATCGCGATACGTCCCAGCATCTCCTGAAGCTGAGGACGCTCATCTACCGGGACCGCGCCACCATGCTGGCTCATGATCCGTCCCGTTCGGCGGTTCCACTCAGCCAGTTCATCGATGAGGTCTTCGCTCGCCCACACTGCCATCCCTGCCCGAACCTCAATCTCGCTTTCCGGCGGGTTTCCCCCCGCGAAACATGCGGTCAGGTGGCGCAACAGCCGCGTGTACAACTCCTCGCGCTGTGCGCGTAAAGCTGCCTCTGCTTCGCGCTGGCGAGTCACATTGAATGACTCGGTCGCTGACAGGGCCACCAGCCCGGCGATGCTGGCCGTTATGAGGGAGACAGCCGCGCCCGAAGGAATGCTCTGCCATTCCGCCTGTGGCGTTTCGAGCAACGAGTACGTTAAGCCAAGAGAGGAGCCGATCATCACAAGGAACAAGAGAATTCGCAGCAGCGTTAGCATTCTCGCAGTATTCCATGCCTCTGCTGGAAGGATCATCCCCGGCGTCACCATGGCCGCGGGTCCCGGAAGCGGGACGTTGCTTTCGTCGATGTCTACCGACGTGTGGGTCCCAATAGCGGGGGGTTGGCTCAGAGCGTGTGTCGGGTCGTCGTCGAGGCCTACCGGCGCCGCCCGCGAGGCGGGGACGCTCGACTTCGCGGAGGCCGCCTCCATCGCCGCGGCCCACCTCGAGGCGACGGGGCAGCGACCCGCCCGGCATGTCCTCGTCGACGAGGGGCAGGACTTCAAGCCGTGTCACTGGCAGCTGGTCCGGGCGCTGGCGGCCGAGGCGCCCAACGACATCTTCATCGCCGAGGACGCCCACCAACGGATCTACGGGCAGAAGCTGATGCTCTCGGCGTACGGGATCCGGACGCAGGGACGGTCGCGGGGGCTGAAGCTCAACTACCGCACCACCGCGCAGAACCTGGCGTGGGCCGTCGGGGTGCTGACCGGGCAGGAGGTCGTCGACTCCGACGGCGAGGCCGAGACCATGGCCGGCTACCTGTCGGCGCGCACGGGCCCGAAGCCGGAGGCGCGGTCGTTCCCGACGTTGACGGCGGAGCTGGACTTCGCCGCGGACCTGGTCGGCTCCTGGGTGAGTGGCGGAGACGTGGCGCCGGAGACGGGCGCGGTGCTGGTGCGCGACCGGGTGACCCGCGACCGCGTCGTCGCCGGGCTGGGGGAGCGGGGCGTCGAGGTCCGAGCCCTGGAGGCCGGCACGGTGAAGCCCGGCTATCCGGTGGCCCTGACGATGCACCGGGCGAAGGGCACGGAGTTCGCGCGGGTGCTGCTGTTCGGGCTGAGCAAGGACTCGATGCCGATGGGGTTGAAGGCCTACGACTACGACGACGAGCAACTCAGCGAGGCGCAGCTGCGGGAACGGTAGATGCTGTACGTGGCGGCCTCGCGGGCCCGCGACGAGATGGTGGTCACCTACAGCGGCACCCCGTCGTCACTCCTGCCGACCTCCGCCTGAGCAGTCGTCACCGACGCGAGGAGCCTGGTGCCGGACGCCGTGGGCCGATATGCCGCTGGTCGGTCCGTCAAGATTGCACACCCAGCGTGCTCATGTTTGCTAGGTTCCCCTGTTCATATTTGCATAGTCCGTAGCGTCATGTCTGCTAGGTTGGGCCCATGGTCCTCGACTCTCTCGTCCCCCGTAGAGTGGGTGAACTCCTGACGGGGCTGGTTGCGGTGGAACCGGTGATCGCTCTGCACGGCCCGCGCTCGGTGGGTAAGTCCACGGTGTTGCGCAGGTTCGCTGCCGATGTGGGGGGATCGGTTCTCGACCTGGACGACGTCGAGGTGCGCGAGGCGGTCCAGGGGAATCTGACCTCGGTCGTCGCCGGGGCGGCACCAGTGTGTGTCGACGAGTACCAGCGGGTGCCCGACATCCTGGATGCCCTCAAGGCGAGGCTCAATCGAGAGGGCAGCCCACCCGGAACCGCCGTGATCACTGGATCGACCCGGCAGGACGCCCTGCCGGCCACGGCGCAGGCGCTCACCGGCCGGCTGCACTCCCTGACCATCTGGCCGCTGTCCCAAGGTGAGATCGCGGGGGTGAGGGAGAATCTGCTGGAGGTGTTGGGTGCCGATCCTGAGGGGGTCGTCGGCCGGATTCCCACCTCGACGACGACGCGCCCGGAGTATGTGGAGCGTGTCTGCGCCGGGGGGCTGCCCTTGGCGCTGCGACGTTCCGGCGCGGCCCGAGGCCGATGGTTCGATGACTTCGTGCGGGCATCGGTCGAGAGGGACGCCCTGGAGCTGAGCCGAATCCGTGAACGACAAGCCATGACCGACCTGCTGGGCCTGATTGCGGCACAGACCGGGCAACTGCTCAACGTCAGTGCTGCTGCTGAGAGGCTCGGCGTCAGCCGAGCCACCGTGGAAGGTCACCTGCGGCTGCTCGAAGACCTCTTCCTCGTGGTTCGGCTGCCGGCGTGGGGCAAGACCCTGCGCTCACGGGTCAGCGTCAAGCCCAAGGTCCACGTCGTCGACTCCGGACTGGCCGCCCGGCTGCTTCGACTGACGCCAGACAAGCTCACCCGACTCGACCCGGCATCACTCACCGACTTCGGCCACCCGCTGGAGACCTTCGTCGTCGGCGAGATTCGCAAGCAGGCTTCCTGGCTCGACGAGCCCGTCGCCCTTGGCCACTGGAGGACCAGCGATGGTGCCGAAGTCGACCTGGTCATCGAGTACGACGACGGCACTGTCATTGCGTTTGAGGTCAAGGCCAGCGAACGCGCACCTGGCGGCGACTTCCGCGGTCTCGGTCAACTCCGCGACGCCCTCGGGTCCAGGTTCGCCGGGGGGATCATCCTCACGACTGGAACCCGTTCCTACACCTATGCCGACCGGCTGCACGTCATGCCCATCGACCGGCTGTGGACTCCCGTCACACCCGGGGCCCCGCAATGACTGTCGCAACCACAACATGCCGCGAGGTGTCGGCGCGCCCAGCCTCTTGGCGCTGACCAGCCTTGTGGTCGAGGCTGGGATACGCTCATGCGCCGAAGGCCGCGCGACCCTGTGTGGCGGAGGTACCCAGATCGCTCTTGGGAAGGGCGTGGCGGGCGGTGACGGCCGTAGCCCATGCCTGGGTGGTGGCGACGGGGGCGAAGTTGGAGTGCAGGAGCACGAGCAGGGTCTCGTGGAGCCGTTCCGCGGAGACCCGGCCGGCCTCGTTGGCCAGATGGATGGCGCCGGTGGCGTCGGAGAGAATCTCTGCCGCCAGGCCGAGCTCCTCGGCGCCCACTGCCGTGGCGATGTCGCAGTTGTTGGTCATGTAGCCGACGATCGTGATGGTGTCGACGTCACGTTCGGCCAACCACTGGGCCACGTCGGTGCCGGCGACGACACTGCCCTTGTCCTTGCTGACGCGCTTCCACGTCGGGTCCATGCGTCGCTCGATCTCGGAGTGCAGCGACCAGCTCACGCTGCCGACGGCGAAGACTGGTGCGCCCTGCGGCAGCTCGTGCTACACGACGACAACGGGCAGCTCCTGCTGCTCCGCCACCTCGAGTGCGGCCACGATGTTGGCGAGCGTCTGCTCGCGCGGCGGGGGCGCTCGCCCGCCGTCGCCCCGAGGTGACGGTGCAGCCAGCCGCGCTCTACGTCGACTACGGTGACGTCCTCACCTCGGCTGGCACGGCGTCGGCCATCGACGCCTGCCTGCACATCGTCCGCTCCCAATGGACTCCGCCGCCGCGGCGACCGTCGCCCGCAGCCTCGTCGTCGCGCCCCACCGCGACGGTGACCAGGCCCACCTCGACCACGAGCTCACGGTCGACGATCTCGCGGCACACGCGCGCATGAGCCGTCGCAACTGCACCCGCCGCTTCGCCGAGGCCACGGGCACCACAGCGTCGTGACGTTCAGGCAGAACTTCAGCGCCACCTACGCGACCACGCCGACCTCCTACCGCGAGCGATTCTCGGCTTCCTTGACGTGACACGCTTCCGACCGGCCAGACCCCGGTCTACGGGTCGTCCCTCGCGTGTCCTGGCGTCGCGTGCGCCGTGTGATGTGTCAGGCTGGCGGGGTGCCTGTGCTCACCTTCGATCAGTCACTTCCGTGGTGCCCGCAACGCGTGCTGGTGGCGGGGACCTCCGGGTCAGGGAAGACCACCTGGGCCTCTCGCATCGCACATCAGTTGGGCGTCCCTCATGTGGAGATCGACGCGCTCTATCACGGCCCCAACTGGACTCCCCGGGAGTCGTTCGTGGAGGACGTCCGTGCGCTGGTGGGGGAGGAGCGCTGGGTGACCGAATGGCAGTACAGCAGCGTTCGCGCGGTCCTCGCCTCCCGGGCCGATCTGATGGTGTGGCTGGATCTCCCCGTCGCCACCGTGATGCGTCAGGTCACGATGCGGACGCTGCGCCGTCGGCTGCGCCGCGAAGTGCTGTGGAACGGCAACCGCGAGCCGGCGTTGTGGACCGTGGCGACCGAACCCGACCACATCGTCCGCTGGGCGTGGAAGACCCGCCGCCGGACGGCCGAACGCATCGTCGCGCTGATGAAGGAGCGCCCCGACCTGCCGGTCGTCCGGCTGACCTCGCACCGTGAGGGGCGCGCGTGGGTCGCCGGGCCGCTGGCGGCGTCGTCGCCCGGAGGCATGGCCTACCAACGTGAGGGCGCGTAGTCCTTCAGGAAGACGCCGAACAGGTCGTCGCCGGCCTGCCCGCGAACGATCGGGTCGTAGACCCGGGCGGCTCCGTCGACCAGATCCAGGGGCGCATGAAACCCCTCCTCGGCCAGCCGAACTTTCGTGGGGTGTGGGCGTTCGTCGGTGATCCAGCCGGTGTCGACGCTGGTCATCAGGATGCCGTCGGTCTCGAACATCTCCCGCGCGCTCGTCCGGGTCAGCATGTTGACCGCCGCCTTCGCCATGTTGGTGTGCGGGTGGCCGGGACCCTTGTATCCGCGCTCGAAGACCCCCTCCATCGCTGACACGTTGACCACGTACGCCCTGGCCGGCCCCCTCGCCACGCTTCGCGCCGCCTCGGCCAGACGCGGCCGCAGGCGGCTGATGAGGATGAACGGCGCCGTCTCATTGCAGAGCTGCACCTCGAGCATCTCGAGCGCGTCCACCTCACCGATCCCCTGGACCCAGCTGTTCGAGTGGTGAAGGTCGGGAACGAGCCCTCCCGCGTCGATCGCTGAGCCGTCGGCCAGCCGCGCCAGCGACGACGAGCCCGGTGCCAGGGCCATGTCTGCCAGGTGCTGGGCGTGGCGGGCCGCGGCCTCGGCATCCGCGTGAGTTGACTCCGAGCCGGTGACCGACGCGTCCACCGCTGCGAGCAGCGGGTGCGCCTTGACCGACTCCGCCAGTGCCAGAGGATGCAGATCCCGTGCGTGCCCGAACGTCAGGAGCTCTGGGCCTTGGCCTTCGGGCCACAGTCCGTCAGGGATCGGGATCGACTCGGCGTCGACGAGGGGCGCGTACGCACCAGGCGAGCGTCGTACGGTCTGCGCCGCGTTGTTGATCAGGATGTCCAGCGGGCCCCGGGCGGCCACCGCGTCGGCCAAGGCGATGACCTGTGAGGGATCACGCAGGTCGATGCCGACCACATGGAGCCGATGCAGCCAGTCGGCGGCGTCAGGCATCGCCGCGAAGCGTCGCACCGCATCGCGCGGGAACCGGGTGGTGATCGTGGTGTGGGCACCATCGCGCAGCAGCCGGAGCGCGATGTGCATCCCGATCTTGGCCCGACCTCCGGTCAGTAGCGCGCGCTTGCCCGTCAGGTCCGTCCGCGCCGCGCGCTTGGCGTGACTCATGGCCGCACACGCGGGGCAGAGCTGGTGGTAGAACGCGTCCACCAGGGTGTAGCGCTGCTTGCAGATGTAGCAGGGCCGGGCTTTCATGAGCGTCCCGGCCGTCGGCGCCTCGACGCCTGACGTGAGCGCCAGCCCCCGCGTCTCATCGTCGATGCGGTCGGGTGCCCCCGTGGCTGTCCCGGCGACGATGGCCTTGTCGTTGTCCTGGATCGCCGCTCGCCTGACGCCTCGGCGGTGGCGCTTGACCGACTTGAACATCCTGCTGGTCGCCCGTCGGACGGCCACGAAGTCGGGGTGGGCCTCGTCGAGCTCGTGGATGGTGCCCAGGACCCGCAGTGTCGCGGCCAGGTCGTCAGCGTCGACTCCGCGGCCGGCCGACGGCGTGGCGGGTGCTGCAGTGGGCTCGGGCGCTGACGAATTCGACACGGCGCTCAGCGTACTCAGGGTTCGGCGATAGGCACTTCACAGCCTCGTGGGAAAGTCGAAGCCAAGGCATCCATGTGGGTGGCTCATGCGCGGTGTCTGGAGTCCCCATACCCTGCCCTCGCTAATCGGAGGCGCCGCCTTGGGAGACAGCACGAGCATGAGCTGGCGCATCTGCCAAAGTGAGGGCGCAGTTGCGGCCGTCGTCGCTGCTGCCCGCATCCCAGCGGCCCCTTGTCGAGGCCGTCGACGGTGAAGAGCCGAATCAGCCGGCGCAGAGGGTCTGCAGTTCAGTCTGCGAGGCCTGCCACGCGGAGGTGGCGTCGGTGAACTCGCTCATCGCGCCCATGTCCTGATCCACGTACACCTTCTCCATGGCGTCCCGCAGTTCCGCGAGATCGTCGCGAACGCCGATCGCAGCAGCCTTGACCTCCGGGTTGGTCACCGTGTCAGCGACCGAGCGGTAGGCCTCTACCAGCGTGGACCAAGAGTCGACAGCACTCTGGGCATCCCCGGTACCCACCGACGCGATCTCTGACAATTTCTCGCTGGCCGCAGCAATCGGGTCAGCCATGCTCAGGCATGCCTCGGCGACTGACTGCTCCGTGCCAGCGTCCGCATCTGAGCTGGTGGCGGGTGCCGCGCTGGATGCCGCCGTCGTCGGCGCATCGGCCGGTGTGGTGGAGGCGGTGTCGGCTGGTGTCCCGGAGCAGGCTGTCATGGCGAGCGCTGCCACCATGGCGACGACAGGGGAGACGATGCTGCGGTTCATGGGCTTCCTTCGTCAGGAGGTCTGCCCCGTGTAGGGGGCCCTGACCGGAGCATAACTCTCTCGTGGACCACGAGTGGGTGGGTGACGCGGGGCCGGAGCACCACGAGCACCGATCCCCGTGCCTCCAGGCTGTCTGGCCTTCCGAGAAAGTCAGACAGCCTGGAGCGGTTCGATCCGGTCGAGGGTGTTGCCGAGGTGGTCCTTCTCGACCTCGAGGTCGAAGCGGGTCTGGAGGTTGAGCCAGAACCTGTCGGTGGTGCCGAAGTAGCGAGCCAGCCGCAGCGCTGTGTCGGCCGTGATGCGACGCTTGCCGTGCACGATCTCGTTGATCCGACGTGGGGGTACGCCGATCGCGACCGCGAGCCGGTTCTGGCTGATCTGCAGCGGCTCCAGGAACTCGTCCATCAGGATCTCGCCCGGGTGGATCGGTGGGATCGCTGTTGTTGATGTCATGGGTGGCACCTCCTCAGTGGTAGTCGACGATTTCGACGTCAGTGGGTCCGGCGTCGGTCCAGGTGAAGCAGATCCGCCATTGCTGGTTGATCCGGATGCTGTGCTGTCCAGCCCTGTCTCCGCGGAGTGCCTCGAGCCGGTTGCCGGGAGGTATCCGGAGGTCGTCCAGGATCTCGGCGGCATCCAGCATCACCAGCTTCCGCAGGGCGACCCGTTCGATTCGCGGGTCGATGCTCTTGACCCGTTGTCGTGACCAGAGCCGTTCGGTTGCCGGGTCCCTGAAGGATCTGATCACTCATCCACTATAACGCAACGCGTCATATCCGGCACGCGGCGTTGGATGTGGGAGATGGGGTCCCCGCGCTGGGACGCGCGTGGGGACCCCTGCCCATTGCCGTCGGTCAGGCACCGAAGGCAGCGCGACCCTGTGTGGCGGAGGTACCCAGATCGCTCTTGGGGAGGGCGTGGCCGGCGGTGACAGCCGCAGTCCATGCCTGAGTGGTTGCGACGGCGGCGAAGTTGGAGTGCAGGAGTACGAGCAGGGTCTCGTGGAGCTGGTCCGCGGAGACCTGGCCGGCCTCGTTGGCCAGGTGGATGGCGCCGGTGGCATCGGAGAGGATCTCTGCCGCCAGGCCGAGCTCCTCGGCGCCCACGGCCGTGGCGATGTCGCAGTTGTTGGTCATGTAGCCGACGATCGTGACGGTGTCGACCTCACGTTCGTCCAGCCACTGGGCCACGTCGGTGCCGGCGAAGACGCTGCCCTTGTCCTTGCTGACTCGCATCCAGGAGGGGTTCAGGCGCTCCTCGATCTCCGGGTGCAGCGACCAGCTTTCGCTGCCGACGGCGAAGACGGGCGCACCCTGCGGCAGCTCGTGCTGCACGACGACAACGGGCAGCTCCTGCTGCTCCGCGACCTCGAGGGCGGCCACGATGTTGGCGAGCGTCTGGTCGCGCGGCGGGGCCTGGATCTGCAGGATCCCGGTGAAGTACTCCTGCTGGACGTCGACGACGATGAGTGCTCGGCGGGGGGCGGTCATGGTTTCTCCTACTGCTGGCGGGACTGTCTTGATCCATCATCGCCAGGGGCGATGGGTCATCGTGAGTGGCACAAAAGACCTTCTTCGATGGAATCGGGCCAATCATGCGCATTGCCGTTCATGCCTTCGACGGCATCACGATGTTCCACCTCGCCGCCCCCTTGCTCGCTTTCGGTGAGGTCGGCCGTCAGGGCCTGGCCGCGGGGTGGGGTCCGGTCGTGTGGACCCGCGACGGTCGCGGCATCCGGACAGCCGAAGGCCCCCGCATCGAGGACGTCAGGGGCCCAGACGCGGTGGAGGACGCCGACCTGGTGGTCCTGCCATCCTGGCCGATCGATCTGCCCATGACCGACGAGCCGCTCGCGACCAGGATCCGTGCCGCACACGCACGCGGAAGCCGGATCGCAGGCCTGTGCCTGGGGGCCTTCCCGGTGGTCGACAGCGGCCTGCTCGACGGCCGCGAGGCCGTGACCCACTGGGGGTCAGCGGGGGAGCTCGCACGCCGTCGCCCCGAGGTGGAGGTCCGGCCCGCCGCGCTCTACGTCGACCACGGGGACGTCCTCACCTCGGCCGGCACGGCGTCGGCCATCGACGCCTGCCTGCACATCGTCCGATCCCACCTGGGCTCGGCCGCCGCAGCCACCGTCGCCCGCAGCCTCGTCGTCGCGCCCCACCGCGACGGGGACCAGGCCTAGTACATCGATCGTCCGATGCCCCATCACGGGGGCGTGGGGCATCTCGGGCCGACCATCGACTGGGCCCTGGCCCACCTCGACCACGAGCTCACGGTCGACGACCTCGCGGCCCACGCGCGCATGAGCCGCCGCAACTTCACGCGACGCTTCGCGGAGGCCACTGGCACCACTCCCGCGCGCTGGGTGCTGGCTCGCCGCCTCGACGAGGCCCGGCGCCTCTTGGAGACGACAGCCTGGCCGGTCACGCGCATCGCCGCCGCCTGTGGCTTCACCAGCGTCGTGACGTTCAGGCAGAACTTCACCGCCACCTACGCCACCACGCCCACCTCCTATCGCCAGCGATTCTCGGCTTCCTCGACGTGACGCTCTTCCGGCCGTGAGAACCGCCTAGCATCGCAGCATCAGAAGGGATGAGGTGCGATGAGGGTGGTGGACCGGGCGGCCGCGCGCTTGGCGCGTGGGGTGCGGGGCTGGATGGTCCTGGTGGCATTGGTGTTGTTCGCGGTGTTCACCGCGATGGTGCTGCCCGCCCAGGCTGAGGCCGCGGCTTTCTACACGGTCCGCTACCCAGCCCCGGACACATCCCTGTGGTACTCCACGGACGACTTGTACGCAGCGGCCGAGGCGTGGGGACGAGAGGGGCGAGCCGCCTACGTCGACGCGCGCGTGACGTTCGATGTCGTCTGGCCGCTGGTGTATGGGGCGTTCCTGGTGACGGCGCTCGCGTGGGTCTGGGCGCGAGGGACGGTTTCTGGGAGCCGGTGGCGAGGGGTGGCCCTGCTGCCGGGGGTCGCGGTGGCGCTGGACTACGCCGAGAACATCTGCGCCGCGACGGTGATGGCACGCTATCCGGCCGGGACACCGGTGCTCGCGGAGTTGGCGCCGTTCTTCACCGCCGGCAAGTGGATCGTCCTATCGGCGAGCTTCATCCTGCTGGTGGTGGGCGTGATCGTCGCCCTCACAGCGCGGTGGGGCCGCCGCAGTCCGCGCCCGCGCAGCTCCGCGTGAGGCCGTCAGAACCCTGATGGGTGATCGGCTGAACTACTCGCCTGAGGAACTCGCGTCGATCGTGAACCTGAGTGCGTCGCATACCGCGTCGCTGTTCCGATCTGCCGTTGGCACGAGCATCACCGATTACATCAAGCACCAGCGGTGCGCAAAGGCCCGTGAGCTTGTGATGACCACCAATTACTCCGTCACGCAGATTGGTCGACTGGTGGGCTACCGCGACCCCCTCTACTTCTCGCGGCAGTTCACCAGCGTCAACGGGACCTCACCTCGGGCGTTCCGGGCCTCCCGCTGACCCCTGCGTCGTGCGTTGGAGCTCGGCGATGGTTGTCAGCCGCGCGACGAGTCTCCGCATCGTGGGAATCCCGCGGCACGTGACCGGGACGTCGATCAGCCGAGTCAGTACCGGTCCGGCGGAGATTCCCGCGCCGGTGGCGCTGGTGACTGCGTGGTCGCGGGTGAGGGCGTGCACGACGAGCTCGCCGGTAGCAGCAGGTTCGACGTGCGGCAGGACGAGGTCCGGGAGGCTGGGGGCGTCGAAGAGGACGAACTCCCCGGCGGTTAGGCCGGGGTCAATGTGTCCCACGGTGTCGACGAGCCAGGCGGCGGAGCGAACGACGACGAGGTCGGCGTAGCCGGTGACTGCGGTGAGTCGGGTCACGACGGACTCCGCGAGTGCTGCCGGTTCGTCGCCGGTGAAGATCACGGTGCCGTTGGTCTGGAAGTTCACGGCGGTGGTCGCCCCGGCGGCGGTGAAGGCATCCAGGAGTTCGGCGCTGCGCGGTGAGCGGCTCCGCGCCTGGCCGAGGTTCATGTTCCGGAAGAACGCCACCTGGATGTCCACCTACCCGATCATTCCATGCGGACCCCGTCGAACATCCGTCATGGCCGCTGACAGCGGATGTGGAGGCAGCTATCGCGCGCTGTGGGAGCCGGGTGGTGTGCCAAGCTTGCGGCGTGCCTGTACTCACCCCCAATCAGTCACTCGAGGCGTGTCCGCGCCGCGTGCTGGTGGCGGGGACCTCCGGGTCGGGGAAGACGACCTTGGCGTCTCGAATCGCACGTCAGCTGGGCATTCCTCACGTCGAGATCGACGCTCTTTATCACGGTCCGGACTGGACTCCTCGGGAGTCGTTCCTGGCGGAGGTGTCTGCGCTCGTGGCGGAGGACGAGTGGGTGACCGAATGGCAGTACAGCAGTGCCCGCGCCGCCCTGGCTGCCCGAGCCGATCTGGTGGTCTGGCTCGACTTGCCGGTCGCCACGGTGATGCGTCAGGTCACGGTCAGGACGGTGCGCCGACAGTTGCGGCGCGAGGTGCTCTGGAACGGCAATCGCGAACCGTCGCTATGGACGGTGTTCACCGAGCCGAACCACATCGTGCGCTGGGCCTGGAGGACCCGTCACCGGACAGGGGAGCGAATCGACGCTCTGGTGAGGGCGCGCCCCGAACTGGCCATTGTCCGGCTGCGGTCGCACCGGCAAGCGCGCGCTTGGCTGGCGGGGCCGCTCGCGGCGTCGTCGCGCTGAGGCGGCGGCGCGTGCTCGGAAAGCTGCCTGCCGATCAGACGCTGATGCAAATATGGGTGCCGGGCCCGTCGTCACTTCTGCCCACCTGCGCGGGCACAATGGCGGCTGTCTAGACGGAGGATCAACGAAACCATGATGCGCCTGAACATGGCGGTGTCTCGTGAGGTGCGCGCAGAGCTTGAGCGCCAAGAACTGAAGCCCAAAGCCATCACCTTCTGGCTCAATTGCAGCGACAGCAAGGCACGAACCCTCTGCGCTGGGAACGCCGTATGGACCATGCCCGATCTGGAAGTGGTCTGCGACGGACTCGGCGTGACCGTCTCCGAGATGCTGTCTCGCTGCGCGGCCCGCCTCCAGGCACCTTGAGTCGAACGTCGCCAGCTCTTCGCGTGCTGCTGCTCGAGTCACCCGCGAGCTCGGGGAAAGGCTTCGTGGAGCTCCCACTGCAAGTCGGCGATCTGGGCCTCATTCAAGGGCCCGGGCTCGGTCAACATCGCCTTGAGCTTCTTGGGCCACACCACCGCCACGTCGTTGATGGTGAACGAGCCTCCGATGAGCGGCCAGTCTGCGTCAATGAAACACAGCACGCCGCGCACCGGCACCTCGGGACGATCAGCCAGCGCCGCCCGGATCAGGGCGACCTGCCTCTGCATCCCAGCCACCAAGGCGGTCCGATCGCGACCCCCGACCGTCAGCGACTCGACGCGAGGTCGGATGAGGCCGCCCTCGACCCGAAGCGCTGGCCGCGAGTTGCGGTATCGCTTGGCGTCCACCACAACCACGCCGGTGGGGCAGACCACCACGTGGTCGATGTTGGCCCGAGTGCGCGGGATGCGCCGGTCATGCAGAACGCGCAGCGAGTCGCCCGCCATGGACGCCAGCATCTCGCTGAGCATCCGTTCGCCCTCCGCGCCGACGGACCAGGCACGGGTGGACTGTGGATCATCGAACACTGCAAGCAGGAAACGGCCTAGCCGGGGGTGGTTGGTCAGGACACGCTCGCGGCGAGCATCGTGGCGCCGTAGGTACTCCGCCGCCGCCGACGCGCCCCCATGTCCGTCGACCACTCCCAGGGCCGGGTGACCCTCTGCGTCGGTCTGGGGCGCTCGGCCGAGGACACTGTCCGTGGAGGCTGAGTCGGCACTGGTATCAGGGGCGGCCGGCCCCGGTTGGTCCGTGGGAGCCTGCGCGCACGGCATGCAGGTCACGGTTCTGCTGGTGCGGTGGTAGTCCGCGGTAACGCCGGCGCTCAGGGCGGCGCCGCAGGTCGCGCAGCGGCCCGCGTAGCGAAGCCTCATCCGCTTCACGGCCACGACAGAAGCTGATTCCCCCTCCATGGCGACTCAACGTAGCGGTCATCTGGGTTAACGTGACTGCCTGGTTCGGCGAGCGTAGGGGGTGAAAACCGATGTGTTGCATCCGCACAGCGGTCGCCGCCATCCCTCTCGCGCTGATCCTCAGCGCTTGCGGCCCTGGCGAAGCGAGCGCGCCGCCGAGTACGGTGCCCCCAGACCGGGCTAGCAGCAGCCGGACCCCCGAAGCGACACCCAGCGCCGCCCCGAGCTCTGCTGTGAGCGCCGGACCCAGGAAGGACCCACCCGTGCCCGACCCCTCTGTCGACGCCCAGGAGCAAGCCACCCTCGACCAGCAGCTCCGGGACGCAGCCTGGGCCAATGACGTCGAGCTCGCCCGGCGACTCGTCGAGGCGGGCGCGGACGTGAACGCCAAGGACGAGACTGAGCAGTCCGCCTACCTCATCGCCACGAGCGAGGGGTACCTCGACCTGCTGCGCCTGACGCTCGCCAACGGGGCGCTGGTGGACGACAAGGACAGCTGGAACGGCACCGGTCTCATCCGCGCTGCTGAACGCGGGCACGGCTTGGTCGTGGGGGAGTTGTTGCGGGCGGGGATCGACCGCGACCACGTCAACCGGATCGGCTACCAGGCCATCCACGAGGCCGTCTGGCTGGGCAAGGACACCCCGACGTATGCCACCACCGTCAGGGTGCTCGCGGCGGGCGGCGTCGAGATGGACCTTGCGTCGCCGTCGGCTGGGTTGACGCCGGTGGAGATGGCAGTTGAACGGGGTTTCGCGGGGCTGGAGCGGATCCTGCGGACCGTGACGACCGCCGATCGTCCGGCCGACCCGGACGCCTCGTTGCTCCGCGCGGCCGAGGCGGGCGACGCCGACGGTGTCGCCGTCGCGCTGCGGGCCGGCGCCGACATCGAGGCGCGCGACGACCGCGACCGCACGGCGCTGCTGCTGTCCGCGACGTTTGATCATGTGCCGGTCGCGGAGGTCCTCGTCGCGATGGGTGCCGATCCCGACGCGCTCGACGACCGGCACGACACGCCCTGGCTGGTCACGGGCGTGACCGGCAGCGTGGCGATGCTCGAGGCGCTCCTTCCCGCGAACCCCGACCTGACGATCCGCAACCGCTTCGGTGGGCTGTCGCCGATCCCCGCCAGCGAGCGCGGGCACGTCGAGTACGTGCGTCGCGTGGTCAAGACCAACGTGGACATCAACCATGTCAACAACCTCGGCTGGACCGCGATGCTCGAGGCGGTGATTCTCGGCGACGGGGGACCCCGGCACCAGGAGATCGTGCAGATCCTGCTCGACGCCGGGGCCGACCCCACCATCGGGGACCGCGACGGCGTGACGCCGCTGCAGCACGCTGAGGCACTCGGTCATCACCGCCTCGCCGCCATCCTGCGCGGCGGGTCGCGTTGATTCGGCTCGATGAATCGAGCGTTCGGGCGGGAGCGGCTGCAAGTTTCTCGCTGTGGGACTTCTTGCGTGCATATGCACAGCAAGAGCTCCACAGCGAGAAAGATGCAAGCTGAATCCCCTCATGGGGTCGCGCCTGGCGAGGGTGATCAGCGTGAGCGTTGCTGTGGCGGCGCAGACGGCTGAGGGCGAGGCGGGTACCTTGACCGATCCAGTGGAGTGCACGCCGGTCACGTAGCGGATGCCCATGGCGGGGCGCACTAGGCGACGGCCTCACTGCCGGGCTTCACCCGCCCGCACGAAGGAGCCACTCATCACCCGGCCCGTCAGCCGTTCGCCGTGGATCCCGGTGAAGCCGGCGGACCGCACCAGCTCTTCGAGTCCCGCCTGAGTCAGGTTCCGCTGGCCCTTCTGGTGGGTCTTGAGTCCCCACCGGCGAAGCACTCGCCAGATGCTGGCCACCATCCGCATAGGAGAAAGTCCTTCACCGGTGGCGTCGGCGACAACGAGGACGCACCGGGACGGAGCAACCGGTACGCCTCGGCGACGATCGCCTCCGGGTTCGGCACGATGTGGAGCAGATTCACGGCCACGACCCCGTCTGCCGAGCCGCCCGGGAGTCCGGTTGACTCCGCGTCGGCCACGCGCACGGACACGTTCGGGTGCGCGGCGAGGGCGGGTCTGGTCCGATCGACCATCCGTTGCGAGAGGTCAGTGGCGATCACGCGACTACAGCGCGGCGCGTAGGCCGCGGTGTAGATGCCCGTGCCGCAGCCCAGTTCCACCGCCTCCCCGTCTGGCACTGCCTGCGCGACCCGCGCCTTGATGGCGCTGACCAGATCAGCGCCGGAGAGGTAGACGTGGTCCGCCTCGTATGTGTCGGCCAGCTGTCCCCAGATGTCCTTGGACATGGTGCCCACTTCCAATCGTTGTGGACGTCTCTCTCCAGTGAACACCTATAGGAAGGCACACGGGCGGGTCCGGTTGATCCGCTGCGCATGCTGCACCCGGCATGGATCCCGCGAGGTCGCACTCCGGGGGGCTCCCGTGGGCGTGCACCGGCTCGCTGGTACCATGCGAATCAATTCAGGCCGCCCGCTTTCGACGACGATGTCGGGCCACGAGCGGAGTCGCGGTGTGGAGCTTCACGACAGGGAAAGACCATGACACAGCAGCATCCCGCAGGTTGGTATTCGCAAGCTGACGGGAGCCAGCGGTACTGGGATGGCGCGCAATGGACGAACCAGGTGATTCCGCCGGGCCAGCAAGCGATGGTGTCGCCCGACACCCGTCTCGCGAGTGGTCAGGGCGGAGTAGCGCTAAAGACGCCCTGGTTCCGCAAGAAGCGCGTGCTGATTCCGGCCGGACTGTTGATCGCCGCCGTCGGGTATTCGGCGCTGCAGGGAGCCGGTGAGGGGGAGACGGCAACGCCGGTGACCTCGCCAATTGCGTCGGTGGTTCCTTCCGAGTCGGCCATGGCCGAGAGTGCCGCGCCCGCATCAACTGCCCCGCAGACGAGTGTTGCGTCCGTCGCTCCAGTGCCCGAGACGAGTCCCGCGCCCGTTGCGCCAGCCCCGGAGAGCAGCTCTGCTGTGGAAGCCGCAGATGACAACGCTGCGACAGTCTCGCAGACGCAGGCGGTGCGACAAGCCGCGTCGTATCTCGAATTTGCCGCATTCTCGCGTTCCGGCCTGATTGAGCAACTCGAATACGAGGGATTCTCGAACGCGGACGCGACGTTCGCAGTGGATGCAATTCCCGTGGACTGGATGGAGCAGGCGGTCATCAAGTCGCGTGACTATCTGTCCTATTCAGCGTTCTCCCGCCCAGGCCTGATCGGCCAGCTCGAGTTCGAGGGTTTCACGACCGAGCAGGCAACCCATGGCGTGGACAGCGTAGAGGTCGACTGGATGGAGCAGGCGGCTCTGAAAGCCAAGGACTACCTCGAGTACTCGGCCTTCTCCCGCACCTCGCTCATCGAGCAGTTGGAGTTTGAGGGGTTCACTCCCGAACAGGCGGCACACGGGGCCGACGCAGCCGGACTCTAGTTCGCCTGCTGCACGTCCCTGAGATCGAGATCAGTGGTCGTCGTCGCCTCCCGAGCCGGGTCGCATGATGATCGACTCCGTGTACGCCATGGCCGGGCACTCAGCGGTCCCGCTGCGGCCGTCGTCGATCGACACCGCGATGGAGCTCATGTAGGTCGTCCTGGCCGACCGGATCGTGATGCCGTCGAACGTCTCGGTCTCGAGCTCCCGGGTGCTGGTCCTGGCCAGGTCGACGGAGATCGTCACCTCGCCGATCGCCTCCTCGGTGATCAGGTCGATCAGCTCCGCCGTCGCCTCACCGGAGCCGCCCCGCAGCGAGATGGTGCCGCTGGCCTTCTGCGGGTCGACGCCGTCGTCGATGATGACCTCGAAGATCGGGTCGCGCCCGGATCCGCTCAGCCGCACCTCGCCGAACTCCAGGCCTGCGAGCTGGCAGATCTCGGAATCGAATCCGCTGTCGCGGTAGACGACCGCCTCGGGGTTGGTGGTCCGGACGTCGAAGGCCAGGTCCTGGGAGGTGCAGTCGTCCGCACCGACCTGCACGTCGTAGCCGGGCACGGTGACCGACGTCACCTCCACCTCGTAGTCCGTGGTGATCACGGTGCCCTTCTCCTCCCAGCTGTTGCCGGATCGACCCCGCACCTCCTCCAACACCGGATCACCCGCGACAGTGCGGATGCCCTCGACCGTCGCCGTGCCGACCGGCTGTCCCGACGCGACGCTGATCAGTTCCACCTCGGCCGAGAACGACCCGTCCGCGCCGAACTCGGCAGTGCCGCAGAGGCCGGGGGAGCCGCCGCGAACGCCGCCAGAAGCCCTGCGCTCGCCAGGGCCACGGCCAGTCGTCGGGCAGAAGTGGTTGTCATGAATCCCTCCTGGGTGAATGCGCCCACAGGTTAAGCAGCCGTGGATCCATGGGGAACAGGTGCGCGGGAAGTTGTGTTCAGCGCCCGCGCGTCCCACGGAGTCCTGGCCCCAGATGCCCGGATTTTGCGCCGCCATCACCCGAAGTGAGGTCCTCGCCGGACGGCGCAGCGCGTCGCGCGTGCACGCGGTGTGGGCCACACTGGGCGCATGTCTCGTGTCCCGCTGGAGCAGATCTGGCCGCCGTTCGGACTCCGCATCACCGCTGGCGACCTGCAGCTGACGGCGATCCGCGAGGGCGACCTGCCCGACCTCGTCGGACTCGTGCTGGATGGCATCCATGACCCGGCTCACATGCCGTTTCTGTTCCCGTGGACCGACGCGCCAGCAGACGAGCTGCCCGCCAACTACATGCGCTACTTCGGGCGCATGATCGCGGCCCAGACACCGGAGACCACCAACCTCGAGCTGGTGGTCCGGCGCGGGGACCAGGTCGTCGGGATCCAGGCGTTGGAGGGGAACGACTTTCCCGTGACCCGCACCCTCCAGACCGGGTCGTGGCTCGCCCGTCGCTTCCACGGCCACGGCATCGGCACCCGCATGCGGCAGGCGGTGTGCGCGTTCGCGTTCGACCACCTCGGCGCGGAGCGCATCACGTCGTCGGCCTTCCTCGACAACCCGGCATCCCTGGCGGTGAGCCGCAAAGTGGGCTATCAGCCCAGCGGGCGGCAGTGGGTGTCGCGGCGTGGACAGCCGGCGGAGCAGCAGCGGCTGCTCCTGACGCCGGACACGTTCGTGCGCGGAGACGAGATTCTGGTCGACGGCGCGACTGAACTCCGGCGGTTCCTGGGCCTCGCCTGATGGGTGACCAGCTGTCCCGGAGCATTCACAGCCACCCCCGTCGCCCGACGCGCTCAGAAGTTCCGTTCGATGCAGGCCCGAGGCGCCCGTCTTGGGGCTTCCCGCCTGCTCTCGAGGGCAGGCGTCGCGAGGGAGGGCAGGCGCCGGGGCGACGCCTGCACTGGAGGACAGGCGTCGCGACCCAAGGCAGGCGCCCCCCCCGGCACAGCGGGTCTCTCGCTTCTCGCGGCGTCGTCGGGCAGGATCGCCGACATGACCGGCGCCACGCGCGAGCTCGCGATGTTCCCCCTCGGTTCCGTACTGGTGCCCGGGATGCCACTGCAGCTGCAGGTGTTCGAACCTCGCTATCTGGCGATGCTCTCGTCGTTGCTCGCCGGGACCGAGCGCGAGTTCGGGGTGGTGTTGATCGAGCGAGGCTCCGAGGTCGGGGGAGGAGACCTGCGCTTCGGCGTCGGCACGGTGGCGCGCATCGTGTCGGTCGAGGTGGGCGACGGGTCCATCCACCTGCTGGCGAACGGCACCACCCGATTCGAGGTCGTGCGGTGGCTCGAGGATGACCCCTTCCCGCGGGCCGAGGTGCGCGATCTCGCGTCCCTGGTGGTCGACGAGTCCACCCCGTCGAGGCTCGCCGAGGCTGAGGCGGTGGTGCGGGCAACCCTCGCCAGGAGCAGCGAGTTCGTGGAACTGCCGTGGCCGGCGGACGTGGAGCTGTCGGCGGACCTCGACGAGCGCATCTGGCAGGTGGCGGGCATCGCGCCGCTCAGCTCGATCGACCACTACGCCTTGCTGTGTTCGACGACCGCGGCTGAGCTGTTGGCCCGGCTGGTCGACGACACGCAGGGGGCGGAGGAGGTCCTCACCGCCGGATGGGGATTGGAGCCGGGGGACGACGACAGTGTGGACCCGTGAAGCGCTTGCCTCGCGGCAGACTTCGGCTCGCGGCGAGCGGTCCGCTGCCGGTGGACCACGTGTGGGCGCGGTACACCCAACCAGAGTGGTGGCCGCGGTGGGCTCCCCATATCCGCGAGGTCGACTACGGGCACCCGGTCGTCAGGCCGGGGACGAGTGGGCGGGTCAAGGGCGTCGGAGGTGTGATCGCCCACTTCCGCATCGACGCGCTCGACGCGGCGGCCCGAACCTGGTCCTGGAGCGTGAGGAGCGGTCCGTTGCGGCTGTCCTTCGAGCACGGCGTGGATGCGGCTTCGCCCGGATCGGGGAAGACGACCACGGCGTGGCTGGTGGTGCACGGCGCCTGGCCACTCGTGATCGGCTACGCGCCGGTTGCCCGGTACTCGCTAGGGCGGCTCGTCTCCCCTCCGTAGAGCGAACGCCACCGGCTACGCCGTCGGTCGACGGCCCTAGTCTGGGCGGCATGAGTGCGTTCGAGGGGATCCCGTTCGAGGCCATGGACTTCTACGAAGACCTGGAGGTCAACAACTCCCGCGACTGGTGGGCCACCAACCGCGACCGCTACGACACCGTCGTGCGCGCCCCGATGGAGGCGCTCGCCGCCGCGCTGGAAGCAGAGTTCGGGGCCACCAAGGTGTTCCGTCCGAACCGCGACGTGCGCTTCTCGGCAGACAAGTCCCCGTACAAGACGCACCAGGGCGTCGTCGTCTCGACGGCGTCACGCATGGGCTGGTACGTGCAGATCAGCGCGGAGGGCCTGATGACGGCGGCGGGCTGGTACGCCGCGACCGCCGAGCAGGTCGCCCGCTACCGGGCCGCCGCCGGCGACGAGGAGACCGGGGCGCAGCTGCTGCGCATCGTGGACGAACTGCGGCGCGACGGATACTCCATCGACGGCGACCGGCTCAAGACCAGGCCGCGTGGGGTCGACCCGGATCATCCGTTCCTGGACCTACTGCGGCACCGGACGCTGACCGCCGGACGCCAGTACGGCGCCCCCGAATGGTTGCCGACGGGTGAGGTGATCGATCGCGTGGCCGCGGACTGGCGGGCCTACCGGTCGCTGATGGAATGGCTGGACCAGCACGTCGGCGACGGCTGAGGTGCGCGTCAGGCCGGGACGTAGCTCAGCCTGAGGATGTCGTCGTCCATGCGGTCGGCGCTCACCAGGCGAAGTGGCGGCCGCGGACCGGCGAAGTACGGATCGCCCCGGCCGATGACCACCGGATGCAGGTAGATGCGGTACTCGTCGATGAGTCCGAGGTCGGTGAGGCTCTTGGCGAAGCGCGGGCCGGCGACCGCGACCTCGCCCTCATACTCCGACTTCAGCCTGCGGACGGCGCTCTCCAGCTCTCCCTCAAGGAGACTCGCGTTGGGGCCCACCGAGGTCAGCGTCCGGGAGGCGACCCACTTGGGCTGGGCGCGGTACGCGGCGGCGAACTCGCGCTCGTCGTCGTCCCAGGCCGGGTCGTCGTCGTCCCAGTAGCTCATGATCTCGTAGATCCGGCGCCCGTAGATCGAGGCCGCCTGGGTCCTGGCCTCCTCGATGAAGTGGCGGAACAGCGCCGGGGCTGGCGCGAACGCCTCGTGGTCGACGTAGCCGTCGAGCGACTGGTTCATCCCGAACACGAGCGTGGCCATGCCCATTCCTTTCGCGTGTCAGACCACCACTATGCGTCGTCGCCGGCCGGCAGTACAGACCCGGCTTCATCCACCCTCCGGTCGCGACGCGGCCACGTGGCGAACACAAGCGTTCGGTCTAGAAGACCAGCACCTTGTCCGCCGCGAGGGTGTTGTCGGTGAGTTCCTCCATGGTGGAGCGGCGGGCGCCCTCGACCAGCATCTCGGCGGTGATGCCCCGCGCGTCCATGCAGGTGCCGCAGCACAGGATCTCGCCGCCGTTGCGGGTGACCGTGCCGAGCATGCGGTCGAGCTTGTAGTAGCCGTCGGGCGTCTTCTGGCCCGCCATCGCCGCGGTGACGCCGTCGCCCATGAGGAAGACGGTGGTGTCGACGCCCTCGCGCTTGGCCATGGAGGCGGCGAGCCGGATGGCGTTGTAGGTGGAGTCGAGCCCGTAGGCCGAGCCGTTGATGATGATGAGGGTCCTCATGAGGGTTCCTTGTCCGGTCAGATTCGTTCGACGGTGGTGGTGAGGGGGATGGGGTTGGTGACGGTGTAGACGAAGGGGCACTTGGCGCGGGCTTCGTCCTGCCAGCGGCCCAGCGTGACGTCGTCGACGTCGGCCGCGACCGTGATGCTCACCCTGATCTGTTCCATCAAGGGGCCGTCGCCGAGGTCGTACACGGCCGCGACGTTGACGTCCTGTTCGGCCACGACACTGAGGTCGTCGAGCTCGACACCCTCGGTAGCGGCGAGCGTCGCGGCGTAGCAGGCGGCGAGCCCGGCCAGCATGTACTGCAGTGGGTCGGGGGCGAGGCCCTGGCCGCCGAAGCCCGGGGCCACGTCGACTTGCAGGTCGGTCGAGGTGCTGCCGTGCTGGATGGACGCGGTGAACGCGGGTTGCCCTGCCTCAAAGCTCCATCGTCCTTCCACGCGTTTGCGCAAGCGGAAGACCGCGTCGTCGCTGCGGCCGCGCTCCATCACTCCGGCGAGGACGTCGAGGTCGAGGTTGTTGAGCCTCATTGCGTCTCCTATTCAACGATATACTTGAACACGGATGCTAGCAGGCGTCGCGCCGTGTTGCACTACTATTCGCAGGAATCGTTGAGGAGGTGGCGGATGGACGGCCGACAATTCAAGGACGAGGTGTTCAGCCACTTCGCCCGCATGGGTGCCGCCTTCGGCCACGCCAAGCGCGTCGAGATCATCGACGTGCTCGCTCAGGGGGAGCGCAACGTCGAATCGCTCGCCGAACAGATCTCCGCGAGCGTGGCCAACACCTCCCGCCACCTCCAGATCCTCTCCGCCGCCGGACTCGTGTCCCGCCGCGTCGAGGGCACCGCCAGGGTGTACCGCCTCGCTGATCCGGGCGTCGAGACCGCCTACCGGACGCTCGTCTCACTGGCCGAGGGCCGGGTCGCGGAGGTCGCCTCCCTGACCGAGGCCTTCTTCACCGACGCCGACGGCACGCGCCCGGTCGCGTTCGACGAGCTGGAGACCCTCAGCCGATCCGGCGACGTCGTGCTGGTCGACGTGCGGCCGGCCAGCGAGTTCGCCGCCGGACACGTCGACGGCGCCCTCAACATCCCGCTGGCGGACCTCTCCGTGCGGATGTCTGAACTGCCCGACGACGCCATCGTCGTCGCCTACTGTCGCGGGCCGTACTGCGTCATGGCCGCCACGGCCGTCACCCGGCTGCGGGACAGCGGACGCAGTGCGGTGCGGCTTGAGGGCGGCTACCCGCAGTGGCGCGACGCCGGGCTCCCGGTCGCCGACGGACCAGGCGCGGCCGGGGGGCCCCCGGCGTAGACTGGAAGGGTCCACGGGTCTGGTTCGGGCTCTGGGCAGGGGCCGCGACGGCCTGACCGGGGCGAGCGGCACCGTGATCGGAGGCGATCATGCGGGCCATCACAATCGCAGTCCTGGGGTGTGCGCTGTTGCTGGGCACTGGCTGCGCCGGCGGAACCGCCCCACCGCCGTCGACCACGACCACAGGCGAACAGACAGCGACGACGGCGTCGCCCGCAGGTACCCCCTTCCCTGGCGAAAACCCGGTCCATCTGCTGTACATCTCCGACTCCGGCGGCTGGGAGACGGCCGAGGCCTACACCGCCATCGCCGAGGAACAGCTCGGCGTCGATGTGGAACTGGTCGATTGGCGCGTCGGCGGCCTCCCGCTCCGGAATGTGCCCGCGCTCATCGCGGCCAACCCCGACGTCGTGGCGCACGCCGAGATCGTGGTGCTGTTCGGGAGCCCGGCCCTATCAGGGGCGAAGATGGACCAGTACGTCTGCGTGGACCACGAGGGCCTGGGCGATCCGGGGGTCTACACCGTGGCGGACTGGGATCCGTACGCCGCGCTCGCCGGTGACGTCGTCGACTCGATCTGGGAACTCCGCGACCGCAAACCCACCGCGATCCGGATGACCGACGCATACATCCCGCTGACCGCGGACTGGGAGGAGCACGGGGTCTTCGAGCCGTGCATGACCAGCTTCGAGACCATGTCCGAGGCGCTGCGGGGCGCGGCTGAGGCGCACGGAGCGACATTCGTGTCCTCGCTGGACACCTACAACGGTCCCGACCATCGTCGAGACGCCCGCGCAGCCGGCCTGATCGCCGACGAGATCCACCCCAGCGCGGCCGGCGGGAAGGCCATGGCCGAGGCTCTGGCGGCCGTCGGCTTCCAGCCCGGCTCCGCACCATGAGCGCTGGGCCACGAGCGGCTAGGTGCTGAGGTCGGCGACGGCGGTCAACCCGAGTTCGGCGAAGCCCCGCACCAAACCTGACCGGTGCGGCGGCTCGACCACGTGATCGGCCAGCGCCATCACCTCCGGCGCCGCGCCCTCCACCACCACAGCTGTCCCGGCGTGGGCCAGCATCTCCAGGTCGTTGTGACCGTCGCCGATGCCGATGATGTCGCCGCGTTCGACCCCGAGGTGGGCGGCCGCGACCTCGATCCCGACGGCCTTGTTGACGCCCCGCAGGTGGATCTCCCCGGCGTGGCCGGTCAACCCGGTGACGGAGTTCGGGAGCGCCCCCACCCGGGACCCGACCATGTGGGCCAACTCGCTGACCGCGACCGGGGAGGCGAAGATCGTCACCTTGCCGAACGAGGCCGCGGCGGGGTCCGACACGGCGCGCAGGTGACGCAGGATGTCGTCGACGCCCTCGTCGGACCCGTCGGAACCGAGCGTGGCTCCCAGGATCTCGCGCATGCGCTCCTGGATCCCCGGCGGGCCGTACAGGGCGTCGGGCGCCTCAAGGACGAAGGTCGCGTCGTGGGCGGCCAGGACGGCGACGACGCGCTGGGCGAGGTCTCGCGGGAATCGGGTGTCGGCCAGGACCCGGTCGCCCACCTCGACGTACCCACCCGCGGCGCCGACCATTCCGTCGAATACCGAGTCCAGGATGCGCGGGGGCACCATCGCCTTCGGCCTGCCCGTGCACAGGAACACGTGGTGGCCGTTGCGTCGCGCCTCCCGCACGGCCGCCACGTGGCCGGCTGGGACCTGCCCGCGGTCTGCGTACGTCCCGTCGAAGTCGATGAACACGGCCTTCGGCATCTCACACCCCATCTCGTCGCTTCCCGCGGGCCGGTTCCGGCTCAGTCGTCGTCGTCGGTCACCGTGCGCAGGAAGTTCTCGAATTCCGCGGCGAGTTGGTCGGCCGAGGGGATCCGCGACGACTCCGGGGCCCAGAGGTTGGGGTGGTGCTGCCCTTCGAGGAAGGCGTCGTACTGCTGCTCCAAGGCGGCGACCACGGCCTGGACCTCCTCGTTGCCCTCCACCTCGGCGGCGATGGCGCGCCGGTTGGCCTCGGCGGTCTCGACCAGTCCGTCGTTGGGCAGGTGGAGCCCCGTCAGGTCGACGATCGCGTTGAGGGCTGCGAGGGCGCCGTCGGCGAACTCCGACGCGGCTAGGTAGTGCGGGATGTGCAGCGCGAAACCCGCGGCGCGGTGCCCGGCCTCCCCGAGGCGCAGCTCGAGCAGCGCGCCGATCGAGCCCGGTACCTGGACGCGCCCGAAGGGGGAGTGGGTGTCGCCGATGAGCGCGGAGTCTGTCGCGTGGGCGGTCATCCCGACCGGCCTGGTGTGGGGAACCGCCATCGGCACGCCGTGGACGCTGACCACCAGAGTGACGCCGAGCGCGACCACCAGCTCGCGGATGGCCGCGACCATCCGCTCCCACTGGAAGTCCGGCTCTGCCCCCGAGAGGAGCAGGTACGTGTGGCCGTCGCGGTCGGTGAGCCGCTGCAGGATGATCGACGGCGCCTCGTACTCGGCCCACCGGTTGACGTCGAAGACCATCGCCGGACGCCGGCCGCGGTAGTCGAACAGCTGGTCGACGTCGAACGTCGCGACGACCTCGGCCTCGCCGGTCTCGACGAGGTGCTGGGTCAGGGCGCGCTGGATCTGCCCGGCGTCGATGAAGGCGCCCAGCGCCACCACGAGGACGCCCGAGCCCGGGTCCGTGAGGTCGACGTGGGTCTCGAGGCGGTAGAGATCAGACGGGTTCTGCACGGGACAAGCGTTGCACGTCGTGCGAAATCCGGCAGCGGGGTGCCCGCCTACGGGTGACCCGCCGGGCACTGGTGGGGCCGGCTACGGGCGCAGATCGCCGTCCACATACATCCATCGTCCGGCTCGGCGCTCGAACTGGGACCGCTCGTGCAGGCGGCCCGGGCGGCGGCCGTCCCGGTAGTGGGCGATGAATTCGACGACGCCGGTGGAGTCGTGCTCGCCGCCGTCGACGACATCGATGATCTCCAGGCCGGTCCACGCGGAACTGTCGACGGTGACCCGCTCCGGGCGGGTGCGCGGGTGCCAGGTCCGCCAGAGATGGTCAGGCAGGCCCAGCGCGAAGGCCGAGTAGCGCGATCGCATCAGAGCCTCAGCGGCCGTGGCCTGGGCGTCACCGGCGTGCAGGGGCCCGCAGCACCCCGCATAGGGGCCGCCGCCGCACGGGCACTGGGTGGGATCGGTCATCTGGCGCCTCCTTCGGCGCGACGCTAGCACCGGCCGGCCTGCTTGGGGCACGCCGGGGCGGTGGCAGCGTCAGGCCACGACCTCCGTGTGCCTCCTCCGGATTGTTGGTCCGTGGCTCGCCCCAGGTGGGACTGTGGGCGGTGATATAGTAGAAACATCAACTAGATGAAGGCTCGCCCTATGAGGGCGGGGCTCACTTCCGAACAACGCGAGCGCGCCGTCATCGTCGCATCCCGCCCTGCGCCGCGCGGGATGCTGATCGACGACCTGACTGCGTCGATGATCCAGGCCGGACTGCCGACGTCACGGCAGATCTGGACCGGCCAGCCTGAGCACCTCGTGGAGATGCTGGACGATGTCGCGGAGTTCGTGCTGGGGGTTGGCCGGGTGCCGTGAGGTCCGTGGTGCGGTCGCCGAGTCGCGGGCTGGGGGGTCGTCGAGGGCTACGGTGAACGTCATGCTGATGGACAAGTCCTTCTCCGAGCTCACGACGACCGAGCTGTACGCCATCCTGCAGCTGCGGGTGGACGTGTTCGTCGTGGAACAGGCGTGTGCCTATCCGGAGCTCGATGGCCGCGACACCGAGCCGGAGACCCGGCACCTCTGGCTCCCCGCCGGGGATGGTGCGGTGGATGATGTGGGTGTCGCCTCATATCTGCGGGTCTTGCAGGAGGGTGAGGGCGTGCGGATCGGGCGTGTGGTCACGCATCCTGCCTTGCGAGGGACTGGACTGGGGCGGGTGCTTGTGCAGGCGGCGATCGACGCCCACTCCCGCATGCGGATCGATATCGACGCACAGTCCCATCTTGCGGGGTGGTATGGGACGTTCGGCTTCCGCGTGATGGGGGAGGAGTTCCTGGATGCCGGGATCCCGCATCTCCCGATGGCGCACATGCCCGCTACGTCGATGGCGCCCTGACTCGCGCCTCGCCTGAGCCGCTCGGCGAGGGAGGGGCCTGTCCTACCTCTCGTCGCCTGCCCTCTAGGACGGGCGTCGAGCATCACGGCAGGCGCCCTGGGCCGCGGGGCAGGCGAAGCGCAGTAAGGCAGGCGTCGTGAATGTAAGGCAGGCGTCGTGAAAAGTAGGGCAGGCGTCGTGAAGAGTAGGGCAGGCGTTGTGGAGTAGGGCAGGCGTCAGGCCGAGAGCGGGCCGGCGTCAGGCCGCGACCGGGTCAGGTTCCGGCTCGATCGAGGATGCCGAGCCTGCGGCTGCCGAGCCCGCGCTGGACAAGGCAGAGGTGGCCCGGCCGGAGGGAGCGGAGTCCGGCTCGGCTGCGCCGCTGTCTGTCGGGCGGAGCTCCCACCGGTCGACGACCGACTGCGGCACGCGGACCGCGACGATCGCCGTCGACAGCAGCATCAGCACCACCACCGTGAGGAACACCGCAGGGATCCCGAACCACTGCGCCACCTGCCCGCCCGCCACGGCGCCGAGCGGCATGGCGCCGAAGCCGATGACCCGGGCGGCTCCGTGCACGCGGCCCAGCAGACGCTCCTCGACCATGCGCGGCCGCAGCGACCCGCTGACGACGTTACCGACGACGCCGAACACCCCCGCGCACATGAGGAACAGTGCGAAGGACCACGCGGCCGGCCACAGCAACGGCAGCAGGTTGATCAGCGCGGCGGCACCCCAGCAGGCGACCAGCACCCGCATCTCGGGCCAGCGAGCCGTCACCGGCCCCGCGACAACGCTGCCCAGCAACCCGCCCACCGGCATCGCGAGCAGCACCAGCGAGAACTCCTGCGGGGTCAGACCGGCCGCCGAGCCGGGCCCGACCATCCACAGCACGAACACCGCCGAGAGCGCCGTCGACCCGAAGTTCCACAGCCCGGCGGCGATGAGCAGCGGCCGCAGCACCCGGTGCCGCCACAGCACGCTCAGCCCTTCCCCGAGGTCGCGGCGCAGGGCGCCGCGTCGGGTCGCGCCGGCCGCGGCGGTTACGACGTCGGCCGCGGCCCTGGGCGCGGTGAACCGGCCGCGTAACCCCAGGGCCAGGACGGCGACGGCCCCGGCGACGATGAGGGCCGGCACCCCGGTCACCCACGCTGCACCGACGGCGACCAGCAAGCCGGCGACCGGGGGAGCGACGAAGCCGCCGGCGGCCTGCTCGACCGCGAGCAGGCGCGAGTTCGCGCTGCGCAGCGCTGCGCCGTCGCGGCCGACGAGCGCCGGCACCTGCGCCTGGGCGGCGAGGTCGGTGAACACCTCGGTGAACCCGTAGGCCAGCGCGAAACCGATCAGCCACCAGATGCTGAGCGCGCCGGCGGCGCCCACCAGCGCCACGACCGCCAGCAGCGCCGCGCGCAGCCCCAACGCGACGAGCATGGTGCGGCGGCGGTCCCAGCGGTCGACGAGCACCCCGGCGGGGATGCCGGCCAGCAGCCACGGCAGCCACACGGCCGCGGTGAGCACCCCGATGAGCCCGGGGGAGCGGGTGAGCGTGATCGCGAGGAGGGGCACGCCGGTGGCGACGACCCCGTCGGCGAGGTTGGCCAGGGCGACCGTGGAGAGATGGATGCGAAAACGTGGGTCGAGCTGGCGCGCTGGCATGGGGACCTCCACTAGACTGATGCAGAAGAAGTTATGCAAAGAATTCTCTGCAAAGGTACCTCTGCATCATGGCTGAGCGCAAGACCCATTCCCGGCCGGCGACGGCGCAGCAGATCAAGGCGTTCGCGCACCCCCTGCGGATGCAGCTCTACCGCCTCCTGAGCGATCAGGGCCAGGCCACGGCCAGCGTCCTGGCGCGCGAGACGGGGGAGAGCACGGGCCAGACCAGCTACCACCTGCGCCAGCTCGCGAAGTTCGGCTTCGTGGAGGAGGTGCCCGGTGAAGGAACGGCCCGCGAACGCTGGTGGCGCGCCGTCGGCTTCTCCTATGACCGCGTGGACGACCCCGACAGCCACACGGTGCGCACCCTGAACCGCTGGATGATCGACAACCAGTCCGACACGCTGCACGCCGCCCTCGCGGCCCTGCAGCACGACGACGAGGGCTGGCGCGACGCCAGCGTCCTCGGATCCACCAGCGGCTGGATGACCCGCGACGAGCTTGAAGCCCTGAGCGAGGAACTGCTCTCGGTCGTCGAGCGGCACACCGAGCAGGCCAAGGCCAGGCGCGACGAGGCCGGCCCCACCCCGGCGCACGTCGCCGCGCGCCCCGGCGAGCGGCGGGTCCGGATCTACATCAGCGCGCTCCCGCTCCCGAGCAGCGACGCCGGCGGACAGGAGGCCGCGCGATGAGCCGCGGAGCGCCCCGCAAGGTCGAGCGCCCCGGCGAGCCCGACGGCCCCCGCGTCGAACGCACCGATCGCGTCTGGCGGATCCGCTCCCTGGCCGCCGCGCAGCAGGTCCTCCGAGCTCGGCACGCCACGACCCAGGCTGGCTTCACCGCAGAGGCGATCCCCAAGGGGTACCTCAAGCACCACCCGATCCTCATGTCGGACGGTCCCCTGCACGACGAGCAGCGCAGGAAGGTCGCGCGGTTCTTCGCCCCCGCCGTCGTCGCCAAGCGCTACGAGACCCGCATGGAGGAGTGCGCCGAACGCCTCCTCGACGAGGCCGGCCCCGAGATCACGCTCGACGAACTCGCCCTCCACTACACCGTCGAGGTCACGGCCGAGGTGGTGGGCCTCACCGCGTCGCCCCCGAAGAGGATGGCGGCCCGGCTCGTGACCTTCTTCAACCAGCCGCCGTTCGACATCACCAAGCCCGGCCTCGGCCGCACCAACCGGCAGTGGATGCAGGCCGCGTTCAACGGCCTGGCCCCCATCCTGAAGTTCCACGTCCTCGACGCCCGCCCGGCCATCCGCGCCCGCCGCAAGGCGCCGCAGGACGACATCATCAGCCACCTCATCGCCGAGGGCTACACCGACCTCGACATCCTCGTCGAGTGCGTCACCTACGGCACCGCCGGCATGGTCACCACGCGCGAGTTCATCTGCATGGCCGCCCTCCACCTCCTCGGCGACGACGCGCTGCGCGACCGCTACCTCGTCGCCGGCCAGCGGGAGCGCCACGCGATCCTGGCCGAGATCATCCGTCTCGAGCCCGTCGTCGGCCACCTCTACCGCCGCGTGCAGGAGGCCATCGAGGTCACCGACCGCGGCGAGAGCCACACGCTCGAACCCGGCGACCTCGTCGACGTGTTCGTCCGCCCCGCCAACGCGGACCCCGACGCCGTGGGCGAGGATCCGCTGCACCTGTGCCCCGGCCGCGACACCGCCTCCGGCGTCAACGAGACCGGATTGGCGTTCGGCGACGGCGCCCACAAGTGCCCTGGCCAGCCGCTCGCGATCCTCGAGTCCGACGTCCTCCTCCTGCGGCTGCTGCGCCGCCGCCCGCGCATCGTCCGCACACCGGAGCTGGGCTGGGACGACCTCATCGCCGGCTACTGGCTGCGGGGTTTCGTGCTGCATCAGGAGGGCTGACCGCGCCCACCCTGCCATGATTGGCCTATGACCGTCCCTGACCCAGCGACCCCGCACTGGCGACGACCCCTGCGCCAGGTCAACCACGAGCGCGCGCCGTGGATCTACCACCTCATCGCGCGGTTCGCGCAGACCGTGGTGCCGATGGTGGCCCGGCGCCGCTGGGTGGGAATGGAGAACGTGCCCAAGGAGGGGCCGGTCATCGTCGTGGCGAACCACATCTCCAACTTCGACCCCATCGTGATGGGCGAGTTCCTCATTTGGAGCGGCCGTTGGCCGCGGTTCCTCGGCAAGGCCGACATCTGGAAGGTCCCCGTGCTGGGCTGGATCGCCCGGCAGGCGGACCAGATCCCCGTGCACCGCGGCACGACGCGCGCCGCCGACTCCCTCGTCCACGCCCACGAGGCGCTCAAGAGGGGCAAGCTCGTCGCCATCTATCCGGAGGGCACCATCACCGGGGACCCGGACGTGTGGCCCATGAGCGGGCGCCGGGGTGCGGCCCGGCTGGCCCTCGACTCCGGGGCGCCGGTGATCCCCGTCGCCCAGACCGGCGCGCACCTCATCCTCGGCCAGAAGAGCCTCGAGTTCCGCAAGTTGTTCGGGCGCCGCCGCGACGTCGCGGTCATGGCGGGCCCGCCGATCGACCTCACCCCGTTCCAGGGCCGCCCACGCAACCCTGCGCTCCTCGACGAGGTCACAGACCTGTTCCTCGACGTCATCACCGGCATGGTCGCGGAGCTGCGCGGCGAGCAGCCGCCGGAGGGGCGCTACGACATCCGCAAGGGCATGCGCGTGCCGAGGGAGCCCCGCGCCGACCAGTAGACTCACGCACGCCCCACCCCAAGGAGGACCCGTGAGTGACCGGACGCGCGTCGCGCTGATCTTCGGCGGCCAGTCGTCGGAACACGGCATCTCGTGCCTGACGGCCGCGAGCGTGCTCAAGGCGATCGACCGCGACCGGTACGACGTCGTCGGCGTCGGCATCACGCGCACCGGGCGCTGGACCCAGATCCCGCTGGAGACCATCCGCGACTACCGGATCGTCGACGGTGTGGTCCCCGAGGTCGCGGAGCCGCGGCACGACGCGGTGTGGATGGTCGGCGAGCACGGCTGCGAGGTGGCCACCCGGGCGGGGGAGACGCTGGTCGACATCAACGGCGTCGACGTCGCGTTCGCCCTGCTGCACGGGCCGTTCGGCGAGGACGGCACCATCCAGGGCATGTTCGAGCTCATGGGCATCCGCTACGTCGGCAGCGGCGTCGCGGCGTCCGCGATCGGCATGGACAAGCACTTCATGAAGGTGGCGTTCGAGGCCGCCGGGCTGCCGGTCTGGCCCTACGTCGCGGCCTCCGCGCACCGGCTCCGGCATCACCGCGCCGCCGTCGTCGCCGAGATCAACGAGCGGCTCGCCTACCCGCTGTACGTCAAGCCGGCCCGCGGCGGGTCGTCGCTGGGCATCGTGCGGGTCACCGATCCCGCCCAGCTGGACGCCGCGATCGACGAGGCGCAGCGCTTCGACCCGAAGATCGTGGTGGAGCAGGGCTTCGTCGGTGCGCGCGAGCTCGAGGTCGCGGTGCTGGGGGCGCCCGGATCGCCGGATGGGTGCCTGGCGTCGGCCGTCGGCGAGATCCGCGTGCACGCCGAGGACGGCTTCTACGACTTCCACGCCAAGTACATCGACGAGAACGGCGCCGCCCTCGACGCCCCCGCCGACGTGACGCCCGAGCTGACCGCGCGGCTCCAGGACCTGGCCCGGCGCTCCTACGAGGCGGTCGGCGCCGAGGGCCTGGTCCGGGCGGACTTCTTCGTCACCGACGACGGCGCCTGGATCAACGAGGTCAACACCATGCCCGGCTTCACGCAGATCTCCATGTACCCCACGCTGTGGCAGGAGGCCGGCATGACGTACCCCGAGTTGGTCGGCCGCCTCATCGACCTCGCCATGGAACGCCCCCTCGGGCTGCGCTGACGTGGCGGGCGAGTTCGAGCTCATCGACCGCATCACCGAGGGGCTGACCGTCGGCGACGACGTGGTCCTCGGCGTGGGCGACGACGCGGCCGTGCTGGCGCCGTCGGGCAACATCGTCGTCACCACGGACATGCTGATCGAGAACGTCCACTTCCGGCGCGCCTGGTCGCCGGCCCGCGCCATCGGCCGCAAGGCGGTCGCCGTCAACGTGTCCGACGTCGAGGCCATGGGCGCCCGACCCAGCGCCGTGGTGGTCGCGCTGGCGTTCCCGAAGGACCTCGACCAGGACTGGGTGGCTGAGTTCGAGGCCGGCGCCGTCGAGGAGTGCCGCCGGGCGGGGGTGAGCCTCGTCGGCGGCGACCTGTCGTCGTCGGCCCACATCGCGATCACGGTCACCGCCATCGGCGACCTCGACGGCAGGGCCGCCGTCACGCGCGCCGGGGCCCGCGTGGGCGACATCGTCGCGGTGTGCGGCCGCCTCGGCTGGGCCGGCGCCGGGCTCGCGGCACTGCAGCGCGGGTTCGGGTCGCCGAAGGAGGTCGTCGCCGAGCAGCTCACCCCGAGCGTCCCCTACGGCCAGGGCGTCGTGGCTGCCCGGGCCGGCGCCACCGCCATGCTCGACGTGTCCGACGGGCTCCTGGCCGACCTCGGCCACATCGCCGAACGCAGCCACGTCCTCATCGACGTCGACTCCATGCTCCTGGAGGTCCCCGACGCCGTGCAGCGCGTCGCGGCCGCCACCGGCCGGCCAGCGCTGGGCTTCGTGCTGGCCGGCGGCGAGGACCACGCGCTCGCCGCCACCTTCCCCGCCGACGGCGCGCTCCCTGAGGGCTGGCGGCGCGTCGGCTCGGTCCGGGACGGCTCCGGGATCGTCGTCGACGGCGCCCCCTTCGACGGCAGCCTCGGCTGGGACCACTTCGCCCAGCGCTGAGCGGGCCATCCACAGCAGCGCCGGGGGAAATACCGGGCTTCGCCGCGCCCTCGGCTAGGTTGGACCCCATGGCGTCCCGCGGTTCTTCCCCCACGCGGAACGCCGGCACCGCGAGCAAATCCTCCGGTGCTGCGCGTTCCCGCACGACCCCGGCCCCCCGGAAGTCGACGAGCACCAGCCGGTCCGGCTCCGCCCGGTCCGGGGCGTCGTCGCGCCGTCCACCGGCCAAGAAGCCCGCCGCCCGGCAGCCGGGCGGATTCTCGCGCGCCGTGGGCGCGCTGCTGCGCGGCATCGGCGCGATGTTCCGCGGGCTGGCGGCCGGCGTCGGCTGGGTGGCGCGCAGCTTCGGCGGCGCCGCGCAGGACGTCGACCCCAAGCTCCGCCGCGACGGCTGGGGCCTCGTGCTGCTGGCCCTCGGCATCGTCGTGGCGGCCCGCTTCTGGTTCGCGCTGCCCGGCCCCGTCGGCCAGGCGCTCGGCGACGGCATCTCCACCGTCTTCGGCTCCGTCGCGATCCTGATCCCGGCCGTGCTGCTGTACGGCTCCTGGCGCGTGCTGCGCCACCCCCGCGACGTGGACGCCGCCCCCCGCACCGGCCTCGGCTGGGTGCTCATCACCATGGGCGTGCTGGGGCTCATCCACATCAACCGCGGCATGCCCGCCCCCGCCGACATGCCGGCGCTCCGCGAGGCCGGGGGAGTGCTGGGCCACGTGGCCTCCAGCCTGCTGGTCGACCTGCTGACGGTCTGGGTCGCGGTGCCGCTCCTGTCCATCGTCACGCTGTTCGGCACCCTGCTCGTCATCGGCCGCCCCCTGCACGAACTCGCCGCCGGCGCCCGCAACGCGTTCGGCGCCCTCGTCGAGCACGACGACCAGCGCGACCGCCCCGAGAAGCTGAAGCTCGGCGTCGACGTGCCCTACGACACGCCGTTGATCGAGGACCCCGCCGAGGACTCCGCGGACGACGTCTTCGACGTCGACGCCCAGGACGACGAGTACCTGATGCCTGCCGCGGCCGCCGAGCCGCGGCAGATCCCGGGCCGGCCCAAGGCCGACGCCCCCCGCGACCTCGAGCCCCCGCCGCACACTCCGCCGCCCGCCCGGGCTGAGCAGCTGCAGCTCAGCGGCGACATCGTCTACGCCCTGCCCGAGGACCGCGTGCTCGCACCCGGCAGCAAGCCCAAGGCCCGCACGGAGGCCTCCGACAAGGTCGTCCGTCAGCTGGGCGACGTGCTGCGCGAGTTCGAGATCGACGCCCGCGTCACCGGCTACACGCGCGGCCCGACGGTCACGCGCTACGAGGTGGAGCTCGGCTCCGCCATCAAGGTGAGCAAGGTCACGGGCCTGGCGGACAACATCGCCTACGCCGTCGGCTCCAACGAGATCCGCATCCTCACGCCCATCCCGGGCAAGTCGGCCATCGGCATCGAGATCCCCAACGTCGACAAGGAGGTCGTCTCCCTCGGCGACGTCCTGCGCTCGACGAAGGCGAAGAACGACCACCACCCGCTCACCGTCGGCCTGGGCAAGGACGTCGAGGGCGGCTACGTCGTGGCCAACATGGCCAAGATGCCGCACCTCCTCGTCGCCGGCGCGACCGGCTCGGGCAAGTCGAGCTTCATCAACTCGCTCATCACGTCGATCATGATGCGGGCCACCCCGGACGAAGTCCGGCTACTGCTGGTCGACCCGAAGCGGGTGGAGCTCAACCACTACGAGGGCATCCCGCACCTGGTGACCCCCATCATCACGTCGCCTAAGAAGGCCGCGGAGGCGCTGGCCTGGGCCGTGCGCGAGATGGACATGCGCTACGACGACCTGGCCGCCTTCGGCTTCCGGCACGTCGACGACTTCAACAAGGCGGTCCGCGCCGGGCAGGTCAAGGTCCCCGAGGGCTCCGAGCGGGTCCTGGCGCCCTATCCGTACCTGCTCATCGTCGTCGACGAGCTCGCCGACCTCATGATGGTGGCCCCCCGCGACGTCGAGGAGTCCGTGGTCCGGATCACGCAGCTGGCGCGCGCCGCCGGCATCCACCTCGTGCTGGCCACCCAGCGCCCGTCCACCGACGTCGTGACCGGCCTCATCAAGGCCAACGTGCCGTCGCGGCTGGCGTTCGCGACGTCGTCGATGACGGACTCGCGCGTCATCCTCGACCAGCCGGGCGCTGAGAAGCTCGTCGGCAAGGGCGACGGGCTCTTCCTGCCCATGGGCGCCGGCAAGCCCATCCGCGTGCAGGGCGCCTGGGTCAACGAGTCCGAGATCCGCGACGTCGTCACCTTCGTCTCCACGCAGCTGCAGCCCAACTACCGCGACGACGTCACGACGGGCGCCGCCACGGAGAAGAAGGTCGTCGACGACATCGGCGACGACATGGAGCTCGTGCTGGACGCCTGCCGCCTCGTCGTGGAGCTGCAGCTGGGCTCGACGTCGATGCTGCAGCGCAAGCTGCGCGTCGGTTTCGCGAAGGCCGGCCGGCTCATGGACATCCTCGAGAGCCGCGGCGTCGTCGGCCCCTCCGAGGGCTCCAAGGCCCGCGAGGTGCTCGTCAAGCCCGAGGACCTGGACGAGGTGTTGGCCAACCTCGCCGCGGGATAGGGATAATGGCGTCCACCATGACTGCCCCACACTCGGTCCACATCGCCTCCCTCGGCTGCGCGCGCAACGACGTCGACTCCGAGGAGCTCGCCGCCCGTCTCGAGATGGGCGGCTTCCTCCTCGTCGACGACCCGGAGAGCGCCGAGACCGTGGTGGTCAACACCTGCGGCTTCGTCGAGCAGGCCAAGCAGGACTCCATCAACACGCTCCTGGAGGCCGCCGACCTCAAGTCGGGCGGGCAGGTCCGCTCGGTGGTGGCCGTCGGCTGCATGGCGGAACGCTACGGCGTCCAGCTCGCCGAGGCGCTCCCGGAGGCCGACGCCGTGCTCGGGTTCGACGACTACGTCGACATCGCCGACCGCCTGCGCGGCATCCTCGACGGCGAACGCCACATCTCGCACGTCCCCAGGGACCGCCGGCACCTGCTGCCGCTGACCCCCGCGGCCAGGCCCGCCGCCGCCCGCGGTGTCGCGGTGCCGGGCCACACCCCGCTGCCCGACGGGCTCGCCCCCGCCACCGGGCCGCGCGCGCTGCGCCGTCGGCTCGCCGGCGGTCCCTCAGCGTCGCTGAAGATCGCCTCGGGCTGTGACCGGCGCTGCGCGTTCTGCGCCATCCCGGCGTTCCGCGGCTCCTACCTGTCGCGGCCCGTCGAGGAGGTGGAGGCCGAGGCGCGCTGGCTCGTGGAGCAGGGCGTGCGGGAGGTCTTCCTTGTGTCGGAGAACACCTCGTCCTACGGCAAGGACCTCGGCGCCGACCACCGCCTGGAGACCCTGCTGCCGCGCCTGTCGCGCATCGACGGCCTCGACTGGATCCGCGTGTCGTACCTGCAGCCCGCCGAGATCCGTCCCGGGATGCTGGACGCGATGCTCGGTACGGACAAGGTCGTGCCCTACTTCGACCTCAGCTTCCAGCACGCCTCCCGCTCGGTGCTGCGCGCCATGCGCCGGTTCGGCGACGCGGACAGCTTCCTCGACCTCATCGGGCGCATCCGCGCGGCCGCACCCGCCGCTGGGATCCGCAGCAACGTCATCGCCGGCTTCCCCGGCGAGACCGACGCCGACGTGCAGATCCTGCGGGACTTCATCGTCGCAGCCGAGCTCGACGTCATGGGCGTCTTCGGGTACTCCGACGAGGAGGGCACGGAGGGCGTCACCCTGCCGGGGCACCTGAGCGACGACGAGATCGAGGACCGGCGCGCGTCGCTGGCCGATCTGGCGCTGCAGGTCTGCGAGGCGCGCGCCGCGGACCGGGTCGGAGAGGATATCGTCGTGCTCGTCGAGAGTGTCGACGAGCAGATCGTCGGCCGCGCGATGCACCAGGGCCCCGAGACCGACGGTGTGGTCACGCTCGACCGTGAGGCGGCCGTCGGCGACCTGGTGACGGCGACAGTGGTGGACTCGATCGGAATCGATCTGATGGCGGAGGCGACGTGAGCGAACCCCGACGGGCGACGGACCGGCCGAGCAACTGGAACGTCCCCAACGCCCTGACGGTGGTCAGGATCATCCTCGTCCCCGTCTACGTCGTGCTGCTGTTCGCGGCGCCGGACGACCTCGGCTGGCGGATCGCCGCCACGGCGGTGTTCGTCGTCGCGATGCTGACCGACCTGGCCGACGGTCACATCGCACGCAGTCGCAACCTCATCACCGACTTCGGCAAGCTGTGGGACCCCATCGCCGACAAGGCGCTGACCGGCGCGGCCTTCGTGTCGCTCAGCATCCTCGAGGCGTTCCCCGGCCAGGTCGGGCTCCCGTGGTTCTTCACCATCATCATCCTCGTGCGCGAGTGGGGGATCACCTGGGTGCGGGCCGCGATCGCCAAGTACGGCATCATGGCGGCCAACAAGGGCGGTAAGGCCAAGACGCTGACGCAGTCGCTGGCGCTGATCCTGTTCAGCCTGGGGCTGCAGTTCCTTCCCGGATGGATCCAGGTGGTGGCGTGGATCCTGGCGTGGGCAGCCCTCATCCTCACCGTCGTCACCGGCCTTGACTACCTACGGCACGCCTGGAAGATCCGCGCTGACGCCCGGGCGGGGCGGGTAGGCTGACGGGACCGCACTCGACGAGGAGACTCCCATGACGTTGGCCGCCGACGTGATCGCGAAGATGACCCATCGTTCCGTGACGCTGGCCACGTGCGAGTCGCTGACCGGAGGTGGCGTCGGTGCGGCGCTCACCTCGGTGCCCGGGGCGTCGGCCGTCTACCGCGGCGGCCTCATCACCTACGCCAGGGACCTCAAGAGCCGGCTGGCGGGGGTTGACCCTGAACTGATCCAGGCCGAGGGCGTGGTCAACGAACTCACGGCCCTGCAGATGGCCGTCGGCGCCCAGTCGCGGTGCGACGCGGACTGGGGGGTGGCCACCACAGGTGTCGCGGGCCCGACCGAGGCGGACGGCGTGAAGGTCGGCACGGTGTGGTTCGCCGTCGTGGGTCCGCGGGTCGGGATGTCGCCGCCCCCGCAGTACACCGAACTCAAGCACTTCGAGGGAGACCGGGAGACCGTCCGAGCGGCGGCCACCGAGCACGTGTTCGAGATGCTGCTGCGCGTCCTCTGACCGCACGGGAGCGCTCGCCAGGAATTTCTCCCAGAGGTCGGGAACAAACGGCCCCGGCCAGCGGTTGCAGTGTGTCGAGGGCGGGCACACAGCTCGCCGGTTGGGATATGGAAGCCGTGAAGACGATTCTGATTCGTAAGGTGATGGGCGAAACTCTCCGGGAGCTCCGGATGGGCGCCGGCATGACCCTGCGAGAGGTCTCCATGGCCAGCATGGTCTCGCTGGGCTACCTCTCCGAGATCGAACGCGGCCACAAGGAGGCGTCGAGCGAGGTGCTGTTCGCCATCGCGTCCGCGCTCGACGTGTCCCTGTCCGAGCTGATGATCGCGATCAGCGGCAAGCTCGCGGCGCTCGAGGCGGCCCGTGTGCCGCGCGTGGCGGTCGCCGCCTGACGTCAGCTCGGCGCGTCCACCACGTGCACCTCGACGCCCGCGTCGCGTAGCCGCTGCAGTTCGTCGGCCGGGGCCCCCGAGTCGGTGACCACCACGTGGACCTCCGAGATGTCGGCCATCTTCGCCAACGTCGGCCTGCCGACCTTCGACGAGTCGACGGCGACGATCACCCGCTGCGAGCGCTCGATCATCGCGTAGTTCGTCCGAGCCTCGATCTCGTCGTGGGTCGTCAGGCCCTCGGCGGCCGTGAGCCCGTCGACCCCGACGACGGCCGTGCCGACGTTGACCATCTTCATGGTCTGCTCCGCGAGGGAGCCGACGAGCTCCAACGAACTCGACCGCAGCACGCCGCCCGCGATGAGGACTCTCGCCTGGCCCTGCTCGGCGGCCTCCAGGCCGATGCTGATCGAGTTGGTGATGATCGTGAGGTCGTTGCGGTCGTGCAGCGCGCGCAGGACCTCGGCCGTCGTCGTGCCGCCCGTCAGCCCGATGGCGTGCTTGCCGTGGGGGATGAGCTCGGCGACCGCGCGGGCGATCCGCCGTTTGGCCTCCTGGTTGCGCCCGTCGCGGAGCCGCACGGGCAACTCGCGGTTGCCCTTGGCCGGCCGGGCCCCCCCATGCGTCCGGTCGAGGAGTCCCTGCGCCGCGAGCACCGCGACGTCGCGGCGGATGGTGGCCGCCGACGCCCCGAGTTCCTGCGCGAGCAGGGACAGGGGGAGCGGGCCGCGGTCGTTGAGCATGGCCAACAGCGCGACCATGCGGTCCGAGCGCTTGTGCGACGGGACCCCTGGTGCGTTCATGCGCGACTGCTCCTCTGCGTCGGGCGGGTGTCCGCCGTGCTCACTTGCCATGCGCGAGCGTACAACGGATTGTGCGCGTTCGCGCGACGATTGAGCACAGTCGGCGACCGGTTGACGGGGCGGGTACGGTGGCGGCGTGCGTGAGGTCGAGCTGTGGCAGCGGATGGGCGAGGTGCTGCCCGGCGGTTACGCCTCCGTGTGGGCCGACCAGGTCGTGCTGGCCGATCTCGGCGGGCGGACCGTCCGCGAGGCGCTCGCGGCCGCCGTGCCGTGCAAGCGCATCTGGCGCGCGGTGTGGCGGCAGCTCAAGCTCCCCGACCGCCTGCGCTGACCCGCCGACACGCCGTCGCGGCGACGCGCCAATCGAACGGGTGTTCGGGTAGGCTGTGCCTCGGTTCTCCACAGGAGACGGCGCGGACGAAAAATTGTCGGTGGCCCTTCCTAGTGTGAGGGTCGACATCGTTACACCTGGCCGAACACCCCGGTCCAGTCAGAGAGGACACCCCATGGCCGTTGCGGACCGTACCAAGGCGCTCGAGGCAGCCCTGGCCCAGATCGAGAAGGCCCACGGCAAGGGCTCCGTCATGCGCCTCGGCGAGGACACGCGCCAGCCGATCGACATCATCCCCACCGGGTCCGTGGCGCTGGACGTCGCGCTCGGTATCGGCGGGCTGCCGCGTGGCCGCATCGTGGAGATCTACGGCCCGGAGTCGAGCGGTAAGACGACGGTGGCCCTGCATGCCATCGCCAACGCGCAGCGCGGCGGCGGCATCTGCGCATTCATCGACGCGGAGCACGCGCTGGACCCGGACTACGCCCAGAAGCTCGGCGTCAACACCGACGAACTGCTCGTGTCCCAGCCGGACAACGGCGAGCAGGCGCTCGAGATCGCCGACACGCTGGTGCGCTCGGGCGCCCTGTCGCTCATCGTCATCGACTCTGTGGCCGCGCTGACGCCGCGCGCCGAGATCGAGGGGGAGATGGGGGACTCACACGTGGGCCTGCAGGCGCGGCTCATGTCGCAGGCGCTGCGCAAGATGACCGGAGCCCTGAAGTCCACCAACACGACCGCCATCTTCATCAACCAGCTCCGCGAGAAGATCGGCGTCATGTTCGGCAGCCCCGAGACCACCACCGGTGGCCGGGCGCTGAAGTTCTACTCGTCGGTCCGCATGGACGTGCGCCGCATCGAGACGCTCAAGGACGGCACGGAGATGGTGGGCAACCGCACCCGCGTGAAGGTGGTCAAGAACAAGGTGGCCCCGCCGTTCAAGCAGGCCGAGTTCGACATCATCTACGGCGAGGGCATCTCCCGCGAGGGCAGCCTCATCGACATGGGCGTGGACGCCGGTATCATCCGCAAGGCGGGCGCCTGGTTCACCTACGAGTCCGATCAGCTGGGCCAGGGCAAGGAGAACGCCCGCACGTTCCTCAAGAACAATCCGGACGTGGCGGCGGAGATCGAGCGCCGCATCCGGCTCCACCTGGGCGTGGACAAGGAGGCGGTCCCGGAGGGCGTGGATCCGGCCACCGGCGAAGTTGACTTCTGAGTCCGAACGGGCCACCCAGGTCGAGGTGGCCCGCAAGATCGCGCTTGATCTCCTGTCCGTCCGCCAACGCTCCGCGGAGGAGCTGCGGCGGGCCATGGCGAAGCGCAACGTCCCCGAGGACGTCGCCGAGGAGATCCTCGAGCGGTTCCAGGACGTGGGCCTCATCAACGACGCCGCGTTCGCAGCGGCCTTGACGGCCTCCCGGTCCGAGTACTCCCTCCGCGGGCGCCGTCGCATCCGGCAGGAGCTCCAGGCCAAGGGCGTCAGCCGCGAGCTGGCGGACGAGGCCCTGGCGTCGCTGCCCCCTGAGGACGAGCGGGCGGCGGCGCTCGCGCTGGCGGAACGCCGCGCCCGGTCGCTGTCCGGCCTGGAGCCGCACGTGGCCCGCCGGCGGTTGATGGGGGTGCTGGCGCGCCGCGGATTCCCCGGCAACATCGTCTCCTCGGTGACCGACGAGGTCCTCGGGCGGTGGACCGACCCCGACCAGGGCTGTTGAGTTTTCCACAGGTCAGGAATAGGCTCGACGCCAAGGTCCACGGACCCCGCATAAACCCGCCCGGCTCGCCGGGCACAGTGAAACGACACTCACCAGCGGCCTCGGCCGCTGTCTGACTCCGTCCGTGGCGGCGCTGCCGCCGCGTCTCGCCGACCCCGAAGGTCGGTCGTCTGCTGACCGGTGTGTGCGGCGTGCGCGGGACCGGGAGGTTCGCAGACAACAGGAGGCGCCGTGCCCGAGCTCGGATGGATCGTCGCAGGCGTGGTCGTGGTCGCCGCCGCCGTTCTGGCGTGGCTGCTGTGGCGGGCCACCGTCCGCAACCGGCTCGAGCGGGACTCGTGGGAACGCCGGTCCCGCGCGGACATGGCCTCGATCCGCGAGTCGGCCCAGGCGGCCGCGGAGACCATCCGCGCCGACGCCGAGCGGCTGCTCGCCCAGGCGCAGGAGCGGGCCCGCGAGGCCCTCGACGACGTGGAGCGGCGGCGCGGCGAGATGGAGGCCTCCCTCACCGCCCAGCGCGCCGAGCTGCGCGAGGTCCGGGCCACGCAGGAGCGGCGCGAGTCGCGTCTGCATGAGCGCGAGGACCGGGTGTCGGCTGAGGCCGAGGGCCTGGAGTCCAGGGCGCAGCGGCTCGAGGCCCAGCGCACGCAGTTGAAGGAGCAGCGCGAGGCCCTGCGCCTCGAGCGCGACCAGGTGCACGCGGAACTCGAGCGCGTGGCCGGGCTCACCGTCGCCGAGGCGAAGGCCGAGGTGCTCGCCGAGGCGGAGCGGCAGGCCAAGCTGACGGCCACCGCCCTGGCCCGCGACATCGAGGGCGCGGCGAAGCGGGAGGCCGACAAGCTGGCCCGCTCCATCATCGTCACGGCCATCCAGCGCGTGGCCTCCGAACAGACCAGCGAGTCCGTCGTCTCCACCGTCGATCTCCCCAGCGACGACATGAAGGGCCGCATCATCGGCCGCGAGGGCCGCAACATCCGCGCCTTCGAGCAGATCACCGGCGTCAACGTGCTCATCGACGACACCCCGGAGTCGGTGCTGCTCAGCAGCTTCGACCCGGTCCGCCGCGAGATCGCCCGCCTCACGCTCACCGACCTCGTCGCCGACGGGCGCATCCACCCCGCCCGCATCGAGGAGGTCTACGAGCGGGCCGAGCGGCGCATCCACGAGCGGATCGAACGCGAGGCCGAGGACGCGCTCACCGAGGTGGGCATCGTCGACCTCCATCCCGACCTCGTGCCGATCCTGGGGTCGCTGGCCTACCGGACGTCCTACGGCCAGAACGTGTTGCGGCACCTGGTCGAGTGCGCACACCTGGCCGGGGTCATGGCCGCCGAACTCGGCCTCGACGTCGCCACGTGCAAGCGGGCCGCCTTCCTGCACGACATCGGCAAGGCGCTCACCCACGAGGTCGAGGGGCCGCACGCGCTCATCGGCGCCGAACTGCTGCGCAAGCACGGCGAGCATGAAGACATCGTCCACGCCGTCGAGGCCCACCACAACGAGGTCGAGCCCCGCACCGTCGAGGCGGTCCTCACGCAGGCGGCCGACGCGATCTCCGGTTCACGGCCGGGAGCCCGTCGGGAGTCGCTCGAGGCGTACGTCGAGCGCATGGAGAACCTGGAGGGCATCGCCCTGGCCCACGAGGGCGTGCTGCGGGCGTACGCCATGCAGGCCGGCCGCGAGGTGCGGATCATGGTGGCGCCCGACCAGGTCGACGACGCCGGCGCGCACGCGCTGGCCCGCGACATCGCCGCGGAGGTCGAGCGCAACCTCAGCTACCCCGGGCAGATCCGGATCACCGTGGTGCGCGAGTCGCGCGCCACGGAGACCGCCCACTGACGGGTCAGGAGACCCGGAAGCCCCACACCGAACGCGAGCCCTCGCCCGGCTCCAGCACGATGAGACCGTCGTGCGTGGGACCCTCGTTGAAGGCGTCCGGACCGCAGGTCATCGGCTCCACCGCGAGTGCCACGCGGTCCGGGTGCGTGAACACCTGGCCCCACGGCAGCGACTCGTCCGCCCACAGCGTCACGGTCCTGCCGCCGGTGGTCACCGAGAGCTCCCAGGCGCCGTCGGCGCCGGTGAGCGCGGTGTCGAACTCGGTGTCTCCGACGGGGCGCGCGCTGCGGAAGTCGTGCTCCGGGGTCACGTCCGCGACCTCGATCGGCAGCAGGCGCTCGGGGTCGACGAGCAGTTCCTTGGCGAACGGGAGGCTGAGTTCGGCGGTCGCGACGTCCGCCTTCAGGTACGGATGCGCGCCGTAGCCGTACGGGGCGCGGGTGGCGCCGACATTGGTGACCTCAACCGTGACCGTCAGCCCGTCCTCGCCCACGCGGTGCGCGATCGTCGCCTCCAGGACGGCGTTCCAGCCGCGCTGCGGGTAGTAGCGCGAGGTGAGGACCACCTCGTCGTCGGTGTGGGAGACGAGCTGCCACGCGACGCCCTCGTTGAGACCGTGCAGCGCCGTGGTGCGGGGAACCTCGGTGATCGGCAGCTGGTACTGCGCGCCGTCGAAGGTGTAGCGGCCGTCGCGGATGCGGTTGGGCCAGGGGAGCAGCTGGCGGCCCATCGAACCCGAGGGGGCCTCGTCGGCCGCGAACGTCCACAGCACCTCCTCGCCGTCGAGCGTCAGGGAGCGCAGCGTGGCGCCGACCTCGGTGACGACGGCGCCGTAGCGGCCGTGGCTGATGGAGTACTGCGTGCCGGTGGGGTTCAACGTCATGGCCAGAGCCTACGACAGCCGTGATTCGGCCGCCCCCCACCACCGCGTTTAGCATGGTGGGACCATGGCAGACCCACGCACGTACCACGTCATCACCTACGGGTGTCAGATGAACGTCCACGACTCCGAGCGCATCAGCGGCCTCCTGGAGGAGGCCGGCCTCGCGCGGGCCGAGGGACGCTCCGAGGCGCTGGGCGCCGGCGCGGACGTCGTCGTGTTCAACACGTGTGCGGTGCGCGAGAACGCGGACAACCGGCTCTACGGCAACCTCGGCCACATGGCCCGGATCAAGGCCGAGCATCCCGGCCTGCAGATCGCCGTCGGCGGCTGCATGGCGCAGAAGGACCGCGACGTGATCCTGCGCAAGGCGCCGTGGGTCGACGTGGTGTTCGGCACCCACAACGTCGGCTCCCTGCCGACCCTCCTGGAACGGGCGCGTGTCGAGCGCGAGGCGCAGATCGAGATCAAGGAGGCGCTCGAAACGTTCCCGAGCAACCTGCCCAGCCGGCGCGAATCGCCGTACTCGGCGTGGGTGTCGATCTCGGTGGGCTGCAACAACACCTGCACGTTCTGCATCGTCCCGGCGCTGCGCGGCCGCGAGGCAGACCGTCGGCCCGGCGACATCCTCGCCGAGATCGAGATGCTGGTGGACCAGGGCGTGCAGGAGATCACGCTGCTGGGCCAGAACGTCAACGCCTACGGGGTCGAGTTCGGGGACCGGCAGGCGTTCGCGAAGCTGTTGCGCGCCTGCGGCACGATCGACGGGCTGGAGCGCGTCCGGTTCACCTCGCCGCATCCCAAGGACTTCACCGACGACGTCATCGACGCCATGGCCGACACCCCCAACGTCATGCCGCAGCTGCACATGCCGCTGCAGTCGGGGTCGGACCGCATCCTCAAGGCGATGCGGCGGTCCTATCGCTCCGAGCGGTTCCTCGGCATCCTCGACCGGGTGCGCCTCGCGATGCCCGAGGCGGCCATCACCACCGACATCATCGTCGGCTTCCCCGGCGAGACGGAGGAGGACTTCCTGGCCACCATGGACGTCGTCCGCCGCGCGCGCTTCTCGGCGGCGTTCACGTTCCAGTACTCGATCCGGCCCGGCACTCCGGCGGCGACGATGCCCGATCAGGTGCCCAAGGCGGTCACGCAGGAGCGCTATGAGCGGCTGGTGGACCTCGTCAACGAGGTGGCCTGGGAAGAGAACCGGCGCTTCGCCGGGCAGGACGTCGAGGTGATGTTCGCCACCGGCGAGGGGCGCAAGGACGCCGAGACCCATCGGATGAGCGGCAGGGCCAGGGACAACCGCCTGGTGCACGTCGCGGTGCCGGAAGATCCGGCGCTTCGCCCCCGGCCGGGCGACATCGCCACCGTGCGGGTCACCCACGCCGCGCCGCACCACCTCAATTCGGATGAGCTGCCCCGCGACCTGCGCCGCACGCGGGGCGGTGACGCGTGGGAGGCCGCGACGCTGGGCCCCCGCCCGGTGGGCGTCGGGCTGGGACTGCCGACGGTGGGTCGGCCCGACCCGCTGCCCGCCGCCACCGGCTGCGGCTGAGTCAGCGCCGCGTCGGATCCGGGTCGGCGTCGTCGTTCATGCGGTCCAGGTGCTCGTTGGCCAGGTCCTGCGCCTGGTCCACGTGCTCGGCGTACCGGCCGCCGGTGCGTGCGTCGAGGACATCGCCGGCCTTCTCGATGCCGCCCTCGACCTGCTCCTCATGCTGCTTGGCCAGGTCACCCAGGTTGTCGAATAGTCCCATGACGGTTCCTCTCTCGTAGCGGATGGCCCCATGATGCCCCGGTCGGGGGTCGCGGCCAAGGGTCCGGGGCGTGCGATGGCACACTGGCAGGCGTGAACGTCCCCCTCGTCGTCCTCGTGGGCCCCACCGCCACCGGCAAGTCGGGCCTCGCCGTCGACCTGGCACTCGAGCTGGCCGAGGCCGGCCGGCCCGCCGAGATCGTCAACGCGGACTCCATGCTCGTCTACCGCGGCATGGACATCGGCACGGCCAAGCCGACCAGGGCCGAACGGCGCGGGGTGCCGCATCACCTCATCGACATCTGGGACGTCACGGTGCGCGCCTCCGTGGCCGAGTTCCAGCTGCTGGCGCGGGAGACGATCGCGCGGCTGCGCGGGGCCGGCGTCATTCCGGTCATGGTCGGCGGATCGGCGCTGTACACCCGGGCCATCGTCGACCGGTTCGACTTCCCCGGCTCGGACCCGGAGGTGCGGGCCCACTGGGAGGCCGAGCTCGCGGCGGTCGGTCCGCACGCGTTGCACGCGCGGCTCGCTCAGCTGAGCCCGGAGTCCGCGGCCCAGATCGAACCCGGCAACGGCCGGCGGATCGTGCGGGCCCTGGAGATCGCCGAGCTCACCGGCGGTCATCGCGCGGAGCTGCCCCAGTGGACCTACGAGCTGCCGGGGGTGCACCAGTTCGGGCTCACCATGGACCGGGCGGACCTGGACCGCCGCATCGAGGAGCGCGTCGACGCCATGTGGCGCGCGGGGCTGGTCGATGAGGTGCGCGGCCTGTTGAGCGCCGGACTCCGCGACGGTCAGACGGCCGTGCGCGCCATCGGCTACCGTCAGGTCGTCGACTTCCTCGACGGCGCCTGCAGCGAGGACGAGGCCCGGGAGGCCGTCAAGCGGGCCACGCGCCAGTTCTTCCGCAAACAGCTCGGCTGGTACCGGCGCGACCCCCGCATCACGTGGCTCCCCGCAGGTGACCCGATGAACGTGGGCCGCATCGTCGCCGCGCTACGATCGGACGACCAGGCGCAAGGAGGTCGGCATGCGGCGTTTCAGCTTCCACAAGGGCCACGGGACCCGGAATGACTTCATCATCCTGGACGACTCCTACGGCATGCACGACATGCATCCCGAGTTCATCCGGGCGGTGTGTGACCGGCACGCCGGGATCGGCGCCGACGGCGTCATCCGTGTGGTGCGCGCGGGCAGCATCCGCGACTGGACGGGCGACCCGCACCTGTGGTTCATGGACTACTACAACGCCGACGGCTCCGTCGCGGAGATGTGCGGCAACGGCCTGAGGGTGTTCGCACGCCACCTCATCAACGAGCAGCTGGTCGACGCGGGCGCGTTCGACGTCGCCACCCGCGCGGGCGTCAAGCACGTGGAGGTCGCCCGCCACGGCCTCATCAGTACCGACATCGGCCGCGCCCTGGTGCTGCCCGACGACGTCACCGTGACCCTGGAGGACCGGTCTTGGCCCGCGGTGAAGGTCGACGTCGGCAACCCCCACGCCGTCGTGTTCCTGACCGACTCCGACGTCCTGGAGGATCTCGATCTGCACCGCGCGCCCCGCTGGTCCCCGGCGGAGGCGTACCCGCAGGGCGTCAACGTCGAGTTCGTGCGGGTCGACGCCCCCGACGCGCTGACCATGCGGGTGCACGAGCGGGGCGTGGGGGAGACCATGAGCTGCGGCACCGGGGTCGTGGCGGTCGCCGCTGCCCACCGGGCGCGCGGCGGGCACGAGGGGCCCGTGACGGTGCGCGTCCCGGGGGGAGAGCTGTCGGTCCAGTTCACCGGCGACGAGGCGCGACTGACCGGACCCGCCGTCGTCATCGGCCGGGGCGAGTTCTGGATCTAGCGTTATCCACAGGCGCGACCTCCGCGCTTGGGTAACCGGCCGCGGGCTGGGACAATGGGCGGCACGATGACAGATCATTCCCTCGACGAGAACGTCGACGACCTCATGCCGGACCTCGACGGCGACGCCGGTGACTACCCCCAGGACGACTACGACGAACCCGACTACGACGGCGGCCAGGAGGACCTGGCGGCCCGCCGCTCGCTGCGACGCGTCGCGGGCATGCGCACCGAGCTCGAAGACGTCACCGAGGTCGAGTACCGCCAGCTGCGCCTCGAGCGGGTCGTGCTGGTCAGCGTGTGGACCAGCGGCACGCAGGAGGACGCGGACAACGCCATGGCCGAGCTGAAGCTGCTGGCCGAGACGGCCGGTTCCGAGGTGCTCGCGGGCCTGGTCCAGCGGCGCAGCCACGTGGACCCGGCCACCTACATCGGCCGCGGCAAGGTCGAGGAGGTCGCGGAGATGGTCCGCGCCACCGGCGCCGACACCGTCATCTGCGACGGCGAACTCGAGCCCGCGCAGCTGCGCAACCTGGAGGACCGCGTCAAGGTCAAGGTGGTGGACCGCACCGCGCTGATCCTCGACATCTTCGCGCAGCACGCCAAGAGCGCCGAGGGCAAGGCCCAGGTCGAGCTGGCGCAGCTGCAGTACCTCAAGCAGCGGCTCCGCGGCTGGGGTGGCAACCTGTCGCGCCAGGCGGGTGGCCGCGCGGCGGGCGGCGCCGGCATCGGTGGCCGCGGCCCCGGCGAGACGAAGATCGAGACGGACCGCCGCCGCATCCACACCCGGATCGCGCAGCTGCGCCGCAAGCTCCGCGAGATGGACGCCACCCGCGAGGGCAAACGAGCCGAGCGGCGCCGCAACCAGGTGCCGTCGGTCGCGATCGTCGGCTACACCAACGCGGGCAAGTCGTCGCTGCTCAACCGGCTGACCGGGGCGGGGGTGCTCGTGGAGGACGCGCTGTTCGCGACCCTCGATCCCACCACCCGTCGCAGCGAGACCGCCGACGGCCGCGTCTACACCCTCACCGACACCGTCGGCTTCGTCCGCCACCTGCCGCACGACCTCGTGGAGGCGTTCCGGTCCACGCTGGAGGAATCGTCCCAGGCGGACCTGCTGGTCCACGTGGTCGATGCGTCGGACCCGGACCCGGAGGGACAGATCGGCGCCGTCCGCACAGTGCTCGCCGAGATCGGCGCCGCACAGGTGCCCGAGCTGCTGGTGCTCAACAAGGCCGACGCGGCCGACGAGACCACCATCCTGGCGCTGCGGGCCAACCACCCGGACGCCGTTGTGGTCTCCGCCCGGACGGGAGCCGGGCTGGACGAGCTGCGCGCCATCATCGAACAGCGCCTCCCGCAGCCGGAGGTCCGCATCACTGCCCTCGTCCCCTACGAGCGCGGGGACCTCGTGGACCGGATCCACAAGACCGCGGTGATCGACTCGCTTGAGCACACGGCGGACGGTACTTTGGTGAGCGCCCGCGTGATGCCGGGCCTGGCGGACGAGTTGGCGGCCTTCGCCCGTGACTGACCACGCCAGCATCCTGGCCGCCGCCGTCGGCGAGATCCACGGTCAGGCCAGGCCGGGGCAGCAGGTGATGGCGGACTCCGTGGCGCGCGCGTTGGACGACGGGGTGCACCTGTTGGTGCAGGCGGGCACGGGCACGGGCAAGTCCTTGGGCTACCTGGCCCCGGTGCTGGCCCGCTGCGTGGACCGGGAGGAGCGCATCGTCGTCGCGACGGCGACCCTCGCCCTCCAGGCGCAGCTCGCGAGCAAGGACATCCCCACCGCGCTGGACGCCGTCGAGGCGGTCACCGGGACGCGCCCCAAGGCGGCCATCCTCAAGGGCCGCACCAACTACGCCTGCCTCTACCGTGCTCGCTCCGGCGGGCCCGCGGAACAGGACAGCCTCGTGGGCAGCTCCGCCCTGGCGGAGGCCGTGTCCCCGAGCGCCGATGACGTGTCGCGGCTGGGAGCCGAGGTGCTCGCCCTGCGTGAGTGGGTCGAGGAGGAGGCCGAACGGAAGGGGCTCGCGGACCGCGACGACGCGCCCACGCACACGGCCCGGGCCTGGGCCCAGGTGTCGATCCCCACCCGGGAGTGCCTGGGCGTCGCGAACTGCCCCTTCGGCGCCGAGTGCTTCGTCGAGGCGTCGCGCGAGGAGGCCCGCAACGCGCAACTGGTGGTAACGAACCACGCACTGCTGGCCATCAACGCCATGCACGGCGGCACGGCGCTGCCCGAGCACGAGGCGCTGATCATCGACGAGGCCCACGAACTGGTCAGCCGGATCACCACCGCCGCCACCGACGAGCTCACGCCGGGCCTGGTCGAGCGGACCGCCCGGCGGGTCCTGACCTGGGTCGACGACGACCTCGGCGTCGACTTCCTCGACCAGGCGGACGTGTTGCGCCAGGCCCTGGCCGAGTCGGAGCTGGCGCGCATCACCGCCGGGTCCGCGCCGCTGGTCTACGCCGCGGCCCAGCTGCGCGACGTCGCGCGCAGGGTCGTGAGCGCGCTGGGCAAGGCCACCGACGACGCTGAGCGGACCCAGGCCGCGTCGGCCGTGAAGGAGGTCTTCGACATCGCGGAGCGGATCGCGAAGCTCTCGGAGGCGGACGTGGTGTGGGTGACGGAGTCGGAGGTGTTCGGCCGCTCGGCCTACGTGGCGCCGCTCAACGTCGCCGGCCTGCTGCGCAACCAGATCTTCGCCGAGACCCCGACGGTGCTGACGTCGGCGACCCTGGAGCTCGGCGGGTCGTTCGAGGCCGCCGCCAGCGCGGTCGGGCTGTCCTACGGGGATCGGCTGGTGGACGGCCAGGAACCCCAGGACCAGTTCGCCTGGCGGGGGATCGACGTGGGGTCCCCGTTCGACTACCGGAGGCAGGGCATCCTCTACGTGGCCCGACGCCTGCCACCACCCGGCCGCGACGGGATGAGCGAGCAGACGCTCGCGGAGATCGCGCAGCTCATCTGGGCGGCGGAGGGGCGGACCCTGGGGTTGTTCGCGTCGCGCCGGGCGGCGGAGCAGGCGGCCGAGTACTGCCGCCGCGAGCTGCCCGACCTGCGGATCCTCTGCCAGGGTGACGCACAGTTGTCCGAGCTCACCCGCACCTTCATCGCGGACCCGTCGGCGTCGTTGTTCGGCACCATGTCGCTGTGGCAGGGCGTGGACGTGCCGGGGGAGACGTGTCAGCTGGTCATCATCGACAAGATCCCGTTCCCGCGCCCGGACGACCCGCTCATGCAGGCCCGCAAGAAGGCCGTGGACGACGCCGGGGGCAACGGGTTCATGCGGGTGGCCGCGACGCACGCGGCGCTCCTGCTGGCCCAGGGCGCGGGGCGCCTGATCCGGCGGTCCGAGGACCGCGGGGTCGTGGCGATGCTGGATCCGCGGCTGGTGACCGCCCGCTACGGGGAGTACCTCAAGTCCTCGCTGCCCGGCTTCTGGATGACCACCGACGGCGACATCGCGGTCCAGGCGCTGCGCCGACTCCGCGGGGCGGAGTAGCGGCGCAGCGGCGGCTCAGAGCTTGCGGAGGACGGCGACGACCTTGCCCATGATGGTGGCGTGCGTCCCGTCGATGGGGGAGTAGTCCGGGTTGTGCGGCATCAGCCAGACCTTCCCGTCCTGCCGCTTGAAGGTCTTGACCGTCGCCTCGTCGTCGAGGAGGGCGGCGACGATGTCACCGTTGTGCGCGTCCGACTGCTGCCGCACCACCACCCAGTCGCCGTTGCAGATGGCGGCGTCGATCATCGAGTCGCCCCGGACCTCGAGCAGGAACACCTGCCCGTCGCCGACCAGTTGGCGCGGCAGCGCGAAGACGTCCTCGACCTGTTCCTGAGCCAGGATCGGGCCGCCGGCCGCGATACGGCCGATGAGCGGGGCCGCGACGGAGGTGGGCGCGGCATCGAACGTCTGCGCCGAGTCCATGCCCTCGTCGCCCGGCAGCGTCACCACCACGGCACGGGGGCGGTTCGGATCCCGGCGGATGAAGCCCTTCTCCTCGAGGACCTTGAGCTGGTAGGTCACGCTCGACGTAGACGCGAGGCCGGCCCGCGTGGCGACCTCCCGGATGCTGGGCGGATAGCCGACCTCGTCGATCGACTGCTTGACGACACGCAGGATGGCCATCTGCCGCCGCGTCAGTCCATGGGCGTCGACCGGCCCGTCCGGGAACGGCGCCATCGATCCGAGCTCAGCCTCGATGGCGGCGTTGGTGGGGCGCCCGCGACGGGGACGTTTCGTCTCATCAGCCATGACCCCAGCCTACCCAGTGCCGGTACATGTGTTCGATAAGACACCCCGTGTCGAGCGCCTGCGCGAAAAATGTCAGTGGTCCCCGGTGGACTCATCCCGTGCCCGATCGCGGGCACCGGATCGGACGGGTTCGCACAGGTGTTTGAATCGGCGCGTCGGATTCGCTACAGTTCAATCGAACAGACGTTCTAGGAGGTTGACATGACCGCGTCCGCCGCAGTCCGTTACCAGGTGATCGACGCCGGCCACCGTCGGCTGGTCACCGTGTCGCCGGCCGGGCGCCCAGAGCTGGGTGGCCCCGTCGCACGAGCCGCTCGCCCCGCGCTGCCGGGCCGGGTCCGCACCGCCTCCTCCTGTCGCGTGACTCGTCCGGTGTCCGGATGGATGGCGCTCAAGGTCGCCGGCGTCGGCATTCTCACGGCGGTGGGGTTGGCCGTGGCGGGTCTCCAGTTCGCCGAGATGGCGTCGGCGGAGGCCCCCACGGGCTACGTGGCGGGAGACCCCGCCTGGGCGCACGTGTCCCAGCCCTGACGGCCCTGCAGCACGCCGCGCCCACGACGATCTGGCCGAAAGTCGTGGGCGTTTCGCGCTTGTATGTGGTGGCGCCGCGTCCTAGGCTTCCCTATATCTAGTAGTTCCAGCGGTGGGATTCCCCTACAAGTTGTGGTTGAGGCCACACAGTGGCAAGGTAGGGCCCCCGTCGCACACAGGGAAGGTCCGCTCGCCCATGCACTGCCCGTTCTGCCGCCATCTCGACACCAAGGTGTCGGATTCGCGGGCCACCGAGGATGGCTCGGCCATCCGCCGGCGGCGGGTGTGCCCCGTGTGCGAGCGGAAGTTCACCACCGTCGAGCAGATCGTGCTCACGGTCGTGAAGCGCTCGGGCGTCGTCGAGTCGTTCAACCGGGACAAGGTCATCCGGGGCGTGTCGAAGGCATGCAAGGGCCGGCCGGTGACGGCCGCGCAACTGGCCGCGCTGGCCCAGCGCGTGGAGGAGTCGCTGCGGTCCTCCGGCCAGGCTGAGATCCCGGCCGAGCAGATCGGGGTCGCCATCCTCGGCCCGCTCGAGGAGCTCGACGAGGTGGCCTACCTGCGTTTCGCCAGCGTCTACAAGAACTACGACTCCGTCGACGACTTCCAGCGGGAGATCGACGCGCTGAAGATCAGCGCGGCGGAGAAGGAACTCAGACGAGAGGTCGCCGCCATCGAGGTCGCGTCGGCCCAGGAGCCACTCATCAGCTGAGCCGCACGGCTCGGTTCGCCATTCATCACCACATCCAGGTAACAACGAGGGGAAGATCATGACCGCGACAGCTGCACGCGCCACCCGCCGCAAGGCCACGGGCGAGGGGAAGGGCCTCGTCATCGAGCGCGTCTTCACCAAGCCCGGCGTCCACCCGTACGACGAGGTGGAGTGGGACCGGCGCGACGTCGTCCAGACCAACTGGAAGACGGGCGAGACCGTCTTCGAGCAGCGGGGCGTCGAGTTCCCGTCGTCGTGGAGCGTCAACGCCTCCACCATCGTGACCACGAAGTACTTCCGGGGCGCGCTCGGCACCGCGCAGCGCGAGGACAGCCTCAAGACCCTCATCGACCGCGTCGTGCGCACCTACCGCAAGGCGGGCCAGGAGTACGGCTACTTCGCCTCGGAGGATGACGCCGAGATCTTCGAGCACGAGATCACCTGGATGCTGCTCAACCAGTACTTCTCCTTCAACTCGCCGGTCTGGTTCAACGTGGGCACCCCCTCGCCCCAGCAGGTCAGCGCGTGCTTCATCCTCAGCGTCGACGACTCGATGGACTCGATCCTCAACTGGTACAAGGAGGAGGGCTTCATCTTCAAGGGCGGCTCCGGCGCCGGGCTGAACCTGTCGCGGATCCGCTCGTCGAAGGAGCTCCTGAGCTCGGGCGGCACCGCCTCCGGGCCCGTGTCGTTCATGCGCGGCGCCGACGCGTCCGCCGGCACCATCAAGTCGGGCGGCGCCACCCGCCGCGCGGCGAAGATGGTCGTGCTGGACGTCGACCACCCGGACATCGAGGAGTTCGTCGAGACCAAGGCCCGCGAGGAGGACAAGATCCGCGCGCTCCGCGACGCAGGCTTCGACATGGACCTCGGCGGCAAGGACATCACGAGCGTCCAGTACCAGAACGCCAACAACTCCGTGCGCGTCAGCGACGAGTTCATGAACGCCGTGGAGGCGGGCGACAAGTTCGGGCTGCGCGCCCGCATGGACGGCCGGGTCATCGAGGAGGTCGACGCCAAGGGCCTGTTCCGCAAGATCGCGCAGGCGGCCTGGGAGTGCGCCGATCCCGGCATCCAGTACCACGACACCATCAACGACTGGCACACCAACCCGGTCACCGGCCCCATCACCGCCTCCAACCCGTGCTCGGAGTACATGAGCCTGGACAACTCGTCGTGCAACCTGGCGTCGCTCAACCTGCTGAAGTTCCTGAGCGCCGACGGCACGTTCGACGCCGAGCTCTTCGTCAAGGCCGTCGAGCTCATCATCACCGCGATGGACATCTCGATCTGCTTCGCGGACTTCCCGACTGAGTCGATCGGCGAGACCACGCGCAACTTCCGCCAGCTGGGCATCGGCTACGCCAACCTCGGCGCGCTGCTCATGGCCATGGGCAAGGGCTACGACACCGACGGCGGCCGGTCGACCGCCGCGGCGATCACGTCCATCATGACCGGCACCTCCTACCGTCGTTCCGCCGAGCTGGCGGGCATCGTCGGTACCTACAACGGGTACGCGGAGAACGCGGAGGCGCACCAGCGGGTCATGCGCAAGCACCAGGCCGCCAACGACGACCTGCGTGTGCTGCCCGACGACCGGCAGATGCATGCCGTGGCCTCTCGCGAATGGGATCACGTGGTGCAGCTCGGCGCCCGCAACGGCTTCCGCAACGCCCAGGCGTCGGTCCTGGCGCCCACCGGCACCATCGGCTTCATGATGGACTGCGACACCACCGGCGTGGAGCCGGACTTCTCGCTGGTGAAGTTCAAGAAGCTCGTCGGCGGCGGCTCCATGCAGATCGTCAACCAGACCATCCCGCGCGCCCTGAAGCGGCTCGGCTACAGCTCGGAGGAGATCGACGGCATCGTCGAGTTCATCTCCGCCAACGGACACGTCATCGGGGCTCCCGGCCTGGCCGCGGAGCACTACGAGGTGTTCGACACCGCCATGGGCGCCCGCGCCATCAAGCCGATGGGGCACGTCCGGATGATGGCCGCGGTGCAGCCGTTCCTGTCGGGCGCCATCTCCAAGACCGTCAACCTGCCGGAGACGGCGACGGTTGAGGAGATCGAGGACGTCTACCTGCAGGGCTGGAAGCTGGGCCTCAAGGCGTTGGCCGTCTACCGCGACAACTGCAAGGTCGGCCAGCCGCTCTCCGACGGGAAGAAGGAGACCAAGGAGGAGAAGAAGGCCGAGCCCGAGGTGCGCATCGAGTACCGCCCGAAGCGGGCGCGGCTGCCCAAGTCGCGCGCCTCGCGCACCACGAGCTTCTCCGTCAGCGGCGCCGAGGGCTACATGACCTCCAGCGCCTACGAGGACGGCCGGATCGGTGAGGTGTTCCTCAAGCTCGGCAAGCAGGGCTCGACCCTCGCCGGCGTCATGGACGCGTTCTCCATCGCGGTGTCGATCGGCCTGCAGTACGGCGTGCCGCTGGAGAGCTTCGTCCAGAAGTTCACCAACCTGAAGTTCGAGCCGGCCGGCATGACCGACGACCCGGACATCCGGATCGCGCAGTCCTTCATGGACTACATCTTCCGCCGGCTGGCGCTGGACTACCTCAGCTTCGACGACCGGGCCGAACTGGGCATCTACACCGCCTCGGAGCGCGCCCGGTACGTGGAGACCGGCTCCTACCTGTCGGAGGAGGACGAGGCCGCCATGCCGGAGGCCGTGTCCCTGCGCAACGACGCCGGCGACGACTTCAAGGTCGACGGCGCCCGCCAGCCCTCACTCATCGACGCCCCGGCTCCGGCCGAGTTCGGCACCGCCCGCACGACGGCGGAGCTGATGGAGTCGTTGACCGGGCGCGAGGTCGACGCCCCGCTGTGCATGACGTGCGGCACGAAGATGCGCCCCAGCGGCTCGTGCTACGTCTGCGAGGGCTGCGGCTCCACCAGCGGCTGCAGCTGATCCGGTACCCGGGCCCACCGGGACACCGTGACGCGAGGGCGTCGGCCTCAGGCCGGCGCCCTCGCTGTCCGCCCCGGCGTTTGCCGACGCTGGGCACAATGGCAGCACCACCCACTGACATCGACGAGGAGCCAGATGATCTCCGTTGCGACCGCCGAACGCCTCGACCGGGCGGGTGTCGCCTGGCACCCGGGCGAGGGGGACCGGTTCGTGGTGCGTGCCGCCGATCTGGCCGACGAGGTGTTCACGCTGGCCAACATGGTCGTCGAGGCCCGCGAATACCCGTCGGGGACGCTGCTTGCCTTCAACGGCACGACGGAGTGGGCGCTCGACTCGCTCCCCGCCAGCAAGGCGCTGTGGCTGCCCCGTGAGGATCAGCTGCGCGAGCTGCTCGGCGGCACCTTCCGGTCTATGTCGCGGGCTGCGTCGGGGGAGTTCTCCGTGGTCGTGGAGATCCCCGGGCAGCCGCCGCGGGCCTTCATCGACCCGGACGCCGCCGAGGCCTACGCCGAGGCCCTGCTGGCGCTGGTCGCGGCGGCGGGGTGACCGGCGCCGGGACCAGCGGTCGGGATCAGATCGAGTACGCCAGCACGTAGGCGTCGTTGATGGCGTCGCCGACCTTCCGCGGCGACACGCAGTCGCCGACCGCGTGCACCTTCGCCCCCAGGGCGGCAGTGAGAGCGGAGGGCAGTGACGTCGCCGGCCGGACGCCGAACGCCGTCACGACGGTGTCGCATTCGAGGACGACGTCGCCGTCAGGGCCGGCCGCGCGCACCCCGTCGTCGGTGACCTCCCGGACGGTGTAACCGGTGAGGACCCGGACCCGGTTCTCGGCGAGGGAGCGCAGCAGGGAGATCCGGTTGAGGAACAACATGTCGCGCGCGATCTCGTCGACCATCTCGACGAGAGTCACCTCGTGCCCGTCCTCGGCCAGCTCCAAGGCGAGATCCGCGCCGGACAGCCCGCCTCCGCAGACGACCACCCGGTGACCGGGTCGGCCTCCGGCGTGGGCCTCGATGACCTCCATGACGTGCGGCTTGTCGATGCCTGGGATGGGCGGGATCAGTGGCGTGGAGCCGGTGGCGACGATGATCTCGCCTGCGGTGGCCAGCTCGGGTGAGTCCGCCGTGATCTCGTGGCCGAGGTGGACGGCGACGTTGTCGAGGCGTGCCAGTTCGCCCTCCCACCAGTCGATCATCTTGCGCAGTTCCCGCTTGAAGTCCGGCGTGGCGGCCGGGTAGAGCACACCGCCCAGGTGGTCACCCTTGTCGTAGACGTGGACCCGGTGCCCCCGCAGGCCGGCGACCCGCGCGGCCTCGAGCCCCGCAGGTCCGGCGCCGACGATGAGGATCTGCCTGGGCGCGTCGGCCGGCGTCAGCCGCCACTCGAACTCGTGGCTCACTTCCGGGTTGACGGCGCAGCCCAGCGCCTTGCCGTTGAACGCGTTACCGGTGCAGAGCTGATTGCAGCGGATGCAGGGCCGGATCCGTGACTCCTCCCCGGCCCGGATCTTGGCGACGATGTCGGGGTCGGCGATGAGGCCGCGGCCGATGCCGATCATGTCCGCCGCCCCGCGGGCCAGCAGTTCCTCCCCGCCGGCGGGGGTGATGTTGCCGCAGGCCGCCACCGGGATGTTCACGTGGGGTTTCACGGCCTCCGCCGCGCCCACCATGCAGTTGTCGCCCAGATAGTACGGGGGGAACACGTAGTCCATGGCCTCGTAGGAACCCTCGTCGCAGAGCAGGAGATCGACACCGGCCCGCTCCAACTCCTGCACGATCGGGATGGTCTCCTCCGCGGTGCGGCCGCCCGGGAAGCGGTGGTCCACCGAGATGCGGAAGCTCACCGGAACCCCCGGCGCGTTGCGCTTGACCGCTGTGATGGCCTCGGCCGCGAACCGGCACCGGTTCTCCACTGAGCCGCCGTACTGGTCGGTGCGACGGTTCCAGCAGGCGCTCATGAACTGGTCGACCAGGTAGCCGGTATGGCCGTGGATGTCGATCATGTCGACGCCGGCCTCGTGGGCGCGGCGGGCGGCCTCGCCGGTGTCGGCGATGATCTGGGCGATCTCCTCGACCGTGAGGGGGGAGCAGACGATCGTGGGGTCGAAGACCCAGGTGTTGTCGGATGCGGAGCGCGGCTCCATGCCGAGGCTCTGGCAGTACTGGTTGTTGCGCCCCAGGCCCATGGTGAGCTGGAGGGCCAGCTTGCCCCCCGCGGCGTGGACGGCGTCAGCGATGGCGGCGATGCCGGGCGTGTGTTCGTCGGTGTCGATGCGCGCCAGCCCCGGCGCGATGGGGTCGAAGGTGCCCGACACGAAGTTGATGCCCGTCATGACCAGCCCGGTGCCCCCGGCGGCCCTGGCAGCGTAGTAGGCGGCCTCGGCGGGCGTGGACCTGCCGTCGTGCGTGCCGAGCTCGGTGCCCATGGGGGTCATGAGCAGCCGGTTGTCGAGGGTCAGCCCCCCGATCGTGATCGGTGAGAGCAGGTGCGTGAAGCCGGTCATGGGATCCTCCTCCTTGAGGTCGTCATCCGAGACTATGACCGGACATTCTGTGCGCATTGACCGGGGTCGGTTGGGCGTAGGCTGGCGCGCGTGATCCCTCCTGTTGTCGACTCCGCGTGGCTGGCCGCCCACCCGGACGCTGTCGTCGCCGACGTGCGGCACTACCTCGACGGCCGTTCGGGCGCCGACGCCTACGCCGCCGGTCATCTGCCGGGTGCGGTCTTCGTGCCGATGGACGATGTGCTGGCGGGCCCGCCGTCGGCCGCCCGCGGGCGTCATCCGCTTCCGGATCCCTCGACGTTCGCGGAGGGGCTGGCCCATCTCGGCATCGGTGACACCGACACGGTCGTCGCCTATGACGACGCCGGCGGCGCCATGGCGGGACGCCTGGTGTGGCTGCTGCGGATCCTGGGCAGGGAGGCGGCTCTCCTCGACGGGGGCCTCCAGGCGTGGGAGGGACAGTTGACCACCGAGGTGCCGCGCCGCCCGCGAGCGGAGTTCGCCGTCAGGTCCTGGCCGGACGAGGCGCTCGCCGACATCGAGGACGCCTCCGAGGGGGCGTTCGTCATCGACGCCCGCGGCGCGGAGCGCTTCCGGGGCGAGTCCGAGCCGATCGACCCCAAGGCCGGCCACATCCCCGGCGCGCGCAGCTATCCGATGACTGGGAACCTTGACGCGGAGGGCCGGTTCCTCAGCCCGGCGGCGCTGCGGGCGCGGTTCGTCGCCGTCGACGACGCGGCCGACGTCATCTCCTACTGCGGGTCCGGGATCACCGCGTGCCACAACCTCATCGCGATGGAGTACGCGGGCCTCGGCCGCGGGCGGCTGTACTCGGGATCGTGGAGCCAGTACAGCCACACCTCGCGCCCGGTCGCGACGGGGGAGTAGCCGCGCACCCGGTGAGCACTGCCCAGGGGTGACCGGCGGGGCCCGGTCGCGGTGGGCCGGGCGTCGGGCAAGGCACGCCGTCCTTTCGGCGTGCCGAGGGCGCCCGTGGGCGAGGCCGGGCCCCGTCGGGCGACCCGGAGCGTAACCGGCAAGACAGCAGCGGGCCGGCAACGCCGCGCCCGGTATCCTTGGCCGGGTACGTCCACGCCATTGGAGGATCCCCATGCCGGCACTCCGGTCCCGCACCACCACCCACGGCCGCAACATGGCGGGCGCACGCGCCCTGTGGCGGGCCACCGGCATCACGGACTCGGACTTCGGCAAGCCGATCGTGGCGGTGGCGAACTCCTTCACGCAGTTCGTGCCCGGGCACGTCCACCTCCGCGACATGGGCAAGCTCGTCTCCGAGTCCATCGCCGAGGCCGGCGGCATCGGCCGCGAATTCAACACGATCGCCGTCGACGACGGCATCGCCATGGGCCACGGGGGCATGCTCTACTCGCTGCCCAGCCGCGAGCTCATCGCCGACTCCGTGGAGTACATGGTCAACGCGCACTGCGCCGACGCGCTGGTGTGCATCTCCAACTGCGACAAGATCACCCCCGGCATGTTCCTGGCCGCGCTGCGGCTCAACATCCCCACCGTCTTCGTCTCGGGCGGGCCCATGGAGGCCGGCCGCGCCGTCGTCAAGGACGGCGTCGTGCGATCGCTCGACCTCGTCGACGCCATGGTCTCGGCGGTCGACCCCAACGTCTCCGACGACGAGCTGGACCGCATCGAGGCCAACGCCTGCCCCACGTGCGGCTCGTGCTCCGGCATGTTCACCGCCAACTCGATGAACTGCCTGCTGGAGGCCATCGGGCTCGCGCTGCCGGGTAACGGCTCGACGCTGGCCACGGCCGAGGCCCGCAAGGGCCTCTTCCAGGAGGCCGGCCGGCTGGTGGTCGAGCTCGCGCGCCGCTGGTACGACGACGAGGACGTCAGCGTGTTGCCGCTGTCGATCGCCACGAAGGCGTCGTTCTCCAACGCGATGAAGCTCGACGTCGCCATGGGCGGCTCCACCAACACGGTCCTGCACCTTCTGGCCGCCGCGCAGGAGGCCGGGGTCGACTTCACCATGGCCGACATCGACGCCATCTCCCGCGTCACCCCCTGTCTGGCGAAGGTGGCGCCGAACTCGCCGAAGTACTACATGGAGGACGTGCACCGCGCCGGCGGCATCCCCGCGATCCTCGGCGAACTGCACCGCGGCGGCAAGCTCGACGACCAGGTCTCCTGCGTCCATTCGCCGTCGCTGCAGCAGTGGATGGACGACTGGGACATCCGCGGCGGGAAGGCGAAGCCGGAGGCGGTCGAACTGTTCCACGCCGCCCCGGGAGGCATCAGGACCACGGAGGCGTTCTCGTCGACCAACCGCTGGGACACCCTCGACACCGACGGCGAGAACGGCTGCATCCGCTCCGTGGAGCACCCCTACACCCTCGACGGGGGCCTGGCCGTCCTGACCGGCAACCTCGCCCCCGACGGGGCGATCGTCAAGACCGCAGGCGTGCCCGAAGCCCAGTGGGAGTTCACCGGCCGGGCGGTGGTGACCGAGTCGCAGGACGACGCCGTCGAGGCCATCCTGGGCAAGCGCATCCAGCCCGGCGACATCGTCATCGTCCGGTACGAGGGTCCCAAGGGCGGCCCCGGCATGCAGGAGATGCTCTACCCGACGTCGTACCTCAAGGCGCTGGGCCTCGGCCCGCAGTGCGCGCTGATCACCGACGGCCGGTTCTCCGGCGGGTCCTCCGGCCTGTCCATCGGGCACGTGTCCCCGGAGGCCGCCTCGGGCGGTGCCATCGGCCTGGTCGAGGACGGCGACACCATCACCATCTCGATCCCGCAGCGCTCGATCACCCTCAACGTGGACGACGAGACCCTCGCCGCCCGGCGTGCCGCCCAGGACGCGGCCGGGTGGGCGCCGGCGTCACGCGAGCGTGAGGTGTCGACGGCGCTGAAGATCTTCGGGATGCTGGCGCAGTCCGCCGACAAGGGCGCCGCCCGCAAGCTGGGCTGACCCGCCGCCGCGGGGAGGGCCGGCCTACAGCCAGCCCTTGAGCTTGAACACGGTGTACATGCCGACGCCCGTGAGCAGCATCAGCACCACCGCGAACGGATAGCCCCACGTCCACGTCAGTTCCGGCATGTGGGCGAAGTTCATTCCGTAGGTGCCGGTGACGAGGCTGGGGACGAACAGCACGCCGGCCCAGGCCGCGATGCGACGGGAGTCCTCCGCCTGCTTGAGGCTCGCCGCCGTCATGTGGCTGACCTCCTCGTTCTGGCGCTGGGCCTGCAGCGAGATGTGCAGGTCGAGCGTGCCCTTGAGCGTCTCGCGGAGCACGTCGACGCGCTCGATGAGGGCGATGGCGTGGTCCTCGATGTCGCGCAACTCCTGGCGGCGGCGCTCCCCGGCGCTGGCGAACACCCGGTCGCCGCGGACGCCGTCGATGATCTGCTTGATGGGCCGCACGGCGCGCTGGAAGTCGATGACCTCCCGCGACAGCTGGTAGATGCGCTTGGACACCCGCGAGCTGCCGGTGAACACCTGCGTCTCGATCTCGTCGATGTCGTTCTCGATGCCGAGCACGACCGGCAGGTAGTCGTCGACGATCACGTCCAAGAGCCCCAGCAGCACTACGCTGGGCCCCTTCGCGAGCACCGACGGCGTCGACTCCAGCTCGCGGCGGATGCGGGTGAGGTCCGGCGTCTCGGAGTGCCGGACCGTGATGACGAAGCGGTCGCCGACGAAGGCGTGCACCTCGCCGAAGTCGACGGTCTCGGAGCGGTCGATGTAGCGGGCGGCGCGCAGCACGAGGAACAGCGTGTCCTCATACCGCTCGAACTTCGGCCGCTGGTGCGCCGTCAGGGTGTCCTCGACTGCGAGGGGGCTGAGGTGGAACTCCGCCGCGACCGCCTCCATCTCGGCGTGGCGCGGGCGGTAGAGCCCGATCCAGGCGAAGGCGTCCGGGTGCGCGGCGAGTAACCGGAACGCCTCGTCGAAGCTGGTGGGGGTGGCGATGCGCTTCCCCGCGACATAGATGCCGGCGTCGACGATGGGGTTGGTGCGCGGCGCCGTGGTGTCGGCAGCCCCGGTCGGGGGCTCCTCGACGGGGCCGGGAGTTGATGCGCCGGTGCGCCGACGAAGCGTCCGCAACAGCCGCTCGGTGGATCTGCTCTGCTCCGCCATGGCACCTCCCCGTCCGTTCCCGGGCCGAGCCTACTCCGCGGCCGGCACTGCCTCGGCTCGGTCGCGGCGCGTGACGACCCAGACCACCACGGCCGCACCCGCGGCGAGCACGGCCACCGTGAGGGCGGGGGACCGCTCCCAGAGCCGCACGACGGCGTACCACCCGATGAACCCGACCGTGCCGTACATGAACGCCCAGATGATGCAGCCGACGGTGACCGCGGGCAGATAGCGCCGCAGCGGCATCCGGGTGACGCCGGCCGCGAGGTTGACCATCGTCTGGATCCCGACGGTGAGGAACGACAGCGACACGGCCGGGGCTCCCCACCGGTTGAGCCACCGGGCGCCACTCGCGTAGTGCGGGGAGGTGAGGAGCCGCTGCCAGCGGGTGCGTTCGGCGCCCGCCGCGAGGCCCCGGCCGAGCCAGTACGTGGCGTTTGCGCGGGCCATGACGATGGCGAAGAGTGCGACGACCACGACCGCGAACGGTGCGTTCCACGAGGTGGGGTCGAACACGGGCGGTCTCTTCCGTTCCGGGCGGGGGAGGGTCGGCCCAGTCTACCCGTCAGCCCAGGAGTGCCCCGACTGCGACGATGATCGGCACGCTGAGGGCGGTCGACCACAGAGTCGTGGCCTGGACGAGCTGCAGCCCGACGCCGTAGCGGATCGCGTGCACGAACACGACCTGCGCCGTGGGGAGCGCGGCGAGCACCACGGCCGCCTGCAGAGACGCGCCGCTGACGCCCGCGGCGAGGCCGATGAGCAGCGCGACGGCGGGCACCACGACCGTCTTCGTCGCGATGGCCGCCACCGAGCGCGCCGACAGGTGTCGCGGCAGGGGGCTGGCGTGCAGCGACATCCCGAACGCCAGCAGCATCGCGGGGATGCCCAGGTCCGCCAGCAGTGTGGTCGGGCCCCACAGCACCGGCGGGGGCCGCCAGCCGGTGAGGTTGAGCGCGAGCCCCGTCAGCCCGCCCAGCACCAGGGGGTGCGTGCCGAAGCTCCGCACGACGGAGCGGCCGCGCCCCGACGGCGACGACTCCAGCACGGCGACCGCACTCGGCTGCAGGAGCAGCACCTGCAGGAGGATCGCCGGGGCCGCCCAGGCCGGGTCGCCGAGCACGAACGCCGACACGGGGATGCCGAGGTTGCCTGCGTTGACGTAACTCGTGGCGAGGTATCCCATCGCCGCCTCGGCCCGCCCGGATGCCCAGCGCCGCCAGGACACGACGGCGAACCCGACCCCGCTCAGCACGCACGCCGCGCCGAACACCGCCACGTGAGGACCGACGAGGAGGTCAAGGTCTGCGCCGGACACGGCCACCAGCACCACCGCCGGTTGGCCGATGACGAACGCCACGTCGCCCAGCGCCTTCTGCGCCCCCCGGTCGACGGCGGAGAACCGGGCGAGCAGGTACCCGACGGCGATCACGATCCCGATCGTCGCGAATCCCTCCAGCGCCGCCCACACGGCCCTCAGCCTACGGCGCGACCGCTCGTGGGGCGTCGCGGGCTTTGCTAGGTTGACGGCCAGGGAGGTGACCGAGATGGCCGACTACCGCGACTTCGACTTCGACGCCACGCAGCGGCACGCATGGGAGGAGTTCACGCTCCGCCTGGACGAGGTGCTGTCCGTCATGGACGCCACCGCGGATCTGACGATCTCCGCGGCCGGCCCTGACGACATCCCCACCCGCCCGGGCCTCCGCTTCTCGATGGTGCGCCCCGGCAGCATCACGGCGTTCGTGACCGGATCGGACGCGGGCCGCGCGACCGCCGCCGAGGCCGAGCAGCTGCGCGCACTCGGCTGGGAGGAGCCCACCGATGCGGCGCCCCAGTTCCACGCCGAGGCCGATCAGGAGGCGTCGTCGGGCCTGGCGGCGCTCGCGTCCGCCACGCTCACGTCGGTGTTCGGCGTCCTCCACCCCGTGTTCCTGCACCCGGACCAGCTCGCCGAGATCCTCCAGGGCGAGGCGGCCTGGACCCCGCTCACGCCGCGCAAGTTGTCGCGGGAGGAGACCGCCGTCATGCCCGGGTCCCGGCCGGAACTCGACTCGCTCGTCGACGACGAGCTGCGCCGCGTCTTCGGGCACCCGCCGCTGCGCAACGAGGTGGGCGACGTGGCCATCCGGGTCGGCTCCACCATGGTGTTCCTGCGGAGCACCACCGACGCGGCCGAACTCCTGCTCTTCTCCGCCCTCGTCCACGACGTCGAGGGCCGGTCCCGGGCGTGCGAGGTCCTCAACGACCTCAACGTGGAGACCCGCTTCGGCAGGTTCGCGCTCCACCGCGACCGCGTGTTCGTGCAGTTGACCGTGCCGGCGCAACCGTTCGTCCCGGCGCACCTGCACCAGGCACTGGCCCACCTCAGCCAGATCGCGGACGGCATCGACGACGACCTCGCCACCAAGCTCGGCGGCCGCACCACGTTCTGACGCGCGGCGCACCGGCGCCCGCCGGACGGCCCCGAGCACTAGAGTGGGAGACATGACGACCGATCCCCTGCCGGTGAGCTACTTCACGCGACTCGACGCCGAGGAGTGCTGGGCGCTGCTCGCGGAGGGCGACGTGGGCCGCATCGCGTGGCTCGCGCCCGACGGGATCTCGGTCGTCCCGGTCAACTACCACCTGGTCGAGCGGTCCATCGTCTTCCACACCTCGGAGGAGTCCTTCCTCGCCCGCCTCGCGGAGCGCACCGAGGTCGCGTTCCAGGTCGACGAGATCGATCCCGAGACCGCCACGGGCTGGTCCGTGCTGGTACGCGGGGAGAGCGGGCCCGCGGACCGCCAGGTGTCGAGCGTCAGTTGGCTCGACGGCACCGTCGGGCTCGCCATCACGGCCGCCTCCATCGCGGGGCGCGTCGTGTCCGGCCAGAAGAAGTGAATCGAGAGGAGTCCACCATGACCGATCGCACCTCACCCCTGGTGGTCGTCGGCGTCGACGGCAGCGACGACGGCCTGCGCGCCGTCCGCTTCGGAACGGGCACCGTGCTGCGCTACGGCGGTGAACTCCTGCTCGTCAACGCCGTCGACGACACCCTGATGGCCGGCGCCTGGGGCGTCGTCTACGACCCCGAGGTCCTGCAGGCCGCCGGGGTCACCGCCAACGAGCAGGCCAAGGACGTCGCGCTCGGCATGGGACTCACCGAGGACAAGATCCGCACCGAGGTCGTCATGGGGTCGCCCGGCGGTGTGATGTCGCGCCTGAGCGAGGTCGCGGACCTGGTCGTCGTCGGCCGGCGCGCCGCCACCGGGCTCGAGCGCATGTTCGTCGGATCGACGTCGGTGGCCGTCGTGGCCAACGCGTCGTGCCCCGTCGTCGTCATCTCCGCGGCGGCGCACCCGAACCCGGTGGGCGAGAAGGGCCTGGTCGGGGTCGGCCTCACCACCGAGCCCGGCTCCGAGAAGGTGCTGGAGGCCGGCTTCGTCCAGGCCGAGCGGCTCGGCGCGCCGCTCGAGGTCGTGCACGCGATCCAGCCCCCCGTCGGACTGTTCGCGCGCAAGCTGAGTCCGACTCAGCTCGACGAGCAGGTCCGGTTCGCCAAGGGAGGCATCGAGGCACTGGCGGAGAAGCTCGCGCTGCAGCACCCGGGTGTCCGCTACGAGGTCATCGTGGCGGCGGACAGCCCCATCAACGAACTGGTGACCCGCAGCGCCAACTACGACCTGCTCGTGCTCGGGGTGGGCGAGTCGCACCTGCCGGGCTTCGGGCTCGGCGGTCTGCTGCGCGGGCTCATGGCGCACGCCGAGTGCCCGCTCTACATCACTCGATGACGGACGCGCACACCGCGCCGACAGTCGAGGTCGATCCGTCCCTGCCGATCGCGGTGGAGGCGGAGCGCATCGCCGCGCTGATCCGCGACCACCAGGTGGTGGTCGTGGCGGGTGAGACCGGATCGGGAAAGACGACTCAGCTGCCGAAGATCTGCCTGCTCGCAGGCAGGGAGCGCATCGCGCACACCCAGCCGCGGCGCATCGCGGCGCGCACCGTGGCACAGCGGATCGCGGCCGAATGCGGCGTCGAGCTCGGGGACTTCGTGGGCTACCAGGTCAGGTTCACGCGGAAGGTGTCGGCCGAGACCCGCATCAAGGTGATGACCGACGGCATCCTGCTCTCGGAACTCACCCACGACCGGCGCCTCAGCCGCTACGACACGATCATCATCGACGAGGCGCACGAGCGCAGCCTCAACATCGACTTCCTGCTCGGCTACCTCAGGCAGCTGCTGCCGGCGCGCCCGGACCTGCGGGTCATCGTGACGTCGGCGACCATCGACACCGCGCGGTTCTCGGCGCACTTCGACGACGCCCCCGTCGTGGAGGTGTCAGGGCGCACCTACCCGGTGGAGACGCGCTACCGGCCGCTCAACGAGGACGAGGACGAGATCGACGGGATCGTGGGCGCGGTCGAGGAGATCGTCACGGAGTCGGCCACGGGAGACATCCTCGTGTTCCTCAGCGGAGAGCGGGAGATCCGTGACGCCGCGGACGCCGTCGAGAAGCTGGGCACCGGCCTGGAAGTCCTGCCGCTGTTCGCCCGCCTGTCCGCCGCCGACCAGCAGCGCGTGTTCCAACCGCACGGCGGGCGCCGCGTGGTCCTCGCCACCAACGTGGCCGAGACGTCCATCACCGTCCCGGGGATCCGCTACGTCATCGACACGGGGACGGCGCGCATCTCGCGCTACTCAGCCCGCACCAAGGTGCAACGCCTCCCCATCGAGCCGGTCTCCCAGGCGTCGGCCAATCAGCGCGCCGGGCGATGCGGGCGCCTCGGCCCGGGCATCGCGATCCGCCTGTACAGCGAGGAGGACTTCGCGTCGCGTCCCCTGTACTCGGAGCCGGAGATCCTGCGCACCAACCTCGCCACTGTCATCCTGCTGATGGCGCAGGCCGGCCTGGGCGACGTCGAGAACTTCCCCTTCGTCGAAGCCCCGGTGCTGTCGCAGATCAACGACGGCGTGCGCGTCCTCACCGAGCTGGGCGCCCTGCATCCGCGCAAGCGCCACGACCACGTCCGGCTGACTCGCACGGGGCGCATGCTGGCCCGGCTCCCCGTCGACCCTCGCCTCGGCAGGATGCTCGTCGAGGGCTCCCGGCGGCGCACCCTCGGCACGGTGCTGATCCTCGTCGCCGGACTCACCGTGCCCGACGTCCGCGAGCGCCCCGCCGAGTTCCAGGCCCAGGCCGACCAGCTGCACCGCCGATTCTGGTCCGGAGACGACCCCGCGCCCGAGCAGCCCGCTCCCTCCGCGGAGCCGGCCCGACACACGGTGCACACCGGGACCCGGCCCGAGGCGGCCGCCGCGGCCCCGCTTGAGGGCGGCGACTTCGAGGTGCTCCTCAACGTGTGGACCTACCTGCGGCGTCGTCGCCGCGAGCTGTCGGGCAGCGCGTTCCGCCGCATGTGCCGCGCGGAGTACCTCAGCTTCGTCCGCTTCCGGGAGTGGGAGGACCTGGTGTCGCAGTTGAAGGAGGCGGTCCGCGAACTCGACCTCGACACCTCCGGGTCGGGCCCCATGTCTGAGGTCCTCACCTGTCTGCTGACCGGACTGCTGTCGAACGTGGGGTTGGCCGAGGTGGACAAGAGCAAGCCCGCGCCCGGCAAGAGACGCCCGCTGACGATGTATCTGGGCGCGCGCGGGGCGAGGTTCGCGATCCAGCCCGGCTCGTCCCTGGCCCGGCGCACGCCGCCGCTGGTGATGGCCTTCGAGCTCGTGGAGACCTCGCAGCTGTGGGCGCGGACCGTCGCGGAGGTGCGCCCCGAGTGGATCGAGGCCGTGGGGGGTCACGTCCTCACACGGACGGTCTCCGAGCCGCGGTGGTCGCAGCGGACCGCCACGGTGATCGCCAGCGAACGCCTCACCCTCTTCGGGGTGCCCATCGTCGCCGGCCGCCGCACCAACTACGCGACCGACCACCCGGCCGAGGCCCGCGAGATCTTCCTGCGCTCCGCGCTCGTGGAGGGGGCGTGGGAGACCCGCAACAAGCTGGTCACCGCCAACCGTGCCGTGCTGGACGAGGCGACGACCCTGACCGACCGGATGCGTCGGCCCGACCTGCTCATCTCCGACGAGGCACTGTTCGAGTTCTACGACTCCAGGGTGCCCGGCGACGTCGTCTCCGGCGCCACGTTCGACCGCTGGCTGCGCGGGCTCCCGCCGGCACAGTGGCCGCGGCTCCCGCTGGACGACGCCGTCGTCGACGCGGGCGCGCTGCGCCCCGACGACTACCCCGACCATTGGCTGGTCGGGCAGCACCGGCTGCCGATCCGCTACGTCTTCGACCCGGGCGCGGGCGGCGACGGCGTGACGGTCACCGTCCGGCTGGAGGTCCTCAACCAGCTCGACGGCGCGCCGTTCAGCTGGCAGGTACCCGGGCTGCGGCGCGAGCTCATCACTGAGCTGATCCGCACCCTGCCCAAGGCGCAACGGACCAGCTTCGTGCCCGCACCCGATTACGCCCGCCGCGCGCTCGACCACATGGCGGAGCGCGGGCTCGTGGGCCGCGGTTCCCTGAGCGAGGCTCTCGCCTCGACGTTGACCGCCCTCACCGGCACCGTCGTCGCGCCCGACGACTTCCGCCCCGACGCGCTGAGCAGCCATCTCCGGCCGACGTTCGTCGTCACCGACAACGGACGGGAGGTGGCGCGCGGGGCCGACCTCGACGCCCTCGTGGAGCGCCTCGCCCCGCGCGTGGCCGCGAAGCTGACCAGGTCGGCGGGCGACCTCGCCCGCACCGGTCAACGGAGCTGGACCTTCGGCGCCGTGCCCCGGCGCATCACGGTCGCCGCGGGCGTGATCGGCTACCCGGCGCTCGTCGACGAGGGGGCCACGGTCGGGCTGCGGGTCCTGGACGCGCCGGCCACCGCCGACCGCTCCCACGGGCTGGGGGTGCGACGGCTCCTGACGCTCACGAACCCGGACCCGGTCAAGTGGGTCGTGGGGCACCTCGGCCGCGACGAGAAACTCGCGCTCGCCAACTCGCCCTACCCCAGCGTCCCGGAGCTCCTCGCGGACGCGTGGCTGAAGGCCGGCGAGCAGCTCGCCGCGGAGCAGGGCCCCGTCGTCGAGGTCCGCGACGAGGAGGCCTACGCCCGCGTCGCCCTGGCCGTGCGGCAGGAGTGCCCGGGCCGCACCCGTCAGGTCGTGGCGACCGTCGCGCAGGCCCTGACGTCGCTGACGCGGGCCCGGCTGCTGCTGGGGTCGATGGCCGAGGCGGATCCGGTGCGCCGTGACGTCACGACCCAGCTCGACAACCTGTTCTTCCCCCGCTTCATCTCCGCCACCCCGGACCCCTGGTTCGGCCACCTGCCGCGGTACGCGCAGGGCGCCGTCGCGCGCATCGAGGCGGCCCTGGCCAATCCGGCGCGCGACGCCCGGCTCCGGGCTGAGGTGGACGAGATGGAGGACCTGTACGCGGACCTGACCGCCGCCCAGCCGGCGGGGCCGCTGTCGGCGCCGGTGGAGGAGATCGCGTTCCTCATCGAGGAGCTGCGCATCAGCCTGTTCGCGCAGCAGCTGCGCACCGCGGTCCCCATCTCGGCCAAGCGCATCCGGCAGGCGATCCGGCACGCCTCCTGAGGTGGCAGGATGGGCGGGTGCCGAAGGACGTTGCCGAGCTGACCGCCCTGTTCGACCTGCAGACCACCGGGGAGAACCGGTTCCGCGGGCCGCATCCCAACACGCTGCTGCAAAGGCTGTTCGGGGGCCAGGTGCTGGGGCAGACGCTCGTCGCGGCCGCTCGGACGGTGCCCGACGAGCGGCTCGTGCACTCCCTCAACGCGTACTTCCTGCGGCCGGGCGCCATCGACCGGCCACTCGACTTCGAGGTCGAGGTCATGCGCGACGGCAACACGTTCAGCAACCGCCGCGTCATCACCCGCCAAGGTGACACCGTCATCTTCCAGATGACCGCGTCGTTCCAGGAGCCGGAGGACGGGCTCGACCACTCGGCCGCGCAGCCGACCGACGTCGCGGTGCCCGAGTCGTGTCCCTCGCTGCACGAGGTGCTGGAGCGCCGGTTCGGGGCCAGCGTCCGGCTGGTGTCGGAATGGGACGCCCTCGACGTGCGGCTCGCGGCGCGCCCCGACCTGGTCGAGGGCGGCGGCAACATGAAGGCCTGGGTGCGCACGCGCGAGCCCATGCCCGACGACCCGCTGCTCCACTCCGCGGTGCTGGCCTACCTGTCCGACATCACGCTCCTCAGCGTGTCGACGGTGCCCCACGAGGTGGAGTTCCTGTCCCCGGCGATGCAGGCAGCCTCCATCGACCACGCGATGTGGTTCCATCGGCCGGTGCGGGTCGACGAGTGGCTGCTCTACGACATGACGTCGCCGTCGGCGTCGCACGCGCGCGGCTTCGCCATGGGACGGCTGTTCCAGGGCGGCAAGGCGGTGGCGTCGTGCGCGCAGGAGGGCCTCATCCGGGTCCTGGGCTGACATGGCAGCGGCCCCCTCCCCGGGGGTGGGGGAGAGGGCCGCTGGTTCGTGGGCCGGGCGTCAGGCGGCGAGGCCCTGGCTGGCGCGCAGCGTGGCGAGCGCCTGTCGTTCGATCTGGCGCACGCGCTCGGCGGTGATGCCCCAGTGCACGCCGATGTCGGCGAGCTTGGCCTGCCGGCCGTCGACGAGGCCGTAGCGACGCCGGACGACATCCTGCGAGCGCTCATCGAGCTCCGACAGCATGCCCTCGAGGCGGGCGCGCTCCTCGGCGTCCAGGACCATCTCGTCCGGCCCGGGTGCCGTCTCACGCGCGATCAGATCGCCCAGGGCGGTGTCGCCGTCGGCCTCGACGGGCGCGTCGAGAGAGACGTGGTCGCGGGAGTAGCGCAGCAGGTCCACGATCCGGTGCTCCTCGAGCCCCAGCTCGTCCGCGATCTCCGCCAGCTCGGGTTCACGCCCCAGCTGCCGCTCGAGGTTCCGGCGCACCGCCGAGACCTGGTTGACCTGCTCGGCGACGTGCACCGGGAGGCGCACGATCCGGCCCTGCTGCGCGATGCCGCGGGAGATCGCCTGACGCACCCACCACGTGGCGTAGGTCGAGAACTTGAAGCCCTTGGTGTAGTCGAACTTCTCCACTGCCCGGATCAGGCCGGTGTTGCCCTCCTGCACCAGGTCGAGCAGCGGCATCTGGGAGCGCCCGTACTTCCGCGCCACCGACACGACGAGCCGCAGGTTGGCCTGGACGAAGCGCTGCATGGCCTGCTCGCCCACCGCGGCGATCTCCCGCAACTCGTCCTCCGACGCGTCCGTGTCGCTCTGCGCCGCCCCGGACAGAATCTGCTGCGCGTAGAGGCCCGCCTCGATCTGCCGGGCCAGGTCGACCTCGTCGACCGCCGACAACAGCGGGGTCTTCGCGATGGCGTCCAGGTAGAGCCCCACCGCGTCCTTGCCGTCGATACCGTCAGTGCTGCGAGTGCGTACAGTCGTGATCATCAGTGCAGACCTTCCTCATGAAGTCGTCACCCACAACAACGCACGGGACGCCGCCGGGGTTCCCACATGCGCTGATCGATTCGTGAAATCATCCCGGGGTCGTACGCCGGGACCCGCAGACCCCGACCGCGGTCAGGGTCTACCCCGAGGGCCGTTTGAGTGGGTTGACGCGCCGTGCAAGAATGGACGGCGCGTCACCCTTGACTAAGGCGGGGCGACGCACGCGCTGAAATCGTTGCCGCCGAGAGGACCACCGTGACCCAGGACGCTGAAGGAACGGGCAGACCCACCCGCAGCCGCCGGCCCGCCGCCACCGGAAAGCCGGCGGCGAAGGCCACGACAACGGCCGCGGCGAAGGCCCCGGCCGCGCCCCGGGCATCGAGGGGCCGCGGCAAGGCGGCCAAGGCGGATGTCCCGACCATCGCGGATGCGACCACCGGGGAGGTGGAGGTGCAGTTCGAACGTGACGGTGAGGACGTGGTCCTCACGGTGGGCGGCAAGAAAAGGTCCCTGGACGAGGTGGACGACGCCCAGTTCGACGAGGCCAGCGCCGCCCCGCTCGCGAAGGAACTCGTCGAGGAAGAGGGCTTCGCGCTCTCGGACTCCGACGACGCCGACGAGCCCGAACAGCAGGTCGTCTCCGCCGGTGCCACCGCGGACCCCGTCAAGGACTACCTCAAGCAGATCGGCAAGGTCGCCCTGCTCAACGCCGTCGAGGAGGTCGAGCTCGCGAAGCGCATCGAGGCGGGCCTGTTCGCGGAAGAGCGGCTGAACTCTGTCGATGAGCCGGTGTCGCCCGAGGACCTTGAGGACCTCGAGTGGATCGCCGAGGACGGTCGCCGCGCGAAGAACCACCTGCTCGAGGCGAACCTGCGCCTCGTGGTGTCGCTCGCCAAGCGCTACACGGGGCGCGGCATGCTGTTCCTCGACCTCATCCAGGAGGGCAACCTGGGCCTCATCCGCGCGGTGGAGAAGTTCGACTACACCAAGGGCTACAAGTTCTCCACCTACGCGACGTGGTGGATCAAGCAGGCCATCACCCGCGCCATGGCGGACCAGGCGCGCACCATCCGCATCCCCGTGCACATGGTCGAGGTCATCAACAAGCTCGCCCGGGTCCAGCGCCAGATGCTGCAGGACCTCGGCCGGGAACCTACCCCCGAGGAGCTGGCGGTCGAGCTCGACATGACGCCGGAGAAGGTCGTCGAGGTCCAGAAGTACGGCCGCGAACCCATCTCGCTGCACACCCCGCTGGGTGAGGACGGTGACTCCGAGTTCGGCGACCTGATCGAGGACTCCGAGGCCGTCGTGCCCGCGGACGCCGTGAACTTCACGCTCCTGCAGGAGCAGCTCAACGACGTCCTCGACACGCTGAGCGAGCGCGAGGCCGGGGTGGTGAGCATGAGGTTCGGGCTCACCGACGGCCAGCCGAAGACCCTCGACGAGATCGGGAAGGTCTACGGCGTCACCCGCGAGCGGATCCGGCAGATCGAGTCCAAGACGATGTCGAAGCTGCGCCACCCGTCGCGCTCGCAGGTGCTGCGCGACTACCTCGACTGAGCCCCTCCGCGGGCTGAGCCCGCCCGGAGGGTCAGCGTCCCCGGGCGATCCGGACGAAGTTCGTCATCATGAGATGCACCTCGTCCGAGATGGTCGAGGTCTCGGCGAACGCGACCAGCTTCTCGGTGTCCGCGGGATCGAAGTACCCGGCGTCGCGGTAGATGCGGATCCGCGCCGCCAGCCCCGCCGAGTCGAGCTCGGGGTGGAACTGCGTGGCGTAGACGTTGCGGCCCAGCCGGAACGCCTGAATGGGACACGCCACACCCGTCGCGAGGACGGTCGCGCCGGCGGCCGGGACGCGGCACCCCTCCTTGTGTGCCGTGAAGGCCCTGAACCGGTCCGGGATGCCGTCGAAGAGCGGGTCGGCGCGGCCCTCGTCCGTCAGCGTCGACGTGACGACGCCCACGTCCTCCCCGACGCTGCGGTCGACGACGCCGCCGAAGTGCGCGGTGAGGGCGCCGACGCCGTAACACAGTCCCAGGAACGGCAGGTCGCGGGCCACCACGACGTCGAGGACGCGGGCGATGTCGGCCTCGGCGCGCAGCTGCACGGCCGACTTGTCGGTGTCGCTGGCGTTGAACGGACCGCCGCCCAGGAACACCCCCGCGTACTGCGTCGGGTCCAGCGATGGCACAGCGGCGGCCTCCACGCGGATCTGCACGAGCTCGTCGGGCCGCAGCCCGGCCAGCCGCACGATCGCCTCGCGCTCACCCTCGGCGGCGTCGTCCTCCGGGCGCGTGCTGAGCAGCAGGAAGGGTCTCACTGCCCCTCCCTGAAGGTGGGGGTCCCCGCCCGCAGCTCGTCGACGACGGCGCGCGTCACGGCGTGCGTGTCGCCGTCGTGCGCCGCCGCGACCCGGCGTTGACGCAGGTAGCTGGGACCGCCGCGGACGAGGCGGCCGACGTCGGCGAGGTTCTCCGCACAGCCCAGCTGCTCGGCGATGGGGGTGAGCTCCTCGACCCAGCGGAGGATGCCGTCGCTGACGTGGATGAGGTACTCGTCCTTGCGGTGCGTGATGACATCGGCCGACAAGCCGTAGCGGGCGGCACGCCACTTGTTCTCCCGCATGAACCAGAACGGGAGCTGGTGGATGGGTTCGCCGGAGGCGAGGGCTCGCGACATGCGCTCGACCAGGCACTGGTTGAACGCCGTCAGGGCCCCGATCTCCATGAGCGTCGGCACCGAGTCCATGCATCGGTTCTCGACGGTGCCCCACGTCGAGGGGCGCACGTCCCAGCGGATCTCCGACGGGTTCTGGATCAGCCCCACCCCTTCGAGTTGCGACGCGAAGCGCTCCAGCTCCGCCCAGTCGGCCATGTGATACGGCAGGCCGTTGGTCGGCAGCTGCTGGAAGATCATCGTGCGCTGCGAGGCGAAGCGGGTGTCCTCGCCGATCCAGAACGGCGAGGAGGCCGACAGCGCGATGAAGTAGGGCGCGAAGCGGGCCAGGCCGTAGACGATGGGCAGGGCCTTGTCGCGGTGGTCGATGCCGGTGTGGATGTGCAGGCCGTTGATCGCCATCTGCTTGCCCCACCAGCCGTTGCGCTCCGTGACCCGACGGTACTGGGCCTTGTCGCCCGGCTTCTGGAGCGTCGGATCCCCGAAGGGATGGGTCCCGGCGCCCAGCAGGGTGAGCCCCCTGGGTTCCAGCAGCGACAGCGCCTGCTCGAGGTGGCGCCGCATCTCCGCCACCGCCGAGGGCACGGTGCGGTGCACGCCCGTGACCAGTTCGATCATGCTCGTCAGGTACTCGCCGCGGATGGGGCCGTCCACCGGGTCGGCCACCCGGCTGAGGATGACGTCGGCGGCCGGGACCTGTTCCAGCGTGTGCTGGTCGACCACGGCGAGTTCCCACTCGATCCCGATGGTCGACTGCTCGGACGTCCCGAATCTGATCCGCATGCACCCTCCTCCACGGCCCCGGCGATGCGCGGCACGTTCAGTCTGACACGCGACGCCACACCGTGGGCGCAGGTCCAGACCGGTGCGTGAGGGGCATTAGGCTGGGCCTCCCAGGAAGAGAGGTGCTCCCATGTCGCTGTTCGATCGCGTCGAACTCGCCCCCGCCGATCCGATCCTCGGTCTCACTGAGGCCTTCGTCGCCGACCCGCGGCCCGAGAAGGTGAACCTGGGCGTCGGGGTCTACCTCGACGAGAACGGGAAGCTGCCTCTGCTCGACTGCGTGCGCGACGCGGAGTCGCGGCTGGCCGCGGACCCGAAGCCCAAGGGGTACCTCGGCATCGACGGCTCGCCCGCCTACCGCGACGCCGTCCGCTCGTTGGTGTTCGGCGACGGCGCCGACGTCCTCGCAGACGGCCGCGTCGCCACGGTCCAGACGCTGGGCGGCACCGGCGCCCTCAAGGTCGGGGCGGATCTGCTGCGCCAGATCAACCCGTCGGCCACCGTGCTGATCTCCAACCCCAGCTGGGAGAACCACCGCGCCCTGTTCACCCGAGCGGGGTTCCGCGTGGACAGCTACCGCTACTACGAGCCGGCGCTGCACGGCATCGACATCGACGGCATGCTGGCGGATCTACGCAGCGCGGACGCCGGCACGGTCGTCGTGCTGCACGCCTGCTGCCACAACCCCACCGGCTACGACCTGACCCCCGAGCAGTGGGACCAGGTCATCGAGACCGTCCGGGACCGCGAGCTCATGCCGTTCCTCGACATGGCCTACCAGGGCTTCGGGTTCGGCATCGAGGAGGACGGCGCCGTCGTGGCGCGGTTCATCGAGTCCGGGCTCGAGTTCTTCCTGTCCACCTCGTTCTCGAAGTCGTTCAGCCTCTACGGCGAGCGCGTCGGCTCCCTGTCGGTCGTGTCCGAGTCGGCCGACGCCGCCCGGCGGGTCCTGTCCCAACTCAAGATCTGCATCCGCACCAACTACTCCAACCCGCCGACCCACGGCGCCGCGCTCGTGACCGCTGTCCTGACGGACGGCGCGCTCCGCCGCGGCTGGGAACAGGAGCTCGCCGCGATGCGCGACCGCATCAAGCAGCTGCGGCGCGGGCTCGTGGGCGCGCTCGAGGCCCGCGGGGTCACGGACATGGGCTTCATCGCCGGGCAGCTCGGGATGTTCAGCTACTCGGGGCTGACGAAGCAGCAGATGATCGCACTGCGCACGGACTACGGCATCTACGGCACCGACGCGGGCCGCATGTGCGTGGCCGCGCTCAACACCGGGAACCTCGGCTATGTCGCCGACGCCATCGCGGCGGTCCGCTCCGGCTCCTGAGTTCAGTGGCGGGCCAGCCCGCTGGCCCGCCTGACCGGGGTCGCGATGGCCTCGTCGAGCCGGTCCGCCGAGCCGTAGAGACGCACGCGCCCGCGGGCCCGCGTCACGGCGGTGTAGAGCAGCTCGCGCGTGAGCAGCGCCGAACCCGATGGCGGCAGCACGACGGAGACGGTGTCGAACTGGCTGCCCTGCGACTTGTGGATCGTCATGGCGTGCAGGTCCGCCGCGTCGTCCAGCAACGACGGGGCCACCGACAGGGGCCCGTCCGGCCGGTCGATGACCGCCACGTGCTCACCCCCGACGTCGATGACCACGGCGGTGTCGCCGTTGTGGTACAGCTCGGTGTTGCGCTGCAGCAGCAGCGGCTGGCCGGCGTAGGACCTGGTCTCGAACCCGTAGTCGGGCAGCTGTGTGGCGAGCCAGCTGCGCGCGGCTCGCGCCCAGTGGCCCACGCCGAAGGGTCCGTCGCGGTGCCCGCACAGGATGCGGTGCCCGGCCAACGCGTCGAGCGCGCCGACGGTGTCGCCGGCCGTGGCCGCGGCGACCACCCGCCCGGCCGCCGCCAGGACGTCCTCGCGCACGGAGGGCAGGGACACCGGGTCCGCCGAACCGTCGAAGTCGACGAGCTCGACGCTGGATCCGGAGGCGAGCACCTCGCGGGCGGCGGCGGCGTCGCCGGCGAGGATCGCGTCGGCGAGGGCGTTGATCTCGGCGTTCGAGCGGAAGTTCGTGGTCAGCCGGGCGATGTGGCCGCCGGGAGCGGTGACGAGGCCACCGGCGCGCTCGATGTCGGCCAGGACGGCGCCGGCCTCGACCGAGCGGAGTTGATGCGGGTCGCCGAGGAGGACGAGCCGCGTCTCGGGCGCCAGCGCCGCCATCAGCTGGCCCATCATCTCCAGCGACACCATCGAGGTCTCGTCGACTACCACCACGTCAAAGGGCAGCGGGTTGCCCGGGCCGTACTCCACGTGGGGGGACCGGGGCCGTGCGCCGAGAAGCCGATGCAGCGTCCCGCCCCACAGGTGGGGACTGCCCGGTAGGCGGGCGGCCACGGCCGACTGCAGGCGGGCGGCGGCCTTGCCGGTGGGCGCCGCGAGGGCGATGCGGGGCTCCGCCGGCGCCAGCGACGCCAGGATGCGCGCGACGATGCTCGTCTTGCCGGTGCCCGGACCCCCCGTGATGACGGTCGTGGGGTGCCGGAGGGCGGCGGCGACCGCAGCCTCCTGACGGGCGTCCGTGTGCTCGCCGACGGCGAGCGGCGCGGCCTCGGTGACCTCGAGCGGGGACAGTGCGCTGCGGAGCCGCAGCGCCCGGGCGAGTCGGCGTTCCTGCCGCCAGTACCGGTCGAGGTACAGCAGGGTGTCGTGCAGCCGGAAGGGGCGGGCCTCTGACTCGGGTGCGGCGACGGCGGGGGAGGCGGCGATGCGGGTGAGCCACTCGTCCGGATCGGGCCAGGCGAGGGCCGCCTGGTCGGTGTCGGCGCCGTCGAGGTCGGCCTCCGGGAGCAGGTCCAGGTGGGCTGTCCGGACGTCGAGGCAGACCGAGCCGAGCCGCAGTTCCCGCGCCGCCAGCGCGAAGGCCAACTGCACGTCGGGGTCGGGCTCGCCGGCCAGCGCGGCGAGGCGCCGGGCCAGGTGGAAGTCGATGGGGCGCAGCATGCCCGCCGCGCAGAAGTCGCGCAGGACGCCGTCGGCGGCGATCGGGATCTCAGGCACGGCGGCCTCCCAACAACTCGGACGCGGCGACGACGAGCGCCGCGGGTGGATGCCACGCCATGACGCCGCAGCTGGCGCCGTCGACGACCGGCGCCTCCGGCCCCGCCATCCCGCGCACGAAGAGATAGCCGACACCGCCGAGGTGCGTCGCGGGCTCGTAGGCGGGCAGCCGCCGGGCCAGATAGCGGTGGAGCGCGACGCAGTACAGGATGGCCTGCAGCGGATAGTGGGCCTGCATCATGGCCTCGGCCATGGCGGGCGCCACGTAGTGGCCCAGGATCAGGTCCGCCCCCGGACCCGGGGCGAGCCGGTTGGTCTTGTAGTCCACGACAAGGAACCGGCCGTCGTCCAGGCGCAGGACGGCGTCGATGGATCCGGTGAGGAACCCGTTGAGCACAGAGTCGGCGGCCTCCGAGGAGCGCAGCCGGTGCGGATACCCGGCCAGGGGATCGGCGGCCGGCAGATGGGCGGCCATCAGCTCGGCGAGGTCCCCGACCGTCGCGGGGGTTCCGTCGTCGGCCAACGGGAGGTCGAAGTCCAGCTCCGGGAGCCGGCGCGTCGTGGGCAGGTCGGTGAGCGCGGCGGAGGTCAGCGGCAGCAGCGGGGTGCGGGCGACGGCGATCAGGGCGTCGGCCAGGGTCTCGTGGAGATCCGGGTGCAGGGCGTGCTCGGGGCCGAGCTCGGCCGTGACCGCCCGAGCCGATGCCTCGAGCGTGCCGGGCTCCCACGCCAGCCGCTCGAGCGCCTCGTGGACGAGCGTCCCGAAAGCCGCCCCGGCCGGGAGCCCCGCCATGGGCGAGAGGGCCGACAGGGCGGCGTCGACGGGGGCGGGCGCCGCGACGTCCACGGTCGCCGACTCGTCGGCCAGGACGTGTGCCGGCGCCTGCTCGTGCAGCGCCTGCGTGAGGCCAGAGTAGGACGTGCGTCGCCATGTCGTGTCGATGCTGCGGCGCCAGCGACCGAGCGACAGCTCGGGCCGGGGGGTCGCGTCGGGCGCGGGCGACGACGGGGCCGACAGGCCCATGCCCATGCGCAACACCGCGGACGGCATCGCGCCGCCCAACGCCGCGCGGCGCTTCTCCCACGCGCGCACCAGCGTGGCCATGGGGTCCGGCCGCCCGCCCGCCCCGCCCGCCACGTGCCAGGCGACGCACAGGTGCTGCGCCCGGGTGAGGGCGACGTACAGGACCCGCAGCTCCTCGGCGAGGGTCTGATCGTCGAGGTCGCGTGCGAGCTGCTCGCCGTTCGTCGGCGAGGGGCCGACGTAGAGGTGGCGACGGCCCTCGTGCACGAGCGTGAACGGCCGGCTCCGCACCGCCTTGACGCCGTCGGTCTCCGGCACCAGCACGATCGGGAACTCCAGGCCCTTCGCCGCGTGGATCGTCATGACCCGCACCGCGTCCTCGTCGGTGGCGACCCTGATGGCGTCGCCGGACTCCTCGTCGGAGGCGCGCCGCTCGATGAGCGCGAGCAGCCCGCTCACGGTTCGCTCGCCGCTCGCGTCGAGTAGCTCCGCCACGTGCAGCAGGTCCGCGAGTTCGCGCTCGCCGTCCCGCTCGGCGAGGAGCCGTTCGTCGAGTCGCTCGACCGCGCGCAGGTGGGTGACCACCCGCGCGATGCCGCCATCGGCGAAGCGCTGGGCCAGTGTCCGCACCAGCGACGAGACCCGCGCCGGCTCAGGGCCGGCGGGGTCCAGGAGCGTGCCGAGGTCCGACCCGATCAGCGCGGTGAGCGCGGCCAGCCGGATGGTGGCCTGCATGGGGTCCGCCATCGCGGACAGCAGGGCCGTCCAGTCGCGCGCCGCCGGCTGGGTCCAGACGGACTGGGATCCGGTGAGGACCGCGGGGATCCCTGCCCGGTCGAGGTCGGCGCGCAGTTGCCGCGCGCGGACGCCGCGGCGGACGAGGATGGCGATGTCGCTGTAGCGGACCGCCGGGTCCGCACGGTGTGTGAAGGACGCGCGACCGACCAGGCTGCGCACCATGGCCATGAGGTCTGAGTCGATGGCTGCGGCCGGTGCGCAGTGCTGCAGCTCCTGGCGCGTGGTGGTGCGCAGCCAGAGCCGCTCGGCGGGCGGAACGACGAGCCGCGGCTCGGGATGGGCCGCGCCGACGGGGGACACGGTGACGCTGTCGTCGCCCAGCCCGAGCTCGGCGAAGAGCTCGACGACGCCGTCGACCAGCGGCTTGTCGGTGCGGCGATTGACGGCGAGCGTGTGGACGTCCGCCGTGGCCTTGGCGTCGAGGTAGCTGTGCAGGTCCGCGCCGCGGAACGCGTAGATGGACTGCTTGGGGTCCCCGATGAGGATCGTCGGGCGGTCCGGCCCGAGGAACGCCCGCTCCATGATGGCCCACTGGTCCGGATCCGTGTCCTGGAACTCGTCGATGAGGACGGTCCGGAAGCGGCGCTGCAGGGCGTCCCGCACCGCCTCGCCCGTCGTCGGGGTCTGGAGGATGCGCAGGAGGCGGGAGATGACGTCGTTGTAGGTGCAGATGCCCTCCGCGCCCTTGCGGTCGGCATACAACTCGCGCACCTGCCGGGCGAACTCGTGGTGCGGCCCCGACGGCGGGAGCAGGTCGAGCGTCGAGAGCGCGGCCTCCACCCCGATGCGCAGCGCGGCGCGCGGCGCGATGGGCGGCTGCCCATCCATGCGGTGCAGCTTGAGGTAGGTGTCGGCGGTGCATTGATGGGCCAGGTCGACGGGGTCCGCCCCGACGACCTCAGCCGGGTCCCAGTCGCCTAGGATGCCGAGCTCGTGGAGCATCGACTGGCAGAACGAGTGGGTCGTGAGGATGGTCACCTCGTTGAACCGGGCGACGGCCTCGGCCAGCCGTGCGCGGTGCAGGTCCGCGTGGCCGCCGGCGAGGTGGGCGGCCACCCGGTCCTCGGGGTCTGGCAGTGGCTGGCCGGCCAACGCGGCGTCAAGGGCAGTCACGGTCCTGGTCAGGCGTTCGAAGACCCGGGAGCGCAACTCTCCGGTGGCGTGCCGGCCGAAGGTGATCAGGAGGAGGTCGCGGACGTCGAGTCCGTCCTCCGCGAGGTAGCGGGCGGCCAGCGCTGCGATGGCGTAGGTCTTGCCGGTCCCGGCGCTCGCCTCCAGGAGGGTGGTGGCGCGCGGAAGGGGGCCGGTCAGGTCGAAGGAGGTCATGCGCCGCTCCTCACCAGTGGTGCGTAGAGCGCCAGGGCCCAGGCGGCGAAGGCCGACGCCTCGGCCGTCTGCGGGTCCTCCGGCAGCGGCGGGTCGAGGAACAGCTCCGATACGTCGGCCTCGTAGAACAGGCGCCAGCTGCGGGCGGGCCACGGCCACTTCGACCGGTAGTCCTGGAACGGGCCCGACCAGTGAGCCTGCTCGAAGCCGCCGCGGTGCATCTCCCGCGCGTACTGGATCGCCGGCGCGGCGGGCACCGGCAGCAGCCGGTGCTGCCCCAGCGAGAACGCCCTGACCACGGACGTGAGGCTGGTCATCGCCTCCTCCGGTGGGATGTCGCGGATCTGGTGCACGCGCGGGACCAGGCGTCCGAAGTCGTTGAGGAGCCGGTGCAGGCGGGCCGGAGCCGGCATGCCCGCAGCCGCGAGAGCGACGGCCTCCAGCCACGGCCGGATCACCTGCTCGTCACCGCTGCTGGCGGTGACGGTGACGGCGGCACCGCCGCGCGTGCGCACCTGATCCGTGACCCGGACGACCCCGCCCGAGACCGGGACCTGCACGTCGAGGCGGTGCTCGGCAAGCTCAGCGTGCCAGTCTGCCTCCGCTCGGGACCAGAGCGCCTCAGCCTCCTCGTGGGCCCGTTCGAACGCCAGCCTCCCGATCTCCAGGGGCGGGTGCACCTCGCGCTGCCGGAGCGCCTCGGCCACGCGGCTACCCGATTCGCCCGACTTCCACGCCTCGAGCAGGTCGTTGAGGATGGACCACCGCTCCAGCCCTCGCGGCTCGAGCGGGATGTCGTCGGTGAGCTCGGGAGCCTCCCGGAGCGTCACGCCGGCCGCGGTCTGGAGGAATCCCCTGGCGGGGTCCGCGAGGAAGCGGGACAGCTGGGCGATGGTCACCTGCGCCGGGGGCGGTCCGACCGGACGGGTGCGGGCCTGCTGCCGCCGCCGCGCGTGGCGGGAGGGCTGCTGCTGCGGCCGGGAGCGCCGGGCGAGAGCGCCGGCGCGGGCGGCGGCGTCGAACCCGGGGCGCTCCAGGAAGTTGCCCTCCGAGGTGGCGGTGGGCGGATGCGCGACCGGCGCCGGGTCGACGCCCAGCTCTTCCAGCAGCCAGCTGACGGCGACGGGCAGCGCGGCCCGGTCGTTCGTGCGCTCCGAACGTGCCTGCCGCACGATGACGAGCCGCTCCGCGGCGCGGGCGTGGTCCAGCAGCTGGCGGCGGCGCCGCTCCCGGGGATCCGGGGTGGCGGCGCCCAGGTCCACGCAGTCGGCGGGCGCGCCCATTCGCCCCGGCACCACGTCGTCGGTCACCCCGAGCAGCGCCACGACGCGGAACTCCACGTGCGGCAACTCCCCGAGGGGCAGGACCAGCAGCGAGCCGTTCCCGGCGGCCGGGCGCCGTCGGTAGCCGGAGGCCAGGTCCGCGAGCAGGAGCGAGAACTCGTGCCGTGTCAGCGTGGTCTCATCCCCCGCATGGTCGTGCTCCAGGCGGGTGAGCACGCGGGCCGCCGCGGTCAGCTGCCACTCGTCCGCGCGGGGGAGGGCCACCAGCGAGTCGATCGCCGCGCGGCAGGTGGCAACCCACCGGGACACGGTGGCGGGATCCGCCGAGTCTGCGATGAGGCGCCGCAGCCGCGACACGACCTCGCACAGCGACCCCACCGTGTCCATGTCCGTGGTCGAGACCACGTCGGCGCCGCTGAGCCCGAGCCCGGCCGACTCGTCGGGGGCCACGGCCAAGCCGATGAGCAGGCGGTCCAGGCCACGCAGCCAGGTGTTCTGGACCACGTCGCCCAGGCCGAACTGGGCCCGGTGCGCGGCGTCCATGCCCCAGCGGACCCCGGACCCGTCGACCAGCTCGACCAGGGCCGCCCGATCGGTGAAGCGCCAGCGGTGGGCGATCGCGGGCCGCAGCAGCAGCTCCACCAGGGAACTGGCCGTCGCGCGCGTTGAGCCCAGCCGCAGCAGGTCCACCAGGACCAGCACGAGGGGATTGGGTGGAGTGGCGCCCACGGGCTGGACCCGCAGCCCGCGCCCAGGGTGGGCCTCGCCCGCCGGCACCGGCGCGAAGGCCGCGTCCAGCAGCGGCGCGTACCGCTCCATCTGCGGGCAGACGACGGCCACCTCCCGCGGCTCCAGCGTGGGGTCCTCGGCGAACAAGCGGGTCAGCTCGTCGCGTAGCACCTCCACCTGGCGGGCCTCCCCGTGCGAGTCGTGCACGTCGACGGCGGGCACCAGGGGCTCCACCGCCGGAGCGTCCTCGACCTCCGAGGCGATGCCCTCGGCCCACGCGGCTCCCGGCGAGCCGCTGCGGTGGAGCAGGACGAGGGTCCCGTCCTCCCCGAGCGCGGAGACCACCCGAGCCTCCTGCGTGGTGAGCCAGTCGACCCCGACGAGGACGGTGGGAGTGGTGTCGGACCGGGCGGCGTCAGCGACGGCGGCCTGGACATCGAGCGGATCCAACTCCAGGCGTTCGACGGCGGCGCGCAGCAGCGCGGGCTGCCAGGCCGCCGTCTCGGGCAGCGCCTCGCCGCCCAGGCCGGCGTCTGAGCCCCCCAGCCAGGCCTCGACGAGGTCCGGCGCGTGGTCCGCGTAGGTGCGCAGCAGGCGGGCGAGCCTGACGGCCGTGGCTCGACGGCGCCCCGGGCGCCCCGCGCCGGCACCGAGCGCGGCGTGGAGCAGCGGATGGCCCGCGGCCACCTCCTCCAGCGCCGACTGCACGGCGAGGTCCAGCGGGGTGCCCAGCCACCGCGCGCGATCCCTGGCGACCCCGGCAGCCTCGGCGAGGTGGCGCAGCAGATCCCGCGGCGTAACGTACGCGATCCCGGCCGACACCCCCATCCGGGCCGCCACCTCCTGACCGACCACGCGGCCGGTCTCGTGTGTCGCCACCAGGACCCGGGCGGCGTCGAACGGGCCCAGGTCCAGGGTCTCGAGCGTCTCCGCGAGGCGGTCCATGAGCGCGCCCCAGCGCCCGGCCCGTACCGCCGTCACCGCCATGAGCGTCCCCCTGTCCACATCGTCGATCACCTTAGCCGCCACCACCGACAGAACCGACCGCCCCGGTCTCGACGTGCGACCTGTCGGTGGGCCCGGCAACAATGGGGGGATGGACGACCCCATCCTCGACGCCCTCGACCCGGAACAACGCCGGGTCGCCACCTTGTTGGAGGCCCCCGTGGTCGTCCTGGCCGGTGCCGGAACCGGCAAGACCCGCGCGATCACGCACCGCATCGCGCACGCGGTGCGCGAGGGCGTCTATCAGCCGGGGGCCACCCTCGCCGTGACCTTCACCACGCGCGCGGCGGGGGAGATGCGGTCGCGGTTGGCGGGGCTCGGGGTCCGCGGCGCCCAGGCCCGCACCATCCACGCGGCCGCGCTCAGGCAGTGCCAGTTCTTCTGGCCGCGCGCCTACGGCGTCGAGTTCCCGTCCGTGGCGGAGAACACCTACGCCCTCGTCGCCCGCGCCGCCCATCAGGTCCTCGGGTCCTCGGATCAGGCGCTGGTGCGCGACCTCGACAGCGAGATCTCGTGGGCGAAGACCAGCAACGTCACCGCCGCCCACTACCCGGAACTGGCGGCGGGCCGGTCGGTGTCCGGGGCGAGCCCGGCCCAGGTCGCCGCGGTGATGACGCTCTACGAGAAGCAGAAGCTGGCCGCGGGGACGGTCGACTTCAACGACATCCTCATGTGCAACGCCGTGTTGCTGACCGAGCACCCGGAGATCGCCGCCACCATCCGCGACACCTACCGCCACTTCGTCGTCGACGAGTACCAGGACGTCTCCGCGCTGCAGCACCGGCTCGTCACACTGTGGGTCGACGGCCGCCGAGACGTGTGCGTCGTCGGGGACCCCAACCAGGCCATCCACTCCTTCGCCGGCGCGGACGCCTCGTATCTCCTGCGCTTCGGCCACGAGATCCAGGACGCCGAGACCGTCCGGCTGTTCCGCAACTACCGCTCGACGCCCGAGGTGCTCACGTCGGCCAACCGGGTCCTGCGGGTCCGGCCGGGCGGGGCCGGTGCGCTCACGGCCACGCGGCCCGCGGGACCGGCTCCCTCCTTCGGCGGCCATCCCGACGAGGCCACCGAGTCCGCCGAGACGGCCAGGTGGCTCACGGAGCGGCACGCCGACGGCACACGCTGGTCCGAGATGGCGGTCCTGTACCGGATCAACGCCCAGTCGCCGTCGCTGGAGGCCGCGCTGTCCGAGCGGAACATCCCCTACACGGTGCGGGGCACCGAGAAGTTCTACGACCGCGCCGAGGTGCGCCAGGCGCTGGCCGAGTACGGCCGGGTGACCGACGGGGACCCCACGGGCGGGGCGGAGACCGCGATCGAGGCCGCGCTGGGCCGACTCGGCTGGACCTCCGAGGCGCCCTCGGGCCAAGGCAGGCAGCGGGAGCGCTGGGAGTCGTTGGCGGCCCTGCGCAGCATGGTCGTCGACGAGGCGGGACGCCGCGAGGGATGGACCGCCGAGGACGCGCTCGCCTGGCTCCGCGAGCGGGCTGCCTGGCAGGCGGGCCCCATAGCCGACGCCGTCACCCTCGCCACGCTGCACGCCGCCAAGGGCCTCGAGTGGGAGTCGGTGGCCATCGTGGGGGTCCGCGAAGGGCTGGTGCCGTTCGTGCTCAGCCAGGAGGAACCCGCGCTGTCCGAGGAACGGCGACTCCTGTACGTCGGGTTCACCCGAGCTCGCCGAGATCTGCGGGTCACGTGGGCGGCCGGGCGCGGGTCCGCCACCAGGTCGCGGTTCATCGCGGACCAGGTCACGGGCGAGGCCACCGTGGGACGCGCCCCCCGGCAGCGGTCGGGGTCGGTGCGCTCCCGCACCTGCCGCGTCTGCGGCGGTCAGCTGCACACCGCGGCCGAGCGCAAGCTGAGTCGCCACGAGACCTGCGAGGTGACGTTCGACGAGGCGCTGTTCGAAGCGCTGCGCGGCTGGCGCAAGGCGACGGCCGATGAGGCGTCGGTGCCCGCCTTCGTCGTGTTCACCGACGCCACCCTGCAGGCGATCGCCGAGGCGGCGCCCACGACGCCGGCGGCGCTGCTCAAGCTGCCCGGCATCGGGCGGGTCAAGGTGGATCGCTACGGGGATCAGGTTCTCGAGGTGGTCCGGGGACATCAAGGCTGAGCGCATCCCGCCACGGGACAGCCACGGCGCCTCCGCCAGGTTCTGAGCGCGAGTCCCGGCTCGCCCAGCCGCCACGCCCAGCTGGCGCCCACGACGTCGCTGCTGCCCTCGACGACCGCCAAGGCGTGCAGGGCGGTCCAGGCCGAGGCCCACGCCGCCAGCGCGTCGTGACCCGGCCCGCGGGGATGGGCGGGCTGGGCCAGGCACGATGGGCAGGGGCCGTAGCCCGGGGCGACGAACGGGCCGACCAGCGCCGACTCGTCGTCCCAGGTGACGTGCAGCGCCCCCGTCGCGTGCGCGTAGCACTCCGCCTCGAGCGTCGGCTGCGCCCCCGGAAGGGAGGTGAACACCGTCAGGGCCGCACCGACGCACCAGCCCGGCCGGCGCAGGGCGGCCGCCGGTGTCAGGGTTGCCGGGCGCAGGGGCAGCCGCCGCAGAGCGGCCTCCACGGGGGTGGTCATGTCGACGGGGCCGATGAGGACGACGGTGGGCGTGGCCATGGCGCCACCCTGCGGCATGGGCGAGGCGAGGAGACAGTGTCAGCGGCGCTTCGGACAACACCTCGATCGCCCCGGACAACACCGATGGGGCGGCGCCGCGGTGGCTGCCGCCCCATCGAGGGGTCCTGCGTGGGTGAGGCTCAGGCCTTCCCGAGGATGCGGTTGAGGTTCGTGCCGCACTCGGGGCACTTGCCCTTGGCCATCTTCGTGCCCTTGGCGTTGACCACGACCTCGCCCTTGGCGTCGCGCTTCTCCTTGCACTTAACGCAGTAGAAGGAGCCTTCCCAGATCTCCGTAGCCATTGATTTCCTCCTTAATCGGGCTGCCGATGCATTCAGCAACCTGGTTCACTCTAGGCGGCGCCGCCGTGCACTCACAACGAGACACACCGCCCCTGACGTAGCGGAGTCCCGGGCCGCCCGCTCCGCCTTCCCCTGCGTAACGAGCCGACCGGGACTCACGGCGCCAAGTTAATCGCGGCGCGCGGAGCCGCGTCAAGGGCTATCCGACACCGGATCATGCCCCGGGGCCCTCCAGGAGCCGCCGGAGTTCGGCGTCCATGGCGTCTTCGCTGCCCCGGTCCTCCCGGTCCTCGCCCGAGGCGAACGGCAGCGGATCAGCCAGGTCCTCGGTGGACGGCAGCAGGTCGGGGTGGCCCCACACCGCGTCGCGGGCAGCCGCGTCACGGTGGTGCTCGACCGCCGCCCAGAGGTTGCGCGCGTCCCGCACGAGGCGGGGCCGCAGGTCGAGCCCGAGCAGTTCGGCGAACACGCCGACCACCGGAGTGGCGGACGCCCGGCGCCGGTGGACGAGTTCCTCGAGTTGGGGCGCGTTCGGCAGCCACTGCGCCGTCGCCCGGGCGACGACGTGGTCGACCCAGCCCTCGACGAGCGCCAGGAGTGTCTCGAGGCGGTCCAGGATCTCGAGCTGGGTCGGGGTGCTGGCGGGCTGGAAGAACGAGCCGCGCACCTTCTCGCCGACGGCCACGACCTCCTCGATGGACAGGTTCTGCAGGTTCTCGGGCTGGAACTGGCCCGCGATCGCGTCGAAGTCGATGGTGATCTCGCGGGCGTAGTGCCCCAGCAGCGCCATCAGCTGGGGGGACAGCCATGCGACGTGGTGGAACAGTCGCTGGCGGGCGGCCTCACGCAGCAGCAGGTAGAGCGTCACGTCACGCGCATCCGCGTCGAGGTCCTGGGTGAACTGGGCCACGTTGGCCGGGATGAGGACGACGTCGTGCGAGCCGAGCAGGTTGAATCCGATCTCGGTGCCCGTGAGGATGTCGCAGGCCACCTGGGCGAGTTCGCGCTTGAGCCGGTCGCGGTAGATCAGCGAGGCGGAGGTCTTCATCATGGGCGCCAGCATCTGCGTCATCGGGTCGGGTTCTCCGCCCTCCGTCGTGCCGCGCTTCAGCGCCTCGGCCAGGCCGTCGATGATGGGCTCGATCACCGCCCGCCACCCGTCGCCGGTCTCGTCCAGCCACGCGGCGCGCGTCATGGCGCGGGCCGGACGGCCGGTCTCCACGAACGTCGTGTGCTGCGAGAGCCAGCTCTGCGCGACGCGCTCGACGTCGACGACGGCGGCGCGCTCGTCGGCTGTCAGCGCCGGGTCGGCTCCCGACTGCGCGGCCAGCTGCTTGGCTGCGGTGATCGTGGTGCGCCAGGCCGCGTCGGGGTCGCGGTCGGCGTTCGTCAGGCCGAACATCATGCCGCCGCCGGACTGCTGCAGGCGCTGCACCTGCGCCATCAGCTGCTCGAGGTCGATGTTCTCGGGGTCGCCGAGGCCCATCTGCTCGAGCATCCTGCGCAGCTGCTCGAAGTCGAACGGGCCGAAGGGATTGGGGCTGGACATCGAGTGACCTCCTCGCAGCCCATTCTTCCGCATGGCACAAGCGCCGCGCGACGCCTTGGCGCCGCTTGCTAGGGTGAAGCCGGATCTGGAGAAGGGAGTGCTCGGTGTCGCGCAACGCGGTGGCGATCGTCTCCTCTCTACTTTTCGTGACGCTCGCCGCGCTCCTGGTGGTCATTCCGGTGCCGTACGTCGCGTGGCGCCCCGGCCAGACCATCGACGTCCTGGGGTCCACCTCGTCCGGTCCCGTCATCGACATCGCGGGCCTGCCCACCTACGACACCCCGGGCCGGCTGCTCATGACGACCGTCTCGACGACGCGGGTGGACTCCACGCTGAGCCTGCCCGAGGCCGTGTTCGTGCACCTGGCCGAGGATTCCGACGCGATGCCGCGCGAGGTGATCTACCCGCCCGGCAAGTCGTCGACGCAGGTGCAGAGCGAGGCCGTCGCGATGATGGACGAGTCGCGCATCAACGCCACCGTCGCGGCCCTGCGCGCCGCCGGCGTGCCCGTGACGGAGCTCCCGCGGGTCGAGAGCGTGGTCCTCTCGGGCCCCAGCGCGGACCGGCTGATGCCTGGAGACCTCATCACCGCCGTCGACGACATCGCCATGAAGACGGTCGCCGACGTCGCCGCGCGCATCTCGGGTCACGCCGTCGGAGACGTCATCGTCTTCACGGTCCTGCGCGAGGGCCTGGAGCAGACCGTGTCGGTCACCTCCGCGGCCAGCAACACCGACGCCAAGCGCCCCGTCGTCGGCATCAGCCTGGACACGGGGTTCCGCTACGCGCCGCAGGTCGCCTTCGGGGTCGACCAGAACGTAACGGGCCCCAGCGCCGGGCTCGTGTTCGCGCTCGGTATCTACGACCGCATCACCGAGGGCGGCCTCATGGACGACCGCGTCGTCGCCGGCACCGGCGAGATCGGCCCGGGGGGCCGCGTCGCGCGCATCGGCGCGATCCGGGAGAAGATCGCCGGCGCCGAACGCGACGGCGCCGAAGTGTTCCTGGTCCCCGAGGACAACTGCGGAGACATCGGCGACGTCGACTCGGACCTGCTCCTGGTCGAGGTCTCCACGCTCAAGGACGCCATCGCGGCGCTCCAGCTCATCAACGAAGGAAACACCGCGGAGGTGCCCACCTGTGGCTGACTCATCGAGACTCGTCGCCTGCCTGATGGACGTGGAGAGGCACGTCTCGTCGGCCGGGTGGGACCAACCGGCGCGGCTGTTCGCCCTCGTCACCACCAGCACGCTGCTGGAGGTGGAGCCCCAGCTGCGCGGCCGCGTGCCCGACGGCATGCCCGACGCGTTGACCGCCATCGAACAGGACGAGTTCCACGCCACCCACGACGTCGTCGAGCGGCTGTCGGGCATCTTCTGGCCTGACACCGTCGAGGGCTGCGCCTTGGCGATGGAGCGGGCGTTCCTCCCGTCGCAGTACGAGGCGGACGTGCCCGACGACGCGGACGAGGCCGCCCAGTTCGTCGCGAAGCACCCGCACAAGACCGACGTGCGCGTCGTCGTGGGGGTGTTGCGCGACGGGAGTCGGCACGGGGTGGCGCGCCTCCTCAGCAACCCCGACGACCTGCTCGGCGCCGCCGACCTCGTGCCCGGCCTCGCCGACGCGCTCGCCGACACCTTCCGGGGTGAGGACGCATGAGCACCCGGCCGATGGACTTTGAGGGCTCGACCAGGAGGGGCCCGTTGCTGTGGACCGTCCTCATCGTCGGCGGTGCCCTGCTGATCAGCGTCATCACCGCCCGGGTGGTCACCGACTATCTGTGGTTCCGCAGCATCGACTACCAGTCGGTGTTCACGACCCAGCTGGCCGCCCGGCTCGGCCTCATGATCGGGTTCGGGCTGCTGATGTTCGTCATCGTCTTCTTCAGCCAGGTGATCGCCTACCGGCTCCGCCCCAAGGTGCGGCGCGCCAACCTCGACTCCGACTTCCTGATCCAGCTGCGCGACGCCCTCGACCGGCGCTCGACCGCCCTCATGGCCGTCCCGTCCGTGACGCTGGGCATCCTGGCGGGCATGGCGGCGTCCGGCGCCACCGAGACCTTCCTGGCCTGGTGGCACGCCACGCCGTTCGACTGGACAGATCCGTACTTCGGGCTCGACGCGAGCTACTACGTGTTCACGCAGCCGTGGCTGCGGTTCATCGTCGGGTTCCTGCTGTTCGCCGTCATCGCGGGCGGCGTCGCCGCGGCGTCCATCCACTTCATGACCGGAGCGCTGAACTCCGCCGCCTTCCGCGGCACGGGCAACGCTCCCGCGGGGCTGGGCGCCCAGCGCCACCTGTCGATCACCTTCGGCGTGGTCATGCTGCTCATCGCGGCTAACATCCTGCTCGACCGCTTCGGACTGAGCACGACCCAGAACGCCAACTTCACCGGTCTCGGGTACACGGACCTCACGACGCGCGCCCCCGTGACCGCGATCCTGGCCTCCATCGCGGTGATCGTCGCGATCCTGGCGTTCGTCAACGCCTGGAAGGTGCGCTGGAGCGTGCCCGCAGCGGCCACGGCGCTCCTCGTCGTGTCCGCTCTGCTGCTGTCGATGCTGTACCCGTGGATCGTCCAGAGCTTCGAGGTGGTGCCGGACGAGCAGGAGAAGGAACGGCCCTACATCGCCAACAACCTCACCGCCACCCGCTACGCGTACGGCATCGAGGATGTGGAAATCGAGGACTACGAGGCCACGACCTCGGCCAGCGCGGGTCAACTGCGGCAGGACGCGTCGGCGCTGCCCGCGATCCGTCTCATCGACCCCACCGTCGTCCCCCCGGCGTTCGAGCAGCTGCAGCAGGTGCGCGGCTACTACACGTTCCCCGAGACCCTCGACGTCGACCGCTACGTCATCGACGGCAAGCCGACCGACTCGGTCGTCGCGGTGCGCGAACTGGACCTCAACTCGGTCGAGTCGGGCGACACCTGGAACAACCGCCGCACCGTGTACACCCACGGCTACGGGATGGTCGCCGCGTTCGGCAACCAGCGCCAGTCCAACGGCGAGCCGGTGTTCTTCTCCGGTGGTATCCCGACGGTCGGTCAGCTGCCGGACCACGAGCCGCGGATCTACTTCGGCGAGGCGACGGACTACTACGTCGTCGTCGGCTCCCCGGAGGGTCAGGCGCCGGTGGAACTCGACACCCCGTCGGGCGGCGAGGGCCGCACCGAGTCGCTGTACACCTACAGCGGGACCGGCGGCGTGCCCATCGGGAACTGGCTCACGCGGGCCGCGTTCGCGATGCGCTTCGGCGACATCAACCTCATGCTCTCCGACCGCGTCAACGAGGAGTCGCGGATCCTGCACGACCGCATCCCGGCCCAGCGCGTCCAGGCGGTCGCGCCGTGGCTGACGATCGACGCCGACCCATACCCGAGCGTGGTCGACGGCCGCATCGTGTGGGTGCTCGACGCCTATACGACGACCGACAGCTTCCCGAACTCGACCCTCAGCGACTGGACCCGCGCCATCTCGGACTCGCGGACGCAGGCGGACCGCCTGCTGGTGGGCCAGCAGGTCAACTACGTGCGCAACTCGGTCAAGGCCACCGTCGACGCCTACGACGGCACGGTGACGCTGTACGAGTGGGACGAGGAGGATCCGATCCTTCAGACCTGGCAGAAGGTGTTCCCCGGCGCGGTGACCCCGAAGTCGGAGATCTCCCCGGAACTGCTGGAGCACCTGCGCTACCCGCAGGACCTGTTCAAGGCGCAGCGCGAGATCCTGGGCCGCTACCACACGACCAGCCCGAGCACCTGGTACACGCAGACCGACATCTGGCAGGTCCCGAACGACCCGGTGCGGGGCGGCCAGCAGGGTCTCAAGGAGCCTCCGTACTTCCTCACGATCCGCTGGCCGGGCGACACCAACCCGCACTTCGCGAACACGACGGTCTTCGTGCCCAAGGACCGCGAGAACCTCAGCGTGTACATGGCGGTGAACGCCGACGCCACCAGTGAGGACTACGGGCGGATGCGCGTGCTCAAGCTGTCCGACAGCAAGCAGATCGCCGGCCCCGGCCAGACGTACAACTTCATCGCGACCAACCCGCTGGTGGCGGACAGCCTGCTGCCGTTCAACCGGCAGGGGGCCTCTGCGTCCGCGATCTACGGCAACCTGCTGACGCTACCGCTCGGCGGCGGCCTGCTGTATGTGCAGCCCATCTACACGCAGACGACGGCCACGACCGGTGCCTACCCGGCGCTGCGGTTCATCGTGGTGCGGTTCGGCGAGGAGATTGGCATCGGGGACACGCTGCAGGCGGCACTCGACCAGGTGTTCCAGGGCGATGCCGGGGCGGAGACGGGCGAACAGCCGATCGACGAGCCGGCGGTGCCCTCTGAGCCGTCCGACCCCGAGGACGCCCAGACCAGGGCCCGCAACCTGCTCGACGAGGCCCAGGGCCTGTTTGAGGCCGCGGATCTGGCGCTGCGCAACGGGGACCTGGCCGACTTCCAGGCCAAGGTGAAGGCGGCCGAGGCGAAGATCGAGGAGGCGGCCGACGCGCTGAGCTGAGGTCAGTCGCGGAGGTCGACGACCTCCGCGGCCAGCCCGCGGGCGGCCAGGGCCGGGAGCAGTTCCTCGGCCGCGCCGGCCACGGCGACGGTGAGGGTGCCGGGCCGCACCTCCTCGCGGAAGGCCTCCGTGGCCTGCGCGGGGGTGACCACGCCGAGGTCGGCGAAGTGGCGGTTCATGTACCCGGCGTGCAGGCCGGCGGCCGCCAGCGCCGATGCCTGGCCGACGATGTCGGCCGACGTCTCGTTGGCGAGCGGCGCGACCCCCACCAGGTAGCGGCGGGCATCGTCGATCTCGGCGGCGGTGAAGGGGTCACGCAGTTCGAGCCCGTCGAGCAGTCGCGCCACCGCGTCCGCGGCCACCTCGGTCCGGACGCTGCCGCCGACGGTGAATTGTGACTCGCCCACGCCGGGGGAGAACCCACCGCCGATGCCGTAGCTGTAGCCCAGGCGCTCCCGCAGCTCCAGGTTCAGGCGGCTGGCGAATGCGCCGACGACGGCATGCCCGGCGAGCCGCAGCGCGGGCCACCGCTCATGGCTCCTCGGCACCGACCGCCGGCCGATGAGGATGGTGGCCTGCACGGAGCCGGGGCGGTCGACGACGACGATCCTGGACCTGCCGTCGGGGGCCGGCGCGGGCGTCGACCCGGATCCCCGACCTGGCCCGACCCAGTCGGCGAGTCTGGAGAGCGGGCCGGGGTCCGGCAGGTCGCCCGCCACGAGAAGGACGGCGCCGTCCGGGGTGAAGTGCCGCCGGTGCCACGCGTGCGCGTCGGCCGCGGTGAGCTGCCCCAGCGTCGCGGGTGTGCCCGCAGCGGGGCGGCCCTCCCGATGTTCGGCGCCGTAGAGTTCGCGCCGCAGCGCGAGGCGCGCGGACGGACCCGGCGACGCCAGCTTGGAGTCGTAGGCGGCGACCTGTGCCTCGATGTGGTGCGCCACGTCCCGCTCCGCGTACTCCGGTTCGGCGAGCACTTCGACGAAGAGGCGCAGCACCTCCGGCAGGCGGCGGATGGGGGCCTGGCCGCCGAACGTCGTGTACCGCAGCCGGGCGGTTCCGTGGAGGGTGGCGCCCTGCCCCTCCAGCAACTCACCGATCCGGCCGTCTGGGTGGCTCACGGTGCCCTCGTCGATGGCGTGCAGCGCGACGGTGCCGAGGCCCTCGAGGTCCCGCGGCTCCGCCGCGAGCGCAACGGGCAGCACGAGCTCGAAGGTGGCCAGGTGCTGGCCGGGGAGGTGGAAGTGCCACACCGTCAGCCCCGTGGGGAGCGACATGACGGTGGGCGTCGGGAAGTGCCACGCCTGCGACAGCGTGACGTCGGGCCGGATCATGCGGCTGCCTCCGCGTGGTAGTGGAGTTGTTGGGCCGACGCGGGCGCAAGCCAGCGGCCCGCCGCGGCGGCGACGGCCCCCGCGTCCAGGGCGAGGACGTCCGCGAGGTGATGGTTGACCTGGCCGGGGTCCCCGTGCAAGAGCCAGGCCTCGTTGATGGCGTCGGCGCGCCCGGCCGTGGTGGCGAGTTCCCAGAGCCACTCGCGCTCGTACTGCGCGATGGCTCGCGCGAGTTCCTCGTCGGTCGGGCCCTCGTGGGCGAAGCGCGCGACCTCGTCGAGCACGGCGTCGGAGAGCCGGGGGAGGGGCACCCCCTCGACGGGGCGGGCGAGGAGCGCCGCGACCGACCGGGTGGACCGGTGGGTGAGGCTGGCGCTGTGTGCCTCGTTGGCCAGGTCGCCGTGCCGCACGAGCCGTCGGTGCAGCCGGGAGGTGTTGCCGTCGGCGAGGATGGCGAGCGCGAGGTCGATGGCCGGCTGGTCCGGATGAGCCGCGGGCGGCGTCGCCCAGGACAGGTACGTCAACGGGTGGGGCACGTCCCGGGTCACCGACACCACCGTCGGCGGGCCCGGCGGGGGGTCGGGCACGTCGCGGGGCGCGCGGCCGGGACGTGCCGGGAGGCCACCGAGGTAGCGCTCGGCCAGGGCCACGCCCTCGTCGCCCGTGACGGGGCCGCAGAGCACGAGCCGGATGTTCGCGGGCCGGTACCAGGTGTCGAAGAACGCGGCGACGTCGTCGAGGGACGCGTCGTCGAGGTCCGCCATGGCGCCGATGGTGAGGTGACCGTAGGGGTGCTCGGGGGGGAAGTGCTGCGCCGTGAGGAGCTCGAGGAGGTCGCCGTAGGGCTGGTTGTCGTAGCGCTGCCGCTTCTCCTCCTTGACCACCTGCCGCTGCGCCTCGAAGTTCTCCGCGGTGATGGCCAGGGAGGAGAACCGGTCGGACTCGAGCCACAGCGCCAGCTCCAGCGCGCCGCGCGGCACGGTCTCGAAGTAGTTGGTGCGGTCGCTCGACGTGGTGGCGTTCACCGTGCCGCCCAGGGCCTCGACGGTGGCCATGTGCTCACCGCTGGCGACGTTGGCCGACCCCTGGAACATCAGGTGCTCGAAGAGATGGGCGAACCCGGTACGGCCCGGCTGCTCGTCCGCCGACCCGACGTCGACCCAGAGGTTGACGGCCACCCCGGGCGCCGCCGCGTCGGGGGCCACGACCACCTGAAGTCCGTTGTCGAGGCGGGCTCGGGTCAGGGGATAGCTCAGGGCGGCCTCGGTCATGCGCGCAAGGCTAGCCCACGGGGCCGCGGCCTCAGTGGAGCGCTGCGTCGGCCGGGCCGGCGGCCCAGGCGTGGAACGTGACGGTGAGTCCGGCGCGGGTCGGGGCGCAGGTGAACGGCCCAGCGAGCGCCTCGGCATCGGGTGGGAAGGGCGCCACCCGGACCAACCGCAACTCCTCGCCGTCGAGCCCGGCCCGCACCGTCAGCGCGTCTCCGGCCCGCGACACACGGACCCGCACGCGACGACCCCGCCACCCGTCGACGGGGGCGACGGACCAGTCCGAGAGCGGGCCGGTGACGACGGCGCCCAGCTGGAGGTGGCCGTCGGCGAACTCCACGCCCGCCTTGGTCCAGCGATCGGCGCCGGCGGTGACGAAGAGCCCGGCCTGGTCGAACTGCTGATCGAAGTCCGCGGTGAAGACGACCTCCATCGCGGAGCCGGCGGGGAACGGCGCCACCAGCGTGTGCTCGGTGTCGTGGACGAAGCCGTAGGAGGTGACCCGCCACGCGTCGGACCCCTCGGCGGCCGTGACGCGGAGTGTCGCGCCCTCGTCGTCGACCGCCACCGGCGGCGTCGTCCAGGTGCCGGCGGACCAGGGCAGCGAGGTCATGTTCATGGCCCCACGCTAGCCGCGCACGGGGACTGGACGGGCGGAGTAGGTTTTGTTGCATGAAGTATCGCTATCTCGGTAACTCCGGACTGAAGATCACCGAACTCACCTACGGCAACTGGCTCACCCACGGGTCGCAGGTCGAGGCCGACACCGCGACCGCCTGCGTGCGCGCCGCCCTGGACCACGGCATCACGTCGTTCGACACCGCCGACGTCTACGCCAACACCGCCGCCGAGGTCGTGCTGGGCGAGGCGCTCAAGGGGGAGCGGCGCGAGTCGCTCGAGGTCTTCACCAAGGTCTACTGGCCGGTCGGGCCCAAGGGCGCCAACGACGTCGGCCTGTCGCGCAAGCACATCATGGAGGGCATCAACGGCTCGCTCTCGCGGCTGCAGATGGACTACGTCGACCTGTACCAGGCGCACCGCTACGACGTGGAGACCCCGCTCGAGGAGACGATGATCGCCTTCGCCGACGTCGTGCGGCAGGGCAAGGCCCTCTACATCGGCGTCTCGGAGTGGCCGGCCGACAAGATCCGCGAGGCCGCCCGCTACGCGAAGGAACTGAAGATCCCGTTCGTCTCGAACCAGCCCCAGTACTCCATGCTGTGGCGCGTCATCGAGGACCAGGTCATCCCGGCCTCCGAAGAGGTGGGCGTGTCGCAGATCGTGTGGTCGCCCATCGCGCAGGGCGTGCTCACGGGCAAGTACAAGCCGGGCCAGCCCGCGCCCGAGGGGTCGCGCGCCACCGACACCAAGGGCGGCCAGCAGATGATCAGCCGCTGGATGCGCGACGACGTCCTCGGCGCGGTGCAGCGGCTGCAGCCGCTCGCGGACGAGCTGGGGCTCACGATGGCCCAGCTCGCCGTCGCCTGGGTGCTGCAGAACGACAACGTCGCCGCGGCCATCATCGGTGCGTCGCGCCCCGAGCAGATCGCCGAGAACGTCAAGGCGAGCGGTGTCGAGATCCCGGACGAGCTCATGTCCAGGATCGACGAGGTGCTCGGCGACATGGTCGAGCGGGACCCCGCCAAGACCGTCGCGCCCGACGGCCGCCCGGCCTGATTCCCCACGTCCGCGTCGCTCGATTTTGTATGTCCGCAGACAATGCGTATAGTTAATCGAGCGACGCGGGGTGGAGCAGCTCGGTAGCTCGCTGGGCTCATAACCCAGAGGTCGCAGGTTCAAATCCTGCCCCCGCTACTGAAAACTGGCCCGTGACCTGCGGAAACACAGGTCACGGGCCACTCGCCATTTGAACCATTCCGGCTTGTGTCGCGCTTTCGTGACCCAGAAACCCCGTTGGTCGCGAAGCGAGGCGCGGCCCGACGGGGCCCGAGTGACGACGCGGTCCATAGCCAGCGAACCGAGGCGTGACCGGAATGGCGCCGATGTCTCGGGCCGTTGGAGGCGCGGCGGACTTAGCCCGCGCGGGATCAGATGTCGTAGTTCTCGTCGGCTCTCGTTGTCTTCCAACCTCTTCCATTGCCTGGTCAGAGCGGTCCCGGCGATGGCCGATCCGCACCCTGACAGCCCTGCAGCAAGCGGGGCGGAGGTCTCCGCGGGCGCCCTTTCGGTCGCGTGGTGGGAGGTGCTAGTGTGTGGGCGCCAGTCGTACTCCACTCGTGGAGTCAGGGAACCCGGTGAGATTCCGGGACTGACGCGCAGCGGTGAGGGTGACGGGCGAGGCAACACGCCACTGGAGCGATGCTCTGGGAAGGTGCCTCGCACCGGTTGATCCCGAGTCCGAAGACCTGCTGGCACTGGTGACAACCGTCGCCAGGTCGTACGTGGACTCCGCGACAGGGTCCCTGACCAGATAGGTCCTGGCAGTGTCAGCCTCCCGCACTCGCGCCGACCGGTGTCCTGGCGCCCTCCGGCCGTGGCGGGCTGCGGACGGCCTTCTCGTACGGCTTCGGCTGATCGGAGGCAGGGTTCCCGCGAGAGCGCTGAGGTCGCTCGTCGAGGTCGCTGCGGAGTACGGCGACGGACGCGTGCACACGACGTCGCGGGCGAATCTTCAGGTGCGCGCCTTCCCCGGCTTCGAAGGCCGGTTGTCATCCGAGGCGCTCGCCGCCCTCGAGCGAACGGGCCTCCTGCCGAGCAGGACCCATGAACTGGTCCGCAATGTGATGGTGTCGCCGCAAACCGGTTTGGCCGGGGGTCGCGCCGACCTCCGAGCGGTTGCACGTGAGCTGGACGACCGGTTGTGCGCTGACCCGGATCTCGCGGCCCTATCGGGCCGGTTCCTGTTCGTGCTCGACGACGGACGCGGCGATCTACTGGCTCGCAGCTGCGACCTGGGGCTGGTCGCGCTGGACTCGACCTGGGCTCAGCTACGGATCGGGACCGGGTGGGGGGCGACCGTGGAGCTCGCGGAGGCGGCAGGGCGGATCGCGGAGCTGGCGCATGAGTTCGTCGTATGCCGAGGGCGCGGGCCGGGCGCGGCCTGGCACGTGTCGGAGCTGGCCGAGGCCCTCGCCGTACCGAGAGCGTCCGATCCAGGCCTCCCTGACCCGGCGGAACCGTTGCCATTCGGGGCAGTGCCCGGTGGGCGTCATGTCGAGGTTCCCGAGACCGGTCTCGACCAACAGGTCATCGAAGACCTGACCGCAGCAGTCGATCACGTGATTGTCACACCGTGGCGTGGCGTGCTCATTCCCGAGGAGAGCAGATGACCAACCTGCGCAGGCCAACGCGCCACTACGAGTACGTCGACTCCGGACCCGCCATCTATGTCGACTCCTTCGCCACCATCCGGCGAGAGGCCGATCTGCGGGCCGTGCCGGCCGATGCCGAGAAGCTCGCCGTCCGCATGATCCACGGCAGCGGGCAGGTCGACCTCGCTGATGACTTGATCGTGCATCCGCAGATGGTGTCGACTGCCCGGGCCGCGCTGGAGTCGGGCGCGCCGATCCTGTGCGATGCGACCATGGTCGCGACCGGCGTCACCCGGAGCCGACTGCCGAAGGACAACGACGTCGTCTGCCTGCTCAACGACCCGCGGGTGCCCGGGCTGGCCCGCGAGTGGCGTACCACCCGTACCGCCGCCGCCGTCTCACTGTGGGGGCCGCGACTAGACGGTGCCGTTGTCGCCATCGGCAACGCTCCGACTGCACTGTTCCACCTACTGGAGATGATTCTCGACGGGGGCCCACGACCCGCGGCGATCGTGGGCTGCCCGGTCGGCTTCATCGGTGCTGCCGAGTCCAAGCAGGCCCTCGTGGACCTCCACGCCGAGCACGGCATCGACATCCCCTACGCAACCGTCCGCGGCCGTCGCGGTGGATCGGCGATGACCTCGTCAGCACTCAACGCACTCGCGCAGGAGGCAGAATGACCGGTCGTTTCACGGTTGTCGGCATCGGCCCCGGCGACCCGGAGCTCATGACGCTGAGAGCCGCTCGGATCATCGGCGCGTCCGACGTCGTCGCGTATCACGCTGGCGTGAAGAAGAAGTCCCACGCACGCCGCATCGCCGACGGCGTCATTCCGGCCGACGCCATCGAGGAGGAGCTGCGCTACCCGGTCACCACCGGCACCACGGACCACCCCGGTGGGTATGTCGGGGCGATGGCCGACTTCTACGAGTCCTGCGCGGTGCGGCTCTCGGATCACCTCGACGCCGGTCGCGACGTGGTTCTGCTCTCGGAGGGCGATCCCCTCTTCTACGGCTCGTCGATGTACCTCCACGACCGGTTCAAGGAGATCTACCCGACCGAGGTGGTGCCGGGCGTGCCCGCCTTCGCGGCGGCGACAGCGGCGATCTCTGGTAGCTCTGGCCCGCTGGTTCGACAGACAGACGTCCTGACCGTCCTCCCCGGAACCCTGCCCGAGCCGGAGCTTGCGAGGCGGCTGGCGGACACGGAAGCCGCCGTCATCATGAAGCTCGGCCGGACGTTTCCGGCCGTGCGCTCAGCGCTGGCGCAGGCCGGGCGGCTCGACGGCGCTTGGTACGTCGAGCGGGCGTCGCAATCCGAGGAGCGTTGGCTGCCCGTCGCCGAGGTCGACCCGGACTCCGTGCACTACTTCTCCCTGATCGTCGTCCCTGGCGACACGGCCAACCGGCCGACCGCTGACCGGCTGCGCGCTCGCGACGCGGAGCCCAGAGGATCCGCCGCGACACACGACGAGCGGACCGCTGAACTCCTGGTCGTCGGCCTCGGTCCCGGCCCCGACCACTGGCTCACGCCAGAAGCCTCGGCGGCGTTGGGCGAGGTCGACCACATGGTCGGCTACGCCCCGTACGTGGCTCGCGTCCCGCAGCGTGCCGGACTGACGCGCCACGCGTCGGGCAACACCGTCGAGGTCGACCGGGCTCGTGTCGCGCTCGACCTGGCCAAAGCGGGGGAGAGGGTCGCGGTCGTCTCAGGCGGCGACGCTGGCGTCTTCGGGATGGCAGCAGCCGTCTTCGAGGCGGCCGAGGACCCGGCGTACGCGGGCGTGCCGATCCGGGTGCTGCCGGGGGTCAGCGCCGTGCAGGCGGTGGCCGCCCGTGCCGGTGCGCCCATCGGGGCCGACTTCGCCGTCGTCTCGCTCTCCGACAGGCTCAAGCCGTGGGAGGTCGTGGAACGGCGCCTCCGCGCCATCGCCGACGCCGACCTCGTGCTAGCGATCTACAACCCGGCCTCCCGCTCCCGGACCGAGCAGATAGCCACCGCCCACCGTGTCCTGCTGGAACACCGCAAGCCAGAGACCGTCGTCATCGTCGGGCGCGACATCGGGCGCGACGAGGAGTCGCTGACCGTCACGACGCTGGCCGACCTGGACCCGGAGACGATCGACATGAAGTGCCTGCTGATCGTGGGTGCCGAGAGCACGCGGGTGAGCCGCGCCGGCGTGTGGACGCCGAGGTACGTGCGGTGAGTGCTGCCGTCCACTTCGTCGGCGCCGGACCGGGCGCGGCCGACCTGCTGACCGTGCGCGCGACGCACCTGCTGGCGCAGGCGGACCTGGTGCTCTATCCCGGCACCTACCTCGATCCCGACATGCTCGCCCACGTCGGCCCGAGCGCAGAGCTCGTCGACACCCAAGACCTCGACCTCGACACGATGGTCGCGCGGATGGTCGGCGCAGCTGGCGCGGGGCAGACGGTGGTGCGATTGACGTCCGGCGACCCGTCTCTCTATTCCGCGCTGCACGAGCAGACCCGCCGGCTCGATGCCGCCGGGGTTGCCTGGTCGGTGACGCCCGGAGTGCCCGCCTATGCTGCCGCTGCTGCGCTGGTCGGGAGCGAGCTGACGGTGCCGCTGGTGGCGCAGTCGGTGGTGCTGACCCGCACCCAGGCCCGCTCTACCGCGATGCCGGAGTCCGAGTCGCTGGCGGCGTTCGCTGCGACCCGCTCGACGCTCGTGCTGCATCTGGCGATCACGCGAGTGCGGGCGCTGATGGCCGAGGTCGAACCAGAGTACGGCGAGGACTGCCCGGTGGCCGTCGTCTACCGCGCCAGCCAGCCCGGGGAGCAGGTGCTGCGTGGCACGGTGGCGACCATTTCGGAGGTGGTGGAGGCGGCAGGGCTGCGCCAGGCGGCCGTGATCCTGGTCGGCTGGGCGCTGGCCCGCGAGGGCGGCGAGTCCTATCTCTACGACGCGGCCCGCGACCGGAGCTCGAAGCGACGCGGCGATCGGGGGCTCTGATGGAGCTCTACGACGTCATCAACCGTCGTCGTGACACCCGCCGAGAATTCACAGGTGAGCCGTTGGCCGCCGAGGTGCTGGAGCGGCTGCTGTCGGCGGCTCACTGTGCACCCAGTGTCGGGATGAGCCAACCGTGGGACTTCGTGCTGGTCCGCTCGCCGGACGCGCTCAGCGCTTTCGCCGACCACGTCGCGCTCGAGCGGGACACGTTCGCGGCGACGCTCAGCGGTGAGCGCGCCGAGACGTTCTCGCGGATCAAGGTCGAAGGGATCCGCGAGTCGCGGCTCGGGATCGTGGTCGGCTACGACCCGACCCGCGGCGGGCCGAGGGTGCTCGGGCGGCATGCCATCGCCGACGCCGGGCTCTACTCGGTGGTCTGCGCCATCCAGAACCTCTGGCTCGCCGCGACCGCCGAGGGCCTCGGGGTGGGGTGGGTCAGCTTCTACCGCGAGGAGTTCCTGCGCGGCCTCGTCGGCATGCCGGAGCACGTACGGCCGGTGGCGTGGCTCTGCGTCGGCGCCGTCTCGGAGCTACCGGACGTGCCTGACCTGGAGCGCTACGGCTGGCGGCACCGCTCGCCGTTGGCGAGCGTCCTGCATGAGGAGAGGTACGGTGTCAGCGCGACAGTGCCCACTGCGTGACGGTACGGGCCGGAGTCCACCCGGTGAAGGCGCCGACAGGTGCACTGGTCTCGACCGAGACTCGGGTCAGCTCGCCGCCGTGCTCCCGGTAGAGCCGACCGAGCAGCATCTCGGTCTCAAGCGTCACGCCGTGCACGACCAGCCGGCCGCCCGGTCGCAGCGCCGTCAGGCAGGCGTCGATCACCCCGTCGCGGGTGGCGCCGCCGCCGACGAAGATCGCGTCCGGCGTGCGCAGCCCGGCGAGCGCGCCGGGTGCCCGCCCGTGCACGACCTCGAGCCCCGGCACACCGAGACTCGTGGCGTTGCGGCTGATCCGTGCGGCACGGTCGGCGTCCGCCTCGACCGCCGTCGTCGTGCAGGACGGGTGGGCGCGCATCCACTCGATCCCGACCGAGCCGGCGCCGGCGCCGACGTCCCACAGGTGCTCGCCCGGGGTCGGGGCGAGCCGTGCGAGAGCGCTGGCGCGCAGGTCGCGCTTGGTCAGCTGGCCGTCGTGCTCGAAGGCGTCGTCGGGCAGACCGGCGACCCAGCCGCCGAGGCTCGGGCCGACGCAGTCGATCGCGACGATGTTGAGCCGAGGGAGGTCGAACTCCTTGCCGGTGAGGATGACGGCCTTGTCGAACAGGAAGGAGCTCTGCTCGCGTTCGCCCAGGTCGCCGAGGACGGTGAGCTCACTGTCGCCGTACCCCTCCGCGACCAGCAGCGCCGCCACATCCCTCGGCGTGTGTTCATCGGACGAGAGGACCAGGATCCGACGGCCAGGGGCGAGCTCGCGGCGCACCAGCGCGACGTCGCGACCCACCACGCTCACAACCGCATGGCTCTCCGCCGACCAGCGCATCGCCGCCCGTGCGAGGGCGACTGAGGAGATCCCCGGGACGACGGTCACCTCGTCAGACCCGAGCAGGTCTATGAAGGTCGTGCCGATCCCCGACACCAGCGGGTCGCCGGACGCCAGGGCGACGACATGCCCGCCTGCCGCCTCGTCCGCCAGGGACGCGAGCAGCGCCGGCAACCGGTCACGCAGCGGGGAGGGCCAGGGCTCGCGGCGCTGCCCCGGCACGTCGGGCAAAAGGTCGAGGTGCCGGCGCCCACCGAGCACCACGCGGGCTCGCTCGACCCAGGCCCGGCCGACCTCCGACACACCGTCCCAGCCGTCGGCGCCGATACCCACCACAGTAATCACGCGAGCAGACGCTATCATGAGCCCCGCAAGGCGAGAGGTGCCCCAACGGCCCATCCATCGGAAACGGTGGGGACGGTGGACGGGGAGAATCTGGGAAGCCGGTGAGATTCCGGCACAGGCCCGCTGCGGTGAACCGAGCCTCCACTCACGAGTTGAGCGGAGGACTCGGCAAGTCCGAAGACCGGCCTCCCGCCCGACCAGTCACTGCTGGCGAACAGAGCGGGAGCCTCACATGCCACAGCACTACCCATTTTCAGCCGTCCTCGGTTGCGAGACCGACGCCTTGGACGACATGGGCCTCGCGCTCGTCCTCACGACGATCTCGCCGGAGATCGGTGGCGTGCTCGTGCGGGGCGAGAAGGGCACCGCGAAGTCGACGACGGTGCGGGCGCTGGCCGCCGTGCTGCCGCCCATCGATGTGTACGCGGGCGACAGGTTCTCCGTGGACCCTGCCGACCCGGCAGCCACGTCGCCCGACGGGCCGTTCGGCACCGAGACGGAGACCATCGTCCGTCCGGTGCGGCTCGTCGAACTACCCGTCGGCGCCACCGAGGACCGAGTCCTCGGCTCCCTCCACCTCGAGCGGGCGCTGTCACACGGCAAGGTGGAGTACGAGCCCGGACTGCTCGCGAGAGCACACCGCGGCATCCTCTACGTCGACGAGGTCAACCTGCTCCACGACCACCTCGTCGACCTACTCCTCGATGCAGCCGCCATGGGGCAGGTGACCGTCGAGCGTGACGGCGTCTCGGTCGAGCACGCGTCCCGGTTCGTGCTCATCGGCACGATGAACCCCGAGGAGGGGGAACTGCGTCCGCAGCTGCTCGACCGCTTCGGGCTCACCGTCGAGGTCGCCGCCCCCCGGGAGCCTGCGCTGCGCGCCGAGGTCGTGCGCCGCCGGATGGCCTATGACGCCGACCCGGGCGCGTTCGCCGCGCGCTACCGCGACACGGACCGCGCCCTGACCGAGCGAGTCGAGACCGCTCGCGAGCGCGTCGCCAAGGTGCGGCTCACCGAGCCCGCGCTCCTGAAGATCGCCGAAGTCTGTGCCACGTTCGAGGTCGACGGGCTCCGCGCCGACATCGTCACCGCCCGCACCGCGGTCGCCCACGCCGCCTGGGAGGGTCGCGACGAGGTCACCCGCGCCGACATCCGACGCGCCGCCCTGCTGGCGCTGCCGCACCGGCGCCGCCGCAACCCGTTCGACGCCCCCGGTCTCGACGAGGACCTGCTCGACCAGATCCTCGGCGACGACGAGCTACCGCCCGAGCCGCCGGAGGGACCGACCCCGGATGAGCCGCCGACTTCTCCCGAGGACAACACACAGGATCAGGCGCAGGGTGACGGACAGCGGGACGAGGCCGCTGACGGTGACAGCGACCAGGCGCCGGCGACCGACGGCACTCCGCCCGAGTCTGACGGCGAGCCGCCGGTGACGCCTCCCGCAGTCACCGAGTCGGGTTCGACGGTTCGTGCCACCGCGCCGTACCGACCGCGGCTGCTGAAGGTGCAGGGGCTCGGCGAGGGCGCGGCCGGACGACGCAGCCGAGCCCTCGCGAGCACCGGTCGCCGCGTCGGCGCCCGGCTGCCGGCCGGACCCACCGGCTCGCTCCACCTGGTGGAGACCCTGCTGGCGGCCGCTGGCAAGCAGTCCTCGCGCGGCCGCACGACCGGACGCGTGGAGCTGCGCAACGAGGACCTCCGGGTCGCCGTGCGGGAGGGTCGGGAGGCCAATCTTGTGCTCTTCTGCGTTGACGCCTCCGGCTCTATGGCCGCGCGTAAGCGGATGTCCCAGGTGAAGACCGCGATCCTCTCGCTGCTGCTCGACGCCTACCGCCGCCGTGACAAGGTCGGCCTGGTCACCTTCCGAGGCGCCGAGGCGACGGTCGCGCTGCCGCCCACACGCTCCGTCGACATCGCTGCAGCGCGGCTCGACGAAGTTCCGGCAGGGGGACGTACGCCGCTGGCCGAAGGGCTGCTCGAAGCCGCTCGCGTGCTGACCCGCGAGCGAATGCGCGATCCACGGCTGCGACCACTCCTGGTCCTGGTCACGGACGGTCGCGCGACGGGCGGGAAGGACGCTGTCGCGCGGTCACAGCAGGCTGCGGAGTACGTCGCCGGGCTCGGCGTGACGACGGTCGTCATCGATGGCGAGAGCGGCCCCCTGCGTCTTGGCCTCGCACTGCGACTCGCCGAGCTGCTGCGTGCCGAACACCTCCCCGTGGCCGAGGTCAGTGCTGAGGCGTTGGCCGGCACGGTCCGATCCCGCACGCAGAAGGGAGCGGCCTGATGCCGCAGGGCAAGCCCGCCGTCGTCCCCGACGACGGCCTGACGACCAGGCAGCGTCGCAACCGACCTCTGCTCGTGGTGCACACCGGCGACGGCAAGGGGAAGTCCACCGCTGCCTTCGGCCTCGCGCTGCGCGGCTGGAACCAGGGCTGGCGGATCGGTGTCTTCCAGTTCGTGAAGTCGGCCAAGTGGCGCATCGGCGAGCAGACCGTCCTCGAGCGTCTGGGGCGGCTGCACGAGGAGACCGGCGAGGGCGGCCCCGTCGAGTGGCACAAGATGGGCTCCGGCTGGTCGTGGACGCGCAAGCACGGCGACGCCGAGGACCACGAGGCAGCGGCCCGGGAGGGGTGGCAGGAGATCAAGCGTCGCCTGGTCGACGAGAGCCACGACCTGCTGGTCCTCGACGAGTTCACCTACCCGATGAAGTGGGGGTGGGTCGACGTCGACGACGTCGTGGAGGCGCTGACCGGTCGGCCGGGCCACCAGCACGTCATCATCACGGGCCGCAATGCCGATCCTCGACTGGTCGAGGCCGCCGACCTCGTCACGGAGATGAGCAAGGTCAAGCATCCGATGGACGTCGGCCAGAAGGGCCAGAGGGGCATCGAGTGGTAGCCCTGCCCCGGCTCGTCGTCGCCGCCCCGTCGACCGGCCAGGGCAAGACGACGATCGCCACCGGCCTGATGGCGGCACTGCGGATCGCCGGGCACGAGGTGAGCGGCCACAAGGTCGGTCCGGACTACATCGACCCCGGCTACCACGCCTTGGCGACCGGCCGCCCCGGCCGCAACCTCGACCCGCACCTCGTCGGTGAGGAGCGGGTCGTCCCGCTGCTCCTCCACGGCGCGTCCGGCGCCGACGTCGCAGTCATCGAGGGCGTCATGGGCCTGCACGACGGGCGACTGGGCACCGACGGATTCGCCTCCACGGCGCACGTCGCCACCCTCACCCGGACGCCGGTCCTGCTCGTCCTCGACGTGGCCAGGCTGTCCCGCTCCGCGGGGGCGATCGCCCTCGGCATGGCGACCTTCGATGCCGGAGTCCGGGTGGCCGGTGTCGTCCTCAACCAGGCGGGGTCGGACCGCAACACCGCCGAGATCATCGGGTCGCTCGAGCAAACGGGTCTACCGGTCCTTGGCGTGATGCCGCGCGACGACCGGCTCTCCACACCCTCACGCCACCTCGGGCTCGTCCCCGCCGCCGAACGTGACGGCTCGGTCCGGATGATCGAGCGCCTCGGCGAGGAGGTCGCCGGTCACCTGGACCTCGACGCGATGCTCGAGGTCGCCCGCTCCGCACTGGACCTGGAGGCGCAGCCGTGGAGTCCTGCCCGCGAGGTCGTGCCGGCCGGCACGAGCGCGCAGCGGCCGGTCGTCGCGATGGCCGGCGGGCGCGCCTTCACCTTCCGGTACGCGGAGACCGAAGAGCTCCTGACCGCTGCCGGCTGCGAGGTCGTCACGTTCGATCCGCTCGTCGATCCGGCCCTTCCGGCTGGCACGCAGGGCATCTACCTCGGCGGCGGGTTCCCCGAGGTGTACGCCGCCGAGCTGGCCGCCAACCGTGGTCTGCTGGACGATCTGCGTAGCGCCGTGGCAGCCGGGATCCCGACGGTCGCGGAGTGTGCCGGCCTGCTCTACCTGGCCGAGTCGCTCGACGGCGCACCCATGGCGGGCATCCTCCCGGCCACGGCTGCGATGGCAGGGCGGCTCGTGCTGCGTTACCCGGCTGCGGTCGCCGCGACCGACTCGCTCCTCACCAAGGCAGGGGAGGAGGTCACCGGCCATGAGTTCCACCGCACCCGTACCTCCCCGGCGGCCGGCGAGAGCGCGGCCTGGGCGATCGACGACGAACCAGTCGGCTATGCCAGCGGGAACCTCCACGCGTCGTACCTCCACGTCCATTGGGCCGGCCACCCTCAGCTCGCCCAGCGGTTCGCCGACGCCGTCTACGCCGCGCCGATGCACGTGGTCTCGCCCGCTCCGCCTGCGGTGCCCGTCACGCGCCCCCGTGACCGTGTGGCCGACCCTTTGCGCCATCACGGCGACGTCGAGACGGGGGAGGGACTCTTGGACTTCGCCGTCAACGTCTACGACGGCGGCCGGCCGGCCTGGTTGGAGCGCGCCCTGCGCGAGAGCCTCACCGCGGCGGCGGCGTACCCCGACGCCGAGCCGGCCCGCGCCGCGATCGCCCAGCGGCACGGCCGGGAGCTCGAGGAGGTCCTTCCGACCGCCGGCGCCGCGGAGGCGTTCACGTTAATCGCCCAGCTGCGCCCATGGCGGCGCCCCGTCGTCGTACACCCCCAGTTCACCGAGCCGCATGCGGCGCTGGAGCAGGCCGGACACACCGTGACGACGGTCCTGTGCCGACCGGCGAATGGCTTCGCGCTCGACCCCGACGCGATCCCTGATGACGCCGACCTCGTCGTCATCGGCAATCCCACCAATCCGACCGGTGTCCCCCACCCCGCAGACCTGCTCCACGGTCTGCGCCGGAGAGGTCGACTCGTCGTGGTCGACGAGGCGTCCATGGACGCGGTGCCCGGCGAGACCGGCTCCCTGGCCCGCGAGCGACTCAAGGGCCTGGTGGTCGTCCGGAGTCTCACCAAGCACTGGTCCATCCCGGGCATCCGAGCCGGCTACATCGTCGGCGATCGCACGCAGGTCCGTTGGTTGGCCGACCGGCAAACGCCTTGGTCCGTCTCGGCACCGGCCATCGCGGCAACGATCGCGTGCACCAGCCGGACAGCGACCCCCGAGGCCCGCGACCGCGCGGCCACGCTGGCGCGCTGGCGCGACTTCCTCCAAGGCGGTCTTCGCGGACGCGGGATCGACTACGCGCCATCGGCGGCGCCCTTCGTCCTGGCGCGGCTGGGACGGGGCGCTCATACGGCGCTGAGGGAGCGCGGCGTCGCCGTACGCCGGGCCGACACGTTCCCGGGGCTCGACTCCACTTGGGTCCGCATCGCCGTGCGTCCACCGGGGATGACGAACCAGTTCTTCACCGCGCTCGACGCGGTCCGCCTTCTCCAGCCCACCTCGTGAGGTCCGCCATGCCCTACGTCTCCGCCCCGTCCGACATCGCCCGCGATCATGCGGCCAAGCGCTTGGCCGCGCTGGCCACCCCGCCCGGTGCCCTCGGCCGCCTCGGCGAGCTGGGCATCTGGCTCGCGTCCTGCCAGGGCCATGTACCTCCGAAGCCGGTGAATGACGTCCGGCTGGTCATCTTTGCCGGCGACCATGGCGTCGCCTCGCACGGTGTCTCCGCGTTCCCGCCCGCGATCACCGGTGCGATGGTCCGCACCTTCCTAGCCGGCAAGGCGGCTGTGAATGCCTTGGCAGCCACCCACGGCGTCGCGGTCCGCGTGCTAGACCTCGGTGTCGACGACGACTTCGCCGATCTCGACGAGGCGACTCGCGCGGCGCTGACCGTCCACAAAGTCCGTCGGTCCAGCGGCGCCATTCATCTCGAGGACGCGCTCACGCCGGAGCAGACCCGGCAGGCCCTCGACGCAGGGGCGGCGACCCGGTCGAGACACTGACAGCCTTGGGAAGCGCAGACCTGGCCGCCACCACCGGCTACCTCCTTGCCGCAGCCCAGGACGGCGTACCGGTGCTGCTCGACGGACTCATGAGCGTGGCCTGTGCCCTCACCGCCGACCGGATCGAGCCCGGCGCCGCCGCCTGGTACGCCGCCGGGCACCGCTCCACCGAGCCTGCCCAGTCCCTCGCGCTCGCCAAGATGGGCCGAGAACCGCTGCTCGACCTCGGCATGCGGCTGGGGGAGGGGTCAGGTGCTGTCGCGGCCGTTCCGGTGGTCCGCAGCGCCTCCGCCGTGCTCCGCGAGGTGGCGTTGCTGTCCGAGCTACGGGCGTGATGCTGCTCGACGCGTGGCGGCTGGCCCTCGGCACACTCACCGCTATCCCCGTCGCCCCACCGGCCCTCGTCGACCGACGCCGGGCCGGCATGGCCATGGTGCTCGCACCGCTGGCAGTCCTGCCGCTCGCGGTGGCGGTGACTCTGGTGGCCCTGGCCGGGCATGGCCTCGACCTGCCGATCCCCGTGGCGGCTCTGCTGGCGCTGGGCGCAACCATCCTCGGCAACCGCGCCTTCCACCTCGACGGGCTCTCCGACACCGTCGACGGCATGGCGGCCTCCTACGACCGCGAGCGGTCATTGGCGGTGATGAAGAGCGGCACGTCGGGTCCGGCCGGCGTCGTGGCGGTGGTCCTGGTCCTCGGCCTGCAGGCCACAGGCCTGGTCGCAGTATTGGCCTCACCGCACCCTGTGCGCGCCGCCGTCCTCGCCGGCTGCGCGCTCTGCGTCTCCCGCGCCGCGCTCGCCACCTGCTGCGCCTGGGGCGTGCCGTCCGCACGACCCGGGGGACTCGGCGACACCTACACCGGCACCGTGGCGCGGCCGGTCGTCGTGCTCATGTGGCTGACGTGCGCCGCCGTTCTCTCGCTCGCCGGCGCTTGGTCCGGACTCGCCTGGTGGCGCGGAGCGCTGGCCAGCGCGATGGCACTCGCCGTGGTCGCCGTCGTCGTCGCGCGAGCGGTGCGGCGGCTCGGCGGCGTCACCGGCGACGTCTTCGGCGCCGCGATCGAGCTGGCGCTCGCCGCCCTGCTGGTGGCCCTCTCGTGAGCGCCCGAGCCCTCGGTCTTCTGCTCGGGTTCGCCGCGGACCGCGTGCTCGGAGACCCGCAGCATCTCCATCCCGTTGCCGGCTTCGGCAACGCGGCCGCGGCGCTGGAGCGTCGGCTGTACGCCGACTCGCGGCTGCGGGGTGCGGCACACACGGCGGCACTGGTCGGGGTGGCGATCGTGGTGGGAGTCGTAGCGGAGCGGGCAGCGCGGAACCCCGTCGCCCAGGCGGTGGCCACCGCCGTGGTGGCCTGGACGGTGCTCGGTGGGCGCTCGCTGGAGCGCGAGGCACTCGCGGTCGACGCGCTCCTGAGAGCAGGCGACCTCCCGGCCGCCCGTGAACGCCTCACCCATCTGGTGGGCCGCGACACCTCGGCCCTGGAGGAGTCGGAGGTCGCGCGCGCGGTCGTGGAGTCCGTCGCGGAGAACACCTCGGACGCCGTCGTTGCACCGCTGCTGTGGGGAGCCGTGGCCGGGATGCCCGGGCTGCTCGGCTACCGGGCGGCCAACACCCTCGACGCGATGGTCGGCCACCACAACGACCGCTATGAGCGGTTCGGCTGGGCCGCCGCCCGCTTCGACGATCTGGTCAACCTGCCCGGCTCGCGGATCGCCGGTGCCGCCACGTTCCTTGCCTCGCCAGGAACGGCGCGGTCCGCCGCCAAGGCATGGCGCCGTGACGCCGGCGCCCATCCCAGCCTCAACGCCGGAGTCGTCGAGGCCACTTTCGCCGGCGCTCTCGGCATCCGGCTGGGCGGCACGAACCGCTACTACGGCAGCCGGCTCGAGCACCGTTCCGTCATGGGCGACGGGCGCGCCGTACGACCCGAGGACATCGGTCGGGCCGCCCGACTCGCACGCAGGGTTGGCATCATCGGTGCGGTCGTGTCGGCATCCGGCCCGTTGCTCGTGGCTCGGCGCACAGCGGGCCGGCGTGCGATAGCATCCGGCTAACGGGCACGAGGAAGCCGGTGAGAATCCGGCACAGTCGCGCTACTGTGACATCGCCTCCGGGCGGTGGAGTCAGACCCGAGTGTCCGTATCCATCCCATCGAACAGGGACGCACGTATCCCTGAGGAGGACACATGTCGCAGGTCTCTGCGGTGCCGGTCGCCGGCGCCCCTTCCGTTCCCACCATCCCGTTCGGCCAGCTGGCGCCATGGGCGCTGTTCTTCGGTCTCCTCGGGACGCTGGTGCTCTTCTTCGTCAGCACCGACCAGGGTGCCGTCTCCCTCCTGGCCGGCACGGCCATCCACGAGTGGGTCCACGACGGACGCCACCTCCTCGGCTACCCCTGCCACTGAGCCTGATTCCGGCCCGGATCCAGGCCTGAGCCCGGGACCCGGCCGAGCTCTGAGCGCTCTTCCGCGCGATAGCGACCCCGAACAAGCGCGGCGGGGCTGTTGACGACACTTCTCGCGCGCGGCGCCGACGTCGGCGCCGCGCTGCTTCCTGAACGGAAACCAGCATGACCGCACGTGCATTTCTCATCCGTGGTCTGATCGCCGGCCTGGTTGCCGGCATCGCCACGTTCTTCGTCGCGTACTCGGTGGGGGAGCCCCACGTCGAGACTGCCATCGTCCTCGAGGAGTCGGGCACCGCCGCCGAGGAGGGGCCGGCCGACGCGTCCCACGACCATGGTGACGAGGCCGCCGGTGGCCACAACCACACGCACAGCCACACTCACGGTGACGAGGGCGAGGGCGAGGATCCCGAAGTCTCCCGGGACAGCCAGCGGACCTGGGGCCTGCTCACCGGCAGCCTCGCCGTCGGACTTGCGCTCGGCGGCATCGTCGCCCTCGTCGCGGCCGCCACCATCGGCCGCATGGGCCGGCTCCAGCCCGGCCAGTCCACCGCCCTGATCACTCTGCTCGGCTTCGTCGCCTTCGCCCTGGTGCCGTTCCTGAAGTATCCGGCGAACCCGCCGGCGGTCGGAAGTGGTGACACCATCGGCGACAGGACGGCGCTCTACTTCGGCTTCGTGGTCGTCTCGGTCCTGACGGCCGTCGCCGCGACGTACGTCGCGCTGAGGCTGCGCAACCGCCTCGGCACCTACGGTGGCGTCGTCGCCGGTGCAGCCGGCTACCTGGCCGTCGTGGTCGTCGCCGGCCAGCTCTTCGCCACCGTCAACGAGGTCGGCGACTTCCCGGCCGACACGCTCTGGTTCTTCCGCCGGGCGTCACTGTTCACGCTGGCCACGATGTGGGGCGTGATCGGCGTGGTGCTCACCGGACTGGTCGGTCGGCTCTACGCCGCGCAGACGGAGCGGGCGCAGCGGCGCGCGCTAGCCGCGAGCCTCTGACGGCCCGCCCCGCGAACCAACCTGTCGGCTCCTGCGCTCAGCGCGGGAGTCGGCGGCTTTCCACGGGAGTGTCGGCCAGCAGGTGGTCGGACACGATCCGGCGGGCCGCGTGTGGATCGACGCCGCCGTACCAGACGTCGTCGGGCTGCACGCTGACGACCGGGGCCTGGTTGCAGGGGAACTGACAACCGGTGTGGGTGACCAGCACGTCATGGTCGCCGAGCCCGGCCTCCATCAGTCCGAGGATCAGCGCGCGGGCCGTCTCGTCGGATCCGCGGGCCGTGCACCGCGGGCCGCGGCAGATGAGCACCTGGTGCCGGTGGCGGGTCACGTTCTCCCAGGCGGTCGAGGTCAGGCCCGGCTCGGCGCCGGAGATCGGCTTCAGGTCGAACAGCGCGACCTCGATCTCCTCGATCGTGGAGGCGAGCCGGGTCGCAACCTCGATCGCCGGGCGGTGCCCGGCGCGCTCGCGCCACCAGTGGGAGGCGATCCTCCGTAGCCATGACTGCCCAGGGGCGAGCGGGCCGAGGCTGATGCCGGCGAGGCTGATCGTGGTGGCGCCGGCGTCCGCGAGTCGGGTGAGCTCGCGCGAGAGCGACGGGTCGCCCATCTGCAAGAAGGCGACGCCCGCATGGTGGCTGGCGGCCGCCGCGAGCAGCTCGTCGCGACGGTCGACATCGGAGACGGACATGCCAACGAGAAGCAGCGCGGTGCCTGGCTGGGTCATAGCCGGATCACCCTGCCCGCGACCACGAGGTGCACCTCGTCGCAGGCCGCCGCGATGCGCTGGTTGACCAGTCCGAGCAGGTCCCGGAAGAGCCGACCGGACCGGTGCTCGGGGACGACGCCCAGGCCGACCTCGTTGGTGACGAGAACGGTGTCCTCTCCCTGGTCGCGAACAGCGAGGACGTCCGCTGTCTCTTGCGCCGCGTGTCCGATCACGTCGGTGATCTCGTCCGCCGGCGCGCCCCAGAGGCCACGTTCGTCGAGCACCGCCGTGAGCCACGTGCCCAGGCAATCGACCATGACGTGCCCGTCCGTGCACGTGAGCACTCCGACGAGGTCGTGGGACTCGAGGGTCGTCGAGTCGGCAGGCCGCCGCGCCCGATGGGCGGCGATCCGAGCGGCCCAGTCGGCGTCGTCCTGGACCGGCCCTGGGGCGAGGTAGGTGACCGGTCCGGTCAGGAGCGACTCCGCGTGACGGGACTTGCCGGACCGGACTCCGCCGGTGACGAGCACTCTCACGACTTCTCCCTGAGCCAGGCGACGGCATCATCCACGTCGTGCACGGTCGGCACCCCGACCGGGCACGCGGGACGCCGTACGACGACCACGGCGACGTCGAGCTCGGCGGCGGCCTGCATCTTGGGCCACGTGTAGCTGCCGCCTGAGTCCTTGGTGACGAGGACGTCGATGGAGTGCTGCCGCATCAGTGCGAGTTCGCCATCGAGGCTGTAGGGGCCACGGCTGGTCAACAGCGTCCACGTCTCGGGCAGGTCGAGGGCGGGACGGTCGACGACCCGGGCGAGCACGGCGTGGCCGGACAGCGCGGGGACGAAGCGAGCCAGCTCCTGGCGGCCGACGGTGAGGAACGGCCGCGCACCGAGCGAGGCGGCCAGCGTGCTCGCCCGTTCGTGGTCGTCGACGTAGTGCCACCTCGGGTCTGGCTCCCAGCCCGGCCGCTCGAGCCGCAGCAGGGGGACGTCTTCGAGGCGACAGGCGGCTACGGCGTTGGCGCTCATGCCGAGGGCGAAGGGATGCGTCGCATCGACCACGGCGTCGTACTCGGCAAGCGCGGCCCGCAGACCCTCAACTCCGCCGAAGCCGCCGATGCGCACCCTCCCGACCGGCAGACGCGGCTCGGCAACCCGGCCGGCCAGGGAACTGGTCACCTCGATGCCGCTGTCGCGATCGTCGACGAGCCGGGCAGCGAGGTCGCGGGCCTCGCTGGTGCCTCCCAGGAGCAGCAGCCTCATGCGGAACCTCCTGGGGGTAGGACGGGCAGGCCGGCGGGTGCGCCGCCGCGGGCGAGTGTCAGCAGTGCGTCGACGTCGAGGTGCTCCTCGACCAAGTCGCCCAGCCGGTCGAGCCGGGCGTCGCGGGCGGCACCGAAGCTCACCGCGGACGCCTCTCGGCCCAGCAGCTCGGACAACAGCGCACCCCGCAGCGCGTCGCCCTCGAGGCTGCCGTGCCACATCGTGCCGAAGACCTTGCCCGCGCGGGCTCCGCCGAGGAACTCCTCGCCACCGCCTCGGGTGACCCGGCCGTGGTGGATCTCGTAGCCCGAGGCGGGTGCGCCCAGGGCGGTGCCGGCGGGCAATCGCAGCACCTTCTCGGCGGCGAAGTCGGTGCGGACGTCGAGAAGCCCCAGCCCCTCGACCTCGGCACCCGGCACGCCCTCGACACCGGCAGGGTCGCTGATGGTGCGACCGAGCATCTGGAAGCCGCCGCAGATGCCGAGCACCGGGCGACCTCGGCGGGCGTGGTCGACGATCGCGGCATCCAGGCCCCGTGCGCGCAGCCAGGCCAGGTCGCTGACCGTCGAGCGGGTTCCCGGCACCACGATCACGTCGGCATCGGCGACGTCGCGGGGACCGGAGACGAAGACGACGTCGAGGTCGGGCTCCAACCCGAGCGCGTCGACATCGGTGAAGTTGCTGATCCGCGGCAACCGCACAACCGCGATCCGGAAGGCGGCCTCACCGCTGGAGCGACGACCGTCCAGGTCGAGGGCGTCCTCGGAGTCCAGCCACAGGCTCGGATCCCACGGCAGCACGCCGAACACCCGACGGCCCGTCAGCCGCTCCAGGGAGTCCAGGCCGCGGGAGAGGAGCGCCAGCTCGCCACGGAACTTGTTGACCACGAAGCCGGCCACCAGCCTCTGGTCGGCGGGCTCCAGGAGTGCGACCGTGCCGTACATCGCGGCGAAGACACCGCCGCGGTCGATGTCGCCCACAACCACGGTGGGCAGCGATGCGTGCCGGGCCAACCCCATGTTGACGTAGTCGCCGGCGCGCAGGTTGATCTCGGCCGGGCTCCCTGCTCCCTCGGCCACGATGACGTCGAAACGCGCCGCCAGGTCGTCGTACGCGGTGTGTGCGGCCGTGGCCAGGTGACGTCGGCCGGTCTCCCAGTCCGCCGACGAGACCTCGCCGGCGGGATGGCCCATCAGGACGACATGGCTGCGCCGGTCGCTGCCGGGCTTGAGAAGCACCGGGTTCATCGCCGGCTCAGGGGCAACGCGGGCAGCCAATGCCTGGACCCACTGTGCCCGGCCGATCTCGGCGGTCGTGCCGTCGCCGGCGGAGCAGACCATCGAGTTGTTCGACATGTTCTGGGCCTTGTACGGCGCCACCTTCACGCCACGTCTCGCGAAGGCGCGGCACAGGCCGGTGGTAACGACCGACTTGCCGGCGTCCGAGGTCGTCCCGGCGACGAGCAGACCGCTCACGGCTGCGCCTCCCGAGCCCGCAGCAGATAGACGTCCATCACCCAGCCGGCCGCTGTCTTCGCACGCTCGCGCGCCGCTTCGATCGACGGCAGCACGTCGGCGACCCGCCCCGCGACGAGCTCCTCGGAGCCGGTGCCGAGGTTGGCACCCCACCAGATCGACCAGTCGTCGAGCCCGGCCAGGTCGAGGGTGCCGGTGAGCATGACGCACAGGTTGGTCTGGCCGGCCGCGACGTCCTCGCGGAGCCGGCGGCCGGTGGTGATGTGGACCGGGCGCCCGACAGGGTGCAGCACAATCCGGTGACGGGCGGCCAACAGCTGCGGGGCGCTGATGCCCGGCAGCACGTCGTACTCCAGCGGCATCCGCTCGGCCAGCCGGTCCACGACCCGGATCGTCGAGTCGTAGAGCGACGGATCACCCCACACGAGAAACGCCGCCGTGCCACCCCGCTCGCCCAGGACCCGCTCGTAGGCCGCCACCCGAGCCTCGTGCCAATCCTTGACCGCCCCGGCGTAGTCGACCGGATCGGCCCGATCCCGCTCGGGATCGGGGACCGCGACCACCTCGAGACCATGCTCGGCCGCGATGGCTCGGCGGACCGAGAGCAGGCCGTCGTCCTCGCGCTTCTCGGCGGCGAGGACGTAGTCACACGACCGGAGCGCGTCGGCCACCTCCGGGGTGATGTGGTGCGGCCCCATGCCGACGCCGAGAACGCGGACCCTCACCGGGCGTTCACTCGCGGTCTTCGAGGTCGCCCTCGACCTCGAGGTAGACCTGCTGCATCGCGGCCAGGGTGTCGGCGTCGGGATCGGCCCACAGGCCACGCTCGGCGGCCTCGTGAAGTCGCTCGACGATGCCGCGCAGTGCCCACGGGTTCGACTTGCGCAGGAACTCCTGGTTGGTCTCGTCGAGGACGTACTCCTGGGCGAGCTTGTCGTACATCCAGTCGTGCACCACCCCGGCGGTGGCGTCGAAGCCGAAGAGGTAGTCGACGGTGGCGGCCAGCTCGAAGGCGCCCTTGTAGCCGTGCCGCTGCATGGCGGCGATCCAGCGCGGGTTGACCACCCGAGCCCGGAAGACGCGGGCGGTCTCCTCCGACAGGGTGCGGGTGCGGATCGCGTCCGGCGAACTGGAGTCGCCGACGTACGCCTTCGGATCGGCACCGGTCAGCGCGCGGACCGTGGCGACCATGCCGCCGTGGTACTGGAAGTAGTCGTCGGAGTCGGCGATGTCGTGCTCGGCGGAGTCGACGTTCTTGGCGGCGACCTTGATGCGGCGGTAGTTGGCGCGCATGTCGTCGGCGGCCGGGGCACCGTCGAGGTCGCGGCCGTAGGCGAAGCCGCCCCACGCGGTGTAGACCTCGGCGAGGTCGTTGTCGTCGCGCCAGGTGCCGGACTCGATGACCTGCAGGATGCCGGCGCCGTACGACCCGGGCTTGGACCCGAAGATGCGGGTCCTCGCGCGGCGGGCGTCGCCGTGCTCGGCCAGGTCGGCGGCGAAGTGGGCGCGCACGTAGTTCGCCTCGGCCGGCTCGTCGAGGTCGGCCACCATCCGCACCGCGTCGTCGAGCATCGCCACGACGTGCGGGAACGCGTCGCGGAAGAAGCCCGAGATCCGGACGGTGACGTCGATGCGCGGGCGGCCGAGCTCCTCGAGCGGGACGACGACCAGCTCGCGGACCCGACGGGACTCGGCGTCCCACTCCGGACGCACCCCGAGCAGCGCCAGCACCTCGGCGACGTCGTCCCCGGAGGTCCGCATGGCGCTGGTGCCCCACACCGACAGTCCGACCGACGTGGGATAGGTGCCGGTCTCGTCGAGGTACTTCTGCACCAGCGAGTCGGCCATCGCCTGGCCGGTCTGCCAGGCCAGCCTGCTGGGGACGGCCCGCGGGTCGACGGTGTAGAAGTTGCGGCCCGTCGGCAGCACGTTCACCAGGCCACGCAGGGGAGAGCCGGAGGGCCCGGCTGGCACGAACCCGCCAGCGAGCGCGTGGAGGACCGCGTCGAGCTCGCCGGTCGTCCCGGCCAGGCGGGGGACGACCTGCTCGGCCGCGAACCTCAGCACCTGCTGGACCTCCGGCGCGTCATGCAGCGTGGTCGCGACCGTCGGGTCCCAGTCAGCCGCCTCCATTGCCTCGACCAGCGCCCGGGCCCGCGCCTCCGTCTCGTCGACCGCCTGGAGATCGGCGCCATCCTTGAGGCCGAGCGCGGCCCGCAGGCCGGGGACCGCGTTGCCGACGCCGCCCCACACCTGCGCGGCGCGCAGGATCGAGAGCACCAGGTTGACGCGGGCCTCGCCGGTCGGCGCCGCGCCCAGGATGTGGAGGCCGTCGCGGATCTGGGCGTCCTTGATCTCGCACAGCCAGCCGTCGACGTGGAGCAGGAAGTCGTCGAACTCCTCGTCGTCGGGGCGCTCCTCCAGGCCGAGGTCACGGTGCAGTTGGGCGGCGTGCATGAGCTGCCAAATCTCACCCCGGATGGCCGCTAGCTTGGAGGGGTCCATCGCTGAGATCTTGTCGTACTCCTCGAGCAGACCCTCGAGTCGTGCGATGTCGCCGTAGGACTCCGCGCGCGCCATGGGCGGCACGAGGTGGTCGACGATCGTCGCATGCGCGCGTCGCTTGGCCTGCGCGCCCTCGCCCGGGTCATTGACCAGGAACGGGTAGATCAGCGGCAGGTTCGCGATCGCGGCGTCGGGGCCGCAGGCGGCGGACAGTGCGGCATTCTTGCCGGGCAGCCACTCCATCGAGCCGTGCTTGCCCAGGTGCACCACCGCGTGTGCCCCGAAGCCCCCGGCCTCGACGCCCGCCGCGAGCCAGCGGTAGGCCGCGAGGTAGTGGTGGCTGGGCGCCAGGTCGGGGTCGTGGTAGATCGCGACCGGGTTCTCGCCGAAGCCGCGCGGAGGCTGGATCAGGATCACGACGTTGCCCGCCTGCAGGGTGGCGAGCACGATCGCGCCGTCATCGTTCACGAACAGGCCGCCCGGTGACTCGCCCCACGCCTCGACCATGGCATCACGCAGAGACGCCGGAAGGTCGGCCGTCCAGGCGTCGTACGCCGTCTTGCCGATGCGCACGTGCGCATCGGTGAGGTGTGCGTTGGTGAGCCACTCCTCGTCCTGCCCACCGGCGGCGATCAGGGCATGGATCAGCGCGTCGCCGGCCTCCGTGTCGTCCGGCAGGTCGAGGAGCGGCAGCACCGGGTTGTCGGCGCCGAGGTCGTAGCCGTCCTCACGCAGGCGGCGCAGCAGCCGGATGGCCGAGACCGGCGTGTCGAGGCCGACCGCGTTGCCGATCCGCGCGTGCTTCGTGGGATAGGCGCTCAGCATCAGCGCGATCCGCTTCTCGCCGTTGGGCACCCGCCGCAGGACGGCATGGTTGACCGCGATGCCGGCCACCCGGGCGCAGCGTTCCGGATCGGCGACGTACGCCGGCAGACCCTCGGCGTCGATCTCCTTGAACGAGAACGGCGCGGTCGTGATCCGGCCGTCGAACTCGGGGATGGCGATCTGGCTGGCGTAGTCCAGCGGGCTGATCCCGTCGTCCGAGGCGTCCCACTCGTCGCGGCCGTTGGTCAGGCACAAGCCCTGTAGCACCGGGATGTCGAGGGCTGCCACCCGCTCCACGTCCCACGCTTCGTCGTCGCCGCCGGCACTGGCCGTGGCCGGGGCGCTGCCGCCTGCCGCGAGCACCGTCACGACGAGGGCGTCGAGCGTCCCGAGCGCCTCGTAGAGGTCATCGGGCGCCGAGCGGAGCGACCCGGCGAAGATCGGGACGCCGACCGCTCGGCCGGTCGCGTCGATCGCGTCGGCGAGGGCGTGCGCGAACGCGTTATTGCCGCTGGCCTCGTGCGCGCGGTAGTAGAGCACGCCCACGCGAGGCAGGTCGCCGGCGCGGCCGGACGGCCGGTCGGCGTACCCCCACGCCGGGATCGCCACGGGCGGCTCGAACCCCTCGCCGGTCAGCAGCACGGTGTCGGAGAGGAACGCGTGCAATTGGGCGAGGTTGGCCGGACCGCCCTCGGCCAGGTAGCGGTGTGCCTCGGCGGCTGTCCCCATCGGCACGGTGGAGAGCTCCATCAGCTCGGCGTTCGGCTGCTGCTCGCCGCCCAGGATCACCAGCGGGGTGCCGGCCTCGCGCACGGCGGCGAGGCCGGGCCACAGGTCGTGAGGCGATCCGAGCAGGCGTACGACGACGAGGTCGGCCCCGGCGATGAGTGCCGTGAGCTCGGCGTCGGTGCTGCGGGCAGGGTTCCCCCAGACATAGCCGGCGACACTGGCGCGAGCAGACAGCAGGTCCGTGTCGGAAGTCGACAACAGTGCGATGCGGGTAGGCGCAGCCATGGGCCGTTTTCCTCCTCCGGGGTTCTCGCCCCGTCAATCGGTCGGATCAGCCCATGGCCAGTGCCTGGCTGCGTCTTGTCGACGTCACAGTGGCGGAACCGCCCCGGACTCTCACCGGGTTCCTGCACCACGAGCAGTCCGCAGCCTACGGGAGAATCACCCCCATGCCTCACCCGGTCCATCTCGTCCGCCACGGCCAGTCGCAGTGGAACGTCCGCCGCCTGACCCAGGGACAGACCCCTCATCCGCCGCTGACCGATCTCGGGCGCTCGCAGTCGGCCGCAGCGGCGGAACTGATCGCAGAAGACCTCAAGGACCTGGGACTGGCCGCTGACCGTCTCGTCAGCAGCGACCTGACCCGCGCGGCGCAGACCGCCGCGGTCATCGGCCGCCGGCTGCAACTGACTCCGGAGTCGGACCCCCGCCTGCGCGAGCAACATCTGGGTGACCTGGAGGGCCGAACCTACGAGGAGACCTGGGCCGCAGCGGAGGCCTTCGACTGGTCGGACCCAACGCAGCCGATCGCGGGTGGCGAGTCGCTCCTGGACCTGTACGACCGCATGGGTGCTGTGCTCAGCGACCTCGACCGCGGCTCCGTATCAGTCCTGGTGTCGCACGGGGACGCGATCCGTTCCGCCGTCGCGTACCTCCAAGGCATGAAGCCACACGAAGCACCGTGGGTCGACGTCCCCAACGGCGCCGTGGCCCGCATCGATGACCACCTCACCTGGCTTGGACAATGACGCTCATGCCTGACCAAGCCCTTTGCCTGGACCCAGCCTCCTTCGCCGGAGTCACACTCGTCGGCGCTGGCCCAGGCGACCCGGACCTCATCACGATCGCCGGCCTCAAGGCGCTGCTCGGCGCGGATGTCGTCGTGACCGATCGGCTGGTGCCTCATGAGTTGCTTGCAAGGCTCGCTCCCGATGTGGAGCTCATCGACGTCGCCAAGTTCCCGCGCAGCCGGTTCACCGCCCAAAAAGACATCAACGCCGTCCTGCTCGAGCGGGCACGAGCCGGAAAGAGGGTCGTCCGCCTCAAGGGCGGCGACGGCTACGTCTTCGGACGAGGGTTCGAGGAGGTGCTTCACCTGCAACAAGCCGGGGTCCCGGTCCGTGTCATCCCCGGCCTCTCCTCGTCCATCTCCGTACCAGCGCTGGCGGGAATCCCCGTCACACACCGAGGTGTCGTCCACGACTTCACCGTCGTCTCAGGACACGTACCGCCCCGCCACCCTGACAGCCTCGTCAACTGGGACGCCCTGGCCGCATCAAGAGGCACCATTGTTCTGATGATGGCCGTCCACAACGCCGCTGTGATCGCCCAGACCCTCATCGATGGCGGACGCCACACCGGTCAGCCCGCGGCCATCGTCGTGGACGGATCGATGGCGAGCGAACGGGTCATCCGCACGACCTTGAGTCAGCTCGGGGAGTCGATCGACAACGAAGAGGTACAGCCGCCGGCGATCATTGTGGTCGGTGACGTAGCCGCGCTCTGACGTGCCCCTCATGTTCCTGGGCAAGGGAAGCCTACTCCGGAGCCGCCACACCCGGGGAAGTGCCACCCGTGACGGTTTCGGTCAGCCTCGCGCTGCTCGCCGCGGTGCCGTTGGCGCCTGACACGGTGCTGGTCTTCCACAGAGCACCACGGGGACGAACAGGGGCAGGAGGCCCGGTCGATCGTGCACGTCGCCGCGACGGCCACGGGCCGTCGGCCTCTGCGCACCGGGAGTCTCGGCTCTCGCCTCTCCCGCTGAGCTGAGGGTGCCGGGGTGACGCTTTCGCTGGGCGGCTCGATTCTGGCCTGGTCGCCCGTGGCGCGCCCGTGGGCGATCCGGGGACTCGTCGCTTGGGCACTGACGCTGGATGCGGGGCCTTCTCTACCTCGTGTGGGGGCTGGCTTGGACCGTGGGTGAGGAGCTCGCGCCCTTGGGCGTTCCGAAACCTCTGCTCGACTTTAGGCAGCTGGTTGCCCAGCATCGTGGTGATGGATAGACGCGGGTAGTGAGCCTGGCTCTCCGAACCCACTTGCGATTCGAGTCATGCCGCGCTTATGTCCCGAAAACGCCAGCGCAAGCCCTCTATTGCGAGCAGACAGCATCAAGACGGTGCAGGGTCGGGCCGCTGGCTTGTGCGCGTCTGCGCAGGTCAGAGCACACGCCGGCAAGTGGGGTCAAACAAGCCAGTTGCTAGACGAGCACGCGCTGGAGGTCCAGAGGTCACAGGGTCAAATCCTGTCCCCGCTACGACAGAAGGTCCGGATCGGCCATAAGGCCGGCCCGGACCTTCTCCCTTTTCCCGCCGCTACGCTGGCCCCTGTGAGCTCGTGGAAGGAGCCCGGGATGACCGAGACGAGACCCGTGGAGTTCCCGGGCGCGGACGGCAGCACGCTCGTGGGGCGCCTGGAGCTGCCGGACCGGCCGCCCCGGGCGACCGCCCTCTTCGCACACTGCTTCACCTGCGGCAAGGACGTCGCCGCCGCGTCGCGGATCGCCCGGGCGCTGCGCGCCGAGGGGTTCGCCGTCCTGCGGTTCGACTTCACCGGCCTCGGCGAATCCGAGGGCGACTTCGTCGACACCACCTTCAGCACCAACATCGACGACCTGGTGCGGGCCGCCGACCATCTCCGCGCGACCCTCTCGGCCCCCAGCCTGCTGATCGGCCACTCGCTCGGCGGCGCCGCCGTGCTGGCCGCGGCCGCCGCGATCCCTGAGGCGCGCGCCGTCGTCACCATCGCCGCGCCTGCGGATCCGCAGCACGTCACGCACCTGTTCGGGGACCAGCTGCCGGGCCACGCCGACTGGGACGACGTCGAGGTGACCCTCGCCGGCCGGCCGTTCCGGGTCAGCCGCAGGTTCCTCGACGACATCGACGAGCACCCGCAACGCCAGCGCATCGCGCAGCTCGATCGGGCGCTGCTCGTCATGCACTCTCCCACCGACGCCGTCGTCGGCATCGACAACGCCGGCCGGATCTTCGAGGCGGCCCGGCACCCGAAGTCCTTCGTGGCCCTCGACGGCGCGGACCACCTCCTGACCAGGCGCGAGGACGCCCAGTACGTCGCGGACATCGTCGCGGCCTGGGTCCACCGTTACCTCCCGGACGCCCCCTCTGAGCCGGGCGTGTGACGACCGGGGACGGACTCTCCGAACGGCCTCGGGGGCCGCACCCGCGCGGGTAGTGTGGAAGATCCACCGGATCGAGGAGGACTGGCATGGATCTACTCAACCGAACCGACATCCAGACACTGGCGGCGTCCGGGGGTGACGGGTTGCACGTGTCGATGTTCATCCCCACGCACCGCTACGGCGGCGAGGTCCAGGGCGATCAGCTGCAATGGAAGAACCTCGTCAGCGCCGTCGACGCGCTGCTGACCGACGAGATGCGGCGCTCGGAGCTCGACGCGTTGCTCGCCCCGGCGCGGGAACTGCAGAACGACAGCATGGCGTGGCAACACATGAGCGACGGCCTGGCGATGTTCCTCAGCCCTCAGGGCCATCACACCTACCGCATCCCGGCGTCGCTGCCGCTGCTCGCGACCGCGGGGGACCACTTCGTGACCGGCCCGCTGATGCGGCTCCTCTCGGGTGACGCCCACTTCCTCCTCATGGCCATCAGCCAGGGGCAGGTGCGTCTCATGGACGGCAGCCGGCACACCGTGCGCCAGATCGAACTCGACGACGTCCCCACCAGCATGTCGGACGTCGTGGAACCCGACGGCCGCTCGGCCCCCATGGCCCGGGCCCTGACCGGGGGACGGGGCGGGCGCGCCGTGTTCTACGGTCACGGTGGCGGCGACGACGACGCCAAGAAGGAGGACCTCGTCCGGTTCCTCCGCGAGGTGGCCGCGGGCATGCGCGACATCCTCGCCGGGCAGACGGCGCCGCTGATCCTGGTGGGGCTCGAGCAGAACGTCTCGGCCTACCGCGACCTCAACGGCTATGCCAACGTCCTGGACGAGGCCGTGCTGCGTAACCCCGACGACCTGTCGGCCGAGGAGTTGCACCGGCTGGCGTGGCCCATTGTCGAGGCGCGCCTGCGGGCGGACCGCACGGCGCTCATCGACCGGTTCCGGTCGCTCACCGGCAGCGGGAAGGTCTCCGACGACCTGGCCGTGATCACGGAGGCCGCCGCGCAGGGCCGGGTCGACACGCTGTTCATCCGCTCGGATCCGTGGTGCTGGGAAGAGGTGGTCGCCCCGAGCGACACCCCCGTCGTCCGGTTGGGTGCCGACGAGCGCTTCGTGGTCTGCGAGGCCGTGGATCGCGCCGCCGTCGACACCCTCGCCAACGGGGGCACGGTCCACGCGACATCGCGGGAGGTGTCGGCGGAGGCGGGCGTCGCGGCGATCCTCCGGTTCTGACGCTCGAGGGGCCAGGCGCATAATGGACGGCGTGCCCACGCCGCCGCGCCGTCGTCCCGATGCCAAGTGCCCGCTCCGGCCTGGTGACCCCTGCACCCTGTGTCAGGTGAACGTCACCGGGCCGCAGGACTGCGGGCTCGTCTACCTGGTGATGGACGACCAGGAGCTGCGCGACGAGTGGGTCAAGTCCCGGTGTCGCTGACACACACCACCGACACGTTGGGAGATCCGTCGATGAGGACGCGCACGCTCGGCAGCACGCTCACTGTCAGCGCCATGGGGCTCGGCTGCATGGGAATGAGCCAGAGCTACCACCCGATTCCGGACCGCGGCGACATGCTCCGGCTGCTGCGCGACGCCGTGGACCGCGGCGTCACGTTCTTCGACACCGCCCAGGTCTACGGCCCGTTCGGCAACGAGGAGTTGGTCGGGGAGGCACTCTCGCCGGTGCGCGACGAGGTGGTCATCGCCACGAAGTTCGGGTTCGACCTCTCCAGTGGTGCGGTGGGCGGGCTCGACAGCCGCGCGGATACCATCCGGCGCGGGGTGGACGAGTCGCTGCGGCGCCTCCGCACGGATCGCATCGACCTGCTGTACCAGCACCGCGTGGACCCCGCCGTGCCCATCGAGGAGGTCGCGGGCACCGTGGCGGGCCTGGTCGAGGCGGGGAAGGTGCGCCACTTCGGCCTGTCCGAGGCCGGCGCTCGGACCATCCGCCGGGCGCACAGCGTGCACCCGGTCGCCGCCCTGCAGAGCGAGTACTCCCTGTGGTGGCGCGAACCCGAGGGCTCGATCCTGCCGACCCTGCGGGAACTCGGCATCGGATTCGTGCCCTTCAGCCCGCTGGGCAAGGGGTTCCTCACCGGCGCCATCGACGAGGGCACCCGGCTCGCGGAGGCGGACTTCCGCGCGACGCTGCCCCGGTTCAGCGACGAGGAGGCGCTGCGCGCGAACAGATCGTTCGTCGACCTCATCCGGCGGATCGCGGCGCGGCACGACGCCACGCCGGCCCAGGTCGCCCTCGCCTGGGTCCTCGCGCAGGGCGACGATGTCGTCCCCATCCCGGGGACCACGAAGCTTCCCCGGCTCGAGGAGAACCTCGCCGCTGTCGACCTCGCCCTCACCGAGGACGACCTCGCCGAGATCGACGGCGCGGAGATTCAGGCGGTCGGCCACCGGTACAGCGACGTCCACGAGCGGCTGATCGACCGCTGAGCGCCGCCCGCCGCCGCGGCGATCCCGCCCCGGACGAGCGTCCGGCAGCGGGGCGATGTGTCAGATCGGTAACGATTGCCGGGCCACCGTTGACACCCCTGGGACGGCCACTGGAACATTGGCGCCAATCTTTGAACGATCCACGGAGGGCCCATGAAGAAGGCGACGCTCGCGAGCCTGGCCGCGGAACTCAAGGTGTCGCGGCAGACCATCTCGAACGTCATCAACTTCCCGGACCGGGTGCGCGCGGAGACCCGCGTCCGCGTCGAAGCCGCCATCCAGCGCTCGGGGTACCGACCCTCGGCCGCGGCGCGGGCGCTGCGCAATCAGCGCGCCATGGCCATCGGCATCCGCCTCAGCCCACCCCGCAATGGGATCTCCGGATCGTTCATGGACGCTTTCCTCCGCGAGATCGTGACGGCGGCGGACGCCCGCGGCTACCGCGTGGTCGTCTTCCCCGCGACGTCGCGGTCGGACGAGGTGGAGCGGCTCATCGAGCTGCGGGGGAGCCTCGCGATCGATGGGGGCGTCCTCACCGACACGTGGACCGACGACGACCGGCCGGCGCGGCTCACGGAGGCCGGGGTGCCGTTCGTCTCCTTCGGGAGACCCTGGGGGAGCGCGGACCACGGCGCCTGGGTCGACGTCGATGGCAGGGCGGGCGCTGCGGCGGCGGCCCGCTTCCTCCGCGACGCCGGGCATGAGCGGATCGGATTCCTGGGCTGGTCGGATGGCTCGCCCGTCGGTGCGGACCGCCGCGCGGGCTGGGCGGACGCTCTGGGCCTCACGGACGACGACGTCACTGCGCTGACCGTCGAGGGACCGGACACCGCTGAGGCCGGGGCGTCCGGGATGGCACGCCTCATCGACGGCGGCGCCACGGCGGCCGTGTGCGCCTCGGACAGCCTGGCGCGCGGCGCGGAGACCCTCCGGCGGGGGCGTGGGCTGCCCGGCCCGGCCGTGGTCGGTTTCGACGACACCGCCGTCGCCCGGTCCATGGACCTGACCAGCGTGCGGCAACCCGTCGAGGAGGTCGCCCGCACCGCGCTCGACCTGCTCCTCGAGCGGCTCGCCGACCCGGGTGTGACACTGCAGGGCAGGCTGGTCGAACCGGTGCTGGAGGTGAGAGGTCAGTCCATGTCGGGCACGCGGTCGCGCGCGTCCGTGTAGTCCTCCCCGCACAGCTCCATCAGGTCGACCAGCATGGAGCGGGCCTGCGCGAGAATCACGGTGGGTGAGAGCCTCGGAAGGATCGGGATGTGAGCCGACCGCTCACCGAGTTCTCTGAGCATGCCCAGCTTCGCCGTCGGCAGCCGGCGGGCGAACAGCTCGGCAGCACACTCGTCGATGGCCTGCGCCAGGTCGGTGAGGAACTCGAGATACTCCTCTGGCACCTGCTCGTCGCGCCAGGTCGCGACGGCGGCCCGGCGCGCGAGGACGCGCAGGTTGCGGATGAACCGGTCCAGCGGGACGACGAGGTCCGCGACCTGGAACGCCTCCTCCCGGTGCCGCCGGAGGAACGGCGAGGTTCGCACCACGGCCGTGCCCTCGGCGGTGGCGGTCAGGAGCTTCGACATCTCCTGTTCCGTCGCCCGGACCCGCTGCAGGATCTGTTCGGTCTCCTCCTCGTCGCCGCGACGCAGCGCCTCCACCATCGCCCGGACGGAGAAGGCGGCCTCGTGCAGCACCTTGGCGGCGATCAGGCGGGGGCGGGTGATCGGCGACGTGGGAGCCACCGTCGCGAACACAAGCGCGACGGCGCAGCCCACGAGGGCGTCCTGCCAGCGCGAGACGCCCGCGTCGACGCCCGGCAGCACGGTCAGGACAGCGGCCGCCTGCACGGCGGACTGCGTCACCATGAGCGTGCGCGCCCCGAGCCAGGTGGTCAGAGACATCGCGACGCCGACCACCAGCACGATCTGCCAGACCCCGGTTCCGAACATCGCCACGAACAGGTCGCCCAGGAAGACGCCCACGGTCACTCCGACGGCCACCTCGACCACCCGGCCCAGGCGCTGCCCGAAGGAGAACCCGAGGCAGATGATCGCGGCCACCGTCGACAGGAACGGCGCGTAGTGGCCGAGCAGGTCGTGCGCGATCCACCAGGAGACGCCCGCGGCCAGCGAGATCTGCACGATCATGAACAGCCTCGACCGCCACCGGCTCACGCGTCGCACCTGCGAGCGCCACCCGCGTCGCGCGGTGCGTTCCGACAGGTCGAAGGCCCGGATCGACGCGCGCTGGAGTGCGCGCCCCGTGCCGTGCAGGAAGCCCTGTTCAGCGTCGTCGGCCATGGGTCCATCCTGCCGTGTCGCGCGGCGGTGCGCCGCTCCCGAGTGGCGGCGCCGGTCGGGGCCCGCTGCGGGTAAACTGAGCGGCGCCGTTGCCCGTTCCGGAAGGGAACTGAAAAACATGCGCCGAGCCCGCACCCTGGGGATCGTGGCCGTTGTGCTCCTCGCCTCGCTGCTCGGGGCGTGCACGCGCCCCCCGCAGGTCGAGGAGCCCGAGCGCACGTTGGAGATCGGAGCGACGGGGGAGCCCGCTGGACTGGACATGATCACCGTGTCCGGCGCCGGTACCCCCTTCGTGCTCCTCTACAACGTCTACGAGACCCTCGTGAAGCTCGACGGCGAGGGCAACATCGACCCGCTGCTGGCCTCCGAGTGGACCATGAGCGAGGACAACACCGTCTACACGTTCACGCTCGACAAGGGCGCCCGGTTCGCGTCCGGCACCGACGTGACCGCCGAGGCTGTGGTCGCGAGCTTCGAGCGGAACCGCTCGGAGGCGGCCACGGACCAGATCATGGGCAAGTGGCAGGTCGTCGACACCATCGAGGCGGTCGACGAGGACACCGTCGAGATCACGCTGTCGCAGGCCTCCAACCAGTGGCTCTACGAGATGACCGGCCCGGCCGGCATCGTCACCGACCCCACCGGTGACGCCGACCTCAACACCACGCCGGCCGGCTCCGGCCCGTACGAGTTCGCCGCGTGGGAAGAGGGCTCCGCCATCGAACTGGTGGCCAACGACGGCTACTGGGGCACCCCGCCGCGGTTCGACTCGGTCACCTTCCGCTACTACGCGGATCCCAACGCGATGAACACGGCCATGCTCTCGGGCCAGCTCGACATCATCTCGAACCTGACGGTCCCGCAGGCCATCGAGCAGTTCGCCGACGAGACCGCCTACACCGTCCACGAGGGCACGACCGACGGCGAAGTGGTCCTGGGCTTCAACCACCGCACGCCCGCGCTGCAGGACCTGCGGGTCCGGCAGGCCATCAACCACGCCATCGACCGCGAGGCCCTCATCGACGCCGCCTGGGGCGGCAAGGGCACGCTGATCGGTTCCATGGTCCCGCCGACCGACCCCTGGTACGAGGACCTCTCCGACACCTATCCGTACGACCCGGAGAAGGCCAAGGCATTGCTCGCCGAGGCCGGGATGGCGAGCGGGCTGTCGCTGCGGCTGCGGGTGCCGAACCTGCCGTACGGCCCGCCCGCGGGGCGATTCATCGCCGCCCAGCTCGAGGAGGTCGGCATCGACGTCGTCCTCGACGAACTCGAGTTCCCCGCGCGCTGGCTGGACCTGGTGTACACGAAGTTCGACTACGACATGACCATCGTGGCGCACGTCGAGCCCCGGGACCTCGGGGCGTTCGCGAACCCCGACTACTACTGGGGCTACGACAACCCCGAGTTCCAGCGCCTCATCGAGGAGGCGGACGCCGGCTCGCCCGAGGAGCAGGTGACCAAGCTCCAGGAGGCCGCCCGGCTGCTCGCGGACGACGCGGCCGCGGACTGGCTGTTCCTGTTGCCCAACATCATCGTGACCACCCCCGACATCTCGGGTATTCAGGCCAACCAGGTCAGCCTCGCGTTCGACCTCACCACGATCGCCGCCAGGAGCTGACCGTGGCCCTCCGCCGGGTGGGGCGGCGGCTGGGATGGTTGCTCGCCAGTCTGCTGCTCGCGTCGCTGCTGATCTTCGCGGCCACCAACGCGCTGCCGGGCGACATCGCCCAGGTCATCCTGGGCACCAACGCGACCCCCGGTGAGGCGGCCCGGCTCCGGGCCGAGCTGGGCCTCGACCGCCCGTTCCTGGCCCGGTACGCCGAATGGCTCTGGGGCGCGGTGCAGTTCGACTTCGGCGAGTCCTACCTCAGTGGCCGCCCGATCGCCCCGCTGATCGCCGCGCGGCTCGAGGTGTCGGTCTGGCTCATCGTGTTCGGGATGGCGGCGGCGATCCTCATCGCGCTGCCGGTCGGTGCCTACGCGGCGGTCCGCCGGCGCCACGCCGACGGCGTCGCGGTGTCCGCGCTCAGCCAGCTGGGGCTCGCCGTGCCGGCGTTCTGGGCCGGCATCTGGCTGGTCGTGGTGTTCGCGGTCAACCTGCGCTGGCTGCCGGCGGGGGGCTACGTCTCCTACTGGGAGTCCGTCGCGGACTGGCTGCGCCACCTGGTCCTCCCCGTGACGTCCCTGGCGATCGTCCAGGCGAGCGTCATCTCCAGGTACGTCCGCAGCGCCGTGCTCGAGGTGCTGCACGAGGACTACTTCCGCACCGCCAGGGCCGTCGGCTGGTCCCGCACCGGCGCGCTGTGGCGGCACGGACTGCGCAACATCGCCATCTCTCTGCTCACGGTCATCGGACTCCAACTGGCGACGCTGCTGGTCGGCGCCATCATCATCGAACAGGTGTTCGCGCTCCCAGGGCTGGGGTCGTCGCTGCTGCTCGCGGTGTCGCAGCGTGACCTGGGCGTGGTCCAGGCGATCGTCCTCCTCCTCGTCTGGGCCGTGCTCGTCATCAACTTCCTGGTCGACGTCGCCTACCAGGTCATCGATCCGCGGCTGCGGCGCAGGGCGGAGGCGCGGTGAGGCACGCGACCCTGGCCGTCGGCGCCGCCCTCATCGGCCTCATCGTGGCGATGGCGCTGTTGGCCGCCGTCTGGACGCCCTTCCCGCCGGACGCCGTCGTCGGACCCGGGCTCCAGCCCCCTGGCGGGGACCACCTGCTCGGCACCGACGGGCTGGGCGGGGACATCGCGTCACGGCTCCTCAGCGGGGCGAAGATCTGCCTCCTGGTCGGCATCGTCTCCGTGGCCGCCGCCGCGGCGGTCGGGGTCCCGCTCGGCATCCTCGCCGGGATGAACCGCGGCTGGGTCGGGGAGCTCCCGGCGCGGCTGGCTGACATCCTCTACGGCTTCCCCGCGCTACTGCTGGCGATCCTCTTCGCCGCCGCGCTGGGCGGATCCACCTGGACGGCCATGATGGCCATCGCGCTGGCGTCCGTGCCGGCCTTCGTGCGCATCGCACGGGCGGCGACGCTCCAGGTCATGAGCCAGGGCTACGTCGAGGCGGCCAGGCTCAGCGGCACGCCCCATCTGGCCGTCGCGTGGCGGCACGTGCTGCCCAACATCGCCCCCGCGGTGGGGGTTCAGACCAGCGTGAGCATCGGCATCGCCATCCTCGCGGAGGCGGGCCTGTCCTATCTCGGCCTCGGCTCGGGACCCGAGTCGCCGACGTGGGGGCGCATGCTCAGGGAGGCGCAGAACTACATCTTCAGCGAGCCGCAGCTCGCGCTGTGGCCGGGCCTCGCCATCGCCGTCGCGACGCTCGGGTTCAACCTGCTGGGCGACGGGCTCCGCGACCTGCTCGACCCTCGGCTGAGGGAGATCCGGTGAGCTACCTCGAGGTGACTGACCTGGCCGTGAGCTTCGGCCGGCAGCAGCGGCCGGCGCTGCGGGGCATCAGCTTCACGCTCGGCGAGCGGGAGCGGCTCGGGATCATCGGCCAGTCGGGCTCCGGCAAGTCGGTGACGGCCCTTGCGGTGATGGGGCTGCTGCCCGTGCACGCCCGGGTCACGGGCAGCATCCGGCTCGCGGGGCGCGAGCTGGTGGGGCTCCCGGAGCGGGAGATGCGGCGCCTGCGCGGCGACGAGGTGTCCATGATCTTCCAGGAACCCATGACCGCGCTGGACCCCACCATGAAGGTCGGCCGCCAGGTCGGCGAGGTCGTGGCCCTCCACCACGTTGAGCGGCGCGGCAGCATCCACGACGAGGTGCTGGACTGGCTGGGCCGGGTGGGGATCAGCGACCCGGCCCGCATCGCCGACTCCTACCCGCACGAGTTGTCGGGGGGACAGCGCCAGCGCGCCCTCATCGCGATGGCGCTGGCGAACCGGCCGGGCCTGGTGCTGTGCGACGAGCCGACCACCGCCCTCGACGTCCTCGTCCAACGGCAGATCCTCCAGCTTCTCGCCGACGAGCTGGCCGACCGGGCGGCCGTCTTCGTGTCGCACGACCTCGCCGTCGTGCGGCAGGTGTGCCGCAGGGTGGCGGTCATGCTGGACGGCGAGATCGTCGAGCAGGGCGAGATCGACGAGATCATCGCCGCCCCGCGGCACCCGTACACGCAGGGGCTCATCGCGTCCGCGCGCATCGACCAGGTCCCGCCGGGCCAACTGCTGCCCAGCGTCGCCGACTTCTACCCGGGGACGCGGTCATGAGCCTGGTCGAGTTGCGTGGCGCGGAGGTCACGTTCCGGCGGGCGGGGCGGCCGTTCGTGGCGCTGAGCGGCGTCGACCTCGCCGTCGAGCGTGGAGAGCGCGTCGGGATCGTGGGCGGCTCCGGCTCCGGCAAGACCACCATGGCCCGCCTCATGCTCGGCTTGCAGGAGCCGTCGGCCGGCGACGTGCTGATCGACGGCCGTTCCATCGTCGGCGTCCCCGAGCGACACCGAGGATTCCTGCGTTCGGCGGCCTCCATGGTGTTCCAGGACCCCAACTCGTCCTTGAACCCCCGGATGAGGCTGCGCGACATCGTGGCCGAGCCGCTCAGGTCCCCCGTGCTGCGGGGGCGCGGGGACGTCCCGGAGCCCACCGGCGAGGTCCTCGCGGCGGCGCTGCGCGGCGTCGGACTCGACCCGGACATGCTCACGCGTTACCCCCATCAGCTCTCGGGAGGGCAACGGCAGCGGGTGGCCATCGCCCGGGCCCTCATCAGCGACCCGGCGCTGCTGGTCGCCGACGAGCCCGTCTCCGCCCTCGACGTGTCCGTGCGCGCCCAGGTGCTCAACCTTCTCACCGCCGAGGCGGCCGAGCGCTCCCTCGCGCTCGTCCTGGTCAGCCACGACCTCGCGATCGTCCGGCACATGTGCGACCGCGTCGTCGTGGTGGACTCCGGGCGCATCGTCGAAGAGGGGCCGGTGCGCACGGTCCTCGACGCGCCGGCGCATCCCTACACCGCGCGGCTCGTCGAGGCCACGCTGACCCTCTGACCGGCTTCGCCGTTGGCGGACGGACGGCGTCGAGGCGGCGGGCGCCCCGGCCCTAGAATGCGCAGGGTGAAGGCACTGCTACTTGAGAACATCCACGCCGACGCCGTCAAAGCGCTCGAGGCGAAGGGCTACGAGGTCGACAGCCGGCCCGGCGCGCTCGCCGAGCGGGACCTGATCGCCGCCCTGGAGGGCGTCGACTACCTGGGCATCCGATCGCGCACCTATGTCACGGCCAAGGTCCTCGAGTCAGCCCCGCAGCTGCAGGCCGTCGGCGCCTTCTGCATCGGCACGAACCAGATCGACCTCGACGCGGCCACCCAGCACGGCGTCGCCGTCTTCAACGCGCCCTACTCCAACACCCGCTCCGTCGTCGAGCTGGCCATCGCGGAGATCATCTCCATGGCCCGCCGCCTCACCGACCGCAACCGCGACATGCACGCCGGCGTCTGGGACAAGTCCGCCGTCGGCTCGCACGAGGTCCGTGGGCGCACGCTGGGCATCGTCGGCTACGGCAACATCGGATCCCAGCTGTCGGTAGTGGCGGAGGCCCTCGGCATGCGCGTGCTGTTCTACGACCTGGTGGACCGGCTCGCCCTGGGCAACGCCCGGCGCGTCGACAGCCTCGAGGAACTGCTCTCGCAGGCCGAGACGGTCTCGCTGCACGTGGACGGCCGTCCCGAGAACAAGGCGATGTTCGGCGCCGAACAGTTCGCCCAGATGCGGCCGAGGTCGCTGTTCCTCAACCTGTGTCGCGGCGCCGTGGTGGACCTCGACGCGCTCTACGACAACCTCGTCTCGGGGCACGTCGCGGGTGCCGCCATCGACGTGTTCCCGACCGAGCCCAAGTCCAAGGACGAGCCCTTCGTGTCGAAACTGCAGGGCCTGAGCAACGTCATCCTCACCCCGCACGTCGGCGGCTCGACGCAGGAGGCGCAGGTCGACATCGGCCGCTTCGTCGCCGGCAAGCTGCTCGACTACGAGAACCTCGGCTCCACGGCCATGAGCGTCAACCTCCCCGAGGTTCCCGCCGGGCCGACCACGACGGCGCGCATCGTGCACCTGCACCATAACGTCCCCGGCGTGCTGGCCCGGCTCAACCAGCTGTTCGCGACGCACGACATGAACATCGGGTCGCAGACCCTGGCGACCCGCGGCCACCTCGGCTACGTGGTCACCGACGTGTCGGGGGAGAAGTACGACGGGCTGCTGGCCGAGTTGGAGGCCCTCGACGAGACGGTGCGGGTCCGGGTCCTCTAGGTTGGGGCCATGGCTGTCTCCAAGGACCTCACCGACGACCTGCGCCTGGCGCACCTCATGGCGGACGATGCCGACTCGCTGACCATGAACCGCTTCAAGGCGCTCGACCTGCGGTTCAGCAGCAAGCCGGACAACACGCCGGTCACGGAGGCGGACACCGCCGTCGAGGAGGCCATTCGCCGGACGCTGGCACGCACTCGGCCGCGCGACGCGGTCCACGGCGAGGAGTTCAGCGACACCGGGGAGTCGAGCCGTCGGTGGATCATCGACCCGATCGACGGGACGAAGAACTATCTGCGCGGGGTGCCTGTCTGGGCGACCCTCATCGCCCTGGAGGTCGACGGCCGGATCGCCGCCTCCGTCGTGTCCGCCCCCGCCCTCAACCGGCGTTGGTGGGCCAGCCAGGGCGGCGGCGCGTACACGGGGCGGTCGATCCTCAACGCCAGCGAGCTGCGGGTCAGCCGCGTCGAGGCCATCGCCGACGCCTCGCTGTCCTACTCCGACATCGCCGAGTGGGTGGAGACCGACCGCGGCCAGGGCTTCATCAACCTCATGCGCGACGCGTGGCGCACCCGCGCCTACGGCGACTTCTGGAGCTACATGCTGGTCGCCGAGGGCGCGGTCGACATGGCCTGCGAGCCCGATCTGGAGCTCTACGACATGGCGGCGCTCGACATCATCGTCCGCGAGGCCGGAGGACGGTTCAGCAACCTCGACGGCGTCGACGGCGTCGGCGGCAGGGGAGCGCTCGCCACGAACGGCCTGCTGCACAAGGCCGTCCTCGAGTACCTGGGGGCTCCCTCCGCCGACTGACCTCCGCGCCCCGGCGCCTCAGATGTAGGTGTCGCTCATCCGCCGGAACGACGCGAGCCGCTCCGGCGCGAGCCGACCGGCCGCGACGGCGTCGTCCAGGGCGCACTCGATGGCGCCGGTCTCGTGCCGGCAGCCGCGGGGGCAGTCCTCCGCCAGCTTCTCGAGGTCGGGGAACGCGCCGATGATCGACGCCGGCTGCACGTGACTGATGCCGAACGACCGGACGCCCGGCGTGTCGATGATCCACCCGCCGCCCGGCAGCTCCATGGCCACCGCCGACGTGGACGTGTGGCGTCCCTTACCCGTCACCTCGCTGACCTCGGCCGTCACGCGCCCGGCCCCCGGGATCAGGCGATTGACCAACGTCGACTTGCCCACGCCCGAATGCCCGATGAACACCGTCACACGGCCCGCCAGCGCGTCGCGGATGAGGCCGAGGTCGGCACCGGGATCGGTGACCAGGATCGGGACCCCGAGCGGTTCGTACGCCGCGCGGAGCTCGTCGGGGCTCGCCAGGTCCGCCTTGGTGAGGCAGAGAACCGGCTCGATGCGGGCGTCGAACGCGGCCACCAGGATCCGGTCGATCATCCCCATGCGCGGCTGCGGATCAGCCAACGCCGTGACGATGAACAGCTGATCCGCGTTCGCGACGATGGGGCGCTCGAAAGTGTCGGTGTCGTCGGCGGAGCGCCGCAGCACTGTGGTGCGCTCGAGCACCTCGACGATCCGCGACAACGTGCCCTCCTTGCCGGAGGAATCACCGTCCAGCCGGACCCGGTCACCCACCAGCACGCCCTTGCGGTCGATGAGCCGCCCACGCACCGCGGTGACCGGACGGCCGTCGAGGACGCACCGGTAGCGGCCGCGGTCGATGGAGATGACGCGGGCCTCGGGCAGCGACGAGTAGTCGGGGCGTTCCTTCGTGCGGGGCCGGGTGCGCCGGCGGGGGCGGTCGAACCCGCTGTGGTCGTCCTCACGCAGCGACTTCACGAGCGCCTCACGCCCGCACCAGCGACGCCCAGTCGCGCGCGAAGTGCGGCATGGTCTTCGACACGCACTCCAGGTCCGTGACCGCGATCCCGGGCACGCGCAGCGCCAGGAGCGCGGCGAAGTGGACCATGCGGTGGTCGGCGTACGTGTGGAGCACCGCGGGTCGCAGTTCCCCGGCGCCGACCAGCGTCAGGCCGTCGGCGGTCTCCTCGGCCTCGGCCCCGAGCCGGCGGAGTTCGGCGACGAGGGCGGCGATGCGGTCGGTCTCGTGGCCGCGGATGTGCGCGACGCCACGGATCGTCGTGCGGCCCTCGGCCAGGGCGCCGAGCGCCGCGACGACGGGGGTGAGTTCGGAGGCGGTCGTGAGGTCGACGTCGAGCCCGGCCAGCGGGCCGACGCCCGTGACGGTCGCGGAGCGGCGACCGCGCGTCACCTGGGCACCCATGCGCTCGACGATGTCGAGGATCAGCGCGCCCGGCTGGAGGCTGCGGGCGGGCCAGCCCGGGACCGTCACGCTCCCGCCCGTGACGGCGGCGGCGGCCAGGAAGACGGCGGCGTTCGTGAGGTCCGGTTCGATCGTCAGGTCGCGGGCGGCGATGCGTCCGGGGGACACCTGCCAGGTCCGGTCGTCCAGCTCGGCCACGGACACGCCCACCTCGCGCAGCATGGAGGTCGTCATGTCGATGTGCGGCCGCGAGGGGAGCCGGTCCCCGGTGTGCCGCAGCGTGAGGCCCGTGGGCAGTCTTGCCCCGATCAGCAGCAGCCCGGACACGAACTGGCTGGACGACGACGCGTCGATGTTGGCGGTGCCGTGCGGCGTCGCCGGTGGGGTGATCGTGAAGGGCAGCGCGTCGCCGGTGACCGTGGCGCCCAGCTGGCGCAGGCCGTCGAGGAGCGGGCCCATCGGGCGCTCGCTGGCGTGTGGGTCGCCGACGAAGGAGGAGGTCCCCTCGGCGAGCAGCGCGATGGGAGGCACGAAGCGCATGACCGTGCCGGCCAGGCCGCAGTCGATGTCGCGGGCGCCGCGGAAGCGCTCCGGCGGCCGGACCACGAGCGTCTCCCCGACGGGGTCAATGGTGACACCCAGCCGGCGCAGCGCGGCGATCATGAGCGCGGAGTCACGCGACTCCAGGGCGCCGGTCAGGGTGCTGGGGCCGTCGGCGAGCGCCGCGAGCACCAACGCCCGGTTGGTTTCGGACTTCGAGCCGGGGACGACCTGCTCGCCCTCGACGGGACGGGGGGCGGAGGGGAGCGGGTGGGTCATCAGTTGATGGTGCCCTCGAGTTTCCTGCCCAGCTGCTTGGCGGAGCGCCGCGCCTTCTTGGCCAGGTGCTTGGCCTGCTTCTCCGTGCGCTGCGCGGCCTTGCGGGCCGAGCGGGTCACGTCGTCGCCGATGGCGGCGGCCTTGCGCTCGGTGACCTTGGCCGTGTGCTCCGCGCGCCAGGCCAGGCTGGGCCGGCCCTCGGTGTCGCGGGCGGCGAGGAACGCGGCGCCCAGGAGGGCCGCGTTGCGGAGGACCTCCGGGCGGGCGGCGTCCTTGGCGACCTTGGGCGCGCCCTTGTCCGGCAGGGAGATGGCGAGGTTGAGCACCGACGCCTTCGCGAGCAGGAGGGCGCCGAGGCGGCGGCCGAGCCCGGTGGCGTACATCGCACCCCCGACGACCTGCGCGACGCCGGCGGCACGCACCCACGTCTCGGCCTTCTCCGGCACGTAGGCCGCGATGTCGGCCGGCACGACCCGCTGGAGCAGCGGGGTCACGGTCGACGTGAATCTCTCCGCGTCCGGGGCGAGTTCGGCGGGCTTGGTGACCGCACGGACCCCCTCGGCGACGAAGTAGCTGGCGAACAGACTCCTGGCAACGAACCGCAGCAGACTCATATCGTCACACTACTAGGCTTCGGGTATGTGTGGACGCTATGCGGCGACGGCGAATCCTGACGAGCTGATCGAGGAGTTCGACATCAGCGTCATCGAGGACGACATGGCCGCCGTGGCCTCGCCGCGCTACAACATCGCCCCCACCGACGACGTCCCCGCGGTGCTGGAGAGGCTCACCGACGGGGCCCCGGTCCGCAAGCTGGTCCCCCTGCGCTGGGGCCTGGTCCCGAGCTGGTCCAAGGCGCCGGGGTCGGGGATGATCAACGCCCGCGTGGAGACGGTGGCGGAGAAGCCCGCCTACCGCCGGGCGGCGGCGGCACGACGGTGCCTCCTGCCCGCGCTGGGCTACTACGAGTGGCGGTCGGAGACCCCGGCCGGCGCGCCGAAGCCGGTCAAGCAGCCCTACTTCCTCCGGCGCCCGGCCGGGCTGTTCGTCATGGCCGGGCTGTACGAGTTCTGGCGTGGTCCGGAGGGCTGGCTCGCGTCGACGACCATCATCACGACGGAGGCGACCGACGAGCTGGGCTGGGTGCACGACCGCATGCCGATGACGGTCCCCCGCGAGAGCTGGGGGGACTGGTTGGACCCGTCGTTCACCGATGCCGCGGCCGCGGTCGCGCTGCTCGAGGTGCCCGCCGACCTCGCCCCGGTCAAGGTGTCGCGGGCGGTCAACACGGTCGGCACCGACGGGCCCCAACTCATCGAGCCGGTGGCGGGGGAGCAGGAAGAAATTCCTGTACCCCCGGGGGAATAGACGCGGCCACGACGGCGTTGTCGTCGGCATGACCGTCAGCTCCCCGAGCCGCACCCCTGTGGGCTGCGCCGAGTCCACCGTCGTGGCCCGGGCGGAGTCCATCGTCGAGCTGGCGCTATTGTGGGCGCTGATGGACAGTCCGGATTTCGCGGCCCCCGACGCCGCCGACGTCCTCGAGGACGCCGACGCGGCGGCCTTCGAGGAGGAAGCGCTGAGCCATCTGGACCGGCTCTTCGCCGCGGCCATGCGCATGACCCGCAACGCAGCCGACGCCGAGGACATCGTCCAGGAGACCTACGCGAAGGCGTTCTCTTCCCGCCACACGTTCACGCCCGGCACCAACCTCAAGGCGTGGCTGTACCGGATCCTCACCAACACCTACATCAACGCGTACCGCAAGGCCCAGCGTTCGCCGCAGACCAGCGGCGACGAGGAGGTCAGTGACTGGCAGCTCGCTCGCGCGGCGTCGCACGACTCCGCGGGCCTGCGCAGCGCCGAGATGGAGGCGCTGGACCAGACCCCCGACGGCGCCGTCGCCGAGGCGATCGCCGCACTGCCGGAGAACTTCCGGATGGCGGTGCTGCTGAGCGACGTGGAGGGTTTCTCCTACAAGGAGATCGCCGAGATCATGGGTACTCCGATCGGCACCGTGATGAGTCGACTGAACCGGGGCCGCGCCCAACTGCGTGACCTGCTGGCGGACTATGCCCGGGACAATGGCATCGGACGCAGGAGCGGAGGACGGTGATGGCCGATCCCGACATGTTCTCACACGAGCACGACGAGATGGACGAGTGCGTGGCGGCGCTGTCGCGCGTGCACTCCTTCCTCCACAACGAGCTCGTCGAGCGCGACGCCGACATCATCCGGCTGCACCTGCACGCCTGTGAGCGATGTATGGAGAACTTCGAGATCGAATCGACGATCACGGAGATGATCCAGCGCAGCCAGGAGACCGCGGCATCTGCGCCCGCCACCCTGACTGCGCGGATCCAGGCGATGCGCGTGACGACCCGCCGCTGACCCCAGGTACGACACAGCCCCCGCAGGGAGACCGCGGGGGCTGAATTGCGTTCGGCGTCAGGCTCAGCTGTTGGGGCGCTTGCCGTGGTTGGCCTTGTTCTTGCGGCGCGCGCGACGCTTGCGTCCGGTCTTACCCATGCGGGTCTCCTCATCAGTTCTTGCGGCTACGGGACACCACATTGTGCCAGAGAGACCGCCGCGCATGCCAAAGCCCATTCGTGGCAAGCTGGGCGGCGTGATGCGAGACGTGGCTCAGATGACCGACGACGAGTGGCTGGACGCCTTCGTCTCCCAGTGGGCGCTCCTGGCGGACCTCAGTTTCTCGGACCTCGTCCTCTGGAAGCCCGCCTCGCGGGAGGGCGACGTCTTCCACTGCACCGCGCAGGTCCGGCCCGTGACCGGGCCGACGGCGCTGGAGGAAGACATCATCGGCGAGACGATCGAGTTCGAGCCGGACCACCAGGTGACCGTGGCGTTCATGAGCCGGGAGATCGCCGAGACGTCGGACAACGCGCTCGGCGCGGGCATCCCCGTGGACGTGTGGGCCATCCCGGTGCTGCGCCACGACCACGTCATCGCCGTCATCGAGCGGCACACCAACCAGATGGGCATGCGGGCCACGGGCGCCCTGGAGGAGAACTTCCTGGAGGCCGCCGAGATCCTCACCCAGATGCTGATGCGCGGCGAGTTCCCGCTGGTGACGCCGTCGGACAAGGCCCTGGCGCCACGCGCCGCCGACGGCGTGCTGCGGGTCCAGCCCGACGGCGTCATCTCCTACGCCAGCCCCAACGCCGTGACGGGATTCCGGCGCCTCGGGGCGGTCGGCGACATCGAGGGCGAGCACTTCCGCGACCTCACGCGCCAGCTGCGCGCGAGCGTCGAGTCGATGGGCCAGACCGTGGAGGCGGACCTCGACGGCCGCCTGACGCTGGAGTTCGACGTCGAGGCGCGCGGCGCTTCCATGCGGTTCGTGCTGCTGCCGCTGTGGCTCGAGTACACGTCGGCGGGGATGCTCGTCCTGTGCCGCGACACCACTGACCTGCGCCGGCGCGACCGCATGCTCGTGACGAAGGACGCCACGATCCGCGAGATCCACCACCGCGTCAAGAACAACCTGCAGACGGTGGCGGCGTTGCTGCGGATGCAGTCGCGGCGGCTGTCGTCGCCCGAGGGCAAGGAGGCGCTGCGCGACGCCATGCGCCGCGTCTCGTCCATCGCGATGGTCCACGAGACGCTCAGCTACTCGCTGGGGGAGGCCGTCGCGTTCGACGACGTGTGCGACAAGATCCTCGACATGGTGGGCGATCTCGCCGCGTCCCACGGCACGGTCAAGGCCAGGCGCCACGGCTCCTTCGGGGTGGTGCCGGCCGCGATGGCGACGTCGCTGTCGATGGTCGTGACCGAGCTGTGTCAGAACGCGATCGAGCACGGCATGGACAGTTCCTCGGGCACGGTGGAGGTGCTGCCCGAGAGGGTGGGCGATCTGCTGACGATCCGGATCGCCGACCACGGCCACGGTCTGCCCGCGGACTTCCAGCTGGGCAGGCAGACGTCGCTGGGCCTGGCGATCATCTCGACGCTGATCAAGGACCTGCACGGCAGCCTCGCCATCGAGAACCGCCCCGACGGGCCCGGCGCCGTGGCGACCATCGTCATCCCCGTGCCGCCCGTCGTGGCGTAGCCGGTTCGTCAGCGGAGCCGGACGAAGGAGAACAGCCCGGGCGCGTGTCGCCGGGCAAGGGTGCCGTCGGTGGAGCGCTCGACGATCGTCATCTCCTGCGCGGCCGGGAGCACCATGCGGCCGCCGGGGGCGAGCTGATCCTCCAGCGCGCGAGGGACCGAGCCGCCGTCGGCCGAGACGAGGATCCGGTCGTAAGGCGCGCCGTCGGGCCAGCCCATGACATCGCGCCTGGCGAGACGGATGCGGACCCATGGCCACCGGTCGTCGAGGTTGGCGCGGCCGACGGCCACCAGCGCCGGGACGATGTCGACGCCGGTCACGGACCCGGTGGGCCCCACCAGCTCCCCGAGCAGCGCGCTGGTCCATCCCGAGCCGCTGCCGACGTCGAGCACGCGGTCACCCGGATGGGGGTCGAGGAGGCGCAGCATGAGCAGCACCGTCGAGGGCTGCGAGTTGGTGGCGCCGTGGCCGATCGGCAAGGGCGCGTCGATGTGAGCGTTGTGGCGCTGCTGCGCGGTCAGGAAGTCTGCTCGGGGGGCCGCGGCGAACGCCTGGGTGAACCGGTCGTCCATACCCTCCAGTGTGCCGCCAGGGAGCTCGCCGGCGGGGCTCAGGAGTTGCGCAGCCGCGACCGGGCCGCGCGCCGCTTGATGGCCCGTCGCTCATCCTCGCTGAGGCCGCCCCAGACGCCGTGGTCCTGACCGGCCTCGAGGGCCCAGGACAGGCACTGCTCGCGGACGACGCAACGCTGGCACACCTTTTTGGCTTCCTCGATCTGCTGGAGTGCGGGGCCGGTGTTTCCGACCGGGAAGAACAACTCCGGATCCTCGGTGAGGCAGGCGGCCTTGTGGCGCCAATCCATGGTTGAGCTCCTTCTGGTCGGACAATGTTTCGTAGCTAAAGCAAGCAAGCTCATGCAGGCTACTCGCCGAACCAACGATAGGCAATAGAGGCCGCCTGCGGGTGGGCGACCCGCAACGCGGACCGGATTTGGTCGCCCCGTCTTCGGTGCGGCACTCTCGGACGCATGTCCGACGTGCTGCGCCGCCCCCTGTTGGCCGTTCCCGTGCTCTTGACCGCCGTCGCGGGGCTCGCGATCGTGGGCATCGGGGTGGGCACCGTCGCGGCGAACGCCCGGACCTTCGGGCTCGGCGTGGCCGCCGTGCTGGTGGGCTACGGCCTCATGCTGCTGCTCGTCGCCTGGGCGGTGACGAGGCGTCAGCACTGGGCGCTGGGCCTCGTCGTGGCGTCCTCGCTGTTGCACCTGCTGGTGGTCGGCAGCTTCCTCACCACCGCCGACCGCGCGCAGTTCGTCGGAAGCCTGCTGGTGTTGCCGGTCGTGCTCGCGACGGTGGTGACGGCTGTGCTGGCCGTCGGCCGCCGCGAGCTCGACCGGGTGGGCTGAGTCAGGCGAGCCGTCCCGCCCCCGGGGCGGGCGTCGCGGAGAACCATTCGGGAGCGCCGTAGCCGGCCTCGGCGAACGCGTCGGCGACGGCCCGGCCGATGCCGTCGGCCTCGCCCGCCCTGGTGAGCGCGATGATGCAGCCGCCGAAGCCGCCACCCGTCATGCGCGCGCCGAGGGCGCCGGCGGCCCGCGCCGCCTCCACGGCCAGGTCGACGGTGGGCACCGTGATCTCGTAGTCGTCGCGCATGGAGACGTGCGACGCGTCGAGCAGGGGCGCCAGCGCGGCGAGGTCGTCCGACCGCGCCACCTCGAACGCCTCGAGCACGCGCTGGTTCTCGGTGACGACGTGGCGCACGCGTCGCCGCAGCGTCTCGTCGTCGAGGCGGCCGAGCGCGTCGTCGAGGTCGGTGACGTCACGCAAAGCGGGGATCCCCAGGATCGAGGCCGCCGCCTCGCAGGAAGCGCGCCGGGCGCCGTACTCGCCGTCGACGTGGCTGTGCGGGGTCTTGGTGTCGAGCACCAGGATCTCGTAGCCCTGCTCCGCCATCGGCAGCGGCACCTGCTGCGTCTCGAGCGTCCGGCAGTCCAGGAACAGCCCGGCATCCGCCTCGCACAGCGTGCTGGCGGCCTGGTCGAGGAGTCCGGTGGGGGCGCCGACGTAGTCGTTCTCCGCGACGCGGGCGAGCCTCGCCCGATCCATCTTCGCGATGTCGAGGTCGTAGAGGTCGGCCAGCGCGGCCACCGTCGCGCACTCGATGGCCGCTGAGCTGGACAGGCCGGCCCCCAGCGGCACGTCGGACGTCATCACCAGCGTGGCGCCGCCGACGTCGTGGCCGGCCTGGCGCAGCGCCCAGGCCACCCCGGCCAGGTACGACGACCAGCCCTGGGTGTCCGGGGCCAGGTCGGCGAGGGGCACGCGCACCTCGTCGTCAAGTTCCAGCGACACCAGGACGAGCGTGTCGTCCGTGCGCCGACCGCCGGCGATGACGGCTTTCCGCTCCAGGGCGAACGGCAGGACGAATCCGTCGTTGTAATCGGTGTGCTCACCGATGAGGTTCACCCGGCCGGGGGCGAACCACAGCCCCTCGGGCTCCGCGTCCGTGATCTGCCGGTAGCGCGCCCGCAGCGCGTCGAGATCGAGCATCAGTCCTCCTCGTCGTCGTCGAGGCGCGCGAGCCAGGAGGCCAGCCGCTCGACCGGAGTCTCGAACTCCGGGAACAGGTCAACAAACGTGCGCAACTGCTCGGCCAGCCACTCGAAGGTGACCTCCTCGTGGCCGCGCCGGTCTGTGAGCTCCTCGAGCCCTCGGTCCGTGAAATACACGGCCGTCAGCCTAGCGCCGCGGTGAGGAGGTCCTCCTCCTGGGCCTTGTGAACCTTGAGCGAGCCCACCGACGGCGCCGACGACCACTCGCGGGCCACCAGCGTCATCCTGAGGTCGTAGTCCGGCAGGTGCCGCTTGACGTCCTCGGGCAGGTGGACGGACAGGAAGGGCCAGGCCCCCTGGTTTTTCGGCTCGTCCTGCACGAATCGCACGTCGTCGACGTGCGCGTATCGCTGCAGCGCCCGCGCGAGCTCCTCGCTGGGCAGTGGGTACAGCCGCTCGAGCGCGACGATCGCGATGCTGCCGTCGTGGCCGAGCTGCTCTCGGCGGGCGACGAGGTCCCAGCGCACCTTCCCGGAGCAGAGGATGAGGCGCTTGACCTTCGACGGGTCGTCGATGGTCGGGTCGTCCAGCACCGGGTGCCAGGCGCCGGAGGTGAAGTCCTCCGGATTGGACGTGGCCAGCTTGTTGCGCAGCATCGACTTGGGCGTCGCGATCACCACGGGGCGGTGGTAGTTGACGTAGGCGTGCTGGCGCAGCAGGTGGAAGTAGCTGGCCGGCGTCGACGGCTGGCACACGGCCAGCGCGTTCTCCGCACACAGCTGCAGCCAGCGCTCGATGCGCGCCGAGCTGTGGTCCGGGCCCTGACCCTCGTAGCCGTGGGGGAGCAGCAGCACCACACCGGACTTCTGGGTCCACTTCGCGTTGCCGGCGGCCACGAACTCGTCGGAGATGATCTGGGCGCCGTTGACGAAGTCGCCGAACTGGGCCTCCCACATCACCAGCGCGTCCGGGCGCGCGACCGAGTACCCGTACTCGAACCCGAGCGCGGCGTACTCGCTGAGCAGCGAGTCGAACACGTCGAACGTGCCCTGGTCCTCCGTGAGGTGCTTCAGCGGCACCCAGGCCTCGTTGGTGACCCGGTCCACGATGGCGGCGAAGCGCTGCGAGAACGTGCCGCGCCGCGAGTCCTGGCCGGCCAACCGTACGGGCCGGCGCTCCATGAGCAGCGAGCCGATGGCGATCATCTCCGCCGTCGCCCAGTCGATCGGCCCCTCGAGGATCGCATGCGCGCGGCGCTCGAGCTGCGGCATGACCTTCGGATGGACCGTGAACCCCTCGGGGAACTGCGTGTGCACCTCCGCGATCGTCCTGAGCATCTCCGGGGTGATCTCGGTCAGCCGCGCGTCGGGCTTCGTCGGGTAGTAGGGCACCTTTCGGTAGTCATCGTCGGCCTCGGTGGTCTCGCGCACCTCGCGGAACACGTTCTCGAGGCGGGCGCGGAACCGGTTCATGACGTCCTCGGCGTCGGCCATGGAGATGTCGCCGCGGCCGATGAGGGACTCGGTGTAGAGACGCCGCGTCGAGCGCTTCTGCTCGATGAGGTCGTACATGTTCGGCTGCGTGAAGCTCGGGTCGTCGCCCTCGTTGTGGCCGCGGCGGCGGTAGCAGACGAGGTCGATGACGACGTCCTTGTGGTAGCGCTGCCGGTAGTCGAACGCGACGCGGGCGGCCCGGATGCAGGCGTCCGGGTCGTCGCCGTTGACGTGCAGGACGGGTGCCGAGATCGACTTGGCGACGTCCGTGCAGTATGTCGAGCTGCGCGACTCCGTCGGCGCCGTCGTGAACCCCACCTGGTTGTTGACGACCACGTGGATGGTGCCACCGGTCTTGTATCCGCGCAGCTGACTCATCTGCAGGGTCTCGAACACCACGCCCTGGCCCGAGAATGACGCGTCGCCGTGCAGCGTCAGCGGCAGGACCGGGTAGTCGTCGGCCGCCAGCGTGTCCTGCTTGGCGCGGGCGATGCCCTGCAACACCGGGTTGACCGCCTCGAGGTGCGACGGGTTCGCCGCGACCGACGCCTTGATGGTGGCGCCGTTGGCCGCGACGAAGGTGCCCTCCGCGCCGAGGTGGTACTTGACGTCGCCGGTGCCGGTGCGGTCGACCTGGCCGTCGAACTCCTTGAAGATCTGGGCGTACTTCTTCCCGACGACGTTGGCGAGCACGTTGAGGCGGCCGCGGTGCGGCATGCCGATGCACACCTCGTCGAGGGAGTCGTTCGCGGCCCGCTGGGCGATCTCGTCCAGGAGCACGATCAGCGACTCGCCGCCCTCCAGCGAGAAGCGCTTCTGGCCCACGAACTTCGTCTGCAGGAACGTCTCGAAGACCTCGGCCTCGTTGAGCTTGTCCAGCGCGTGCATGTGTTCCTCGTGGGTCAGCGGCGTGTGCGGCCGCTCCATCCGCTGCTGGAACCACTCGCGCTGCCGCGGGTCGGCGATGTGCATGTACTCGACGCCGATGGTGCGGGTGTAGGAGTCCTGCAGGATGCCGATGATGTCGCGCAGCGGCAGGTAGACGCGCTCCTTGCCGCCGAAGGTCCCGACCGCGAACTCGCGGTCCAGGTCCCAGATCGACAGGCCGTGCGCCTCGAGGCGCAGGTCCTCGTGCGCCCGCTGCCGGTACTCGAGCGGATCGGTGTCCGCGACGAGGTGGCCGAACGTGCGGTACGCGTTGACCAGCTCCAGCACGCGGGCCGTCTTGCTCACCTGCGAGTCACGGTGCGCCGAGATGTCCGGTGACCAGCGCAGGGGCTCGTAGGGGATGCGCAGAGCCTCGAAGATCTCGTCGTAGAACCGGTCCTCGCCGAGCAGCAGGCCATGGAGTTTCTTGAGGAACTCACCGGAGGTGGCGCCCTGGATGACGCGGTGGTCGTACGTGCTGGTGAGCGTCGTGACCTTGGACACGCCCAGCTCGGTGAGCTTCGACGGGCTCATGCCCTGGAACTCGGCCGGATAGTCGATGTTGCCGACGCCGAGGATGACGCCCTGCCCGTTCATGAGGCGCGGCACGGAGTGGTTGGTGCCGATGCCGCCGGGGTTGGTGAGCGACGCCGTCGTGCCCGCGAAGTCGCTGACCTGCAGGTCGCCGTCGCGGGTCTTCTTGACCACCTGCTCGTAGGCGGACCAGAACTGGAAGAAGTTGAGGTTCTCGCAGCCCTTGATGTTGGGGACCAGCAGCTGTCGGGTGTCGCCCTTGCGGATGTCGATGGCGATGCCGAGGTTGATGGAGGGGTTCTCGATGAGGGTGGGCTTGCCGTCGATGACGTCGTAGGCGTTGTTCATATCCGGCATGGCCGCCAGTGCCTTGACCATCGCGTAGCCGATCAGGTGCGTGAAGGAGACCTTGCCTCCCTTGGAGGTGCGCAGGAAGTTGTTGATGACCGTGCGCTGATCGATGACGAGCTTCATGGGGACGGAGCGGACGGAGGTGGCCGTCGGGACCGTCAGCGACGACTCCATGTTCTTGGCCGTGCGCATCGGGGCGCCGCGCAGGACCGTGTACTTCGGCTGCGCGGCGGTGGGCTCGGGCCGCAGCGCGGGGTTGGGGGCGTTGGCCGACAGCGTCGACCCGGAGCCGGGGTTGGCCGGGCGCTCGCCGCCCTTGGGCCGCCGCTCCACCATGGACTTCTGCGCGGGCCGGGCCGGTGCGGCCTCGCCGTCGGCGGCGGGCTGGTCCTTGGGCTCCCCATCGCCCTTCGCCGCCTCGACGGGCTTGGCGCTCTGCTGCGGCGGTGCGGGGGTCACGGCGGGCTGTGCCTCCGACGGCTGCTCGGCCGCCTGAGGGGCGGGTGGCGCGGCGGTGGGCTGCGCGGGAGCCCCCTCAGTCTCGAACAGCTTGCGCCATTCCGGATCGACGGAGCTGGGATCGGCCTGGTAGGCCTCCCGCATCTCGTCGATCAGCCATGCATTCGCCCCGAAAGAGTCCAGTGAGTCAGGTGCTGACATGTGTGAGTGGCGGAGGCCACGATCCCCTCTGTGAGTCCCGTCGGCCGCAGACGACTGCGGCTGCTGCTACTGGGCAGCTTACCCACACTCACGAGGGCTGTGGCGACGACGCACGCCCCCGGACGGGGGTGATGCCGGCTCCCCGTCCGGTGGCCCGGAGCGTGAGCACGAAGCTGTGCCCGGTGAGGGCCACGAGCAGCAGATTGCGCAGGACGAGGACCGACGTCTCGGGCCCGGAGCCCAGCGGGATGGCCATGATGCCGTAGGCGCCCCACGGATAGGTCAGCTGCGTCAGCAGCGCCACGAGCAGCATGCCGGCGGCCTGCACATGCACGTGTCGCCGCAGCCCGCCGTCCAGCGGCGCGACGAGCAGCGCGGCCACCGGCCCTCCCAGCCACAGCACGTACTGCGGCGAGAGCGTCTTGTTGCTGATGAGGGTGGCCAGCACGATCGTGAGGACGGCCAGCAGGATGGCCACCTCCCGGTCCTGCCCACGGAGGCCGCGCGCCCGGGCCAGGCGCAGCGTCAGATAGCCGGTGGCGGCGACGGAGAGCACCGTGAGCACCGAACTGACCAGCAGCATGGTGTCGACGTGGGGGCCCCGCAGCTCCAGCGCGTTGTACGGGGACAGGAACACGTCCCACGACGGGTTGGCGGTGAACGTGCGCAGCACCATGAGCGGCGTCGCGGGGACCGATTCGATCTGCAGGCCCCGGTCGGACTGCCAGGTGATGGGGGAGGCGGAGCGGTCCCAGCCGCTGCTCACCAGCGACGCGGCGGCGAGGCCGAACCCCACCACCACGAACCCGATCAGCCGCAGGCGGGCGGACCGGGAGCGCCAGGGGTGGGGCGTCAGCATCGGCGCGATGAGGAGCGCCGGCCACAGCTTGATCGCCGCTCCGAGCCCGACGAGTGCTCCGGAGACGGCGGGCGCCCGGATGAGCAGCAGACACGCCCAGGCGACCAGCGCCGCCGGGATCAGGTCGAAGCGGAACCAGACGATGGCGCCCTGCAGGCCGGTGAACAGGATCCAGAACAGCGCGCCGGCGGCGTTGTCGCGGCGGTGGAAGGAGATCGCGACCAGAGCGTCGAGGAGCACGAACACCGTGGCGTAGACCGACGTCCACGTCTGCCAGCCGCCGCCGAGGCGGTAGATCGCCTGCAGGATCCACACGGCGGGGACGGGGTACTCGACCATGACGCCGGTCTCGCCCTCGTCGAGGCGGAAGAGGTGGTAGCCGTAATAGGAGACGTCGTTGGCGATGAACGCCACCGACTCCAGTTCCAGGAACCGGTACGACACGTAGCGGGTGAGGATGAACACCGCGATGAGGAGTCCGGCGACGGCCGTCCGGGGGAGACGGACTCGTGGTGCGGCATGTCTCACGGACTCAAGTCTCCTACCAGCGAGGCCTGGGGCCATCGGGCGCTGAGCGCCCCCGCGAGGATTCGAACCTCGGCTCCCGCCTCCGGAGGGCGGTGCTCTATCCCCTGAGCTACGGGGGCTGGCCCGGAAAGGTTAGCACCTCGTGGGCGGTTCTGTCGTTTCCGGCTACGGTGGTCGGCGTGAGGCCCCTGCTGACGTCCGTGCTGGCGATGATCCTGATCGCACTGCCTGTCGGCTGCGTGTCGCGCCCCGACCCCGGCCCGGCGGTCCTGCGCGACTCGGCCCCGCCGTGGGACGCCCCGCGCGACGGCGTGGCCTACATCGAGGCCGCGGGGTTGCCCGAGCAGCCGCTCGACACCGATTCCGATCCCTGGATCCTCGACCTCGCGGTGACCGTCGACGGCCGCGAGGTGGAGGTACCGGCGTACATCGGCGTGGACCGGCTGCGCGCGGTCCAGGCGCCGGTCCACACGCACGCGCCGGGCGGGGAGATCTGGCTCGAGGGCGAGGGCAACCGCGAGGTGACGCTGGGCGAGTTCTTCACGCTCTGGGGGGTCCGGCTCGACTCCGACTGTGTGGGCGGGGCCTGCGGCGACCTCGTCGTGACCGCCGACGGCGAGCCGGTCGCCGATCCGCCGTCGCTCGTGCTCCGCGGACTGGAGCGCGTCGTCGTCTCGGGCTGAGCCGGCCGATGGCGGCCGGGGGCGGGCCTCTGGCAGGCTTGGGCGCCATGACGCACATGCACATCGCCGGGTCGATCCACGCGGACGCCGCGCACGGAGGGCCGCAGTGGCTCGAGGTGCCGCGCGACCTCAACGCGCTCGACCCCAAGCTCTGGCCGCGGGGCACGGTCCGCGACGACCAGGGCCGCATCGTCGTCGCCGGCGCGCCGCTGACCGACGTGGCACGCGAACACGGGACGCCCGTCTACGTCATCGACGAGGAGGACTTCCGCTCGCGGGCTCGCGAGTTCCGCACCGCGTTCCCGACCTGGGACATCTACTACGCCGGCAAGGCGCTGCTCACCCGGCGGGTCGCCCGCTGGGCCGCGGAGGAGGGCCTGGGGCTCGACGTCACGACGATGGGGGAGATGCGCATCGCGCTCGCCGGCGGCATGCCCGCCGCCCGGCTGGGGCTCCACGGCAACAACAAGTCCGACGAGGAGATCCGCTTCGCGCTCGAGCAGGGCGTCGGGCGCATCATCGTCGACTCCTTCGACGAGATCGCACGCCTCGAGCGGGCCTGCGTCGACGGCGGCCACCGCGCCCGCGTCATGGTCCGGGTCACCACCGGAGTCGAGGCGCACACCCACGAGTACATCGCGACCGCCCACGAGGACCAGAAGTTCGGGATGTCGATCACGGGCGGGCAGGCCCTGACGGCCCTGGTGCGCTGCCACAGCTCGCAGTACCTTGACCTGGCCGGCATCCACAGCCACATCGGATCGCAGATCTTCGACACGCACGGCTTCGAGGTGGCCATCCGCCGCACCATGCGGCTGGCCTCGCAGTTCCGGACCGCCACGGGGGTCGAGCTGCCCGAACTGGACCTCGGCGGCGGCTTCGGCATCGCCTACACCTCCGCCGACACCCCGGAGCCGACCGGCGACATCGCCGCCGCCTTCGAGGAGATGATCGACCACGAGTGCCGGGCCTTCGGGCTCCAGCGCCCGCATTTGTCCATCGAACCGGGCCGCGCGATCTGTGGCCCCGCCGGCGTCGCAGTCTACGAGGTCGGCACGGTCAAGGTGGTGGACCTCGAGGGCGGCCGCTCGCGCGTGTACATCAGCGTCGACGGCGGCATGAGTGACAACATCCGCCCGGCGCTCTACGCGGCCGAGTACTCCGCCGCGCTGGCCAACCGCACCTCCGACGCCGAGCCGGTCCTCAGCCGCGTCGTCGGCAAGCACTGCGAGGGCGGCGACATCCTGATCCGCGACGTCTTCCTCCCGGCCGACGTGACCATCGGCGACCTCATCGCCGTGCCCGGCTCCGGCGCCTACGCCCGCAGCATGGCCAGCAACTACAATCAGATTCCGAAGCCCCCGGTCGTCTCGGCGAAGGACGGTGCCACGAGCGTGATGCTGCGCCGCGAGACGCTCGACGACCTCATGAGATTGGACGTGGGAGAGTGAGCAAGCCGCTCAAGGTCGCGCTGCTCGGCGCTGGCGTCGTCGGGTCCCAGGTGGCCCGCATCATCCTCAACGAGGGCCCCACGCTCGAGGCGCGCATCGGTCGCCGGCTCGAGCTGGTCGGCATCGGCGTGCGGCGGCTGGAGGCCGAGCGCCCCGGCATCGACCCCGCGCTGCTGACCACGGACCTCGAGTCGCTGGTGGCCCGCACGGACCTCGACATCGTCATCGAGCTCATCGGCGGCATCGAGCCCGCCCGCACCCTGCTGCTCACCGCCATCGCCAACGGCGCCTCCGTCGTGTCGGCGAACAAGGCGCTGCTGGCCGACGACCTCGGGGAGCTGTCGCGGGCGGCGGAGGCCAAGGGCGTCGATCTCTACTACGAGGCGGCCGTCGCGGGCGCCATCCCGATCGTCCGGCCGCTGCGCGAGTCCCTCGTCGGCGACGACATCACCGCGGTCATGGGCATCGTCAACGGCACCACCAACTACATCCTCGACAAGATGGTCAGCGACGGCAGCAGCTTCGACGCGGCCCTGGCCGAGGCGCAGCAGCTCGGCTACGCCGAGGCGGACCCGACGGCGGACGTCGAGGGCCACGACGCCGCCGCCAAGGCCGCGATCCTGGCGGGACTCGCCTTCCACACGGAGGTGCGCCGCGACGAGGTCTTCTGCGAGGGCATCACGGGTGTCACCGAGGACGACATCGCGGCCGCCGAGCAGATGGGCTGCACCATCAAGCTGCTGGCGATCGCGAAACTGACCGACGACGACCGCGTCATCGTCAAGGTGCACCCGGCCATGGTGGCCAACAAGCACCCCCTGGCCACGGTCTCGGGCGCGTACAACGCCATCTTCGTCAACTCTCGCGAGGCCGGCGAGCTGATGTTCCTCGGTCAGGGCGCCGGTGGCGCTCCGACGGCCAGCGCCGTCATGGGCGACGTCGTCACCGTGGCCCGGAACCGCCACCGCGGCACCGCCAGCCACCGCGGCCCCAGCTCCAGCAGCCGTGCGGTGGCCCCCATCGGGGAGTCCGAGGCGCAGTTCTACGTGAGCTTCGACGTCGTCGACCGCCCCGGCATCCTGGCGCGCTGCGCCGGCATCTTCGGCGATCACGGCGTGTCGCTGCGGGTGGTGCAGCAGAGCTACCTGGCCGAACGGGAGGGGGCCGACGCCAGCGGTTTCGCCGCCCGGCTCGGCGTCATGACGCACCTCACGCGGGAGAGCGACCTCGCGGTCGTCGTCGAGGAACTCCGCCGTTCCGACTTCGTCGGATCCGACGTGCGCGTCCTGCGCGTCGAGGGCTTCTGAGTCGATGGGCCGGCTCGTCGTCCGGGTCCCCGCGACCACCGCGAACCTGGGCTCGGGGTTCGACTGCGTCGGCATGGCGTTCGACTGGTTCGACGAGCTGACGCTCGAGACGCACGACACGCCGGGCCTGGAGGTCGTGGTCACCGGCGAAGGCGCGGCGGACGTGCCGCGCGACGAACGGCACCTGGTCGTGGCAACGTTCCTCGAGGGCCTGGCCGCCTTCGGGGGCGAGCGCCCCCCGGGTCTGCGGTTCACGGCGCACAACACCATCCCGCACTCGCGCGGCCTGGGCTCGTCGGCGGCCGCCATCGTCGCGGGGCTCGCCCTGGCCTGGGGCGTCGCCCGCCCCGGTCAGCCGCTGGACCGCGCGGCGCTCACGCGACTCGCCACCGCTGCCGAGGGACATCCGGACAACGCGGGGGCGGCCGTGTGGGGCGGCGCCATCCTCGCCTGGGCCCGCGACGGCAAGGTGTCGCTGGTGCAGCTGCCGCTGCCCGAGGGCTTCGGCGCCGTGGCGTATGTGCCCGGCTTCGAGTGCCGCACCGACGACGCCCGCCGCGTCCTGCCCGACACCGTGGGGCGGGCTGACGCCGTCGCGCAGGCCATCGCGGCCGCCGCCCTGCCGCTCGCCCTCACGCTCCGCCCCGACCTGCTGCTGGACGCGACGGCGGACCGGCTGCACCAGCAGTACCGGGCCGACCTCATGCGGCCCGCCTACGACCTCATGCTGCGGCTGAGGGCAGCCGGTGTGCCGGCGGCGATCTCCGGCGCGGGCCCCACCGTGATCGCCGTCGGGCTCCCGGACCAGCTGGATCCGGCCGGCTCCGTGACCAGCACCGGGTTCGCGGTGCACCGGCTGCGTCCCGCCGGCGGCGTCGAACTACACGTCCGCTGACGGCCAGGCCGCGGCTCGCACGCGGCGATTCGGGCGCGTCTTTGGTCGCGGGCCCTCCGACTTGCTAGGCTGGAGCGCGGTTTACCACGAGGCGCCGCCGGGGCGATCATCCACCCGGCCACTTCCGCGCCCAGTACTCCACCACTTTGACGCCGTCGGCCGCATTGAGAGGCTGCCCGCACGGCTCCATGAAGGGAACTTTCCTTGAGCGAATCCGTTGACCTGTCCGGAATGAAGCTGGTCGAACTCAAGTCCGTCGCAGCCAGGCTGGGCATCAAGGGCGCATCCGCCATGCGCAAGGGCGACCTGGTCTCCGCCATCCAGTCCGCCGGGGGCGGCGCCCCCGCCGCCCGAGCGCCCCGCCCCGAGCGGGAGCAGGCGGCCCCCCAGGAGACGCTCGTCGACGCCGGGGCCGAGCCCCAGCGCCCTCCGCGCAGCCGCCGCGCCGCGTCGCGTCTGGCCGGGGAACCGGCCTCCCCCGCGGGAGGCTCCGCGCCCGCCGCCGAGCAGCCCGCGGCCCAGGAGCAGCGCTCCGAGGAGCCGCGCCGTCAGGACGAACAGCGCCAGGACCGTGGCGACGGCGAGCCGAGCGGCCGCAACCGCCGCCGCCGTAACCGCGACCGCGCCCCCCAGGGCGAGACCACCATCCCGCAGCAGGACGTCATCGACGAGGTGGGCGAACTCCTCGAAGCGGCCAAGGGCGGCGGCCGCGCCCCCGCTGCCGCGGCCTCAGCGCCGCCGGCCCCCGCGTCGGTCACCATCGAGCCCGTGGGCTACGACGACGATCAGGGCGGCTCGCGCCGCAGCCGTCGACGCCGTAACCGCGAGCGGCAGACCAACCGGCG
>Ga0209347_1000121_pt1 | contig 225861 bp, 202 predicted proteins | sample AutmiccommuBRH23_FD_187382 | JGI IMG/M metagenome (GOLD analysis project Ga0209347, IMG submission 187382) | Deep subsurface microbial communities from Mt. Terri, Switzerland - Autotrophic microbial communities BRH/23 (SPAdes) (version 2) | ecosystem: Environmental > Aquatic > Deep subsurface... | reverse complement strand
CAACAAGCTCAAACAGTGGCGCGGGATCGCGATGCGCACCGACAAGACCGCCCGCAGCTACCGAGCTGCGATCACCCTCGCCGCCACCCTCATCTGGATCAAGACCGACTTGATCCACACGACCTAGGAGTGCTCAGCGACCTGGAACCAATGGTCTTCCTCGGCTACGCGACTCAGGGGCTTGGTGATCGACAACTGGCGCATCGCGGCCGATTGGGGAGCCTGCTGCACTACATCGCTCGGCCAGTCGCCGGGCGCCGCGAGGATCTCGCCGACGAGCTTGCGGGGCATCGCACCAAGCCTGACCTCGCTGACCCAACCTCCCGACGGCAGCACCCGACGCGTGCCGCGTAGCGACTCGAGAGGCACTGACTTGCGTTGTCCGAGAGCTCGCATCAAGGCGCGTAGGTCGCCGACGCCAAGCCCGAGGACGTGCGTGAATCCGTCTACAAGGTGCTTGTCGATCTGCTCGGCGCTCGCCTGCGTCACGACCGGGCGAAGCAGCCACAGCGCCCGGGCAGAGAAGACGACTTGGCGGAGCCGCAGCGGGTCCTGGATGTGCAACTCGCCAAGTTGCCATCGTCCCGACGCGTTCAGGCCATGCCACAGGCCGGCATAGTGCTTAGGCGCCAGACCGTCGACGACGCCGTTGATCTCAACTGAAAGCGCGGTGACGACAGGGGCGTGCGCACGGGTCAGCAGCGTGACCAACCAGTGGCGCCGGTCGAAGTCAGTGCTGCATTGACCGAAGCGCTGACGCCACCAGCTGGCGTCTGCCCGGCAGGCGCGGGCCTGGGCCTCCAGCGCAATCACCTGCGATAGGCCAGCACTCTTCGTCGCCAGGACGGTCCCAATGCCGTCAAGGTCCACCGCTGTCGGGACGGCGGCGAGTGCTTGACGCAGAACCCACCCGTCACCCCAGACCTGGGCGACGAGCTCGAGGCGCTGCTGCCAGTCATCGCCGGTCGCGGACGGTGCCGGGCGGACGCGGAAACGATCGGTCGCCGCCAGGACATCGTCGAACAGCCCGTTCCTTCGCCGGACCCGCCGCCGACGGCCGTCAGCAGGCTGGCTCGTCGCTCGACGCGGCGCCAGCGTCGGACGGAGCGCAGCGACCGCCGCCGCCTCGATGAGCATGCCCACAGGAGCATCGCTGGCCAGCACGGCGAGCGCGTCGATGGCGCCGTCGTTGAGCTCGTCGATGACCAGCTTCACGACCGCGTCGCTCAAGCGGTCATAGCTTCCCTGTGCGAGCAGCTCTGAGCGCCAGGTGGTGTCGGAGCGCACCGAGGCCAAGAGCTCGACGAGCTGGCCGTTGCGCGTACCGTCCAACGATCGCAGGGCGTCGAGCCCCGCACAGACCTCAAGCCACTCCATCGTGGGTTCGAAGCGTCCCCACCACCAGCCGGCCAGATCGTCGTCGGGGGTGGCGTGCCGGCGCAGGCTAGACGTGATGACCTCACGGACGGCAGGCGAGCCCTCGCCGGACAGGCGGTCCTCGAGGTGGCGGACGGCCTGGGCACGTCCGGCGCGCTCTGCCAGGACCAGGGCGCCGCCGGCGCCGTCAAGCAGGCCGTCTTCGGCGAGGACGACCCCAGGGCCGGCGAGCACGAAGTCGACGACCTCCTGGATCGGACCTGACGCCTGGCCTTCGTAGGTACGGTCGTCGAGGAAGAGGGCTCCGAGCGAGCGGACCATCGGATGGCCCTGCGCGCGTCGGTCGGCCTGTTGGAGGTTCTGCCGGATGCCGCGGACTTCTACGCCCGAGAACATCCCGACGAGGAAGCGGCACACGTTGGACCAGTAGGGGCGTTCGAGCAGCGCGTTCAGGCAGTCGTCCCGCGAGTTCCCCTTCCCGCGGGGTGGGGCGTTGTCGAAGATGAAGAGCGCCGCGAAGTACTCGCGCAGGGACTGCACCTCGAACTGGAATGTGCCTGGGTCGCGTTCGATCAGGCAGAGCACGCGCGTCGTAACCGCAGAGAACAGCCTCTCAGCGAGTTTCTGGCCGTCTTCGCGGCCCTCAAGCCGCTCGTGCAGGACCCGACGCAGCTCTTCGCGGTCGATCGCGCCGGAACTGGTCCCTTCCTCGGCGCGCGCTTGCAGCAGCCAGCCGAGGTAGGCATGGATGTCCTCGATGACCTTGCGGTCCTGAGCGAGCAGCGGTTCCTTGTCCTCGGTCTGCTCGCGGTCAAGGAACGTCTTGAGGTACTCCCGGTACAGCTCGGTGCGCTGCTGCGGAAACAGCTGCCGACGGTGCAGCAGGTGTAGCAGGATCGCCAGTTGCATCGGGTAGGACGCAAGCTCACGGATGTGAGGCACCTGCTGGTTGTCCATGAACGCGGTCTGCAGCTTGGCCTCGGCTTCGCTGCTGAGTCCGGAGACAGCGGCCCACTGTTGCAGGTACTGCAGACGAAGCCCTTGAGATAGCCGCCGTAGGTGCAGGGTGGGGAACTCCGGTGCCGACGTGAGCGCCGACGAGGTCGGGCCGGGTCGGGTGGCCACGAGCATGACGAGGTCGCTGGCGTTGGCCGTCAAGCGCCGATGAGTGGCGATGATCTCATTGCTGACCTGCTCGCGGTGCTTGAGATTCGCCACCTCGTCCAGACCGTCCAGGGCGATGAGGACGGCATCGGCCGCAACCAGGACCGCCAGGTCCTCGACCCGGAAGGTGTTGCCGCCGCTGCGCTGGGCGATGTCGGCCGCGATGTACTCCTCGATGCTCGGCCAGACACTCCCGGCCGGCTTGGCCTTGTGGTGCTTGGATGCCGGCGACCTGTCAGGTCGGGTGTTGCTGCTCGCCCACTGGGCGTACTTGCGCAGGTCGATACGGACGGCGACGCGGGCGACGCCCGTGACGGGAGTGAGGTCTTGCGCGCTGCCGGTGTACGTCTGCCTGCCCAGCCTGCGGGCGCGGTGAAACTGGCACACGTACTGCAGCAGGGTCGACTTGCCCTGACCTGGGCCACCGACGAGCAGCGCACTGCTGGACCAGTCCGGGTGCAACAGGGCTTGGGCTGCGCCGGTGACGATGTAGCCATCGGCATCCTCGGTCGCCTCCCTGTCGCCAGGATGCTCGGCGGTGATCCGGCTCATGAGCGCCGCCACCGCCGCTCCCGGACGGCACCCGAACGGCACGTCCACGAACATCGAGTCGACGCTTGGGCCACGCAGGTCAACCTGCTGGAACAGGACCGTGTCGTCGGCGCCGTACTGGTCGGCCAGGTAGGCCTGAACCGTCTGGTCGAGCTGCGCGCGGCGCCCCTGTTGCTTCTCGTGCTGGCGGCGCAGCCTATCCAGCTGTTCGACGCTGTACCCAGCGCCGCCGTTGGCATCGACCATCGTGTGGTGCGTCGGGCACAGCAGGATGAGGTTCTCGTGTTCGTCCAACTCGGCCGTCGGATAGCTCGGATCGTGCCGGGGACCGTCGGGGCGGCGTGAACGGATGTGGGCCTCTTCACCGACGGGCTTGACGAACGAGTCGCCGGTCGTCGTGTCGACCATGTCAACGGTCAGCACCTGCCGGCATCCCGGAAAGGCGCATCGGTCGTGGGCACGCGTCCAGAGCACCTTGCGCGTCCGCTCCGAGATGCTCACGGCTCCCTCTCGCCCGTACTGGCCCGGCCCACCACCTGTCCCCCGCGCAGCGGCCCGCAGGCTGAGGCATCGACGCCCGTACACCGAGCCGAGCCCGTTCTACGGTACTCACCAGCACTGACGAGCATCGCCACGACGCACGCGGATCGGGATGTGCGGCCGGGCTACTCGAAGAGCCCGGGACGGGGTACCCGTTGCGGCGCGCATCGGTCGCGCGAGCTGCGGCGCACCGCGTTGCAGCCCGGCACCGGCCAACGGGCCGGACCTGGCTGCCCGGCTAGCTGATCTTGACGCGCGAGTGCCGATCACCTACGATCGCGACACATACATACACATACACATACACAGGAAGGTGTAACATCCAACGGCTGGGAAGATGTGCCCCAACTGCGGCGCGCAGACGTTCTTTCAGACCCCTACCGGGCGGAAGTGCTCTCAGTGCGCTTACACAATGACCCTGCCTGCCAACGAAGGCAAGGGTGGGCAAGGAAAGCGGTGCTCCAACTGCGGCGAACACAAGGTCTTTAGCGGGAATTGCCGCGGTTGTGGCGCGCGATACTCGTAGAAAGACCTCGCTCGAGTCGCGGATAGCGGCCACGCCCTAGCCCCAGCGGGCAACCTAGGACGGTCCGGCGAACGTCACCACAATTGCGCTCGTCACGCCCGGCCAAGCTAGCGACCCCGGTCGATGACGGAGACCTGCCACAAAGCAGCCTCTCACTGCCGAGCCCGGCTCACTGGCGACTCGTTGGGTTCAAGATGCTCGGCTACCGAGCCAATCGGTGCGGCGTTGGAGGACTCTCTCGGTGCGGCCGACGAGCTCGGGAGGCGCACCCTCGTCGTCGGTGCGGTTGGCGATCTCGTCGCGAACGATGCGTCGCGCCTCGGCGTGGCATCCTTCGGCGGTGGCCACCGCGGCCAGGTCCAGCCGCGGGATCTCCTCGAAGGGCGCCGCCATGGTCGCCGTCTCGGCGGCAATGCGCGCGGCGGCCAGATCGCCTGCGGCGAGGGCATGCGTGACAACCAGGTGGGCAACGTCGACGACGGCGACCACCGCGTGCTCGTCGAGCCGGTCGCCGTCGATGAGCCAAGTCCACCCCCCGCCGACCCGCCGCTGAACCGGGGCATCGAAGGGCCGACCCTCGACCAGCCGCAGCGCAGTGCGCAGGTCCGCGATGCCGTCGGCGCCGCGCGCCTGCCCGCGGCTTCGGAGGCGGCGGAACAGGTCGAGGTCGACGAGCAGGTCGACCACCTCATAAACCGCCGTCCCGCGGTGCAGCGCCCCGTTCGCGAGGCGGGCGTCGGGGAGATGCGGCTCCCCGGTCCGGGGGTTGGTGCCGAGCCACTCGCGCACGAGCCGGACGTACTCGCGCACCTTGGCCGGAGTGACCCCGAACGCGTCGGAGACCTCGCCCGGGGTGGCACCGTGCGGATGCAGCGCGATGAAGGTGAGCAGCTCGGTCATGTACGGCTTGCGCTTGAGCAGGGGCTTGCCGCGGGTGGTGGCGCGCACGGGACCGAGCAGGCGCAGCTTCGGGAGGCGGCTGGAGTCGGAGAACCACGCGGCGACGTCCTCGTCCAGATGGGGGTCGGCATCCTCGATGTCGCGGCGCACGGTCGCCGCGACCCGAGGCGCGAGGGTCTGCAGGTCCTCCGACGTCGTGGCGGCTGCCTCCAGGTACTGCTCGTCGGGCTCGCTCAGGACGCTGCTCGCCGCCGGCACACCCGGTCCGGCGTCGCCCTGGTCCGGGTCGGGAAGCCGTTCTCGCGGCAGGGTGTGCTCATCGCGAAGCGCGCCGGCCTGGTCGACGAACGAACGCCAGCCCTCGGTGGCGTGGTCGTCCACGGGCACGGCGACGGCGTCGACCTGCTCGCTCTGGGCCAGGAGAGCTGCGCACCCCTGCGCCTCGTCGCTCGTCAGTCCGACGGCGACGAGGTCGAGGCCCGCACTGGCGAGGGTGAGCCGCCCGTCGGCTGCGAGATCCAGCACGATGCCGGGTGCGTCCGGTCGTGTGCCGTTGAGGACGACGGAGGTGCCTGTGCGTCCGGGGTGGGAATGAATGAGGTCGAGCAGCTCGTCAAGGGCGGGGGGCGCCGTCGAGGCGTCGAGCAGGATCAGTTGTGCGGTCCAGGCTTCGGCCCCGGCCTGGGTGGCCCGCGCGGTGACGACGTCGACGCCGACCGCGGCGGCGTTGTCGAGGGTGCGTACGGCCTCGGCCAAGGCGTCGTCGACCGGGTCGTCGCCGCCGTTCCGGGGCCCCTCGTGCACCCGAACCCGGTCGGGGTTGAGCGCCGCGATCTCGTGGCCGACGCCGATGCACTCAACCCTGACTCCGGCCGACCACGGGTTGCACGCGACCTCGGCGACGAGGTAGCGCGCGAAGTCCAGTCCGTAGGTCGCGTCACCCGTGATGGACACGTCGAGGTCTTCGACGTTGAGCAGCCACACCGCCTCGTCGTCCCCGACCCCGATGGTGGCCAGCAACGGGTAGGGCGCCGGCTGGTCGGTCACGTCGGGTCCGACCTCGTCCAGCGGCACGGCGGCCGGGACGCGCCAATGACACCCGTCGGAGCTGCCGAGCCACGGCTCGCCCAGCGTGCTCGGCATCCCCAGGTGCAGCACGACGTGGGCCGCGGTCAGCTCGACGGCCGCCAGATCCGGCATGGTCACGCCGTCCCGGGCGACCGATGCGGCCAATCGCCGCAGGACCGCGTCCATGTGCTCGACCGTCGGTGCCGTGACCGCCCCGACGGCGCTGATCGTCTTCTCGACCGGCGCGAGGACGACGTCGGGAGCGGGAAGGGTGTGTCCCGGTCGCCGGGCGCGGGACTGGGCGTGGCGGCGGCGAGCGCGCAGCAGGAACAGCGACCCCGCGAGCACCGAGCCGCCTCCCGTGAGGCCGGCGAGCAGCCACGGCGCGGCGGTGGATGCCGCCTCGTCGTCCCACTCCGGGGCGTCGACCTGCGCGGCGCCGGCAGGAACCGACTCGGGCGCCGGGTACTTGCTCGTCGGCACCTCGCTGGGCTCGGGCACGACGACGGTCGGCGCCGGCTCCGTCTCGGGCTCGAGAGTCGCAGCGACAGGCGCCAGGTCGACCGTGGCCGCGACCGGCACCACCGTGCCGGGGATGGTCAGCACCTGGCCGACGTCGATCACGTCCGGGTCCGTCACCTGCCGCCCGTCGGGCTGGACGGTGTTCTTGCTGGCCTCGAAGATCTCCGGGTACCGCTCGGCGTCGCCGAGCTCACGGGCGGCGATGCTCGAGAGGGTGTCGCCCAGTAGCACGGTGTAGGTGTGGGTGGTCGTCACCGCTTCCGCTGGGACCACGGCGGCAGGCAGCCGCAGCACGGTGCCCGCGTAGATCAGATCCGGGTCGTCAGCCACGACCGGGTTGAGGTCGACGATCTCCGGCCACCGGTCGGCATCGCCGAGGTGGTCTCGGGCGATGGCCGAGAGGCTGTCGCCGGGCTGGACTGTGTAGGTGGGCGGCTCGACCGCAGACGCGGGTCCGGTGTCGGCCTCTCGTGCCTGGACCATCACGGGTTCGTCGACGGCGTGGTGCGCCACGGCAGCGTGGGCCGGGGCAGCCCCAGCGCCGGTCATGCCCACCGAGGGGACAGCCACGAACAGCAGGGCCGCAGCGCTCACGAGCTGCCGCGCCCCGAGCTGCGGAACGTGCAGGCCCGGGATGCGCGGCGCGCGCACCCCACGCAAGCGAGCGACCACCTCGAGCACGATGCTCACGCTTAGGACCGCCCAAGCCAGCCACGCGACGAACGTGACGGCCTGAAGCACAAGGGTGCCGTCGTCGGGCGACCGCAGGGCGGTCCAGACCTGCCCGAGGGCGGGCAGCTCGCTCGGGATCAGGTCGACGCCGACCTGAAGGAGGGCTGCCGGGGCCGCGACCATGACGCCGATCAGCAGGACGCTGGCGACGAGGCCGACAAGGCGGGCGCGCAATCTCATCGGATGACTCCCTCCACGGCGCGGACGGTCTGCACCTCGGCGTGGCCGGTGACGGTCAGTTCCTGGATGCCGATGATCGACAGGAACCGGGTCTGGTAGGTGGTCGTGGTGTCCACCACGACCCGGGTCCCGACGACGCTGGCGGCGCCTGTGACCTCGGGCGTTCCCGCGATGTAGGTCGAGGCCGCCACGACCGCGCCGGCCGGGTCGACCACCGCAGCTTGGCCGAGCACGGCGGGGGCGCCCTGGAGCTGCTGACCGCCGGCGCGCGCCGCCTCTAGCGCGACGACCTGGGCGTGCTGCTTCGCGAGCACCTGGCCGCCCAGGTCGACCGCGAGCCCGACCAGCAGGACCATCGTCAACGCGGTCGTGATCATCCAGATGGTGACCGAGCCGCGCTCGGGATCGTCCTGCGCGAACCGACGTCGCATGAACGTGGTGGGCATGGCGGTCACCGTTCTCGGTACGTGTCGACGGCCGAGCGGACGGTGGCGGTGACGGCGAACGACCCGGGGAGACCGGGCAGGGTGTCGGCGAGGGACACCTGGCACGTCACGGTCGCCCCGACCGAAGCCGGTGTTCCGGCGGGTGTCGCGAAGCCGGCGACGTCGATGCTCACCTCGCTGGCGACGCAACTCAGTCCCTGAGCACCCAGCGCGGAGGTGGCCGCTGACTGGGCCGCGGTCAGCGCCTCGTCCTGGGTACGCGCGATGGACGCAGCTCGTGCGGCCTGAGCGGCAGCGGCCTCTACCGCCTGGTGGGCGACGGCGAGCCGCCCGCCAGCGATGATGAGCCCGAGGAACAGCGCAAGGGCGGGGGCGAGGATGACGACCTCGACGACTGTCGACCCCTCCTCCGAGGGTCGGCCGCCGAGACGTCGTCGAGCGCGAGCGAGCATCGTGATCATCCGGTCACCCGCTCGACGGGTGCCGACGCGCTTTGGACGATCTGCGGTGTCCATCCCGGAACCACGCTCATCGTCGTACCCACCACAACGACCGAGGCCGTCGTCGCGTCTCTCGTCGCCGTGACCGTGACGCCACGCAGCACGTCCTCACCCCCGGCGGAGGCGATGAACTGCTCCGCGGCGACGTCCCCGGCCGCAGCCGACGAATACTGCGCGGCGGCGGTGCGCGCACCCTCCTGCGCGGCGGCGATCGCCACCGTGCGAGCGTGGTAGATCAGCGCGGCCTGCATGCCCGTGAACATAAGCAGGAAGAGCGCCGGCATCAGCACGACGATCTGCACGGTCGCCGAACCGCGGTCGTTCGGCGGGCGCGCCGGAGCCACGCGTGCCCGATGGCGCCTCACCTCGACTCGACGGTGCCGCACGGCACTCAGCTGATCCCCGGGATCTTGCCGTTCACATACGCCTGGATCGCGGCGTAGACGAGCCCGGCGAGCACGAGCAGACCGACGGACCAGAACACGATCTCGATGGTGCTGGCCCCCTCGTCGTCGGCGCGGGCCAGGGCCTTCTGGGCGCGGTAGCGCAGGGTCAGCCCGAAGGTGAGCAGGGCGGCGATCAGGTGGTGCGGCATCGTGCGTTCCTTCCTCGTGGCGGGCAGTGCGGTGCGCTACATGCCGAACAGACGCAGTAGGGACGGGGCCATGAGCAGGGCGAGGAACACCAGGCCGAGAAACGACCCGGGCACGTACATGCGCTCCTCGACGACGTTGGCCTCGGCCAGCTCCTCGGACAGCAGGCTGCTGCGCACCGTGGCGCTGCGGGCGCGCAGCGACCGGTACACCTCGGAGTTCTCGTCGCCGGCCAGCCGCATGATGTGGGCTACGTCGGCCAGCTCGGGCAGGCCGAGGGTGTCCGACAGCTCGTTGAGCGCGTCCCATGGCGGTTGGCCGTTGTACCGGGCACGGGCCAGCTGCTCGCGGATGCGGCTGAACACCCACGAATCACCGATCTCTGCCGCGCTGGCCAGCGCGACGGTCGCCCCGGCGCCGCTGTTGCGCTCCAGGGCGCACAGCTCGATGTAGGCGCTCAGCGCCCTTGCGCACTCGGCGCGCGCCCGCTTGGCCTCCTCGGCGATGTCCCGCGAGGGCGCCATGAACATCAGCGCACCCAGAAGCACGGTGCCGCCGACAGGGGCGACGCCTGGCACCGCAATGCCCACCATGGCGAAGAACCCGGTCAGCAGGGAGGGCAGGACGAGGCCGAGGAGTCCATAGGCGACCTTGCGGCCGTAGAACTGCGCCGGGGTACGGCGCAGGACCGCCAGGTCCCGGGCGGGTGCAATTCCGAGCAGCCGGGTGGGCAGGGTCCGCTCGGCCCAGATTCCCAGGCGTTCCTCGGCGTCGGGGGTCGCGGACGGCGCCGCGGTGGTCGCGCGGCGCCGCGACGCCGGGGACAGGCGGGAGAGGACGTCACCAAGGTCCGGCTGGGCCGGCACTAGGGCGTACAGGGCCCCTGCAAGACCGGCGCCGACGACGACGCCGAACACGAGGGCCAGTTGAAGGGCGGTCATCGGACACCCGCCCTCGCGACCGGGCCGAGGAACCTGGGCAGCGGCTTGCCTTCGGTCATCTTCCTCATCCACAGCAGGCCACCGGCGTAGGCGGCGAGCAGCCCGACGAGCAGCACCTGGCCCAGCGGGGTGCCGTACGGCGCGACGTAGTCGCCGGTGAATGCCAGCCAGACGAGCACCCCGGTGGAGAACATCGTGACGAGCCGGGCGCTGCCACGCGGCTTCGCGCGACCCGCCTCCACCTTGCGGCGGGAGGTCACGTCCTCGGTGACCGACTCGGCCACGCCCTGTAGGGCGTTCGCCAGGCTCCGGTTGCGGCGCTGCGCAGCGAGGATGAGGTTGGCGACGATCAGGTCGCCAGTGACGTCATCGAGGTCGTCGGCGAACGCTCGCAGTGCCTGTTCGGTGTCCCAGCGGGCGCGGAGCCGGGCAACGAGCATGGTGACCTCAGGCTTGATCGCGTCGGGCGTCGATCGCAGCGTTGCGGTCACGGCCTGCTCGAGGCCCACTCCGGAGCTCAGCACTCCCGCGAGGTTGCGGGTCCACTCCTCCATCGCCTCCAACCTGCGGATGGTGGTGGCCGTGGGCGGGGCGGCCAGGAGGTAGGGCAGGCCTAGCGCGAGGGCGGGAAGGATCACCACTGCGGCTACCCACCCGGTCAGCAGGGCGATCACCAGTCCGCTGCCGACCGAGACGGCCAGCACCAGCCGAGTCCGGCTGGACGCGCCCGCCAGCCGTTGCGCCCGGGCAGAGGGGCGACGCATCACCGGTTCGCGGGCCGGCCTGGGTTGCAGAGCGAACACCGCCCCGACCAGCCCGGCGACGACCAGCGCACCGAACACGGCCGACCACACCGCGAGACTCACACTCGCCACCCCCGCCCGTCCGCCTCGGCCTGGTAGAGGCTCAGGTCGAAGCCGTCGACCGTGAGGTCCTTGCACCGCTCGCTCATCAGCCCGGTCGCCCGGGCCGGGCCAGCGCCGGAGGGACCGAACAGGTGCGTGAGGGCGTAGCCCATCTCCCGCTCCCCGGGCTCCACCACGACGACCTCGCTGACCCAGCGCCGCTGCTGCTGGCTGCCGTCCGGCATCGCGACGACCCTGCGGTTCAGCTGCACGATCACGTCGAGGCACCCTGCGAGCTTCTCCAAGGCCAGGTCCCGTGTGACGTGGCCGCCGGCCTCCATCGCGCAGGTGACGAGTTTGCGGATGGCTGCCTCGGCGCCGGCGGCGTGCGTCGTGGACAGCGACCCGGTGCCACTCTCCATCGCCTTGATCATCGTCCAGACCTCGCGGCCGCGGATCTCGCCGACGATCTGCCGGTCGAGGGCGAACCGGAAGCTGTCGTTGAGCGCCTCGTCCAGGTCGAAGGCACCTGCGGCCCGGCCGTCCGCACCGATCTCGCCCATGCCGGGTCGGGCCTCCCAGTCGACGACGATGTCGTGGCGACCCGTCTCACGCAGGAACAGCTCGTACTCGGTCTCGAACGTGCCCAGCACCTCCTCGCGCGGGATCTCCGCGCATAACGCGCGCATGAGCGTCGTCTTCCCGGCGGACATCGGACCGGCCACCACGATGCTCCACTTGCCGCGTACCGCCGCGGCGAGGAAGTCCGCGCACGCGGGGCTCATGCAGCCGCGGTCCACCCAGGCCGCGAGCGTGTCGACCTTGTGTCGGTGTCGGCGGACGACGACGGTGGGGCTGCTGGTCACCCACGCCGTCGCCGCCAGCCGTGCACCGCCGTCGAGCTTGAGATGCAGCCGCGGGGTGCTCTCGGAGAACGGGCGCGGGTTCGACTCGGAACGGTTGGCCAAGAACCGCAGGAAGTCGATCAGCTCGTCGTCGCTGTCGGCCACCGGGTCGACCTGGATACGGGAGCCGTCCACGAGCTGGAGCAGCACTCGATCGTGGCCGAGGATGAAGATGTTCTCGGCGCGGTCGTCGTCGATCAGCGGCTGGAGCCGACCCATGCGGAAGACGGCATCGAAGACCGCCTGCGCCATCTGCGTCTGCTCGGAAGCGGTCCACGCGTCGCCGGTGCCGGCCTTGACGACATCCGCGGTGTGCTCCTTGAGCACGTCGCGGATAACCGCCCAGCCGTACCGCTCCTGCTCGTCGCGGTCCATGTCGACCGCTCGGCGGGGCGTAGCCGCGTCGTCGTCGGCCGACTCCTGGCGCCAGTCCCCGCCCAGGGCCGCGGTGAGGCGGCCGGCGACGACGGTGCGGAACGCCCGCACCAGCTCCCAGTCGATCGGCGTCGCGGCGCCGTCGCTCGTCGCTGCGGTGGTCGGCGGGGGTCGGCGCAGCGCCGCCCGGCGGCGGCGCGCTTCGTCGAGCGCGGCTGGCCCCGCGACCGCTGGTCTAAGGGAGAAGTCACCCCGGACGCGACCGGGCCGGGCCGGTGGGGCGGCGAAGAGCGGTAGCGCGGCCGGGTCCGTCGACGGCAGGGGCTCGGTGTTCGGCTCGCTGGTCATCGCCGTCCCCCTCCCGTGGCTTCCAGTCGGGCCGTGGTGGCGCGGATCGTACCGGTGATCGTGCTGCCCGCGGCGCGGATGCTGCGCAGGAGCGGCGAGTCCTCCCAGCCCGACCGTCCCGCCAACCGCTGCAGCGACCCGGGGCGCGGCGGCTGCGACCCGTGCGACAGCACGGCGGCGTGCTCCGGGTCCCAGGCCACGGTGGTCACCACCGGGAGGGACAGCACCCGGGACACCTCGCGAGCGCCGAACGGTTCCCCCTCCCCGACGAGCAGCACGCCGAGCGAGCTGCCGGCCCCCGCCCGGTCGAACCGCTCGCTGAGCGTCTCCGCCCACGACCTGGCCGCAGAGAGGGCCACGAGGTCGCTCCGGATGACGAGGAGCGCGAGGTCGGCGGCCTCGATCAGCGGCTCCGGGCTACCGAACAGCCCCAGTCGGCCGGCATCGACCACGACGTCCTGCCCGGTGTCGTCGAGCGAGCGCAGCGCCGCCGCGAGCGGCTCCCACAGGCCCACGAGGCTCCGCGCCTGCTCGTGGGAACGGGTGCCTGGGACGAACCGCATGCCCGATCCCGGCAGCTCGAGGGAGACCTGGGCGAGGGTGTCGAGCAGGAGCCGGCCGTCCTGTTGCGCCAAGGCGAGCTCGATCATCGCCTCGGGCGGCATGATCGACCCGCGCAGGTACCCGGCGGCGACGGCGGAACCGCCAGTCGGGTCGGCCTCGACGAGCAGGCACGGCCGGTGCCACGTCAGGGCCAACCCGAGCGCTGTGGTCGTCACGCCGGGCGACCCGCTCGCGGAGCTCAGGACGATGAGACTCACGGGCTCACCGCTCCCGGGAGTCAAGGACGAGTACGACGTTCCCGGTCGCGGCCATCGCGGCCAGGGCCGCGGCGTCGGCTGTGGGCACCTGGACCGTGACGATCGTCTGCGCGCCCGCTCCCGTGAGGTCGGTGCCCGCCTGGGTGCCGACGACGACGGCGCTGACCGACGTGGGTGTGGCGTCCGTTTCGGTCCCGGTGGCCAGCGGCGGGGTCGCCACGACGCGGATCTCGTCACCCGCCACCAGGGTGACGCCCGGCATCCGCGCTTGAGCGACGCCGATCCCCACGAGCGAGTACCCGTCGGGGGGGACCGTCGTCTCGGCGACCGCCTCGGTCGTCACGAGTGAACCCGCCGCGACGTCGAGGGCAGCCCGTTGCCCAACCATGTCGGCCAGGTCACCACCGGGGACGGTGTGCAGGGACGGGTCGAGCTCGATGCGGACCGTCATGAGGTCCTCGCGAGCGATCACCGAGCCGCGCCCGATCGTCGAGCGCGCCGCGACGACCTCCTGCGCCGAGGTCGTCGACGCGAGCAGCCAGACGTTGCCCAGCACGCCCAAGGCGACGACGAGCACCATCGCGGCGAACAGCCCCCAGCGCCGACGGACGCGCGGCGGGGTGGGCACGGCCATGGAGCCATTCGTGGGGCGTCCTTCGTCGGCCGCACCGCGGGCCGTCCGGGCCGGAGAGGTGACCGAGCTCGTCGTCATCGTCCTGGTTCCTTCCCCACGGCTCACTGGGTAAGCACCTGCGCTTCGCCGATCGTCACGTCCGTCGCCTGGGTCAGGTCCAGCGTGATCGTCCCGGCCTGGCCGATGCCCGACCAGGTCACGACCCAATGCGACGTGGCCCGCACCGTGTGAGTGCCCTGCTGGGTGTAGGTGTGCCCGCAGTCAGGCGAGGATGCCGCCCCGAAAGACGGGTCGTATGGAGTCCCCGGACCCGCACACGTCACGACTCGCCCGTCGCCCATGTCCCATGCCACGGAGGCGACCCTTGCCGTGGCGGTGACGGTCCAGGCGCCCGCCGACGCGGTCCGTGTGATGGGCCCGAAGGTCTGCGCGTCGGGTACCGACACCCACATCCAGTTCGGCATCCCGACCAGACCGACCGAGCCGGCCCGCGCCTCGGGCACTATCCCGACCCGTACCGCCTGGAGCTGCATCGACGCGACCGCTTGCTGAGCGAGGACTTCCGGGTCCGGCGGCGCTACCGGCGCCGTCAGTGACCAGTACGGGATCAGGTAGCCGACGACATACATGCCGCCGAGGCCCGGAGGGACCTCGCAGAGGTAGATCGCGCCGTCGGTGTGACCCTCCCAGACCTTTTCGCTCTGCGGTGGCTGGGGGTCGGCACGGCCGACGGGCAAGCAGGACTGCCCGTCGATCTGGATGATGGCGAAGCTACCCGAGCCGCCTCCCGAGCCCGATCCCGATCCACCGCCGTCACCGGGGTCGGCGGGAGACTCCGCCCACAGCATGCAGACGCCGAACAGGTTGTAGGACAGGCACGTCGCGCCCGCGGCGGACGCCACCGGCGCGTTCACCGCGGCCACCCCGACGAGCACCCCCGCAATGGCGCCGGCCGCCAGCAGGCGGCGCGTCAGCCACCGCACGCCAAGTCCTCGGCCGGGACGACGTAGCCGACTCGCCACTGCGTCGGGTCCGGGTACTCGTAGTTGTAGACGGAGACCTCTAGAGGGCTCATCGCCGCACGATCGGGCGGCACGATCGACTGCCCGGCCTGGTCCACGACGTTGTAGCCGCTCACGTCGGAGCAGACATCGAACAGGACCGTCGGCACGACCGGTGGTGACGCCGCCGGGTCGCTCGTCAGGTCGACCCCCTGCGGCTCGATCGAGGCAACGGCGATCTCACCGACCACGCGGGTCTCCATCGCCTGGGCACTGGTCAGGGCGTTCTTGAGGTTGACCAGCTCGGTCCCGATCGCGACCGGGTCGAAGCAGGTGATCTCAGTGGTGGGCGGGTCCGTCAGGCAGCTCGTCTGTGCGCGGAGGTAGGCGCGGACCACCTCCTCCGCCTGCAGCGCCGCCGCGTCCTCGGGCGACGGCGTGGGTGTTGGCGTCGGTGTAATCGTCGACGGGGTGGACGTCGCGCTCGTCGTGTCCGGGGAGGGCGACGTCGTGTCGCCGGTGCAGCTCGCAGCGAGCACGACGACGAGCGCAGCGAGTAGAACACTCAGCGTCGGTCGAACAGGTCTCGTCATCTGCGCTCCTCACGCCTTCGTCGCCCCCAGGCGGCGGAGGAAGCTTGCGTGCTCACCCTTAACTCAAGTCGATCCTTGGACACTAGTGCCTATGGTGCGGATTCGCTACCATCAACCTCGTTGACGGGCCGACCGGGGGTCGTCGAGCCCGTCGCGCTCCGCGCCATCGGTGGTGCTGTCGCCTCAATTGCGGAGAAGACGCACATGGTATTGAAAACTGCGCACTTCGTCACCCCCCGAACTCCAGGGAGTGGGGGTGTCCTACCGCGGACGCAGCGCGCTCTCGACCTCAGCCGTCGGGACGCCCAGCGCTGCAGCCACCGCGTCTAGCGTCGCCGGCGAGGGCATGCGACGACACCCCTGCGCCTCCCAGCGCTTCAACGACGCGATCGACAGGTGGGCGGTCTGGGCGACTTCCTCGACACTCACGCCAGCCGCAAATCGGAGCCACCGCAGGCGCGCCCCCTCGTCGGGGGTCAGGAGCAGTTCCGTGACGGGCACCCGGACCGCTCGAGCCACCGCGTGCAGCAGGTGCGGGCTACGAGGTCGCGCCTCGCCGCGCTCCCACATCGAGATGCGTTCCCCGCCGACGACCCCGACCTCGTGAGCGAGCTGGTGCTGGGTCAGCCCAGCTCGCTCACGCGCGGCGCGCAGGGCCGCGCCGTCGATGGCAGGTGTGGTCTCCATAGCGGTCACAACCTACGCGGTCGAGCCCATCAAGATCGGCACCGCGACCCTCGCGTTCGCCGTCCGAGGGCGGTGCGGTGCAGCATGCAGCGACGGCTAAGTCTGGCGACCTTCCGGGCGTCGAGTCCGGTCGTTACGCTGGCTGTGTCGCCGTGATTGCGTACGGCCGGGCTGGGGGTGCCCGATGGGCAGGATCAGAGTCGCGTCACTCAACGTTGAGAACCTGTTCGAGCGCCCGAAGGCAATGAGCGGGCCAATGACCCCGGCTGGCAACCCGGTCCTGGATGCCCACGCCCGGCTGAACACCGTCCTGCGGGCCGAGACCTACACCCCCGCGCTGAAGGACGAGATCCTCACGCACCTAGGCCCACTCGGGCTGCTGCGCTCCGACCAAGCCGAGTTCGCCGTCCTGCGTCAGGTCCGCGGCAAGCTCGTCAAACGACCCAAGGCCCCCAGCCCGCCAGAGATCATCGCCGGCGGGCGCGAGGACTGGATCGGGTGGGTCGACCTGGTCAAGGTGCGCGTCGACGAACTCGCGATGACCCACACCGCCCGGGTGATCGGCGACGTGGATGCCGACATCATCGCCGTCATCGAAGCGAGAGCAGGACCGCGCTCAAGCACTTCACCGACGCCGGCGTGCTCAACGCCAGCAGCCAACCGCTCTACCCACGCGTCATGGTCATCGACGGCAACGACGACCGCGGGATCGACGTCGGCCTCATGACCAAGAAGCCGTACCCCATCGTCAACACCGTCTCCCACGTCGACGACGCGGACAGCAGCGGGCGAAGGGTCTTCGGGCGCGACTGCCCGGAGTACACCGTCCAAGTCAACCCCGACCTGCGGATCACGCTGCTGGTCAACCACTTCAAGAGCAAGGGCTACGGCAACCCGGCCGACAACGACAACACCCGCCGCCGGCAAGCCACCCGCGTCGCCACCCTCTACGACCAGCTGCGTCGAGCCGGCCAGCCCAACGTCGTGGTGCTCGGCGACCTGAACGACACCCCCGACAGCACCCCCCTACGGCCGCTGCTCGTTGGCACCGACCTGAAGGACATCACCACCCACCCCGCCTTCACGAGCGACGGACGCCCCGGCACCTACGCCAACGGTGCGAAGGGCCAGAAGATCGACTATGTCCTGCTCTCGCCCGCGCTCTACGCCCGAGTCGTCGGCGGGGCCATCTTCCGCAAAGGCGTGTGGGGCGGAAAGAACGGCACCCTGTTCGACCACTACGACACCATGACGTCGCCCGCCCATGCGGGGTCCGACCACGCAGCCATCTACGCCGACCTCGAGCTCGACTAACCCGTCTCGACTCCCGGCGCCCCGCCCGTCCAACAAGGTCGACCACGAGGCTCGCGGGATGACTTGGTGCGCCCCGGCTCGCACCGTCCGCAACTGCTTGACTGAGTGGCGTCGCGAACCCACAAGACGAGGTCGTCGCGCTTCGCTCCGACCAAGGGCTGTCCGTCTTCTCGCCGGCCGTCCCAGGGTCGTGTCGGTGCCCACGTCAGAGCGCTCGGCGTCAGAGAACTCGGCGCCGGACAGCTCCCGTGAGTTTCTCCGACGCCCCTGCCGGACGGGCGGGCGTCGATGACCCGACACCTGTCGCGCTCACGCCCCGAACCCGACGAGCGCGTGCCACCTGACCATCGCGGCGCGGTACCCCGCCTTCGGTAGCAAGTCCCCTCACGGAGAGGGCCGGCGGGCCATTACGGGCCATTAGGAGGTGAGAAGCATTGTCGCCAGCTGTCACTGACTGTCACCAGATACGCGTCTGACCAGCAGAAACGCCGGTCAGGACACCATTGCGAACCCCCTAGGATCAGCTTCCCAAGCTGATAGCGCGGGTTCGATTCCCGTCACCCGCTCCAGGAATCCGCCGCCAGACGTTTGCCGACAGCATGCTGCGAACGGTCGCGCTGCACACCCGCAGACCGCTGGCCCACACGTGGCTCCGCCGACTGGCAGGCGAGTCCGGGCACAGCGTGATCCCGGTGTGCAACGAAGCCCCCCGGCGATCGATCGGACGCCTCGTGCTGACGCTGGTCGCGGGAGCCCTGGCGGTCGCGGCGGTCGGGTACCTGGTGATGGTCTACGCGCTGTAGCGTGCCGAGCCCCACCAGCGCGCGCGTGAACCCGGATCGGGAGGCACCTGGGTTCGATCGTGGCGTGGCGTGTCGATCTCCCACCCTGATGGCGCGTGTTCGACCCCCGTCACCCGCTCGCTCTCACCATGGTCGGGGCCTCGCCCTGGATCAGGTGCGGATCACGCATCTGTGTCACCAGCCCAGCGCTCACCACCAGAAGCCCGACCGCGAACAGCAACGACGGAGTGAACGAACCGTCGGAGCTCTTCATCGCCTCCATGATGTAGACGAACACCACAGCGCCCTGCCCGAAGAGCTGGATCAGGCCGTTGGAGGTGGCCTCCGGGGTGGGGTAGGTGATCTCGGCCGAGTACTGCATGCCGACCGGGAGGGCGCTGACGAGGAAGAACCCCAGCACCAGTGCGGAGCCGAACAGCAAAGGCGCCGCCGTGGCGAAGGTCAGGCCCAGCAGGCCCGGGATCGCACCGACCACCGCGATCATCAGATAGCGCTGGCGCCTGTGCTGACGATCGGACAGTGCCGGGATGACGACGGCGCCGACCAGGCCGCCGAGGATCATGACCGCGCCGAGCGCCCCGGCATCGGTGGGAGTGAATCCACGGGGTCTGATGATGTTCTCGATCCAGGTGTTGACGCCGTTGAAGATCCCCAGGCCGATCAGCGCGACGGCGAGCATCAGCAGGAACGGCTTGACGCGCAGGGCGTGGCGCAGCCCGTCGAGCGCCAGCGCCCGCACCTCGGATCCCGCCTCGCCGGGCGGGGTCGGCGGCCGCTCGCGCGCCAGCACCAGGAACGCCACCGAGCTGCCCGCCGCCACGGCGCCGTAGATCAGCTGGACGGTCGGGATGGACATCGACTCGAGCAGCACCGGCGTGAGCACCATCCCGAGCGCGGTGCCAACCAGGTTGGCCAGCGTCACCAGCCCGACGGCGGTGGCCCGGCCGCCGATCGGGAACCACTTCGCCGGAACCGTCGTCCACGCGTTGAGCAGGAACGGCTGGGCCACCGCGATGCCGATCGAGGCCGCGAGCACCAGCCCGTAGCTGGTGCCGGCCAGCCCGCGCAGCAGCCCGAAGACGCCCATCAGGACCACGCCGAGGCCGACGGCGACCCGGAAGCCGTAGGTGTCGATCACCCACGACGCCGGGAGGGACAGCGGGATGAAGGCGATCATGAAGACCATCGCAAGCAGCCCGATCTGCAGGTCGGAGACGCCGTAGAACTCGGCCGCCGGCCCGGTGACCGGCGCGTACGAGATCCACAGGATCTGGATCGTGACGTTGACCAGCATGAAGACGGCGAGCACCACCCAGCGGTACCCGTACAACTGATGCTGCGAGCTCACCGTTCCTCCTTCTGGCCGGCCGACGGCGTCGTCGTGCTCGGCGGTCATGGCCGGACGCGATACAGGTCCTTCACCTTCCGGTAGAGGTCGCTGAAGGTCCGGTAGCTGCGGTCGTGCACGACGGCGGCCACCGGGTCCGGCTCGTAGTGGCGGGTGATGCGGACCAGGCCCGGGATGTCGGACCAGGCCAGCTCGCCGATGCCGATCGCTGCGATGAACGCCGCCCCACGGGCGTTGGCGAGAACCGGGTCCTCGGCCTGGCGCACGGTGCAGCCGAGCACGTCGGCCAGTGTCTGGCACCACAGCTCCGACTGGGCCCCGCCGCCGACGTAGGTGAGGGCCGGGAAGCCGTCGGGCAGCTCCTTGCGCACGACGTGCTCGACCGCCTCCTTCATCCAGCGGGCGTTCAGGGCGATGCCCTCGAACACGGCCCGCACCAGGTCGGCGCGTGTCGTCTCGAGCGACACGCCCACCCACCCGCCACGCACGTGCGGGTCGTCGACAGGTGTGCGTTCGCCATTCAGCCAGGGAGCGAACACGACGCCGTTGGCGCCGGGGGGCGAGGTCATGGCCAGCGCGTTCAACCGGTCGAGCGCGTCGTCCGGAGCCGGCGTCGTATCCCCGAGGGCGTCGTCGGGGTAGAAGACGTTGTCGATGAGCCAGTCGATCGCCTTCCCGGCCACGTCCTGGATGGTCGCCACCCAGTAGCGGTTCGGCACCACCGCGGGCAGCGACGCGACGTTGCGGATCAGGTCGGTGCGCTTGAACGGAACGTGACAGCTCAGCCAGGCCGAGGTGCCGATGTACAGGTGCGCCGCGTAGTCCTCCACAGCACCGGCGCCGACGGCAGCCGCGGTGGTGTCGCCAGTACCGGCGACCACCTCGACCTGCGGCGGCAGCCCGAGCTCGGCCGCCGCCTCTGACGTGAGTGTCCCCACGACCGTGGCGGGTGGCACCAGCTCCGGGAGCTTGCCGACGTCGAATCCCGTCCGCCGCGCCAGGGCGGTGTCGTAGCGGACGGCGGTCGGGTCGCGGTTGTCGGTGCACCAGCGCAGGACGGCCGTGTCGAACCCGGCCACCGCGCGACCGGTCAGGCGCATCGTCAGGTACTCGGGCACGTCGAGCAGGTAGGCGGCCGCCGAGTAGACGTCGGGACGATGGTGGCGCAGCCACTGCGCCTGACCCACAGGGTCCTTGCCCGACCGGGACGGCACCCCGCCGGTCTTGGTGATCCACTGGCGCAGCGCCCTGGCGTTGTACCCGGCTCCCGGCACGGTGATCCCGCCCGACGTCAGCGCTCGGGAGTACTCCTCGCCGCGGGCGTCCATCCAGATGAGGGCGTTGTGGAGATGGCGGCCGTCGGCGTCCACCGGGACCAGGCCGCCCCACTGGCTGCTCATGCAGATGGCGGACACCGACTCCGCGTCGACCTGGTGACGTTCCAGGAGGCGACGGGTGCAGGCGACGATGGCGTCCCACCACGCCTGGGGATCCTGCTCGGCGCCACCGCCGGGTTGCAGGATCAGATCCACCTTCGCAGACTCGTGTCCGACCAGGTTCCCGGCGACGCCCATGAGGGCGACCTTGGGCCCGCCGGTACCGAGATCAACCCCGATGACGTAGCGGTCGTGGCTCATGGCCGCCTCGCGGCCGCGGGCCGCACTAGACGCCCTCGACCAGGGAGAAGACCTCGTCGAACCGGCTCAAGGCATCGTCGACGACCGCGTCGGTGTCGGCCATCGAGGTGTACAGCCGCGACCCGGCCAGCGTGATGATGCCGTGCGCCGCACAGGCGGCGCCCATCTGCTCCATCAGCTCCTTGCGGGAGTCCTTCTCCTTGAGCAGCTTGAGCGGGTTGTGCATGTCGAGCAACATCACCCCGCTGGACTCCAGGTGCACGATCGAACCCTGGTTGTACACGACGTAGGGCAGCCCGTGCGTGTCGACCAGCCGCTGCAGCCCTCTGGCGAGACGGTCGCCGGCTCGCCCGGCGACGACCGGGGCGTTGGTCCTCGCCATCTCCTCGATGGCGAAGTACCCGGCGGCGCACGACAGCGGGTTGGCGGACAGCGTTCCCCCCACCTGGACGTGGGCGCCGGACTTGCCGTCGATGCCGGAGCCGAAGACGGCCATGACGTCGGACCGACCGCCGACGCCGCCCGCCATCGGATAGCCGCCCGCCACCGCCTTGCCGAACACGGTGAGGTCAGGGGTGACCCCGAAGTACCCGGCGGCGCCGCCCATCCCGACCCGGAAGCCGGTGACGACCTCGTCGAAGATGAGCAGGGCTCCGAACTCGTCGCACAGCGCCCGCACCCGGGCGTTGTAGTCGTAGGGGGCGGGCCGGGTCCCCGACTCGGGCCCGAGCGGTTCGACGATCACGGCGGCGGTCCCACCGCGAGCCCGGTTCTCGACGAGCTTGCGCTTCAGGGCCCCCAGGTCGTGCGGGAAGACCTCTCGCGTGTGGCTGGTGGCCCCGAACGGGATCCCCTTGGCGTTCATCCGGAAGGTGCCGGGTACCCGCAGTCCGTACACCATCGAGTCGGACCAGCCGTGGTAGGCACCGCCGACCTTCATCACCATCGAGTTGCCGGTGAACGCCCGAGCTGCCCGGATCGCGGCCATCACCGCCTCGGTCCCCGACCCGAGCGACCGGTACATCTCGATGTGCGGCATGTACCGATGGATGATCTCGGCGAGCTTGAGCTCGTACTCGTGGAAGAGCCCGGTGACCGGCCCTGACTCGCTGACGACCTCGGCCACCCGCTCGTTCACGGGCGCGTAGTTGCTCCCCAGGATCGTGGGTCCACCGGCCTGAAGGAAGTCGATGTAGGTGTTGCCGTCCCGGTCGGTCAGGTGGGCTCCCTCGGCCCTGCTGATGGCAAGCGGGAAGGGGTAGTTGAACGCCAGGTTGTGCTGGACCCCGCCCGGGATCCGCGACTTGGCGCGATCGGTGATGTCGCGGCTGGCGGTGCACTTGGTGTCGAAGTAGTCGAGCACGTCGAGCAGGGCGTCGTGGCGCAACCCCCGCAAGGGCTGGGCGAGGAGGGCCTTCAGGCGCCGCATCGTGTCGTCGACGTCGGGGTACTCGCTGATGGCGTAGCCGAGTCGGGCCGACTTGCTCCCGGGTACCTCGACCAGACGGGTCTCGGGCTGTGGCGTCTCCTGGCCGACAGCGTGAGCGGCGGCCGCGTCGGCGCTGGGGAGCTCCTCGACGGCGGGGACCCGGACCGGGGGAACCGACTCGGTGATCTGAGCGCCGATCCGCTTCTCGTCCTTGCGCAGCTTGGTGAAGGCGATCTCCCGCACCCAGTTGGGGATGGTGTGGACCTTCCCCGACTCCGTGAGCAGGCTGAGCAGGTAGGCGATCGACACCTTCTCCAGCAGCGCCATGTTGAAGACGGCCCGGTCGGGGTCCGTGCCGAGAGCCACGACACCGTGGTTGGCGATGATGAAGGCGTTGTCACCGCCTGCCACCTTCTTCTCCACGTTCTTCGCCAGGAACCCGGTCCCCGCCGGCGCGTAGTCGATGATGGCCACCCGCTTGCCGAGGAAGCGGACCTGCTCGTCGGTCAGCGCCGGGATCTCACGGCGGAGGAAGGCGAGCGCCGAGGCGTAGGGCTGGTGGGTGTGGACGATCGCGTTCACGTCCGGGCGGACCCGGTAGACACCTGCGTGCATCCCCGCCTCGACGGAGGGCGCCATGAGCGGCGCAGACCCGTCCGTCACGTGCTTGCCATCGAAGTCAACGATGCAGACGTCGTCGACGCGCATCTTCGCGTAGTCGTAGTTGCTCGGAGTGACGGCGTAGAGCCGCTGGCCGGGGATTCGCACGGACACATTGCCTTCGGTTGCCTTCAGGTAGCCCCGCTCCAGCATCGTCCGGCACATGTCGACCACGTGCTGGCGTGACATGGCGTGTTCCATGTGATCTCCCTTGCGCGACGAGTTCCGGGCCCGCTTTTATCATCCTCGGTCCAAACACCCATTCCTACGTTCCCGGAACTCCATCCTCTCGGCCATCGGCTATCACGACGTAATAAGATCCGGGGATGGACGGCCCAGTCGCGTCTCGGACCCCGTGGCAACGGCTGCCCGCGGCTCTGGTGCCGGCGCTACGCGGCCGGATGGCGGCGATCGTGGACGCCGTGGCCGGCGAGATCACGGCGTCCATCTACGCCGGGATCGACGACGCCAAGGTCGCTCAGGACGTCCGTCGCGGGGTCGGTGCCGCCCTGGAGAGGTTCGCCGACCTGGTGGGGACCAACGAGTCGGCGCTCCCTGCCGGTGTGCGCGAGACCTTCGTGGACCTCGGGGCGGCCGAGGCTCGAGAGAATCGCGGCCCCGAGACGCTGCTCTCCGCCCTGCGGACCTCGGCGCGCGTGATGCTCCGGGAGACGTCGGATGCGCTGGCGGAGGCGCGGGGGCTGTCCACCGAGGATCTGATCGACTTGTCCGACGCGATCATCGCCTACGTCGACGAGCTGGTCGCAGCCACCACCGACGGGTTCACCCTCCAGCTTCGGCAGCAGGCGGGGGAGAGGGATCGGCGGCGGCGGTTGCTCGCCGAGATGCTGGTGCGGGGGAGTGCACCCGAGCGGGCCGTCCTGGCCGCGGCCGAGGGCATCGGCTGGCGTCGGATCGACGACGTCGTCACTATCCTGCTACCCCCCGAGCAGACCCGGCAGGCGCAGTTCAGATACCGCGACGAAGCGGTGGTGCTGGAGCGCGAACGCGACTCCGTGCTGCTCCTGCGGCAGGGCCGACCGGCCTCGCGAGAGCTGCTCGAGCGGACACTGAAGGGAAGGGGGGCTGTGATCGGCGTCGCCGTCGACTGGGCGAGGGTGCCCCAGGCGGTCAGGCTGGCCGAGCTCACCGCCCAGCTGGCGCCCGACGGTGTCGATCCGGGCTATCCGGTCTTTGCCGAGGACCATCTCGTGACGCTGGCGCTCCGCGGCGAGCAGGCGGCGCTCGCCATCCTCACCGAACGCCGACTGGCGCCCTTCGCCTCGCTGCGCGAGACCACCCGGGAGCGACACCTCGAGACGCTCCAGAGCTGGTTGCGCCACTGGGGATCCCGCGCCGCGGTCGCCGACGAGCTTCGTGTCCATCCGCAGACGGTGAGCTATCGGATCCGTCAGCTGCGCGAGCTGCTCGACGGCGACCTCGACGACGCCGATGCGCGGTTCGAGCTGGCGCTCGTCCTGGCCGACCGTTCCCGGCGCTAGCCTCGGCGCCGCTTCATCGCCACTCGTCTGTATCATCGCTCCGTGCCGATGCCAGAGACACTGAGCGATCCCACCGTGGATGAGGCGGCCGCGCTGTCTGCCGCGGCCTGCCTGTTCCACGGCTTCAGCGACCCGTCCCGGTTGGCGATCCTGCGCCACCTGACCCTCGGGGAGCACCGGGTCGTGGACCTGACCAGGCACCTGGGCCTGGCGCAGTCCACGGTCTCCAAACACCTGGCGTGCCTGCGTGACTGCGGGCTCGTCTCCTCCCGCGCGCAAGGCCGGGCGTCCGTGTTCTCGTTGACGCACCCCGAGGCGATCCTCGACCTGCTGATCGGGGCCGAGCGTCTGTTGGGGCTGACCGGCGACGCGGTCGCGCTGTGCCCGGTCTACGGCGTGCACGGCCGCGCGGCCGAAGCGCACAGCGAGGTGGCCGCGCCGTGACCGCCGTCGCCCTGGCCGCTCCCGAGATCGAGCGGCTGACACGTCGCGGGTTGCGCCTCGCGCAGTTCACCGTGGCCTACAACGTCGTCGAGGGCGTCGTCGCGATCACCGCCGGCCTCACGGCCGGCCTGGTGTCGGTGATCGGGTTCGGCATCGACTCAGGCATCGAGTCCATCGCCGCGGTCCTGGTGGGGCTGCGCCTGGCCGCGCGGCTGCGGCACGGTCGGGCCGACGAGGCAAAGGAGCGGCTCGTCCTTCGCGCGGTCGCCGTGACGTTCTTCATCCTCGCCGCGTACGTGACCGTCGAGGGCATCCGCAGGCTCGTCGACGGAGGGGCACCCGACAGCTCCCCGCTCGCCATCGCGATCCTGGCGGCCTCCCTCGTCGTGATGCCCGTGCTCGCGGCGGCCAAGCGTCGGGTCGGCCTGGCCTTGCGGGACAACCTGATCCTGGCCGACGCCGCCGAGACCCGGATCTGCGTCCTGCTGAGCGCCTCCACCCTGGCCGGTGTCGTCCTGTTCCAGCTGACAGGTGCCGCCTGGCTCGACCCCGTCGCCGCCTTCGTCATCGCCGTGTTCGCCATCCACGAGGGCAGAGAGGCGTGGGAGGGCGAGCTCGTCGAGGGCGACGACGACGACTGAGTCGGCCGCCGCGGCGGGTCACGGGGTCCAGAGCCAGCCCGTCGACCCCATGCCGCCCCACGCGAACACCGCACTCGGGGACCCGGCGACGGACGGCGAGTCGTCCGGCCCCCAGGGCTCGTCGGGGACCGCCGTCGTCGCGAGCGTGACCGGGTCGAGCAGCGAGTCGCCCACTCGGACGAGGTCGCCGACCACGAGGCGCGGCCACGAGCTGGTGCCCGAGGTCTCCGGCAGCGGCTCCCACCTCCCCGTCTCCGGCTCGTAGATCCCACCGGACGGGTAGGCCCGGCCCCAGTTCCCCACCTGGCCGCCGTCGGCGCCACCGGGGTCCGGGAACACCAGCCGACCAGCCGCCGACACCGGGTCCGAACCGATGATCTCGGTGCCCGGCAGGACCGTCCAGCTCTCCATCGTGGCGTCGAGCTCGGCCATCCGGACGAGCGCAGGTCCGTCAGCTCCGGGGCTCTCGACGAGGTCCTTGGCTGTCAGGATCATCCGCCCGTCGACGACGACCAGTGCGCGGTCGAAGCTCGGGCCCAGCGGGTCGTCGGGCAGCCGGTGCCACGTCGCGGTCTGCGGGTCGAACCAGAGGTCGAGGGTGGGCCCGAACTCGTCGGAGCCCGGCACCGAGAGCAGGATGTCCCCGGCAACGACCAGCCGCCCGGTCCCGTCGGGGGGCAGCGGCAGCGTGCTCCAAATGTCGGTGCTCGTGTCGTACGCCAGGAAGGCGGGAGCCGCACCCCCGATGCCGCCGTCGACCAGAAGGTAGACGACTGAGCCGATCACGGCCGTGGTCGGGAACACCACCAGGGTGGGCGAGTCCGCGATCGGGGTCCACTCGCCGGACACCGGGTCGAAGGCCGCGCCGTCGCGGAGGAAGGAGCCGCTCGGGACGGCGCAGTCCGCGTTCGGCGGGCATGGCGGGCCGTCGTCACCGCCGATCACGATGAAGCGGTCGTTGACCCACACCACCGTGGTGCCGTGCCGCTGGGACAGCGGGGCCTCGGCGACGGCCGACCAGGCGGTGGCGGCAGGCGCACTCGTGACCGGGCCCCCGAGCGAACCGCAGCCCGCCAGCACAACCGTGGCCGCGAGTGCACAACCGAGCGCCGTGTGGAACCGCACGCGGTCACCTCCCCGTCACCCTTCACGTGTCCTCGCGACACCCATCCTTGCGGCGACAGGACCCGCGAGTCGGCCCGATAGCCGTGCACCGTCCACTGTTGCGCGGGCCGCTACTGGCGCAAGGGGCTTGATCCAGGTCAAGGACGGCCCGTCGCGATGCTCCTAGCGTGGGGATCCCAACGAAGGAGCACCCCATGTGGACCACCCGTATCGCCCACCTGCTGACCGCAGCGCTCACGCCCGCTACCGTTCAGGCCCACTGCGACACTGCCGAGGGCCCGGCCGTCCGCGACGGACGGCGAGCGCTGGAGACCGGGAACGTCAACTACGCGCTCACGTGGATCCCCGCCGACGGCGAGGCCGAGCTGCGCGACGTCTTCGACCGGGCACGGAGGGTCCGGTCTCTCGGGACGGAAGCCGCCGAGCTGGCCGACCGCCTCTTCCTGGAGACGCTGGTCCGCCTCCACCGCATGGGTGAGGGCGTCGGCTTCACCGGTATCCAGCCGGTCGGCGCGCCCGTCGACCCCGTCGCACTGGCCGCCGACGAGGCCATCGCCCGCGGGTCGAACACCGACCTGCTCCCGATGGTGCCGCCGGAGCGCCGCGCCGAGCTCGACCGGCGCTTCCAGGCCGCGGTGGCCCTGCAGGACTTCGACGTGGACGACGTCGCCGCCGGTCGCCGCTACCTTGCCGCGTACGTCGATTTCTTCATGTACGCCGAGGGCGAGGGGCACGGGCACGAGTCCAGCGAGTCCCACTGCCACGGCGCGCCCGTCCACGCCCACGAGCACTAGGACGCCGTGATGAGACGCCTGGTCAGGGTCGTCGGCCAGTCCATGACCCCCACGTTCCGGTCCTCCGACCTGCTGGTCACGAGGCTGCCGGGACCAGCAGGCCTGCGACGCGGGGATGCCGCGGTGCTGCACCACGGCGGTCTGCGGATGATCAAGCGCGTCGTCGGCATGCCGGGGGATCTCGTCGAGCTCGAGGCCGGACGCCTGAGGGTCAACGGAGTGCCCGTCGACGGGCAGCGCCGGGTGGCTGGCGCCTACACCCAGACCTGGCGGGTGCCCGCGAGGCACTACTTCGTGGCTGGTGACAACCCGGCCGCCTCGGACGACTCGCGGGTCTGGGACGAGCCCTTCGTCCCCGTCGCGAGCGTCGAGGCCCTGGTCACACGCCGCCTGGGGCTCCCGCGGCGCATCGCACGGGGCACCGAGATCCCGCGCGGCGCGACCGACGACCTCAGACCTCGTCGACCAGTCGCTGCAGCCGATCGGGCTGCTTGATGGCGATCGAGCGACCCACCCCGATCACGATCAGTCCCTGGTCGGCAAGGCTCCGCAGTGCTCGGCTGAGGCTCTCGGGGGTGGTGTCGAGCAGCGAGGCGACGTCCTTCTTGGCCAGCGGAAGGGTCACGGTGAACCCGCCTGCCCCGCCGCTGCCGGGCAGGCCGAGCAGGTAGTCGGCCAGCCGGTTCTCGACGTCGCGCGACGTCAGGGAGTGGAGCCGGTGCTCGGCGTCGGAGAGTCGCTCGCTCACCGTCGCCAGCATCCGTAGGCCGATCTCGGGGTGCGACCGGATCAGGGCCTCGAGGTCCTCGTGGTGGAAGACGCACACCCAGCTCTCGTCCAACGCGACGGCGTAGTCCTCCGGCCGCTGGCCGCTGAGCACCGCACCTTCGCCGGTGAAGTCCCCGGGTCCCAGCACCCGGACGATCTGCTCGGACCCGTCGGCGGCGAGCCGGAAGACCTTCAGGCGGCCCATGTGCAGCACCATCAGCTGCGAGCGGGGGTCGCCGGCGGAGTAGGCGGTCTCCCCCGCCTGCAGGTGGGTCGGACGCGCGAGCGCCTCGACCCGCTGCTGGTCGTCCGCCGAGAGACCGGCGAACACCGGGACGCGTGCGACGCAGTTGTCCGCCATGGGCCAACCCTAAGGAGCCCGGCGGCCGGACGGGGAGGGTGAGGCCATGTGCGCTCGCCACAGGGTTGCGTGCGCACCCTATGCCTCGACTGCGGCACGGATCGCGGGGACGCCGGAGTGCCGCCAGGTCAGTGTCGGCGGCGCGAGGCGGCTAGCCAGATCGCAAGGGCGAAGACGATGAGGACGATCGCCGCGAGCGCCGCGATGAACACTCCCCAGGGGACGGCGCGTTCGATGTCTGCCGTCGCGGTATGGCCAGGACCAGGGAACGTGACGGTTGCGTCAGCCGAGCGCTCCTCGAAGCCGCTGGTCGCCGTGAGGCGCGCATGCCAGGGACCGTCGGGCAACTGTGGATCGAGCTCGACTGCGATCGGTGCGCTCTCCCCGATCCCCAGGGTGGTGACGGGGTCGATCGTGACAGGACCGACTGCCAACCCACCGGGGCCGTCGGCGAGGGTGAGCTCGGCGCTGAGGTCCAATGCACGCTCCCCCGTGTTGCGCACGGTGGCGTGGACGACCGGGGCGCCGTCGGAGGCCCTGGACGTGCTCAGCTCGGTGATGGTGAAGTCCGAGGGCGGTGCGCCGCCTGGCCCGACGGAGAGGTAGATCCGGATGCCGACCCGCATGACCTGGGTCACGCCCTCGGAATCGGGCGCAGCAGAGGTCTGTGCCCAGATCACGCCGTAGTGCTCGCCTCGCGTCGCGTCCGGTGGGACGGCGATCGTGACGGTCGCCTCCAGGCGTTCCCCCGCCCCAACGGTCGGACTCGTCGGCGTGACCGAGACCCACTGTGAGAGCTCGTTCTCACTCTCCCTGGGCTCACCCGTGAAGGTGGCTTGAGTGATCCGAGCTGCACCCGCGTAGAGGGAGACGTCCACACCGGAGTCGGTCCCGTTGGTGACCTCGATGCGGCGGCGGAACGTGGTGTCCGGGGCCACGTGATCCACGATGTACACACCGGCGCGGGGATCGTCGGCGGTCGCCACCGGGGCGTCGACCAGGCGGATCCCCAGGCCCGGCGGCGGGACCTCGGGGGTCGGTGTGGTGGCGGCCGACGCGCTGGTGGCGGAGGCGAGTGCCCCAGCCACCAGCGCAAGGCCGGCGAAGAACCGGCGCACGGCTCTTAGAGGACGGACGTCGTGATGGTGCCGGTGTACGTCCCCACTGTGCTGCTGGCGGGCAGAGTCACCGTCAGCGTGGGGTTCCACGTCGCGGTGTTGTTGCCCTCGACCAGAGTGCCGACCACGACGTCAGCGGCCACCGCGGTGAGCGCCACCGTTCCGCCGGTGGCCGAGACGACGCCGCTCGTGGTGACCGTCCCCGTGGCGTACTGGACCGCCGTGGAGGTGGTGGTCCCGTTGGTGAAGTCGGTGGTCACGCCCTTGGCGGACCATCCCACGTTGCCGCCGCGGGAGTCGCTGACCTCGACAGCCCCGAGCTGACCGCTGATGCTCGTGGCACCCGAGGCGCCCGCGGTCAGGGCCGCGCTGGCGGCTGCTGCGACCGTGAGCGAGCCCCCGGTCAGCTCGAAGGTGACGGCCGTTTCCGCCGCCGATGCGGACAGTGCCGTCCCGGCGACCAGTGCGACGCTTGCTGCAAGCACACTGAACGTGCTGGTCATCTTGCGCATGTGGCTTCTCCTCGTTGGCAGCCCGGCCGACCGCGTGGGTCCCGAAGCTTTGCGTCCCCGCCTCGCGACGGGTTTGCCCTTCTCGTCGGGCGAGCGCCCGCAACAGGTTCTTCGACAGTCCCCGGGCGCACAGTGGGGGCTCGCGGGGCCCGACGGTCGTGGCCTGCCACCGGCAGGTGCAGCCGGGACCGCCGCAAAGCAGACATCTGAGCACGACATCGCCGACCGGCCCCTCGCCCTTTTCACCCGCTCCTGACCATCGGAATCCCGCGCTGTGACCTCCGGGGCCGCGCACTCCGCGTACCGGCTGACGACGTCGTTGCCCCCACACACTGTCGGGCGCCCGGGCTACCGTCGTCCCGTGATCCCCGCGACGGCGTGGCCCTGGTCGCCGCCCATGACTGACCAACGCGCCTGGGTCGCGGCCTCGGACGACCCCGGCGCCCGATGGGCACTGCTGACCGGGGTGCTCGACCTCACCGACGACGCCGCCGACGTCACCGCCGCGCGAGCGGAGATGCTCGCGCACCCGAGTACCGCCGACCTGCTCGACCGACTCCAGCCCTGGGACAGCGGGGCGGCGGTCTCCGGACACAACAGCCCCGCCTACGCGCCGAACCTGCTGAACCTCCTCGCCGACCGAGGGCTCCGCGCCGGTGACGACGCCCGTGTCGACGCGCTCCTCGAACAGATGCTCGCCCACCAGGAGCCCAGCGGCCGGTTCCCGGCGTACGCGCCCTTCCGTGGGGACGAGCAGCCCGTGTGGGGCGCCCAGCTGTGCGACCACCACGCGATCCTCGACGTCCTGATCCGGTACGGGCACGGCGAGGACCCCCGCGTGCGGGCCGGCGTCGATCGCATGATGGCCGACCTGACGGAGACCACCCAGGGTCGCGCCTGGCCCTGCCTGCCACACCCCGTGACCGGGTTCCGGGGACCCGGCCGCAAGGCCGAGATGTGCCCCCAGGTCGCCGTCGAGGCGCTCCGGGCCCTGGGCAGGCTGCCCGAGGGCCGGCGTCCGCCCGGGCTGCTCGACGTCGGTCATGTCCTCCTCGGGGTGTGGCGGGCGCGCGGCGCCGCCAAGCCGTACATGTTCGGTCACGGGAAGACCTTCAAGACCACCAAATGGCCGGTCACCTGGTACGGCGCGCACGAGGTGCTCGACGCCCTGGGTCGCTACCCGCACCTGTGGAGCGGCCCCGACGCCGACCCCGAGGACCGCCGCTCGATGGCCGAGCTCGCCGCCTGCCTGATCGCGTACAACGCGGACGACAACGGTCGCGTTGTGCCGCGGTCGGTCTTCCGCGGCTTCGAGACCCACTCGTTCGGACAGAAGAAGCAGCCGTCGGCGTTCGCCACGGCGATGCTGCTCACGGTGCTGCACCGGCTGGACGATCTTGCCCCGGACGCCGCGACCGTCGACGTCACGGCGCTGACCAGCTCGAAAGGCGGAACCGGCACGGCCCTCCCGCCGCCGGGCGTCGTCGGGCGCTAGGTCGACCGTCGAGTCACAGCCGACTCACAGGGAACGTCCAGGTGCGCCGGGAGCCGGGAGGGGCAGGCTGGGTCTCGTGGACCCTGACCAGGCGCCGGAGGCGCAGCTGCTCGTCGTGGACGACGAGCCCAACATCCGCGAGCTGCTCAGCGCCGCGCTCCGGTACGCCGGGTTCGCCGTGGCGACGGCGGCCGACGGCGACGAGGCGCTGCGCGCCGCCCGCCGGTCCACCCCCGACCTCGTGCTGCTCGACGTGATGATGCCGGGGCGCGACGGGTACGCGGTCGCCCGCACGCTTCGCTCCGAGGTCAGGCACGTCCCGATCATCTTCCTCACCGCCAAGGACGCGACGGAGGACAAGGTCGCCGGGCTGGGCCTGGGTGACGACTACGTCACCAAGCCGTTCAGCCTCGAGGAGGTCGTCGCCCGGATCCGCGCTGTGCTCCGCCGGTCGGCCGGCTCCGACGTCGGCCAGGCGGGGGCCCGCCTGACCTTCGCCGACATCGAGCTGGACGACGACCTGCACGAGGTCCGCAAGGACGGGGTGCCGGTGGAGCTGTCGCCCACGGAGTTCAACCTGCTCCGCTTCCTCATGCAGAACCCCGGCCGGGTGCTGTCCAAGCGTCAGATCCTCGAGCACGTGTGGCACTACGACTTCGGCGGCGACGGGAACGTCGTGGAGTCCTACGTCTCCTACCTGCGCCGCAAGGTCGACACCACCGAACCAAGGCTGCTGCACACCGTGCGGGGCGTCGGCTACGTGCTGCGGCGCCCGAGGGCTGCCGGATGACCGACGACCTTCGAACCGTCGGCTGGGCCACGCGCCTCTCCCTTCGGGTCAGGGTGCTCGTCCTCGTCCTGCTCACCGTCGCCGCAGCGATGGTCATCGCAGGGCTGGCGAGCGCGGCCGCACTCCGCGGCTACCTGCTCGACCGCGTCGACTCCCAGCTGGAGCAGAGCATCCGGTCGCTCGCCGACCGGCCCCCGGACGCCGCCGGGGGCAGCGTGCCGTCGCCCCCCTTCGTCTACTACCTCGCGCGCTACTCGGCCGACGGCGGACGGATGTGGGCGTACGTGTCCGACGACGAGCCCGACCTGGCCGACCTGAACCCGGCGACTGTGGCGCGGGTGTCGGGGGAGGCGTTCACGGTCCGGTCCGTGACCGGCTCCCAGGGCTGGCGCGTGCACGTGGAGGCTCTGCGGGACGGGGGCAGCGTCGTCGTCGGGGTGCCGCTGGACGACGTGGAGAACACCGTCACCCGGCTGCTGTGGATCAACGCCCTGATCGCGGTCGCCCTGCTGCTGCTTGCCGCGGCCGCCGCCTGGTGGGCCGCGCGGAGCAGCCTGCGTCCGCTGGCGGTGGTCGAGGAGACCGCGCACGCCATCGCCGCGGGTGACCTCACCCGGAGGGTCCCGCCGGGCCACCCGCGCACCGAGGTCGGCAGCCTCGCGACCTCCTTCAACACCATGGTCGACCGGTTCGAGACGGCGTACGAGGCGCAGCGCAGCTCTGAGGCCGACGCCCGGGCCTCCGAGGAACGGATGCGTCGCTTCGTCGGCGACGCCGGCCACGAGCTGCGCACCCCGCTGACGGCGGTCCGCGGGTTTGCCGAGCTCATCCGGTCGGGCGCGGTACCGGACTCCGACCTGCGGCCGGTCGTCCAGCGGATCGAGGACGAGGCCACCCGGATGGGGCTGCTCGTGGAGGACTTGCTGCTGCTCGCCCGGCTCGACCAGCAGCGACCCCTGCATGCCGAGCCGGTGGACCTGGCTGCGCTGGCCGCCGACGTGGTCGCCGACGCGCGGCTGCTGGCACCCGAGCGGCCGATCGTGCTCGTCGTACCCAACAGCGGCGACCCTGTCGTGATCGGCGACGACGCCCGGCTGCGTCAGGTCGTCACGAACCTGGTCACGAACGCCCTGGTGCACAACCCGCCGGGCACCCGGGTGGAGATCCGGCTCACCACCGAGCATGGCGAGGCGGTTCTCGCCGTGCACGACGACGGCCACATGGACCCCGACGTCGCGGCGCGTGCCTTCGAGCGCTTCTACCGCGGCGATGCCAGCCGCACCCGCGGGTCGGGCGGCACCGGTCTGGGTCTGGCGATCGTCGCCGCCCTCGTCGCTGCGCACGGCGGATCCGTCAACCTCGACGCCGACGACTCCGGGACCACGGTCACCGTCCGGTTGCCGCTGGCCCCCTGAGGCTCACAGCAACTGTCCAGGTGCGTTCCAGCGACCGCCCAGGCGCGTCCGCGAGTCTCGACGACATGACTCAGACGCCATCCGGCCCGTTCCCGCCGCCCCCCGCACAGCCACCCGTGGCACCGGCCACCGCGCCGGCGCCGGCCGTCCCGCCGTCATCCGGTGTCCCGCCCGTCCCGCCGTCATCCGGTGTCCCGCCCGTCTCGCCGCCCTGGGGGGTCCCTCCCACCCCGCCGCCGGCGTCGCCCACCCCCACCGGCAACCGGTGGCCGCGGCGGGTGGCGCTGACCGGCGTGGGCCTGCTGCTCTGCCTCGGCGGGGGGACCGCCGGCGCGGCCCTCGCCCTGTCCCTCTCGGAACCGGACTCGCCGGGCGTGGTGACCGCAGCGGTCGCGTCGGACGGTGCCGCGGACCGGGGCGACCTCGCTGCCGTCGCCGCCGCCGTGCAGCCGTCCGTGGTGTCGATCGACGTCACCAGCCGGAATGGCCGGAGCTCGGGGTCCGGCGTTGTCCTGCGCGAGGACGGCATGATCCTCACGAACAACCATGTCGCGGGCGCCCCCGGGGCCGACCTGACGGTCACCTTCATCGACGGCACGCGGGCCCCGGCGACCCTCGTCGGAGCCGACCCGGCGACCGACCTCGCCGTGATCCAGGTCACCGGCGTGGACACCCTGGTCCCGGCGACCTTCGCCGAGGGCACGGACGACCTGGCCGTCGGGGACGCCGTGCTCGCCATCGGTAGCCCGCTCGGACTGGAGGGGTCGGTGACTGCCGGCATCGTCTCCGCCCTGCACCGCTCGGTCGACCTGGGCACCTCCAGGCAGCAGACGGCCTCCATCCTCGCCGACGCCATCCAGACCGACGCGGCGATCAACCCCGGCAACAGCGGCGGCGCCCTCGTGGACGCCTCCGGCAGGGTCGTCGGGATCAACACGGCCATCGCCAGCCTTGGAGGAGCCTCTGGCGGCAGCATCGGCCTCGGCTTCGCCATCCGGGTCGAGGACGCCACGGCGGTGGCCGAGTCGCTGATGAGCGGCGAGCAGCCGGCGCATGCCGTGCTGGGCGTCACCGCGGCCGACACCTCCGAGGGGGCCCTGCTGCACTCCGTCGTGCCCGGCGGCGCCGCCGACGTCGCAGGTCTCCGGGCGGGCGACCTGATCACCGCGTTCGGGGACCGGACGGTGGGCGGCGGGGTGAGCCTGGCGAGCGCGGTGCGGGTGCACGACCCCGGTGAGCGCGTTCCCGTCGTCTACAGCCGAGACGGCGCCGAACGCACCGCCGACGTCGTCCTCGGCTCCTCGACAGCCTGACCGGAACGACCACTGGTGGACGGCCGGTTACAGGTGTTCGATGATCGTCATGGCGACCGCCGAGGGTCAGACCGCCGGGTCAGGGGTCCGTGAGGGTGAGCTGCACGGTGGCCTGCCGTGCCTCACCGTCGGGTCGGGCCCGCCGCTGGTCGTCCTCCCCGGGCTCACGGCGGAGAACCGTAACCCGACCGGCATGGAACGGACAGGCCAGCTGCGCCAGGTCCAGTTCCTGACCGACCGGTTCACCGTCCACCTGGTCAACCGCCGACCGGGTCGCGGGACCGACACGAACATCCACGACCTGGCCTCCGACGTGGCCGCGGCGATCCGCACGGACCTCGACTGGCCGGTCCCGGTGATCGGCATCTCCACCGGGGGGTCGATAGCCCTGCAGATGGCCATCGATCATCCGGGCATGGTGCAGCGACTGGTGCTCTGGGCCGCGGCCTGCCGCCTGGGGCCCGGCGGGCTCGCCCGTCAGCGCGCGCTCGCCGAGCACACGAGGGCCGGCCGACCCCGCCGCGCCTGGGCCGCGGTCGGCCCGGCGCTGGCCGCGTGGCCCCCCACCCGCGCCTCCATGGCCGGCCTGCTGTGGCTCACCGGCCCGATGAGCGACCCCGACGACCCGTCGGACCTCCTGGTCACGATCGCCGCCGAGGACGCCTTCGACGCCACCGACCAGCTGCACCGGGTCACGGCGCCGACCCTGGTGGTCGGCGGGGCCCGGGACGGCTTCTACAGCCCGTCCCTGTTCGAGCGGACCGCCCACGGGATCCTCGGCGCGCGTCTGCTGCTCTACCCGCGCAAGGGCCACATGGGCACGCTGGCACACCGGCCGGCACAGCGTGAGATCGCCTCCTTCCTGGCCGGGGACTGAGGGGTCGCCATGAGAGTCCTGGTCACCTACGCCAGCCGGTACGGCGCCACCGCCGGGATCGCGGAGCGTGTCGCCGAGACACTCACCCTCGCGGGACTGGAGACCGAGGTCCGGGAGATCGACGACGTGGAGGACGTCGCCCGGTACAGCGCCGTCGTGCTCGGCAGCGCCGTGTACTTCGGGTCCTGGCTGAAGGCCGCCACCGCATTCGTCGAGGAGAACCGCGGCCTGCTCGGCGACCGACCGGTGTGGCTGTTCAGCAGCGGTCCGCTGCCGGGGGCCGTCCTTCCTGAAGAGCAGGACGCCGACCCGACCCCCAAGGACGTCGCCGCCCTGGCCGAGGCGCTCCACGCCCGGGACCACCGGGTGTTCGAGGGCGCCCTCGACCCGGGCAGGCTGACCTTCCGGGACCGCCTGATCCGCGCGACGCCGGCCGGCAGGCCGTTGCTCCCCGAGGTGGACGGGAGGGACTGGGCCGCGATCCGCGCCTGGGCGACGGGCATCGCCCGCGACCTGGCCGCCTGAGCAGCGCCCGGACGGCGGGCCGCGCGACACGCGGCTCACGCCGGGACTCGAGCTGCCGCGAGCCGACGCCTGGCTCGGCGAGCGCACAGGTTCCGGGACGCACCCGGCCGGTCGTTGGCGTGCCTCGGCGCTCCCCGCCGACGCCGCGTGTCGCTCCCCTGCCGCCGACCGTCGCGCCCCTAGCCTGGACACACAGCGAAGGCCCCTCGGAGTAAGCGTCCGAGGGGCCTCGCTGTGATCTCGGCCGGCAACCCCGGTTTCCCGGAGCACCTACCCCGCACTGGCGATGCGGTGGAACCACGTCCAGCAGTTGCCCGCCGAACCCAGATCCAAGAGGACCACACCGGCCGCGTCCGATGGTCCGCAACAGCGCCAGCTGCAGCCCCTCGAGTCACCCCGAGGAGATCTCTCCAAGCCGAAACCTGGAAAAGAGGACCACCGACCTTCGGTCGGACCGCCACACCAGCGTCGCCGTTTTTCAATCAGGTTTCCCTGGTCAGAACCTCCCGGGTCTCCCCGTTCGGTCCGGCTGAACTGCTGTGCCGATGACGTAGTTCTAGTAGGCCCCGTCGAGTGCCCGCAATACCCTTCCGACCACCAATTTTCATCCACCGGCAAGTCACAGGTTCATCCACATCTCGGCCCTCGTGAGCGGCGATCCGCGCACAGGGCTGTGGACGAAAGATGTGCATGGCTGCGGGAGACGTTGGGCCGTTCGGGTGCCTGGCTCCGCCGGCGCTCAGCCGGCGACGTCGTGCAGGTGATGGACGACGTCGTGCACGAAGTACTGCGCGAGCGTCTCGACGGTGAAGGCGGAGCCGTTGCTCCGCAGGCCGGCTCGCTGCCACTGGTCGTCCCGGACCGACGCGAACACGGCTGCCGCATCAGCGGCTGCCTGGTGCAGCTCGCGGGTGACGTCGACCGGGTCCTGCTCGCCGTACCGGTCGGCGACGGCCGTCGCGTCCTGGTCCCAGCTCGGGAAGGTGGGGGAGTCCTCGGTGAGCATCAGCTCGGCGCGCAGCTGCATCACGCGGCACACGTCCCGCACGTGGCAGGCGTACTCCAGCGGCGACCAGACGTCCTCGCCGGGCCGGACGGCGGCGTCGGGCCGGGTGAGCACGTCCTCCCACCGCTCGGCGTACCCGCGCAGCAGATCGGGGACGTCCACCCCGGCGACGGTCGCCGCCTCGAGGTCGCACTCGGGGCAACGGGCGTTCAGCACCCAGGTCCAGTCCTTGGTGTCCGGTCTCATGCGTCGACCCTACGTCGCCGCCCGGGCCACACGGTTCTCGCCGTCGCCGGGTTCAGCCGACGCCGGGCTCAGCCGTGCAGGGGCAGCGTGAGCCCGCCGGCGGCGCCCTCGACCATGCGCACGGGCACCCCCCAGTCCTGCGCGTTCAGGTGGCAGGCCGGGAACTCGACGGCCGGGTCCGCGTCGCACGACGCCGCCTGGGCGGTCACGTGCAGGACGCCGTCGGTGACGGCCGGGTTGAACCGCAGGGTGCGGGTCAACGGGGTGTCGTCGCCGGCCCCGTCGAGAAGCAGCTCGGGCGGCGTCGCCGAGACCCGCAGCCGCGTGGAGGGCCCGTACCGGTCGTCGTACTTCTGACCCGTGGCCGGGGTGAAGACGACCTCGAGCAGCACCCGGCCAGGCGCGAGCTCCGTGACCGGGCGCTGGGTGCGGTGCGACCCGCCGTCGAGGATCTCCCCGGCCAGGTCGGCGGGGAGCCGGATCCGGGTGATCCGGTGGGCCGCGGACTCCACGACGAGCAGGTCGAGCGCGCCGTCGTCGTGGGCCTGGACCAACAACCCCGACGGCTCGGCCAGGTCGCGGGCCAGCGTGGTGACCTCACCGGGAGCCTCACCGTGCCCCGGCGGTGGTGCATACCGGCGCACCGCTCCGTTGTAGGTGTCCGCCACCACGACCGACCCGTCGGGCAGCACCGCGACCCCCAGCGGGTGCTGAAGGAGCGCGGCATCGGCCGGCCCGTCCCGGTGGCCGAAGTCGAACAGCCCCTGCCCGACGGCGGTCCCCACGCGGCTGTGCGGGCCGAGAAGACCCCCCGGCCCGCTGGGGGAGTCCCCGAGGCCGCCCTCGACGCCCGGCTCCCAGCCTGGTGGACGGAGGTCGACGTGGCGGAGCGCGGACACCTCGGAGTCGGCGAGCCACAGCCGACCGCCGTCCACGGCCAGGCCCGACGTCTGCGCGAACCACGCCTCGTCGGGCACCCCGTCGACCAGGCCCTCGTTCATCGTCCCTGCGATCCGCTCGATCTGTCCGTGGTGGTCGGGACCCGGACGGAAGCCCCAGAGCGTGTGGTTGCCCGCCATCGCGACCGCGACCACGCCGGGGACCGGCCACCAGACGACGTCCCAGGGCGAGGACAGACGCACGGCGAGCGGGCCGTGGGCGGGGTCGCCGTTGTCCGGGCCGCCGACCATGTACTGCTCGCCGGTGCCGGCGACCGTGGTGACGTGGCCGTCGGCCAGCCGGACGCCGCGCAGCGCGTGGTTGGCCGTGTCCGCGACCACGACGTCGTACCCGACCTGCGCGGCGACGTCGTCGGGCAGCAGGGTGAGGCCGTTCGGCTCGGCGAACCGGGCGGTGCCGGCGCCCCCGTCCACGAAGCCCCGCTCACCCGCCCCGATGCGCCGGACCAGGGTCTCGGCGTCCGACGCGAGCTCGGTGAGCGCGTGGTTGCCGGCGTCGGCGACCAGCAGGTTCCCGCCGGGAAGGCGGATCACCTTGGCCGGGAAGTGCAGGGTGCCCGACGTCGGCGGTGGGGGCACGTAGGGGCCGTCGCCGCGGTGCAGGGTGCCCTTCGCCTCGTGCTCGGCGAGCAGGCTCGTCACCAGCACCTCGAGGTTGTGGGCGTGCCCCTCGCCGGCCATGTGTCCGACGACGTAGCCCTCGGGGTCGATGACGACGAGCGTCGGCCAGGCGCGGGCCGAGTACGCCGACCACGTGGTCAGCTCGGGGTCGTCGAGCACCGGGTGGTGCACCTCGTAGCGCTCGACGGCCGCGGCGAGGGCGGTCGGATCCGCCTCGTGGACGAACTTGGGGGAGTGGACCCCGACGATCACCAGCGAGTCCCGGTGGGCCGCCTCGAGCTCGCGCAGCTCGTCCAGGACGTGCAGGCAGTTCACGCAGCAGAAGGTCCAGAAGTCCAGCACAACGACCTTGCCGCGAAGGTCCGCGAGGGCGAGGTCGCGTCCGCCGGTGTTCAGCCAGCCGCGTCCGACCAGCTCGGAGGCACGGACCCGGGGCAGGCGCGCGGGGGTTGTCACGTCGCTAGTGAACACCAGGGCGCCGGTGACCTGGGACGGACGACACCGGTCGAAAACCCGATGCATCCGGCTGCATCCAAACGCGTGTCCCCGGCGGTAGAGGCTCCGTCAGCACGACTTCGAGGCCCCAGAGGCCACGACTCAGGAGGAATCATGCGCAGACTGATCGCCGGCGGCGCTGCCGGACTTGCCATCGCCGTCATCGGGGCCGCCCCGGCCACCGCGGACGAGCACACCGCCTCACTGTCCGTCCTGCACGGCGTCCCCGGACTCACCGTCGACGTCTGGGTGAACGGCGACCTCACCCTGGACGACTTCGAGCCCGGCGACCTCGCCGGCCCGCTCGAGCTCCCGGCCGGCACCTACACCGTCGCCATCACGGCCATGGACGCCGCGGACGACAGCTCGCCGGCAATCGGGCCCGTGGAGCTGCCCCTTGAGGCCGGGACCAGCTACACCGCCGTGGCCCACCTCGACGCGGGCGGCAGCCCGACGGCGACCCTGTTCACCAACGACACGTCCACAACCGCCGCGGGCGAGGGCAGGCTGACCGTCCGCCACACCGCGGCCGCTCCCGCCGTCGACATCCTCGCGGGTGGCACGGCAGTGATCTCCGGGCTGGAGAACCCTGACGAGGAGATCCTGAACCTGGCGGCCGGGACCGTTCCGGCAGCCGTTGCCGCGGCTGGCACCACCGACCCGGTGATCGGCCCGGCCGACGTCACCGTCGCCGAGGGCGTCAACACCATCGTCTACGCGTGGGGCAGCCTCGAGGACGAGAACCTGGCGCTCGCCGTGCAGACCATCGAGGGGCTGCACTCCGCACCGTCCGGCGTGCCGTCCGGTGAGCTGGGTCTCGCCGCGACCGAGCAGTCCACCAACGGCTGGCTGATCGGCGCGATGCTCGCCGCCGCCGGTGCAGTGGTGCTCGCCGTCCGTCGTCGCCCGGTGACTGCATCGCGCGACTGAACCGAAACCGGGATGCGGCGCCCTCCCCGCCCGGGGGCGCCGCATCCCCTCGCCCGCCGACGATTGCCCGCCATCGATCGCCCCGGCGACAATCGCCCACAGTCCGTCGCCCACCATCAGCTGCCCACCACCAACTGCCCCGCCGAGAGGAGGAGCCATGTTCACAGCCCGCCGCGCAGTCGTCACCCTGGTCGCCTCGACGTTGCTCCTCACCGCATGTGGCACCACGCCCACGCCCGACGACGCCGGTCCCGTCACCCCGGTGAGCACGCCCACGCCGGCGCCCACGCCGACCGGCCCGGTCGTCGACGTGCCGGTCCGGCCCGCGGACCTGGCCGCGCTCCCCGCGGAGCCCGCGGCACCCGTCGCCCTGAACATCGCGGCCCTCGATGTCGCGGTGCCGGTGGAACCGGTCGGGGTCACCGACGACGGCCAGATGGAGATCCCGCCGCTCGCGGAGGTCGCCGGCTGGTACCGCTACGGCGCCTCCCCCGCCCAGAACAGCGGCACCACCGTGATCGCGGCCCACGTGGACTCCATCGCATCGGCGGGTCTGGGTCCGTTCGCCCGCCTGGGGGACCTCCAGCCCGGCGCCGCGGTCCAGGTCACGCTCGAGGACGGGACCATCCGCGACTACACCGTGACCGCCATCGACCAGACGCCGAAGACCTCGGTGACCTGGGACGACGTCTTCGTACGTGACGGCAGCCACCGACTCGTCCTGGTGACGTGCGGTGGTACCTTCCAGCAGCAGGTACGCAGCTACTCGGATAACGTCATCGTCACAGCCGAGCCTGCGTGATCGCGTGGCCGACCGTCGAGGAGGAGGCAGCCCTGACGTCCAGCGTCTCGTTGCTCCGCGACCCGGCCACCTGGGACGACGCGGAGGTTGGTCGTGCGTTCGGGGCAGGAGACGAGGCCGCGCTCGCGGAGGCGTTCCGGCGCTGGTCGGCCTTCGTGCACACCCTGGCGCTCCGCTCCCTGCGGGACGAGTCCGATGCGCAGGACGTCACTCAGCAGGTGTTCGTGAACGCCTGGCGGGGGCGGGCCGGGTACGACCCCGCCCGGGCTCTGCCGGGCTGGCTCACAGGGATCGCGCGGAACGCGATCACCGATGTGCACAACCGCCGTTCCCGGCAGCGTCGCGACGAGCTCGCCGCGGTCGCGACGGTGGAGACGACGTCGGAGCCGGTGGCGGCCGGCCTTGCGGAACGGCTGACGGTCGCGGACGAGCTGTCCCGGCTCGGCGAGCCGCAACGCACGATCCTGACCCTGGCCTTCTACGACGACCTGACGCACGACCAGATATCCGAGCGGCTCGACCTGCCGCTGGGCACCGTGAAGAGTCACATCAGGCGCAGCCTGGTGCGACTCCGTGATCGATTGGAGGTGGAAGATGCGGCATGTTGACCCGGAGACCCTTGCGCTGATCGCGCTCGGCGAGCAGATCGGGGACGACGACGAGCGCACCCACCTCTCCCGGTGCCCCCAGTGCACGGCGGACGTGGCAGCGCTCGCGGCCACGGTGACGGTCGCCCGCTCGGTCACGGCGGCGGACGAGCCCGCCCCCGCACCGCGCCAGGTGTGGGAGGGCATCCGCAGCGAGCTCGGGCTGTCCGCCGACCTGGAGCCCGACGGACGTGTCACGCCGGCGCGTACCACCCCGCCCGTCGTCGCGACCCGCCGCCGCAGCGCGCCGTGGATCGCCGCGGCCGCGGCAGCCGGCGTCGTCATCGGGGGGGTGGGCGGCGCCTGGGTGACCGGGAACCGCACGGAGCCCGCGGCCACCGTCGTCGCGGAAGCCACGCTGGATCCGCTGCCCGGGTGGGAGGCGACCGGTGGTGCGGTGGTCGAGGAGACCGAGGACGGTGTCCGCGAGCTGGTCGTGTCCTTCGAGGGCGGCGACGACGTCGGGGGCTACCGCGAGGTCTGGCTCATCGACGCCGACGTCACCCGGCTGGTCAGCCTCGGCGTCCTGGTCGGCTCGACCGGCCGGTTCACGCTGCCGCCGGGAGTAGACCTCGTCGAGTTCCCGGTGGTCGACATCTCCGACGAGCCGTTCGACGGCGACCCTGCCCACTCGGGCGACAGCATCCTGCGCGGTCTGCTCGACGCCTGACGGCCGGTAGCCCGCCCGTCCACCTCGCCCCAGCGCCCGCCCGATCACCCGACGGGCGCGGCTCCCGTCGGCGGGGTGCCCACCTCGCCGACGTCGCGAGGTGCGTGGCGCTCACCGGTGAGGTGCGCCCGCCGGATCCGGGAGAGCCGGAACCAGCGCACCGCCTGGCGCGTGCGGCACCAGGCGACCAGATACCAGCGACCCTCGGCGTGCGCCAGCAGGATGGGCTCGACGTCGCGCCGGGTGACCCGGCCGTCGACGTCGTGGGTGATCGCCAGCACGCGGCCGGTGCCCAGCGCCTGCTCGACGGCACGCAGGACGGTGGGCTCGACCGGCGGCGCCTCGCCGTCGCCCGGGGGGTGCGTCCAGACCCGGGCGCTGAGCGTCGCGGCCCGCTCCCGGTCGGCGGGACCGAGTGCGTCCCAGACCTTGCCCCGCGTGACGGCCGCGTCGACGCCGAACGGGCTCCCCGCCGGCATCGCGGCGAGCGCGACGGCGACGGCGACGGCCTGCGCGGGCGTGAAGGCCAGCGGCGGCAACGTGGCGACGGCGTCGAGCACGTAGCCGCCCCCGGGGCCTGACTGCGCCCAGATCGGCGTCCCCGCCTGCTGGAGGGCGCTGACGTCCCGCTTGATGGTCCGCTCGCTGACCTCGAGCATCGCGGCGAGACGGCGCCCTGTGCTGCCCGCCGGCCCGCGCCGGCGGAGCTCCTCGGTGATCGCGTACAGCCGGTCGGTGCGGTTCACCGGCCCATCCTCGCCGAAAGTCTCGAGGATCGGTGACATACGGGTGTCACCGACCCGGCCGCAGGCTGGTGCCATGACACATCAGCCCACACCTGTGATCCACGTCGTTCTCATCCCCGGCTACTGGCTCGGCGCCTGGGCCTGGGACGACGTCCTCCCCCCGCTCCGCGACGCGGGGCTCACCCCGCACGCCGTGACGCTGCCCGGCCTCGACCCGGCCGACGACGACGGCGCCAACCTCACCCTCGACGACCACGTCGCGGCGGTGCGTGACCTCGTCGACGGTCTCGAGGGCGACGTCGTCCTCGTCGGTCACAGCGGTGGGGCGCCGGTGGTGCAGTCGGTGACCGACCAGCGGCCGGAGCGCATCCGGCGCACCGTCTACGTCGACGCGGGCCCCATGCGCGACGGCGCGGCCCTCTTCCCCGAGGTCCCGGCCGCCACCCGGGCCCCCTTCCCCGACGACGCAGAGCTGGCAGCCGCCCAGCTCTCGGCCGAGGGCGTGGACCTGCCCGCGCTGCGCGTCCGCGCCGTGCCGCAGCCCACCGGCGTCATGCGCTCGCCCGTGCACGTGAGCGATCGTCGCCGGCTCGGCGTTCCGGTGACGGTGATCGGCACGTCCCTGCCCGGCGCGGTGCTCCGGCACCTCGCGGAGGCGGGTCAGCTGCCGACCGAACTGTTCGACTACGCCGAGGTGGACCTCGTGGACGTGCCGACGGGCCACTGGCCCATGCTGTCGCGCCCCCAGGCGCTCGGTCGAGCGATCGCCGACGCCGCGCGTACTCCGCGGACATGACTGAGGGCGGCGGCGCCGAGGCGCTCACCGCCCTCAGGCGTCAGACATTCAGGCGACGGGCGGTGGGCGGTCGTCGTACCGATCGACGGTGTGACGGGTGTGCTGGCGCTGCTGGTTGTACACCAGGCCCAGGACCAGGGCGATGATCCCACCGATGATCATGATGTAGCCGACGATGTTGAGGTTGACGACCTCCCACACGTCCGGCTCGATCGCGAAGGCGAGTATGGCGCCAACAACGATCAGGAAGATGCCACTTCCGATACCCATGGTCATGTCTCCTTCTCTGCCGGCGCGGCCGGCCTCACCCCGATCATGACCGAGATGGGCGTGAGGCGCCCGTCGAGCCCGCGCGGCCAACCCGGCCGACGGCGCGGCGTCGTCACTCTTTCGGGCGACGGTGCTCCCCCTGGGACAAGCGGGCCAGCATCGTGTTGTACTCGCTCAGCTCGGCGTCCCCGTCCCGGTCCGCGGCGCGGTCCCGGCGTCGGGCCGTGCGCTCGTCGTCCTTGGTCCAGGCCACGGCGAGCGCGATCGCCAGGGCGAGCATGGGCAGCTCGCTGATCCCCCAGGCGATCGCTCCGCCGGCCTGCTGGTCCTCCAGGGCCGGTGGGCCCCACGGCCGGCCCAGGAGCCCGAACCACTCGGGGACCAGCAGCATCTCGCCGGAGACGAGGGCCAGGCCGAAGAAGGCGTGGAACGCCATGGTGGCGAAGAGGAGCAGCAGCCGGACGGGGTAGGCCGGGCGCGTCGGACCGGGATCGATGCCGATCAAGGCGTTGGCGAACAGGTACCCGGCCACCGAGAAGTGCACGATCATGAAGACGTGCCCGAGGTACGTGGTGAGGGCCAGCTCGAAGAGCGGTGTGTAGTAGAAGAGCACCATCGACCCGGCGAAGTTGACGGCGGCCACCAGCGGATGGGCGAAGAACCGGGCGACCCGGGAGTGCACGACGCCCAGCAGCCACTCCCGTGGACCGCGTGATCCGTCCTGCCGGGCCGGCAGCGCACGGGCGGCGAGGGTCACCGGCGCCGAGAGCACCAGGAAGATCGGCACCACCATCACGAGCAGCATGTGCTGGAGCATGTGGGCGCTGAAGAGCACGTGCCCGTAGACCGCAGGCCCTCCGGAAGTGGTCCAGGCGAGCAGCACCAGCCCGGCCACCAGGCTCACGGTGCGTCCCAGCGGCCACCGGTCGCCGCGGCGGCTCAGGCGCCACACCCACCGCAGATACACCACGACGCCGGCCAGGCACCCGAGGGCCACGAGCAGGTCCCAGCGGAAGCTGGTGAGCCACAGCTCGACGGTCGGAGGTGGGGGCAGCGGGTGGCCGGTCACGATCTCCGCCGGGGCGAGCTGTTCGACGGGCGGCGGGTCCTGGGGCACGGGGGGCGGGGTGGCGGCCAGGGCGGCCGCCACCCCGCTCGCGGCACCCATCACGGCCAGCTCGACCACGACCAGCCGCCAGAAGACTCGGGGGGCCGCGGCAAGCCGGGGGATCACGGAGCGCCGGTGCAGCCAGCCGATGAGCCCCAGAGCGGTGAGCAGTGCCACCTTCGCCAGCACCAGACGGCCGTACGGGCTGGTGATCTCACCCGGCGCGCCCAGCCGGATCGCCGAGTTGACCGCCCCCGACACCGCAACGGCGACGAAGCACCATGCCGCCAGCACCGAGTACCGCGCCACCGCCGGAGTCAGGTCGGGCCCGAGACGCCGAGTGAGGAGGGCGAGGGCGACAAGGCCTCCCACCCACAGGGAGACGCCGAAGAGGTGGAGGAACATCGAGGAGATGGCCAGCTCATGGTTGGTGGAGCCCGAGGCGTGGCCCGACTGCGCCTGGAGCACCAGCGCGGACGCCGCGAGCAGACCGGCGACGAGCGCGCCACGAGGACCGGTGACCACGAGGGCGACGACGCAGGTCACCGCCGCGATCACGACCACCCCGAGCAGGATGCGACCGAGGGTGATCTCGCCGACGAAGAGGCCCAGCTCGGCGTCGAAGCCCCGACCACCGACCGGGCGTCCCGCGACGTTCGCATAGGCCAGCACCAGGCGGGCCAGGCTGAGCAGCGTCCAGGCTCCCGCCGCGACGGCGGCCACCAGCAGGGTGCGCGCCCAGGCACGCCCGTCGGAGGGTGTGCGCCCGGTGCCCCGCGGGAGCACGAACACGGCCAGCGCGATGGCTCCCAGGGTGACCGCGCCTGCCAGGTCGGCGAGCGCCGTCGTCGTCGGCAGGCCCCACCGCACGACGGCGCCCGGATCGCCGAGCACGGGAGGAGCCGCGCCACCGGAGGCGAGCAGGCCGACCAGGGCCGCAATGACTGCCGCTCCGGTCGCCGCCACCACGCCCGCCACCGTCACCCGACGGGTGTGGTGGGACGCGGGAGCGCCGGGCGCAGGGGCGGGGGCGCCGGACGCCGGACCGACGTCCGGTCCGGCCGTTGCGGCGGCGTCCCTCACGCGGTCAGCCTACGGCGCGGGGTCGCAGGGTTCTCGGCCCTCGCGCGCCGGGCTCAGCCCCAGACGAGCCCGTACGCGGGGTCCTCCAGCACGGCGGCGACGTCGGCCAGCACCCGGGACCCCAGACCGCCGTCGACCAGGCGATGGTCGAACGACAGCGCGAGCTGGGTGACGTGCCGCTTGCGGATCTTCCCCTTGTGCACCCAGGGCTGCTCGCGGATCGCCCCGAAGGCCAGGATCGCGGACTCGCCGGGGTTGAGGATCGGGGTGCCTGTGTCGATCCCGAACACCCCCACGTTGGTGATGGTGATGGTCCCGTCGGACATGTCCGCGGGGGTCGTGGAGCCGGCGCGCGCCTTCGCCGTGAGCTCGGCGAGCCCGAGGGCCAGGTCGTGCAGGCTGAGCCGGTGGGCGTCCTTGACGTTCGGCACGATCAGTCCCCGCGGGGTCTGGGCGGCGATGCCCAGGTTCACGAAGTGCTTGTAGACGATCTCTTGGTCCTCGTCGATCCAGGAGGCGTTGACCTCGGGGTGCCGGCGGACGGCGAGCAGCAGGGCCTTGGCCGCGATGAGCAACGGCGTGACTCGCACGTCGGAGAACTCCCGGTCCTCGCGCAGCTTGGTCACCAGGTGCATGGTCCGGGTGACGTCGACGGTGTGGAACACCGACACGTGCGGCGCGGTGAACGCGCTGGCGACCATCGCCTCGGCGGTCCGCTTCCGCACGGAACGCACCGGCACGCGCGTGGTGCGGCCGTCGTCGGACACCGTCCCGGAGGCCAGCCACGGCTGCTCGTCGCCCGCGTACGTGGCCAGGCCGCGTGGTTCGTTGCCCTTGGCCTGCGCGACGACGTCCTCCCGGGTCACGATCCCCCCGGGGCCGGTGGGGCTCACCGTCGTCAGGTCCACGCCGAGGTCCTTGGCCAGCTTGCGGACCGGCGGCTTGGCGAGCACCGGCGTCGTGCCGGCATCCGACGGCGCGGCCTCGGCCCGGGTGGGCTCCGGCTCCGGCGTCGCCGGCTGCGCCTGCTGCTGCGCCGCGGGGGCGTCGCGGCGCGCACGACGGCGGCTTCCGGCCTCCACGGTGCCGTACCCGACCAGGACCGCGCCGCTCCCGGGTTCGTCGGCGCCCGCGGCTGTCGGGGCGGGCGCGCCCGCGTCGTCGGGCTCGGCCCCCTCGGGATCGGTGTCGATCGTGATGATCGGGGCGCCGACGTCGACGGTCATCCCCTGGTCGACGAGCAGCTCGGTGACGACGCCCGCGAACGGGCTGGGCAGCTCGACCAGCGACTTGGCCGTCTCGATCTCGAGGATCGGCTGGTTCACCTCGACGCGGTCCCCCACGGCGACGCGCCACTCGACGATGTCGGCCTCGGTGAGACCCTCGCCGGCGTCAGGCAGCCGGAACTGTTCGTACCGTGGCACTCCGGCTCCTCAGAACGCGATGGCGCGGTCGACGGCGTCCAGGACGCGGTCGACCGACGGAAGGTAGTCGTGCTCCACCCGGGCCACCGGGTACGGGGTGTGGAACCCCCCGACCCGCAGCACGGGCGCACTCAGGTGGTAGAAGCAGGCCTCGGTGATCCGCGCGGCGACCTCGGCTCCGGCCCCGTAGAGCACCGGCGCCTCGTGCACGACGACGCAACGGCCCGTCCGGCGCACCGACTCGGCGACCGTCGCGGTGTCCAGCGGCGAGATCGCTCGCAGGTCGACCACCTCGATGCTGGTGCCCTCGGCCGCGGCAGTCTCGGCTGCCTTGAGCGCCGTGGCGACGGTCGGGCCGTAGGCGACCAGCGTCAGGTCGGTACCGGCCCGCACCACCTGCGCGGTGTCCAGCCCGCCGGCGGTGCTGCCGTAGGGCCGGCCGACGGGCACGTCGCCCTTGTCCCAGTACCGACCCTTGGGCTCGAAGAAGATCACCGGGTCCGGGGAGGCGATCGCCTCCTGGATCATCGTGAAGGCGTCGGCCGCGGTGGCCGGGGTGACCACCCGCAGACCGGCGGTGTGCGCGAAGAGCACCTCCGGGGACTCGCTGTGGTGCTCCACCGCGCCGATGCCGCCTCCGTACGGGATCCGGATCACCACGGGGAGCGTCAGACGGCCCCGGGACCGGTAGTGCATCTTGGCCAGCTGGGTGGTGATCTGGTCGAACGCCGGGAACACGAACCCGTCGAACTGGATCTCGCACACGGGTCGGTAGCCGCGCAGGGCCAGGCCGATGGCCGTCCCGACGATCCCGGACTCCGCCAGGGGGGTGTCGACCACCCGCGAGTCGCCGAAGTCGTCGAGCAGCCCGTCGGTCACCCGGAACACCCCGCCGAGGGCGCCGATGTCCTCCCCCATGAGCATCACCGAGGGGTCAGCCTCCATCGCCGCGCGGAGCCCGCGGTTGATCGCTCGGGCCAGTGTGAGCCGCTCCGTGGCGGCCGGGGATTGCGCGGCGTCGGTGGTGGGCTGCTGCCGGGTCATCGTCATCGCGCTCATCGTGTCTCTCCATGCCCGCGTCCCGCGACCGGAGCGGTCAACGACGCCTCGTACTCGGTGAACCACGCGCGTTCGTCGGCGACGACGCCGTGGGGGGTGGCGTAGACGTCGTCGAACATCGACGACGACGCCGGGGCGTCCATCGCGTGCACGGCGTCACGCAGCCGGACTCCGAGGGCGTCGGCCTCACGGGCGAGCTCAGCGACGTACTCCTCGGACAGCTCGCCCCGAGCCTCCAGGTAGGCGCGGAGCCGGTCGATCGGGTCGCGGCGGCGCCAGTGCTCCTCCTCGGCGGAGGTGCGGTAGCGGCTGGGGTCGTCGGAGGTTGTGTGCGCACCCATCCGGTAGGTGTACGCCTCGATCAGGGTGGGCCCGCCGCCGCTGCGTGCGCGTTCCAGCGCCTCCGCGGTGACCGCGTAGCAGGCCAGCACGTCGTTGCCGTCCACGCGCACGCCGGGCACGCCGAACCCCTTGCCGCGGTCGGCGATCGGCACGGCGGTCTGCCGGCTGGTCGGCTCGGAGATCGCCCACTGGTTGTTCTGGCAGAAGAGCACCAGCGGGGCGTTGTTCACCGCGGCGAAGACGAGGGCCTCGTTCGTGTCGCCCTGCGACGTCGCCCCGTCCCCGAAGTACGTGACCACGGCCGTGTCGCGGTCGGGGTCGCCGGTGCCGACCAGGCCGTCGCGCTGCACGCCCATGGCGTACCCGGTGGCGTGCAGGGTCTGGGACCCGATCACCAGGGTGTAGGAGTGGACGTTGTGCTCGGTCGGGTCCCACCCGCCGTGATCGACCCCCCGAAACAGCCGAAGCACGTCGACCATGTCGACGCCCCGCACCTGCACCACGCCGTGCTCCCGGTAGGCGGGGAAGACGAAGTCCTGGGGCGCCAGGGCACGGGCCGAGCCGACCTGGGCCGCCTCCTGACCGAGGGCAGGGGCGAAGAGGCCGAGCTCGCCCTGGCGCTGAAGGGCGGTCGCCTCGGTGTCGAACCGACGCATCAGCAGCATGTCGCGGTAGAGGCCGCGCAGGGCCGCCGCGTCGAGGTGCTGCACGCGGGGGCTGTAGTCGGGGTGGTCGACGCGTTCGCCGTCCGGGGTCAGCAGCTGGACGAGGTCGGGCTCGTTCACGCAGATGTCCTTCCGGAGCCGACGAGTTAACTTACGTCAGCGTAGGCTACGCATCCGTAGGTTGCGCCCTGACGGCCGGCACAAAGGGGGCCCGCACCGCGTTGTCGACATCCTCCAAGCGGCGTTCGGTGCCGCCGGGTGCTGGGCGGTCCGCCCGCCGGGCCCACTCGGGTCACTCCCAGGTGAAGCGCACGTCCCGGTTGGCGACATTCGCCATGGAGGCGACGAGCCTGGCGGAGCGAAGCTGGCGCTGCACCGGCCACTCGCGGAACGCGAAGAGGAAGAACATCACGACGTTCAGCAGGGGAACGGCCCCCACCAGGATCCACCAGCCCGAGTAGCCCGCCCTGCGGATGATGGTGATGTAGGCGACGAGGAAGACGGCGAGCACCGCGACGTACACCGCCAGGCCGATCCATAGCTGCGCCGCGGACAGATCGGCGGCGTCGTACCACTCGTCGAGCATCTCGGGATCTCCTCCGGTCGCGGCCGGGTCCGGGCGCTCGGGGGGGCGCCGCCCCCCGGCCACGATGATCATCCTGGTCCGGGGCGGCGGGCACCAGGGACCATGTGGGCGATTTGTGCCTCAGCCCGAGCCGGCCGCCCACCGCGCCGTGAGCTCGAGCACGCGGTCGTTCGCCGCCGCCTCGCCCACCGTGATCCTGATCCCCTCGCCGGCGAAGGGACGGACCAGCACTCCGTGCGCCGCAGCGTCGGCGGCCAGCGCGACTGCCCGCTCTCCCGTCGCGAGCCAGACGAAGTTGGCCTGGGTCTCGGGCATCGCCCACCCCTGCGCGCGCAGCCCGGCGACGAGCCGGTCCCGCTCGACCACCACGGCGTCCACCCGGGCGAACAGGGCCTCTTCGGCGTCGAGCGAGGCGAGCGCGGCGACCTGGGCCAGGTGACTCACCCCGAACGGGGTCGAGGCGGTTCGGACGGCGGCTGCGATCTGGGGGTGCGCCACCGCGTAGCCCACCCGCAGCCCGGCCAGGCCGTAGGCCTTGGAGAACGTCCGCAGCACGACGACGTTCGGGTGAGCGGCCAGAAGAGTGATCCCGTCCACAGCCCCCGGGTCCCGGACGAACTCGACGTAGGCCTCGTCCACCACCACCAGCACGTCGTCGGGCACCGAGGCCAGGAAGGTCCTCAGCTCCACGGCCCGGACCGCGGGACCGGTCGGGTTGTTGGGGGAGCAGACGATGACGACCCGGGTCCGCTCGGTGACGGCGGCCGCCATGGCGACCAGGTCGTGCCGACCCTCGCCGTCGAGCGGGACCGGCACGCCGACCGCGCCCTGCAGGCTGATCGCGATCGGGTAGGCCTCGAAGGACCGCCACGCGTGGACGACCTCGTCGCCGGCGTCGCAGAACGCCTGGAGCACGTGGCCCAGGACGCCCACCGAGCCGCCGCCGGCGACCACGGCGGCCGGCGCGACCCCGTGCCGGGACGCGATCGCCTCGACCAGTTCGGTGGCGAGCATGTCCGGGTACCGGTTCATCTGCCCGGCGGCCGCCACCACGGCCGCCCGCACGCCCTCCAGCGGAGGGAAGGGGTTCTCGTTCGAGGAGAGCTTGTCGCCACCTTCGTCCCCGGGACGCGCGCCGGGGACGTAGGCCGGCAGCGTTCGCACGGCGAGGCGGATCGGTACGCGGGGCGGGTTCACCGGGTCAGCATGCCACCGGCGTCATCCATGACGTGGACCGGGTGACCATGGAACGATGCCGCCATGAGCTTCTTGCTGCGCGTGATCATCAATGCCGTCGCCATCTGGCTGGCGACGCTGGTCCTGTCCGGCCTCGAGGTGGTCGGTGGGGACGACACCACCACGACGGTCCTGGTCTTCCTGGTCGTCGCTCTGGTCTTCGGGCTCGTGAACGCCGTCGTCAAGCCGATCGTGAAGCTGCTGTCGATGCCGCTGTACATCCTGACCCTCGGCCTGTTCACCATCGTGGTGAACGCCGCGATGCTCTGGCTGACCGGGTGGCTGTCGCAGCAGACCGACTACGGGCTGCGGATCGACAACTTCGGCACCGCCGTGCTCGGCGCCTTGATCATCTCGATCATCAGCCTGGTGCTGAGCGCCGTCACCCGATCCCGCAAGTAGGCGCCTCACCGCCGCTCGGGCACCCGGGACGCGACGAACCGGTGGTCCTGCACCACCGCGGTGCCGTCGCCGAGCACCCTGGCGAGTGCGTCGTCGAAGCGCTGCACCGACGCGTGCGCCACGTCGCGGGTGTGCTCCGCCGTCCGGATGTAGGTGTCGAGGTCGTGCGCACCGCCGAGCGAGGCACCGGCCCGGCGGTCGGCCCGATCGCCGGAGGCACCGAGGTCGCGCACCACCGTCGTCCGATTCGCCGCGTCCGGGTTGGGCGTCCCGTCGGTCGCGACGACCTGGTCCTGCAGGTGCTCCAGGTGCAGGGCCTGCACGCCCTCCGGGACCCGCATCCCGCCCACCGGTGATCCGGCGGTCAGCACGGTGGTCACGCTGAACCCGGCGACCACCCTGGGGTCGGCTGCCACCTGCACCACCGTCATCCCGCCCTGGCTGTGGCCCGCAAGCGCCACCACCTCGTCGGGGCCGACACCCGCCTGATGCATCGCCCGGATCACCGCCTCCGTCATGTCCGACGGCGCGCCCGAGATCAGGTCCAGGTTGGTCCCCATGTCCGTCGGGACCGCGCCGTCGCCGAGCGCCGGGTGCTGCGTGCCGGGGACCGCGACGACCCAGGAGCGGGTGCCGTCGGCGTGGTCGAGGCTCTGTACCCCGATGGTCCCGGCGGGCGACTCGTACAGGTCGTCGACCGCCCGCAGCAGGTCCGCGGTGCTCCGCGGCACCGGCGGAGCGGCACGCGGCCCCTGCACGCTTCTCCCCACCACGACCGGCTCGACGGCGAGCCCGGGCAGCGGCGTCCCGCCGAGGAGCGCGCACAGCTGTCCGAGGACCCGGGCCCGCCGGGCCGCATCCGGGACGGGGTCCGCGCTCGCGGGCTGGCGTCCGGGGAACAGCGACCGCACCATCGCCGCCAGTCCGGGCACGACGACCTCGGTGGCTTCCGCCGACGGCGGTCCCAGTTCCTCGGGCAGCAGTCCGGGCCCGCCGAGGGTGCGAGCCACGAACCCGGCGGGCCCGTCCATCCGCCGGAACCGTTCGTGGCCGAGCCAGCGCAGGGTGAGGCCGTGGGGGGTGTTGGTGTGCCGGAGCAGCCGGAGCCCGATCAGGAGCGTGCCCGCCGCCACGAGGCCGATCGCCGTCACCTCGGTCGCCACCAGGACTCCGATCGGACCCGTCTCGCCGATGACCCCACCGACCGCGATGCCCGCCCGGCGCAGCGCGCGGGTGGCGTCGAGATCCGCTGTGGCGTAGAGCCGCGCCGTGGCCCGCAGGTCCGCGGCGGTCTCATGGGCGCGCGCCGCACGGTCCCGCAGACCGCCCCAGGACGACAGGAGCGGTGCCGCCTCGTCGCGGACCAGGGCGGCGGTGGGCGGGGACCACGAGGCGGACCGGTCGACCTGCCGGGCGACCGCCTCGGCTCGGACGGCCGCGGCCTCCAGGTGCCGGCCGGCCCGCTCGACCCGTGCCGCCGTCGCCGCCAGCGCCTCGAGGCATACCCGCGTCCCGCCCACCCCGCCGACCACCCGCATGCCGTCGTCGTCGGCCCGAGGGGTCATCCGCCCGCCCCGGCGCGCGCGAGCTCGACGGCTCGGAGGTGATGCCACACCGCCGCCTCGGTGTGCTCGGCGGCCCGGCCCAGGTCGGCGACCTGTGTGCCCGCCCGGTTCAGCACGTCGGCACACCGCTCGGCCGTCGGACCGGCCCAGTCGATCGCGGCCGCCGCACCGAGCTCCGCGCGAGCATCCCGCACGAGCCCGACCACCTCGCTCGACCAGCCGCCCGGTGACATCACCATCCGCTCCGCCTCCCCGGGGGACGCTAGGGGGCCGTGTCGAGCGAGGCCCTGCCTGGCCCACCCGGGCTGGGGACGGGGCCGTCCGCCGGGCGCGGTGTGGATCGACGGCTCAACTCTCGGCGGGGCACCCTACGGGCCGGTGCGACGGACCAGCCACTGCCGGGGCACGGCGAGTAGCACCACGCCGACTACCGCCCCCACACCGACGAGCCGGAGCCAGTCGTTCGACACCTGCCCGCCGAAGCCCGCCCGCAGCCACGCGCTCAGCAGCAGGAGGGTCTGGGCGAAGGCCTGGACCCCGAGAAGGGAGCGGATCACGCGCCACAGCACGGCCCCGTCCACCAGGCCGCGCCAGGCCACGTGGGTGACGAAGGTCGAGGCGACGAGCAGCGCATGCACCGCGAAGACCAGCACCGACACCCGCCAGACCCCCTCGACGGCCCCCGTGGGGCTCACGGTCAGCAGGTCGTCGGCGATGAACACCCAGAGCCCGACCAGGAGGACGAAGCCCGGGGCGATGGGCCGACGCGGCCGCCACGTCACCGCCGTCGCGAGCACGATGAGGAGCGCCCAGCCCCAGGGGCCGATCGGTCCGATCAGGGCGCCCACGACGACCATCGCCACGGCGGGGAAGAGCCTGACCAGCGCGCCGGGGACGGCCCTGCCGAGCACCAGCTCCAGACGCGGGTGGGGCGGCACGGACTCGCCGCCCCTGGGGGCGAGCGGCGGCAGCCAGAAGACCTCCCTCACCTTGTTCCGCAGCCGCCACCAGATCATCGGGCCACCCCGGTGCCGGGTCGGCGGTGTGACATCCGCGCCGCGCGCTGCAGCTGTACCGTCGTCGCCTCGCCATCTGCCCACTGCAGGACCTCCACCCCGACCGCGGCGAGGTCGTCGAGCCGGTCCTGCCGTGCCACCCGGACGATCCGCAGGGCCAGCCAGTGCTGCGGGTCGAGTCCCTTGGTGCGGATCCGGGGCAGCACGTCGACGGCGATCACCCGCAACCCCGTCCGCCGCCACGTCCGGGCCATCTCGGCGGCCTCCGGGTCGAGGAAGGTGGAGAACAGGTAGATCACGCTCCCCGACGAGACGCGGGGCGGGCGTACCCGTTCGGGGGGGTCGCCCTCCGGGCGGAGCAGCGCCAGCTGGTGCAGCACGCGGTTCAGCTGACGCCGGCCGGTGCCGGGGCGCAGCACCCGACGCCGCACCCCCAGGTCCTGCACCCCCACGCGGTCCCCGACGGTCAGGTACCCCTGGGCGACGGTGGCTGCGGCCTGCCGCGCCAGGTCGAGGGACGTGGCGTCGTCGGGCCGGATGGCCTTCAGCCCGCTCCAGGTGGCCGGGTCCGGGCCGACGTCGTCGCGAGAGTCGACGACGAGCACGACGGCGGCCTCGCCGAGCGCCATCGTGCGGCGCACGTAGAGCTGCTCAAGCCCGGGGGAGCGGCGGGCCGTCACCTTCCAGTCCACCCGCCGAGGTGTGTCGCCGGAGGCGAAGGGGTGCACGTCGCGCAGCCCGCCGCCGTCGCCGGGGCGGCGGGAGTCGTGCTGGCCGGTCAGGCCGTGCAGGCGGAGCGGCAGCGGAAGCGCGGGCATGACCGTGGGGGTGGGCAGCACGAGGACCGTCTCGGGCTCCACCGTGCTCACGGGCCCCGTGAGCATCCCGGCGCCCCCGATGCCCTGGGCCTCCACCCGGACCAGCGGCTGCGCGCCGGTGCGCACCGAGCGCGCCCAGACCAGGAGCTCCCGCTGCAGGGGCACGTCGAGCAGCGCCTCGGTGGGTCCGTGACCGGGACGCCCGATCCTGATCCGGACCGCGGTGGTCGCCGGGGGTGCCGACACGCGCACCCCCGCCTCGAGCACGCCCGCCGAGCCGTCGCCCCGGTCGACATCGATCCATACGGCGCCCCGGGGGCGGCTCCAGACGGCCCAGAGGGCGCCCATGAGCGGGCCGACGCCGAGCAGCAGCACGTCGGGGCGGCCCGAGAGCGCCCCGAGCACGCAGAGCACGAGACCCGCACCCGCGGTCGCGGCCAGCAGACCGCCCGCCGCCCACTGCTCCCCGGGTCGCGACTCGAGGGGCTCCGGCGGCAGGCGCTGCGGCCCCTGCCCGTCGGTCATCCGTTCACCGGCACCGTCGACGGTCCCGGCACCCGGGCCAGCACGTCACGCACCACGTCCTCGGCGGCGACCCCGGCGGCCCAGGTCGCGGCGGTCAACGTGATCCGGTGCGAGAGGGCGGCCACCGCCACCGCCTTGACGTCCTCCGGGGCCACGAAGCGTCGCCCCGAGAGCACCGCGAGCGCCCGGGCCACCACCATCAGGGCCTGGGAACCGCGCGGCGACGCGCCCACCTCGACGGACTCGTGTCCGCGGGTGGCGGCGGCCAGATTGACGCAGTAGCGGACGATGTCGGCGTCCACCCGGACCTCCTCGATGCCCGCCTGCATGGCGAGAAGGGTGCGGGCGTCCACCACCCGGGTCACCGGCGCCTCTTCGCGCCGACGCTCGAGGCGGCGGCGGAGCACCTCGGTCTCGGCGTCGTGGTTCGGGTAGCCGACCGCCACGCGAACCATGAACCTGTCGAGCTGGGCCTCCGGCAACGGGTACGTGCCCTCGTACTCCACCGGGTTCGACGTGGCCAGCACGTGGAACGGCCGGGCCATCGCGTAGGTGGTGCCGTCGACCGTCACCTGACGTTCGCCCATCGCCTCCAGCAGTGCGGACTGGGTCTTGGGTGCCGTCCGGTTGATCTCGTCGGCGAGCACCAGGCCGGCGAAGACCGGGCCCGGCCGGAAGTGGAAGGCCGCCGTCTTGGGGTCCCACACCGCCGAACCGGTGATGTCGGACGGCAGCAGGTCGGGCGTGCACTGGATCCGGCGGAACTCCAGCCCGAGCGCCGTGGCGAGGCTGCGGGCCGCGAGCGTCTTCCCCAGGCCGGGCACGTCCTCGAAGAGCACGTGGCCGCCGGCGAGGATCGCTGCCAGCGCGGTGCGCAGGGCGTCGCGCATGCCGACGATCGCGGTGCCCACCTCGGTGAGCACCTCGCCCGCCAGTCGAGCGACCTCGCCTGCCTGCAGGGGCTCGGGACGCGTGGCGCTGGTCGGTGCTGTCACGGCTGGGGGCCTCTCGGTTGCGAACTGCTCGGTGATCGGTCGGACAGGAGCGTGGACGGAGGCTTCTCGAGGCCTTCGAGCACGTCGACGCAGTGGGCGATGTCCCGGATCGAGGGCAGCAGGCCACCGGCGCCGGTGAGCGTGCTCCAGGCGCGCTCGCCGAGCAGGGTGCGCGCCCGCTCGATCACGTCCGGGTCGACGCGCCCCGACGTGGCGGTCGTCGCGTTCAGGCCCCCGGGGATGATCACCCGCTGCTTCGCGAGCCGCCGGGTGGCCTCGACCCGGAGACGGCGGACCGCGACCTCCGAGACCCGTCCGTCGAGGCCGAAGAACGACCAGGTGAGCGCGGACACCTCGCTCCGGGCGCCGGGCGCCTCGTCCAGCGGGGCGGGGGGCCATGGGTGCTCCGCGCCGGAGCTGCTCGTGGTGGCGGCGGTCATGAGCACGAAGGTCGCCAGGCCGACGAGCAGGGCATCGAGCCAGTCCAGCCCGAGGAACCGGGAGACGAGGAGGAGGGACGCCGCGACGATGAGGGGGCGCCGGTCGCGGGGACTCACGGCTCACCCGCCGTGCCGAGCCCGCGTGCGAGGGCCGCGAGCGCATCCTTGGCCAGGGCCACGTCCCGCTCGGTCATGTACTCCCCGCCGAACCGGGCGCGCAGGTACAGGTCGAGCAGCGCCCGCGTGGCCGCGGGGTCGGCCGGGGTCCGGTCCAGCACGGCGACAGTGAACTCCGTCGGCGTCGAGGCCGGGTCCCGCTTCACGCCGGAGCGTGCCGCGGCCGCCTCGAGCGCGACCCACGCCGCGATGACCGCGTCGGCGGGACTCCGGTTGGTCCGGAGCTCCTCCCCGGCGTCCGAGACCCCCCGGCGCAGGGAGGGCAGGTCCGGGTCGTTCCCGAGGCCGCCGACGGTCTGACCCGGCAGGATCCCGGCGTCGTCCGGGGAGCCCGGGGTCAGCTCGAACTGGTGCCGGCGCAGCCAGCTCAGCGCGAGGTAGATCAGCCAGAACGCGAGGACGGTGAGTAGCAGGATGCCCAGCCAGGTCAGGTTCCACGGCTCCGACGCGAACTCCTCCAGGTTCTCCACCGCCGGTGGCTCCAGGGGAGGGAAGGTGGGGAGGTCCTCCGGTGCGAGGTCCTCGGGCGGAGGGAGCCCGGGATCCCTCATCGGTGCGTCCCACGGCCCGGAGAGCGACGTGGCAACCGTCACCAGGACGAGCAGGGCGACGACGCCCGACACCCGGCTGGGCGGGTCAGGCGGCCGCGGCCCGGGCGGGGTCCGCCCGGGTTCCGTCGTCGTCGCACGGTCCACGCCGACCATTGTTCACCTCACCCGCTCCGCAACCGGTGCTGATTCGCCCGTGGAAGGATGTGCGGCATGTCGGAGAGCCCGCCCGAGCTGCCCCCCGTCCGTCACCGGCGCAGCCTCGCAGCCGCATCACCACCGATCGCGCTGGGGCCGCTGGACGGTCGCTACCGGGGCGTGGTGGCCCCGCTCATCGACCACCTGTCCGAGGCCGCGCTCAACCGGGAGCGCCTGCACGTGGAGGTGGAGTGGCTCATCCACCTGACCTCCCACCACGTCGTCCCCGGGGCGCCCACGCTGTCCAGCGAGGAGCGGGACCACGTGCGTCGGATCGTCGACACCTTCGACGCCGACGCCGTTGCCGACCTCGCGGCGACCGAGCGGGTCACCCTGCACGACGTCAAGGCCATCGAGTACCTGCTCAAGGGCCGGCTCGCGGCAGCGCCCGAAGTGCTCGGCGAGGACACCGTGCTCCCGGCCGTCAGCGAGCTGGTGCACTTCGCCTGCACCAGCGAGGACGTGAACAACCTCGCCTACGCGCTGATGGTCCAGGGCGCCGTCCGGCAGGTGTGGCTGCCCGCCGCCCGTGCGCTCGTCGGCGAGCTCGCCGTCATCGCCAGGGACAACGCCGAGGTGCCCATGCTGGCCCGCACCCACGGGCAGCCCGCCACCCCGACGACGCTGGGCAAGGAGCTCGCGGTGCTCACCTACCGGTTGCGGCGCCAGCTGCGCCGGATCGAGGCGGCGGAGTACCTGGGCAAGATCAACGGCGCCACCGGGACCTACGGCGCCCACCTGGCCGCGGTCCCCAAGGCCGACTGGTTCGCGGTGTCCCGGTCGTTCGTGGAGCACCTCGGGCTCACCTGGAACCCGCTGACCACGCAGATCGAGCCGCACGACTGGCAGGCCGAGCTGTACGCGGACATGGCGCGGTTCAACCGGATCCTGCACAACCTGGCCACGGACGTGTGGACCTACATCTCGCTCGGGTACTTCGCTCAGGTGCGCGGGATGGGCACCGTCGGCTCGTCGACGATGCCGCACAAGGTCAACCCGATCCGGTTCGAGAACGCCGAGGCCAACCTGGAGATCTCGTCCGCCCTGCTGGACACCCTCGGTGCCACCCTCGTGACCTCGCGCCTGCAACGCGACCTCACCGACTCCACCACCCAGCGCAACATCGGGCCCGCCTTCGGCCACTCCCTGCTCGCCATCGACAACGTGCGGCGGGGGATGGCGGGGCTGGACGTCGACCGGGCCGCCATGGCCGCCGACCTGGACGACGCGTGGGAGGTGCTGGGCGAGGCGATCCAGTCGGCCATGCGGGCCGCGGGCGTGGCGGGCGTGCCCGGGATGGACGAGCCCTACGAGCGACTCAAGACGCTCACCCGCGGCCGGAGGATCACCGGGGACACCCTCCGGTCCTTCGTCGCCGACCTGGGCCTGCCCGACGACGTCGCCGCCCGGCTCGCCGCGATGACGCCGGCCGGGTACACGGGCGCGGCCGCGCGACTGGTCGCGTTCCTGGACGACTGAGGGTCAGGCGCAGCGAGCCACCGAGGCCCCGGGACGTCAGGCCGAGGAGTCGTCGAGGACGACCGTGTGCAGGATCTTGTCGGCGAACGTCTGGCGCTTGGCGTCCCAGAGCGGCCACAGGTAGCCGAGGCCCGCGGCGCTGCTGTCCAGGACGTGCACGAAGTCCCGCCAGATCGCGGTGCCGCCGCCCACCGGCGACGACGTGCGCTCGTCGAGCAGGCGAAGCCCCACGACGCTCTTCCCGACCGACCGGCCGGTGCGCCCCTGGCGCAGGCCCCGGTTCCACACCAGCAGGCCGATGTTGACGAGCACCCCGGCGACCATGAGCGTCACACCCAGCGGGCCGGGTTCGTCGGTGCCCTGGCTGCCGGCGGTCATCAGCAGGGCCACCGCGACCATGATCAAGGGAATGACCGCGAGGATCGCGGAGTCGATCAGGTAGGCGACGACCCGACGGCTCCAGGGGGCGTGGCGGACGTCGGTCGCGGGGCTGGCGGCGGTGGTCATGGGGCCCTCCAGGGTGCCGTGGACGGTCGCGTCCACGATGTCACCGGTTCCCTGGGCCACCCGGGACCATCGGGCCGGGTCGCGGCTTCCCGGGAGGTGAGCCGTCCCGCGGCCGGGCGGGTCAGCGGGGCTCGTCGGGCGCGATGTCGAAGAGGGTCGCGAGGGCATCCAGGTAGACCTGGGAGTCACCGCGCCGCGCGTGGGTGCGGGCCCGGACCATCGGGGTGTGCAGCAGGGACGCAGCCAGGCGTGTGAGGGCACGTTCGACCTCGGGTGATCCCCCGGCCCGGGCCAGCTCGGCGTCGAGGAGCGCATGGACGTGCTCACGAAGCGCGACCACCGCAGGCACCAGATCCCGTTCAGCCAACGCAGCGGCGAGCCGTTCCACGTGCGTCTCGATGATCCCCCAACCGTCTCCGACCTCCGGGGCGGTCGCGGGCGTGCCAGCCTGGACCCCGGCCAGGTCGAGCAGGGTGACCCCCGGTATCCCGCCCACTGCCGAGTCGATGTCATGGCGTAGGGCGAGATCTACCAGGACCATCGGCCGGTGCCCGTCCGTGCGGTGGCGCGCCCGAGACACCTCCTCGACGCCGAGCACGGGCCCCGTCGCGCCGCTGCACGCCACGACGAGGTCAGCATCAGCAAGATGATCGGCCAGGGCCCCGGCGTCGATGGGGATCAAGGACCGCTCGCTCGCGAAAGCGGCGGCGCGCCCGGAGGGTGAGTGGACCGCGATCCTCCCCACGCCACGAGCCCGAAGCGCGCTGACCGCCGCCCGGGCATACGACCCAGTTCCGATGAGCAGCACGTTCGCCCCGGTGAGGGTCAGGCGCTCCGCCGCCAGGTCGAGGGCGACTGCGACAACCGACCGACCTGCGGTGCCCAGTCCCGTGTGCGCTCCTACGGACCGCGACGCACGCGACGCCGTCTGGAAGAGCAGCTCGAGGGAGGCGGTCATCGTGCGGTCCGCGCGGGCCGCGGCCAGCGCCCGCCTCACCTGACCGGCCACCTCGCGCTCACCGACCACCATCGAGTCGAGACCAGCCGCAACGGCAAAGAGGTGTCGGGCAACCGGGCCGGTTCCCTCGGTGAGGCGCAGAAGGCCTTTAGCGTGGCCGGGGGCGAACCCGGCCGCCTGGGCCACGGTGGATGTGGCGGCCTTCACCGCGACATCCACGTCCCGGTCCGTGTCCAGGTACACCTCGAACCGGTTGCAGGTGGCGAGGACCACGCAACCGGCGATGGAGGAGTCAGCCACGACCGTCGGCCCGACGGATTGTCCCCCCGTGCTCAGCTGCTCGAGGAGGTCCAGGTCGAGATCGTGATGGCTCGCGGAGAGCGTCAGGAGAACCACAAGGCGTCGATTCAATCAAACACGGCATCCTTCGGCACAATCAGCGGTGTGACCCTGCCTGCCTCGCACCCGCTCGTCGATGGGCGCACCGGTACCTCCGCGCTCATCCGCGCATTCCGTGGGCAACGTGGGAGCTCACCCCCTGTGTGGTTCATGCGCCAGGCAGGGCGCTCGCTCCCGGAGTACCTCGAGGCGCGGGCCGGAGTCTCGATGCTCGATGCATGCCTGACTCCCGACCTCGCCAGCACGATCACCCTGCAGCCCGTGCGCCGGCACGGCGTCGATGCCGCCATCTTCTTCAGCGACATCGTGGTGCCGCTGCGCCTGGCGGGAGTCGATGTGGACATCGTTCCCGGGACCGGTCCTGTTCTCGCCCATCCGGTACGCACGGCCGCCGACGTCGCCCGGCTGCCCGCCCTCGGCGACGGTGCACTGGAGCCGGTGAGCGCCGGTGTCGCGATGACTGTCGACGAGCTGGGGAACACGCCGCTGATCGGGTTCGCAGGCGCGCCGTTCACCCTCGCCGCCTACCTGGTCGAGGGCGGTCCCTCCAAGGACCAGCTCCGCGCCCGGGCCATGATGCACGCCGATCCGGCCGCCTGGCGTGCCCTGATGGCGTGGACCGCCGACCTCACGGGAGCGTTCCTCCGTGCCCAGGTGCTGGCCGGCGCGAGCGCAGCACAGCTGTTCGACTCCTGGGCCGGGGCGCTCGGCCTCGCGGACTACGTGGCGCACGTCGCTCCGGCGTCACGCCGGGCCCTGACCTTCGTCGCCGACCTCGACGTGCCGGTCGTGCACTTCGGCACCGGCACCGGCGAGCTGTTGGCCGCCATGCGGGACGTCGGTGCGGACGTGATCGGGGTGGACCACAGGATCCCGCTCGACGAGGCCAACCGGCGCCTCGGGGGCCGTACCCCGCTGCAGGGCAACATCGATCCCGCCCTGCTCTCCGCACCCTGGCCCGTGCTCGAAGAGCACGTGCGTGACGTGATCCGCCGAGGCAGGTCGGCGCCGGCACACGTGCTCAACCTTGGCCATGGAGTTCCGCCGACCACGGACCCCGACGTCCTCACCCGCATCGTCCACCTCGCGCACGCCGCGGACGGATGAGCGACCGGCGGGACGTCCTCGTCGTCGGGGGTGGCGTGGCGGGCCTGGTGGCCGCGCGGGCGCTCGCGCGCAACGGTCGCGCGGTCACGCTGCTGGAGGCAGACCACCGTCTGGGGGGATGTGTCACGCCCGTCACGGTCGCAGGACTGACGCTCGACGGCGGCGCGGAGTCGTTCGCGACCCGGACCTCCGCCGTCCCGGACCTCCTCGAAGAACTCGGCCTGGCGGGCGACATCGTCGCACCACGACACAGCGCATGGGTCCAGCTGCCCGACCGGGCCGCGCCTCTGCCCCGCGCAGGAGCGCTCGGGATCCCCTCGGAGATCCTGTCCGCCGAGGTACGGCGGGCGATCGGCACGTGGGGCGCGGTCAGGGCCGGACTGGACCAGGTCTCCTCCCTCTGGTGGGGAAGGTCGCCCGGGACGTCGCTCGCCGACGTGGTCGGGCGGCGGATGGGACGCCGCGTGCTGGACCGCCTGGTCGCGCCCGTGGTGACAGGGGTGTACTCGACCCGGCCGGAGGATCTTCCCCTCGACGCCATACCTGGACTCGCAGCCGAGCTTCGGCGGCACGGGTCCCTGGCGAAGGCCTCGCGTGCGCTCCGGGCGGCGAGCCCTTCAGGCGCGGCCGTGGGCGGTCTCGCCGGCGGCATGCACCGGATGGTCACGGCCCTCGCCGCCGACCTTGCCCTGCTGGGGGTGGAGGTGCGGCTCTCGAGCCGGGTGGATGCCCTGGAGCGGGACCGCGCGGGGTGGCGCGCCACGACGGGGACCGTCGTGCTCGGTTCGCGCCAGGTGGTGCTCGCGGTCCCCGGCCCCGTCGCCGCACGACTCCTCGGTGCGCTCGACATCGTCACCCCGGCGACGGCTCGATCGGACGTCGTCCTGGTGACACTCGTCGTCGAGGATCAGACGCTCGACGATGCCCCCCGGGGGAGTGGCGTCCTGGTGGCCGAGGGCACGCGCGTCCACGCCAAGGCCCTCACGCACGCCACCGCGAAATGGGCGTGGCTGGCGGAGGTCGCCGGTGAGGGCCGCCACGTGTTGCGACTGTCCTACGGGGGTGGCACCCGGGACGCCCCTCCTCAGGACCGGGCCGACCTGCTCCGACGCGCCGTGCAGGACGCCGGCCAGCTGCTCGAGCGCCCCCTCGACGCTGTGGTCGGCTTCGGCCGGACCTCCTGGCCGGGGCTGCCGACACCGCTCGCAGACCGCCCGGAGGTGCGAGATCGTCTGGGCGGAGGGATCGCGCTGACCGGGTCGTGGGTCTCCGGTCCGGGTCTCGCATCCGTGGTCGCCGACGCCCAGAGCATCACCGACCGGCTCGATCCGGACCCGTGACGACAGGCCGCTCGCCGGGCGGCCGGCGTGGATTTCGCACTTGCGACCGACACGACGGAGACTCTCGACCATGACCTACGCGTCCGACAACGCCTCCGCCACGCCCCCCGGCTGGACCCTGTGGGCGGTCTTGCAGCGTGGGGCCGGGAGTGCACAGCCCAGCCCACCCCCGTTGGTCGACGCACTCCGCGAGCCGACCGACGGCGTCGTCGTCCGCGGTCTGTACGACGTCTCGGGACTGCGCGCTGACGCCGACCTGATGATCTGGTTGCACGGGGACCGGCCCGAAGCGCTGCAGGAGGAGCTGCGCCGCCTGCGACGCACGGCAGAGCTGGCGCCACTGGCTCCGCGCTGGTCCGTCATGGGGGTGCATCGACCGGCCGAGTTCAGCGCCGCGCATGCGCCGGCGTTCCTTCGGGACGAGGCGCCCCGGGAGTGGCTGACGGTGTACCCGTTCGTCAGGTCGTACGAGTGGTACCTGCTGCCCGTCGAGGAGCGGCGCGCCATGCTCGGCGAGCATGGCACCAAGGGACGGGAGTTCCCGCAGGTGCTCTCGAACACCGTCGCGGCGTTCGCGCTGGGAGACTACGAGTGGATCCTTGCGCTGGAGGCGGACGAGCTCGCCGACCTGGTGGACCTGATGCGGCACCTGCGGAGCACCGAGGCCAGGCGGCACGTCCGTGAGGAGATCCCGTTCTTCACCGGACGCCGGGTCGAGGTCGACGAGGTCGAAGGGCTGCTCCGATGACGTACGACGCCGTGCTTCTGGTGTCCTTCGGTGGTCCGGAGGGGCAGGACGACGTGATCCCCTTCCTACGCAACGTGACCCGGGGGCGGGGCATCCCGGACGAGCGACTGGAGGAGGTCGCGCACCACTACCGGCACTTCGGCGGCATCAGCCCGATCAACGCCCAGAACCGGGCGCTGCAGGCGGCGCTTCGCGCCGAGCTCGCCGCCCGGGGTATCGGTCTCCCGGTGCTGTGGGGAAACCGGAACTGGGACCCCTACCTCACCGACGCCCTCCGTGAGGCCGAAGCCGCGGGGCACCGGCGGCTGCTCGCGCTGGTCACCAGCGCGTACTCCTCGTACTCCGGCTGTCGGCAGTACCGGGAGGACCTGGCCGCAGCTCTGGCCGAGACCGGACTGACCGGCGAGATGACCATCGACAAGGTGCGGCAGTACTTCGACCACCCCGGACTCATCGCACCCTTCGTCGAGGGTGTCCGGGAAGCGCTGGGCCGGACTCGGGAGGCGCTCGGTCCCGACGCCAACGTCAGCCGCGAGGTCCATGTGCTCTTCGTGACGCACTCGATCCCGATGTCCACCGCCCGGACGTCAGGGCCTCCCGGGGCCGGCTTCGGCGACGACGGCGCCTACGGCGCTCAGCACCGTGCGGTGGCGGAGGTCGTCATGGCCGCGGCCGTTGGCGCGTCGGGTGGTGGCCGGGGCGCGGTCGGCACCCCGGACGCCCTGCCCAGCGAGGTGCCGTGGTCGCTGGTCTACCAGTCCCGCAGCGGGGCACCGGGTACGCCGTGGCTGGGGCCGGACATCAACGACGCGATCAACGAACTCGCCGGGCACGGCGTCCGAGCCGTGGTCATCGCGCCGATCGGCTTCGTCTCGGACCACATGGAGGTCATGTGGGACCTCGACGAGGAGGCTCTGACCACGGCACGCGCGGCCGGCCTGCATGCCGAACGTGTGCCCACGCCCGGCATGCACCCCGCCTTCGTCAGCGGCCTGGTCGACCTCATCACCGAACGCGCCTCCGCCGCCGACGCCCCCCTGGGCACCGCGACCCGCACGGCCATACCCGCGCTGGGTCCCTGGAACGACGTGTGCGCAGCCGGCTGCTGCCCCAACCCCAGGGGCGCCCGCCCCGCAGTGGCGGGTCGCGAGCCGTGACCCCACCGCCGCGACTTCGCATCGGCACCCGCGGCAGCACGCTCGCGCTCACCCAGAGCCGCCTGGTGGCCGACGCGCTGGAGGCCGCGCTGGGCGAGCCGGTCGAGCTGGTCCGGATCCGCACCGAGGGCGACCGCCTGCGGGGCTCTCTTGTCGCGCTCGGTGGGGCGGGCGTCTTCGTCGCGGCCCTGCGGGAGGCGGTGCTCGACGGCCGGTGCGACCTGGCCGTCCATTCTCTCAAGGACCTGCCGACCGGTGAGGCCGCCGGCCTGGTTGTGGTCGCGGTGCCCGAGCGTGCCGACCCCCGTGATGCGCTCTGCGCACGTGACGGGTTGACCCTTTCCGCTCTCCCGGAGGGCGCGCGGGTGGGCACGGGGTCACCACGCCGAGCGGCACAGCTGCTGTCCGCCCGGCCGGACGTCGTGATCGAGGACATCCGGGGCAACGTCGGGACCCGGCTCGGCCGGGTGCCCGGCCTGGGCGACACGCGCGGCACCAGCCCCCAACGCGCCGACCTCGATGCGGTGGTCCTCGCGGCCGCCGGACTGGCCCGCATCGGTCGCCTCGACGCGGTCACGGAGCTGTTGACGCCGCAGACCATGAGTCCGGCCCCCGGCCAGGGCGCACTCGCCGTGGAGTGCCGGACGTCGCTCTGCGCCCCGGACGGCGACCCTGACCTGGCGGCGGCACTCGCCGCGCTCGACCACTCGCCCAGCAGGTTGGCCGTCACCGCCGAGCGAGCCATGCTCGCAAGGCTCGAGGCCGGCTGCGCCGCACCGGTCGGCGGGCTCGGTCGCGTCGTCGACGGCGCCCTCGTCCTCGACGCCGTGGTCTGCCGCACGGACGGGACGACCCGCCTGACCGCCTCGTCGTCCATGGCCCTCGACGGGCTCACGCCGACGGCGCAGCTCGCCGGCGCTCGCGCGCTCGGGGCCGAGGTCGCCACCCTGCTGCTCACCGAAGGCGCCGCCGACCTCGCGCCGCTCGGCCCCGGCCGGGAGGTGGACGAACCGTGACCGAGGGGGTGCCGCGGCCACTGACCGGTTGGCGGGTCCTTGTGCCCCGTGGCGGGGAGTGGGGCGAGCGTGTCGCCGAGCTGCTGACCGGACGGGGGGCCTCCGCGACGGTGGTCCCGGTCATCGAGTTCAGGGCTCCGGCGGACGTGGCCGCCCTCGACGCCGCCGTCACCCGCCTGGTCGAGGGCCTCCACGACTGGCTCGTGGTCACCAGCGCGACCACCGTGACGGCCTTGGCGGCCCGTGCCGCCGCCATGACGGGGCTCGCCCCGCCCGAGGCGCTGTCCGCGGCGACCGCCGGAACCCCTGTCGCGGCGGTCGGCCCGGGCACGGCGCGGGCCCTCGAGCGGTACGGCGTGACCCCGGCCCTGACACCGGTCGGGGAGAGCTCCGCCCAGGGGCTCGCGGCCGAGTTCCCTGCCCCCTCGGTGCACACCGACCCCGCTGGCGGCCGGTCCGCGCGGTCGGTGCTCCTCCCGCAGTCCGACCTCGCAGGATCGGCGCTGGCTGATGCGCTTCGGGCGGGCGGCTGGGCCGTCGACGTCGTGATCGCCTATCGCACCGTGACCGGCCCCGTACCGAGCGTGGAGGTCCGTGAGGACATGCGCTCCGGATGCTTCGACGCCGTGCTGCTCAGCTCGGGCAGCACCGTGGAGGGCCTCCTGGAACTGGTCGGACCACCACCACCCACAACGCTGGTCTGCTGCATCGGCCCGAGGACGGCCCGCTCGGCGACCGAGCACGGCCTGACGGTCCACGTGGTCCCGCACGAGCGGTCGGCGGAGGCGCTCGTCGATGCACTTGCCCAGCACGCCCTCGCCAACCGGCGCACCGAGGAGGCACCATGACCTTCCCCAGCACCCGCCCCCGGCGGCTGCGCAGCACTCCGGCGATGCGTAGGTTGGTCGCCCAGACCCGCCTGGTCCCGGCCCAGCTGGTTCTGCCCCTGTTCGTTCGTGAGGGCGCGGCCGCGCCCGTGCCGATCTCCTCCATGCCCGGCGTCGTGCAGCACAGCCGGGACTCGCTGCGCCGCGCCGTCGTGGAGGCGGCATCGGCCGGCGTCGGGGGGGTGATGCTCTTCGGCGTTCCGGAGCACCGGGACGCCACCGGCACCGCCGCGTGCGACCCCGCCGGCGTGCTGAACACGGCAATCGCTGACGTGGTCGCGGAGGCGGGGGACGCCGTCGTCGTGCAGGCGGACCTGTGCCTCGACGAGTTCGCCGACCACGGGCACTGCGGCGTGCTGGACGAGCGCGGACGCGTCGACAACGACGCCACCCTCGAGGTGTACGCCGCGATGGCCCTGGCACAGGCGCGGGCCGGCGCCCACCTGCTCGGCCTGAGCGGGATGATGGATGGCCAGGTCGCCACGGTGCGGTCGGCGTTGGACGCCGCCGGGCACGACGACGTCGCGCTGCTGGCCTACGCGGCCAAGTACGCCTCGGCGCTCTACGGGCCGTTCCGCGAGGCGGTGGAGTCCACGCTGGTCGGCGACCGGCGCGGCTACCAGCTCGACCCGGCCAACCGGCGCGAGGGCGTGCGTGAGGCGATGCTCGACGTCGCCGAGGGCGCCGACATCGTCATGGTGAAGCCCGCCGGCGGGTATCTGGACGTGCTCGCCGACGTCGCGACAGCGAGCGAGGTCCCCGTGTGGGCATACCAGGTGTCCGGGGAGTACGCGATGGTCGAGGCGGCGGCCGAGCGTGGATGGATTGACCGTCGCCGCGCGATCGAAGAGTCGGTGCTCGGCATCCGGAGAGCGGGCGCCGACGCCGTACTGACCTACTGGGCGACCGAGCTGGCGGGCTGGCTGCGGGAGGAGCGCTGATGGCCACCAACGCCGAGGCGTTCAAGCGGGCCCGCGCCGTCCTGCCCGGCGGGGTGAGCTCCCCCGTGCGCGCCTATGGCTCGGTCGGTGGCGTGCCGCGGTTCCTCGCGAGCGCCCGCGGACCGTACGTGACCGACGTCGAGGGGCGCGAGTACGTGGACCTCGTCGGCTCGTGGGGGCCGGCGATCCTCGGCCATGCGCACCCGGAGGTGGTCGCGGCGGTTCAGGAGGCGGCCGCACGGGGCCTGTCGTTCGGCGCGCCCACGCTCGCCGAGTCCGAGCTGGCCGAGGAGGTGGCGCGGCGGGTGCCGTTCGTCGAGCGCCTCCGGCTCGTCTCGACCGGCACCGAGGCGACGATGACCGCGGTCCGCCTCGCCCGGGGCGTCACGGGCCGCCCGCTGATCGTGAAGTTCGCCGGCTGCTACCACGGGCACGCGGACGGCCTCCTCGCGTCGGCCGGGTCCGGTGTCGCGACCCTCGGGTTGCCCGGGTCCGCCGGGGTGACCGAGGCGACGGCCGCCGAGACGGTCGTCGTGCCGTACAACGACCTGGCGTCGGTCGAGGCCGCGTTCGTCGCGCACGGCGACCGGATAGCCGCGGTGATCACGGAGGCCGTGCCCTGCAACATGGGTGTGGTCGCGCCGCTGGGCGGGTTCAACCACGACCTGCGACGCATCACCGCCGCGCACGGCTCGCTGCTGATCCTCGACGAGGTTCTCACGGGCTTCCGAGTGAGTGCGGGCGGCTGGTGGGCGCTGGATGGCTGTGCCGCCGTCGGCGACGTCCGCCCGCCATGGTCGTGGACGCCGGACCTCGTCACGTTCGGCAAGGTGCTCGGCGGCGGGCTGCCGGTCGCTGGGGTCGGCGGGCCCGCGTCCGTGATGGGCGCCCTCGCCCCGCAGGGTCCCGTGTACCAGGCGGGCACCCTGTCGGGGAACCCGGTCGCGGTGGCTGCCGGCCTGGCGACGCTGCGCCTCGCCGACGACGGCGTGTACACACGCCTGGACGAGGTGAGCGTGGTGCTGCGGCGGGCGCTTGGCGAGGCCCTCGACGCCGTCGGGCAGCCGCACCACGTGGGGTGGTCGGGCAACCTCTTCTCGGTGTTCCTCGGAGAGGCGCCGGCCCGATCACGCGTGCTGTCATACGCCGACGCCCAGGCCCAGGACGTGTTCCGCCATCGGGCCCTCTTCCACGCCATGCTCGACGCCGGAGTGCTGCTGCCGCCATCGGCGTTCGAGGCATGGTTCGTCTCGGCCGCCCACGACGACGACGCCCTCGGGCGGATCCTGGACGCCCTTCCCGCGGCTGCGCGTGCGGCGGTCGGCGCCCGGCCCGGGCAGGCGCACGGGTAGGGACCGCGGTCGCTCGACCGCCGGGCCCGACGACCGTGCCTGCTGGACACGTATACCCTACGGGGGTATCGTGTCGCCCTCAGGTACGAGCCAGGAGGACCGATGGCCGGCTACACCGGGAGCAAGGACGACTACCTCAAGCGGCTGCGTCGCGTCGAGGGCCAGATCCGCGGCATCGCGCGCATGGTCGACGACGACGTGTACTGCATCGACATCCTCACCCAGGTGTCGGCAGCCACCAAGGCGTTGCAGGCGGTGAGCCTCGGCCTGATGGAGGACCACCTGGGGCACTGCGTCGTCGACGCGGCCCGCGAGTCGCACTCGGCTGGTGACGCCAAGGTCCGCGAGGCCTCCGAGGCGATCGCCCGCCTGGTCCGCAGCTGATCTTCATCCCGAGACGACAGGAAGGCACCACCATGAGCACCCAGAACCTCACCATCGACGTCACCGGGATGACCTGCGGGCACTGCGTCCGCTCCGTCACCGAGGAGCTCACCGCCCTCCCCGGCGTCACCGACGTCCAGATCGCCCTGGTCGCCGGCGGCACCTCCCAGGTGACGATCACCGCCACCGAACCGCTCTTCGACGACGACATCCGGGCGGCCGTCGACGAGGCCGGCTACCAGGTCGTGGGGCAGTGATGCCCGCCGCGCCGCCCCCTGCCCTGGAACAGGCGCGCAGCGCCGCCGGGGTGATCGACCTCGCGGTCGGCGGGATGACCTGCGCCTCGTGCGTGCAGCGCGTGGAGAAGCGGATCAACAAGCTGCCGGGGGCGACCGCGACGGTCAACCTGGCCACCGAGACCGCCCAGGTGGAGCTGACCGACGACGTCGACATCGCCGACCTGCTCAAGGCGGTCGAGGCCGCCGGGTACAGCGCGACGGTCATGCGCGACTCTCGCGCGACGACCGACCCCGACGCGCCCGCCGACGAGTACGACACCTCGGCACCCACTCCCGACCGCGGCGCCGACCTGCGCCGCCGCGTCCAGGTGGCCGCAGTGCTCACCGTCCCGATCACGTTCCTCTCGATGGTCCCGGCCACCCAGTTCCCCGGCTGGCAGTGGCTGGTCGCCGCGCTGACCCTCCCGGTGGTCACCTGGGGCGCGTGGCCGTTCCACCGCTCAGCCGTCCGGGCCGCCCGGCACGCCTCCTCGACCATGGACACGCTGGTGTCCCTCGGCGTCACTGCGGCCACCACCTGGTCGCTCTGGGCGATCCTGTTCGGCGGTGCGGGCGAGATCGGGATGCGGATGGAACCCACCCTCATCCCGCGGCTCGCCGACGCGACGATGACGACCCCCGAGCCGTACTTCGAGGTCGCGGCGGTCCTGACGACGTTCCTGCTCGCGGGCCGCTACGCCGAGCACCGCTCCCGCCGCCGGGCCGGGGACGCCCTGCGCACCCTGCTCTCCCTCGGCGCCACCGACGCCGCCCTGATCACCACCGACGACGCCGGACGACGCACCGAGACGCGCGTCGAGATCGCCTCGCTCAAGGTGGGCGACGTGTTCGCCGTACGGCCGGGCGAGAAGGTCGCGACCGACGGCGTCGTGCTCGAGGGCACCAGCGCCGTGGACACCTCCCTGCTCACGGGTGAGCCCGTCCCGGTCGACGTCGAGCCCGGGTCCCAGGTCACCGGCGCGACGATGAACACCTCCGGCTACCTCGTCGTGCGCGCCGAACGCGTCGGCGAGCAGACGATGCTCGCCCAGATCGGCCGACTGGTGACCCAGGCCCAGACCGGGAAGGCGCCCATCCAGCGTCTCGCCGACCGGATCTCCGCGTGGTTCGTCCCCGTGGTGATCGCCCTGTCCGTCGGCACCTTGGCGGTGTGGCTGCTCACCGGTGGAGGCGTCCAGGCGGCGTTCACCGCGGCGGTGGCCGTGCTGATCATCGCGTGCCCGTGCGCCCTCGGGCTCGCCACACCCACCGCGCTCCTGGTCGGCACCGGCCGCGGCGCCCAGCTCGGCATCCTGATCAAGGGGCCGGAGATCCTGGAGTCCACCCGCCGGGTCGACACCGTGGTGCTGGACAAGACCGGGACCGTCACCGAGGGTCGGATGAGCGTGGTCGACGTGCTGGCCGCCGACGGCCAGGCGCCCGAGGTGCTCCGGTACGCGGGGGCGGTCGAGTCCCGCAGCGAGCACCCGATCGCCCAGGCCGTCGCGACCGCCGCCGGTGACCTCGACCACCTGGAGATCACCGAGTTCGCCAACGAGCCGGGGCGCGGGGTGGTGGGCGTCGTCCGTCCCACGGCGGTAGCGGGAGCCCTCGCCCGTCGCGTGCTGGTCGGCCGACCCACCTGGCTGCGCGAGCAGGGCGTCGACACCGCACCACTCGACGACGCCTTCACCGCCTCGGAGAACGACGGCGCGACGGCCATCATGGCGGCCTGGGGCGAGGTCGCCCAGGGCGTCCTGGTGCTCCGCGACCCGCTGAAGACGACGTCGTCGGATGCGATCGACGAGCTGCGGGCGCTGGGTCTGCGACCCGTGCTACTCACCGGTGACAACGCCGGCGCGGCCCGAGCCGTCGCCGCCTCCGTGGGCATCGACGAGGTGGTCGCCGAGGTGCTGCCGGCTGACAAGGTCGCGGTGGTCCGCGACCTCCAGGCGCAGGGGCGCGTGGTCGCCATGGTCGGTGACGGAGTGAACGACGCCGCCGCGCTCGCCCAGGCCGACCTGGGCCTCGCGATGGGTACCGGCACCGACGTCGCGATGCAGGCAGCCGACATCACGCTGGTGCGCGGCGACCTGCGCTCCGCGGGGCAGTCGATCCGCCTCTCCCGGCAGACGCTCCGGGTGATCAAGCAGAACCTCTTCTGGGCCTTCGCGTACAACGTCGCGGCCATCCCGCTCGCGGCGCTCGGCCTCCTCAACCCGATCATCGCCGGCGCGGCGATGGCGATGAGCTCGGTGCTGGTGGTGACCAACTCCCTGCGGTTGCGCCGCGCCGGCTGACTCACCCCGGCCCTCGACGGCGGGTCACGGGACGACCGCGTAGGTTGTGGCCGTGCACGAGAACCCCGCCGTCGAGGCGCCCGAGGTCGCCGAGGCGGACGTCCCGACGCGCACCAGGCTGCGGGCGGAGGTCCTCATCGTCCTGGGCCTCTCGCTGGGCCAGTCCGCCGTCTACGCGATCGTCCGGCTGTACGCCCGGCTCACCGTCGACGTCCCGCTGGCCCAGCAGACCACGACGCTCAACCCCACCCGCTCCGTCCGCCCCTACCTCGACCTGACGTACCAACTGCTCGCCATCGGGTTCGCGCTGGTCCCCGTCGCCCTCGCCCTGTACCTGCTGTCGGCGCCCGGGCGCCGGGCCACCCGCCGGATCGGGCTCGACGCCGCCAGGCCGGTGCGCGACCTGGGCATCGGACTGGCGTTCGCGGCGCTGATCGGGATCCCGGGACTCGGCGTCTACGCGCTCGGTCGCCTGCTCGGCCTCAACGTCGAGATCCAGGCCGCGGGCCTGGCACCCTACTGGTGGGCGGTCCCGGTGCTCGTCCTGGCCGCGCTCCAGAACTCGCTGCTCGAGGAGGTCGTCGCCGTCGCGTACCTCTCCGAGCGACTGGGGCAGATGCGGTGGTCGGTGCCGGTCATCGTGGCCACCAGCGCCCTGCTGCGCGGGGCGTACCACCTGTTCCAGGGCCCCGGCATGGCGATCGGGAACGTGGCCATGGGCCTGATCTTCGCCTGGTACTACCTGCGCAGCCGCCGGATCATGCCCCTGGTGGTCGCGCACACGACGCTCGACATCGTGGCATTCGTCGGATACATCCTCCTTCCGGACGCCTTCCTCGAGAGCCTCGGCGTCACCTGATCGGGCGCTCATCCCCGGGACGGTGTAAGCCGATCAACAGGAAGGTGGCACGGGCCGCCGCGACGGAGGTGAGTCCAGATGGCGGGTCGCCTGCGCGTCGCCGCCGTCGTCGTCGCCCTCGTGACCGTCGGCGCACCGCTGCTGCACTGGCTCGCGGACCGGTCGCTGGTGCTGGGCGACCCCTGGGTGCTCACGCTGCTGCTGCCCCTCACCGTCCTGATGGTCAACGACCACGCGCAGCGCCAGATCGGTAGGGGAACGCTCGACGAGCACCCCCTCATGCGGCTGATCGTGGCCTCGGGGCTGATCGTCGCGTTCTGCTGGGTGGCCGGGTGGAGCCTCGTCGTGCCCGCCGGGGTCGTGCTCGTTGCGGTTCCCCTGATCCATCGGGCGAGCAGCCGGTTGTGGGTCGCCGCCACCGTCATCGTCACGGTGCTGACCGTCGCGGGCCAGATCGCTGTCGAGCTCGGACTCATCCACACCGTGGTCGAGCCGCGCGAGAGCCACCTCGCCGCGGCCTGGCTGCTGGTCTTCGCCTGGTCGGCCACCATGGCCGTCGGCCGGGACGCCCGCGAGCGCGAGCTGTCCGAGCACGCCCTCGCGCGGGCCGAGGCGCGGTTGCGCGCCCTGATGCAGAGCTCGACGGACGTGCTCACCGTGAGCGACGCCGGCGGCACCCTCACGTATGTCAGCCCCGCCGCCGAGCGGGCGATGGGCTACCGGCCCGACGAGCTGATCGGGCGGCCCCTGCTCGACCTCGTCGACTCCGAGCACCAGGCCGCGGTGCGCCGCCGTCTCGACGACCTGGTCGAGCGGGGCCACGACGCCAGATCCGGGATGGACGTGCTCACCGTCCACGCCAGCCTGGAGCGTCGCTGGTACGAGTGGACGTTCCACAACCTGCTCTCCGACGCGCTCGTCCAGGGCGTCGTCGTGCAGCAGCGTGACGTGAGCGAACGACTCCAGGCCCAGCGCGCGCTCGCCCATGCGGCCTCGCACGACGACCTCACCGGGCTCTCGAACCGCGGCGAGCTGCTGCGGCGGATGGCCATCTCCGTCCCGCAGGCCGGCCCGAGCGCCGCCGTCGCCGTGCTGTTCGTCGACCTCGACCTGTTCAAGGACGTCAACGACCACCTCGGGCACCGGGCCGGGGACGACGTCCTGGTGGTGGTGGCCCGCCGGCTCGCCGCCACCCTGCGCTCCCACGACCACCTCGGCCGGCTCGGGGGCGACGAGTTCGGGGTGCTGCTCACCGAGCTGCGGGACGAGGACGAGGTTCGTGCGGTGGTCGGGCGCCTGGTCACCGCGATCGAGCAGCCGATCACCCTGCCGGAGGGGACGGTGACCGTCGGGGCGAGCGTCGGTCACGCCTACACCACCGATCCGAGCACCCCCCTCGATCGGCTACTCGCCACCGCCGACTCGGCGATGTACGCAACGAAGAACCGCGGGCGCCGCTGAGTCCTAGACTCGCCACCATGCCCACACCCTCCGCGCGAGCCCGCGAGGGCAGCGTGCATCGGGGGACGACGGACCGCGGGGTCGTGGAGCACGGCGTCCGGATCGTCGACAGCCCCGAGGTGCGGGTTCATCATCCGGCCGACCTGATGGGCTCGATCCTCTCGCTGGTGGGCATCGGCCTGGTCGTCCTCCTCGCCGTCCTCGCGCACCGCACCACCGTCGGGCTGACCGAGGACGTCCAGGGCTTCGAGACCGTGGTGCAGCGCATCCTCTTCTTCCCGGTCGCCGCGCTGGAGGGCCTGATCACCTTCATCGCGCCGATCGCCGTGCTCACCGAGCTGGTGATGCGCCGGCTGGTGCGCCATGCGTTCGAGGCCGTCGCGGCGGCGGTCGTCGGGATCCTCGTGGCCCTGGGGGTCGCCTGGTTGATCACCGAGTTCGGCGTGGTCGACCTGCGCTCGTCGTTCTCGGTGTGGTCCCGGGCGCAGGGTCAGTGGGTCGTCACCATCCCGGCGCTGCTCACCGGCAGCGCGGCGCTGCTCACGGCCTCGGGGTCGAGGAGCAGCCGGCGCACCGTCGGCTGGTCGTGGAACCTTTTGTGGATCGCGCTCGGCGTCGCCCTGATCACCGGCCTGGTCACCCTTCCGGGGGCGCTGACGACGGTCTTGCTCGGCCGCGCCACCGGCCTGCTGCTCCGGTACGTGTTCGGGGTGCATAGCGAGCGCGCCTACGGCGCGTCCCTGGTGGACGGGATCCGCCGGGCCGGCTTCGACCCGGTGCGCCTCGTGCGGGTGCGGGATGTCACCACTGCCGACCCCGGCGGCGACGGCGCCCCGGCAATCGACCTCGCGGCCGTCGCGCTCACCCGGTACGGGGACAACCGCGTCTACGCCGTCACCACCTCCGCCGGTGCCCGGCTCGACGCCGTCGTGCTCGACGGCGACCGGCAGGTGCTCGGCCTGCTCGCCCGCTTCTGGCGCTCGCTCCGGCTACGCGGGATCGACGGCAGGGCGGTGGTCTCGCTGCGCCAGGCGGCCGAGCGTGCGGCGCTGCTCGCCCATGCAGCCTGGTCCTCGGGAGTGTGCACGCCGCGCCTGCTCGGCCTGACGGAGGCCGAGGACTCGATGATCCTGGTCCAGGAGCACGTCGCCGGGGCCATCCCACTCCGCGACCTGGCGCCGGAAGCCCTGAGCGACGCCGTCCTGGACGCCATCTGGGAGCAGCTCCGGATCGCGCACGGCGCGGGACTTGCGCATCGCGCCCTGACCGCCGACGCCGTGCTCGTGCATCCCGATCCGTCGGCCTGCCCGCCCGACTCCCCGGCCGTCGCCTTGCGCACCAAGGACGCGCCCGTCGTGCTGATCACCGGCTGGGACCTGGGTGACGTCGCCTCCTCCGACCTCGCCCAACGCCTGGACGTCAGCCACCTGCTCGCCGTGCTGGCCCTCCGGGTGGGTGCCGAGCGTGCAGTCGCCTCGGCGTCCCGGATGCTCACGGGGTCCGAGCTCGCGGCGATCGGGCCGCTGCTCCAGGCGATCGCGCTCCCGACCGCCACCCGGGAGGAGATGCGGGCTCGGCGCGGCACGCTGAACCAGCTGCGGGAGGCGCTGCTGGCCAAGCTGCCCGAGGCCGTCGTGCAGCCCGAGCGCCTCGTGCGGTTCGGCGCCCGGACCGTGCTCATGATCGCCCTGGGCATCACGGCCGCCGTGGTCGTCATCACCACGTTGAACTTCGCCGACATCGCCGACGCGGTGCGCGAGGCGGCATCACCGTGGTGGGCGTTGGTCGCCTTCGGGCTGGGCCTGATGACGTTCTTCGGTTCCGCGCTGGCGCTCGTCGCCTTCTCACCCGTGAGGCTCCCGCTGTGGCGCGCGACCCTGGTGCAGACCGCGGCGTCCTACGTCGCGCTCGCCGCACCCGCGGGGGTCGGGCCCGCCGCCCTGAACCTGCGGATGCTGACCCGACGGGGCGTGTCCAACACGCTCGCCGTGGCGTCCGTCGGCCTGGTCCAGGTCTCCCAGTTCATCACGACCGTTGCCCTGCTCCTCTTCATCTCCCTGGTCAGCGGCTCCGCGATCCCGCTGGGCATGCCGTCGACGGCCGTCCTGGTCACCGTGGGCATCGTTGCGCTGGCGGCGGCCGCGGCAATGACCGTGCCGCCCCTGCGCCAGTGGGTGATGAGACGACTGGGTCCGCTCTGGCGCACGACCTGGCCGCGACTCATCCAGCTGCTCGGACAGCCCCGCCGGTTCGCGGTCGCTGCCCTGGGCAACCTGATCATGACGCTCAGCTACCTCGGGGCCTTCTGGGCCTGCCTGGCTGCCTTCGGGCGTCCCATGTCGCTCATCGACCTCGCCGTGATCTACCTGATCGGCAACGCCCTCGGGGCCCTCGTCCCGACCCCGGGCGGGCTCGGCGGCGTGGAGGGTGCGCTGATCGCCGGGCTGAGTGCGCCGACCGGCGGCATCCCGCTGGCGATCGCCACCTCGATCGTCGTCGTCTTCCGAGCCCTGACGTTCTGGGCCAGGGTGCCGTTCGGGTGGGCCGCCATGCGGGCCCTGCAACGCACCGGCGAGCTGTAGCGGGCGCAGTCGCCGCGGCCGCCCCCGTACGGCGAGGCGCGCCGCCCTGCCGGGCCGATCGGCCGCCGTCGTGCGAGTCTGGGCCGGTGATCCTGTTCTTCGGCACCCGCATCCGACGCACCGTGCTGAGCACCGGTCGCTTCGGGTGCCCGTACTGCCTCGAGGAGCGCGACTACGAGCTCACCGAGTCGCGCACGTGGTTCCACCTCTTCTGGATACCCGTCATCCCGCTGGGCGAGCCGCGCCGGAGCGTGCGGTGCACGGTGTGCGCCGGTGAGTGGGCGCCCCGCGTGCTGGCACCCTGACGCATCACCCCGCGAGCGTTCCGCCGAACACCTGCCACGCCAGCAGCGACTTCGCGACCAGGCTGAGGGTGATGTACGCCCGCTCGCCCACCAGGTAGTCCGACCAGCGACCGACCCGCTTGTACTGCAGCCACTGGTTGATGGCGAACACGTTGAAGAATGCGAAGAGCGAGAAGACGATGCCGTACACGAAGCCCGGCGTGCTGACGTCCGCGGTGGACCCGGGCTGGATCAGCAGGAGCGCGATGATCACCCACGGGACCGCCCCGGCGAAGCACCCGAAGACGAACGGGAGCCAGCCGCCCTCGCCAGGGACCTCGTACTTCTCCTGCAGCCAGCCGAACAGGATCATCGAGGCGTTGACGGCGAAGATCGCGATGAGCGCGAACACGTCGGTGACCGAGGAGATCTGCGCGATCAGCCAGATCATCACCGAGGACGACAGCGAGTACTCGACCCAGCGCGCGTAGTTCCGCTGCTGGGCGAGGTCACGGCCGTAGCGGGCGAACCCGGGGGGCGAGACGACCCAGGCGTGGGCCAGGGCGCTGAGCGCAAAGAAGAGGGCGACGCCCCACGCCACCGGGACCTCGAAGAGCGTGACCGTCTCGTACGCGTCGGTGCCGGGCGGGCCCTGGATGTAGTCGGCGGTCACCGGCAGCGCGAAGTCGTTCGCGAGCACGACGACGGCGATCGCCTGGGCGGCGTGGGCAACGCCCGCGATCAGGTTGTACCGCCGCAGACCCTTCAGCCGCGTAGCCGGGATCTCAAGCGGTGTCCTGGTGGCCATGCTGGGCTCCTCTCGTCCTGGCGCTGGGCCGCCCGCCCTCAACCGGCTGGTCGGACCTTGATCGGTCCTGTGCAACTGTGGCACTCCGGCCGCACGGAGGGAAGCGGCCCGCCGGGCAGCGGGGCGCGCAGAACATCGCGCGCAGACGACCGCGGTCCGGCCGACGACCGGGCGGCTGGCCGGTATTCGGATGCCCGTCCGGCACGCCGGGTGAGAGCCTTGCCGCGTGAACGCTCAGATCGACAGCAGGGGCAGGCAGATCCACAGCGCAGGCCGGCCGACGCCCGCTCCTCGGGTTCGGATCGTCCACCTCGACGGGCCCGCCTTCGCCGCCCTCGCCGAGGGCGACCGGGCGGCAGCGGACGCCGTGAGCCCCGTCCCCCTGACCGACTACCTCGCCGGTCCCGAGTCGGTTCGCGTCTGGCAGATCCGGGCGGACCAGGTGGCGGCCGATCCCGCGAGCGCGGCCTGGGTGACGGGCATCATCTGGGACACCGACGGCTCGCTGGCCGTCGGGCGCGCCGGCTTCCACGGAGGCCCGGACGAGGCCGGGATGGTCGAGATCGGCTACGCCGTGGACCCCCTGCAGCGGAGGCGGGGATACGCCAAGGCGGCGCTCAGCGCCCTGCTCGAACGCGCCGCCCGCGAGCCGGAGGTCACGACCGTGCGGGTCACGATCAGCCCCGAGAACGCGCCCTCCCTCAGCCTGGCCGCCCAGTTCGGGTTCGTGCGCACCGGGGAGCAGTGGGACGACGAGGACGGCCTGGAGATCATCTTCGAGCGGCCCGCCTGACCGTGGGCCGCCGTGTAGGTCCCCATCGCATCTGACCCCCTCCTTGAGCACGCGTCCTGAGCGCAGACGGTTCGCCGATCGGCCACTTTGTCAATCAACGTGCGCAAGGTCCTCGCAGCCGTGGCGAGCATGCCAGGGCTGGCATCCGGACGAAGGTGGCGGTGTGAAACCCGATCAGCTCCAGGTTTCCAGCCTGGCCCGCACGCTCACCTCGCCGCACACGCCTTCGGGAGTGTTGGCACGGGTCGCCCGACACTCCAGGGGCCCGCTCCTGTGCAGGCCGTCGGTGAACGCCATGGTCTGCCACGCCGCGGCCGCCTGCTCCCACATGGCGTCCACCGTGGACCCGTCGAAGGGCTCAACTGCGAGCTCCTCGGTGCGGTCGAGCAGCCCGTCGTCGGTCCTGACCCACCACTCGGCGTACTCGGCTCGCCCGTCCCGAGTCTCGATGCGCACGGACGCCGCCAAGCGGCGAGGGGCCTGGGCTGGCGGAGGGGCTGTCGACGCGCGATCGTTGATCTGGGCGCCTCGCTTGGCGGCATCGACCAAGTCCTCCAGCGTGCCCACGCACCCGCGGACGCTCACGATCGACGCCGCGACCACGGTCTCGGCGGAAGTCAGAGCACCCGCCCACATCAGGCGCAGGACGACCGTCTCGCCGTCGCCGTCCTCCCACAGATCCTCGGTGAGCGCCCGGTACTCGTCATCAACCCCCAGGACCGCCCCCGGACCCCCCGCCTTGGACCTATTGGGCCCGTCCTCCCTGGCGGCCTCAGCCCGTCGCTCCGCGAGCAGCTCGTCCACGGGCGACGCGCCGGTCCCCAGTTGGCTGCGAAGTCGCGCGAGCGCTGCCACCGCCTCCTTGGTCGGCCGGTGCGACTGGTCAACATCGGGTAGGCCCTCGCCCTCGGTGAACGTCTCGCGCTCGGCCTCGCGGCCCGGCCCGTCGTGTCGGCGCGTCCGGTCCGCGACCGGGCGCATCGAAGCCTCGACCTTTACTACGTGGCCGTCGAGCTCGTGGGTCCAGGCGGCCGAGTCCCAGAGCACAATGCCGGTCTGTGCGGGCTCCCAGTCCCGGACCACGAGGTCGTGCTCGATTGCAGCGCGCAGCATCGGTCGAGCGAATTCCGGTTCCCGTGGGTCTTGGCGCGCCGGCCACAGAGCCTCAGCGGCCTGCAACGCCCCGAGGCTGAAGGACTGGCGCACCCACCCGCTGTCGTGGCTGACGGCCAAGGTCCCGTCCCAGGGCACGTAGGCCACGCCGCTGTCGCCGAGGATCAGTTCGGCGCGCAGCGTGTTCATGCGTCGAGGCCCATCTCGTCTTCACCGCCCGACTCTGGGGCGTAGGAGCCTCGCAGATGCGAGGGCCGCAGGGGCAGGCCCTCTTCGGAGTACTTCCCGGGCGGGCCGATCGGCCGGCCTCGGCCAAGCCTCAGGACTGACGCCTCGTGAGTGTCGTCGGTGAGGCACTCGAAGTCGATGTCCAGCTGGTCGAACGCTGCCTGCTCGAACGCGTCCACCTGGCCCGGCGTCTTCGGTGGGGTCACCACGAGCCAGCCCGGGTTGTCGTCCCAGTGCCGCAGGTTGGTGACGCCGAACGACGCGGCAAGGGTGCGAAGCTGATCGGCAAGAGCATCGATCTCGGCGACGGTCGCCATCCGGTCGGGGGCCACACCCCGACGCTACGCCGCAGGTGTGACACGGATCCGATCATGGACTCTCGACGACGATGAGCTGATGGCTCCCCCAATGCCGTTCGCGCGCAACTACACCGCCCCGGTGAGGCGCAGCAATGCTGGCCAGGACCCGTGCGCTTGCATCAGGTCCGCCTGATAGGCAAGCACATACCCCCATCGGGGCGTGCCCTCGGGCGTGTTGTCGTTGACCACGTTCGCCCACTTGCGGGCAGCTTCCCACTTGGCCGTGACGACCGCGGAGTCGACCTGCGCGTCTGACTTCACCTCGATCACCTAATAGTCGCCGTCGGCGTCGAGGGCGACAAACTCCGGGTTGTAGGCGCCTCTCTCAGCGCCACGGATCGTGGTGGGTAGGTCACCGGTCTGTAGTCGTAGCCACCAAGAGATTGCGTTCTCACCCACGCCCAAGGTTGGCTATGTCCCGTTCCGGATTCGAGTCGAACCAGTCGGCGGTGAACATCGACCGCTTCCAACCTGCGTAGGCAGTCGATCGCAGCGCCGCCGCCCCCAACTTGGTGGTCCGATCGGCACTCACCGGCCGCGCGTTGACTCTCTCTAGCGTTGGTGCACGCATCTGAACGATCGTCTCGTACACAGGCGGACGCGCGTACTGGGGACGGGCCTTGGCCACCGCGGCCGCAAGCCGCGTCGTCGCGCGGTCCAGGTGGGCCGCGAGCAGAGCGTCTGCGTCACCGCCAAGACCGTCGATGAAGGCGTCGCGTTGACCGCGGCCTGCCATGCGGAGTCGTCGGAGTAGTCGGTGCGAACCAAGAGGGTGTACACGTCGGCTGGCTCCGGCAGCAGCATGAGCCGAGCCTAGGTCTCGAACAACCCTTCCTGTGGGCGAACCGTCCGCGGCAGATCCGGGCGAGCGTAGCCGCCCTCGGCGCGGCATGACCGTGCGGTCGGCGGTCGGCGTACGGTACGCGGATGGTCTCTAGGGATGGCCTCGTGGTCGTCGGGTTCGGCGCGGCCGCGACCGGCTTCGGCGGATGGAAGATGCGCGCCGATCTCTTCGCCGAGTGCCCGGTGTGCCGCGACCTGATGTCTCTTGCACCGACCGAGACAGCGAACTGCTCCTGCGGCAGCCTCTTCAAGGACGCCGACGTGGGCCGGTTCGGCTGTGGTCGCGGAGATGACGCCATCGCCATCTACAGAGGAGTTTGACGCGGAAAGGACGACCATTGGTGGATGTTGCATGGTCTGCGACGTCGCCCGAGTCGGGCCGCTTCGATGCGCTCGTGACGCGTTCGAGCGTCGAGATCCTGAACGACCGCTTCGCGGCGTTGAGGGCTCGCGGTGGTGGGTATCTGGAGGTCCGGCGCGCCGAGGACTACCCGGCCCTGACACTCGGGTTTCGCGGCTCGGTGGCCGTGATCGAGGCGTTCGTTAGCCAAGAAGCGATGGCGATCCTGGTGGGCGACGGCTCCCACCAGGGTGACCTCGTGGAAGTTCCGATCATGGATGAGGACGCTGTCTTCTCCGGCCCGACCGCGATCGAAACCGGGCGTGCCTGGCGCCTGGTGCAGGACTTCCTCAGCGGCCGGGATCTCGGCGAGCTCGGCGAGTGGTTCTCGCTCTAGTCTCCCGCCTTCCGAAGTCCTCCCCGAAGTAGCGGGACGGGCCTGTCGCTCATCGTCGCGAGCCCGGACGGCGGCAGATCCGAGCGAGCGGTGTGCCAGGCTGGCGGACATGCCTGAGCCGCTCGCGATCGACCTCGATCAGCTCCGCAACGCGTTGGTGCGCGTCTTGGACGCGTGCGATGAACAGTTCGGTCGTCACGTCACCGTGAAGGGCGACTACTACTGGCGCCTGCCCCCGAACGCCGCGTTCGACATGAGCAAGGAGCCGACGGAGTTCACCGTCGGCCAGCTCAGCGATGACCTGCAGGCGGTGTCCGGACAGATCGGGGATCCCCTGACGGCATGGCACGACCTCGCCCACATCATCGGGATACTCCGTGCCTTGGAAGCGCGCGCCCGCCCTTGAGTCGCACCCCAATGACAGCGGCATGACCGCGCGCCGACGCACTGTGGTGGCCACTGGTCTCCTGGCCCTCGGCTGCAGGTGTGCCGGTGTCAGTCGGATCCGCGGACCGCGCTCGCTCGAAGTCTGAGGTCCCGCCAATCGCCGACAGCGCAATGGACGGCATCGATCAGCTTACGAAGGTCATCGCCAGCGGTGAGGAAGATGTCCTCAATCACCGCCTCCGGTGGACACACCTCGCCGTAGCAGTCATGCCAAGCAAGGTCGAGAAGGTCGAGGACCTGCACGACAGTGCTCACGTGACGGGGAAACTGCGCCTCGACCCTGGCCAGCTGTTCCCGCCGTCGCGCCTCTCGTCCGATCGCCACATCCGGAGTCTACGAGTGCTCCTGCAGCGGCAGATCCGGGCGAGCGGGCGCAGATAGGTTGTGAGACGTGACCCACCGCTAGCCAGCGTCCGAGCCAGCGGAGAGCCGCGACGTCGAGTTGGGCGCGGTTCTACGGGCCTGGTTCAACACACACGCGGCCATGTCCGACCGGCTCGATGGTCCACGTGAGGCGATCGGAATGGATCCAACCTGGGTGCTGAGCATGCGAACACCTCGGCTCGAGGCCGACATCTGCCTCTTCTACGGACCGGTTCTTGACGTTTCGGCCTTCCGGCCCGGCCACGTCGATGAGGGAGCACTCGTCGGCGGAGCCGACGGCGTTACAGCCAACCGGCTGAACGAGATGCTTGACGATCTGCGCGAGGCTGCGCTCGGCAAGCCGCTTCCGGATTGGCTCCGGCCGGCCTCCGCCTGAAGCCCTCATCCAGGCCGTCTCGCGCTCGGTTCGCGGCAGATCCGGGCGAGCGCAACCGCCCTCAGCGCGGCATGTCCGTGCGGTCGGGGTGCCGCAACTGGAACACTTCGGGGATGGATCGCGTCCAGTTCGACGAGATCGCCGGCATTTTGCGCGGCCTTCTCATTCGGCTCGATGACCGCCTCGCACGCAAGGACATCACGCTCATCGATGAGTTCATCGATGCGGGTGAGTTTGGGCTCGCACTGGAGCAGATCGCCGATGTTCTCAGCGAGGACGAACATGCCCTGACCCGGGACGAACGGGCCGACATGCTCTCACTCGTGTCCCGGATGCGCATGGACGACCGAGTTACCCAAGCCCTGACGTTCTGTCCTCACCGGCAGCGAAAGGTGCTAGGGACCTGAGAGTCGCCATACAGTCCGCGGCATGACCGTGCACCGGCCCGCCGAACGATCGCCTGCCGATGAGGTGCCGCTAGTGACCGCGGACAACGTCCGCGATCCGCCCGGCAGCATGCGTGCCCGGCAAGCGTCTGAACGAGCGCGGGACAAAGGTGCATCCCTCAAGTTCACTACTCGACGATGAGAAGGAAACCGCGTCGCTTGCTCTCCTGGAAGTCGTCGCGAAGGGCACGGTCGGCACGATCGCTGATGTCAGCCGGTATGGGGCACCCTCCACCACCGCGGCCGTACCCAGCTGGCTGTCCGGGCGTACAGCGCAACTCCGGCGGGACGCCCCTAGGTACCGGGACGCAGAGCCGGTGCTCGTCACCATGCCTGCATCGGAAGACCACCGTCGCGTTATGGGCCTGCCGGTCCACTTGATCACTCCAAACGTCGGTCCGTCCCGCCCGGTCTCTTCACTGTTGCACGGCCCGCCGACACACGGCGGACGACGGTCGTTGTGGCTCAGTCCTCAGGCTCAGCGAGGCGTCGGAAGATGTTGGCCAGCAGGATCACAGAGTCCGCGGCGATGCCTGCGTGTCGCCGGTTGGGTGTCCGGTGCTTGACCGCCTGGGCCTGCTCGATCGCGGCGCGCACGAGCTTACGGAGCTCGGAGTTCTCCGACCCGGCAAGGTCCACCTCCACTACCCGGTCGAGACGATCCTTCGTCCTCGCGACGGCTGGCACTTCTTCGCCTAGTCGCAGATGACGGTCAGATGCGTACGCGGCTTCAGACAACCGCTCGAGGATGATCACACAATCGTTGCCGACGTTTCGGTAGTCCTGCGGGGTGCGAGCGCCCTGGAAGTGGCGCCGGAGTTCCGCGACCTCGTCGTCGACGCGCGTCCATCCGGTCCTTGGGTGGGTCGTCACCGGCTGGGCCAGAATGGAGCTCAGTGCGCCCGCCTGGAGGTCGGCGAGCTGATCGTGGACTGGGTTGAGGAGCTCGGCGAGGATGTCGCGTCGTGCTTGCCACCCGCCTGTCCCGGACGCGCCGTTGCGCCTCCAGTAGGTCCGAAAGTCGGTGAAGTCCGAGAACGGCGGGCTGAACGGCACGCTGAGCCGACCGAGGACCGCTCGGAGGGCAGACATCACGCCTCGCGACTGCAACTCGGTGACGTCTTGGCTTCCGTCTGTGCCGTACGCCTCGAACACGTCATGCACGAGCCGAGCCAGCGGCACCGCCACCTCGTTGTCCGAGTGGGCATCCGTACCTGCGAAGACGCGGTCGATTAGGTCTTCGTCGAGGACGCGCCTGTGCGCGCCCCACGGGTCGGATGCCGCCAACTCGACGTAGAAGTCCTCTTGTCGCACGTCAGAAGGCTATCGAGCACCTTGCCAGAGCGACCCTTCTCGGACACACCGTCAGTCCGTGCGGCCGACGTGCCGCCGAGAAGCCGATCGCGACCAGCGGAGGCCCAACTGGCTGCAAGACCGCCGGGCGCGCCGACCGATCGGGCTTCGGTGCGACCCGTCTCTGCTGGCATGCCCGGTGGGAGCCGAACGGGTCGCGGCATGACCGGGCGCTGCATCGGTGGCACTCCCGGGTGGTGACGGGCGTGCATGATCTTCCTATGGACCCGGCGCTTCCCTCCGTGCATGTCACCCTCTGGCGGTCCGACGCAGTCGTGTTGTTCGACTGGCTGATGACCGTCGATCTGGACCGGGTGCCAGTCTCCCACCCGGCCGAGAAGCAGGCCCTTGCCGACTTGCTGAGCCGGCTGGAACAGGACACTGACGTCCTCCCGGTAACGCAGGCGCAGATCGACGCTGCTCGGGCCGAGGTAGCCCGCGACATGTGCTGGTGACGGCGGAGCCGGGCGCGCGTGGCCGCCCTCAGTGCGGCATGACCGGATGTCCGGGCGGACCAGCCCGCGGCGAGGCGACCACCTAGGGCCCGCCCGCGACGCACGGTTCTCGCACCCTCACCGCCTGGCGCAGACATTCCAGGCGCCTCCCTCGGTTCTCACGGTAGGCCGACCGCGGACGAGAGTGCCTGTGATCTCGCCTGGTACGGCAACCTGTGGATCATCTGGTGCGTGAGAAGGGTGTGAGTATGCACATGGAGGCGTGGCGGCCCGAGGGAGACTCTTCGGTCTTCGACGGTCCACTCTCGTCCCCGGGGGAGGTCGAAGCCGTCGTGACGACGGGGAAGTCGACGGCTCCCCGCGACGTCGAGTTTGCTGAGTTCTTCACCGCTGAAGCTCGCGCCGAGCTCGCCCGCACCGCCTGGCTCCTGACCGGGGACGTCCATCGCGCCGAGGAACTCGTCCAGATGGCACTGTTGCGGACCTATGTGGCGTGGCCGGCCGCTAGCCAGCGCAACCCGCTCGCTTACGCCCGGCGCGTGATGTCCAACGCGCGGATCGATTCCTGGCGACGCCTACGACGTGAGGTGCTGACGCCGCCGGCCCTGCTGCCGCATCGGTCGACCGCTGGCGCCGGAGCCGAGGTCGACGACCGCGACGAGGTGGTCCGAGCTCTGGCGACCCTGCCGGTGCGGCTACGACGCGTCGTCGTCCTGCGCTACATGCTCGGCCTTACCGAGCGCGAGGTCTCCGAGGAGCTCGGGATCGCGCCCGGCACGGTCAAGAGTCAGAGCTCGAAGGGGCTCCGCCGACTCCGGAACGTCCTGACCCCCGCACCTGAGCAGATGCAAGGAGAGCAGCATGAGCAGCGCGAGTGATCAGCAGCTCATCGAGCGGCTCGCCCGCCACGGCGCCACCGCGTCGACGCCCGCGATCGCCGTCGACGTCCGGGGAGCGATCGCTCAGGGCCGACGACGACGACGCAACGGTGCCGCGGCATGGACCGTTCTCGCAGCCGTCGCCGTGCTGGCCGGTGTCGCGGTCCCTGTCCTCCTGCTCGACCACGGATCAGTGGAGCCGGGGACGGCGACCCTCCCGCCCCACCCCCCACCAGTCGAAACGTCACCGGCCCCCGTGCCGCCCTCTCCCGATCCTCGGAACGAGCCCTCACTGGACGACCGCCACATCGACGACAACGCGGAAGAGAACACGCTCCTCTACCAGGCCGGATGGATGCTCGACCCCCTGATCAAGCAGTACCCCGACGTCTACGGCTTCTCCCGGTGGGTACCGGAGCGATCCGTCCTCGAGGTCGGCGCGGTCACCGACGGCGACCGCGCCGCCGAGTTCCGGGCTGCCGTGGAAAGGCTCTCCCCTCCGGCGGGGCTCGAGTTCGAAGTCGTGCCGTCGCAGCTGCCGCTTGAGGTCGTGAGCGAGGCCGCCCAGCGACTGTCCGCCACGTCGGGCGAGTGGGCGCCCGGTCTGAGCCTGCTCGGCATCCGGGCCGACGCCGAGCGAGGTCTCTTGGTCATGCTGGTGGACGAGAGCCAGGTCGAGGAGTGGACCGCCCACCTCGCCGACGTCGACCTCGGGGTCCCGGCGATCGCGGAGCCGGGAGGCCGCGTCGTGCTACAAGGGAGTCCGTAGTAGCCCCGCGGGGCGAAGCTGGACCACCGCGAGAGACGTGCCGCCGCCGCTCTGAGCGAGGCGGCAGCCGGCTTCACCCCGTTCGCGCCACGTGACGGCGGCGCACACGACGACATCGGATTCACGGGGCACGCCAGCACGAATCGCGTAGCCAGGAGAACGAACGGCCCCTGGACCGAGAGCCTCCACCCGCGGCCGCCGGACGAGCGCGTTCTGCGGCATGAGCGGAACGCTATGCCGCCCGTGCTGCTCAGCGGCATGATCCGGGCGAGTGTCGTCGACAGAGCGTGTAGGGCGCGGTGGTGAACCGCACCGTGTTCAGTGGAGGTTCTGGTGTGTGCCGGGTTAGTCGGGGCGGTTCACTGAGCTTCTGACCCAGACTGCTCCCAAGCTCGCAGGAGTCGACCGGCGGCCTCGGGATCTGTGTCCCACGTGAGCGCGAGTGTGATGACGGCGCCAAGGATCGCGGTCTCATCGTTCGGTGTACCCATCGCGCCGGCTGCGATGCGGGCGGCGAGCACCGCCTCCTCTGGCTCAGCATCATCAACCTCCGCCTGTACGCGGTCGGCCAGCCCGACCAGGGTCGTTCGCAGCTCGGCCACCACGAGGTCCTGAGGTTGGAGTCGGCCGATCGTGTCGAGCGCCTCCCGGAAGCGCTCGATCTGTTGATCGACTCTTGACTGCTCGACACCCGGCGCCCCTCGCTGGGAGTCGAGCACTCCGAGGCCCGAGATCACCTGTAGCGCCCTGTGCGCATCGACTACGGCATCTGCGAGAGGCGTAGACCAAGGTTGATCGAGAGAGTCCCTCCAGCTGTCGAACAGGTCCGTGCTGGGGAAAACGCCGATGATGATTGCTTGGGCAAGCATCCGTACCGGCCGGTGTGCGCAGATCGGGAAGACGAGCACTGTCCCTCGGTCTGCAGCGTGGGCTCCGGCTGTGACAACGGCACCACGGATCGCCTCGAGCGTCGTTGTCCATTGCGCCAGGTCGTCCACCTGGACACCGACCGCGAACTCTGAGGCGAAGCGGCTCACCGGGGGCGGCGTCGACAGGGGGCGACGGTGGAGCTCCACAGTCAACCCAGCACCCGTAGCAAGCGCTACGAGCCGTGCGGCCCAGTCATCTTCCGCTTGCCTTGCCAGTCCTCGCGCAACTTGGGCAACGCGATGAATCGCGCTGCCTCTCGGACCGGCCGCCGCGATAGCCCGGACTGCGGAACGCGATAGGGAGTCCGCCGCCAGTTCGAGCAAGACGGTGTTGAGGCACGCGAGCATGGTGTCCATCGCCCCAAGCTCGTTCGGCGGTTCCTCGCCGAGCAGCTCCCACTGCTCCTGGCGAATCTCGGACACGCGTTTCCGCAGCTGCTCCCCAACGAAGGCGGCGAGGCTCGCCCATTGTGGCTTCGAGGCAAACAAGCGCCCGCTCAGGTTCTCAACTAGTGCCCATGCGAGCCCGTGGACGGGATCACCACTTGGAAGCCCGTCGAAGGCGTCGACCGACCTCAGCGTTGCGTAACTCACGCTAACCGGGGCCCGCAGGCGTCCGGACTTTCCTGTCAGGGCATCTCCAGCGCGGACAAGGTGCTGCCGATCGCCAGGTAGGAGAAGTCCGGTGCACCACACGCGTACCAGATCGGACAGGTAGGCCTGCGCTTCGATCACGACCTGTCGAACCTCTGCGACTCTCGCGGTCGCGTCGATGAGTCCGCCGGCTGCCGCGGCAACGTTCATGCGCAGCCGGTTCCACGCAACCTCGGTGGGCGGGTGGTCGTACTGTCGCTTGAGGTGGCTAATGGCCATGACGTGACCTCCCGGCTGGATCGGGAGGTCACCTGGGAGGCGTGCCTCCACGTCAACGGAGTCACACATCGGGAAGCAACGCAGCAGAATCGTGGCGAACGCGCGTACCGCTGCGTCCGGGTCGCCCGCGTACTCGTCGGAGACATGGAGCCACCGCGCTTCCGCTACCCATGCCCCCTCCCGTTCGACGGCGCCGACTCTGGTCAGTTCGGGGTACTCGGCTTTGAGCCGCCTGGCGACTGATGCGTGGCCCCCAGCGGCCTCGAACAGGTGCACTGCCAGTGGCTGCGACACCAGCCGCGCGGTCGCGAGCACGTCGCCGACTTCTTCGCAGGTTGCGGCGCGGAGTATCGCCTCGAGCGACGAGCCGCGGAGGTGCGCGACGACGAACGGGGCGACATCGACGGCGGTGCCCTGCAGGACCGCGAGTAGCCGCCGCGCACCGTCGAGCGGTCCGTCACAGAGCGCGCACGCCAGGACCTCGACGCCCGCCCTGGCCATTGCGTCGCGCAGCCGGCTCCGCTTCTCCAACTCAGGAGCGATCCGGCGAATCGCCTTCCGGACCTCCGACTTGAACTGAGCCGGCGGATCGGAGCCGAGCATCGTGAACTGGATAGTGATGGCGCGATCAGTGGGCGCGACACCGAGCCGGTCCATTTCCGCCACGATTCGACCGCATCGCTCGCGAAAGTCGACTATCCGCAGTCCCTGCAACGCCGAAACCCAGGCAGTCAGCGAAGCGCGGGCACCCAACTCGGCGCGAAGCCGCGTTGTCACAAAGTCGTGGAGGTCAGGCTGATCGGTGAGGACAGACATCACGACGGCGGTGAGTTGCTCGTCGTCGACGAGGCCGATCAGGGCGGCGGCGGAGTCTTCGACAGTCGGCGGGGGGACGCGCCACACCTCGTCGCTCAAGGCCGACGAGCGGAGCTGGTGGAGTCCCGACAGCCGACCCTTACGTTCGTAGATGAGATGCTCGTCCTTGAGTCGACCCACGGCCCGTCGGAACGATGAGTCGGGCGCACCGAGGGACTGCTGAACGGCCCGCAGCCCTAGGTCCGCGCCCCAGCGGTGCGCCGCCGCGACGAGGGCGATGATGCCAACTTCGAGACCACGGTCGGGATCGTTGACCCGTTGCCTGACCTGCTCGCCGAGCACATCGGCCAAACGACGACCGCTGGTCAGGAGGTGGGTGTACTCCAGCGTGAGCCCGTCCGCGTCTCGGTAGGCCTCGCGCCAATGGGCTGCCTTGGTCACACCGCTCGCACGGAGCGCGACGTGGATCCGCTCGGCGGTGCGCTCGTCGAGTCGCGGTTCGATGAGGACGCAGTCCGCCAGGGACCGTAGGGGCTGCAGATCCTCGACTCGCGCCGTCCCCAGGAGCGCGATCCCGGCCAGCGGGGCGAGTTCCCGCACTAGAAGGTCCCACGACTCGTTCCCACCCAGGCCGACGCCATCGACGAGGAACCCCACCTTGGCTCGCTCGGTGGGTCCGTACGCGCGGGCGAGGGAGACGAGGGGCCCAACATCCGCCTCTCGGAGTCGTCTGACCCGGAACCAAAGGACGTCGCGCATCTCCGACGCAGCCATCCAGAGCAGTACCGACTTTCCCACGCCCGAAGGCCCGGTGATGAGAACGGGCGCGCGGTGGTCGATGGCTGACGCGACCTGCTCGACCAGTTCGGGACGTGCAACGGGCAGGCCCGCGGCGACGTGGCCCGGCTGCGCTGCCACGCCCTCGTAGAAGCGCTCATCGGGAAGTGGGGTATCGAAGTCGACCGCTTCGCACAAGCCGGTGGCGAGCGCCGTCTCCAATGCGGATCGGTCGACGTTTGCGGCCGCCGCACTTGCGACCCGTTCGATTTGGGATCGATCCATGCCGGCACGAGTCGCCCAGCCGGACTCTGCGTTGGTGTCAATGCACACGGCGACCGCGTCGCGCAGCGCCAACACGACCGGCCCGGCTACACCGAGCGGCAGTCCGTACCGTCGGGCCATCATGGAGGTGACGTGATTCCGGGCCTCGTGCCAGGGGAGGACGTACACGGAAACGGTTTCGGCGATCGGCCGGATCTCCGCTGGACTGAGGCCCCGAGCCGCGCCAAGACGCTCAAGTGCCGGAAGCAGGGGGTTGTCGGCCGGAAGGTCGGCAATCACTTCACCCCAGCGAGCGGGAGCGTAGCCGTCGACCGCCCTCTCGAGAACCAGCACCGGCGCGCCCGGAAGGCCCCTCAACTGGCGCCCCTGAGCGCTGACGGCGAGCGCGAGGACGTGTTGTGCGGCTTCCGCCGCGCTGAAGTCCCCCCGGCGATGCTGTCGGGACTTGACCTGGACCTGCCAGGGGCTGGATCCCTCACATGACGCGTCCTCGAAGCCCTCGGGGACAAGCACGTCGGCATCGATCTCCGCAGCGAGCAGCTTCGAGCACAGCCACACTGCGACGTCGTCCTGGTAGTGGTAGCCACGCGCCGCCCGTGCCCCCGCTCGCGTTCCGCTCCAGACGTGTTCAGCGTCGGCGTCGGTCAGCTCGGCCGCTCGCGCAGCTGTCCGAGGTCGAACCGGTCTCGGTTCACGAGGCGCGGAGGTCTTGCCTCGTCGCCGTTTTGGCTGGCTCTTTCCGGACACGGTCGCATCGTTGCACCGTCAGCCGACGGAGCGGCCACGGAACCGCCTTTGCGCCCAAACCAAGTCAGCGCGTGGTGGTGCTGGTCGCCTCTGAGGCCTCCATGCCCCATCTGGCTCACGCACGGGTCCGCTGCACGAGTAGGTGACGGTCGGGCGCAGGGACGCTCGCTCATCGGCAGATCCGGTAGACGCGCCTGCTGGCGCCCGGCCGTCAATAGGGACACACCCAGTCAGAGCGCGCGCCTACCTTCGGGCCTTGACACGACCGGCGCTCGTCGTTCACAGACGGCCGGCCCTCAGTGCCGCTGGACACATGGCCTGAGGCGACGATCGTCGCCGAGGTGACTCTGACTGGCTTGCTCGGCAAGCACGCGCAACGGCTCGACCAGCCGCCTTCTGGCGAGACCCGCGGTTCGGACCCGTTGCCTCGTCGTGATCAGGCTCCCTGACGAGTGTTCAGGCCGTGCTCAGAAGACCTGAGGATTGTTCAACCTCGCCGGCCCACCTACACGCCGCTACATGCCCTGCGGCATGTTCACGAACCGCGCGTAGTGCAGCTGACTGGTCACCACGATGGTGTCGGTGGGCCCGTTGCGGTGCTTGGCCACGATCAGGTCGGCCTCGGCCGGACGCGGGGACTCCTTCTCGTAGAAGTCCTCGCGGTGCAGCAGGATCACGACGTCGGCGTCCTGCTCGATCGCGCCCGACTCGCGCAGGTCCGACAGCTGGGGACGCTTGTCCGTGCGCTGCTCCGCACCGCGGTTGAGCTGGGAGATCGCGATCACCGGGACGGCGAGCTCCTTCGCGAGCAGCTTCAGCGCCCGGGAGAACTCGCTGACCTCCTGCTGGCGGGACTCCACGCGCTTGCCCGAGCTCATCAGCTGCAGGTAGTCGATGACCACGAGCTTGAGGTCGTGGCGCTGCTTGAGCCGACGGCACTTGGCCCGGATCTCCATCAGCGACATGTTCGGCGAGTCGTCGATGAACAGCGGCGCCTGGGAGAGCCTGCCCATGGTCGAGGCGAGCTTCTGCCAGTCCTCGTCCCGCATCCGGCCGTTGCGCATGCTCTGCAGCAGCACCTGAGACTCGGCGGCGAGCATGCGCATGGTGATCTCGGTGCGGCTCATCTCCAGGGAGAAGATGACGGACGTGAGTCCGTGCTTGACGGACGCCGAGCGCAAGATGTCGGTGGCCAGGGTCGACTTGCCCAGGGCCGGCCGGGCCGCGAGGACGATCATCTGTCCGGGGTGCAGCCCGTTGGTGAGCCGATCCAGCTCGATGAACCCGGTCGGTACCCCGACCATGCCCTCGCCGCGGTGCCCCGCGGCCTCGATCTCCTCCATGGTGCCGCCGATGATCTCGGCGAGGGGGAGGTAGTCCTCGCTGGTGCGCTGCTCGGTGACCGCGTAGACCTCGGCCTGCGCGGTGTTCACGAGCTCGTCGACGTCACCGCCGTCCGCCGCGTACCCCAGCTGGACGATCCTCGTCCCGGCCTCGACCAGCCGACGCAGCACGGCGCGCTCGCGGACGATCCGGGCGTAGTACCCGGCGTTGGCGGCCGTGGGCACCATCGAGATGAGGGTGTGCAGGTAGGGGGCTCCGCCGATCCGGCCGATCTCCCCCCGCTTGGTCAGCTCGGCCGACACCGTCACTGCATCCGCCGGCTCACCCCGGCCGTACAGGTCGAGGATCGCCTCGAAGACGAGCTCGTGCGCGGGGCGGTAGAAGTCCACGCCCTTGAGGTGCTCGACGACGTCGGCGATGGCGTCCTTGGACAGCAGCATGCCGCCCAGGACGCTCTGCTCGGCCACGATGTCCTGTGGCGGCGTGCGATCGAACCCAGGCTCCGACCGACCGATGCTCAAGCCCCGCTCGAGCTCGTCGATGCTCACGACTTCCCCCCACAAGCGCCGAAATCCCTCGGACAAACGTTCTATCAGGAACCGGTGACATCGACGCCGACGCCGTCTGCGGTGGCCCTTCGGAACCCTCGGACCGAGCGTAGGGGGACGCCGTCCGGCCGCCCAATGTTCGCCCCTGCGGCCTGTGGGCGGGCCTGTGCGCAGGGTGTGGACACACCCGCGGAACGCTGTGCACAGGACGGGGACAAGGCTGTGGATACGCCCCGCGATTGCCGGGACGACACTCCTCCAGCACCAGGTTCGCCGTGCACCGCCTGTGGACACAGATCCGATGGGCGAGCGCCCAGCATCTGGACGGATGTCTCGACGGGCGTCCACGCGTTGGACCCGTCGTCCCGCTTCGTCACCCGTCGTGGCCCGCCGCTGCGGTTGCCGGCCGCGGGTAGCGGACGTCGACTGGTCGCATGCACCGACCGGGGTCACCGTGGCTGACGCGCGCCTCCCTGGCGGTCCGGCACGTGCGGGTGGCGATGGCGGTCCGGACGGCGGCCGCTGCCGCGTTGTCGTGGTCGATCGCCCTCCAGCTACCCGACCCTGCACCCGAGTACGCCTTCTACGCCCCCCTCGGCGCCGTGGTCGCGATGTACCCGACGATCACCAGCTCGGCGCGGCAGTCCGCTCAGGCCGTCGCCGCCATCGGGCTCGGGGTCGGGCTGGCACTCGGCGCAGACGCCGTGCTGGGGCACGGGGCGGTCGTCGTCGCCGTCGTCGTGGGCCTCGGGGTCCTCCTGGCCGGGCTTCCGTGGCTGGGGAGCCAGCGGTCCTACGTCCCGATCGCCGCGCTCTTCGTGCTGGTGATCGGCCAGGGCCGGGAGGTGAGCTACTCCGCCACGTACCTCGGCCTCTTCCTCCTCGGGGCGTTGGGCACCGTCGTCGTCAACGCGCTGTTCCCGTCGTTCCCGCTCAGGCACGCCGACCACCGTCTCGAGCGGTTGCAGGACGCCGTCGTCTCGCACCTTCGCTACCTCGCCGAGCGGATGGCCGACGACGACCCGGCGGAACCGCTCACCGACCGCGGCCCTGGGCGCCCGGCCCTGACGGAACGGACCGCCGAGGCCCGGCGCGCCGCGCGGCAGGCACGTGAGTCCGCCCGGGGCAACGTTCGCGCCCGCCGGTCACCCAGCGCGGCACCGACCCGCTACGAGCGCTTCCGCGCGATGGAACGGATCGTCCTCCTCATCGAGGACCTCTACTCGCTGGCGCGGGAACGGCCGTGGGGCCAGGACGTCATCGAGACGTCCTCAGACCTCCGGGTGCCGACGGCGCAGGCGCTGGCCGAGCTGGCCGAGCTCGCGGCCCAGGTCGGCCCGGAGAAGCTCCCGCCCGACCGGACGGCGTCGGTGGACCAGGCCGTGGACCGGCTGACCTCGGCGCTGCGCCGCCACGAGCGGGAGGAGGCCGAGCAGGCGGAGACGCTCGTCGTCGCCACGATCGTCACGACGCTGCGCCGGACGCTGTCCGTGCTCGCGCACGACCCGTGAGCGAGAGGCCCGCGGTGGTGGCGAGTCCACGGGGAGCGGGGGCCCGCACCACGGCCAACCCCGCCGTCGGCGTCGCGGCGAACGGGGCCCGCACCACGGCCAACCCCGCCGTCGGCGGACCGGACCCCGCGGACGGGGTCCGGTACCGCACGGGGCGCCGTGACGGCACCCTCGCGGTCATCAGTCCTGCGGAACCACCCGCACGTCGATCTGGGCGGACACGTCCTCGTGCAGCCGGAGCTGCACCTGGTGCTCACCGAGCGACTTGATCGGTTGACCGATCTCGATCTTCCGTCGGTCGATCGCCGGACCGCCGGCGGCCGCGACGGCTTCGGCGATGTCCGTGGTCGTGACGGCGCCGAACAGGCGCCCGGAGGCCCCCGCCTTGGCGGTGATCACCACGGGCGCGGCCTGGAGCTGGTCCCGCAGGGCACGCGCGTCCTCGGTGGTGGCCACCTCACGAGACTTGCGTGCCTTCACGATCGCGTCGATCTGCTTCTGCGCGCCCCGGGTCCACGGGGTGGCCAGCCGGCGCGGCAAGAGGTAGTTGCGCGCGTAGCCGTCCTTGACCTCGATCACGTCGCCGGGGGCACCGAGACCGGTGACCTCGTGCGTGAGAATGAGCTTCGCCATCGTCAACCTCTCTCAGCGAGCCGAGCTCGAGTACGGCAGCAGCGCCATCTCGCGGGCGTTCTTCACGGCCCGCGCGATCGCTCGCTGTTCCTGGACGGAGACGCCCGTGACCCGACGCGCGCGGATCTTGCCGCGGTCGGAGATGAACTTGCGCAGCAGCGCAGTGTCCTTGTAGTCGACGACGTCGATCTTCGCGGTCTTCAGCGGGTTCTGCCGCTTCTTCGGCTTGCGCAGGATGGGCTTCGCCATCGTGTACTCCTTGTCTGGGGCCGGGTGCGCGGTCAGCGCCGACCACCCGGGGGCTAGATCAGAACGGGGGTTCGTCGGACGGCGCAGCGCCGCCAGATGCCGGGGTTGCCCACGGGTCGTTGTCGGCCGCGCCGCCCTGGCCGCCGCCGGAGGAGAAGCCTCCGCCGCCGCCCGACCTCTGGGCTCGGGTCACCTTCGCCGAGGCGTACCTCATGGAGGGGCCGACCTCGTCGACCTGCAGCTCGACGACCGTGCGCTTCTCGCCCTCACGGGTCTCGTACGAGCGCTGGACCAGTCGGCCCTGGGCGATCACCCGGGCGCCCTTGGTCAGCGACTCGGCCACGTTCTCGGCCATCTCGCGCCAGGCCGAGCAGCGCAAGAACAGCGTGTCGCCGTCCTTCCACTCGTTGGTCTGCCGGTCGAAGGCACGCGGTGTCGAGGCGATCGTGAAGTTCGCGACCGCCGCGCCGGAAGGGGTGAAGCGCAGTTCGGGGTCCCCGGTCAGGTTCCCGACCACGGTGATGATGGTGTCACCAGCCATGTCAGCTCCTCAGGTCTCCGCGCTCAGCGAGCGTCCGGGCGAATGATCTTCGTGCGCAGCACTGCCTCGTTCAGGCGGAGCTGGCGATCCAGCTCCTTGGCCGTGTCCGGGGTCGCGGTGAAGTCGACGACGGCGTAGATGCCCTCGGACTTCTTGGCGATCTCGAACGCCAGACGGCGACGTCCCCAGGTGTCGATGTTGTCGACGGTGCCGCCGGCGGTCGTGACCACCGAGAGGTACTTGTCGAGGGACGGTGCGACGGTGCGCTCTTCGATCTCAGGATCGAGGATGACCATCAGCTCGTAGTGACGCATACGGGTACCCACCTCCTCTGGACTGTGCGGTCACGGTCTCTCCGTGACAGGAGGGTCGTGCGTCTGCTGGCCCGCGGGTGCGCACGCGGCGATCGGCGCCGCAACACCCGGGGAGCGGAGCCAATGCTACCGGGTCCGTAGACGCATCGAGGACGGGGCCGACGGGAGTGCCCCACGCGCGCACGACGCGGCCGCAGGGCGCACGAGGACTTCTCCGACCTCCGGCGTCACCGGCGAGCGGTCAGCCGCCCCCGCCCTCCTCGTCGGCCGGTGGTTCAGGTTCGCCCTCGCCCTCCGGCGGGCCCGTGGACACGACGATCGTCACGGTGCTCCCCGGTGGCGCGTCGCCGGACGGATTCTGGCTGATCACCCGTCCCGCGGCGACCTCTGGGTCGGACGCCTGCTCGACCGCAACCTCGAAGCCGGCCTGCTCCAGCCGGTTCCGGGCCGCGTTCTCCTGATCACCCACCACGTTCGGCACGGCGACCGCGCCCGGGCCGTCGGAGACGGCGATCGAGATGGTGCTCCCCATCTCGGCCTCCCCGCCGCCAGCCGGATCCTGGCTGACGACGTTCCCCGCCGGCACGTCCGGGTCGTTCACGCGGGACGCGGCGACGGCGAACCCGGCCGCCTCGAGCGCGGCGACGGCGTCGGCCTCCGGCATGCCCACTACTGACGGGATGACCGCCAGCGGCGGGGTGTTCGGCGTCCCGACGTCGGCCGGCGGCGGGAACGGGAGCACCTCGCGCCCGGCGTGGGCCGGCGTCATGAACGCCGTCCAGACCGACAGCGGGTGCGATCCGCCGGTCACCTGCGACACGCCCCCGAAGGGGGTGATCGGCTCGGTCGTCGCGCGACCCTCCTCGTCCTCGCCCACCTGGTACATGGCCACCGCGGTGGTCATGTGCATGGTGTAGCCGATGAACCAGGCGGACTGGTTGTCGGTGGATGTCCCGGTCTTCCCGGCCACCGGATGATCCACCTGGCGGGCACCCCGTGCGGTGCCGCGCTCCACCACCTGGGTCAGCGCGTACGTCGTGTCGGCCATGATGTCGGCCTCGAAGGCTCGGACCGCGTCGTTCGCCCCCTCGTAGACGAGGCCCCCGTCGAGGTACTCGACCGACTCCACGATGAACGGCTCGGTCCTCAGGCCTTGGGCGGCGAGCGTGTTGAACGACTGCGCCATGTCGATCGGGTTGGGCGACGCGGTGCCGAGCACGTTCGCCGGCACCTCCTGGCCGTCCAGCACCTGGCACTCCTCGGCAGCCGTCGCGCCGTTGGCGCAGACGCCCGCCTCGCGGGCCACCTCGAGCGTCGCGGCGGGTCCCACCTCGACGTTCATCTGCGCGAAGACGGTGTTCACCGAGTTCGCCGTCGCGGTGGTCACGTCGATCTCGCCGAAGTTCTGGCCGTTGCCGCTGCCGAAGTTGCGCACGGGACGGTCCCAGCCGTCGGGCTGGATCATCGAGTTGCCGTTGTACCGCGACTTCAGCGAGCCGCCGGCCTCGAGGTAGGCCACGAGGGCGAAGGGCTTGAAGGTGGAGCCGGCCTGCGCCTGATCCTGGGTGACGGCGTTCCGAGAGACGGTGAGGAAGTCCGGGCCGCCGTACAGGGCGAGGATCCGCCCCGTCTCCCGCTCGAGGCTCACCAGAGCCGTGCGGAGGTTGTCCGGTCGGTCCTCCGGGATGACGGCCATCGCGTCGACCGCCATCTGCTGCAGGGCGGGGTCGATGGTCGTCACGATGCGGTACCCGGCGTGGTCGAGCTCCTCGTCGGTGATCGGGGAACGGGAGGTGATCTCGCGCCGGACCATGTCCAGCAGGTAGCCCTGCGGGCCCGCGTAGGTGTCCGAGCGGGAGAACTCGATGACCTCGGGGAACACCTGGGAGTCGCGCTCCGACTGGGTCAGCGCCCCCGTGTCGACCATCCCGTCGAGCACGTAGTTCCAGCGCCGTTCCGCCTGCTCCTGCGAGACGCGGGGGTCGAAGTTGTTCGGCGAGGGGATCACACCGGCCAGCAGAGCGGCCTGGGAGACGTCGAGGTCCGCGACGCCCAGTCCGAAGTAGGCGCGCGCCGCCGTCTCGATGCCGTAGGAGTCCCGGCCGAAGTAGATCGTGTTGAGGTAGTTGGCGAGGATCTCGTCCTTGTCCTGCGACCGGGCGAGCTTGATCGCGAGGAACGCCTCCTCGATCTTGCCCCGGTAGTCGGTGACCGTCTTGCCGTAGTAGTAGCGCTCGGCGTACTGCTGGGTGATGGAGGAGCCGCCCTGCTGGTTCCCGCCCCGCAGGTTCTGCCACAGCGCGCGAGCGATCCCGGCGGGATTGACGCCGGGGTTCTCGTAGAACGTGCGGTCCTCCGCCGCCACGACCGCCTGGCGCACGTGCTCGGGGATGGTGTCTCCCTCGACGATCACCCGGTTCTGCTCCGCGAACGAGCCCATGGGAGTCGTGCCGTCCGCGTAGTACACCGTGGTCGTCTGGTACTCGGCGAAGTCGGCGGGTGTCGGGACCGGGACCCGGGAGTACCAGATCACGACGATGGCGACCAGGACGGCCAGTCCCGTCACGGCCAGCCCGAGCAGCAGGCGCCAGGAGGGCAGCCAGCGCCGGATGCCGGTCTTGCCGTACCGCGGGTAGTCGATGAGCCGGCCCTTGGGGGGTGGCGGCGTGGACCGACCGTTCCCCGCTGCCGCCGCCCGACGACCGCTGGCGGGAGCGGCCGTGGCCGCTGCACGGCGTCCCCCGGCCGAGGCACCGGTCGGCGGGAAAGACGCAGGAGGCTGGGCAGGACCACCGGCAGAACCGGCCCCGCCACCGATCACGCTGCGCCGCTGCGGACCCGTTGGAGGCTCCGAGCGGGCGGATCGGCGGGGGGGAGGGGGGTTACCGGTTGTCACGGCATGCCTTCCGTCGTCGTATGCAGCCGGGAATGGCCCAGCCAGCGAACAGGGTACGGACCGATCAGGAGGGTCGACGGGTCCAGTATGGTCGGCGCCGGTGAAGACCTCGTGCCGGAACGTGTGGGCTCTGCGGAGATTCACCGGCGCCCGGGAGCTGTAGCCGGTCCCGAGCCGACGGGTGGGCGGCGCCCCTGCGGAGGCGGGAGCCGACGTCGGGCCGGGCTCTCGAGGTGCGGGAGCCGGGGTCGGGCGCGAGGAGCAACGGCACCATCGCGCTAGGTGCGGGAGCCGCCCACGATGCGGGAGCCGGGGTCGGCCGTCAGGCTCCTCGGAATTGCCATCTCGCCGCGAGTACCCCTAGTCTCGATGTATCACGTCGATACATCAGATCGCTGGGTCCATCCCACTCGGTTGAGACCCGGCCCGCCCCACCAGAGGGTACAAGGAGGCACTGCGTGCGAGGTCGCTCTGACGTCCTCGAGCTGGCGATCCTGGGATTGCTCGCCGAGACGCCGATGCATGGGTACGAGCTGCGCAAGCGGCTCAACCTGCTGCTGGGCTCCTTCCGCGCGCTGTCGTACGGGTCGCTGTACCCCTGCCTGAAGTCGCTCGCACAACGTCGACTGATCGTCGGGAACGACACCACGCCGACACCGCCTCCCCACGCCCTCTCCGGCAAGCGCGCCCGGATCGTGTACGAGCTGACCGCCGACGGCAAGGAACACCTGGCGGAGATGCTCGCAAGTGCCGGCCCGGCGTCTTGGGAGGACGAGCACTTCGGTGTGCGCTTCGCGCTGTTCTCCCAGACCGACGCGGAGACCCGGATGCGGATCCTGGAAGGGCGCCGCACCCGACTCACCGAGCGGCTGGAGCAGGTACGCCAGTCGGCTGCCCGGACCCGTGAACGGCTCGACGACTACACCCTCGAGCTGCAGCGTCACGGACTCGAGCAGGTCGAGCGCGAGGTCCGCTGGCTGGACGGGCTGATCGACACCGAGCGCGGTATCTCCCGCGCGACAACCGAAGGACCCGGCCGTTCGGCCGGTCCTGACACTGCTGAGGGCGCGCAAGCGCGCCAGCACTGAGAGATCGAGGAGTGCGAGGATGAGTTCGATCCGCGTCGCCATCGTGGGCGTTGGCAACTGCGCCGCGTCGCTTGTTCAGGGCGTCCACTACTACGCGGACGCCGACCCGCAGAGCAAGGTCCCCGGGCTGATGCACGTGCAGTTCGGCCCGTACCACATCTCCGACATCGAGTTCGTCGCTGCGTTCGACGTCGATGCCAAGAAGGTCGGGTTCGACCTCTCCGAGGCCATCAGCGCCAGCGAGAACAACACGATCAAGATCTGCGACGTGCCGCCGCTCGGCGTGGCCGTCCAGCGCGGCCCGACACTCGACGGTCTCGGTCGGTACTACCGGGAGACCATCGACGAGTCCGAGGCCGAGGCCGTGGACGTCGTCGCGGCGCTCAAGGCGGCCCGGGTCGACGTCCTGATCTGCTACCTGCCGGTGGGCTCCGAGGAGGCCGCCAAGTTCTATGCCCAGTGCGCCATCGACGCCAACGTTGCGTTCGTCAACGCGCTGCCGGTGTTCATCGCGTCGGACCCCGTGTGGGCCAAGAAGTTCGAGGACGCCGGAGTGCCGATCGTCGGCGACGACATCAAGTCGCAGGTGGGCGCCACCATCACCCACCGGGTGCTGGCGCGCCTGTTCGAGGACCGCGGCGTCGTCCTGGACCGGACCTACCAACTCAACGTCGGCGGCAACATGGACTTCAAGAACATGTTGGAGCGCGACCGGCTGCAGTCCAAGAAGATCTCCAAGACGCAGTCCGTGACGTCGAACATGGATCACGAGCTGAGCGCGCGGAACGTGCACATCGGCCCGTCGGACTACATCGAGTGGCTCGACGACCGCAAGTGGGCGTACGTGCGGCTCGAGGGTCGGGCGTTCGGCGAGGTGCCGCTGAACCTGGAGTACAAGCTCGAGGTGTGGGACTCGCCCAACTCGGCCGGCATCATCATCGACGCCCTGCGCGCGGTGAAGATCGCCAAGGACCGCGGCATCGGCGGCCCGATCCTGTCGGCCGCGACGTACTTCATGAAGTCCCCGCCCGTGCAGATGGAGGACACGGCGGGACGCGAGCGCCTCGAGCGGTTCATCCGCGCCGAGGAAGAGCGCTGAGCTAGGCACGCCTCGATCGACTCAGGCGAAGGGGCCCCGGTACCGCAAGGTTCCGGGGCCCTTCGTCGTGCGGGCGGGAGCGGTGCCCGGGGCCGTCGTCGTGCCGCACGGAACCGCCGTCCTCGTGCCGCGTGGAGCGACTGACCCGCTCCGCGAAGCCAGGTCCGACTCGCCACGACCGTCCCCTTAGCTTGTGCGGAATCTGGGTAACGCCAGGCGCTACCGAGACTCCGCACAGGGGCCAGAGACACGACACCCACACACCCGCGCCGGTGCGACCCGGGTCCGCCACTAACAGCGAGCGAGCCGCCGGGTTGTCCACAGGTGGAGCGCGCCCGCCTCACGGACTCGCCCCTCACCCTGCATCGTCGCCACATGAGGCTGAGCTGGGCGATGGTGGCCCGCGTCACAAACGCGCAGGGCGGCGTGGTCACCACACGCCAGCTCCAGGACACCGGCGCCGATCGCGCGTGGATCGCCCGCCAGGTGTCGTCCGGGCGGTGGCAGCGCCTGTACGCGGGGGTGCTCGTGGTGCACTCCGGCCCGGTTCCATGGCGCTCACGGGCGTGGGCTGCACTGCTCCATGCGGGTCCCGGAGCGGCACTCAGCCACGAGTCCGCGGCCTTCGTGCTCGAGTTCAGCCGGGCTGCCCCCAGCACTCTGGACATCTCCATCCCCGAGGCGCGGCGGCTCGGGCAGACCCCCGGCCTGACCATCCACCGGCGACGGACCGTGCCGCCGAGCTCCGGTCGCCCGCGGCGCACGTGGCGCGGGGACACGGTGGTCGACCTGGTGGCCGCGGCCAGGTCCGACGACGACGCCGTCGGTTGGGTCTGCGATGCCGTGCGCGCGGGCACGCGACTGCATGAGATCACCGCCGCGCTCGCTCGCCGTCGCCGGGTGCGCAACGGCTCCCTGCTCCGGGATCTGATCCAGGAGGTTGAGGATGGCATCGAGTCCCCGCTCGAGCGCCGCTACCACCGGGACGTCGAGCGGCGGCATCGCCTGCCGAGGTCGGTGTCGCAGGTGCGGCAGGTCGTCGGAGGCAGCCTGATCCGCGCCGATGCGCTCTACGAGGGATTCGGAGTACGAGCCGAGCTCGACGGCGGCTTCGCCCACCCCGGCGGGCGGACGGATGCGGACACCTGGCGCGACAACGCCGTGCTCATCGAGCGGGGCGACATCACGCTGCGGTACCGCTGGCGACACGTCGCCGTGACACCCTGCGCGACGGCGGCGCAGGTGGCGGCCGCCCTGCAGGCACGGGGCTGGACCGGACACCCCAACCGTGCGACCTCGGGTGCGCCGTCGGACGGAGCGAGGGGTGACCTACCCGCCCGTGCGACCCCGGGTGCGCCGTCGGACCGAGCGAGGGGTGACCGACGCCCCTGCCCCGCAACCGCCCTACCCCAGCCACCGCGGTGGCCGCACCACCGCCAAGCGACCGGCCGGAGGGCAACCGGGCATCAGAGGCACCGGGCCTCGGGCAGTGGGGTCAGCTCGGGATCGCGGCCGCCTCCCGGCCCGGGAGCGAGTCGACGCCGCTGGCAGGGCCACCGCCGGCCTGGGCGCGACCCCCCGTGAGCCGTCGCCCGACGAGCTTGCGCAGCTCACTCGCCCAGAGAACCGAGCTGGCGAGCGCCACGCACACGAGCCACTGGTCCAACCGGAGCGGAGCCGTGCCGAACGCCACGCCGAGGAAGGGCACGTGCACCACCGCCACCTGCAGCAGCGCGGCCAGCCCGACGGCGCCCCACAGCCACCTGTTGGTGCCGCCGCGGAACGCGCTGGTCACCTCCGAGCGGGAGTTGAAGGCGTTGAAGAGCTGCGCGAGCACCAGCACGGTGAATCCGGCGGTCCGTGCGGTCGCGAGGTCGTCGCCGCCGTCGAAGAACCCGCCGGGCAGGTACAGGTCGATGACGCCGAGGGTGACCCCCGCCATGACCGTGCCGATCAGGGCGACCCCGCGCCACATCCGGGCGTCGATCACCCGCTCGGTCAACCCACGCGGCGGGCGGGCCATGACGTCCTCGGTCTGCGGGTCCACCCCCATGGCGAGCGCGGGCACGGTATCAGTGAGCAGGTTGATCCACAGGATCTGCGTGGCCAGTAGCGGGACCACCACGGCCTCGCCGTGCCCGGTCAGCCCCAGCGCCCCCGCCGCGAGGACCCCCACGAACACCGCGAGCACCTCACCGAGGTTGGACGACATCATGTACCGCAGGAACTTCTTGATGTTCTGGAAGATCCCGCGACCCTCGCGCACCGCCGCGACGATGGTGGCGAAGTTGTCGTCGGCCAGGATCATCGCACCGGCCTGCCTGGTCACCTCCGTGCCGGTGATCCCCATCGCGACGCCGATGTCGGCCGACTTCAGGGCCGGCGCGTCGTTCACGCCGTCACCGGTCATCGCCACCACGTGACCGTCGGCCTGGAGGGCATCGACGATCCGCAGCTTGTGCTCCGGGGAGACCCGCGCGAACACGGACGTCGAGCGCACGACGTCGCGCCACCCCTCCTCGTCGAGGTCGTCCAGCTCCAGCCCGGTCGCCGGTGACGACCCCGCCGGGACGATGCCGAGGTCGGTGGCGATCCGGAGCGCCGTGCGGGGGTGATCCCCGGTGATCATGATCACGCGGATGCCCGCCCGGGTGGCGGCCGCGACCGCGTCCCGCGCCTCGGGCCGGGGCGGGTCGATGATCCCGACGACGCCGCACCACACCAGGTCCCGTTCGGCGTCCTCGTCGAAGGAGTCGGAGGCTCGGGCATCGGGCAGTCCCCGGAACGCGACGCCGAGCGTGCGGAGCGCATCACCCGTCATCTCCTCGACCGCACCCGCGACCCGTGCGCGGTGGTCGGCGGCGAGCGGCTCGATCGAGGCCCCGACCAGCACATGGGTGCACCGCTCCAGCAGCACGTCCGGGGCCCCCTTGGTCATCAGGACCAGCCCGTCCCGCTCGGCGTCGTGCTCGACGGTCGACATCATCTTTCGTTCGGAGGTGAAGGGGACCGCGGCGACGCGGCGGAAGCGGCGTGCCCGGTCCTCGTGCGTGCCGAGCTTGCGCTCGGCGACCAGGAACGCGGCCTCGGTGGGATCGCCCTGGACCGTCCAGGAGTCCTCGTCGTCCCAGCGCAGCACCGCATCGTTGGCGATGCTGCCCCCGCTGAGCACCGCCACCACCTCTCGCCGCAGCGCGGCGTCGTCGTCGAAGTCGGCTCCGGTGGAACGGACCTCGCCGGTCGGCTCGTACCCCGCTCCGTCGAGCTCCACGGCTCCTGAGGCGGTCACCACCCTGACCAGGGTCATCTGGTTCTCGGTCAGCGTCCCGGTCTTGTCCGAGCAGATCACCGACGCCGAACCCAGCGTCTCCACCGAGGAGAGGTTCTTGACGATCGCATTGCGTGCCGCCATCCGCTGCACCCCGATGGCCAGCACGACGGAGAGCACCGCCGGCAGGCCCTCGGGGACCGCCGCCACCGCCAGGGACACCCCCAACAGCACCGCCGTGACGACGTCGGCGAAGCCGCCGATGTCGGAGATCAGCAGGGCCGTGGTCACGACGACCGCCGCGATGATCAGCACCGCGATGCCCAGCGTCCGGCCGAGCAGGGCGATCTCGCGCTGCAGCGGCGTCGGATCGGTCTCGGTCGTGGCGAGCAGCCGGGCGATCTCGCCGGTCTCACTGGCCATCCCGGTGGCGGTGGCCACCGCCCGGCCGGTGCCCCGGGTCACCGCGGTGCCGCCGAAGACCATGCAGGTGCGGTCGCCCAGGGCGGTGGGACCGGACAGCGGCTCGGTGCTCTTCGCAACGGGCTCGCTCTCGCCGGTCAGCGCCGCCTCGGCCACTGTCAGGTTCGCCTCGGCGGTCAGCCGGGCGTCGGCGGCCACCGTGTCGCCCTCGGTGAGCAGGATCAGGTCGCCGGGGACCACCTCCCTGGTGGGGATCCGCTGCTGCTCACCGTCGCGGATCACCGAGGCGGTCGGGGCGCTGATCCGCTGCAGCGCGGCGACGGCGTCCTCGGCCTTGCGCTCCTGCACCACTCCGATGACGGCGTTGACCACCACGATCACCGCAATGACCAGGGCGTCGATCGGCCACTCGTGCCGCCCCTCCGCGAACCACGCTGCCATCAGGATGACGACGGCGATCAGGAGCAGCACGACGAGCGGGTCGCGCACCTGGGCGAGGATCCGACGCCACCACGGGACGGGCTCTTCCGCCGTCAGCTCGTTGGGTCCGTACCGGAGGAGCCGCTGGTCGACCTCCCCCGAGGTCAGGCCGGTGGTCGTATCGCTCCCCATCTCGGCCACGACGTCGTCGGCAGGGTGCAGCCACGGTTCGGCAAGGGTCATGGGCCCATCCTCCCAACTCGGACCGCTAGCCTGCACCGGTGAGCGTCCTGGGTGACCTGCGCGTCGTCGCCGTCCACCGTGACTTCCGCAAGCTCTTCACGGTGCGGCTGGTCTCGCAGTCGGGTGACGGGATGTTCCAGGCCGGTCTCGCGACGCTCTTCTTCTTCTCCCCGGAGCGGCTGGCCACGGCGTCGGACGTCGCCGTCGCGTTCGCGGTGCTGCTGCTCCCGTTCACCGTCGTCGGGCCCTTCGTCGGACCGCTCCTCGACCGGTGGCGCCGGCGGCAGGTGCTGCTGATCGGGAACGCGGTCCGGGTCGTGCTGGCCCTGATCCTGGCCGCCCTGTTGATCACGGTGGGGGTCGGGCCGGCCGTCTACGTCCTGGCGCTGGTCACGCTGGGGGTCAACCGGTTCCTGCTCGCCGCCCTCTCGGCCGGGCTGCCCCGGGTGGTGCCGCGCGACCAGCTGCTCATGGCAAACGCGATCACGCCCACGCTCGGCGCCGTCGCGGCTGTGGTCGGAGGCGCCCTCGGGTTCGTCATCGGCTGGCTGGTCCCGGCCGGACCGGTGAAGGACGGCGTCGTGCTGGTCTGCGCCGGGCTGCTCTTCGCCACGGCGTCCGCGCTCGCCCTGCGGCTCGGTCGCGACCAGCTCGGCCCGGAGGGGCGCGCCGCACCGCTGCTGTCCGAGATCCGGGCGACGGTCGCTGACCTGGTCGACGGCGCCCGATACCTCGTGGCCCGGCGCACGCCCGCGCTCGGCCTCGGGGTGATGACCCTGCACCGGTTCCTCTACGGCGCGAACTTCATCGCGCTGATCCTCATCTCGCGCAACCTGCTCAGCGACCCGGCCGACGCCGACGCCGGTCTCGCGATGTTCGGGCTGCTGCTCGGCATCTCGTTGGCCGGCAACGGCCTGGCCATCGTGCTCACGCCGCTCGCCCACGAGCGGATGACCCCGGCCACCTGGATCGTGGTCTGCCTCGGGCTGGGTGCCGTCAGTCAGCTGCTGCTCACCACGACTCCGACCTTCCCCGTGGTCGCCGCGGGGGCGGTGCTGCTGGGTCTCGGCGTCCAGGGCGCCAAGATCGCCGTCGACACGATCGTGCAGCGGGACACCCACGACGACTACCGCGGTCGGGCGTTCGCGCTCTACGACGTGCTCTACAACGCCGCGTTCGTCGGCGCTGCGGTGCTCGCCGCCGTCGCCCTCCCGGACACCGGCTGGTCGCGCCTGACCTTCGCCGCCCTTGCCCTCACGTACGTCCTGGCGGCGGCGGGTTACCGCGTCGGCAGCGCGCGGGCGGCCCGTTCAGCGGCCGATCGCGACGTGCGCGCCCCGGACGAGTCCTGAGGGGATGTCGCGCCGGCGTGCGGTCCAGCCGCGGCGACGCGGCGCGCGGCCGAGCGAACGTCACCGGCTGACGACCTCCCAGCCCGCCAACGGCCCGCTCACCACCACGAAGCACGGGTGCGGCTCGGGCACGACGACGGCGTCCCAGCGGGCCAGGGCCGCCGGGTTACGTGCGGCGAGCTTGGCGGTGAGCAACCCCCACTCGTGAGCGACCTGCCCGTCGGTGACCTCCACGGGACCCAGCGGCAGACGCACCCCCACGATGCGGTCTCGGTCGAAGCAGTAGCCCCGGTGATCTGCCTCGTCGGCGAGCGCATGCAGGTATGCCACGATCAGGTCGCCCGGCCACCCCGTGGTGTCGCCGGCCGCGAGAGCACTGCCCGCGCGGAACCGCTCGAGTTGCGGATGGCGGCGGTACCCCCGGGTCGCTCCGCTCAGCACCTTCTGGGCCAGCAACGCCTCCCGCCAGCAGGCGGTCAGGCCGGCGGGGTCGAGGTACCGGGGATGCAGGGACCACAGCCTCACGGCCCGACCCGACCCGTCCGGCCGCGTCTACCGCCGAGGGGCCTCGACGGCCTGGCGGGATGGTTCGGGTCGCCAGGCGACCCGATCTCTCCCACGAGCGGGGTGTCCGTCATGCGTCGTCCGACGATCGCGCCGCCCACCAGGCGCGCAATGCCGCCTCGGCCGTCTCGGGGGCCTGCGGCCCGCGCTCCATGCGCTCCTCGAGCAGGAACCGGTACGCCTCGCCCACCACCGGTCCCGGTGGCACACCGAGGATCTCCATGATCTGGGCCCCGTCCAGGTCGGGGCGGATGGATGCGAGCTCCTCGTGCTCGCGCAGCTCGACGATCCGGCGTTCCAGGTCGTCCTGAGCCTGCCGGAGCCGGTCGGCCTTGCGCCGGTTGCGGGTGGTGCAGTCCGATCGCGTGAGCCGGTGCAGCCGCTCCAGGAGCGGCCCGGCGTCGGTGACATACCTGCGCACCGCGGCGTCGGTCCACCGGCCCTCCCCGTACCCGTGGAAGCGCAGGTGCAGCTCGGTGAGGCGGGCGACGTCGTGCACGGTGTCCTTGTCGAAGCGCAGCGCGCGCAGGCGCCGGGCCGCGAGCTTGGCCCCGACCACCTCGTGGTGGTGGAAGCTCACGCCGCCGGCGGGCTCGAACCGGCGCGTCGCCGGCTTGCCGATGTCGTGCAGCAGCGCGGCCAGGCGCAGCACCAGGTCGGGTCCGGGCACCGGGCCGTCCGGACCGGTCTCCAGGGCGATCGCCTGGTCGACCACCGTCAGCGTGTGCTGGTAGACGTCCTTGTGCCGGTGGTGCTCGTCGATCTCCAGACGCAGGGCGGGCAGCTCGGGCAGCACGTGGTCGGCCAGGCCGGTGTCCACCAGCACCTCGAGCCCCGGGCGAGGGTTGGGGGCGAGAAGGAGCTTGATCAGCTCGTCGCGCACCCGCTCCGCGGACACGATGCCGATCCGGTCCGCCATGGCCTCGACGGCGGACCGGACGTCGTCGTGCAGGCGCATGCCGAGCTGCGCGGCGAACCGGGCGGCGCGCATCATGCGCAGCGGGTCGTCGTCGAAGGACTGCGTGGCCGCCACCGGCGTCCGCAGCAAGCGTGCGGCCAGATCCGCCAGCCCGTTGAACGGGTCCACGAAGGTCAGCTCCGGCAGGCGCACGGCCATCGCGTTCACCGTGAAGTCGCGGCGGGACAGGTCGCCCTCGAGCGAAGCGCCGAACTCGACCTCCGGCTTGCGCGAGTCGGATCGGTACACGTCGCTGCGGTAGGTGGTGACCTCCACGACGACGTCGTCGCGCCCCTGGCGGGCGAAGCGGCGGGCGCCGATGGTGCCGAAGCGTCGTCCGATGTCCCAGTGCGCATCTCCCCAGTCCGCGAGGATCGCCTCGGTCTGGTCGACGGTGGCGGAGGTCGCGAAGTCGAGGTCGGTGCTGAGCCGCCCGAGGAAGGCGTCCCGAACCGGACCGCCCACGAGGGCGAGCTCATGGCCCGCGGCCTCGAAAGCCCGCCCGAGGTCGAGCGCGTCGGGCGCCAGCTCGGCGAGCACGGTGACCGCCCGACGCTGCAGAGCGGCCAGTGTCGGGGCGGCGGGTTCGGATGTGGTGGGCACGGCACACCAGCGTGCCAGATGGGGCGGTCGTTACAGTGTCGGCATGACGAGCATCGTCCCCCACCCGAGGCGAGGGTCACCTCCCACGCCTCCTGGCGGTCATGCTCTGCGGATCGATCCGCGTCTGGGGCGCAGAGCCAGCGCCCACGCCCTCCCCGTCGTCGAGGAGACCTCGGCGGGGGGCCTGGTGGTGAGCGCCACCCGCACCTTGCCCCACGCCGCCGTGATCGCGCGACGCAACCGGGCCGGTCGGCTCGAGTGGTGCCTGCCCAAGGGGCACCTCGAGGGCGAGGAGACGCCGGAGCAGGCGGCCATCCGCGAGATCGCGGAGGAGACCGGCATCCGCGGCGAGATCGTCGCCCGGCTCGGCACCATCGACTACTGGTTCACGGGCGACGACCGCCGCGTGCACAAGGTCGTCCACCACTTCCTGCTCAACGCGACCGGCGGTGACCTCACCGTCACGGGCGACCCGGACGGCGAGGCCGAGGACGTCGCCTGGATAGCCGTGAGCGAGCTGCCGACCCGCTTGGCGTACCCGAACGAACGCCGCCTCGCGGAGGCTGCCAGCGCGGTCCTCGCGGACTGCAGCAGTACCCGATGAACCGGGGCGTCGGCGGCGCCGTCGCGACCGTGCTCGCCGGACTCGTCTGCCTCGGTGCGGTGAGCGCTGCCGCTGTCGCCCCGACCACCGTCGCCGAAGACGAGCTGCCCGTCGAGGTGCTCATCACGTCCATCACTCCCCGCGTGCTCAGCCCGGGGGATGACCTGCACCTGCGCGGCACGGTGCACAACACGGGCACGACGACGATCGCCGAACCGCGCGTCCTGGTCCACCTGAACGAGTCGCAGTTCATCAGCCGCTACTCCCTGGACCGCTGGCGGGGTGCGGATCCGCAGGGGTACCTCGGCTCCCGCGTGCTCACCGTCGACCTGCCGACGCCCCTGCCCCCGGCTGCCTCCCTCCCGTTCGACCTCGTGGTCCCCGCCGCCTCGGTGCCCTTCCCCAGCCGGAGGACGTCGTGGGGTGCTCGGGGACTCGCGGTGCAGGTGATCGACGGGGCCGACCCCGCGGGCGCACGCATCGGGGTCACCCGGGCGTTCGCCCTGTGGTTCCCCGAGCAGGAGGTGACCGCGACCCGGATCAGTGTTCTCGTCCCCGTCACGGGCCCGCCCCTGGACCCGGCCGGCGCATGGGAGGAGGAGCTGGAGAGCTCGACCCGCCCCGATGGCCGACTGGCCGCGTTGCTCGCGGCCACCGGTGAGCACAGCGAGGTCACCTGGGTGGTGGATCCCTGGCTCGTCGAGGCGACCTCCGCGGCGGACGGGAGCGCGGGCGGATGGGGCACGGCGTTCGCCGACGCCATGACGGATCGCGAGGTCCACCTGCTGCCGTACACGGATTCCGATCTCGCGGCCCTGGCACACGCCGGGGCCGCCGACCTGCTCTCCCTCGCGACGGACCGGGCCCACGAGGCGGCCTCCGCCACGGCGCTCCCGGACGGCGCGCGGGTGGCGCTCGCCTGGCCGGCGGACCCGCTCCCGGACCAGGCGACCGCGTCCCTGGCCAACCGGGACCGGCCGCGCGCCCTCGTCGTCGGCCCCGGGCAGCTCCAGCCGCCGGCCGTCCTGACCTACACGCCGAGCGGACGGACGGAGATCACCGTCTCCGGGAGCCAGGTGACCGTCCTGGTCCCCGACGAGCGCCTCTCCGGCGCCCTGGTCACCGGCCAGGTCCAACCATTCGACGGGTCGCCGCTGAGCAGTACCCCGGTCACCCCCGCCGTGGCAGCACAGGACCTGCTCGCCGAGCTGGCCGTCATCACCCGGGAGCGCCCTGCGGACGGGCGGCACATGCTCCTCACGGTGCCGCGTGGCTGGGTGCCCGACCCGGAGCTGACCGACGCCCAGCTCACCGCCGTCCTGACTGCTCCCTGGGTGCGGGCCGAGCCGGTGACGGCGCTGATCGGGGCCACCGACCCCGAGATCGACAGGGGCACCCTGCCCACCCGGGTGATGGTGGGGACCGAGGTGAGCTCCGCGGCGCTGGCCGACGTGGACGACGCGGTGTCCGAGCGGGAAGAGCTGGCAACCATGGTTGCCGACCCCGACACCGTGCTCGGTGACCTCGAGCTGGAGCGCCTCGCACCCACCGCCGTCGCCTGGCGGAGCGACCCGACCGGGCGCGCAGAGGCGGTGGCGGCGTCGGCGGTGGTGACCGAAGCCCTGCGGTCCGCAGTCCTCGTCGACCCCGAGCCGGCCATCAACCTGGTGTCGACCTCGGGTGACATCCCCGTGCAGGTGACCAACACCCTGGACGAGGAGGTCTCGGTGCAGGTGGGCCTCCGTCCAGGCGACCGACGGTTGGTCGCCGACGAGATGGTCGCCGTGGTCGTGCCTCCCGGTGCCCAGGTGACCGTGCCCATCCCGGTCCATGCGGTGCAGAGCGCCAACATCGACGTGGTGGTCGAGCTCTTCACGCCGCGCGGCGTCCTGATCGACGACGGCGTTCACTTCACGGTGCGCGTGCGTGCGGAGTGGGAGGGCATCGGGACCGCCGTGATCGGTGCGCTCCTCGCGCTGGCACTCGTGATAGGCCTGATCCGCACCATCCGCCGGGGCCGTACGGCGTCCCGGGCGGAGCCGCAGGCGCAGGCCGGTCCGGACACCCTCTCCCCGGAGGAAGAGGCGGAGCAGGAGGACGCGAGAGTGGAGGCGGAGCTGGGAGCGGGTACTGGGCCAGGGGTCGACGCGGCCGGGGTGCGCACCCGCGACGACGACCGGCCGAGGGGGGATGGACACTCATGAGCGAGGGACGCTCCGGAGTGGGTCGCAGCGCAGCCGTGATGGCCGCCGGGACGGCGACGTCCCGGGTGCTGGGGCTCGTCCGGGCCTCGGTGCTGGTCGGGGCGATCGGGCTCAACGCCGCCGCCGCCGATGCGTTCGAGACCGCGAACTGGTTGCCGAACCTGCTCTACATGCTCATCGCGGGGGGCGTGCTGAACGCCGTCCTCGTCCCCCAGGTGGTGCGCGCCTACCGGTCCGCGGACGGGCAGACGTTCGTCGACCGCCTGCTCACCCTGTCCGTGGTCCTCCTGCTGGGCCTCACCGCGCTCCTCACCCTGTCCGCCCCGCTCATCATCCGGGTCGCGATGAGCGCCGAGGAGCCGCAGTTCGTCGCCCTGGCGACGGTCTTCGCTTTCTGGTGCATCCCACAGGTGTTCTTCTACGGCCTGTACACCCTGCTCGGGCAGGTGCTCAACGCGCGGGGCAACTTCGGTCCGTACATGTGGGCGCCGGTCGTCAACAACGTGGTGGCGATCACCGGACTCATCGTCTTCATGGCCGTGTTCGGGAGCCACGCCACCGGTGGCCCCGCGGACGACCTGGACGTCTGGGGCACGTCGCGGGTCGCGGTACTGGCCGGCACCGCCACCCTCGGGGTCGTGACCCAGGCTCTGGTCCTGCTGATCCCGCTGTACCGGAGCGGCTTCAGGTACCGGCCTCGCTGGGACTGGCGCGGGACGGGCCTCGGCACCACCGGGCGGGTCGCCGGCTGGGCCTTCGGGGCCCTCGCCGTCGGGCAGGTCGGCGTGCTCGTCGTCGTCCGCATCGCCAACGACGCCGCACAGGCCGGTTTCCAGGCGGACGTCGCCGGATACAACGCCTACACCAAGGCGTTCCTGATCTTCATGCTGCCCCACTCGCTCGTGACGGTCTCGCTCCTGACCGCCCTGTTCACCCGGTTGTCCGACCACGCGGCCGCCCGTGACACCGCGGCGGTCCGCAGCGACTTCTCCTACGGCCTGCGCACCGTCGGGGTGTTCACCCTCTTCGCGGCTGTGCTCCTGTCGGTCCTCGCCCTGCCGATCGCCCGGACGATCTTCCCCAGCGCCCTTCCCGCGGAGGTCGCGACCCTTCCCCCGATCATCGTGGCCTTCATGGCCGGGTTGGTTGCCCTCGGCGCATGGGCGCTGTGCCAGCGGGTCTTCTACGCGTACGAGGACGCCAAGGGTCTGTTCTGGATCCAGGTGGTCATGGCCGCGATCGTGGTGACCGGAACCGTGATCGGGCGGCTGGCGCTCGCCCCGGACCGATGGGTCGCCACGGCGGCGATCGCCATCGCGGCGTCGTACACGGCGGGGGCGCTCTGGGGCGGGGCGCAGGTATGGCGTCGGCTCGGGGGTGGTCTGGGCCGGATCATCCGGCTGCACGTCCGGGCGGGGCTCGCCGCGGCCGTCAGCGGGACACTCGGCTGGGCGGTCGGTCGCCTGTTCGGAGACCTCGTCTCCGCCAGCCCGTTCAAGGCGCTCGCCGCCTGCGTGGTGGTGGGTGCGGTGATGCTCGCGGTCTACCTGGGGCTGCTGCGTCTTCTGGACGTCGGCGAGCTCGACGACCTGCTGGCCCCGCTGTTGAGGCGGTTGCGCCGTAGCATGAGCAGCCCGGGGCCTGCGGCCGTCGCGCCGGACGCCGGGGAGGGCTCGGAGGACACGGGGCCGCGCACCGGTGAGTCCGCAGCGGACTCCGAGGAGCTCCCCGCGGACTCCCCAGACCACGGAGGTGATCATCTGGACGGCGTCGTCGGCCGGGGGACCCTGCTTGCCGGCCGGTACCGGCTGCACCAGCCCGTCCCCGTCGACCTTCCGGGTGTGGAGTGCTGGAGCGCACGAGACCAGATCCTGGATCGGCCGGTGCGCGCCCTCGTCCTGCGCTCGGGACGCGTCGCGGCAGCGCAGGACGGCGCACGCCGGGCTGCCCTGGTCTCCGACCCGCGCCTGCTGCGGGTGCTCGACGTCGGTGACCACGAGGGCGTGGTCTACACGGTCACCGAGCCGGTGGTCGGCCAGACCCTTCAGCAGCTCACCGCCCACGGACCACTCCCGGCGGATCAGGCACGGGCGATCATCGCCGAGGCGGCGACCGCACTCGAGGTCGCCCGGCGCCGTGGGGTGCACCACCTCGCGCTGAGGCCCTCGGTGCTGCAGGTCACGCCGGACGGCGGCGTCGTCGTCTCCGGTCTGGCGGTGGACGGCGAGCTCCTCGGCCACGATCTCACCGGCGCCAAGTCGACGTCCCGGGCCGACACGGTGGGCCTGGTGTCGCTGCTCTACCTGGCGCTCACGGGACGCTGGCCGGCTCAGCCCGGGGCGTCGCCGGTCGAGGGAGCGGTCGTCGCCCCCCTGGTGGGCGGCGGGCCTGTGGCCCCGTCGGAGCTCACGCCCGGGGTGCCCAACGACCTCGACACGCTGTGCTCGGTGACCCTCGGCCCGCACGACGACGGGCCGCACAGCCCCGCGGAGCTGGTCCGTGAGCTGGAGCCCTGGGGACCGATCAAGGTGGGGACGGGCGGCCTGGACGCGTTCGACACCGGGGCCACGGCGACGATCCCTTCCGGCCCGTGGGACGACCTGGCCGGGGGTCGTGGTGCGTCCCGGACCGCCGCTGGTGCTGCGGGTGCGGCGGGCGGGGCCGGTGCGGCAGGCGGGGCCGCTGCGGCGGCCACCCCGACCCGGGGTGGCGACGAGCCGACGAGGTCGTCGTCCGCCGAGCCACCCCCGGAGCAGCCGCCGAAGGTGCAGCGCCAGTCGTTCCGCCGCGGCGAGGCGTCGCGGCGTCCCGGCGTGCCGCCTCCGGCCGAGCCCCCGATCTTCCATGCGGACCCGGTCCCGGCCGCACGGCCCTCGTCGAGCACGACGGCCACGATGCCCGTCGCCCTGGTCCCTCGCGGGGCTGCTCCTCCGCGGGCCGGGGCCCGCCCGGCCGGGGAGAACTTCGACGACGTCATCGGCGGTTCCGAGCCGCTCACCCGGCGGCGGTTCGACCCGACGCCCTTCGTGCTGGGGATCATGGCGCTGGTGGTCGTGGTCGGGATGGTGCTCGCCTGGAATGCGCTCACCCGTCCGGCTCCGCCCATCGGCGGTGAGGCCGGTCTGGACTTCGACGACGTCCCCGGCCAGGAGGAGCCAGCGCCGGAAGACGTCGTTCCCGAGGAGCCCGCACCGACCGAGGGCGAGGGCGAGGAGGAGCCGGACGCAGCGGATGCGACCGAGCCGCCGGTGATCGCGGGCGCGCAGATGCTCGACCCGCCCCCGGGCGGCGACAACAACGAGCACCCCGAGGCGGTGGACCGGGCGATCGACGGTGACCCGTCGACGTTCTGGTTCTCGCGCACCTATGCGTCGCCTACCTACGGCATGAAGCCGGGCATCGGATACGCGATCAGCCTCGCCGAACCGGCCACGGTCAGCGGTGTGACGCTGCTGGTCAACGGCGCCGGCGGAGAGGTGCAGGTCAGGATGACCGATCCCTCGACGCCCACCGCCGGAGAGCCGCTGGCCGCAGCGCCGCTCGCCCCGGAGACGGTGCTCACCTTCGAGCCGACCGCGGGCCAGCACGTCGTGCTCTGGTTCCCCGCTCTGCCGCAGACGCCCGACGGGCTCAACCGGATCGAGCTGCTCGAGGTCGCCGTCTCCTGACCAGGACCCTGCCGGGGGCCCCAGGACCCTGCCGGGGGCCCAGGACCCTGCCGGGGGCCCCAGGACCTTGCAGGGGTGGCCCAGGACCCGCCTGGGTGCCCAGGACCCGCCTCGTGGAACACAACCGCCCTAGGATCGGTTGTGGGGGCAGAGACCCCCGGCCAGACCACAAGCAGAGGAAACCCATGACTGACGACATCCGCGACCTCGTGATCATCGGATCAGGTCCCGCGGGTTACACAGCCGCCATCTACGCGGCCCGAGCCGGCCTGGCACCGGTGGTGGTCGCCGGTTCGGTGACCGCCGGTGGCGCGCTGATGAACACCACAGAGGTGGAGAACTACCCGGGCTTCATCGACGGGATCATGGGCCCCGAGCTCATGGAGTCGATGCGCAAGCAGGCGGAGCGCTTCGGTGCGCAGATCCTGTCCGACGACGCCGTCGAGCTCGCCCTGGAAGGGCCGGTCAAGACCGTCGTCACCGGCGGCGGCGAGCGGTTCGAGGCTCGGGCCGTCGTCCTCGCGATGGGCTCCGCCTACCGGGAGCTGGGTCTGCCCGACGAGAAGAGGCTGTCCGGCCACGGAGTGTCCTGGTGCGCCACCTGTGACGGCTTCTTCTTCCGCGGCCAGGACGTCGTCGTCGTCGGGGGTGGCGACTCCGCCGTGGAGGAGGCCACGTTCCTCACGCGCTTCGCCGAGTCGGTCACGATCGTGCACCGCCGAGACGAGCTGCGCGCGTCCAAGATCATGGCAGACCGCGCGATGGCCGACCCGAAGATCAGGTTCGCCTGGAACAGCGAGGTCGTTGCGATCCACGGGACCGACAAGGTCTCCGGGCTCACCCTGCGCGACACCGTCACGGGCGAGGAGCGGGAGCTTGCCGCGACGGGCGTCTTCGTGGCGATCGGGCACGTACCGCGCAGCGAGCTGCTCGTCGGACAGGTCGACCTGGACCCGGAGGGCTACGTGCTCGCCGGCGGCCCCGGCGAACGCGGTACGGCCACGAGCGTGTCCGGCGTCTTCGCCAGCGGGGACCTGGTAGACCGGGTGTACCGGCAGGCGATCACCGCCGCCGGCACCGGATGTGCCGCCGCCCTGGATGCGCAGCACTACCTTGCCGACCTGGTCGGCGCGGCGGAACCCCCCGCGCCGACCGCCTTGCCCGACAAGATCGAGGAGCGCTTGTGAGCACCGTGCCTGTGACCGACCAGACCTTCCAGTCGACGGTTCTGGAGTCCGAGCTTCCCGTCTTGGTGGACTTCTGGGCGCCGTGGTGCGGACCGTGCCTTCAGGTCGCTCCCGTCCTCGAGGAGCTGTCCGAGGCCTACGCGGGCCGCATCGTCATCGCCAAGCTGAACTCCGACGAGAACCCCCAGGTGACGGCGGCGTACGGGATCACCTCGATCCCGACGCTCAACATCTTCCGCGGCGGCGAGCTCGTCAAGCAGGTCGTGGGGGCTCGGCCCAAGCCGTTCCTCGTCTCGGAGATCGAGTCGGCGCTGGAGTGACCGGCACCACAACCGCCGCGTAGGGGGCTGCGCGCGGGACGAATGCACTGCGGGTGGCCAGCGTGCCCGTGGCAGACTCTTGCCATGACTCCCGAGCACGGCAAGCCGATGGGGCAGGTGACACCTGCCTCCGGTAGCGCCGCCCACCCCGTCCAGCCCGTCACCGGGACCCGCCTCGACCCCTGGATCGGTGCCTACTCCGACCGCGCGCACGGCATGCGCGCCTCGGAGATCCGCGCACTGTTCGCCGTGGCGAACCGACCGGAGGTCGTCTCGCTCGCCGGCGGGATGCCCTACCTCGAGGGCCTTCCGCTCGAAGCGATCGCCGAGTCCGCGCACGAGCTGGTGCTCAAGCGCGGCACGACCGCCCTGCAGTACGGGTCCGGCCAGGGCGACGAGACCCTGCGCGAGCAGATCCTCGAGGTCATGCGGATGGAGGGCATCCACGCCCACCCCGACGACGTCGTCGTCACTACCGGCTCGCAACAAGCCCTAGACCTTGTGACCAAGCTCTTCGTGAACCCGGGAGACGTCATTGTCGCGGAGGCGCCGAGCTACGTCGGGGCTCTCGGCGTGTTCCGGTCGTACGAGGCCGAGGTCGCTCACGTCCCGCTGGACGAGCACGGCCTCATCCCGGAGGCCCTGGAGGCGACGCTCACCCGCCTGAAGGCGGAGGGACGGCCGGTCAAGCTCCTGTACACCGTGCCCAACTTCCACAACCCGGCGGGCGTCACGCTGAGCCTCGAACGTCGGCCCCGCATCCTGGAGATCGCCCAGCGCCACGGCGTACTGGTGATCGAGGACAACCCGTACGGCCTGCTGGGGTTCGACGGCGAGCCTCTGCCGGCGTTGCGCTCGATGGACGACGTCGGGGTCATCTACCTGGGCACGTTCTCCAAGACCTTCGCGCCGGGCTACCGGGTCGGCTGGGCGGTGGCGCCGCCTGCCGTGCGCGAGAAGCTGGTGCTTGCCAGCGAGTCCGCGATCCTCTGCCCGTCCAACGCTTCGCAGCTCGCGGTGTCGACCTACCTGACCAACCACGACTGGCGCGGGCAGATCAAGGCCTACCGCGAGCTGTACCGGGAACGCAGGGACGCGATGGTCGGGGCCCTGAACGAGCACATCCCGGAAGCAAGCTGGACCGTGCCCGGTGGCGGCTTCTACACCTGGGTGAAGCTGCCCTACGGGATCGACGCGAGCGCCATGCTTCCGCGGGCCATCACCGCACTCGTCGCCTACGTCTCGGGAACCGCGTTCTACGCCGACGGCCAGGGCGCCGATCACATGCGGCTGTCGTTCTGCTACCCGACGCCCGAGCGGATCCGCGAGGGTGTGCGCCGACTGGCCGGCGTCGTCTCGGCGGAAGCAGAGCTGGTGAGGATCTTCGGCACCGACGGCAGCCACGGCCACGATGCGGTCGACACCGCGGGGCCCGACCTGCACTGAGCTCCAGTCGCTGCCCTATCGGGGTCGCAGGTGTCCAGTCGCCCGAGGTCCGGTCGGTCGACTCTGGCCGAGCCGGGTCCGTGCGCAGATCCCTACCTGAGCAGACCTGGGTCCTCCGGCGAGAGCACGGACAGGATGCGGTTGAGGTCTTGGACCGACGCGAACTCGACGGTGAGCCGCCCCTTCGACTTGCCGAGTGAGATCTTCACCCGAGTGTCCAGGTGATCCGACAGGCGGCCTGCGAGGTCCTCGAGAGCTTCGTTGCGATCCCCTGGACGAGGACGACGCGGGACGATCCGGGGCTCACCCCCAAGGGCCACGATCTCCTCCGTCGCGCGGACCGACAGACCCTCGGCGACGATCCGCTGGGCAAGTCGCTCGATCGCCGCGGCGTCCGGGAGTCCGAGCAGGGCACGGGCATGGCCGGCGGAGAGCACGCCAGCTGCAACCCTGCGCTGCACCGCCGGCGGCAGGCGAAGCAGGCGGAGGGTGTTGGTGATCTGAGGGCGCGAGCGGTGGATACGTCGTGCGAGCTCGTCGTGGGTGCACTCGAAGTCGTCGAGCAGCTGCTGGTACGCAGCAGCCTCCTCCAACGGGTTGAGCTCGCTGCGGTGCAGGTTCTCCAGTAGCGCGTCCCGGAGCAGATCCGTGTCATCGGTCTCGCGGACGATTGCCGGGATGGTGGCCAGGCCCGCCTGCTGGGCTGCGCGCCACCGGCGTTCACCCATGACCAGCTCGTAGCCGTCCGCCACCGGCCGCACCACGACCGGCTGGAGCACCCCGACCTCACCGATGGACGACACGAGCTCGGCAAGGGCGGCCTCGTCGAAGGCCGTCCTCGGCTGCTTCGGGTTGGGGCTGATCGCCTCGACCGGGACCTCGGCGAAGTGCGCGCCCGGCACGGCCACGAGACCCACCCCGCGCTGTCGCGAGGGGACTGCCACCCCGTCGTTGCCGTCGGCAGCTGAATTCTGAGCACCCGGGAAGAAGACGTCCACCGGACGGCTGTCGCGATCCGGACCGCTCGGGATCAGGGCCCCAAGGCCTCGGCCCAGGGCACGGCGCTTCTCGGCCATCAGCTCTCCTCCGTGGGAATCGCACTGCGTGCGAACGTGCCCGGCGCGGCCCCTCGAGCCTCATGACCGAAGCCGGGGGGACCCGCCGCGGCACGCTCGGCGAGCTCCCGGGCAGCAGCCAGGTAGGACAGTGCACCACTTGATCCGGGGTCGTAGGTCATGACCGTCTGCCCATAGCTGGGCGCCTCGGATATCCGTACCGAGCGCGGCACCGTCGTCCGCAGTGTCTGGGCGGGGAAGTGCTCCCTCACCTCTTCCGCCACCTGCTGCGCCAGGTTGGTCCGCGCGTCGTACATCGTCAGCAGGATGGTCGAGACGTGCAGCGTGGGGTTGAGGTGGTTCTTGATCAGCTGAACGTTCTTCAGCAGCTGGCTCAGCCCCTCGAGCGCGTAGTACTCGCACTGGATCGGGATCAGAACCTCGTGCGCCGCGACGAACGCGTTCACCGTCAGCAGGCCAAGGCTCGGTGGGCAGTCGACGAAGACGTAGTCCAGCCGGTCGGCCCCGGACACGTCGCTCTGCTCGAGGTAGTGGTCGATGGCGTTCCGCAGTCGGTTCTCGCGGGCGACCAGAGACACCAACTCGATCTCCGCTCCAGAGAGGTCGATCGTCGCCGGCGCACAGAAGAGGCGCGGGACCCGAGGGGTTGGCTGGACCACCGCAGCCAGCTCCGCGCCCTCGATGAGCACGTCGTAGACCGAGGGGGTGCCTGCGTGGTGATCAACTCCGAGGGCCGTCGACGCGTTCCCCTGCGGGTCGTTGTCGATGACCAGAACGTTGAGTCCGGCCTGCGCCAACGCAGCAGCAAGGTTCACGGCCGTCGTCGTCTTGCCCACGCCGCCCTTCTGGTTCGCCACGGTGAGCACCCGGGTCTCCGGCGGTCGCGGGAACCGACGCCCGGAGAGCTCGATCCGTCGACGGGCGTCGGCGGCGAGCTGGGCGGCCAGCGGCGTGGAGTCGTCGACGTGGGGAAGCCCGTCGATCAGGGCCGCCCTGCGTTCGTCGGACAAACCCTGCGAGTCATGCGCGACGCTGGTCCACGGCGTTCGGTCCTGCTTGTCCACGCCACCTCCCTCTCGTCGCGACGGACACATCCTGCCACCCTCGGCTGACCCCTGCGTCGCGGGTCCACAGCGATTCAGTGTCGTCGCGGAGATGCGGCGCGGACAGGCGCCCGCTCCCGAACGACCCGCACGATGGTGGTCGGCTCGACGCCTTCGACACTGCCGACGGTGAAGACCTCCACCTGACCCCCGCCGGATCGACGGATCACGCCCTGGGCATCGGCGACCTCTGCGGCTGCTCTGCTCCCCTTCATCGCGAGCAGCACGCCGCCGTTCCGCAGTAGCGGGAGCGTCCAGGGGACCAGACGTGTCATGGGCGCCACCGCGCGGGCGGTCACGGCATCGGCCACCACCTCGCCATGGAGCTCCTCCGCGCGCCCTCGCACAACTTCGGCGGAGTGCAGTCCGACTTCGGCGATCACCTCGCGGAGCCAGAGCACCCGGCGCTCCATCGGTTCGAGCAGGATCGTCCGGAGATCAGGTCGCATCGCAGCCAGAACCACGCCCGGGAGTCCGGCGCCCGTACCGACGTCGATGACGGTCCCTCGGTCGGGAAGGTGCGCAGCGATCGCGGCCGAGTTGAGGATGTGCCGGCGCCACAGCCGGGCGACCTCGCCGGGACCGATCAGGCCTCGCCTCACGCCCTCGTCCGCGAGCATGAGTGCGTACGCCGACACCTGCCCGAAGGCGGCCCCGAAGTACGCGTGGACGAGCGGGGACTCCGCGAGCGCCGCGTCGTCGGGTTCGCGTCCGCCCTCGTCGGGTGGGGCGATGGACTCGTCGGGTGGGGCGATGGACTCGTCGGGTGGGCTGCTGGATTCGTCGGAATCACCATGTGTCACGGGAACACCCTTCCTCACGGGGCCCTCAGGCACCAAGAGCCCCGAGCTCCCGTCACGCTTCTCCCTGGCTCGCCGGGTGCCGCGTGGAGGACGCACTGCTTTGTCGAGCAGTGCGCCCGAGGCGGATCGGCCGCGCCGGGACGATGTTTCACGTGGAACCGAGGTCCGCTCGACCGACTCGCTCGGGCCGCGCGAGTCAACCTGCGCCGCCCGGATGGCGATCGGCAAGACGCCCCCGCGACGATGAGCCGGACCACCCGAGAGGCGGGGCTTCCCACGAACATCCGGGTCAACACCCGGCGGATCCTTCGCAAGGAAGAGTCGACCGCGGCCGGGCCGAGCCAGAAAGGCAAGCGTCGACGATGGTCGGTCTGCCCGAAGGTCGTCTCCTGGTCGACGACCTGAGTTCACTCCGTGGCTCGCCCCCGCCCTCCCGCCAACCTTCAAAGCCCCGGTCCGGCACGCGTCCGGTGCCAGAACGACGCCCGGGCAGCGGGGCTCCGAAGGCGGCGGGGCTGCACCGACGGCCAGGCGGCGGGGCTGCACGATACGGGGCTCCGTTTCACGTGGAACCAAGGGTCGGCCGACGCGGATGGCCGAACGGACCGCGACAGAGTATGGACGTGGCGTGTCCGGACAAGCCCAAGGACGGACTCCGTGAGCAGGCACAACTCGGCTCTGCCCCGGAATGCGGACCCTCCGGCGCAGTCCCTCTCTCGCACTCATGACGGACCCCCGCCTGCATCGCACGTCCTCAGGCCGCCCAGCGCTCAGGCGTGCAGGAGGGGGCGGCCTCTCTCGACCGCCTGAGCGGGCCCCAAGCTCAGGGCCCGCAGCACCCGTGGGTTCGCGTGTGGCCGGGACCGGGCTCACGTGTGGCCGCGATCGGGTTCCCGGGCAGCCGCGATCGGGTTCCCGGGCAGCCGGCGCCGGAGCGGGCCGGGGACAACGCAGTCGTCCACCTGAAGCCCGTTGCAGCCATGTTTCACGTGAAACGCCTGCTCGTGAGTTGGCGTGCGACAGGGCGGCAGGCCGCACCTCGCCAGGCGGCTCGGCAGTCGGCCCTGATCGTTCGCGACGCTTACGCCGGACGGACGACCACGTACCGCCCCGGCTCCTCGCCTTCGCTCTCGCTGACCAGTCCGGCCGCTGCGACGACGTCGTGCACGACCTTCCGTTCGAACGGGTTCATCGGGGCGAGCGAAACCGGCTGACCGGACGCCTGCACCTCGGCGACCGCTGCGGAGCCCACCACGGCCAGCTCCGCCCGGCGAGCCGCCCGAAAGCCCGCGATGTCCAGCATGAGGCGGCTCCGCTCCCCGGTCCGGGCGAGCACCGCCAGCCGGGTGAGCTCCTGCAGTGAGTCGAGGACGGCTCCGTCCCCACCCACCAGGCGGCGAAGGCTTCGGTCCGCGCCGCCCTCCGCGACGATCTCCACCGCTGCCCGGCCGTGGTCGATGTCGATGTCGATGTCGCCGTCGAGGTCAACGATGTCGAGCAGCTCCTCGAGGTAGTCGGCTGCGACCTCGCCTTCCTCCTCGAGTCGTCGCGTGAGCGTCTCGGGCTCGACGGGGGCGTCCGTGGGTGAGTCAGTCATCAGGTTCTCCTGGTCGAAGGCGGTCACGCCGCTGGTCACTTGTCGGAGTCAGGCTCGCGCACGCCTGGCTCGTTGTCCTGGTCGCCACCGCCGGTGGCCTTGTCGGTCCGCCCCGCTTCCGCGGCACGCTGCTGCCTGCGGCGACGGCGCGCCTCCGCCTCAGCCCTGGACAGCTTCCCGCCAGGAGCCGCCTTGCCGGTGCGCGGCTCGTCCGTGCCGCCCGGAGCCGATCCACCCGACTTCTCTGATCCCGAAGGGGTGCGCGCTCCGACATCCCCCGACTTCCTCGCGGCCGAATCACCGGGCCGGCGCGTGCCGTCACTGGGCTTACGTGGGCCCTCGCCCGGCTTGCGCTGGCCTTCGCCCGGCTTCCGGCCGCTCTGCCCCGGCTTTCCGGTGGCGGCGTCACCCGACTTCTTCGCGCTGGGAGGAATGGGCTTGCCGTCGGCGTCCAGCCGCGGCCTGGCGCGTCCCTTGCGGACCGGCTGCTGGCGCTGCCCGCGGGGCTTCTCCGGCTCCTCCGGCTCCTCCTCGAAGACGATGCCCTTCGCCTCCGCCTTCCGACGCCGGCGCTCCTTCAGTCGTCGCTCCGCCTCAGAGCCCGGTGTCGGATTGCGCCGGATCACGTAGAACTGCTGGCCCATGGACCAGACGTTCGTCGTGGTCCAGTAGATCAGGACGCCGATGGGGAAGTTGACCCCGGACACCGCAAACACCAGGGGGAGTACGTAGAGCAGCATCTTCTGCTGTTGCGCCATCGGACCCTGCATCGCCGAGGCCGGCATGTTCTTCTGGGTGAGCTGCTTCTGGGTGAAGAACGTGGTCGCCGACATCAGGACGATCAGCACGACCGTGACGACCCGTGTCTGCGTCGGAGCGTCCGGCATGAAGAACCAGTCGGAGAGCCGCGCACCAAAGAGCGTGGCATCAGTGAAGTCGTTCGCCAGCCTCTGAGTCAGGGGGCCGATGGACTCGTACTGGAACTCCCCCTCGGCCAGCTTGGGCATGTTGAACAAGACCCGGAAGAGGGCGAAGAAGATGGGTGACTGCGCCAGGATCGGGAGGCACGAGGCGAATGGGTTGGTTCCGTGCTTCTTGTAGAGGTCCATCATCTCCCGGCTCATCGCCTCACGGGAGGCCGGGTCCTGCTTGCCCTTGTACTTCTTCTGCAGCGCCTGCAGCTCGGGCGAGAGCATCTGCATGCCACGCGCCGCACGGATCTGCCGGACGAAGAGCGGGATCAAGATGATCCGCATCACGATCACGAGCCCGACGATCGACAGAGCCCAGCTCAGCCCGGAGTCCGGGTTGAGCCCGAGGAACGTGAGCCCCGAGTGAACCTGGACCATGATCCAGGCCACTGGGACCATGAGCGGATAGAGAATCGTGTCCATTAGCGCGTGGTGCTCCTCGCTGAGCCGGGCTCACGTCCATGAGCCGAAGTCTGTTCGTCGCGCGCCGGGGGCACGTCGTCGACGCCGCCCGCCGTCCACGGGTGACATCTCCCGAGCCGCCGGACGGCCAACCACCCGCCACGCATGGCGCCATGCCGACGAACGGCGACCACGGCGTACTGCGAGCAGCTGGGATAGTAACGGCAGCTCGGGGCGGTCCAGGGCGACACGATGAGCTGGTATCCGCGGATCAGGGCGAGCAGCACCGTCGCCGGCAGGCGCGCCAGTGAACGCCTCGGCCGTGCGGCGCGTGCGGCCGTGGCGGCTCCATCGGGGCCACTCGTCTTGACCGCCGTCGTCCGCGTCACGAGCGCTCACCGATCCGCGCCGACACTGTGGCGAGGGCCGTGCTGAAGTCGTCGGCGAGCGTCTGGAACTCCGCCTCGCCCGCAAGCGGGAGGGCGCGCACCACCAGGTCAGCCCCTGCGGGGAGGGACCTGCGGTGATCCACCACCAGACCTCGCAATCTCCGTCTCACCCGGTTCCGGACCACCGCACCACCGACGGACCCGGCCACCACGAAGCCGACCTGGGTCCCGGTACGCCCCGGAACTCGGCGACCGTGCAGCACGAGTGTGCCCGTCCGACTGCGCACACCGCGGCGGATCGTCGTCTGGAACTCCTCGGAACGACGCATCCGGAGCGTGACCGGCAGCACCGGTGGTCGATCAAGCAGACAGCTCGGAGCGGCCCTTGCGTCGCCGAGCAGCCAGGATCGCTCGACCTGCCCTGGTGCGCATACGCAGCCGGAACCCGTGGGTCTTGGCTCTGCGCCGGTTGTTCGGCTGGAAGGTGCGCTTGGACACGTCAGGCTCCAGGTCGGTTCATGTCACCGCCACGATGGCGGACAGGTACGTCGCTCTCGAACTTCGCTTCAGGCGCGCCCGGCACCACGCGACCCCGGATCAACCCCGCACTTGCCATCGGTGTGCGGGCACCCAACAGGGAACCGTCGAGAACGGCTGTGCAACGGTACGCGCCGCCGAGCAGGGGGGTCAAACGAGCATCGCCCTTACGGCCCCAGCGAGCACAAACGCACTGAACCGACCAGAATGCACCCGTACGGCGGATCCCCTCCCGCGACACACCGGGCACCATGTGGACGGTTGGTCGGCAGCCAGTGTGACTCGGCACTCGCTCACCGCACTCGGCAGGGGATCGGGGACTGCTCCACACGCGCACCCGGGTGCGCGCACAGTCTGTGGACAACTATGTGGATCGTGCTCGAGCGTGCGAGACTTCGGCACACACGACGGCAACCGGCGAGCATTCAGGAGCCTTGAGGTGGCAGCACAGGACGACTCGATCGCCCACGTGTGGGACCAGGCAGTCGGGCAGCTGGCCACCGACCCATCCACCACCTCCCAACAGCTCGCCTTCATCCGCCTTGCCCGCCCGGTCGGGCTCCTCGACGGAACGATGCTCCTCACGGTCGGCAACACCTTCACCAAGGACTATCTGGAGACGCGGGTCCGCGCGGAGCTGCTCAAGGCACTCAGCGACGCGTTGGGGATGGATGCCCGGTTCGCCGTCATGGTCGATCCCGCTGAGGAGACGGACCCGGCCCCGACGGACACCGACGGTCGCCCACAGTCGACGCAGCGGGACGACCGCCAGGCCGGCCGCGACGGGGACCGAGACCGCAACCGTCACCGCGACGACCGTGAGCCGCCACCCGAGCGGGAGTTTCCCCGGGTCGATGCGCGGCCACAGACCGGTCACGGCCACCGCGAGCCGACCGAACGCCCGCTCTTGAACCCCAAGTACCTCTTCGAGACCTTCGTCATCGGGTCGTCCAACCGATTCGCCCATGCCGCCGCGGTCGCGGTCGCGGAAGCGCCCGCAAAGGCCTACAACCCCCTGTTCATCTACGGGGACTCGGGTCTCGGCAAGACGCACCTGCTGCACGCGATCGGTCACTACGCCTTCTCGCTCTACCCGGGCATCCGGGTGAGGTACGTGAACTCCGAGGAGTTCACCAACGACTTCATCAACTCCATCGGCGAGGGCAAGGCCGGCGCGTTCCAGCGCCGGTACCGCGAGGTAGACGTCCTGCTGGTCGACGACATCCAGTTCCTGCAGGGCAAGGAACAGACGATGGAGGAGTTCTTCCACACCTTCAACACGCTGCACAACGCGAACAAGCAGGTCGTCATCACCTCTGACGTCCCACCCAAACAGCTGGCCGGCTTCGAGGACCGGATGAGGTCTCGCTTCGAGTGGGGGCTGATCACGGACATCCAGCCGCCCGACCTCGAGACCCGGATCGCCATCCTTCGGAAGAAGGCCGCGAACGAGAAGCTCCAGGGTCCGCACGACGTCCTCGAATACATCGCCTCGAAGATCTCGACCAACATCAGAGAGCTCGAGGGTGCCCTGATCCGGGTCACCGCCTTCGCAAACCTCAATCGTCAACAGGTCGACCTGGCCCTCGCCGAGATCGTTCTCCGGGACCTCATCACCGATGACGACACCGCCGAGATCACGGCCGCGACGATCATCACGCAGACGGCCACCTACTTCGGGCTCACCATCGACGACCTCTGCGGCTCCTCGCGTTCGCGCGTCCTCGTCACCGCCCGTCAGATCGCCATGTACCTGTGCCGGGAGCTCACCGACATGAGCCTTCCCAAGATCGGCCAGCAGTTCGGCGGCCGGGACCACACCACCGTGATGCACGCCAACCGCAAGATTCGTGAGCTCATGGCGGAGAGACGCTCCATCTACAACCAGGTCACGGAGCTGACCAACCGCATCAAGCAGCATCACCGGGGCTGACGGCGCCGATTTCCGGAAACCTAGGACGACTGTTCACACCTGTGGATATCTTTGTGGATACAGGTGGACGACACGCCGTGAGCATGTGGACACGAACCCCACCCGCAGTGGACGCAGGGTGAACTACCAGTCACAGTCCACCGTTCCGACCGTCTGTCGACAGGATCTCCGACGCTCCGTCCACAGCTCACCGGGCCTCCCGACGTGCAGGGATGCATGTCATCCACACGATCCACACCTGCTACGACGATGACTACCTCTTCTTTCCATGGAGAGATCCCACACACCTTCATCAGGGCACCGCGCGCTGGGACATGAACCACCGTCCCTTTCGCGAAACGTCGACCTCCCGTGATCACGCTGTGCGCCGTGGGTGCTCTCGCGTACTGTTCAGCACGGTAGGACGAGGCAGCACACGCCGGTGAAGGGATGAGCCAGATGAGGTTCAGGGTCGATCGTGACGTCCTGTCGGAGGCCGTCACCTGGACAGCTCGGTCCCTGCCCACCCGCCCCCCGGTCCCGGTGCTGGCGGGAGTTCGGATCGAAGCGGATGCCAACGGCGTCGTGCAGCTGTCCAGCTTCGACTATGAGGTCTCCGCCCGATCGGAGATCGCGGCCGAAGTCACCGAACCAGGGACGGTCCTGGTGTCCGGGCGGCTGCTCGCCGAGATCTCGCGTGCCCTTCCGGCCAAGCCGGTCGATGTGGTGCTGGACGGTACGAAGGTGTCGGTCACGTGTGGTGCGAGCAGATTCTCGTTGTTGACCATGCCGGTGGACGACTACCCCGCGCTGCCTGCCATGCCCGATGTCATCGGTGCCGTCGGTGGGGCGGAGCTCACCGAAGCCGTGGGTCAGGTCACCGTCGCTGCCAGCCGTGACGACACGCTGCCCTTGCTCACCGGCGTACGGATGGAGATCGAGGGCGAGAAGATCACCCTGCTGGCCACCGACCGGTACCGGCTCGCGCTGCGCGAGCTCGCGTGGCAACCCGGGCATCCCGATCTCTCCCAAGTCGCCCTGGTCAGGGCGCGCACGCTCTCGGACGCCGCCCGGTCGCTCGGCGGATCCGACCTGGTGACGGTTGCTCTGTCGACGTCGTCGGGCGTCGACCTGATCGGCTTCGAGGCCGGCGGCCGCCACACGACTTCACTTCTCGTGGACGGGGACTACCCCGCTGTGCGTCGGCTCTTCCCCGAAGAGACGTCGATCCACGCCGTGGTGTCCACCGCGTCGCTCACCGAGGCGGCCCGCCGGGTGGCCCTGGTCGCGGAGCGCAACACCCCGATCCGCCTCGCGTTCAGCGATGGACAGGTCGTCCTCGACGCCGGGCAGGGAGACGATGCCCAGGCCTCGGAGGCACTCGAGGCGGCACTCACCGGCGAGGACATCACCGTCGCCTTCAACCCGCAGTTCCTGCTCGACGGCCTCGGTGCCCTGAGCACGGAGTTCGTCAGGCTCTCGTTCACCCACCCGAACAAGCCGGTGGAGTTCACCGGGCAGTCGTCGCTGGACGGCGACGACGACAAGGCCTATCGCTATCTGTTGGTACCCATCCGCTTCGCAAGCTGAGATGGGGGACATGCACATAGGTCTGGTGGGTCTGGGGAAGATGGGCGCAAACATGCGCCTCCGGCTTCGCGAGCGCGGCGTGACCGTCACGGGGTACGACCATCACCCCGAAGTGTCCGACGTCGCCGACCTGCGAGGGCTGGTCGAGGCGTTGCCCGACAGTCCCCGGGTCGTCTGGGTGATGGTGCCCGCGGGCCAACCCACCAGGACGGCGGTCGAGGAGCTCGGCACGTTGCTCGGCCCGGGCGACATCGTCATCGAGGGCGGCAACTCCCACTACACCGACGACGTCATCCACGCCGACCAGCTGGCCGCCAAGGGTGTCCACTACGTCGACGTCGGGGTGTCGGGTGGAGTGTGGGGCCGTGAGAACGGCTACGGCCTCATGGCCGGCGGTGCACCCGAGGACATCGAGACCCTGCTGCCCGTCTTCGACGCGCTGCGGCCCGACGGGCCGCGGGAGACAGGGTTCGTCCACGCCGGGGACGTGGGGGCGGGGCACTTCGCCAAGATGGTCCACAACGGGATCGAGTACGGGCTCATGCAGGCGTACGCCGAGGGCTACGAGCTGCTCACCGCGCAGGATCGGGTGACCGACGTCACCGGCACCCTCAAGGCATGGACGACGGGGACGGTCGTGCGGTCGTGGCTGCTCGACCTCCTCGTGGCCGCCCTGGAAGCGGACCCGGAGCTCGGGTCGATCGACGACTGGGTGGAGGACTCCGGCGAGGGCCGGTGGACCGTCGATGAGGCCATCGACCAGGCGGTTCCCCTGCCGGTGATCTCTGCGGCCCTGTTCGCCCGCTTCTCCTCCCGCCAGGGTGCCTCGCCGGCGATGAAGGCGGTGGCCGCGCTCCGACAGCAGTTCGGCGGGCACGCCGTCCGTCCCGCGTCGTCATGAGTCGGTGAGGCGTGTACGTCACGAGGCTGGCCCTGACCGACTTCCGTTCGTACGAGCAGGTGGACATCGGACTTGAGCCCGGGGCGAGTGCCTTCGTCGGGCCGAACGGCCAGGGGAAGACCAACCTCGTCGAAGCGCTCCGCTACGCGGCCACCCTGAGCAGTCATCGGGTCGCCTCGGACGCGGCCCTCGTCCGGGCGGGGGCCCAACGGGCCGTCGTGCGGGTGCGGACCCAGGCCGGCGACCGGCAGACGGTCGTGGAGGTGGAGATCAACCCCGGGCAGGCAAACCGGGCGCAGGTCAACCGCGCGCCGGTCCGCCGGGCCCGGGACGTGCTGGGCATCGTGCGCACGGTGCTCTTCGCACCGGAGGACCTGGCCCTCGTCAAGGCCGATCCGGACGGTCGGCGTCGGTTCCTCGACGAGCTGGCGGTTCAGGTCTCCCCGCGGATGGCCGGAGTGCTGGCCGACCACGACCGGATCCTGCGTCAGCGAAACGCCCTGCTGAAGAGCGCGGGCGGTGCGCGGCGGTCGGGGCGGGGCTCCTCGCGACCCGAACCCCCCGACCCGGACGGATCCGGCGATGTCGCCGTCGGTCGCAACCTGGGCACGCTGGACGTGTGGGACGCCAAGCTCGCGCACGTGGGCGCGCAGATCCTCGCCACGCGGATCCGCCTCATCGAGGAGCTCCGGCCGCACGTGAGCCTCGCGTACGCGCAGGTGAGCAACGGACAGGGCGAGGTCGCCCTCCGCTACCGCTCGTCGCTGGGCGCGAGCGGGGACGACGACGCGCTGCCCGACGCGGACGCCGGGCACATCGGGGTTCCTGCGGTCGAGCTGGAGCGTCAGCTGCTCGAGGCGATGGGTCGGCTACGACGCAAGGAGATCGAGCGGGGGGTGAGCCTGGTGGGGCCGCACCGCGACGACCTCGTGCTGGGCCTGGGTGGCCTGCCCGCGAAGGGTTACGCGAGTCACGGGGAGTCCTGGTCTCTCGCCCTTGCCCTGCGGCTGGCCACGTTCCAGCTCCTGACGCACGGTTCGACGGGTGAGCTCGAGGGCGGCATCGCAGGGTGGGCGGAGGGTTCGGAGCCGGTGCTCATCCTCGATGACGTGTTCGCCGAGCTCGACGTGGACCGCAGGACCCGGCTCGCGGAGCTGGTCGGCGTGGCCGAGCAGGTCCTGGTCACGGCTGCGGTTCCCCATGACGTCCCCGAGACGCTGGCCGGGGCGCGCTACGACGTCCTCGGGGGGGAGGTGCACCGTGCGGGGTGAGGGTTCCGACGAGGTGCGCGGTGAGGTGCCCGACGACGTGCCCGAGGAGGTACGCGGTCGGGTGCCCGACGACGTGCCCGACGAGGTGCCCGACGACGTGCGGGATCAGGGTCCCGACGACATCGCCACGGACGAGGGCCCTCCGACCCGACCTGCCGGGCCCCACCAACGGCCCGTGGCCGAGGCGCTCGGGCTCACCCCGGCGTCGGAGGTCGCCCGCGCCGCCCTCAACCGCGCGCGTGCCGCCGCCCTCGCCCGGGGCGCCTACCCGGGTCGGCCGGTCCGTCGGCCGGTGGCCGGCGAGCGCTCCCGTGGTCGCCCGGGCGCCCCGGGCGATGGTCGCGACCCGGTCCTGCTCGGTGACACGCTCGCCCGCCTCGCCGCGGAGCGGGGCTGGCGCGAGGACCTGTCGGTGGGCGGCGTCGTCGGCCGCTGGCGCGAGGTGGTCGGTGAGCAGATCGCCGACCACTGCACCCCGGAGCTGTTTGAGAACGGCAGGCTCGTGGTGCGTGCCGACTCGACCTCGTGGGCGTCCCAGGTTCGCCTGCTCGTCCCGCAGCTCCTGATCCGCCTGGAGAAGGAGGTCGGCCCGGACGTGGTCACGGAGGTGCAGGTGCTCGGGCCCAGCGGACCCGGCTGGGTACGGGGTCAGCGCCGGGTTCGCGGCCGCGGCCCGCGCGACACCTACGGCTGACCCGCGGGGAGCGCCCTCAGAGGCGATGGAGGCTCGTCCCCCACCACCTGGTCACACCCCCACGTCGTCAGTCCGCCACGGTTGGGGGAAAGCGGTCTTGAGGCCCTGTGGAGGGTAGACTGACACCTGTCATTCCTGGCGTTCGCAGTCATCACGTCGGATGCCCGGAGAAGTGTCCGGTGCATGTCGGCCCAGCCACCTTCGTGGCGCCAGGAGCACCTGTGCCGCCACCGACTCGTCCGGTGGCGCGCGCCGCACCCGAGGAGCACCTTCGCCAGTGGTCGACCAGCGCACAGCCGATCCCGTTCCCTCAGGCTACGACGCCAGCGCCATCACCGTCCTCGAAGGTCTCGAGGCGGTGCGCAAGCGACCAGGCATGTACATCGGGTCCACGGGCCCGCGTGGCCTTCACCACCTCGTGTACGAGGTTGTGGACAACTCTGTGGACGAGGCGCTCGCGGGTCACTGCGACCACATCGAGGTCACGTTGCTCGACGGTGGCGGCGTCCGCGTCGTCGACAACGGCCGCGGGATCCCGGTCGGGATCGTCGAGAGCGAGGGCAGGCCGGCAGTCGAGGTCGTGCTGACGGTGCTGCACGCGGGCGGCAAGTTCGGGGGCAGCGGCTACGCGGTCTCCGGAGGGCTGCACGGCGTGGGCGTGTCGGTCGTGAACGCCCTGTCCCACCGGCTCGACGTCGAGGTCCGCCGCAAGGGCCGGGTGTACCGGCAGACCTACCGGGACGGGGTCCCGCAGGAGCCGCTGTCCAAGGACGAGAAGACGGACCACACCGGCACGACCGTCACCTACTGGCCCAACCACGACATCTTCGAGACCGTCGAGCACGACTTCGAGACGCTGCGCTCCCGGTTCCAGCAGTACGCGTTCCTCAACAAGGGTCTGCAGATCACGCTCACCGACGAGCGACCCGAGCACACCGGCACCGAGGACGAGATCACGGATGCGGTTGCCGCGCAGGCGGCGCACGAGGCGGACGGCATCACCGAGGGCGGGGGCAACGGGTCCCCGAGCCGGACGGTCACGTTCCGGTACGACGGCGGTCTGGTGGACTACGTCAAGCACCTCAACGCGGCCAAGAAGGCCGACCTGGTGCACCCGGAGGTCATCGAGTTCGCGGCCGAGGACACCGAGCGGCGGATCGCGGTCGAGATCGCGATGCAGTGGACCAACGCCTACTCGGAGTCGGTGCACACCTACGCGAACACGATCTCCACGACCGAGGGCGGCGCGCACGAGGAGGGGTTCCGTGCGGCGATGACCTCGCTGGTGAACAGGTACGCCCGCGACAAGTCGCTGCTGAAGGACAAGGACGAGAACCTCACCGGCGACGACGTCCGCGAAGGGCTGACGGCGGTGGTGTCGGTCAAGCTCGGCGAGCCCCAGTTCGAGGGCCAGACCAAGACCAAGCTCGGCAACACCGAGGCCAAGACCTTCGTGCAGAAGGTCGTCAACGACCAGCTGAGCGACTGGTTGGGCTCCCACCCCTCGGAGGCCCGCGACATCATCCGCAAGGCCATCCAGGCCTCGGCCGCGCGGATGGCCGCCCGCAAGGCGCGGGAGGCCACCCGGCGCAAGGGCCTCCTGGAGTCGGGCGGCATGCCCGGCAAGCTGCGCGACTGCCAGTCGAACAACGCCGAGGTCTGCGAGATCTACATCGTCGAGGGTGACTCGGCCGGCGGCTCCGCGGTGCGGGGCCGCAACCCCGAGACCCAGGCGATCCTGCCGATCCGCGGCAAGATCCTGAACGTCGAGCGTGCGCGGTTGGACAAGGCCCTGGCCAACAACGAGGTCCAGGCGTTGATCACCGCGTTCGGCACGGGCATCGGCGAGGACTTCGACCTGGCCAAGCTGCGGTACCACAAGGTGGTCCTGATGGCCGACGCCGACGTGGACGGCCAGCACATCTGCACCCTGCTGCTCACGCTGCTCTTCCGCTACATGCGCCCGCTGATCGAGCACGGTCACGTCTTCCTCGCCCAGCCGCCGCTGTACAAGATCAAGTGGTCCAACGCCCCCCACGAGTACGTGTACTCCGACCGGGAGCGGGACGCGATGGTGGCCGCCGGCCAGGCGGCTGGACGTCGGCTGCCGAAGGACAACAACATCCAGCGCTACAAGGGCCTCGGGGAGATGGACTACTCCGAGCTCTGGGACACGACGATGGATCCCGACCAGCGCACGCTGCTCCAGGTGACCCTGGACGACGCGGCCGCCGCCGACGAGATCTTCGCGGTCCTGATGGGCGAGGACGTGGAGTCGCGGCGGTCGTTCATCCAGCGCAACGCCAAGGACGTCAGGTTCCTCGACATCTGAGGAGTGAGCGAAGCGGAGCCCCGGAAGATGGCGACAGAGAACTCGACATCTGGCGCTCGAGGCGGAGCGCGTCTCCGCACCCCTGAGCCCAGCACGACATCGCACGAGACGAGGTAGATGGTGACTGAGATCCCACCCACGGACGGACCCGAGGACGGCCTGCCCGCGGACCCTGCGGCGATCCCGCTGGGAGTGATCACCGACCGGATCACCCCGGTCGACCTGCAGCTGGAGATGCAGCGCTCCTACCTCGACTACGCGATGAGCGTGATCGTCGGCCGCGCCCTGCCCGACGTCCGCGACGGCCTCAAGCCGGTGCACAACCGGGTGCTGTACGCGATGTACGACGGCGGCTACCGCCCCGACCGGCAGTTCTCCAAGTGCAGCCGCGTGGTCGGCGACGTGATGGGCAAGTACCACCCCCACGGCGACATGGCGATCTACGACGCCCTGGTCCGCCTGGTCCAGGACTGGTCGATGCGCTACCCCCTGGTCCAGGGCCAGGGCAACTTCGGCTCCCCCGGTAACGACCCGGCCGCCGCCCCCCGGTACACCGAGTGCCGCATGGCGCCCCTAGCGATGGAGATGGTCCGGGACATCGACGAGGACACCGTCGACTTCCGCGACAACTACGACGGGCGCACCCGCGAGCCCGTCGTCCTGCCGGCGCGGTTCCCGAACCTGCTGGTCAACGGCAGCGCCGGCATCGCCGTCGGGATGGCCACCAACATCCCGCCGCACAACCTGCGTGAGGTCGCCGCGGGCGTGCAGTGGCACCTCGAGCACCCGGAGGCGACGAAGGAGGAGCTGCTCGAGGCGCTCATCGAGCGGATCACCGGTCCCGACTTCCCCACCGGCGCCACGATCCTGGGCCGGAGCGGCATCGAGGACGCGTACCGCACCGGACGCGGCTCGATCACGATGCGCGCGGTGGTGACGGTCGAGGAGATCCAGAACAGGATCTGCCTGGTCGTCACCGAGCTGCCCTACCAGGTGAACCCCGACAACCTCGCCGCCAAGATCGCGGACCTGGTCAAGGACGGACGGGTGAACGGCATCGCCGACATCCGGGACGAGACGTCAGGGCGCACCGGGCAGCGCCTGGTCATCGTGCTCAAGCGCGACGCCGTCGCCAAGGTCGTGCTGAACAACCTGTACAAGCACACCCAGCTCCAGGACACGTTCGGGGCGAACATGCTCGCCCTGGTCGACGGCGTGCCTCGCACGCTCAGCCTCGACGCGTTCGTCCGGCACTGGGTGACCCACCAGCTCGAGGTCATCGTCCGGCGCACCCGCTACCGGCTGCGGCAGGCCGAGGAGCGTGCCCACGTCCTGCGCGGATATCTCAAGGCGTTGGACGCCCTGGACGAGGTGATCGCCCTGATCCGGCGGTCCGCGACCGTCGACGACGCCCGCGAGGGTCTGATGGCTCTGCTCGAGGTCGACGAGATCCAGGCCAGGGCGATCCTCAACCTCCAGCTGCGTCAGCTCGCCGCCCTGGAGCGTCAGCGGATCATCGACGAGTACGACGGCCTCATGGTCAAGATCACCGACTTCAAGGCGATCCTGGCAAGCCCGCAGCGGCAGCGCGAGATCGTCTCCACCGAGCTCGCCGAGATCGTGGAGAAGTACGGCGACGACCGGCGCACGGCTGTGCTGCCCTTCCACGGCGAGGTGTCCATGGAGGACCTCATCGCCGAGGAGGAGGTGGTGGTCACCATCACCCGCGGCGGCTACGCCAAGCGCACGCGCAGTGACCTCTACCGGGTGCAGAAGCGCGGCGGCAAGGGGGTGCGCGGCGCCCAGCTGCGGGCGGACGACGTCGTCGAGCACTTCGGCGTGACCACGACCCACCACTGGCTCCTGTTCTTCACGAACCTCGGCAGGGCGTACCGAGCGAAGGCGTACGAGCTCCCCGAGGGCGGCCGGGACTCACGCGGTCAGCACGTGGCGAACCTGCTCGCCTTCCAGCCCGGGGAGCAGATCGCGAAGGTCATCGACCTGCGCGACTACGACGCGGCGGAGTACCTGGTGCTCGCCACCCGGCGCGGACTGGTGAAGAAGACCCGGCTGAGCGAGTACGACTCCAACCGCTCCGGTGGGCTCATCGCGATCAACCTGCGCAACGACGACGAGGGCCGCTCCGACGAGCTGGTCTCGGCGGCGCTGGTCGACGACGACTCCGAGCTGCTGCTGATCTCCCGCAAGGGCCAGGCGGTGCGGTTCCTGGCCACCCCGGACCAGCTCCGGCCCATGGGACGGGCCACCTCCGGGGTCACCGGCATGCGATTCAGGGGCGACGACGAGCTGCTCGCGATGGACGTGGTGCGCGAGGGCTCGCACCTGGTCACCGTGACCGACGCCGGCATCGCCAAGCGCTCGGACATGCACAGGGTGAACGGTGACGGGAACCTCGACTACCGGCGCACCCACCGCGGAGGGCTGGGCGTGCGTGCGGTGCGGCTCCCCGACGACCGGGGGAACCTGGTGGGCGCCCTGATGGCCGACGACGCCGACGAGGTGCTGGTCGTCATGGAGGGCGGCAAGGTGGTGCGCTCCCTGGTGGGCGACATCCCGGTGCACGCGCGGGGCGCGACGGGTGTGATCCTGGCCAAGCCGGACCCGGGAGACCGCATCCTGGCGGTCGCCCGCAACGTTGAGCGAAATCTGCGCACGGATGCGGCTACCGTTGACGACGAGGCGGACGACGAGACGTCGGCCGCGCTCGACACGTCAGAGCAGCCTGTGGACGCCGCGGAGGCATCCGCCGATCCGTCCGACGACCAGGAACAGACCGAGGGAGATCGATGAGCACCGACGGGACGAAGCCTCCCTCGATCACGCCGAAGAAGCCCGGCTCGCGGGCGCCCCGAGGCACTGGCCCACGCCAGCCGGGCGCGGCGTCCGGGACCACCGGCCCCAAGCCGAGCTCGACCGCGCCGGCCAGCAACGGCACGCCGACCGACGGCTCGGGAGCGGAGTCGGCAGGGCCCCCTCCCACCGCCGCCGTCGAGTCGGAGAAGGGTCCGTCGCTGTCGGTGGGGGATCGCCTGAAGCGGGCCGGTCAGGGCGTCTCGGACGCGGCGCGGAGCGCGATGCCCCGAACGGACTCGGACCATGAGTCGCAGCCCTCGCCGGTGACCGGGACCCCGCAGACCTCCGGTGGCCCGCGGCGGGTCCGGTTGGCCGTTGCCAAGATCGACCCGTGGTCGGTGATGAAGCTGTCGTTCCTGCTCTCGGTGGCGATCGGGATCATGATCGTCGTCGCAGCGGCGGTGGTCTGGTACACGCTTGATGGCATGGCCGTCTTCACCCAGGTGAACGACACGATCGCCGAGATCACCGGGGACACCGAGTTCTTCGACGTCCTGTCGTACCTGGCGTTCGACCGGGTCCTGGCGCTCTCCACGATCATCGCGGTGGTCGACATCGTGCTGCTCACGGCTCTGTCGACCATCGGCGCGTTCCTGTACAACATCGTGGCGGCCCTCGTCGGAGGCATCCACGTCACCCTCACCGACGACTGACCTCGTCGGGGACCGCCCGGCAGTTGGGGAGCAGGTGAGCCCTGGGGTAGTCTCGTGCGGCGCCTGACACCAGGCGACGGGGCCTATAGCTCAGACGGTTAGAGCGCTTCCCTGATAAGGAAGAGGTCAGAGGTTCAAGTCCTCTTAGGCCCACTCCCCGGCATGTGACGGAGGACCCATGAAGAAGCTCATGCTCGTATCGCTGCTGGCCGGCGTCGGTTACGTCCTGTACCGCGCGTACGCCGAGGAGCGCGACGAGCGCGATCTGTGGACAGAGGTCACCGACGAGGTCGAGTGACCATCAACCTGCGGCGCGAGAGCGCGGCAGGCAGACCCGGCCTCGTGCGCCGGGCGACCCGGGGCCATGGCGCAATTGGTAGCGCACCTGCTTTGCAAGCAGGGGGTTAGGGGTTCGAGTCCCCTTGGCTCCACCGAGTGCGGTGCCCCGTGTGGGCTCAGGCTGCGATCACGGGACCCCCGGGAGACGATCGACGGGACGACCCACACGATCGGGAGGTCCGTATGAGCGTCAAGGTCGCGATCATCTACTACTCCGCCACCGGAAACCTGCAGGCCATGGCCGAGCACCTCGAGAAGGCCGCGCTGGGAACCGGCGCGGAGGTCCGTCGCCGGCACGTGGCAGAGATCGCCCCCGAGGCCGCGATCGCCGACAACCCGGCGTGGCAGGAGCACGTCGAGGCCACGGAGAACGAGCCCGACGCCACCCCGCAAGACATCCAGTGGGCGGACGTGGTGCTGCTCGGCTCTCCCACCCGGTTCGGGAACGTGACCAGCCAGTTCCAGCAGTTCATCGACACCCTCGGGCCCCTCTGGGCGAAGGGCGAGCTCGCCGACAAGGTGTACGCGGGCTTCACCTCGTCCCAGACGACTCACGGGGGTCAGGAGTCCACGCTGCTCTCGCTCTACCAGATGGTGATGCACCTCGGCGGCGTCCTCGTCGCGCCCGGCTACACCGAGCCGCTGAAGTTCGACGACGGCAACCCCTACGGCGTCTCCCACGTCTCAGGTCCGGACAGCGATGCCCCGCTGGACGAGGCGGAGCTGGAGGCGCTGGACCACCTCGCTCGCCGGACCATCAGGATCGCCGAGCGCCTCGCGGAGTGAGGTCGGCGGACTGCGCGCCCGCCGACCGACGCCGCATCCATCGGCCCGGCGCCATCGGCGGCTTCCAGTACCGAGGCGCCCTTGCCGCACCACAGCGCCCTCGCCCCCGCAAGGGGACGAGGGCGGCTCGTGTGTCGCGGCGGAGCAGCCCGCGAAGGTCAGGACGGCGGCGTGTCGCTCGGCGGAGTCTCCGGCTTGGACGTGGCCGACTTGGGCTTGGACGCTGCGGGCTTGGCCGCAGGCTTGGACGTCGCCGACGTGGAGGCGGCGGGTGTCGCGGGCTTGGATGCCGTCGACGTGGACCCTGTCGGCTCGGCGGCGGGAACGGGCGGCTCGTCGGTCACGGGCAGCGCCTCGGTGGCCGTCACGTCGCCCTCGGCCCGACGCCGGGCGGTCGCCTTGCGAGTGGCCTCACGCGCGCGCTCGGCGACCCGCTCCGACGCCTCCTTGGTCCGGGCGATCGCGTGACCCGCGGTCTCCCCGACGGTGTCGGCGGCGTTGCCGAGACGAGCCTTCGCGTCGCGGTCGCCGGCCTCCCAGGGCTCCTCGGCCCACGGGTCGCTCAGGGGCCGGCTGCGCCGGAAGGCCGCGATGACCGCTCCGACGACGGCGAGTCCGGCGATGGACCAGAACACCTTGGCGCCCGTGTGCGACTTCTTGGGCTCAGGCACGTTGATGTGTGCGAGGTCGGTGAGCTTGGCGGACGTCACGTCTCGGGCCCGGTCGGCGCTGATGGCGGTCGCCGCGGCCGCGGCGTTCACGGCCGCGAGCAGCTTGGGCAGCACGTCGTCGACCAGCCTGTCGTGGGTCTTGTCCACGAGGGGAAGAGCCTTCTCGGCCGCACGTTCCACCTTGGGGGCCGTGGCCCTGCGGCTCTCGTACCAGGCCTTCTCGGCCCGGGGGGCTGCCCATTCCTTGGCGTGGCCGGCGGCGTCTCGTGCTTGCAGGGCTGCGGCGTGGGCGAGCTGGCTCGCGGTCTGACCGGCGCGTGCAGATGCGCCGGACAGCGCTCCACCCAGCTCGGCCGCCTGGCTCTTCAGACGGTCGGCGTCGACAGTCGGGCGAGAACGGCGGAGGTGAATGGTCATCTGCGACTCCTGGCGTCGAGGGACGGACAGTGGCCCCGCTCGGGACCTGCCCCACCCATGCTGCCACCGTTGGACGCCCTGCGCTTGCTTGCATGGGAGGATGTCACCCATGTTCGCGACCTTGCACACCACGTCCGGAGACATTCGCCTGGAGCTCTTCGAGCACCACGCCCCGAAGACCGTCCGCAACTTCGTGGGCCTTGCCACCGGCTCGACCCCGTGGACGGATCCACGCACCGGAGCCGAGCGGAACGACCCGCTGTACACCGACGTGGTCTTCCACCGGGTCATCCCCGGGTTCATGATCCAGGGCGGCGACCCGCTCGGCACCGGAACGGGTGGCCCCGGCTACAACTTCGATGACGAGATCCACCCCGAGCTGGGCTTCACCGAGCCGTACCTGCTCGCGATGGCCAATGCCGGCAAGCGTCGTGACCCGGTCACCGGGAACGTCGGCGGCACCAACGGCTCGCAGTTCTTCATCTCCGTCGCCGCGACCACCTGGCTCACCGGCAAGCACACCATCTTCGGGAAGGTGGCCGACGACGCCAGCCGTGCGGTCGTGGATGCGATCGCCGCAACGCCCACGGGCTCGGGTGACCGTCCCGTGCAGCCGGTGACCATCTCGTCGGTCACCATCGAGGAGTGACAGCTCCTCTTCCGGCCGGGCCCGGCCCTGCCCAGCCACCCGTGTGCCCGCGGCACCCCGACCGGGTGTCGTACGTGCGCTGCCAGCGGTGCGGCCGGCCGGCGTGCCCCGAGTGTCAGCGGCCGGCGGCGGTCGGCGTGCACTGCGTCGACTGCGTCCGCGAGGCCAGCAGGAACGTCCCGGCGCCCCGGTCGGCCTTCGGTGCGCCGCTGAGCCGAGCGCGTCCGGTGGTCACCTACACCCTCATCGGGCTGTCGGTCATCAGCTTCCTGCTTCAAATGTCTCTGGGCGCCCCGCGGGACAACCCGTGGACCAACGCGCTGATCTACGCGCCCTTCCTGGGCGAGGCGGAACCGTGGCGCATGCTCACCACGGCGTTCCTGCACTCCACGGGGATGCTCCTGCACATCGGCTTCAACATGTACGCCCTGTGGATCCTGGGCCAGAGCCTGGAGCCCGCCCTGGGCAGGTGGCGCTTCATCTCCCTGTACCTGCTGTCCGCCTTCGGCGGGAGCGTCATGGTGCTGCTGCTCGCGTCGCCCACCGACGTGAGCTGGGTCACGGGTGTGGTCGGGGCGTCGGGCGCGGTGTTCGGCCTGTTCGGGGCCATCCTCGTAGTGCTCCGACGCCTGGGCCGGAGCGCGCAGCCGATCATCGTGATCCTCGTGATCAACGGCGTCCTCGGCTTCGTGATCCCGAACATCGCCTGGGAGGCCCACCTGGGTGGCCTGCTGGTCGGCGCCGCTCTCGGCCTCACCTACGCCTACGCGCCCAAGGAGCGCCGTCTCCCCCTGGGGGTCGGCGTGACCGTCGCCGTCGGCCTGGTCCTCGTCCTGGTCACGATGGCCCGCTACGCCGCCGTCTGACGGGAACTACACCGGTGTAGTTATCCACAGAGATGTCCACCCCTGGGGACAGAGGTGCCGGATGCCTAGCGCCAGCGAAGCGTGAGGCCGAAGCCGCTGAGCATCAGGACGAACCCGATGGCCAGGTTCCAGTTGCCCAGGCCCGGGATCGGGTACTCGTTGCGGAACAGGTACGTGGCCACGACCCACAGCAGGCCGCCGACCATGAGCGACACCATGGTGGGGACGAGCCACGGCGGGTTCCCCTTCTCCACCTTGGCGGTGGGGGGCGGCGTGTAGACGCGCTTCTTGCGTGATCTCGACTCGGGCACGGTTGCCTCTCGTATGTGCGTACGGCGGTCCGGGGGCACGGGGGCCCGTGATTCGTCGTCTAGCGTAGTGGGCACCACGACCGAGGAGGTGGGCATGACCGAGCGCGGCAGACGCGCCGCCCGCCGACGGGGCTGGGGCTCAGCGAGCGTCGTCCTCGTCCTCGTGCTCGCGGGCGTGCTGTTCACGGCCAACGCCCGGCTCGCGGGCGGGGTGGACGGTCGGCAGCCCCAGGACCTGGCCCAGCTGCTCGAGGTGGAACAGGCTCGCCTGACCAAGCTCGAGGACGAGGCCAACCGCCTCCAGGCCGAGATCGACAGGTACACCGACTCCCAGACCGACAGCGAGCAGCTCGGTGACACCCAGCAGGCGGAGCTCATCGCCCTGGCGGCGGGTCGCACCGACGTGACCGGCCCCGGGCTGACCGTGTCCTTGTCGGACGCCACCGACAGCAGCACGCTGCCCGACTGGGTGACCGACGACGACCTCGTGGTGCACCAGCAGGACCTTCAGGGGGTGATCAACGCCCTGTGGGCCGGCGGAGCAGAGGCGATGACCCTGCAGGACCAGCGGGTCATCTCCACCTCGGCATTCCGGTGCGTGGGCAACGTGCTGTCATTGCACGGCCGCCTCTACTCACCGCCGTACGTGGTTCAGGCGATCGGCGACCCGGCCGAGCTGGAGCGGGCTCTGCTCGCCTCACCGGAGGTCAGGACCTACCTGCAGTACGTCGAGACGATCGGCCTGGGGTGGTCCGTCAGCGCCTCCGACCGCCTGGAGCTCCCCGCGAACAGCCGTACCCTTGAGCTCCGGTACGCCGGGATCCCCGAAGGCGTCGACCCACTCAACCCGAGCAGGCTCCCGTGACCGAACATCCCGTGACATCCGAGCAGGCTCCCGGGCGCCCGGCCCGCAGCCGCCCGGCGATCCTTGCCGCCGTCGTCGGGGTGACCGGCGAGCTGCTCATCACCTTCGGCGTGCTGCTCGGGCTCTTCGTCGTCTGGCAGCTGTGGTGGACCGACGTGATCGCCGACAGGATTCAGGCCGACGTCACGGCGGAGCTGGAGTGGGTGCGGCCGGTCCAGCAGGTGGCGGCCGCCCCGACGCCGACCCCGACCGAGGTCCCGGAGCAGGACCCGGTGCGGCGGGACTTCCCCGCGCCCTCGATCGGCGAGCCGGAGCACCTGACCACGTTCGCGCTGATGTACGTGCCCCGCTGGGGTCCGGACTTCGCCCGCACCATCTCCCAGGGCACGTCCAAGAGCGACGTGCTCGACGTCCTGGGGGTGGGGCACTACGAGGGAACGGCCATGCCGGGCGCGATCGGGAACTTCGCGGTGGCCGGCCACCGGACCACGTACGGCAAGCCGTTCAACCGGATCGAGGAGCTCGTGGTGGGCGACCCGATCGTGGTGCAGACGGCGGGGACCTGGTACGTCTACCGGGTGCAGAGCACGTCGATCGTGCTCCCGCACCAGGTGGAGGTGCTGGCCGCGGTCCCCGGCCAGCCCGGTGAGGTCCCCACCGAGGCCGTCATGACGTTGACGACCTGCCACCCGATGTACTCCGCCCGCGAGCGGTACATCGTGCATGCCACCCTCGACTACTGGATGTCGACGGATGACGGGCAGCCCGCCGAGCTCACCGGTGAGGCGTGATGTACGGCTGGGTGTGGCGGACGCTCCCGGGACCGGTGTGGGGGCGGGTGGCCATCGTGGCGCTGGTCGCAGTCGCCGTCGTCTCGATCTGCTTCAACTGGCTGTTCCCCGCCGTGGCACCGTTCATGCCGTTCAACGACATCACCGTGGAGTGAGATGGCCCGCATCCTCGTCGTGGACAACTACGACTCCTTCGTCTACACGATCGTCGGCTACCTGAGCCAGCTGGGCGCCGAGACGGTTGTGGTGCGCAACGACGCGGTGCCTCCCGCTGCCCAGCGGGCCGGGTACGACGGCGTGCTCATCTCCCCCGGGCCGGGGACGCCGCGCGCCGCCGGCCAGAGCATGGACGTGATCGCCGACTGCGCGGCATCGCGGACGCCCATGCTCGGGGTGTGCCTGGGCCACCAGGCCCTCGGGGAGGTCTTCGGGGCGACCGTGACCCACGCGCCCGAGCTGATGCACGGCAAGACGAGCGCGGTGGTGCACCAGGGCGCGGGCGTGCTCGCAGGTCTGGCGACGCCGTTCACGGCGACCCGCTACCACTCGCTGGCCGTCCTGGAGGGCACCGTGCCCGACGAGCTGGTGGTGACCGCCCGGACCGATCGGCCCGACGGCGTCGGGGTGATCATGGGCCTGCAGCACAGGGAGCTGCCCCTGCACGGCGTCCAGTTCCACCCGGAGTCGGTGCTCACCGAGGGAGGGCACCGACTGTTGGCGAACTGGCTCGAGGTGTGCGGCCTGGTCGGCGCGGTCGAGAGGTCGGCGGGCATGGCGCCGCTGGTCCGCCAGACCGCGCACGCCTGACTCCCCGGGCTGACCTCAGTCGCCTCCCTCGCCCTCCGGCGGGGCCGCTGGGCGGATGTAGACGGTCACCTCGGTGCCCTCGGCGACGACCGACCCACGGGCGGGGTCGGTGCGGTGGGCCGTTCCCGGGTCCCCGCCGCCGCCGGCGTTCTCCTCGACGCACTCGTTGGCCGCGTTCAGGCTTGCGGCACCCAGGGCGGCCTTGGCGTCCTCACAGGTCATCCCGCGGACGTCGGGCACGGTGGTCGTGGTCCGCTCCTGGGAGATGATCACGTCGATGGACGCCCGCTGCTCCACGGGGCCGGGGCCGCGGCTCTGGCTCAGCACGACTCCGGGGGGTCCGTCGTCGTCCTCGTAGAGGTAGCTGACGGTCAGGCCCAGCTCCCGAAGCGTCTCGCGCGCGGCCGCCTCGGTCATGCCCGTCAGGTCAGGCAGCTCGACCTGCCCGTCGGACAGGTAGAGCAGGATGTCGGTGTCGGGCGACACCTCGTCTCCGGCCGGCGGCTCGGTCTTGGTCACCGAGTCGCGCGGGATCGTCGGGTGGTGCTCGGTCGTGGTGGTGATCCGTGCGGCGTCGAACCCGAGGGCCACCAGCTCGTTGCGCGCCTCGGCCTGGGTGCGCCCCTCGAGGTCGGGGATCGCGATCGCGTCCGGGCCGGAGGAGATGTAGACGGTGACCTCGTCGCCCTCGACCAGCTCCGTGCCGGCCTCCGGGTCGGTGCGGAACACCTCGTCGGCGGGGGCCTCGTTGGCCTCCGTGACCGGCACGAACTCCAGGCCGACGCCCTCCAGCTCGGCACGGGCCTGGTCGGCGGTCATCCCGACGACGTTCGGGACCTCCACCGGATCGGGTCCCAGCGGGGTCTGCTGGTTGGTGAGCAGGAAGATGATCCCGATGATCGCGGCCGCGGCGATGCCGATGAGGGTCCACATCACCCATGGGCGTCGCGGTCCGTCGTCGTCCTCGCCGAATCGGTCGTCCGCAGGCGTCTCCTGAGCCAGCGGGGACCACTGGGCTGGTGCCGCGGGCGCGACCTGCGTGGCGGGAGGCGCCGCTCCCATCACCTGGGTGGCCCCTGCGCCGTCGGCGTGTCGGCCGCCACCGGCGGCGGCGCCGGCACCGAACGCTGCCGCGCCTGCGGCCGCTGCCCCGAGGGCCCCGACCGCGGGGGCGCTGACCGGCCCGCCGCGCAGCGCGACCTCGAGGTCGCTGCGGAACTCCGCCGCGCTCCCGTACCGGTGCTCCCGGTCCTTGGCGAGGGCCTTCATCGTGATCCGGTCGAGCGAGTCGGGCACGTCGGAGGCGTAGACGCTCGGCGCCTGAGCGGTCTCGCGGGCGTGCTGGTATGCGACCGCGACCGGGGAGTCGCCGACGAACGGGGGTCGGCCGGTGAGCAGCTCGAACAGCAGGCATCCGGTTGAGTACAGGTCGCTGCGGGAGTCGACCGACTCGCCGCGGGCCTGCTCGGGCGAGAGGTACTGGGCCGTGCCGATGACGGCCTGGGTCTGGGTCATCGTCCCCGCGGCGTCGGCCATCGCCCGCGCGATGCCGAAGTCCATCACCTTGACGGCGCCGGTCGGGGTGAGCATGACGTTGGCCGGCTTGATGTCCCGGTGGACGATCCCGGCGTGGTGGGAGTACTCCAGCGCGGAGAGGACGCCGGCGGTGATCTCGACGGCCTCCTCGATCGGCACGGCTGCGCCGTCGCCGAGGATGTCGCGCACGGTGTGGCCCTCGACGTACTCCATGACGATGAACGGCACGTGGGCGACTGCGCCGCTGTGCTCGACGGCGACGTCCTCCCCGGTGTCGTACACCGCCACGATCGCGGGGTGGTTGAGCGAGGCAGCGGCCTGTGCCTCTCGGCGGAACCGAGCCTGAAACGACGGGTCACGGGCCAGGTCCGAGCGCAGGATCTTGATCGCCACGGTACGCCCGAGTCGTGTGTCGTGGCCGATGTGCACCTCGGCCATGCCGCCACGCCCGATGAGCTCGCCGACCTCGTACCGGCCGCCGAGGATCCGGGGTGTGCTGTCCACCACTAGAGGTCCTTCGCTGTCGTCGTGCGCCCGTGGTCAGTCCCCGGGCTCCGGTCGATGATCCCACGTTCGTGCCCGGCCCCCGGGGACGCCACTATCACGATCTGGGGTTCGATCTGGTGCGCCGGGCCGTTGGCCCGTGAAGGCCCCCAGAGCCTATCCGCAAATGCCGCCCCCAAGAGCGCGAAGATCACCATGAGGATGAGCACGATAAGGGGGCGGGAGAGCCGCCCCCATCGCTGCCCGGTGCCGGTGCTGCGCGAGCGGGAGGGCGCGTACGACGGCGGCGCCGTCGGCGGGAGGCTGGCGACGGCCTCCTCGGGGTCCCGCCCGGGGACGAGCGTGGCCGGTTCCCCCGTGGGCCGCGCGACGGGCGCGGGGCCCACGGGGGGCAAGGCCAGTCCACCGGCGGTGTCCGCGTCGACGACGTCCACCGGACGGGTGTGCCGACCCATGAGCTGGATGCCCCCGGTGGGCGTTCGGTCGTTCATCGAGTCGAGGACGCGCGCGAGAGACGCGGCCGACCGCGGCCGGTCCTCGGGGTCCTTGGCGAGCATCCGCATCACCAGGTCGGCGAGCTCGGGATCGATCTCGGGGGGCATCGGCGGTACCGGGGTGTTCACGTGGGCCACGGCGATGTCCACGGCCGTCGACCCCGTGAAGGGTCGGTTCCCGACCAGCGCCTCGTACGCCACGATCCCCAGCGAGTAGACGTCGGACGCGGGGGTCGCCGCCCGACCGATCGCCTGCTCGGGCGACAGGTACTGCGCCGTGCCCATCACCATGCCGGAGTCCGTCATCGGGATCTGGTTGGTCGCGGTGGAGATGCCGAAGTCGGTGATCTTCACGCGCCCGGCCCGATCGAGCAGGATGTTGCCCGGCTTGACGTCCCGGTGGACCACCCCGCCGACGTGCGCGGCATGCAGCGCCCGGGCGGTGTTGGCCAGGATCGGCAGCAGTCGTCGGGTGGGGAGCACCGGCTCGCGATCCAGCAGGTCCGACATGGGCTCGCCGAGGATGAGCTCCATCACCAGGAACCCTGAGCCCTCCTGCTCGCCGTAGTCGTACAGCTGGGCGATGTTCGGGTGCGACAGCTGGGCGCTGTTGCGGGCCTCGGTGCGGAAGCGCTCCAGGAACCCCTCGTCGCCGGCGAACTCCTCGCGCAGCACCTTGATGGCCACGTCGCGGGCGAGCGACTCGTCGTGGGCGACCCACACCTCGCCCATGCCGCCGACGGCGATTCGCGACACCAGCCGGTAGCGGTCACCGAGCGAGACTCCGGGGGCCGGCTTCATCGCAGCACCGCCTGGATGACCGCACGGGCGATGGGTGCCGCGACCGCGCCCCCGGTCGCCTCGTTGCCCATGCTCCCGCCGTTCTCCACGATGACCGCGACGGCCACGCGGGGTGCGTCGGCGGGGGCGAAGGACGTGAACCAGGCGTGCGGGGCGACGTCGTCGGCGGTCTGGGCGGTGCCGGTCTTGCCGGCCACCTGGATCCCGGAGATCTGCGCGGCCCTGCCGGTGCCGGACTCGACCACCTGCACCATCATCTCGCGCAGCGCCGCGGCGGTGCCCCCCGAGATCGGTCGGCCGAGCTGGGTCGGCTCGGTCTGCTGGACGATCGTGAGGTCCTGGCTGCGGACGGCGGCGACCAGGTAGGGCTGCATCTGCACGCCGCCGTTGGCGATCGCCGCCGAGACCATCGCCATCTGGAGCGGGGTCACCGAGACCTCGTACTGGCCGATGGCGGACAACGCGGTCTGCGGCGCGTCGGGGTCGGCGGGGAAGCGGCTCTGCGTCACCCGCATGGGGACGTTGAGCGGGGTGTCGAAGCCGAACGCCTCGGCCTGCGCGCGCAGGGCGTCGTCACCCAGGTCGATGCCCAGCTGGGCGAAGGCGGTGTTGCACGAGATCCGCAGCGCGTCCGCCAGGGTCGTGGTGCCCGTCGAGCTGCACGGCGCCCCGCCGAAGTTGCGGAGCACGGAGGAGCTGAGGGGGAGCTGGAGCTGCGTGGGTGCGGCGATCTCGGTGTCGGACGTCATCCCGGACTCGAGGGCCGCGGCCGCCGTGACCAGCTTGAAGGTCGAGCCCGGCGGATAGGTGCGGCCGGCGATCGCCCGGTTCTCCATCGGGCGTTCCGGGGAGGCCTGGAGCGCGGCCCACACCTCGGTCACGGCCGCCATGTCGTGGCTGGCCAGCACGTTCGGGTCGTAGGACGGCTTGGACACCATGGCGAGGATGGCACCGGTGGTCGTGTCGATGGCGACGACCGCGCCGCTCTGGTCGCCCAGTGCGTCCCAGGCCGCCTGCTGCGCGACCGGGTCGATGGTCAGCTCGACGGAGGCGCCGAGGGGCTGGCGCCCGGTGACCAGGTCCTGGAGCCGCGCGTAGAACAGGGAGTCGGCCGAGCCGTTCAGCTCGGTGTTCATCCATCGCTCGATGCCCTCCGGGCCGTAGACCACGGAGTAGTAGCCGGTGACCGGGGCGTAGAGCGGGCCGTTGAGGTAGCTCCGTTGGTACCCGAAGGGGTCGTCGATCGGCGCCGAGGACGCGACGGCCTCACCCGCGACGACGATCGGTCCCCGATGGTTGCCGTACTCCCGGTACAGCGTGCGGACGTTGCGCGGGTCGGCGTTGAGGTCCGGTGCCTGGACGAACTGCACCCAGGTCGCCCCACCCACGAGGATCCCGAACATCGCCAGCACGACGGTGGCGAGGCGGCGCAGCGGCGTGTTCACGACGTGGTCCCCTCCCCGCGCAGGTCGATGAGCTCGGTCTCGTGCTCGGAGGAGACCGGGGTGCTGTGCGGAGCCTCCGCACGCGACGGTTCCTCATCGGCATCCGGGAGCTCGATCGGTAGCGCCGGATCGGCGGGGCGTCGGGCGCTGTCGGAGATCCGCAGCAGCAGGGCGGCGATCACCCAGTTCGCGAGCAGCGACGAACCCCCGTAGGCGAGGAACGGCATGGTCAGGCCGGTGAGCGGGATCAGCCGCGTCACCCCGCCGACGACCACGAAGCACTGGAAGGCGATGACGAAGGCCATGCCGCCGGCGAACAGCTTGCCGAACCCGTCGCGCACCCCGATCGCGGTGCGCAGGCCGCGCTGGGCCAGCACCAGGTAGAGCACGAGAAGGGCGAGCAGGCCGGTCAGGCCGAGCTCCTCACCCATCGAGGCGACGATGAAGTCCGACTCGGCGTAGGGGACCAGGTCGGGCCGCCCCTCGCCCCAGCCCGTGCCGAAGAGGCCGCCGCTCGCCATGCCGAACAGGCCACCGACCAGCTGGCCGGAACCGGGGGAGGCGCGGTAGTACTCGTCGCCGAGCGCGTGGAGCCAGATGTCGAACCTGGTCCCGACGTGGGGGATGACGGTGGCGGCCACCGCGGCCCCGCCGAGGAAGAGCATCAGGCCGATGACCACCCAGCTGAGCCGCTCGGTGGCCAGGTAGAGCATCCCGACGAAGAGGCCGAAGAAGAGCAGCGAGGTACCCAGGTCGCTCTGGAACACGAGGATGCCCAGCGACGCGAGCCAGGCGAGCAGGATCGGCCCGAGGTCGCGCGGACGGGGAAGCTGAAGGCCGAGGAGGCGGGGCCCCGCCAGGGCGAGGGTGTCGCGGGTGGTCACCAGGTAGCCGGCGAAGAAGATGGCGAAGGCGATCTTGGCCACCTCGGCCGGCTGGAAGGAGCCGTCCAGCCCTCCGAGGGAGAGCCGGATCCAGATCTGCGCGCCGTTGATCTCCACGCCGAGTCCCGGGACGAGCGGAAGCACGAGGAGCACGAGGCCGACGACCATCGCGGTGTAGGTGTACCGGCGCAGCGTGCGGTGGTCGCGCAGCGCGATGAGGACGACGGCGGCCAGGACCACGGAGATCGCGGTCCAGACCAGCTGGCGCTCGGCGAAGTCCGCGACCTCGCGCCCCCGTGCGGCGTAGGCGAAGTCGATCCGGTAGATCATGGCCAGGCCGATGCCGTTCAGGGCGACGACGGTCGGCAGGATCACGGGGTCGGCGTAGGGGGCGCGCCAGCGCAGCACGAGGTGCATGCCGAGACTCAGGGCGATGAGGCCGGCGCTGTACCCGAAGATGTCGGCAGGCAGCGACCCCGTGGTCGCGAGGCCCACCAGCGCGTACGCGCCCGTGCCGAGCGACAGGGCGAGCACGAGCAGACCCAGCTCGCCGTTGCGGCCCGGCCGAACCCGGTGGGGGCTGACGGTCGCCATCAGTGCAGTCCCCGCCGTGGCATGACCATCGTCACCGCGTGTCCGCCTCGTCCTCGAGCAGCTCCAGGCGCTCGCGTGCGTCGGCGAGGCTCGACGCGGGGATCGTCGCGGCCAGTCGGTCCTGGAAGTAGGTCGGCAGGTCCGACACCTCTGTCCGGCTGGTCTGGACCACCTCCGACAGGGTGAGCGGCCCGACGGACTGCGGGATGCCGCGGTAGATCGCGACGCGCTCCTCGTCGATGCCCACGTAGTACTGGTCCTGGGTCCACTCGTAGCCCAGCCAGGCGGCGAGGCCGACGGCGCCGACGATGATCAGCGCCAGCAGGGCGATCAGGATCCGGCGCCAGATGCTCGGGCGGTCGAGGTCGTCGTCGCCGAAGTGGTTCACCTCCGGGGCTCCGGAGGCGGCGCCGCCACGGGCCAGGGCCCGGGCCGCCGCTGACTGCTCGGCCGCCCGGGCGGCCGACCCTCGGCCCCCTCGGGTGGGACGGTTCCGGTCCAGCGCGGCCGCGCCCACGACGCGCGAGGCGGTGGACGGCGCGGCGCCGTCGGGCAGCGAGTCGACCTCGACGACGTCGGCGACCACCACCGTGACGTTGTCCGGCGCACCGCCCCGCAGGGCCAGCTCCACCAGCTGGTCGGCGCAGGCGTCGACGTCGTCGGCCTCGACCATCGTCTCGGTGAGGGTGTCGTGGCTGACCACGCCGGACAGGCCGTCGGAGCAGAGCATCCAGCGGTCCCCCGGGCGCGCCTCGCGGACGGACAGGTCCGGGACGATCTCGACGTCGAAGTCGCCCAGGACCCGGAGCAGGACGGAGCGCTGCGGGTGGTGCTCGGCCTCCTCCGGAGTGAGCTTGCCGGTGTTCACGAGGTGCTGGACGAACGAGTGGTCGGTGGTCACCTGGGTGAGTCGGCCATCGCGCAGCAGATAGGCACGCGAGTCCCCGATGTGGGCCATGGCCAGCTTGTTGCCCGACCGGAGGAGCGCGGTGACCGTCGTGCCCAGGCCGGCGAGCTCGGGGCTGTCCTCGGCGAGGGCGAGCAGCTCGTCGTGCGCGGAGTTCAGCGCCTCAGCCAGCTCGTCGAGGGCGTCGTCGGGCCCGTGCGCCTCGTCGTCCAGCGGGACCAGGTGCGCCACGGCGACCGACGACGCCACGTCGCCGCCGGCGTGCCCGCCCATGCCGTCGGCGACGGCGAGCAGGTGCGGTCCGGCGTAGGCGGAGTCCTGGTTGTTGGACCGGACGAGGCCGACGTCGGACCTGGCGGCGTAGCGCAGCGCAAGGGTCACGGCTCCACCATCCCCTATCTCTGCAGCTCGAGGATGGACTGGCCGACCTTGATCTGGCTGCCGATCCCGACCGGCACGGGGTCGGTCACCCGCTCCCGGCCGACGAAGGTCCCGTTGGTGGACCCGAGGTCCTCGACGTACCACTGCCCGTTGTCGGGGTAGATCCGCGCGTGCCGGGACGAGGAGTAGTCGTCGTCGAGCACGAGCGTGCACCCGGCCGCCCGGCCGATCAGCACGGGCGACCCGCCCAGCGGCAGCGTCGTCCCGCGCAACGAGCCGGCGGTGACGACCAGCCTCCGGGGCACGGAGTCGCGGCGGGGGAAGGGTGCGCCGCGCTCGGCCGCCGGGGAGGGCGGCGGGGCGGCGTAGGGGGCCGGTGCGCGGCGCTCGGTCCGGCGCAGCCGACGGCTCACGATCCTCGTCCCGTACAGGTCGCGGCGCAGCACTGAGATCGCTGCGAAGACGAACAGCCACAGCAGCACCAGATAGCCCAGCCGCAGCAGGGTGATCGTGAGCTCACTCATCGGGGCCGATCACCGGTCCTCGTCGTCGTCGGCCCCGGTCCAGAACAGGATGCGCGTCCGACCGATAGTCACCGTGTTGCCGTCGACGAGGGTGGCCGCCGGCACCTGATGGCCCTCGACGAAGGTGCCGTTGGTGGAGTTCAGGTCGGTGGCGATGACCGCCTCATGGGTGACCCTGATCTCGAGGTGCCGCCGGGAGACGCCCGGGTCGTCGACGACGATGTCGGCCTCGCTGCCGCGGCCGATCACCGTGACGGGACCGGTGAGCAGGTACCGCTGGCCGTCGATGTCCACCAGCGGGTGGCGCTTGCTGGCCGCGACGGTGGTGGCCGGGGCGACGGCGCCGCGCACGGTCGCGCTCCCGACCTCGAACCTGCCGGTCTCCAGCTCGGGGTTCTCCGCGAAGGCGACGGTGACGGGTCCGATGAACGCGTAGCGCTGGCTCGTGGCGTGGGAGGTGACGTTCGCCGCGAGCTCGTCGGCGAGCGGCTCGGCACCCCAGTCGACCACCTGCTGGTAATCGGCAGCGGAAAGGTCGATCGTGAACTCGTTGGGCACCACCGTTCGGTCGCGGCCGACGACGGCGGCCCGGTCGTCGATCTCCCGCCGCAGCGCGCTGGCGAGCTCGACCGGCTTCACCTCGCTCCGGAACGCCTTGGCGAACGCGGAGCTGACGACCCGCTCGACCCCCTTCTCGAACTTGTCGAGGGCTCCCATGCCACCTCCTTCCGCCTACTCGGCGGGCCCGGGGGCCCGCTGACGCCGACGTACTGGTCGGCTACCGTCGCACAGTCCCCACGTGCCCGGCAGTTCCGCGGCACGTGAGCCCAGCTGCGACCCCCCCAGAGGTCCGGTAGCGATGGTATCCGCCACCGGGTGACCCCGGCGCACATACGCTCGGGCGCCCACGGCCAGCGTGCTAGCCTGCTGCGGCGCGCGCGAGTGGCGAAATGGCAGACGCGCACGGTTCAGGTCCGTGTGCCCGAAAGGGCGTGGGGGTTCAAGTCCCCCCTCGCGCACAGATGAGGAGCCCCCGGACGACGGCGCCCGGGGGCTCCTCGCACGTGTACGCACGGGAGGTCGCGATGAAGAGGCAGGCGCGCAAGATCGTGGTGGATGGCGACCCGCGGGTGTGGATCGGGGTGAACTTCTGGTCGCGGGTGGGCGGCCCGCTCATGTGGCGCCACTACGACGCCGACGTCGTCCAGTCCGAGCTCGAGGTCGTGCGGGACCACGGCATGACGGTGACGCGCTCGTTCTTCTACTGGCCCGACTTCATGCCGACGCCAGAGGCGCTCGACGAGGAGCTCGTCGACCGGTTCCGGGACTTCCTCGACCGTCACCAGGCCCTGGGCATGACGAGCATCCCGACGTTCATCGTGGGTCACATGTCCGGCGAGAACTGGGACCCGGCCTGGCGGGACGGCCGTGACCTCTTCGCCGACGTGTGGTTCGTCGCACGCCAGGCCTGGTACGTGCGGGAACTCACGCGACGCTTCCACGACCACCCGGCTGTCGTCGGCTGGCTCCTCACCAACGAGGTACCGATCTACGACGACTGGCGGGGGCGCGATGTCGGGGCGGACAAGGACCAGCGCGCCGCGGAGATCCGCAGCTGGGCGCAGCTCCTCGTTGACGCGGTCCGTTCGGGCGGCGGCACCCAGCCGGTGTCCGTCGGGGAGGGCGCGTGGGGCGTCGAGGTCACTGGTCTCGACAACGGCTTCCGCGTGCGCGAGCTGAGCGAGCACATCGACTTCCTCGGCCCGCACGTGTACCGGATGGAGACGGACCAGGTGCGCCAGCACCTCGGCGGCGCCTTCGTCTGCGAGCTGCTCGACGTCGACGAGCAGCCCGTCGTCATGGAGGAGTTCGGCGTCACCAGCGACTACGTGAGCGAGGAGAACGCCGCCCACTACTACCGCCAGGTTCTCCACAACACCCTGCTGGCTGGTGCGACGGGCTGGATCTGCTGGAACAACACGGACTACGACGACCTGTGGCAGCAGGCTCCCTACAGCCACCACCCGTTCGAGATGCACTTCGGGTTGACCGACCACCGCGGCGTTGCCAAGGCCCAAGCCCGGGAGGTCAGGGCGTTCGCCGACGTGGTGGCGCAGGTCGACCTCGCCCACACCCGCCGCCCGGACTCGCGCGTCGCGCTCGTCGTCACGTCCTACCTCGAGGCGGGCTACCCGTTCACCCATCCCGAGGACGCCGTCGCCGTGTTCGAGAACACTCGCCAGGCGTACGTGGCCGCCCGGGAGGCGGACCTGCCGGTCGCCGTCGTCCGCGAGGCTGATGGCCTGCCCGACGACGGTGCGCTGTACCTCGTCCCGTCGTTCAAGCAACTCACCGCACCAACGTGGAAGCACCTGCGGGAGCTCGCCGAAGGCGGCGCGACCGTCTACTGCTCGGCGTTCCTCGGCACCCACGAGACCCAGCGCGGGCTGTGGTGGCCGAAGCTGGATGAGACGTTCGGCGTGCGCAAGCGCACGCGCTACGGCCTGGTCGACGCGATCGACGACGACCAGGTGGTGGTCACGATCACCGCCGATCTCGGAAACCTGCGCGTCGGCGACGAGCTGCGGTTCGCGGTCGGCGGTACGGCGAACTCCCGGGCGTACCTACCGGTCGACCCGGTCGACGCGGAGGTCCTCGCCACCGACGCGCACGGCCGGCCGTTCCTCGTGCGGCGCAGGACTGGCGCGGGGTCGATGGTGCTGTGCACCTATCCCGTCGAACACATGGCAGCGGTCACGCACGCGGTGAACCCCGAGGACACGTGGCGGCTCTACGAGGCGCTCGCGACTGAGGCGGGCGTGCGTCCGGCGGTGCGCGTGCCCGACCCGCGGGTGCTCGCGGGTGAGATCGAGCATGAGGACGGCCGGCGGTTCGTGTGGCTCGTGAGCCAGCACGACGGCGAGGTCACCGTCACGCCTGAGGTGGACGACCGCCGGCTGGTGGCGCTGACGTCAGACGACGACACCCCGACGGTCACACTCCCACCTTTCGGCGTGGCCGTGCTCCGGCGGGTCTGAGAGCCGCCGGTCGATCACCGCCGGGGCTCGCCTGACGGCGGACCGGCGCGTCGCCCGACTCCGACGTCGCCTCCTCAGGCGCGACGCCGGATCACCCAGGCCGTCACGGCCGTGCCGGCGACCGTCCATGCACCCAGGACGAGGAACGACGTCGTCGTGCCCGTCACCAGGCCGTCGGTCAGGCCCGACCTGATGGCGACGGTCATGTGGTGGAAGGGCAGCACCTCGTGCACGCGCATCAGCCAGAGCGGCAGGTTGGACGCCGGGTAGACGATCGGGGTGAAGAGCATCACCACGAAGATCAGCGCGTTGGAGATCAGGTTGGTGATCATCGGGTTGGTGATCGCCATCGCCATCCCGGCCCCGACCGCCACGGACATGACCGCGGCGAGGAGCACCGCTGGGACGATGAGCGGCGAGATCGACAGGGTCACGCCGTACCGCCACATCGCCACGAGGAGGGCCAGGACCGTCCCGGGCAGCGCGAGCGACGTGTACATCACGAACATCGCGGTCACCTGGGCGCTGCGCGGCACCGGCAGCGACCAGATGAAGTCGAAGCTGCCCGACGTGCGCTGCTCGCCGATCCCGCCGGGGACGATCACGAAGCCCATCGGGATGAGGGCGAGCACCGGGATCCCGGTGGTGATGTACAGGGCCGTGGTCGGGGTGATCTCCGGGTAGAAGAACCCGTACATGACGGCCATGCCGGCGCCCATCATGAACTGGACCACGACGATCACCGCCGCGAACTGCCGGGTACCGATGTACTCCAGCCGCAGCATCAGGCGGAAGGACCGCAACCAGTTGGCGGCGCCGTGCCGGAGTGTGACATCGGCCGACTCGAGGGTCGGGATCGCGGTGGTCACTGTCGCCTCCCCAGGGCCCGGACCGCCAGGACGCCGGCGATGATCGCCCAGACCGCCAGGACGACGTAGGAGATCGCCAGGTCCGGGTACGACAGGTCGGTCAGCGAGGCCCGGATCACATCGGCCATGTGTCGGAACGGGAACCACCAGTTGAGGCTGCCCAACCACGCGGGCATCTGGCTCACCGGGAACAGGATCGGGGTGGCCCCGAAGATGCCGAAGACGATGAGCTGGGTGATCGAGCGGGTGACCATCGGGCTGGAGATCGCGTGGGCGAGGGCGTACCCGAGCATGGTGCCGGTGAAGGCGGTGAGCATCATCGCCGGGACGACGTCGGCGCCGATCGCCAGGGGCAGCCCGTCGTACCGGAGGACGGCGACGGTGAGGGAGACCACCACGGCGGGGAGACCACCGATCAGGCACACGGTGTACCAGGCCAGCGCGGAGGCTGTGTGCGGCACGGGGAGCGACTGGATGAAGTCGTAGCTCTGCGAGGTCCGCTGGTCGGCGACCAGCTGGGGTCCGAGGATCAGCCCGACCATGACCAGGTTGATCACCGGCACCCCCGTGGAGACGAAGAGGGCGGCCTGGATGGGGATGTCGGCGAAGAAGAGCGCGAAGCCGAGGACGAAGCCGACCCCGGCGAGCACCTGGACGACGGTCAGGACGCCGAGCCACATCCGCAGGCTGGCGAGGTGCCAGGCGAGCATGGTCCGGTAGCCCGAGAGCCAGTACGGCCACCCGGTCCGGGTCACGTCCGTCCCGGCCCGGTCGGTGACGGGAGCCTCCGCGACGCTCATGCCGCGCTCGCGTCGTCGTCGTCGGACGTGTGACCGGTGAGCCGGATGTAGACGTCCTCCAGGGTGGTGGCGCCCAGGGCGTACTCCTCCGCAACGCCCGCGTTCATCAGGTCGACCGCCCACGCGATGCCGTGCGCGGCGTCGCCCTCGTCGATCGAGCTCACCAGGTTGTTGCCCACCCGCAGCGGGTGGCGCACCCACTCGGGGGCGGCGGGTGTGGTGACCCCCGGGGTCAGCATGACCTGGAGGCGGAGCTGCCCGCGGTCGGCCGACTTGAGCGCCGAGGAGGTGCCCTCCGCGACGATGCGTCCGTCCATGATGACCGCCAGCCGGTCGACGGACTTCTCCGCCTCGAGCACGTTGTGCGTGACGAGCATGACCGCGCACCCGAAGCTGCTCAGGCCCCGCACCTGCTCCCAGAGCAGCCGGCGACGCAGGGGGTCGACGTCGTTGGTGGGCTCGTCGAGGATGACCAGCTTGCCGGGCCAGACGGTTGCCATCGCGAAGCCGGCGAGCCGCTTCGCGCCGCCGGAGAGCTTGGCGCCCAGGGTGTTGCGCCACTCGCCCAGGTCGAGCGCCTCGATGAGCTCGTCCGTGCGGCGCCGGACCGCCTCCCTGCCGCCGCCGCGGATGCGACCGGTGATCTCGATCGCCTCCGCGAGGTGGAAGGAGTCGATCGGCATCTGAGCCTGGGGCAGGTAGGAGCACAGCTGCCGCGCCACGTCCGGGTGGGCGACCAGGTCGTGCGGTCCGATCGCGAGCGACCCGGAGGTCGGGGCGAGCAGCCCGATGACCTGCTTGACCAGGGTCGACTTGCCGGCCCCGTTCGGGCCGAGCAGCCCGTAGACCTCGCCCGGCTCGATGCGCAGGGTGAGGGCGTCGTTGGCCCGGACCCCGCCCTTGTAGACCTTGGTCACGTCCTCGGCGCGGAACGACCAGTCGGTGGGCGTGGGGGCTGTCACGTGCGTCTCCTGAGGTCCAGGCGGCCGTCTCGCCGCTCGAGATATATCTCGTCGGCGGACACGATATATCTCGACGCGCATCGAGGGCAAGAGGCTGGCGAAGACGCCCGCGATGCCGTCCCGGGACACCCCGGTCGAGCTCGGGGGAGGGAGCCCGTCGAACAGGCAAGACGACCGCCCGACCGCCGGACCCAGGCGGCGCATCAGTGAGAGGGTGGGCCGGTGAGCAGAGCACTGGTGGTCCGCGGGGGTTGGGAAGGGCACTTCCCGGTGGAGGCCACCGATCGGTTCCTGCCCCTGCTGCTTCGGCACGGCGAGGTCACGGTCGCCGACACCCTCGAGGCGTACACCGATCCCCGGTTGCCCAGCTACGACCTGATCGTCCAGTGCTGGAGCATGGGAGCACTGACCGAGGCCCAGGAACGCGGGCTGACGACGGCCGTTCGTGGCGGCACGGGCTTCGCCGGATGGCACGGCGGCGTCCTCGCCACGATGTACACCAACCTCGACTACGGCTTCATGGTGGGCGGGCGCTTCGTGGCCCATCCCGGCGACGTCATCGACTACCGGGTCGACGTGACCGGCGACCACAAGGTGGTCGCGGGACTGTCCTCGTTCGACGTGCGCTCCGAGCAGTACTTCTGCCACACCGATCCATTCATCGACGTGCACGCCACCACCACCGTCAGCGGTCAGCACGGGACGCCGGAGATCGCCGGGGCCGTGGCACCGGTCGTGTGGACCCGCCGGTACGGCAGCGGCCGGGTGTTCGTCAGCACGCTGGGCCACACCCCGGCCGACTTCGACGTTCCCCAGACGCGGACGATCACCGAACGCGGCCTGCTCTGGGCCACTCGCGGGTCGCGTTGAGCACCGGTCCGGCTACGGTCGGACCGTGACCGCCGAGAGACGCTGCCGCTGATGATCGACGCCGCGCTGGACCTGCTTGCCGACGCCCCGCTGCTGACGATCTTCGTCGTGGTCGCCCTCGGGACGGCGCTCGGAGCGGTGCCCTTCGGTCCGGTCCGGTTCGGCGCCGCCGGGGCCCTCTTCGTCGGTCTCGGCATCGGGGCCCTCGACCCGCGGCTGGGCGAGGGCCTCGCGCTGGTCCAGACGCTCGGCCTGGCGCTCTTCGTCTACACCGTGGGCCTGGCGGCCGGCTCGACCTTCTTCCGCGACCTGCGGCGGCAGCTCCCGCTGATGAGCGTCGGCATGGGGGTGCTCGCCGTCGTGGGCGCGACGGCGATCGGGCTGGGGGCCGCGCTCGGCCTGTCCGGCCCGCTCGCGGCGGGCGCGTTCACCGGTGCGCTCACCTCGACCCCCGCGCTCGCGGCCGCGGCGGCGGCGGCCGGCAGCACGGAGCCGGCGGTGGGCTACGCGCTCGGCTACCCGATCGGGGTGACGGTATCGATCGTCGTCGTGGCCGTGATCGTCGGGCGGCGCTGGCCGTCGCGGCGCGACCCTGCCCCCGCCGCAGGTCTCGGGCTGGATGCGGCGACCGCCCAGGTGGAGCGCACCACCCGGCTCTCGGACGTGCCGGGCTTCGCCGCCCAGGAGGTGCGGTTGTCGTACCTGTCGCGGGAGGGGCGCACGCGGGTGGTGACTCCCGGCGAGCGACTGCAGCCCGGTGACCGCGTGGTCGTCGTCGGACCGGCCGGGTCGGTGGCGGCGGCCATCGCGCACCTCGGCGTCCGGCTGGACGAGCACCTGGCGGACGACCGGACCTCGGTGGACCACCGGCGGTTCGTGGTCTCGAACTCCGCCGTGGCGGGAAGAAGCGTCCTCGAGCTCGACATCCCCGGCCGGTTCGGCGGCGTGATCACCCGGGTGCGACGCGGCGACCTCGACCTGCTCGCCCGGGACGACCTCACCCTCGAGCTCGGCGACCGGGTGCTCGCGGTCGTCCCTCGGGACGAGCTGACCGCCGTCTCGGCGTTCCTCGGTGACTCCGAGCGGCGGGTGTCCGAGGTGGACGCGCTTTCCGTCGGCATCGGGATGGCGCTGGGCCTGCTGCTCGGCCTGGTCGCGGTCCCGCTGCCCGGTGCCGCCTCGTTCGCGCTCGGGTCGGCGGCCGGCCCGCTCCTGGTCGGCATGGTCCTCGGCCGCGCGGAGCGCACCGGCCCGCTCGTCTGGGGCCTGCCCCGCGCGGCCAACCTGACCATCCGCCAGCTCGGCCTGCTCTTCTTCCTCGCCGCCGTCGGCCTCTCGTCGGGTCAGGCGTTCGCCGCCGAGGCGTTCACCGCGACCGGGCTGAAGGTGGCCGTGGCCGCCCTGGCCCTGATCAGCCTGGGCGCGGTGCTGTTCGTGACCGGGGCGCGCCTGGTCGGAACCAGTGCCCCGCGTGCGGCCGGGGCGCTCGCCGGCATGATCGGTCAGCCCGCGATCCTGGCCTACGCCGCCTCCCGGGTGACCGACGAGCGGGTCGAGGCCGGGTATGCGGCACTCTTCGCGCTGGGGATCATCGTGAAGATCCTGCTCGTGCAGGTGATCGTCCTCTAGCGAGACACCGACGCGGTCACGCGCCGACGGACGCGCGGTCGTGCCTGAGCGGACCAGCGCGCCCGCCCCGCGCTACGGCAGCCGGTCGTACACCTCGGGGATCGCCGCCGCGACGTCGTCGGCGAAGGCCGTGAACGGCTCAGCCTCGATGCGCCGCGCCGCCCCCTTGCCCACGTGTCGCCAGGTGCCCACGACCCGGCCGTCGACGACGACGGTCGGCCGGAACACGCCGTTGCCGCCGGGGACGATCCGGTCGGCGTGCTCCGGGGCCAGCGTCATGGTCCGGTCGGCGTAGCCCAGGATGATCTCGTCGAAGCCGGGGAGCAGGACGAGGCCTGCGGCCTGGTCCCGGGCGTCGGCCAGGCGCTGGGGGGTGGCCGGGTCGAGCAGGTACTCCGTGTCGTCGACGACGAGGGTGTCGAGCCGGTCGCGAGCCGCCGCCGTGCCGGCCCGCACGTCCTTGGCGACCAGGCCCGACCAGCGGCCGAGGTCGGCGACGGTCGCGGGCCCGTGGCTCCGGAAGTAGCGGAGCGCGAGCTCGGCGAGGGCCTCGTCCCGGTCGAGGCGGCGGGGCTCGGGCACCCAGGAGTCGAGGAGCACGAAGCGCTGGGAGTCACCGATCGGGCCGAGGCAGAGCACGCCACGCATCGCCAGCTCGGCGATGAGGTGGTAGCCGCGACCCCCGGCCGTGGTGAGGCCGGCGTCGTCCCAGACGGCGAGCAGCTCCGGGCGGCTGAGCCCGGTCTCGGGGCGCGTCGCGTCGCTCAGCGCCGCCACGGCGAGGTCCCGCGCGCGGCCGAGGTCCGCCTCGTCGAGCCCGAGCTGGGGTCGGCGCTTGGCCCCCGCCGCGCGCGGTCTCGGCGTCATGAGCTCGAGCATCCAGGACAGGTCGGCGGCGACCACCGTGTGCAGGGTCCCCCGCATCGGCCAGGACCGGACGATCCGGCCCGCGTCGAAGGCTGCCACGACGTCCGCCCGGTTCCGGGCGTCGGTGCGCAGGGCGACCGAGGTGAGGGCACCGGCGTCGTCCTGCGCCTGGAGCGCGGTCAGCCAGGCCACGGCCTCGGTCGCGGACGGCAGCGGTGGCCCGACGACGCGCTGGGCCACGAGACGGAGCAGGGCGATCTCGTGGGGGTTCATCGAGCCCAGTCAAGCAGCGGGCGCCGACGTCGGCACGGGAGCACCCCGGCAGTATTGTACGGTAATCCAACGAACTTTGGAGGAACTAGTGCCCACCGTGACCCGCACCGAGGTGTTCGACCGCCTCGCCATCGTCGGCAAGGCCTTCTCCAGTGCCCGGCGGCTGGAGATCATCGACCTGCTGAGCCAGGGCGAGCGCACGGTCGAGGCCATCGCGCGCGCCACCGGCCTGGGGGTGAGCACGGCGTCGGCCCACCTGCAGGTGCTCAAGGGCGCCCACCTGGTCACCACCAGGCGCGACGGCACCCGGATCCACTACCGGCTGGCGGGCGACGACGTCGCGGCGCTGTACTCCGGCCTGGGAGCCGTGGCCCGCAACCGGTCGGCGGACGTCGAACGTGCCCGGGTCGGGTACCTCGGTGGCTCGGGGGCGCCGGACGTCGAGGAGGTCACCCGGGAGGAGCTCGCGGAGCGGCTGGCGCTGGGCGCGGTCACCGTGCTGGACGTGCGCCCGCACGAGGAGTACCTGGCCGGGCACATCCCGGGGGCGCTGTCGGTGCCCTTCGGCGACCTGCCCGCGCGGGTGGCGACCCTGGAGCCGTCGTCGGACGTGGTGGCGTACTGCCGCGGCGCGTACTGCGTGATGGCGTCAGACGCGGTCCGCCTGCTGCGGGCGGAGGGACGACGAGCCACGCGCCTCGAGGACGGCCTGCTGGAGTGGCGGGTCGCCGGGTTCCCCGTGGAGACCGCCGAACCGCGCGATCGCGCGACCGCGACGGCGCTGGCGGGGGCGGACGCATGAGGACGATCGACGCCGTCGTCGCCATGCGCCGCTGGTCCGCCCGACGCTGGCTCACCGCTGCGGCCGCGGCCGTGGGCTTCGCGCTGGTCGTGGCGATCCCGACGGACCTGATCGACACGCCCGTGTTCGGCCGGGAGATCCCGCCGACCTGGTGGTCGTGGCCCGCCCTCGTGATCTCGTCCGTGCTGGCGGGCGTCCTGGTGGCGACGTACGTCGCGCCCGCCGACGGGGGGCAGGACGTTCGCGCCCAACGCCGCGGGATGGCGGGCGGACTGCTGACCTTCTTCGCGGTCGGCTGCCCCGTGTGCAACAAGCTCGTCCTCATCGCGCTCGGCAGCGCCGGCGCCATCACGTGGTTCGAGCCGGTCCAGCCCTTCCTCCAGCTGGCGGCGATCGGCGTGCTGCTCTGGGCGCTCCGGCTCCGGTTGCGCGGCGAGCTCGCCTGCGCGGTGCCGACGTCCGCCGCCCTGCGCCCGAGCGTTCCCGCCTGAGTCCGGGGCCCGGGCGGCCACCGGACCCCGCGCACCGCGTCCGACCCGCTTCCGCCGCCCGGCCGCGCGCCCGAATTGCGGTGACCTGCGGCGTGTCGCCACGGTTCAGGGCACCACCGGGTGAAATCGTCGGGCCACACGGGTGGGTTCGTGATCGCGCCTGGTGCCGATGGTGGCCACCGGGATAGCCTGCGGCTGTCAGCGAAAAGGGCAAACCCGTCGTAAGGCGGGGACGCAAAGCCACGGGACCCTCGGGGTCAGCCGGGCTACCGAACGAAGGATGGCCCACATGGGCGACCACTCCGGAGCGAACGCCACGTTCGCCGCGCCTCAGGACGACGGCTCGTCCGTCTCGTCCAGCCAGGACCACTTCGACCAGTCCGTGCTCTCCGCGGCGCTCGCACGCTGGGTGCTGCACTACGGCGAGCAGGGCTCCTGCACCACCGTGCCGGGGCAGCGCGGAGAGCTCCGCCGCGCCGGCTGAGCCCGACCGGGCCCCTACTGGTAGCTGACGAAGTGCGGCGGTGGCGTGACCTGATACGTCTCGGCCGGGCCCAGCGTCGGGACGTCCTCGTCGAGGAAGTTCTTCCAGCCCCACCAGACGCCCTCCGGTGCGCCCTGGTGCAGGGCGTTCCACGTGCCGGCCTTCGCCCCCTGACTGCCCTGGCCGTCGGCGTGGATGAGCACCGCCACCTCGCCGCGTGACGTGTCGACGAGCTCGCGTCCATCGATCATCCGGAGCATGAACTGGTGCAGGATGAGCACCTTCTGCGGCAGGGCGTTCTCCCGGGTCAGGGTCGCGAGGTAGTCGATCACCGCGTTGACCTCGTCGATGTGGACGGACCCGATCTGCGTGAGGTGGACCTGGTTGGGCTTGAGTCGCCACTCCGGGTCCAGCGCGAGGCCGACGTTCGGGTAGAGCAGCAGCTCCTCGTACAGCTTCGCCTGGGTGACGAAGTCCGTGCGGCCGGGCTGCAGGTCGAGCACGACGTACACGCCGGCCTCGAGTGCGGCCTCGACCCAGGGCAGGAAGTTCTCCGCCGGGAACTCGGTCGAGTAGTTGCCGTCGTCACCGGCGTACCGGTGCGCGACCGTGACGATGATCTCGAAGGCCGGCACGACGACGTCGTCCGTGTGGACCTGGTACTCGGCGGCCAGCTCCTGCGCGCGGACGATGCTCGCGGGGAGGTCCTGCTCGCCGAGCACCCCGAGCGCGGGGTACTCGGGGGTTCCGTACAGCGCCACGTAGCGCCGCTCCGGGAAGTGGACCTGCCCCCCACCGGCGAGCTCGACGCCGGTCGCCGCGGTGGCGAGCTTCCACTCCAGGCTGTCGACCGGTCCGAACGCCGCCCCGAGTGCGATCGTGCTGGTCGGCTGGAGTTCGGAGATCGCTGCGATGTGCTCGGGCTGGGAGCCGGGATGCGTCGTGGGGACGGTGAGCACCTCGACGCCGGCAGCGCGCGCCGTGGCCACCGCCGCCACGTCGGCGATGTCGCCGGTGGTGAGCAGCAGCCCGCCTTCGACGGGCGTGGCCAGCTCGGTCAGCGGCAGAGGCGAGCTGTCCGCGTCCGGCGCGGCATCCTCTGGGGCGTCCGTTGCCGTGGCGGCCGCCGGTGAGGGCGCGGCGGCGGTCGAGGCGTCGGCGGGGGGAGTCGCGGGCTGGTCCGTCGCGCCCGGGACGGGCACCGGGTCGATCACGAGCAGCGTCGGCGCGTCCCGGTCGAGGCCCGCGACCACCTCGACCTCGGACCAGCCGGCCTCGTCGCCCGCGTGCAGCGGCGAGACCTGCAGGGCGACCCGGATCAGCGTGGCCAGCGCGGTGTCGTCGGTCGGGGCGGCGACGACCGTCACCTGGGGGAGGTCGAGGGTGACCTCGCCGACGGTGATGACTGCCTGGACGCCGAGCCGGCTCAGCTCGGCCAGGGCCAGTTCGTTGGTCGGTGGCGGGCCGGGCGTGGGCGTCGCCGCCGGCTCGGTCTCCGTTCCGGGCGCGTCCCCCGGTTCCGTGGCCTCGGCCTCGGGCGCGACGGCGGCGTCCGGCTCCGGCTCGAGCTCCGGTTCGGTGGAGAGGATCAGCAGGGGCGCGCCCAGGGCGACGGCCACCGATGCGGCACGCAGCTGAGCGTCGGCCGCCCGGCTCGGGGCGACGACGGCCACCGGCGCGGACGTGAACATGGCCGAGCTGGCGGCGGCCGCCAACGCGACGTCGTCGGGCCCTTCGACGATCGTCGCCGGCTGGTCGGGCAGCCGGAGCTCGGCGGTGTACACAGGCGGGGGCGTCGGGGTCGGCTCGACCGGGTCGCTGTCCGGGGTCGGCGCCGTGCACGCCGCGAGCAGCAGGCTGCTGGCCGCGAAGCACGCCAGGAGGCTGCGGCGGGTGGTGGGGAGCATGAGCACCTCGTCGTCGTCGGCCGTCCGAAGGGGACAGGGCACACCCACACCCTAGGAGGCGCGGTGCCGGTCCCGCACCGCCGGTGCCCACACGACGAGCGCAAGTGGCTTGCGCGAATTGTCGTACAGTTGCGGCATGTCGCGTCGTCTCGCCGAGGTCGCCCGCAAGGTCGGGGTGAGCGAGGCGACGGTCAGCCGGGTGCTCAACGGCAAGCCGGGGGTGTCCGACGCGACGCGCCAGGCGGTGCTCACCGCGCTGGACGTGCTCGGCTACGAGCGACCCACCAAGCTGCGCGGGGAGCGGGCCCGCCTCGTGGGCCTCGTGCTGCCCGAGCTGCAGAACCCCATCTTCCCGGCGTTCGCCGAGGTGGTCGGGGGGGCACTCGCCCAGCAGGGGTTCACCCCCGTCCTGTGCACGCAGACCGCCGGGGGGATCACCGAGGCGGACTACGTGGAGCTGCTGCTCGCCCAGCACGTCTCCGGAATCGTGTTCGCGGGCGGGCTGTACGCGCAGCGCGATGCCGAGCACTCGCACTACGAGCGGTTGACGGCGCGGAGCCTGCCCGCGGTGCTCATCAACGCGTCCATCTCCGAGCTCCCGTTCCCGCGGGTCGCGTGCGACGACGAGGTGGCCGTCGAGCAGGCCCTCGGGCACCTGGTGTCGCTCGGCCACACGCGGATCGGGCTCGTGCTCGGTCCCGCGGACCACGTCCCGTCCGAACGGAAGCTCGGGGCGGCGCTGGCGATGGCAGAGCGCGTCGGCATCGAGCTGGGCCCCGACCGCATCATGCGCAGCGCGTACTCGCTGGAGAGCGGCCAGGCCGCGACGGCGCGCCTGCTCCGCACGGGCGTGACGGGGATCGTCTGTGCCAGCGACCCCCTGGCGCTCGGCGCGATCAGGGCGGTGCGCCGCGCCGGCCTGCGCGTGCCCGACGACGTGTCGGTGGTGGGCTACGACGACTCGGCTCTGATGAACTGCGTGGACCCGCCGCTGACGACCGTCCGCCAACCCATCGAGCCGATGGGCCGCGCGGCGATCGACCTGCTGGTGCAGCAGATCGCCGGGGCCGCCGTGCCGCATGACGAGCTGCTCTTCGAGCCGGAGCTCGTCGTGCGGGGGTCGACCGCACCCGCCGCACTCTGACCCAGGGGTCGGCCGCACCCGCCGCACCCCCCGCCGGCGGACTCCTGGCAGCCCTCGGCGCCCCCCGCCTGAGCGCCCGCCGCCGCTCGAGCCCTCCGCTGCCCACCCGCTCGGACCCTAGTCATGTTTCCAAACCGTTACTGTTTAGTTCTTGCGTGGATTCTGTCGCCTGCTTTAGCGTGAACGTCGCACGGTGATCACGAGAGCCCCCGCTCTCGCACCTGGCCCACGGAGGTGGGCCGTCCGCAACGAGGCGAGAGGCGATCGGTGACGAACCCCCCAGCGGCGCAGGAGTGGTGGCGCAACGCGGTCATCTACCAGGTGTACGTGCGCAGCTTCGCCGACGCCGACGGCGACGGGACCGGGGATCTCGCCGGGGTCCGGTCCCGCCTGCCCTACCTGCGCGAGCTCGGGGTGGATGCCCTGTGGTTCACCCCCTGGTACCGCTCCCCGATGGCCGACGGCGGGTACGACGTCGCCGACTACCGCACCATCGACCCCGCTTTCGGGACCCTCACCGAGGCCGAAGGGCTCATCGACGAGGCCCTCGCCCTCGGGATCCGCACGATCATCGACGTCGTCCCGAACCACGTCTCCCACACCCACGAGTGGTTCCAGGCCGCCCTCGCGGCGGCGCCGGGATCCCCCGAGCGGGCGCGGTTCTGGTTCCACCCGGGCCGCGGGGACGACGGCGGCCAGATCCCGACCCACTGGGTATCCAACTTCGGCGGGCCCACCTGGACCCGCACCAGCGATCCGGACGGCAGCCCCGGGGAGTGGTACCTGCACCTGTTCACCCCCGAGCAGCCGGATCTGAACTGGGACCACCCCGAGGTCCGCGCCGAGCACCAGGACGTCCTGCGCTTCTGGTTCGACCGGGGCGTGGCGGGCATCCGGATCGACTCGGCGGCGCTGCTGGTCAAGGACCCTGCCCTGCCCGAGGTCCCCGCCGCGCCGGCCACCGGTGGCCACCCCCACATCGACCGCGACGGGCTGCACCAGATCTATCGGTCGTGGCGCGCCATCGCGGACGCCTACGACCCGCCCCGCGTCCTGGTGGGCGAGGTCTGGCTCGAGGACCCGGCGCGGTTCGCGCTCTACCTGCGGCCGGACGAGATGCACACGGCGTTCAACTTCGACTTCATGGCTCGGCCCTGGGACGCCAAGGAGCTGCGCCAGTCGATCGACACGACGCTCGACGCCCATCTCGGCGTGGGGGCCCCGCCCACCTGGGTGCTCTCCAACCACGACGTGACCCGCCCGGTGACCCGCTACGGGCGCGCGGACACCGCGTTCGCCTTCGCGACCAAGCGCTTCGGGACGCCGACCGACCTGGAGCTGGGTCGTCGTCGTGCGCGGGCGGCTGCGCTGCTCACCGCCGCCCTGCCGGGCAGCCTGTACATCTACCAGGGCGACGAGCTGGGCCTGCCCGAGGTCGAGGACCTGCCGCGCACCGCGATCCAGGATCCGATGCACCACCGGTCGGGCGGCGTGGACCCGGGACGTGACGGCTGCCGCGTCCCGCTGCCCTGGTCCGGCAATCGACCGCCCTTCGGCTTCGCGCCGGACGACGCCACGCCCTGGCTCCCCCAGCCGTCCGGCTGGAGCGCCCTCACGGTGGAGAGGCAGCGCACGGACCCGGGATCGATGCTCCGCCTCTACCAGAGCGCGCTGCGGCTCCGCCGTGCGGAGCTGGACGCCGGCGCCCCGCTGACGTGGCTCGACGCGGCGGGCGACGTCCTCGCCTTCACCCGGGCGGACATCGCCTGCGTGGTCAACCTGGGGTCGGTCCCCGTCGACCTCCCCGGGCACATCGACGTCCTGCTGCTCAGCGACGAGCTGGTCGACGGACGCCTCCGCCCCGACAGCGCGGCGTGGCTGCGCGTCCCGGCAGCACCGCCCCGTGGCGGCTCCACCCGCACCACCCGCACCACCCGTCCCGAGAAGGAGTGACAATGAGGTCTGCACGTTCCGCCCCCACGCTGGTCATCGCCGGCGCCGTCGCGATCGGCCTGCTCGCCGGCTGCGGCTCGACCGAACCCGACACCACCGAGGCCGACCCGCAGCAGCCTGCGGTCGTCGACGAGCCGGTCACGCTGAGCGTGGTCAGCCTGATCCCCGGTTCCGAGCAGGCCGCCTTCGACGCGTTCGACGAGCGGGTTGCCCAGTTCGAGGACATGTACCCCAACATCACCATCGAGGCCGTCGAGTACGAGTGGCGGGCGACGACGTTCGCCGCCCAGCTGGCCGGCGGCACCCTGCCCGACGTCTACGAGATCCCGCTCACCGACGCCAAGACGCTCATCGAGAACGGCCAGCTGGCCGACATCGACGAGGAGTTCGCCGCGCTGCCGTACTCGGGCGACTTCAACCCGACGCTGATCGAGGCCGGCATGGGTGAGGACGGCAGGGTCTACGCCATCCCGGCCAAGTCCATCTACGGCGTCGCGCTGCACTACAACCGCGCCATGTTCGAGGCGGCCGGGCTCGACCCGGACGACCCGCCGACCACGTGGGACGAGGTGCGCGACTACGCCAAGAGGATCAAGGACGCCACCGGTCAGGCCGGCTTCGCGACCATGGCCGCGAACAACACGGGTGGCTGGCAGCTGACTGCCGCCACGTACTCCCGCGGGGGCCGCGTCCAGCAGGCCAACGAGGACGGCACCTACACAGCCACCCTCGACAACGACGGCACCCGGGAGCACCTGGAGTTCCTCAAGGCGCTGCGCTGGGAGGACGACTCGATCCTCGCCGACACCACGCTCGACTGGAGCACCATCAACCAGGCGTTCGCGGCCGGCCAGACGGCCATGTACACCTCGGGCTCCGACGTCTTCACCGCTCTCGTGGAGACCAACGGGATGACCGGGGACGACTACGGCCTGACGGCGATCCCGACCGAGGGTGCCGACTCCGGCGTCCTGGTGGGCGGCACGCTCGCCGCGGTCAACATCAAGGCCGACGAGGCCACGCAGGCGGCCGCCGTGAAGTGGATCGACTTCTTCTACCTGAGCAAGCTCCTCGACGAGGAGCAGGCGATCGCCGACTCGCAGGTGCGCTTCGAGGCCGGTCAGCCGGTCGGCACGCCGGTGCTCCCGATCTTCAGCCGCGACCAGTACGAGCTCTCCCTGGAGTGGGTGGCGGACTTCGTCAACGTGCCGCTCGACCAGATGACCGGGTACACGGCGGTCATGTTCGACCAGCCGGTCGTGGGTGAGCCCAGCCGGTCGACGCAGGAGACGTACGGCGCGCTGGACATCATGATCCAGTCCGTGCTGTCGGACTCCAGTGCCGACATCGACGCCCTCATCGAGCAGGGCAACGACCAGGTTCAGGCACTGCTCGACGCCAGCTGACCGGTTGCGGCCCGGGCGGGAGAGGTGTCCCGCCCGGGTCGCACCACCACCACCACCGCTCATTTCATCGACACGAGGCCAGCATGATCACCCAGGTCGTGGCAGTCACCGAGCAGAGGTTGCGCGCCAGACGCACACCGGCCACGTGGGTGCGCAACGGAGGGCTGAGCACCCTGCTGTTCGCGCTCCCCCTCCTGCTGATCTTCGGCGTCTTCTCCTGGCTGCCGATCGGGCGCGCGGTGGTGATGAGCTTCCAGGAGACCAACCTGATCGTCACCTCGTGGGTGGGCCTGGACAACTTCCGGGCGGTGTTCGCCGATCCGCTGCTGGGTCAGGCGGTGCGGAACACTGCATGGTTCGCACTGCTCGCGCTGCTGTTCGGCTACCCGATGCCACTGGTCGCGGCCGTCCTGATGAGCACCGTTCGCCGGATGAAGGGCCTGTACTCGGCGCTCGCCTACTTGCCCGTCGTCGTGCCGCCTGTCGTCGCGGTGCTCCTGTGGAAGTTCTTCTACGACCCGCGGCCCGAGGGCGTCTTCAACTCGATCCTCGGCTGGGTCGGGCTCGGACCGTACCCGTGGCTCCAGGACCAGACCTGGGCGATGCCGTCCCTGGTGATGGAGGCCACCTGGGCTGCGGCCGGCGGCACGGTGATCATCTACCTCGCCGCGCTCACCAGCGTCCCGCCCGAGCTGTACGACGCCGCGGAGGTCGACGGAGCCTCCCTCTGGCGCAAGATCTGGCACGTCACCATGCCCCACCTGCGCGGCGTCCTGCTCATCACGCTCATCCTGCAGATCATCGGGACCGTCCAGGTGTTCCTCGAGCCGTACCTGTTCACCGGTGGCGGTCCCGCGAACGCGACGGTGACCATCCTGCTGCTCATCTACCGCTACGCGTTCGGGCAGAGCCTGGGCAGCGACTACGGGCAGGCGACCGCCCTGAGCCTGCTCCTCGCCCTCTTCCTCGCCCTGCTGTCCCTCCTCTACCTGCGCATGACCCGGCGCTGGAGCACCTCATGACCACCACGACGCGCCCGACGACGCCCGTCCCGCCACCCACCCGGGCGGCCACCCGCGCGTCGTCGTCGTCCTCGCCCCCGCGCGCCCGCGCCGGACGACCCGGCGGACAGGAGCCGGCCCGCGGTGCGGTCTCCACGGCCGACTGGCGCCGTCCCACCCTCCGCTGGACCCTGTCGACCACCCACGCCGTGATGCTCGTCCTGCTCGTGCTCTGGGGCATCGGGCCGATGGTGCTCCTGGTCAAGTTCGCCGTCACCCCCACCCAGGACATCCTGCGCACGCCGCTGGCCGTGTTCCCCAACGGGATCGCCTGGGACAACCTCGGGGAGGCGTGGAACGACGTCCGGGTGAGCCACTACTTCCTCAACACGGTCCTTGTCGCGGCGGGTGCCTGGGTGAGCCAGCTCGTCGTGGCGACCAGCGGCGGGTACGTGCTGTCGGTGCTGCGGCCGCGCTACGCGCCGATCATCCAGTGGGCGGTGCTGGGCACGCTCTTCGTCCCGGCCGTGGTGCTCCTGGTCCCGCTGTACCTCACGATCCTGGACCCGCCGGTGGGCGGCTCGATGCTCAACACGTTCTGGGCGGTGTGGCTGCCCGCCGGCGCGAGCGCGTTCAACGTGGTGCTGGTCCAGCGGTTCTTCGACTCCCTGCCCCGCGAGGTCTTCGAGGCGGCGCGCATGGACGGCGCCGGGACCTTCCGGCTCTTCTGGTCGGTCGTCCTCCCGATGAGCAAGCCCATCCTCGGCGTCGTCTCGGTGTTCGCCGTGATCGCGTCGTGGAAGGACTTCCTCTGGCCGCTGCTCGTGCTGCCGAACCCCGATCTGCAGCCGTTGTCGGTGCGGCTGCCGTCGTTGCAGGGCTCCACCGACATGGGCGTCCTCATGGCCGCGCTGGCCATCTCGACGGTGATCCCCGTGGTGATCTTCCTGGTCTTCCAGCGGACCTTCCTCCGAGGCGCGGGCCTGGGCGGGGCCGTCAAGGGGTGAGTCCCGGGCCGGCCTCGACGCGGTGGGCCTCGACCCGATGTGGCCCGGCTCACCGGGGAAATCCCTTGGCAGGTCGCGAGCCCCCGACGTACCGTCGAGGCACACGGGAGAGGAGGTGGTCCAGAAGATGAAGTCTTCCAGGACGCGTGAGGTGACTGCCCGCTAGTCGCCCGAGTGCATCGGACGGATTGCCTCCGGTCCCAGCCGCTTCGGCGGCGGCGAGACCCCGGCAGTCACCGCAGCCCGTGGGAGCCGCGACCTCGTCCTTCGCGGCAGCCGAGAGGCGGCCCACGGGCTGTTCCCTGCCCACCGGCGATCGGACCCCGGCGACTGCTCGTCGGGACGGCCGACGACGACGCCTGGGCGGCCCGCACGGGCGACCTCCACGACCAGGGACAATGGGTCCATGAACCCCTACCGCGTGATGACCGTGTGCACCGGCAACATCTGCCGGTCGCCGATGGCTCAGGTGGTGCTTCGCGACCGGCTCCGCAGCGCGGGACTGGACGGAACCGTCGTGGTCGACTCGTCAGGTATCAGCGACGAGGAGCACGGAAACCCGATCGACACCCGCGCCGCCCGGGTGCTCAGCGCCCACAGCTACGAGGTGCCGTCCCACCAGGCCCGGCGGATCACCCGCTCCGACCTGGTGTCGAGCGACCTGGTGCTGGCGATGACCGCGGCCCACGCCCGCGCCCTGCGCGCACTCGCCAAAGACGACCCCGACCTGACCGCCAAGGTGCGGATGTACCGGAGCTTCGACCCCGACGCGCCGAGCGACGGACCCGAGCACCTGCTCGACGTCGACGACCCCTGGTACGGCGACCACTCCGGTTTCGAGACCACCCTCGCCGAGGTGGAGGCCGCCGCCGACGGGATCGTCGAGCACGTGCAGCAGGCCATGGCCCGCCGCACCCCCTGAGCACCCACCCCGCCGAGCACCCACCCCGCCGAGCACCCACCCCGCCGAGCACCCACCCCGCCGAGCACCCACCCCGCCCTCAGCCTGGGCCCCCGCCTGAGCCGACCACCCAGCAGTCACCCATCGAGCCCTGCCGCCACTGCCGGGCGGGGGTCGAGACTGAGCCCACCGAGGGCGACGGACCTCCCGGCGCACGGGATCGGGGTCAGTGATGAAGTTCACGATCTACAAGGACAAGGCCGGCGAGTTCCGCTTCCGCATCGTCGCCACGAACGGCAACGTCCTGGCCGGCAGCGAGGGCTACTCGGCCAAGGCGTCGGCGCAGGCTGCGATCGACCGGATCAAGTCGGACGCGGCGGCGGCGAACGTCGTCGACGAGACCCTCGCCTGACCCCCCCGTCCCGCCGCCGACGCCACCCGTCCGGCGGCGGGGCGCAGCGCGGGCCCCCCGTTCGTCCCGCCCCCTCGGCGGACCGGGGCCTATCCTCAAGACGCACCTCCTGCGGGAGAGGCCAGTCCGTCGCGCCTGAGGAGCCGCTCGTGGATCGTTCGCCCGCTGCCCGCGCCTTCGTCGACCGGCACGTGGGTCCGCGACCCGACGACGTCGCGCTCATGCTTGAGCGCATCGGGTCGCCCTCGCTGGACGCCTTGGTCGCCCAGGCCGTCCCCGACAGCATCCGCTCCACCGGCCCGCTCGACCTGCCGCCCGCCCGCAGCGAGGACGAGGTGCGCACCGCACTGCGCGCGATCGCCGACGACAACACGGTCTGCACCTCGATGATCGGCCAGGGGTACCACGGCACCTCGACCCCGGCTGTCATCCGCCGCAACGTGCTGGAGAACCCCGGCTGGTACACGTCCTACACCCCGTACCAGCCCGAGATCAGCCAGGGCCGGCTCGAGGCGCTGCTCAACTTCCAGACCATGATCAGCGACCTGACGGCCCTGCCGGTGGCGGGAGCCTCCCTGCTGGACGAGGCCACCGCCGTCGTGGAGGCCGCGCTCCTCATGCGCCGGGCGGTGAAGGGCCGCGAGGGCGGCGCGATCGTCGTCGACGCCGACTGCCTGCCCCAGACGCTCACTGTGCTGCGCGGCCGGGCCGACGCGATCGGGCTGCCGATCGTGGTCGCCGATCTCACCGACGGCCTCCCGGCCGACCTGCCCGACGACGTCGTCGGCGTCGTGGTGCAGCAACCCGGCGCCTCCGGCGCGGTCAAGGACGTCGGCCCCCTGGTCGACGCGGCCCACGAGCGGGGCGCACTGGTCACCGTCGTCGCCGACCTGCTGTCGCTGACCCTCCTCACCCCGCCCGGCGAGCTCGGCGCGGACGTCGCCGTCGGGTCGGCCCAGCGGTTCGGGGTGCCGATGTTCTACGGCGGACCGCACGCCGCCTACATCTCCGTACGCCTGGGCCTCGAGCGCACGCTGCCCGGGCGGCTGGTGGGCGTGAGCGTCGACGCCCACGGGGCCGTGGCCTACCGTCTGGCGCTGCAGACCCGCGAGCAGCACATCAGGCGCGAGAAGGCGACCAGCAACATCTGCACCGCCCAGGCGCTGCTGGCGGTGGTGGCCGCGATGTACGCGGTCTACCACGGGCCGGACGGCCTGCGCGCCATCGCCGAGCAGGTCCACGCCCATGCCGTGGCGCTCGCGGACGGTCTGCACGCCGCGGGCGTCGAGGTTGTGCATGCGCTCTTCTTCGACACGGTCACGGCGCGGGTTCCCGGCGCCGCGAGCGCCGTGCTGGCGGCCGCCCTCGAGCGTGGTATCAACCTGCGCCGGGTCGACGACGACCACGTCGGCATCACCACCGACGAGACCACCACCCCAGCCCATGTCTCGGCCGTGCTGGACGCGTTTCGCGCCTCCGGCGCCCCGGTCGGGCGGCCCGTCCCGCCCGTGCCGCTGCGCGGCGCATGCCCGGAGCCGAGCCCGGACAGCCCGCCCGACCGGGACGCCTCGGGGGGCGACGTCACCTCCGAGGTGCGGCAGGGCGTGCCCCTGTCGGGGCTCGGCTCGGGCATAGCTGCCGCAGGCAGCTCGGGCGGGACAGGGGTAAGCCCTGCCGCGTCGGACCCGAGCCGAACGCCGGACTGGCCGGAGGCGCTCCTCAGGACCAGCGAGTTCCTGACGCACCCGACGTTCCACCGGTACCGCAACGAGACGGCGCTCATGCGGTACCTGCGTCGGCTGGCGGACAAGGACCTGGCGCTGGACCGCACGATGATCCCGCTCGGCAGCTGCACGATGAAGCTCAACGCAGCGGTCGAGATGGAGGCGATGTCGTGGCCCGAGTTCGCCGACATCCATCCGCTCGCGCCGGCGGACCAGGTGACCGGCTACACACGGTTGATCGCCGACCTCGAGGCGTGGCTCGCGGAGACAACCGGCTACGCCGCGGTGAGCCTGCAGCCGAATGCCGGGTCGCAGGGTGAGCTGGCCGGTCTGCTGGCGATCCGGGGCTACCACGCCTCGCGCGGCGAGCCCCAGCGGCGGGTGTGCCTGATCCCGGCGTCGGCGCACGGCACCAACGCGGCGTCGGCGGTGCTGGCGGGGATGCGCGTCGTCGTCGTCGGCACGGCCCCGGACGGTGCGATCGACGCCGAGGACCTGCGGGCGAAGCTCGTCGAGCACGGTGAGACGGTCGGCGCGCTGATGATCACCTACCCGTCGACGCACGGGGTGTTCGAGTCGCACGTCCGTCAGGTGTGCGACCTCGTGCACGACGCCGGTGGTCAGGTGTACATCGACGGCGCCAACCTGAACGCGCTCGTGGGGCTGGCCAAGCCGGGCGAGTTCGGCGGCGACGTGTCGCACCTGAACCTGCACAAGACGTTCTGCATCCCGCACGGCGGAGGGGGGCCCGGCGTGGGTCCGGTGGCGGTGGCGAAGCACCTGGTGCCGTTCCTGCCCGGTCGCGGGAGCACCCAGGTTTCCGCCACGCCGCAGGGCTCTGCGGGCATTTTGTCCATCTCATGGGCGTACGTTGCCCTTATGGGCGCGGAGGGGCTGCGCAGCGCCACCGAGGTCGCTGTGCTCAACGCCAACTACCTGGCGGCCCGCCTGAACGACCACTTCCCCGTCCTCTACACCGGTCCCGGGGGCCGGGTGGCCCACGAGTGCATCCTGGACCTGCGCCCGCTGACGGCCGCGACGGGCGTCACCGCGGAGGACGTCGCGAAGCGGCTCATCGACTACGGGTTCCACGCACCCACCCTGTCCTTCCCGGTGCCGGGGACGTTGATGGTCGAACCCACGGAGAGCGAGGACCTGACCGAGCTCGAACGGTTCTGCGCAGCGATGATCGCCATCCGGGGCGAGATCGCCGAGGTGGCCGCCGGGACGTGGACCGCCGCACAGTCCCCGTTGCGCGGTGCCCCCCACACGGCTGCGGCGGTGACGTCCGACTCCTGGGACGCGGCCTACAGCCGCGAGACCGCCGCGTTCCCCCTCCCCGGGCTGAGGCAGGACAAGTACTGGCCGCCCGTGAGCCGCATCGACCAGGCCGCGGGCGACCGCACGCTGGTCTGCGCCTGCCCACCGATCGAGGAGTACGCATGAGCGTGGACGCCCGGCCCGGTCCGCTGCACGCCGAGCACGTGTCCCTGGGGGCCACGCTCACGCCGTACGCGGGCTGGATGATGCCGTTGCGCTACGCGTCCGACCTGGTCGAGCACCGCGTCGTCCGGTCCACCGCGGGCCTCTTCGACCTGTCGCACATGGGCGAGATCGCGGTGCACGGGCCGGGTGCGGGGCGGGCGCTGGACCTCGCCCTGGTCGGCTACCTCTCCCGGTTGGACGTCGGCCGGGCCCGCTACACGATGATCTGCACCGATGACGGCGGGGTGATCGACGACCTGGTGGTGTACCGCACTGGAGACATGGAGTACCTGGTGGTGGCGAACGCCGCCAACGCGGCCGTGGTGCTCGGCGAGCTCGAGGCGCGGTGTGCGGGGGGACCCGGGGTGACGGTGTCCGACGTCGGGGCGACCACGGCGCTGATCGCGGTGCAGGGGCCTGCCGCCGAGCGCATCGTGGCGGCGATGATCGACGACGACGACGAGCGCGGCGCCGTCGGTGCCCTGCGCTACTACGCCTGCACGACGGCCGCCGTGGGCGGTGTCCCGGCGATGGTCGCCCGCACCGGGTACACCGGCGAGGACGGCTTCGAGCTGTTCGTCGCGGCCGACGACGCCTCCCAGGTGTGGACCACGGCCCTCGACGTGGGCAGGGCCAGCGGGCTGGTTCCCACCGGCCTCGCCTGCCGGGACAGCCTGCGCCTGGAGGCCGGCATGCCGCTCTACGGCCAGGAGCTGGACCGGACCACCACCCCGTACGACGCCGGCCTCGGCCGGGTGGTCCGCCTGGACAAGGCCGACGGCGACGGCTCCCCGCTCCCGTTCGTGGGCCGGGACGCGCTGGCTGCCCGGGCGGCGGGCGAGCCCGAGCGCGTCCTGGTCGGCCTGCGGGGCCTGGGCCGGCGCGCGGCGCGGGCCGGATACCCGGTGCACTCGGCGAGCGGCGCCGTCGTCGGGCGGGTCACGTCGGGTGCGCCGTCCCCGACGCTCGGGTACCCGATCGCGATGGCGTACGTGACGCCGGACGTCGTCGAGCCCGGGACTGAGCTGTCCGTCGACGTGCGGGGCCGCAGCGAGCCGTTCCGTGTGGTCCCGCTTCCCTTCTACCGCCGTCCCAGCAGTTCCTGACCCCCGAGGAGGACACGTGAGCCAGATCCCCAGAGACCTGCGGTACACCGCCGAGCACGAGTGGATCGACGGCGGCGATCCCGCGACCATCGGGATCACCGCCAGCGCCGCCGAGGCGCTCGGCGACGTCGTCTACCTGGAGCTTCCCGAGCCGGGGACCGCACTGACGGCGGGGGCGGTGTGCGGCGAGATCGAGTCGACCAAGTCGGTCTCGGAGATCTACTCGCCGGTCAACGGGACCGTCGTCGCGGCCAACGTCGAGGCGATCGCGGACCCGTCGCTGGTCAACACCGACCCCTTCGGACGCGGGTGGCTGCTCAAGGTCACCGTCGAGTCCACCGGAACCCTCCTCAGTCCTGATGAATACGCCGCAATCACCGCGGGGTGACGTACTCCATTCGGGTGATCCCTTCACTCGAACGGGTGGTGAGCCTTTCAGGCCTCTGACCAGGGAGAACGCTAACATCGGGCAGGTCCTAGCGGCCCGGCGAGACGCCCGCAACACGAACCGCAGGAAACTGCGGGTGAAAACCGCGTCATCACGGGTGAAGTCTGCGCTCTCACCCAGTGTCAGACAGATGACGGTGCTCCAGCACCCACCGGACACCCGGAGGTAGACATGGAACTGCGCGAGGTTCCCACCCAGCGCTCTGCAGGACCGCTGACTCGGCGCGAGCGCGTGATCCTGTCCAACCTCGACGAGGACGTGACCCTCGAGCAGATCGCCACGCGGCTGTTCGTGACCCGCAACACGGTCAAGTCCCAGGTGCGCAGCGTCTACCGCAAGCTCGGTGTGTCCACCCGTGCTGACGCAGTTGCCTGTGCGCGCGCCATCGGTCTCCGCTGAAGCGGCGCCGGTCCTCTAGCACCACTGGGGCCCGGGTAGGGTCGGAGCACTCACTCTCCGGCCCGACCCGGGCCCTGGCCATGTGCAGGTGACCGTGGACAGTCCCGCCGTGCCGTCCATGGATGAGCACTGGGCGCCGGACCACGTCGTCCTGGCCCGACATGTGCTCGCTCACGCCGGCCGGTTGTTCGTCGAGCGCGATGCGTCGGGGGCCGTGCTGACCCACGCGCCGCTGGCCGGCATGGCGGCACTGGAGCACCGTTACCCCGCCTGGGCGCTGGGACCCTTCGGTCGGATCGAGCCCGAGTACGAGCTGCCGGCGACCCCCGGCGTCTTCGCCCTGGTGAGCAACGGGGTGGTGCATTACGTCGGATCGTGCGGTGACCTGGCCCGCTGCTTCAGCATGGGGCACGGGCTGGGCCACATCACGCGGCGGGAGAGCCGCAGCAGTCGGACCGAGGAGCGCTGCCGGCTGAACCGACTCATCACCAACGAGGCGATCGCCGGCCGGGCCGTGGACCTGTACCTGCTGCCCATGGCCGGGGGCTGGGGCCGGGCTTGGCTGGCCCGCTGGCGCTCGTCGCACGAGCCCGCCGCGCAGGTGGCCGCCGAGATCCTTGCCGCCTCCCGGGGGGACTGGCACCTGCCGGAGTGACGCCGGCCCGCCGTGGTCCAGGGTCTGACACTCTGGGGGCGTGCCGACCGACCTCCCGGTGATCGTGGTGGCCGCTGCCGTGGTGGACAGCCTGACCGCGCCGCGCCGCCTCCTCGCCGCGCGCCGGCACAAGCCGCAGTCGCTGCGGGGCCGGTGGGAGTTCCCCGGCGGCAAGGTCGACGCGGGCGAGTCCCCGGTGGCCGCCCTACACCGCGAGCTCGACGAGGAGCTGGGCATCACGGTGCGGTTGGGACCCGAGGTGATCGGGCCGGACGACGGAGCCTGGCGCATCTCTGCGCGCTACGCGATGCGCCTGTGGCCCGCGGTGGTCATCGACGGTGAGCCGGAGCCGCTGGTCGAGCACGACGAGCTGCGCTGGCTGGAGCCCGGGGAGTGGCTGTCCGTCGCGTGGCTCGACGCTGACGTGCGGATCGTCTCGGCCTTCGCCGAGGTGGCCGGGCTGGACGGCACGGGTGGTGTCCCGCCGGGCTGAGCCCAGCGAGCGGGTTGGCGGGAATTCCGGCGGGTTCAGGCGGTGAGGGCCGCGGCGAGGATCAGCCCACCGACGAGGAGCGCGATCACTCCGCCGACCACGGATGCCTGCTCGAGCCCCCGCCTCCGCGCCACGAATCCGATGTAGCCGAGCACACTGCTGGCGCCGCTGACCAGCAGGGCGATCCCGGCCCACCGCCACACCCCGCCCATGGCTGTGAGGCCGGGGGCCAGCGCGAACGTGGCCAGCCCGAAGCAGGCGTAGCCGAGCATCGCCATGGCGTAGGGGAGCGACCGCGGTGCCTCGAAGTGCCACCGCCTGGCCGCGGCACGCCTCAGCGCGAGGTCGGTGACCTCGTCGGGCGGGACCGTGCCGCCGTCGTCGAGGGGCGGTGCGGCGATCAGAGCCGGGAGCACGGCGTACTGCGACGTGTACGCACCCGTGTTGATCGTGACGTAGACGGCGAGGAACACCAGGCCAAGGACGTCCAGCACCCCGGGGCCCTCGCGCGCCGGCGCGGCCAGGGCCAGCACGAGGGTGGCGGCCAGGGTGGGCGCGATCAGCGAGGCGTTGACGAAGGTCAGCGAGTGCAGCCGGAGCGCGCGAGCACTCACGGGCTCGTCGCCGAGGACGAGCGGCGAGCGCTGGGCAGCGACCATGCCGGCCACCCAGCCCACCACGGTGAGGAGGAAGACGACGTCGATCGCAATCAGGAGGGTTCGCCACGTGTCGTCGGTCAGCACGCCCAGGTCCATGATCGACAGATGCTAGCGCTGCCGGCGCCGCGGGGGCGCGGCGGGCAGACCCTGCATGATCACCGAGATGGGGGGCGGGCCGAGCAGCCGACCAGGTGGTCGTCGACGACACCACAGGCCTGCATGGTGGCGTAGGCGGTGGTCGGCCCGATGAAGCGGAAGCCGGCCGCCTTGAGGGCCTTGGCGAGGGCCACCGACTCCGGGGTCTGCGAGGGGACGTCGGCATAGGTCTCCGGGCGCGGCCGGGGGGCCGGGGCGTGGGACCAGATCAGCTCGGTCAGGCTGCCGCCCGACTCCTGCAGTGCGACGACCGCTCGGGCGTTGGCGATGGCGGCGGTGATCTTGGCCCGGTTGCGCACGATGGCCGCGTCACCGAGCAGGCGCACGACGTCGTCGTCGGTGAAGCTGGCGACCGCCGCCGGGTCGAAGCCCGCGAACGCCGCTCGGAACGCCTCGCGCTTGCGCAGGATCGTGATCCAGGCGAGCCCGGACTGGAACGCCTCGAGGCAGAGCCGCTCGTAGAGGGCGGCGTCGTCGCGGACGGGGATGCCCCACTCGGTGTCGTGGTAGGTCTCGTAGAGCGGGTCGCCGTCGCCGAAGCACCTCATGGCCCCGAACGTAACGTCGGTTACCGACGTCATGTCGGCATCCACAGGTCCTAGCCGGCGCGGCGGACCGGCAGCGGCGGAGCGGTGTCGGCGAGGTCCCAGTCGGGCGCGGCGCGCTCGTTCGGGATGAGGACCAGGCCGTTGCGCAGGTGGAAGAGCGTGGGCGCGTCGACCGGGGAGTCGCGGACCAGCACGATGTGCGCCAGCTCGACCTCCCGCGCGATGTCCGTCATGGGCCCAAATGTAGGGGCTTTCCGCGGACCCGCCCGGGACTCCGGCCCCCGGCGTGGCGGACCGGATCCCGCGATCGCGGCCTCCGTGGCTGCCACCACGCGCGGCGCGGTCGGGGCCGATCAGCCAGCGAGCGCGGTCCGGATGCGCTTGGCGGAGACGGGCTGGGCGGTGCCGAGCTGTTGGGCGAACAGGCTGACCCGGAACTCCTCGAGCATCCAGCGGGCCAGTTCCAGGCGGGCGTCGCGGGCGGCATCGGGGGCCGACGTGCGAGCGGCCGCGACGGCGTCGTCGTAGGCATCGGAGACGTCGGCCACCTGCCACGCCAGCGACTCGTCGCGGGCCGGGTTCTCGGCGGCCTTTGCCAGCCGGAACCGCGCCGCGCGCAGGTAGCGGACCAGGTGCGGCAGTCGGGCGACGCCGGCCTCGGCGACGAAGCCGTCGTGGACCAGGCCGGTCAGCTGGTCGCGGACGTCGTGCACGGTCGACAGCAGCGCGAGGCTCGTGGTCGCCCGCACGTCGGCGTCCAACTCGCGCGCAGCCGTGAGCACCGCAGCGGTGGCACGCGCGGCGGCATAGGTCGCGTCCTCGAGCCCGTCGCGCACCACGCCCCGCAGCCGGGCGTAGGCGTCGGCGTCGCGTAGCGAGCTCAGCTCGACGCCACGCTCGCCGGCGACTCCGTCGATCGCCGCCCGCTGCAGGTCCGCCACCAGCGCCGCCGTGCTCGAGTAGGGACTCGCCGCGAGGCTGAGCGACTCGGTGCTGGTCCAGCGGGTGGTGATACGCGCCGTCGCCAGCCCGACCTCTGAGAGCAGCAGCTCCCGCACCCCGGCACCGTGATGCCGCGCCTGCTCGGCGGCGGTCGCGAGCACCCGCAGGTCCACGCCTCGCACGCCGCTGGCCTTCGCCGGCGGCCCGCCGACGACGAGCGCCGGATACGCGTGGACGGTCATGCCGCCCGCCGCCGACGTGATGACCTCCGGGATCCGCCCGCCCGGCAGGTCGGCCGGCCACGTGGCGAGGCCGGACTGCTCGATGCCCGTTTGGGGCGGCCTCCGGGGAGGGCGGCCCGTCCCGCCCGCGTCGCTGCGCGCCGCATGCCCGGAGCCGAGCCCGGACAGACCGCCCTCCCCGGATGCCTCGGCGGGGGCGGTCACCTTCCCGGAACCGAGCCCGGGCCGACCGTCCCCCCAAGACGCCTCGGAGGGGTCGGTTGCCTTGGCGGGGGAGCGTCCTCCCGGAACGCCGGAACCCGCCGCAACATCGGCCATGGCGGTCCGCACGGCGGATCGGACCGCCGACCGGACGGCGTCCTCCGCCCGCGCGGCCAGCCGACGCTGGAGCGCCACGAGGTCGGACCCCTCGTCCACCACCGAGACGGCCCGGCCGCGCTGCTCGACCGCCCGGAACCGCATCCGCAGGTGCGGCGGCAGGGGTGAGGCGTCCCACGCGTCGTCGGCGATCTCCACCGCACGCAGCGCCCGGACGGCCCGGCTCAGCACGGAGGCCAGCGGCGGTGCCATGTCCGCGGCCCGCACGGTGTCGGTCCACGACGGCTCGTTGGCGCGGATCCACTCGACGATCGCCCGCGCGGCGTCGGGCGCCGGGATCAGCGGCACCCGCAGCGCCTTGGGCAACGCCCGGATCAGCGCGACAACCAGTTCCTCGTGCAGCCCGGGTACCAGCCAGTCGAACCCCTCGGGCCGCACGCGGGCCAGCACCGGCAGGGGGATGTCGACGGTCACCCCGTCCGCCTCGGAACCCGGGTCAAACTGATAGGTCAGCGGAAGCTCCAGGTCGCCCTGCGGCCACACCGACGGGAACGCGCCCTCGTCGACCGCCGCCTCGCCGAGCAGCATGCCGAGGGTGAGGTCGAGCAGGTCGGGGTGCGTGCGCTGCATCCCCTTCCACCACCGGTCGAAGTGCCGCGCGGAGACCACGTCGGCCGGCAGGCGCTCGTCGTAGAAGTCGAACAGCGCGTCCTCGTCGGCGACCAGACCCCGGCGCCGTGCCCGGTTCTCCACCTGCTCCGCCTCGGCGAGCAGCGCCTGGTTGGCGGCGAAGAAGCGGTGGTGCGTGGTCCACTCGCCCTGCACCAGCGCGTGTCGGATGAACAGGTCGCGCGCCTGCTCGGGGTCGACCGTGCCGAGCAGCACCCGGCGGTCCGCGACGATCGGCAGGCCGTAGAGCAGCACCTTCTGCTGCACGACGGCGGCGCCCTGCTTGGTGGACCAGGCGGGCTCGCTGTAGACGCGCTTCACCAGGTGGCCGGCGAGCTCCTCGGCCCACTCGGGGGAGATCCGGGCCACGTCGCGCGCCCAGAGGCGCGAGGTCTCAACCAGCTCACCGGCCATCACCCAGGCCGGCGGCTTCCGGGACAGCGGCGACCCCGGGAAGATCGCGAACCGGGCGCCGCGCGCACCGAGGTACTCGTTCCGGGCCTGGGTCCGCGCGGGGCGACCGCCGCGCCCCGCGGGCGCCTTGCCGCGCGCGCCGACCCGCACCTCGGTGGCCTCCTGCACGCCGAGATGGGAGAGCAGGCCGGCGAGCACCGACTGGTGGATCCGGTCGGCGTTCCAGGGGAGCCGGTGGGGTGCCCGGTCGGCGGCCGCCGCGGCGTCGGGGCCTTGGCCGTCGGGTGCGCCGGGGTCGGACGGCGTCGTGGCGCCGCCGATCCGGCCCGGTGGCCGCACCACGATCCCGAGCGGCTTGGCCATCTCCTTGAGCTGCGCGACGACGTCCTGCCACTCGCGGACGCGCAGGTAGTTGATGTACTCGGCGCGGCACAGCCGCCGGAACGCGCTGCCCGACAGCTCCCGCTGCCGGTCGCGCAGGTAGTGCCACAGGTTGAGGTAGGTGAGGAAGTCGGAGCCGGGGTCGGCGAACCGGGCGTGGGCCTGGTCGGCCTGCGAGCGCTGCTCGGCCGGCCGCTCCCGCGGGTCCTGGATGGACAGCGCCGCGGCGATGATCATCACCTCGCGCGCGACGTCGCGGCGCCCCGCCTCGACGACCATCCGGGCCAGCCGCGGGTCCATGGGCAGCAGGGCCAGCGCCCGCCCGACGTCGGTGAGTCGTGTCCGACCCAGCCCGGTGTCGAGGGCGCCCAGCTCGGTGAGCAGCGCGACGCCGTCGCGGACCGCGCGCATGTCGGGCGGGTCGACGAAGGGGAACCGCGCCACGTCGTCGGGGCTGCCGGCGACCCCGACGGCGACCATCTGCAGGATCACCGACGCCAGCGACGTGCGCAGGATCTCCGGCTCGGTGAACTCCGGCCGCGAGTCGTAGTCCGCGCGGGAGTAGAGGCGGACAGCAACTCCGTCGGCGACGCGTCCGCAGCGGCCGGCGCGCTGGTTGGCCGAGGCCTGGCTGATCGGCTCGATCGGCAGCCGTTGCACCTTGGTCGCCTTGGACCAGCGCGAGATGCGGGCCGTCCCCGGGTCGACGACGTACCGCACGCCCGGCACCGTCAGCGACGTCTCCGCGACGTTCGTGGCCAGGATGACCCGGCGCGTGGTGTGCCGCTCGAACACCCGGTGCTGCTCGGCCGACGACAGCCGGGAGTACAGCGGGATCAGCTCGACGGCCCGAGGGGACCGGGGATCCGTGACGCGAGTGCCCAGGTGGGTGCGCAGGGCGTCCTCGGCGTCGCGGATCTCACGCTCGCCGGACAGGAACACGAGGATGTCGCCGGGGCCCTCCGCCGCGAGCTCGTCGACCGCCTCGCAGATCGCGGTCATCGGGTCGCGTGCCTCGGTCGGCTGCTGCGGCTGGGCTCCGGCTCGTCCGGCCTTCGGGCGCCGCCCCTTCTGCGTGGGCGGTGACGGAGCGTTGCGGTCGGACAGGGCAGGGGAGTCCCCGATGGAGTCGTCGTCGGCGTCGTCGTGCGCGTCGTCGTCGGGCAGCAGCGGTCGGTAGCGGACCTCGACGGGATACGTCCGCCCGGTGACCTCGACCACCGGCGCGGGCACGCCGTCGGGCGCCTCCGCGGTGGCCGGCGTCCCGAAGTGCCGCGCGAACCGCTCGGAGTCGATCGTCGCCGACGTGATGATCACCTTCAGGTCCGGCCGCTGCGGCAGCAGCCGGGTGAGGTAGCCCAGGATGAAGTCGATGTTCAGGGAGCGCTCGTGGGCCTCGTCGATGATGAGGGTGTCGTAGGCGAGGAGCTTCGGATCGCTCTGGATCTGGGCGAGCAGGATCCCGTCCGTCATCACCTTGACCAGGGTCTGCTCCGAGCTCTGGTCGGTGAACCGCACCTGGTACCCGACGATCGTGCCCAGTGCCCCCGACCCGCCCGTGATCTCCTCGCTGATCCGTTCCGCGACCGTCCGCGCGGCGATCCGGCGCGGCTGGGTGTGCCCGATCTGGCCGTCCCGCCCCCGCCCCAGGTCGAGCAGGATCTTCGGGATCTGCGTCGTCTTCCCCGACCCGGTCTCGCCGGAGACGATCACCACCTGGTGGTCGCGGATCGCGGCGGCGATGTCGGCACGCCGGGCCGAGACGGGGAGCTCCTCCGGGTAGGCGATCGGCGGCACGACGACGGCGCGTCTCGCCTCGGCCAGTCGGGTGCGGCGGGCGGCGGCGTGCGGGGTGTGGGCGTCGGGGGTGCCGGTACGCGGCGTGCGACCGCGGGAGGGCGCGCGCGTGGATCGGGCCGGTGAGGTGCCCGTGGGGGAGCTCTCGGCGGTGCGCGAACCCGGGCTGCGCCGTCGTCCGCCTCGGCGTCGGGACCCGCCCGACGCCGGCGTCTGACCGGGTCCGTCACTCACGACCGCCCATTGTCCCCGACCCGGCGGCTGCTCCGCGTCCCCATTTCTGCCGCCGCCTCGTCGATGGGCGGGGAGCGGGGAGCGCGGTGCGAAGACGGCGGCGGCGGGAGGGGACGGGCGGCCGGGGACCGACGTCGACCCGCGGCGCGTTCGTTGGTGCCAGGATGGACGTCGCGTGGCACCGGCGTCGGCGCTCGTCAGGGCTCGGACCGCGGACGCAAGGGGCGGGCGCCCAGGTGTGATGCGACGATAGCCCGATCTCGGATGACGACCGACCCAACTGGACAGGGGGCGCGCAGTGAACGGCAACGCAACGTCCATGCACCACAACGCCGCACTCCTCACCCTGGCCACCACCTTCCCGGACCGGGTCACCACCTCCGCGGACATCGATCGGCGCCTGCGCCCGGTGCTCAAGCGGCTCGGCATGCGCAGCGGCCTGCTGGAGCGGGTCGCCGGTGTGTACGAACGCCGCAACTGGGGCGAGGGCCAGACCTTCGACGGCGCAGCCATCGCGGCCGCGGAGAAGGCGTTGGCGGAGGCCGGGGTGGACCACAGCGAGGTGGGCCTGCTGATCAACACCTCGGTCACCCGCAAGCACCTGGAGCCGTCGGTGGCGGTGCGGATGCACCACGGGCTGGGGCTGCCGTCGTCGGCGGTCAACTTCGACATCGCCAACGCGTGCCTCGGCTTCATCAACGGGATGAGCCTGGCGGCCAACCTGATCGACTCGGGGCAGGTCCGGTACGCCGTGGTCATCAACGGCGAGGACGCGGACGAGGTGCAGCACAACACCATCGAGCGCCTGCTTCGCGACGACGTGACGCGCGAGGGCTTCATGAGCGAGTTCGCCACCCTGACCCTCGGCTCGGGCGCCGCGGCCGCGGTGCTCGGCCCGGCGGATGCCCACCCGGAGGGTCACCGGATCCTCGGCGGGGTCACCCGCGCGGCCACCCAGTTCCATGACGTGTGCGTGGGCAGCGTGAACGGGATGTTCACCGACACCAAGGCGCTGCTCAAGGGCGGGATGGAGCTGGTGCTCGCCGCCTGGCAGGAGGCCAAGGGCACCTGGGACTGGGCCACGATGGACCGCTACATCTTTCATCAGATCTCCGACGTGCACACGAGCGCGATCATCGAGGCCACCGGGCTGGACCGGCGCAAGGTCCCGGTCACCTACCCGTTCCTCGGCAACGTCGGTCCCGCGTCGGTGCCGATCACCCTCGCCCACGCGGCACCGGACCTCGAGCCCGGTAACCGCGTGCTTCTGATGGGGGTCGGCTCCGGGCTGAACACCGCGATGATGGAGATCGCCTGGTGAGTTGGGACGCGGCGGCCACCGCCACACCGGCGTCGTCGCCGCCGCCCCTGCACGGCCTGGACCCGGCCTGGTCGAGGGTCGTCACTGTCCCCGAGACGCCGACGAGCGACCACGCGCCCGACGACGACGCCCGGGTTCCGGCGCCCGGACCCGCACCGAACCGGACGCGCCGGTGGCACCTGCTCGACAACGCCGCACGGCTGGCCGAGCTGGGCGTCACCCCTGTCGGCACGTTGCTCTGCGTGCACGGGAACCCCACCTGGGCCTACCTGTGGCGCGGGCTGCTCTCGGCCGCAACCGCGGCCGCCGCCGAGCCGGGCGCGGTGCCCTGGCGGGTGGTCGCCGTCGACCAGCTGGAGATGGGCTTCTCCGAGCGCGGCGGCACGCAGCGACGCCTGGCCCGTCGGGTGCGCGACCTGGGCGACCTCACCGACGCCCTGGAGCTGGCCGGGCCGGTGGTGACCGTCGGCCACGACTGGGGCGGCGTCATCTCGCTCGGGTGGGCCGTCGACCACCCGGACCAGCTCGCCGGCGTGGTGCTGCTCAACACGGCCGTCGATCGGAGTGGCGCGCCCGTCCCGTCGCCCCTCCGGGTCGCCCTGCGACCCCCGGTGCACGCCGCCGCGACCGTGCGCTCGCCGGCGTTCCTCGAGGCCACGCTCGCCCTGGGCCGCCGGCCACTGGCCGGGGCCGTCAAGGCCGCCTACCGGGCGCCCTACCCCACGGCCGGCACCCGCGAGGGGATCGCCGCGTTCGTCGCCGACATCCCGGTCGGCCCCGACCACCCGAGTGCCGCCGAGCTCGAGCGGGTCGCCACGGGGGTCCGCGACCTGACGGTGCCGGCCCTGATGCTCTGGGGCCCGCAGGACCCGATCTTCAGCGACCGGTACCTCGACGACCTGCTGGGCCGACTCCCGCACGCCGACGTGCACCGCTTCGAGGGCGCGGGGCACCTGGTGGCCGAGGACGTCGACTACGCGCCGGCCGTGCTGGGCTGGCTTGCGGACCGCCGGCCCGGCGGCGATGCTCCGACCCAGCGCGCTCAGGGCCGCGACGACCCCGCGCCCCCGCACCTGTGGCAGCACCTCGACGCCCTGCACGACAGCCCGACGACGGCGCTGGTCGAGATGGCGCCGCCCCACGGCGCGGCCCCCCGGGTGGTCACCTGGCGCCTGCTGTCCCGCCGCGTGCGCGAGCTGGCCGCCGGCCTGTCGAGGGCCGGGGTCCGCAAGGGCGACCGGGTCGCCCTGCTGATCCCGCCCGGTGCCGACCTGACCGCCGTCCTCTACGCCTGCCTGCGGATCGGCGCGGTGGTCGTCATCGCCGACGCCGGGCTCGGCGTGCGCGGCCTGACCCGCGCGGTGCGCGGCGCCTGGCCCGACCACGTCATCGGCGCGCTGCCGGGCCTGACCGCGGCCCGGGCGCTGGGCTGGCCCGGCCGTCGCATCTCCACGACCCCGCTCCCCGCACCGGTGACCGCCGCCCTGGGGGTGTGGGCCAGCCTGGCCGACCTCACGGACCTGGGCAGCGACCAGCACCTGCCCCCGGAGCCCGGGCCGGACGACGTCGCCGCCGTCCTGTTCACCTCCGGCTCCACGGGACCGGCCAAGGGCGTGGTCTACACCCATGCCCAGCTGGGCGCCGTGCCGGTAGCCCTCGCCGCGCACTACGGCATCGGGGTCGGCACCGGCCTGGTGGCGGGCTTCGCGTCGTTCGCGCTGCTCGGCCCCGCGCTGGGAACCCGCTCGGTCACCCCCGACATGGACGTGACCGCCCCCCGGACCCTGACCGCCCCCGCCGTCGCGGCTGCGGTGGCGGCGGTGGACGCCGAGGTGCTGTTCCTCTCCCCCGCCGCGCTCGCCAACGTGGTGGCCACCGCCGACCGGCTCACCGACGCCGACCACGCCGCGCTCGCCGGAGTCCGCACGTTCCTCTCGGCCGGAGCCCCCGTGCCCCAGCCGTTGCTCACCCAGGCCGCGCAGCTCATGCCGAACGCGACGCCGCACACCCCGTACGGGATGACCGAGGGCCTGCTGCTCGCCGACATCACCCTCGACGAGCTCGAGCGCACCGGGCGGGACGAGGGTCCCGGAGGCGCGTGCGTGGGCCGCCCAAGCGCGACCAGCCGGATCCTGGTGGACCCGCTCGACGACGACGGGCACCCGACCGGAGCGCCCGGCCCGAACCCGGGCGTGACCGGAGAGGTGGTCGTCTCGGCTCCGCACCTCAAGGACCACTACGACCGGCTGTACCTGACCGACCGGGCCAGCCTCCGTGGCTGCCCCCCCGGGCGCTGGCACCGGACGGGCGACGTCGGGCACCTGGACGGAGAGGGCCGCCTGTGGATCGAGGGGCGCCTCGCCCACGTCGTCGTGACTGCCGACGGTGTGGTCACCCCGGTCGGTCCGGAGCAGCGCATCGAGTCGGTGCCAGCGGTGCGCCGTGCGGCGCTCGTGGGCGTCGGGCCGCGTGGCACCCAGCAGCTGGTGGCCGTGGTGGAGACGGACGCATCGCGCGCCGGCCTGGCGCCGGCCGACCTCGCGGCCGCCGTCCGCGCGGCGACGCCCGAGCCGCTGGCCGCGGTCCTGGCGGTGCCCGGCCTGCCGACCGACGTGCGGCACAACTCCAAGATCGACCGGACCGCGCTGGCGGAATGGGCGCAGGGGGTGCTCTCGGGGGGGCGGTGGAGCCGGCCATGATCCTGGTGACCGGGGCGAGCGGGATGCTCGGCCGCGCGGTCGCGACGCACCTGACAGCCGCGGGACATCCCGTGCGCACCCTGCAGCGTCGCCCGGCCGGCGTGGGCGGCGCGGAGCAGGTCCTGGGCTCGGTCACCGACCCGGCCGCGGTGGAGCGCGCCGTCGAGGGTGTCGAGGCCGTGATCCATCTCGCCGCGAAGGTCTCGCTCGCCGGCGACCCGGCCGACTTCCGCCGGGTCAACGTCGAGGGGACCCGCGTGGTGCTGGAGGCCGCGGCCCGGCTGGGCGTGCGCCGGTTGGTGTACGTGTCGTCGCCGTCGGTCGCGCACCTGGGCACCTCGATCGTCGGGGCGGACGCCGAGCCGGCCGACCCTCGCCGGGCGCGCGGCCCCTACGCCCGCACGAAGGCCGCGGCGGAGGTGCTCGCGCTGGCCGCCGACGCCCCGTCGCTTCGCGTGGTGGCGGTGCGCCCGCACATCGTCTGGGGTCCGGGCGACACCCAGCTCGTGGCGCGGGTCGCTGCCCGCGCGAGGGCCGGCCGGCTCCCTCTCCTCGGCCACGGGGCGGCGCTCATCGACACCACCTACGTGGACAACGCGGCATCCGCGATCGTGGCCGCCCTGAACCGGCTGGGGGACGACGACGACGTCGTGCACGGCCGGGCGTACGTGGTCACCAACGGGGAGCCGCGCCCCGTCGCCGAGGTGCTCACCGGGATCTGCGCGGCGACCGGGGCGCCGGCCCCGGCGTGGCGGGTGCCGTCCGGGCTCGCCCGGCTGGCGGGTGGCGCGGTCGAGGCGGTGTGGCGGGTGTGGCCGGGCGCGGACGAGCCTCCGATGACCCGGTTCCTCGCCGAGCAGCTGTCCACGGCGCACTGGTTCGACCAGCGGCGCACCCGCGCCGACCTGCGGTGGGTCCCGTCCGTCTCCCTCGACGAGGGGCTACGGCGGCTGGCGGCGGCGTCGTCGCGGGGACGAGGATGAACCGGTGACCGACGCACCCGACCCACCGGGTACCCACGACGACGGTGAGGCCCGCGCCCTGGCCGCCCTCGAGGCGAGCGGACTGCGGTACCGGATAGTCCGGCACGGCCCGGTGCGGAGCCTCGCGGAGGCGGCGGCCGCCCGACGCCTTCAGCCCGAGCAGCTCATCAAGACCCTGATGGTCCGCCGCGGCGAGGACGACTACCTGCTGGTGCTGGTCCCCGGCGGTCGGACCATCTCCTGGCCCAAGCTGCGCACCCTGCTGGGGGTCACCCGCCTGTCGATGCCCGACGCCGAGGTCGCCCGCGAGGTGACCGGGTACGTGCGCGGGACGATCACCCCGTTCGGCACGATCCGCCCCTGGCCCGTGGTCGCCGACGCCCGCGTGGCCGGCCGAGCGGTGTCGATCGGCGCGGGCGCCCACGGGGTGGCGGCCACCCTCGACGGGAGTCGGCTGGTGCTCGCCCTGGGCGCCACCGTCGCGGACGTCACCGAGCCGGAGCCCTGATCGGGTCGGCCCGGTGACCCGCTCCGGCCGGTGTCCGCGAGGCGACGGGGTGGACGCGATCCCACTCCCCCGTGGGTGAGCTTCGGTTCGCACGTCGCTGGCCCGATGTCGGGTCCATGTGCTTACCATCTGCGTCTACCGACCCCCGGGCGGCGTCGCGGCGGGAACAAACGGTAGCGCCACGGCGTCTTACCAGGGGACGCCCCACCGATCTGAGAGGCACCGTGGACAGCAAAGAGGAGCATGCCCCCGCCGGCGGGATCGAGGTCGTCGAGGACGACCCACGCTCAGTGGTTCGGCTCTGGGGGGAGGTCGACGCATCGCTGCGGGGCCAGGCCAGCGACGCGATGGTGAGGATCCTGCAGCGCGGGGGGCCCTACGTGATCGATGTCTCCGAGGTCACCTTCATCGACTCGTCCGGCCTCGCCTTCATCCTGCAGCTGCACCGGGTGGCGGCCGACGAGAGCACCCACGTCGTGCTCCGGGACCCTCCCACCCTCGTGATGGACCTGCTCGACCTGGTCGGCGTGGCCGGTCAGGTCCCGTTGGAGTTCAGCACGGGCCCGTCGGCCTCCGCCGGTACGGTGCACGACGACGCGCCCGGCGACGCTCCCGACGACGAGGCAGCACCCGCCGCCCTGTTGCCCATCCTGCGCCGCTGACCGACTGCCAGCCGGCCTTGACCGCCTGACGGCGGCGCCCCGGCCCCGACGTGAAGAACCCGCCGCGGTCTCCCGCGACGGGTCCCCTCCACGCTGGTGCACCCAGCGAGAACTCAGCCGAGAGTCTCCGGAAACTCCTGCTTGCCCCGGCCGAGCATGTGCTCGGCGAGGAACGCCATGACCACCTGGTACCAGACCTTGGCGTGCTGCGGACTGAGCACCCAGTGGTTCTCGTCCGGGAAGTACAGGAACCGGTGCACGGTGCTGCCGTCCGCGGCTGCGGGCAGGCCCGAGGCGGAGAGCAGGTCGTACCAGAGTCGCAGGCCCTCGCCGATCGGCACCCGGTAGTCCTTGTCACCGTGGACCACGAGCATCGGGGTGCGGATGTTCCCCACGTAGTGGTGCGGCGAGTGCTTCTCGGCCATCTCCGGCGTCATCTCCCGCGCCCAGTAGTAGGCGAGGTCGGTCGTCGGGCCGAACTGGTCGAGCGCCCACAGGCTCGCGTGGCTGACGACGGCCCGGAACCGGTCCGTCTGACCGGCGATCCAGTTGGCCATGTAGCCGCCGAACGAGCCGCCCATCACGGCCGTCCGGGTGGCGTCCAGCTCAGGCTGGGCGAGCGCCGCGTCGGTGATGGCCATCAGGTCGGTGTACGGGTCGGCGCCCCATCGGCCCCACCCGCGCTCGATGAACCGTTGGCCGTACCCGGTGGACAGGGCGGGATCGGGAAGCAGCACGGCGTACCCCTGGGCGACCATCAGCCACGGGTTCCACCGCCAGCTCCAGGTGTTCCACGAGCTCAGCGGCCCGCCGTGGACCCAGAGCAGCAGCGGCGCCGGGGTCTCCGCGGAGGCCGAGTCGGGCATCGCCAACCAGCCCCGGACGGTGTGCCGACCGGAGCCTGCGCCGGCGCTGGTGCGCACCTCGGACAGCGTGCCGGGCAGGGTCGGCGGCGGCGCCGGGGCGCGCAGGACGGTGACGGTGCCGCGCGGCCGGTGCTCCTCGTCGATCAGGTGGATCCGCACGGGGTGGGCCGGGGACAACCACGACGCACGCAGCGCGTAGACGACCCTGGCGTCCGGGGACACCTGCAGGTCGGAGTACGCGTAGTCGTCATCGATGAGCTGGACGATCGTGTCGGTCGCCAGGTCGATCTGGAAGACGGGCATGCGCCCGTCCTGGTCGGCCGTGACCAGCAGGCCGGACCCGTCCGGGAGCCACTGGTGGCAGGTCGTCCAGCGGTCCCACTCGGCGACGAGCTGGCGCGGTTCGCCGCCGCGCGCGCCCAGCGGCAGCAGGTGAAGGGTGCGCCGTGGCGCCGTCGTCGGCTGGGCGAGGCTCTCCCGCACATAGGCGACGGCCGAGCCGTCCGGGGAGATGACGGGCGCGCCGAGGTCGGCCTCCGGGTCGTCCACCAGGACAGTGAGCTGCTGGGTGTCGACGTCGATCTTGACCAGGATCGTGTGGCCCGACGCATGGTCCTGGGGGACGTGCCAGGTGGAGACCACGAAGGCGCCGTCCGGGCTGAGGGCGAACTCCGCCTCGCGCAGGGCATGGCCCGGTGCGGGGGTCAGGTCCGAGGTCTTCAAGTGCTCGACGCTGAGGCTGGCGACCTCCACCGACCGTGCGACGTCGTCGCCCGGCTTGAAGTGCCACCCGAGCAGGTGCGGGCTGTCCGGGCCCAGGTCGTGGTCCCAGTAGCGGACCGGGTAGCTGTCGTGCAGCACCGCCGAGACCTTCAGGTCCTTGCGCAGGGTGCGCAGCCGCTCGTCCTCCTTGGCGTCCGTGGCGCGCGGCAGGATCGAGGTGGTGAACACCACGGCGGGCGACGAACGTGCGGTGCGGACCTCGTGCACGCCACCGGGCTGCGAGGCCACGATCCGAGCCTCGCCACCGCCGGCGGGCAGCACCCACAGCGCGGGCTTGTCGCTGCCCTTGTCGGGTGCGTCGGCGTCGTCGGCGTTGGGGCGGCTCGAGGTGAACAGGAGGTCGCCGTCGGGGGTGAACGCGGCCCCGGACTCGCCCTGGGCGCTGCGGGTCAACCGGCGGGCGGACCGGGCGCGGGTCGGATACACCTCCCACAGGGCGGTGTGCGTCTTGCTGTCGTCGTGCAGGGTGGAGACCATCGTGACCAGGCGGGACCCGTCGGGGGACAGCACCAGACCGGACATCCGGGGAAGCCGGACGTACTCGTCGAGGTCGTGGAAGGGCGTGGTCAGCCCGAACGCGGCAGAGTCGTTCGAGGCGTCCTGAACGAGTCGCAGGCCCGGGCCAGCTTCGCCGGTCGACGTCATGTGTCCTCCTGATGGTGCGGGTCAGGGGCCGGGCCGGCCGGATCTGCCCGTGCGCTGGGGGCGCGTGTCGCTGTCACATCGGCCGTTCGACCGCTCCGCTTGACCGGTTCGGGTGAATCTCACCCGGGATCCCGCCATCCTCCCGCACGGGTGGGACCGGCGGTCGGTTGCCGGCGCCCGGTCCGTCGGGGGAGTGCAGGAATTGGGTGATGTGTACGTAGGGTCAGCCCATGCGCGCACTGATCTGGACCGTCGTCGTGCTCACGCTGCTCGGCGGCGGGGCGGTCATCGCCGACGGGCTGGCCCGGGCCAACGCGGAGGACCGGGTCGCGGACGAGCTGGCCCAGAGCCTTCCCGGGGTCGACACCTCGGCGGAGGTGACCATCGGGGGCTTCCCGTTCCTGACCCAGATGGCGGCGGGCGAGCTGAGCGACGTGCAGATCACCGCCGACGAGGCGACCGTCGAGGGCCTGCGGATGGAGGACGTCGTCGTGCAGCTTGCGGGGGTGACCGTCACGCGTCCCTACACGGCGGAACGCGGGACGATGACGGCCCTGGTCCGCGCCGAGGCGATCGGCGACGTGCTGTCGGTGCCCTTGGACCTCAGCCTGCGGGACGGGGAGCTGATCGCCTCGATGACCGTGCTGGGCCTGCCGCTCGACGTGGTGCTCGAGGCGCGCGCGGCGGGCCGGGACGTCGAGGTGGACGTGACGGGATTCGTGCTGGCCGGCGCGCGCGTGGACGCCGGCGACCTGCCCGCCCCCATCGGTGCGGAGCTGCAGGGGCTGATGTTCGCGGTCCCGGGACTGCCCGAGGGCATGGAGCTCACGCAGGTGGAGACAACGGCCGAGGGCCTCGTCCTGACGGCCGAGGGCCGGGACCTGCCGCTCAGCCAAGGCTGAGTCCCGCTCCACGGGCGGCGGGCGGCCCGCGGACGGCGGCGGTTTTCGCGCCCGCGGACGGCAGCGGTTTTCGCGCCGGCGACCCCCTCGCGCGCCCGTTTCAGGGGCGCGATCGGTCCAATGCGGCTGCAACCGTTGCGGTGACAGGTCCGAGGTCGCTAGCGTCGGCGGATCATTCCCTCAGGCATGGGCGCCATTCGGTGGCCTGTGCCTCCTCAACGGTGAGGAACAGCGACGCATGAGTGAGACACCTCCAGCACTCACTGAACGTGAACGTCCACGCGAGCAGTGGTCCGGCCAGCTCGGGTTCATCCTGGCCGCGGTCGGCTCTGCCGTGGGACTCGGGAACATCTGGCGGTTCCCGGGCACCGCTTACGACAACGGCGGCGGAGCGTTCCTGATCCCCTATCTGGTTGCTCTGCTGACTGCGGGCATCCCGATCCTCTGGCTCGACTACTCCGTGGGCCACCGGTTCCGCGGTGCTGCACCCGCGGCCTTCCGTCGTCTGACCAAGCGCGCCGAGTCCCTCGGGTGGTTCCAGGTGGCGCTGTCGTGCGCGATCGCCATGTACTACACGGTGATCATCGCGTGGGCGGCCAGCTACATGGTCTTCGCGGTCAACCAGCAGTGGGGCGACGACACCGCCGGCTTCTTCATCGGTGACTACCTCAAGGTCGCGGACCCCGGCATCGGCTTCGACGTCGTTCCCGGCGTTCTCATCCCGCTGGTCATCATCTGGGTCGCCGCGATCGCGATCCTGGCGCTCGGCCTGAAGAGGGGCATCGAGCGCGCCAACCTCGTCTTCATCCCGCTGCTCGTCGTGATCTTCATCGCGATCGTGATCCGTGCGGTCACCCTGGAGGGTGCTGCCGACGGGTTGAACGCGCTGTTCACCCCGCAGTGGGACGCCCTGACTGACCCGGCCGTGTGGATCGCCGCCTATGCGCAGATCTTCTTCTCGCTGTCGATCGCCTTCGGCATCATGATCACGTACTCGTCCTACCTCAAGCGTCGATCGAACCTGACCTCCACCGGCCTCGTGGTCGGGCTCGGCAACTCCTCGTTCGAGGTGCTCGCCGGGATCGGCGTCTTCAGCGCGGTCGGCTTCATGGCCATGCAGCAGGGCATCGACGTCTCGGAGACCTCCTACCAGGGCGTGGCGCTCGCGTTCATCGCGTTCCCGCAGATCCTGTCGCTGATGCCTGGTGGCTCGGTGTTCGGCGTGCTGTTCTTCGGCGCGCTGATCCTGGCGGGCATGACGTCGCTGCTGTCGATCCTCCAGGTGGCCTCGGCCGCCTTCCAGGAGAAGCTGGCGTGGTCGCCGCGGAAGGCTGCGATCATCGTCGGCGGAGGGATCGCCGTGCTGTCGATCGGCCTGTTCTCCACGACCACCGCGCTGAACGTGCTCGACGTCGCCGACAAGTTCGTGAACGAGATCGGCGTGGTGTCGTCGGCGGTCATCTCGACGCTGCTGGTGGGCCTGGTGCTCCGCAGGCTCCGCGAGCTGCAGGGTCACCTGAACGACCGCCCGGGCGTTCACGTGGGCGCGTGGTGGCGGTTCGACGTCGGCATCGTAGTTCCGCTCGTGCTGGCCTACATCCTGGTCTCGGTCGGTATCGGCCTGGTCCGGGACGGCTACGGGGGATACCCGGAGGGCTTCCTGTACTCCGTCGGCTGGGGCGTGATCGGGCTGTGCGTGCTGATCACCGTGGTCCTCACCCTCATGCCGTGGCGACACAACCCGGACGAGTTCACCCCGCAGGTGCTGCCTGAGCTTCGGCAGCCCGTCTCGAAGGGAGCAGACCGATGACACCGCTTGCCATCACGTTCATGATCCTGTCCATGGTGATCGTCTGGGGCGGGCTCGTCGTGAGCATCTTCAGGCTGCGCCGCGACGGCGGGTACGAGGACGAGGCCCCGCACGACCTGTAGGGGCCGCAAGACGACAGGAGCACGGCGACATTCGTCGTGCTCCTGTCGTCTTCGGGGGCCGCCCGGCGCCGTTCGGCCGATCGGGTGAGCCATTCGAGTGGTCGAGGGGCTCAGTTCGGGCCCATGGATGGCCCCTCGATGATCACTGTGGAAATCTCGACGCATGACGGCGACCCCGGATGACGGTGGTGACCCGTCACTGGCGCGCCAGATGGCTGCGCTGTACCGGTCGACCGGCGTAGGGGTCGCCAGGGGAGAGGACGATCTCGTCCTCGAGGCGAACGACGAGATGCTCCGGATGGTCGGCCAATCCCGGGATGCGCTGGCCCAGGGGTTGCCCTGGCGCGAGCTGATAGCCGCCGAGCGTCGTGAACGCGCCGCTCTCGTCATGGAGCGGGTGCGGCTCGGCGAGGACGTCGTTGCACTCCGCGAGCTCGTGCACACCAGCGGCCGGCGTGTGCCCGTCCTGTTCGCCCTGGCGGCGCTGGAGTCGGGTGCGGGTGCATGGGTTGCGGTGGTCGTGGACCTGAGCGACGACCGGCGGATGGACTACCTTGCCCTCTCCGAGGCGGCCATCGTGTCGACCCTGCTGGACGATGCGCCCATCGGGTTCGCGTTCATCGGTCCGGACATGAGGTACATCCTGGTCAATCGCGAGATGGCGGCGATGAACGGCGTCTCGCCCGAGGACCACGTGGGCAGGCCCGTCTTCGACGTCGTGCCCGGCATCCGGGAGACTGCCGAGGCGCAGCTCCGCGAGGTGCTGGCGACGGGAGAGCCGCTCCGTGACGTGGAGGTCGTCGGCGAGACCGTCGCCGACCCGGGTGTCACCCACACCTGGCTCGAGTCGTTCTTCCCGGTCCGCGCGCCGCACGGCACTGTGCTGGGCGTGGCGGCGATCGCCCGGGAGCAGACGGAGTTTCGCCGGCTCCAGGCCGAGCTCACCAGGGTGTCGGAGCGGCAGCACAGTGCTCTCCAACAGCTGCAGCACAGCCTGCTGCCCATGGAGCTGCCCTGCCCGGACGGGTACTCGTTGACCGCGCGGTACCTGGCCGCCGAGCACGAGGTGAGCCTGGGCGGCGACTGGTACGACGCGATGCAGACGCCCGACGGACGGCTGGTGGTGTCCGTCGGTGACATCGTCGGGCACGGTCTCGAGGCGGTCGGGCGGATGGCAAGCACCAGCGCGGCGATCGAGGCGTACATCTTCGAGGGGTACGGACCCGCCTCGACCCTCGGACACGTCAACAGCTTGCTGCGGTCGAACGGACCGACCGGCCTGGCCACGGCCGTCATCGTCTCGATCGACCCGATGACCGGAGCCGTCGAGTACGCCCGAGCCGGCCACCCCTATCCCCTGCTCCGAGGCGCCGAGGGCGCCGTGCGCCCGTTGCACGATGCCACTGGCCCGATGCTGGGCGTCCTGGAGAACGCGACCTACACCTCTGGGAAGGCTCTGCTCGAGCCGGGGTCGACCCTGCTGCTGTACACCGACGGCCTGGTCGAGCGGCGCACCGAGTCGATCGACAGCGGCACCGAGCGCCTGGCGCGGGTCTTTGCCGGTGGGGGCCACAACCGCGGTCGCGGCCTGAACCGCAGCCAGGAGGAGCTGGTCAACGACATAGTGGTGGCCTGCCTGGGTGAGCGCGAGCGGCGCGACGACACCTGCCTGGTGGCCATCCACCGGTTCCCATCCGACCCCACCGGCCCGGCCGGTACGGGCTAGGGTCGCTCTCATGGCCACACCCCACATCGACGCCGAGTCCGGCGACTTCGCACCTGACGTCCTCATGCCCGGCGACCCCCGTCGCGCCAAGCGCATCGCCGAGACCGTCTTCGACGATGCCCGGCTGGTGACCGAGGTCCGCGGCATCCTCGGGTACACGGGCACCGTTGCCGGGCGCCCGGTCTCCGTTCTCGCCTCGGGCATGGGCATGCCGTCGATCTCGATCTACGCCACCGAGCTCTTCCGGTTCTTCGGCGTGCAGCGGATCATCCGGATCGGCACGGCCGGCGGCATGGCCCCGCAGCTCGAGCTGGGCGACGTCGTCATCGCGAGCGCCGCGCACACCGACTCGGCCATGACCGCGGTGCGCATCCCGGGCATCCACTACAGCCACGCGCCCTCGTTCGCGCTGATGGCGGCCGCGGTCGCGGCCGCGGGCAGCTCCCGGGTGTTCGTGGGGCCGGTGCTGTCGGCCGACGCCTTCTACGCCGACCGCCCGGAGACCATGGACGCGCTGGTGAAGAGCGGCACCCTGGCGGTGGAGATGGAGGCGGCCGCGCTGTACGGCACCGCGGACACCTACGGCGCGCAGGCGCTCGCCATCTGCACGATCTCCGACCTGCTGTTCCGGGAGGCCGCGCTGCCGGCCGCCGAGCGGGAGCTGCTCTTCGATCGTTCGGTGACGCTCGGGCTGGCGGCGTTCGCCAACTCCTGAGTGACGTCGCCTCAGGGGCGGCCGGGCAGTGGTTCAGGACAGCGCAGACGATCAGCTGGCGGAGACCCAGGAGGTCCCCGCCAGCTGAGAGTTCGTCGCGCGCTCGCTCAGCGCTTCTTCTCCTCCTCGAGGAAGTCCTTGGCCTTGTCGACGATGTCGTCGACCTCGGCGTCGGTCGCGTCCTCGGTGATCAACGCACTCGCCGCCCGGTCCGTTTTTCACTACTTCGATCGGGTGAAATCGCGCCGAACCGGCGTGTCGGAGATGCGGACCAGGGATCGAGGCGTGACCGTGGAAAGTGCCGGATCGGGTGAACCCGCGGTTCTGGGGTCATGTGGACGGCTGAGGTGCCGATGCAGAGTGTGAGCGCACACATCGAGGGCTTGTCCGCGAGGAGGTGGACATGACACAGACCCTGATCCCCCCCGCCGGCGGCAACGGCCCGCAGCACCCCGCCCGCCCACTCACGTCCACCCGACCGGTGCTGTCACTGCACGGCTCCGAGTCCGGCATCCCCACCACGTGGCACGTGACCCTGCTCGGTGAGGAACCCAGCTCCGGCTACCTGATCGAGCGGGCCCAGGGTGACATCCACAGCCCGGCCGTCTGGATGCAGGCCCGCCGCGACGCCTTCGTCGTGGGCGAGGACGAGGTGCTCGACCTCGTCCGCTCCGTGATGTTCGCAGACGCCGACTAGCCCCTCACCGGTCGGCGGCCGGTTGTTCGTCGGTGCACAGGCCGAGGAACGCCCCGAGCTCCGCGAGCCCGTCGGGTGCCCCGGGCAGGTAGTCGGTCAGGCTGTCGGACCGCACGATCACGGCGCGCCACTGCGCACGCGACACCGCGACGTTCACCCGGTTGCGGTTCAGCAGGAACTCCATCCCGCGCGGTACGTCGTCGGCTGACGACGCCGCGGTCGACACGATCGCCACGACTGCCTGCTGCCCCTGGTACCTGTCGACCGTCCCCACCCGAACCCGCTCGAGCCCCGCATCGTCCAGCGCCCGGCGCACCGTCCAGACCTGCGCGTTGTAGGCCGCGACGACGACGACGTCGTCGGGTTCCAACGGGCGGTCGACGGCGCGCTCGGGGTGGGCGAGGGACGGGTCACGCCAGCGCCGCGCCAGGACGGCCCGCACCTGGGCCACCACCTCGCGCGCCTCCTCGATCGAGGCCACGGCGTTTCCCTGATGTGCGACGAAGACGCAGCCGACCCCCGGCGGGACGCCCTCCAGGGAGCGCTCCGCCGCGGCGGCGACCGAGGTCAGCCGGCCCTCGTAGGACAGCCGGGACACCGCGGCACACAGCGCGGGGTGCATCCGCCAGGTGTGCGCCAGGAAGAAGCCGAGCTCTCCCGGCAGGGTGTCCCGGCCGTCGACGAGCCAGCCGAGCGCCGAGCAGTCCACCGGCTCGGGGTGCTGCCCCTGGGTGACCTGCGGGAGCTGTTGCGGGTCGCCGAGGAGCAGCAGGTTCCGGGCCGCGGCGGACACGGCGATGGTGTCCGCCAGGGCGTACTGACCCGCCTCGTCGACCACCAGGAGGTCGAGCGGTGACGCAGGCAGCCGGCCGGGGTTGGTGAAGTCCCAGCTGGTCCCGCCCACCACGTAGCCGCCCGGTTGGGCCGCGAAGAACCCGGCGGAGGCGCGATCGTTGGGCAACCAGGTCCAGGGCGCGTCGTCGTCGGGCTGGGTCTGCGGGCGCTTGCCGATCCGCCCGGCGGGCAGACCCGCTCGGGCGACCTCGCGCAGCATGTTCTCGACCACGGCGTGCGACTGGGCCACCACCCCGACCCGCCACCCGCGCGCCACCAGATCCGCGACGACCCGGGCGCCCGTGTACGTCTTGCCGGTTCCGGGTGGGCCCTGGACAGCGAGGTACGAGCCGTCCAGGTCGATCGTTGCGGCGATGATCGCGGCGGTGTAGTCGGCCCCGACCACCTCGGGGAGAGTGCCGGAGCGGGTGCGCGGCGGGCGGCGGCGGAGCAGGTCGAGCGCCGGGTGGTCCGGGAGGGTGAGGTCTCGTGGACCCGCGTCGAGGTGCCCGGCCTGGGCGTGGGAGTGCACCACATCGGGGTGCGAGGCCTCGGCGTGCACCACATCGCCGTGCCCGGCCTCGGCGTGCACCACATCGCCGTGCACCACATCCGCGTGCACCGCCTCGGCAAGGCGACGGATGGCCGCGGCGATCCGGTCGGTCCGGGGCGGCGGCCCCGGCGCTACCGCCATCGGCAGCGCGTCGTGCAATCCGTCGACGGTGCCCAGCCGCTCGGTGACGATCAGAACGTCCCGCACCGCGTCGCCAGCCCCGGTCGCCTCGGCGGCGATGATCTCCGCGCGGTCGGTCCACCCTCGCCGCCCATCGGCAGAGGTGGACAGGCAGGCCGGCAGCGGCTGGTCATAGAGCAGGCAGACGCGGGCGCCGACACCCAGGCTGCTCCCGGGCTCCAGGCGCCCCACCAGGCGCAGCACCCGCCGCGGGGCGCGTGCCCGGTCCGGCACGTGCCACTGCTCGCTGATCGTTGCCTGCTCCACCACCATCGTGCCGCGCCGGTCGATCCACTCCGCCGGCTCGCTGACCAACCGGTCGAAGTGGGCCCACCAGTACGGCTTCTCCTCGCGCCAGTGATAGCCGAGCGCGGCGGCGAGCATGGCGAGCGCCTGTCGGTCGGCGCTCCGGTCGGCGGGACCGCCGCCGCCGTTCGCGACGGCGAACAGCTGCTCCGCGAGCCGATCGCGTTCCGGGGGCACGACGACGTCGTCGGGCAGGTCGGTCCGTCGCACCCCTTCGGGGAGATCCCTCGGGGTAGCGTCCCCGGGACCCTCAGCCGGGCCACCCTCGGGCCGGCGACCGCGAGGCACCACCCCGGCCTCCGCCGCCCGCGCCACCAACCAGTCGCGCAGCCGCAGGGTCGAGAGGCAGTCGTAGGTGTTGTAGTCGGCGATCTGTGCCAGCCGGGCGTGCCACTCGTCGAGCTGCCCCGCATCGCGCACGGCGCACGCCTCGGCGTACTCGACCACCGACTCCCCGGCGGTCTGCACGTCACCGGACCGGCCCACGTCCATGTACAACGGCTCGAGCCTCTTCAGCGAGTACGACCGTTGACCGGTGCGCAGGCACGCGCGGACCGCAGCGTACAGGTCGACGAGCACGGCCTCCCGGAGCAGCTGGTCGACCTCCTCCTCGCCCACTCCGTGTCGGCCGGCGAGCCGGAGCAACGCCGTCTTCTCGTAGGCGGCGTAGTGGTAGATGTGCATGGCGGGATGGGCGGCTCGTCGGCGTGCGACGTAGTCCAGGAAGTCCAGGAGCGCCTGACGCTCCTGGGTCCGGTCATGGGCCCAGAACGCCCGGAACACCGGGTCGGCTCCGGGCGCCGTCGGCGCCTCCACCAGCCCGAACAAGTACTCCAGCCCCCAGTCCGCCGAGCCGTTCTCGGCCCAGAGCGGGTCGCCCTCGAAGTCGAAGAAGATGTCGCCGGCGTCCGGCGACGGCAGCTGCCCGACGACGTGCGGCGCGAACAGCTGGTAGTGCACGCCTCCGGAGATCCCGGCGCCCTCGGGGAGCGGGGCGTCGACCGGCGGTGGGCCGTCGGCGGCGACGCTGCCCTCCGGCAGCGGGCCGGGGTCCTGGGCCACCTGCAACCGCGCCTGCTCCCGCAGCCCGGCCAGCGTCCCGGCGGCGATGCCGGGGACCTCGTCGGCGCTCGCCGCCAGTGCGTCGATGGTGGTGATCCCGGCGTCGCGGAGGCGTGGGCGCTGGGCGTTGCGCATCCCGGCCACGAGCAGCACGTCCCGGTGGGTCTCCACCTCGGGGGCACAGACCTCGCACCGACCGCAGGCGCGATAGCGCTCGTCGTCCCACGCCACCGGGCCGACGTCGGCGCAGTGCTCGTCGATCAGGGCCTGCAGCCGCGCGCGGCGCTCGCGGTACACCGGCAGCAGGTCGTCGATGCGGTGGGCGGTGACGGTCCGGTCACCGAGGATCAGGTGCACCTGGTCGGTGATCGGGATGCCGGAGGTGAGCAGCTGGTCGGCGTACGCGGCCAGTTGGAGCAGGGCGGTCACCTTGACCCGCCGGGCCAGCTTGGTGTCGTGCACCGCGTAGCGGGGCGGCGAACGTGTGGCGCGGCCGTCGTCGTCGTGCCGGATCACGAAGTCGGCCCACCCGCTGAACCGACCATCGAAGAACCCGGCCTGGAACACGACGTCGGCCCCGGTGCGCAGCACGTCCATCGTGTGCGCATGCGTGGCGGCGAGGGTGGCGCGGTCGCGGTAGCGGCCCCGCTCGGGGCGGACGATCTCGGCGACGCCCCGGCCGGTGGTCGGGTCCCACGGACCGTACCGGGCGCGCATCTCGGTGAGGACCTGCTCCTCGTACCGGTCGCCGAGCCGTGCCGCCCGCTCGCGCATGGCGTCCTCGGGGAGCTCGAGCGGGGCGATCCGGCCCAGCTTGGCGTCGAGCCGGCGGAGCAGCCCGAACTCGCAGGACGAGGCGACGGTCAGGTCGCTGGCGCTGTAGACCACCGTGCCGTCGTCGAGCAGGAGCATGCGTCGAGCCTAGGGGCGACCTGTGACGGTGATCGGCGCTCCGGATCGGCGCTAGGTCACCCCGGGCCGTCAGGCCTTCGCGACCGCCTTCGGCGCGCCCTTCGGCCCGGCCGCAGGCGCCGCCGCGGTCGCGGTCTCCGACCCGCCGGCCGGGCTGCCGGCGACGGACGAGATCAGCTCGGCCAGGTCCAGCCCGGTGAGCTGCTTGATGACCCCCTGCCCCTCCCCGAGCACCGACGCCACGGACTTGGTGAGCGAGGACGCGCCGTCGGTGGAGATCACGGTCATGTTGGCGATCTTGCCGATCGGTTCGGCGGCGGCCCGTACGATCTCCGGCAGCCGCGAGATGACCTCCTGCGCGATGGCGGCCTGGCCGTACTTCTTCAGCGCCTCGGCCTTGGCGTCGGTGGCGGCGGCCTCCGCGCGACCCTCGGCCTCGATCGCGGCGGCGTTCGCCTCACCCTGGGCGCGGACACCGGCGGCGTAGGCGACCTGGCGGTCACGCTCCGCCTCACCGGCCCGGCGCACCGCCTCGGCGGAGGCCTCGGCGTCCTGGATCGCGGCGGACTTGTTCGCCTGGGCGATGGTGGTCCGCTTGTAGGCGTCGGCCTCGGTCGCGGCGTTGGCCGCGTCACGCTCGGCGGTGGCCTGCTGCACGGCGGCGTAGGCGGCGGCCTCGGCGGGCTTGCGGACGTCGATGTCCAGCTGCTCCTCGGTGACCCTGGCCTGCTCGGCGAGTGCCTGGCGCTGCTCGGCGGCCACGATCCGGTCCTGCTCGGCGCGCGCGAGCTGCCCCGCCGCCTCGGCCTCGGCGTTGGCGCGGTCGGTCTGGGCCTTGATGGCCGCACGCTTGAGGTCGAGGGCCTTCTGACGCTCGGCGATCTGTTCTGCCGCCTCGATGACCGCGAACTCGGCGATCCGCTGCGCCTCGGCCTCGGACACCTCGGCGACCTGGCGGGCGCGGGCGTTCTCGGCGCGGCCCAGGTTGGCCAGGTAGTCCGATCCGGGGGTGGAGATGTCGGAGATGTTGAGGAGGTCGACCTGGAGCCCCTGCTCGGACAGGTCCGTCTTGGTCGAGTCCACCACCCGGTCGGACAGGCCCTTGCGGTCGGAGATGATCTGCTCGATCGTCATGTCGCCGACGATGGAACGCAGCGAGCCCTCGAGGGACTCCTTGATGATCTCGGTCAGGGTGCTCTGCTGGGACAGGAAGCGCTGGCCCGCGCGGCGGACGCCCTCCTCGTCGCCGCGGACCTTGAAGTTGATCGAGGCCTTGATGGCGATCTTGATCCGGTTCTTGTCCACGCCCTCGACGGTGATGCCGATCTGGCGCTGCTCGAGCGAGATCGCGAAGCCCTGCTGCAGGATCGGCCACACGAACACCCGACCGCCGACGACGACGCGCTGCCCTGTCTCGGCCGCGGCCTTCCGTCCCGCTCCGCGCCCGACGATGATCAGGGCCTCGTTGGGCGGGACCCGACGGATCCGCTTGGCGACGAACGCGATGATCGCCACCACGGCGAGGGCCAGGGCGACGACGCTGAAGACCGTGACGGTCTCGGTCGCGAGGTTGTTCAGGGCATCCACGGTCGGGCCTCTCTGAAGGGTTGTGGCTGGACGGTGCTCAGGCGCTGGGCGGGGCGGTGGATGCCGGCTCGACCTTGACCCGGCTCCCGGACTGCTCGATCACGACGATGCGGGTGCCGGAGGCGATCTCCACGTCCGCCCACGCCAGTCGCCGCTCCAGCTCCAGCGGGTCATCGAGGCTGACCTCGCCGCTGCCCGACGGGACGATGGTCGACGTGACCGTCCCGGTCACCCCGGTGAGCACTCGGGGCTGGCCGTCCTCGGACGCCTTGAGCCGGCCGACCAACTTCTGCACGCCCACGACTGTCAGCAGGGCGAACACGGCCGACGCGACGTAGGCCCAGACCGTCGCCAGCCCGTTGGCGGTGACGATCGTCCCGATCGCCCCGAAGGCGACCGCCCCGGCGCCCAGGGACGTGCCGGACAGGGCGCCGTCGCCCACGTCGAAGACGTCACCGAGCGGGAGGGCCACCAGGAGCACGAGCAGGCCGATGGCTCCGATGATGATGAAGGTGGTCATGCGTCGATCCATCCCCCTGGGTGGGTGCGCGTTGTGCCGCACCCTATCGGTGCGCCGAGCCGCGCGGGGCTGAATTCCCGGTCGGTGGCCCTAGGGTTCGGAGCGCCCCACCGTCTGCCGCCGGAGGAACGATGTCGCGTCGCACGAAGCTGGTCCTCGCTCCGCTGGCGGGTGCCGTCGCGGGGATCGCCGTCGCTGCCGTGGTGATGGGCGTGGCCCTCCTGCTCGTCCGGGTCGCGCCCAGGGACGGGGACAGCTGGGCCGACCTCGGTCTCGTCGTGGTCGGGATGTTCCTCGCCGTGGCGGCGGGCGTGGTGGTCTGGGTGATCGGGCTGGCGTGGGCCGCGCGGCGGTTGTTCGACGCCGGACGCCGGCTGGGCACCGTGATGCTCGCGGTGGCGGCCGCGCTCGTGGTGGCCCTGGCGGTCGGCATGCTCGCCGGGCTGCTGGACGACGGGGCGGGACTGCCGCCCGCGGTGTCGGGCGCGCTGATGTGGCTGGGCGTGCTGGTCGTGCTGGCGACGCCCAGCGTGGTGCTCCTCCTCCGGGGCCGCGGCGACCCGCTCCCCGATCCGAGCTGACCTCCGCCCGTGCCCGCGCCAGCCGCCGAGCGCCGCGCCCTGCGCGCCGGGAGTCAGCCCTTGAGCGCGGTGCTCAGCTTCATCCGACCGCCCGTGTGGAGCACCCCGCGCTGGTAGACGCGCCCGGCCACCCAGACCAGCATGGGGATCGTCGCGAGCGCGATCCCCATGGCCAGCGCCATCTCGAGCCCGGTGACGCCGCCGAAGGCGTTGCGCACGGGCATCATGAACGGGGAGAAGATCGGGATCTGCGACAGCACCCGCACGGTCGCGCCGTCGGGGTCGTTCGGCACGATGAACATGGTCGCGTAGAACGGGGTGAGCAGCAGGAACATCAGCGGCGTCGTCACGGAGCCGATCTCCTCCTGGCGGGAGACCAGCGCGGCGAACCCGCCGAACAGCAGCGCGAAGATCGCGTAGCCGAGCAGGAACCAGACGATGAGCAGGACGAGCGTCCCGCCCACGTCCACCTCGATGTCTTCGGTCAGCCCGAGCGCGGTCAGCGCGGCCACGAGCGCGCCGCCCAGCACCGCCAGCTGGAACAGTCCGTAGACGCCGACGCCGAGGATCTTCCCCGCGAGCAGCTGAGCCGGCTTGATCGTGGCCAGCAGGATCTCCACCACCCGGGAGGTCTTCTCCTCCACCACGCCCATGGCGATCATCGAGCCGGAACTGATCAGCGCGATCAGGAGCAGCGTGATCGCGATCATCGAGATCCCGTACGCCGGCCCTTCCATCCCCTCGCCGGGGGTCTCCAGGCTCGCCACCTGGGGTGCGGCGGCGGCCATCGCCTCCGCGAAGGCCGCGGGGTCGCCGCCCAGCTGGCCGATGTGCTCGGTGATCACGTACGACCGCACGGCCGAGTCGACGAGCCCCAGCGCGTTCGAGTCGGGCTGCTCGGCGACCAGCATGTCCGGAGACGCCGGGTCGCCGGACACGAAGGCGTCGAGCGCGTCCTCGCCCTCCGCTTCGAGCGCGGCCGCGGCGTCGTCGTCGGCGATCGTCGAGAGCGTGAGCTCGACACCCTGCTGTGCGGCGGCGCTCTCCAGGTGAGGGCTGAGGGCGGTGGTCTCCTGGCCCAGGGCGATGGCGCTGGTGGGTGCCTCGTCCTCCTGGTCGATGAAGAAGTTCAGCACCACCGCGCCGACGACGATGACCAGCAGCATCACGGCCATCGAGATGATGTTCGCCTTGGTGAGCATGCGCGTCTTGATCTCGCGCCTGGCGACCATCCACACCGGGTGGGCGGTCATCGGGCCACCTCCTTCGCCTCGTGGGCCTCGGTGTCTGCCGAGACGACGCCGCGGAACAGGTCGACCAGGTGGGGCCGGACCGGGGAGAACTCCCGCACGGCACCAAGCTCGAGCGCGCGGCGGAGCACCTGTTGATCGACTCCTGGCGGAGCGCTCGGCTCGGCCAGCACGGTCACCGCACGCGCGTTGTCCGCGTTGGCGCTCACGGTGACCCCCGGCAGCGACCCGATCGCCTCGGTCACCGCGGCGTGATCGGCATCCACGTCGAGCACCCAGAGCTGGGCATCGGTGGTGCGCAGCTCGTCGATCGTGCCGAGCGCCTTGATCTGGCCGGACTGGATGATGCCCACCCGGTCGCAGAGGCGCTCCACCAGGTCGAGCTGGTGGGAGGAGAAGATGACGGGTACGCCGGCGTCCGCCCGCTCGCGGAGCACCCCGCTCATCACGTCCACCGCGACGGGATCCAGGCCGGAGAACGGCTCGTCGAGGACCAGCACCTTGGGGTTGTGCACCAGGGCGGCGGCGAGCTGGACCCGCTGCTGGTTGCCGAGCGACAGCTTCTGCACGTGGTCCCCGCGACGGGGCCCGACGCCGAGCCGGTCGGTCCAGCGCTCCACCGCCTCGTGAGCCTCGCCGGGGCTCATGCCGTGCAGCCCGGCGAGGAAGTGCAGCTGCTCGCCGACCTTCATCTTCGGGTAGAGGCCGCGCTCCTCCGGCATGTAGCCGACCGTCCGGCGGGCCTCGAGGTCCAGCTCGGCGCCGTCCCAGCGCACCTTCCCTGAGTCGGCAGCGAGCACGCCGAGCATGATCCGCATGGCGGTGGTCTTGCCGGCGCCGTTGGAGCCCACGAAGCCGAAGATCTCCCCGCCGTGCACGTCGAAGGTGAGGTCCTTGAGCGCCCGCAGGGTGCCGTAGGACTTGTTGAGGTGGTCGATCTCCAGCACGCTCACGCGCGGGAACCTCCTGGTCGGGTCGGGCTCGGTCGAGTCCGACGGCAGGGCGCGGTCGGTCGCGGTCGTCTCGCCGCAGGCGGCTGCGGGGGCAGCGCCGCGAGACGTCGCCCAACGTACCAACGCTCGCGCGCCGGCCAAGGGCCTTTGTCCCACGGCCGAGAGACCCGGCCCTCAGTCGCCGAGCGCCCAGCCGTCCTTGCCGGCCAGCTCCCGCGCGGCGACCGGGCCCCAGGACCCGGGCTCGTAGGGCTGCACCGCGGGCCGCCCGGGACCGAGCAGGGGCTCGAACGCCCGCCACGCCGCCTCCAGCCCCACCGGCGTGACGAACAGCGTCCGGTCCCCGTGGAGCACGTCGTCGAGCAGCGAGGCGTACGCGGGCAGCCCCTCGCCGGGTTCGACGTCGTCCAGGTCCAGCCGCGAGGTCCCCGTCCCGAGGTCCAGGTCCGGGCCGGGCTGCTTCACCACGGAGGTGACCTCAATGACGCCGTCGCCCGCCAGCGACAGCGAGATCCGCCCCGCCGGCACCCGATCGCCGTAGAGGCACTCCGGGACCCGGCGGAGCACCAGCGTCACCCGCTGAGCCTTGACCGCCATCCGCTTGCCGGTGCGGAGCAGGAACGGCACGCCGCGCCAGCGGTCGTTGTCGATCCACAGCCGGGCGGCGACGAACGTGTCTGTCGTCGAGTCGTCCGCGACGCCGTCGATCTCCCGGTACCCCTCGAACTGCCCGAGCACGACGTCGGCGCCCACGTCCAGCGGGCGGAAGTCGCCCAGGGCGGCCTCGCGCGCCGCGACCAACTCACTGACGGCGAGGTTCCGCGGCGGCTCCATCGCGACCTGCGCCGCCACCTGGAAGAGGTGGGAGACCACCATGTCCATCGCCGCGCCGGTGGAGTCGTAGAACTCGGCGCGCTGATCGACGTTCAGGTCCTCCGGCACGTCGATCTGCACCTGCTCGACGTGCTCGCGGTTCCACACGCTGCCGAACAGCTCGTTGGCGAAGCGCAGCACGTGCAGGTTCTGCACCGCCTCCTTGCCCAGGAAGTGATCGATCCGGAACACCTGCTCCTCGTCGAACACCTCATGGACCACGGCGTCGAGCTCGCGGAACGAGGCGGGCGACGTGCCGTACGGCTTCTCGTAGACGACGCGCACCGTCTCGCGGCTGCCGTCCGGGCCCTGGTTCAGGCCCTGGGCGCCGAGCGCCCGGGTGAGCGGCTGGAACGCCTGGGGGGGTATCGCGAGGTAGTGCACGACGACGACGTCGGCCGGGTCCGCCCCGGAGGCCTCGGCGAGGGCGCCGCGCACCTCCTCCAACGCACCGGGGAGCTCGCCGGGCTCGTCCTCGCCCACCTCGCCGGTGAACACGGCGTGCTTGGTCAGGGCGGCGACGTCGTCGTCCCGGGTGTCCGCCTGCCCGAACTCGGCGAGCGACTCGCGGACCAGCTCCTCGTACTCCTCGGTGCCCACGACGTTTCGCCCGGTGCCGATCAGCGCCCAGTGCTCGGGCAGGAGGCCGCGTCGGTGCAGGGTGGCCAGCGACGGGACGACCAGACGGCGGGCGAGGTCCCCGCGCCCACCGTGCAGCACCATGACGAGGGGGACGTCCGGGGCGGCCTGCCCGGAGTGGGCGGGCTCGGTGATCTCGGCGTGCTTGCCGCTCATCGGCGGCCCTGGCAGGTGGTCATCGCTCGACGCTACGACGCGGCGCCGCAGGTCGCGCGCGGGAGCGAGCCGGTCCCCCAGTGCCGTGGTCGAACCGGCCGGCCGCGTCCGTGAACCGGAGTGCGCCGCGCCGTCGTCGGCCCGCCGCGTGACCCGGAGTGTGCCGCGTCGGCGGCGGCCCGCGTCCTTGACCCGGGTGTGCGGCGGGCAAAGGATGGGCACGTGCGCTCCACCTGGGTGGCCGACGGTCACGGCCCCGCCGCCATGCTGCTGAGACCCGACCTGCCGCCGTCGAGTCCTCGTTGAGCGCACCCTCGCCCGCCGCCGGGCGTAGCCCGCCGACCGGCCCGCAGCGTTCGAGCGCAGTCCCGGCATGCGCCTCGTGCGCGTCCGACCACTCATGCGAGGAGACACCGTGTTCGCGATCCGCACCGACGGGCTGGTCAAGGACTACGGACGGGTCAGGGCGCTCGACGGCCTGGACCTGAGCGTGGAGCCGGGCGAGGTGTTCGGGTTCCTCGGGCCCAACGGCGCCGGGAAGTCGACCACGATCCGGCTGATCCTCGACCTGCTCCGGCCGACCGCCGGCACCATCGAGGTGCTCGGCCAGTCCCCGACCGCCGGCGGTACCGAGCTGCGCGCACGGATCGGGTACCTACCCGGCGAGCTGGGTCTGCCCACCCGCAAGACCGCGGGCGAGTACTTGTACTACCTGTCCCGCCTGCGCGGGGGGCGGGGGCAGAGCCGGATACCCGAGCTGGCGGACCGGTTCGGCCTCGAGCTGCACCGGCCGCTGCGCGCCCTGTCCAAGGGCAACAAGCAGAAGGTCACCATCGTCCAGGCCTTCATGCACGACCCCGACCTGCTGGTGCTCGACGAGCCGACCTCGAGCCTGGACCCGTTGCTCCAGATGGAGTTCCGGGCCCTGGTCGACGAGGCACGGGGGCGGGGGGCGACGGTGTTCCTGTCCTCGCACGTGCTCGCGGAGGTCGAGGAGATCGCCGGCCGGGTGGCGATCGTGCGCGCGGGCAAGATCGTCGACGTCGACGACGTGCGCGCGTTGCGCGAGCGTGCCGGCCAGAACGTGCTGCTCCGCTTCGCCGGCCCGGTCGACGCGGCCGAGTTCGCGCACCTGCCGGGCGTGACGGACGTCGTCGTCGACGACCACACCCTCACCTGCCGCCTGCACGGCGAGCCCGCGCCGCTGCTCGCCGCCGCGGCCCGCCACCACGTCATGCGCTGGCAGGCCGATGACCGCGACCTCGAGGACCTGTTCATGGACTTCTACCGTGAACCCGGCGACGCCGTCCCCACCTCGGAGCACGACGACGTCCTCCCCGGTCCCGCGACCGACGGGGGGGCCGTGCGATGACCACCCGGACACTCCCGGCCACCCCGACGACGCATGGCGCGGCCAACCCGCGCTTCGGCGTCGTGATCGGCGGCGCCCTGCACGACCAGCAACGGTCCTTGGTGGCGTGGTCGGCCGCCGTCGCCGCTGTCACCACCCTGTACAGCTCGTTCTACCCGACGATGAGCACCACCCAGTTCGAGCTGATGCTGGACTCACTGCCCGACTTCGCGAGGGCGATGGGCTTCGAGGCGATGGTCTCGGCGGCCGGCTACGTCGGGATGACCGTGTACTCCCTGCTCGGCGCGCTGCTGACGTTGATCTGCGCGATCACGGCGGGCGCCCGGCTCATCGCCGGCGACGAGGAGGCTGGGGTGCTCGAGCTGGACCTGGGTGCGCCGGTGACCCGCACCCGGGTGTTCGTCGAGCGCCTCGTGGTCGTCTGGGTGACGGTCCTGGTGCTGGTGACGGTGATCTCGGCGACCCTGCTGATCCTGACCGGAGCGTTCGACCTCGATCTGTCGGTGGCCAATGTCATCGCGGCGAGCACCGGACTGGCCGTGTTCACCGGGACGATGGGCACGCTGGCCTTCGCGGTGGGGGCGGCCACGGGACGGCGGGCGTACGGCATCGGTGCCGGGGCGGCCGTCGCGGTCACCGGCTACCTGTTCAACTACCTGAGCCCCTTGATCGACGCCCCGTGGATGGAGACGGTCTCCCCGTTCTCCTGGTACATCGCAGAGCGGCCGCTGACGAACGGCTTCGACTGGGGCGGGATCGCCCTGCTCGCCGTGCTCGCTGCAGCGGCGGCCGCGGGTGGGTGGTGGCGCTTCCGCCGGCGCGACCTGATGGTGTGAGTTCACCCGGTTCTGATGGTGTGAGTTCACCCGGTTGCGTGATCATCACCACCACCCCTGCGCGCCGATGTATCCGATGTGAGTCGCGCAGCGGGCGCGTCGCGGTAGTGAAGGTGGTCGAGCCATGGTCCTGGGGCTGACGTCAGCCGGCAGGTCGTCGTTGTCGGCGGTCGTGCACGGGAGGCACCCGATGCGCGGCTACCCGGTGACGTGGCACCTGACACCCGTGCCGGGTGGTCCCGGCACACCGGTCTCGTTCCTGGTGGAGCGGGCGGACGGCGACATCGACGACGACGAGGCGTGGCGTTACGCGATCAAGGAGTCCGACCTGCTCTCACTCGACCAGGCCCGTGAGCTGGTCCGCCGCGTGACCACGGACCGGTAGCGAAGAGCGGAGCGGGTCGTGAACACGCTGCGGGTCCGGATGCAGCTCCAGCGGGTGCGCCCCACGGTGTGGCGCCGCATCGAGGTGCCCGGGTCCATCACCCTGGACCGGCTGCACACGGTGGTCCACGTCGCGATGGGGTGGTCGGGGGTCGACGGCTACGAGTTCAGCGTCGGGCGGTCCAGCCGCGACCCGTGGCGCAAGCTCTTCGTCTCCGCGGCCGTGGCCGAGCAGCTGACCATCCGGGAGTCGACAATGCGCGGGGCACCCGAGTCACCCGCGGCGTGGGAGGTGCGGCTCGACGTCATCGAGCAGCCGTGCGTGGAGACCGAGGTGCGTCTCGACACGGTGCTGAGCGCACCAGGCGACGTGCTGCTCTACCGGTACGGGCTGGCCTGGGAGCACCGGCTGCGTCTCGAGAAGATCCTGCCCGGCACCGCCCGGCCGCAGTGCGTGACCGGCCGCCGCGCGGTCCCGGCGAACTACCTGCTCAACGGCTGGAACTACTCCGCCCTCGTTTCGACGGCGCGTGCGCTGGCCGAAGGAGCGGAGGACGACGACGCCGCGGGTTGGCTGGCCGGGCACTTCCCCGGGCTCAGCCCGGCCGAGGTGATGGAGACGTTGGAGGCGTTCGACGTCGAGCAGGCCGACGGGATCCTGGAGGCGCTGGACCGCGCCGCACGCTGTAGCCCTCACTCCCACCACAGGGACCAGCAGGGCTCGTCCGGGCGCCACGCGTTGACCCGCGAACGCATCTCGTCGGGCATCCAGCGTGCGTCGTCCACCCCCAGGTCGAGCTGGATGTACTCCCAGAGCTCGGCGCACTGGCAGCCGGGTTGATGGTCGGGGGTGACCACCAGCTCGGGACGGTCGTAGACGTAGATGCCCTCGGCGGTGATCCGCTCGTCGGGCCGCGACGGCCCCACCATGTACCCGTGCAGCTCGATGACGCCCGGGTGCGCGGTGGCCGCGCGGAGCAGCGTGCCGAGGCTCGGTGCGTCGTGCTGGCGGTCGGCGAGCTGGAGGTCGCTGAGGTGCTCGAGCAGCTGGCTCGCCGCGTCGGCGTCGAGGCCGTGGAAGTAGGCGATGTCCTGGGGGCCGGTCGGCAGGTACGTGACGAACGGGCTGACGATCTGAGTCGCGGTCGACGTGACGGTCCAGCCGCGCGGTCCGGTGTGCCCAGGCGCGGGCGGTCCGGAGTCAGCCAGGGCGTCGAGATACCCCTGGTAGACCTCGTCGAGGGTGGGTCGTGTTCTCATGCGTGCCAATCGGGTGGGGGGATCGGAGCAGCGGGGGCTGCTCCCGGACCCGATACGTACGGGGTCCGCCCGCCGTTGCCGATCGGGCCTTCCCCTGGTGTCAGGCGGCGCAGGTGTGGGGTTGTGCCCCGTTCCCCTGAGCTGCCGTCCCTTCGATCCTGCTACGGCAAATCCGCCATGCCCAGGGCTTGATCGGGTGAAATCGGGCCATTGACTAGGCGGGTACCAGGACAAAGACCGGTATCTCCCGGTCCGTCCGGCGCTGGTAGGCCGCGTAGTCGGGCCAGACGGCGCAGGCTCGCTCCCACCACAGGTCCCGCTCGGCGCCGGCGGCCTCGTGCGCGACGTAGTCCTTCTTGACCGGACCGTCCTGGAGCTCGACGTGCGGGTTCGCGACCAGGTTGTGGTACCAGACCGGGTGCTCGGGGGCACCGCCCATCGATGCCACCACGGCGTACTCGCCGTCGTGCTCGACGCGCATCAGCGGGGTCTTGCGGAGCCTGCCGGTCCGTGCGCCAGCCGACGTGAGGACGATGATCGGCACGCCGCGCATCGTGTTGGCCCTGGCGCCGGCCGAAGCCTCGAACTCCTCGACCTGCTTGCGCACGTGGGCCGTCGGGCTGGGGGCGTACTCACCGGTCAATGGCATGACGGTGGAACGACGTCGTGGCGCCGGATCATTCCCTGAACTGCGGCCTCGCCTGCCCGACTTCTGTGCGCTCCGGGGGAGTTGGTGCGGCGCTGACCAGCACAAATGCCATGCTGGTGAACCACGCGGGTGAAATTCGCCCGGTGTGGTGAGTGGTGGCGTCGAGTAGAGCACGAGGGCGCTCAGATGGGTGTATTCAGGACCCACGGCCTTCCCCCCGGGCCGCCCCTGCTCACCCCCCACGGTAGGAAACCCATGCGTACCAGCGCCGCGTCGCGCCGTTCGTCCCGTCGTCCCCTCGTGGCGACGGTGGTGCTCGCCCTGGCCCTCGTCGGCCTCGCGCCTGGCGCCGCCCTGGCGGGCGGGGAACTGGTGGGCGGCGCGACGCGGGCCGAAGCGGTGCCCGTCGACCTCGGTCCGCTCGGCGGCTCGTTCCGGGCGAGCAACATCGGGATCAACACGCCCGGCGACCCGGTCAGCAGCTACGTGGACAACGCCTGGTACTCCTACACCCCCTCGTTCTCCGGGGCCCTGACCCTGCGTGCGGTGGCCGACGCATCGAACTTCGACATCACCATCCAGGCGCGCAGCGCCGATGGCACCCTGCTTGACCGGAACGACGCGTATGGGGCGCTCACCACCGCGCAGATCGACAACCTCATGGTCACTGGAGGTACCACCTATCTGGTCGCCATGGGCGGCTACGACTGGACCTCGTCCTGGGTGACCAACGGGTCCGCCACGATGACCCTCACGCTCGCGCCGACCCCTCCGACGCCGCCCCTGAACGTGACGGCCGCCGAGGGTGACGCGAGCGCCGTCGTCGCCTGGGAGGTCCCCACGGACACCAACGGACCGGTGACCGAGTACACGGTCTGGTGCACGCCGGACGGCGGCGCCGAGGTCGCGTGCGGCGGCAGCAGCTCGGTTGATGGCGCCGCAGCGGAGACCACCGCCACCATCACCGGGTTGACCAACGGCACCGCGTACTCGGTGCGGGTCACGGCGACTAGTGCGGCTGGGACCTCGGACTTCTCGGCGCCGGCATCCGTCACCCCGCGCGCGGTGTCGTCGGTCGTGATCACGACCGATCCCGCGTCGCCGGTCAGTGGTGACGTGCTGCACCTGACGTGGGCGGTGGACGTCCACGGTTCGCCCCCGGACGGGATCGTTGACGTCACGGTCGGCGGCGCGACCACGCCTGGCCTACCTGTCGTGTCGACGATGGATGTCCCCTTGAGTGCGGGCCCGCTGCAGATCACGGTCGCGTACCCAGGTACTGCCTCGATTGCGCCGAGCTCGGCGTCGGTGACGGTGAGCGTGGCCAAGCGCGCGCAGACGGTGACCTTCACCGTGCTCCCGGATGGCCTGGTATTCGCGGGTCCGACCGTGACTCTGGTGGCCTCCTCCTCCGAGGTGGGTCTGCCGGTGACGTTCTCGGCGTCGGGGGGGTGCACCGCGACGGGTGACCAGCTGACGTTCACAGGGGTGGGTGGGTGCACGGTGGTGGCTTCTCAGGCGGGGACCACCGAGGTGCTGCCGGCGTCGGCGACCCAGGTCGTCCAGGTCGCGAAGCGGTCGCAGGCATTGAGCGTGACGGGGTTGCCGCCGGTGATCGGTGGGAACGGGCAGTTCGCGGTGAGCAGCGTTTCTGATGTGGGTCTGCCGGTGACCCTGACCGCGTCGGGTGCGTGCACGATCTCTGGTGGTGTGGTCACGATCGTGGACGTCGGTGAGTGCATGGTGACCGGGACCCAGGCCGGGGACGAGCACACGTTGGCGGGGAACGTCACGGCGACGGCCCTGGTGTCGGCGGAGCCCGCGGCGGCGTCGTTGCGGATCGGGTTCGCGGTCGGAGATCCTGTTGAGGGTTCCCCGGTGACGGTGACTGGGTCGGGGTTGCGCCCGGGCACCCCGTTGACGATCACGGTGTACTCCACTGTGACCCAGGTCGGGAGCTCTGCGGCGTCGGTGCTGGGTGCGGGGCTCAGCGTCGGTCAGCTGCCGGCGTTGGAGGCCGGGGAACATCGGGTCGTCGCGAGGGGCACGGCCCTGGACGGCACCCGGGTGTCCACGGTGGTCCGGTTCGCGGTCGACGCCGACGGTGTCGTCACCCGGATCGGGCGTCCGGCGGACCTGGCCAACTCCGGAACAGACGCTGCTACCGGCTCCCTGGCCCTGCTGTGGTTGGTCGCCGGCGCCGGACTCCTCGCCCTGCGCCGCACCCTGGTCCTACGCCACCGCACCACCTGACCCCTCCGCCCCATCTCCCGCACGCGCACCGGTCTGAGCGCGTGCGGGAGATCGGGTTGTGGCCACTGCTCCGCCCACGGGCGCCGGACTGGAACGGTGCGGCAGTCGCGTTCTGACCATCTCTGCGCCCGGGCGCGGGTCTGAGCTTGTGTGGCAATCGGGCTTCGGGCACCTCTGCGCACGGGTAACAGCCGAAACCGACGCGACTCGGCGAGCGCGCGCGGAATTCCGCTGCACCGACGCGGGTTGACGCCTTATCGAGGCGAGCGAGGTCGCCGCCGCCCGGTCGAGGAGGACAACGTGCACACCACGCGCCTGCGCACCCGCCCGCTGCTCGGGCGGGTGCGCGGCGGCCGTTCCCGTACCGCCGCCGCGGTGCTGGCGGTCGCGGCACTCACCCTTGCCGGATGCGCCGCCACGGAGACCGCCGATTCGACGTCGGGCACCGCGGGCCCCGTCTCCCCGGCTGACGACGCGCCCGACGCCGCCGCCCCCGACGACGCCGCCCCCGAGGACGCCGCCCAGCCCGACGACGCCGGGCCGGCCGCCGACGGCCCGCTCGCGTTCACGGCCGCGGACCTCACGGGCGCCGAGGTGCATGTCGCGGCCCTCGCCGGAGAGCCGGTCGTCCTCTGGTTCTGGGCCCCGTGGTGCACCATCTGTCGGGGCGAGGGGCCCCACGTGGCGGACGTCGCCGCGGCCCTGGACGGCGAGGTGACCTTCCTCGGGGTGGCCGGCCTCGGCGAGGTCCCCGACATGGACGCCTTCGTCAGCGACACGGGCACCGGCGGATTCACCCACCTCGTGGACGACGACGGCTCGCTGTGGCAGCGCTTCGGCGTGAGCTACCAGCCCGCGTACGCGTTCATCGACTCCGACGGGACCGTCGACGTGCTGGTCGGCGCGCTCGGGCCCGAGGAGCTCAGCGAGCGGGCCGAGGCGCTGAGCTAGGTGGACGCGGCAGGACTCGCGCTTGCCCTCGTCGCGGGAGCGGTCGCCGCCTTCAACCCGTGCGGCTTCGCGCTGCTCCCCGCCTACCTGACCATGCTGGTCACGCGTCCGGACGAGCAGGCGGCGGGCGCCCCGGTCGGTCGGGCGCTGCGCTTCACGGCGGGGATGACAGCGGGCTTCGTCGTGGTGTTCGGCGCGTTCGGCCTGATCATCGCTCCGCTGGCGGTGTCGATCGAGCGCTGGCTGCCGGCGTTGACCATCGTGGTCGGGGTGCTCCTCGTGGGACTCGGCACGTGGCTGCTCGCCGGGCACTCGTTGGCGCTGCCGGCCCTGCGCCGAGGGGGACGTGCGCCCACCGGGTCGTGGTCCTCGCAGATCGGGTACGGGGTGACCTTCGCCCTGGTGTCCCTCTCCTGCACCATCGCACCGTTCCTGGCCGTGACCACCAGCGCGCTGCGCACCGGCAGCCTGCTCGGGGTGGTGACGGCGTTCGTGGTGTACGCGGTGGGGATGGGCGTCGTCGTCGGCGTGCTCGCCCTGGCCGCGACGACGGCGAGCTCGACGCTCGCGCAGCGGATGCGCCGGGCCACGCCCGTGGTCTCCCGGCTGAGCGGCGCGCTGCTGGTGGTGGCCGGGCTGTACGTCGCGTGGTACGGCTGGTTCGAGGTGCGGGTGCTGGCCGGCGAGCGGGTCGACGACCCGGTGATCTCCGCGGCGGTCGAGGTGCAGACCTGGTTGGCGCGTACGGTGATCGGGATCGGGGCGCCCGGCCTGCTGGCCGTCGCGGCCCTCGTCGTCGGCCTCGTGGTCGTGGTTGCGGTCCGACGACGGCGGCGGCGCCCGGCCCCGGACCCCGCCGAACAGCCGGCGCTGCGGTGATCACCGCGTGCATCGGACCCGTCGTCGCGAGAGGGTGTGAGCATGTTCGAAAAGCTCCCTGAGAGCGCGGGCGCCGTCCTCGGCTACACCGTGAGCGGGCGCCTGACCGCCGACGACGTCGAGCAGATGCAGGCCGAGGCTCTTGCGGCGATCGAGGAGCACGGCTCCATCCGGCTCCTCGCGCGGATGGACGACATGGACGGCGTCGAGCCGTCGGCGCTGTGGCAGGACCTCACCATGACCCCGGAGTACACCCGAAGCGTCGACCGGATGGCCGTGGTGGGCGCCGAGCGGTGGCACGAGTGGACCACCCGGCTGAGCAAGGTGATCGCCGAGGCGCGCTACTTCGAGCCGGACCAGCTGGATCAGGCGTGGGCCTGGCTGCGGGAGGGTGGGTTCGCCCGCACGGTGTGAGCGGCATCGGAGTCGATGCGTCCGCGCGGCATCGCTAGCGCCACCACGCCGATCGCCACCGCCACCGCGACCGCCGCCACGAACACGGCCGTCGCCGCCGTGCCGAACTGGTCGGGCGCCGCCGTCGCGCTCTGCCCGCGCATGATCCCGTTGACCACCGCGCCCAGGGCGGCGATCCCCACGGCGCTGCCGACGGACCGGGCGAACATGTTGGCGCCGGTCACCACGCCGCGCTCGCTCCAGCCCACGCTGGCCTGGGCGGCGATCAGTGTGGGCGCAGCCACCCAGCCCATGCCGAAGCCGATCACGAAGCAGGACGCCCCCACGGCAAGGAGCGACGGGCTGGTGGAGACCACCGCGAGGGCGGTGGTGCCGCCGACGACGATCGCGGAGCCGATCAGCACGGTTGTCCGGAAGCCGAGCCGCAGGTAGAGCCGGCCAGCCTGCGAGGCGGAGATGGGCCAGCCGATGGTGAGCGTCGCCAGGGTCAGGCCGGAGACCAGCGGTGAGCTGCCGAGGAGCGCCTCGAGGTAGGTGGGCACGTAGGAGGTGATGCCCATGAGCACCACGCCCAGTCCCACGCCGATCAGCGCGGTCGTGGCGAGCAGGCGCCGGGAGAACACCCACAGGGGGAGCACCGGCTCGGGGGCGCGGCGCTCCACCAGGACGAACCCGGTGAGCAGCAGGCCTCCGATCGCGAAAGCGCCGATGCTCGGCGCCGACGTCCACGCCCACGCGTGCCCGCCCTCGAGCAGCGCAAGGATGAGCATGCTCAGCGCGACGGTGAGCAGCGCGCCGCCGAGCCAGTCGATCCGGTGCGGGGTGCGCTCGACCGTCTCGTGGAGGTGGCGGACGATCAGCCACGCCGCCGCGCCGCCGAGCGGGACGTTGACGAAGAAGATCCAGTGCCAGGTGGCGAACTCGGCAAAGAGGCCACCCAGCGTGGGCCCGACGACGGCGCTCGCCCCCCAGACCGCGGCGATGTAGCCCTGGACCTTGGCCCGCTCGGCGATGGTGTAGATGTCGCCGGCGATCGTGATCGCCATGGGCGCGACTGCGCCGGCGCCGAGGCCCTGGACGGCCCGGAAGGCGATGAGGGCGGGCATGGACCACGCCAGTCCGCTGAGGATCGACCCGAGCAGGAACACGGTGATCCCGAACAGGACCACGGGCTTGCGCCCCACCGTGTCCGCGATCTTGGAGTACAGGGGGACGGTGACCGACTGGGTGAGGAGGTACACGGAGAACAGCCACGGGAACGAGCTGAAGCCGCCGAGGTCGGCGACGATCGTGGGGACCGCCGTGGCCAGGATGGTCGCGTCGATCGCGATCAGCCCGGTGGTGACCATGAGAGCCACGAGGATGGGGCCCCGGTCGGAGCGGAGCCCGATCCCCGGACGGGTGAGCTGGGCACTCAGGGCGGGCTCCTCTGCTTGGTGCGGATCTGGGGATCTCTGGTGGTGCGGATCTGGTGGTGCGGATCTGGTGGTGCGGATCTGGTGGTGCGGATCTGAAGGCTACGTCGGTGGAGAACGTCGCGGGGAGCCAATTGATGCCCGGGGTGAACCGGCGCAGATTCGCCCGCGAAACGATCTACATGGTGTCGCGGTTGGTGGTATTTGTGATGCATGCCCCCGCGCGTCCTCGGCTCCTCGCTGCCCGAAGAGCGTGTGGCCCCGGGGGCCCAGGATGCCCCGGCCCGCGTGGCCCAGGCTGGCGTCGTTGCTCCGGCCCAGGATGACCCCGCGGCCGCCGACCCCCGTACCGAGGCGGACTGCCAGCCGCGCCTGGTCTGGTGGCGGGAGCTGGGCATGCTCGTGGCGCTCTATGCGCTGTACTCCCTGGTCCGCAACATGGCCCCCGACCAGGTGGCGGAGGCCCAGCACAACGCCCGGGTGATCATGGACGCGGAGCGCATGATCGGGCTGGACGTCGAGCGCCAGATCAACCTCTGGGCCGCCGGACTGCCGGGGCTGATCATCCCCGCCAACTACTACTACGCCACGTTGCACATGACGGTGACCGCCGGGGTGCTGCTCTGGCTGTACCGCAGGCGTCCGTTCCACTACGCCCGGGCCCGCTCGGTGCTGCTCGTGATGACCCTGTTCGCCCTGGTCGGCTACTGGGTGTACCCGCTCGCGCCCCCGCGCCTGATGACCGGCGGCGGCTACATCGACACCGTGCGCGAGTTCGGGCTGTGGGGATTCACGCCGTCAGACGAGCTCGTCTCCCTGTCCAACCAGTACGCGGCGATGCCCTCGATGCACGTGGGGTGGTCGCTGTGGGTGGGTGTCGCGGTGGCGTGGCTCGCCCGGCGGCAGTGGGTGCGACTGCTCGGTGTGGTCTACCCGCTGGCGACGCTCGCCGTCGTCGTGGTCACCGCGAACCACTTCCTCCTCGACGCCGTGGCCGCACTCGTCCTGTTCATCCTCGCACCGGCGGTCGTGGACGCGTGCGTGCGGGTGAAGGCAGCTAGATCGACGGCCCCGGTTCCGGCGTGGCCCAGAGCTCGGCGGTGAACTCCTCGGCGTGCAGGTCCTCGACCACCACTCCGTCACCCCCGAGGGCGCGGAGCGGCACGTCCATGCAGGCCGTGTAGGTGGCCGCCTCGCCCGGGGACAGGAAGCCGACGTCGAACACGGACCGGTCGGTGTAGGCCGCGCAGGTCTCCTCGCCGTGCAGCCAATCGTCGGCCCCGGCGTACGAGCTGTAGAGGTCGTTCAGCGGGTCGCCCACCCCTGAGCCGTGGTACTCCACCGTCAGCATCACCTGGATGTACCGGCCGACCGGCTTCGGGTTGCCCGGGTCGGCCAGGGCGATGGCCGCGTCGGCGTCCACCTGGATCTCGGTCACCGTCACGGTGTAGCTGCCGACCGTCCCCGCCTCACCGACGGCCAGTGCCACGGTGGGGAGGTAGATCATCTCCGGCTCGGTCTCGGCCGGTTCCCCTGACGGTGGGTCCGCCGGGTCGGGGACCACATCCGGCGGAGGCGCCTCGACGACCGGGCCCTCCGCCTGCTGCATGCCCTCCGCGATGCCCTGCTGGAGCCCGGCCATGAAGGCCGGTCCGGCGAGGGCGGCGATGACCACGATCCCCGCGGTGATGGCTAGCGACGAGGTGACGATCCCGGCGATGGCCGCACCCTTGCCCCCGACCACCCTGGGGACCACCCGGCGCACGCCGACGATCCCGAGCACGAGCCCGACGAGGCCGCAGACCAGGCCGAGGAGGGCGGTCACCGGAGAGATGAAAGAGAGGACCGCGATGATGCCCACCACGAGCGCGGCAACAGCGACGCCGTTGGCGCGCGGCGGCCTGACCGGCGGGGCGTAGCTGCCGTACGGCGGGTAGGGGGGAGCGGAGATGTAGCCGGAGATCATGCGTTGCGGGGCAGGCGGGGCCGGCGGGGCCGGCGGGGCG